>Ga0181516_10000087_pt1 | contig 94396 bp, 71 predicted proteins | sample PEATcosm2014_Bin_25_FD_121104 | JGI IMG/M metagenome (GOLD analysis project Ga0181516, IMG submission 121104) | Peatland microbial communities from MTU Mesocosm Facility, Houghton, MI, USA - PEATcosm2014_Bin01_10_metaG | ecosystem: Environmental > Terrestrial > Soil > Wetlands > Peat | place...
CCTTCCCTCGGCTACAACTACGCTTCGACAACGCAGTTATGCCATGAAAAGACGGCCTTTCCAAGCCCTTTTTTCTATCTACCACCACAATCAAAAATCTGCCTGTGAGAAATCCGGGCTAGCACCTTTGAGCCCAGACTAAACCCGCTGCTCCGAGCGATTACACGGCTAGGCAAGTTGGACAGGCCGGGAAGCCGGTGCCACATTTCCTCTTCGCGGAGTGCAATTTGCCTCAACCGCCCACTTTCGGCGATACTTAGTTGTTGAGTCTTGTGTGGCCGGGCGCACACGCCTGGCCGTTTATTTGGACCTGCGCGCCTGAGGAACCTTGCCGCCGGCCGGAAAACCCCCATAGACCGCAACAGAGCATTGGATTTTGAAAGGAACCGTATACCCGTGGTGATGATTCGTTTGGCGCGTTTTGGCGCCCGCAAGCAGCCCTACTATCGCATTGTGGCCATCGAGAAGGACCGCGCCCGCAATGGCCGTTCGATCGAGGTCGTCGGCACCTATAACCCCCGCACCAACCCGGCCACGGTCGATCTGAAGCACGAGCGCATCGCCTACTGGCGCAGCGTTGGCGCGCAGTTCTCAACCATCGTGGAAAAGCTGGTGGCCAAGAACCCGGCGCAGGCGCCCGCCGCCGAGACCGTCGCAGCCTAGTCCCAGGCGTCTTCTCCCCCGCTTGACGTGTGAGTTCGAGCCCTGGAGCCTAGGCGCTCGCACTCTAGCTGACGGGGACGGGGCTCTGCTGATACTATTCAGCGCACCGATCTAAGTCTCGAAATGATCGGGATCAATCTGGTTAATCCGGTCAGGGGCACGAGCATGACCCAGCACGATTCAGTTGCACCATCCTCAGTTGCCGAACTGGTCCGCGAGATTGCGCGGGCCTTGGTGGATGAGCCGGCAGCCGTCGAAGTGCAATCCGTGGGACGGGACGACAATACCATCCTCGAACTTCGGGTTGCGCCTCAGGACGTCGGCAAAGTCATCGGCAAGCAAGGGCGCACCGCCCGCTCGGTACGCACCATTCTGGGCGCCGTCAGCACGAAGCTGCATCATCGCTACACGCTCGACATCCTGGAAGAAGACGATTAGCGCGTGTTTCAATCAGCCGTGCGTCAGGGCGTGTTTCAAGAACCAGCCTTGTGTCAGTCGTCCGTCGGCTTCGCCGGCCTGCAGAGATATGAAACTGCGTCCGTCGCTCCCGTTCGCCAACTTGCTAACTCGCTAACCCAGCGCCGCGGGGGCCAACTCGCTGCATTTGTTCCATCACTTTCCGGGCGCTTTCGCCTTGGACCGTTCAACATGCAGCGCAATCTGAATCCTGTTTCTCTTTACGGCGCGACTTTGCTGCTTCCAGAACAACTCCGTTCCGGCTCCGCTTCATATCAGGGCACGACTTTACAGGCTGCAGAAAAACTCTCTTCAGGCAGCGTTTTGTATCAGGGCACGACTTTAGTCGTGCCGCAAGCAGCCGAAATGAAAAGACGGGCTTTAGCCCCTGAGGAACTGTGCCCGATCTCTGTCAAGCCATTTTTTGAGACGCGTTCCTGTCAGGCAGATCCTCCGCTCGTCACCTCCATCCCACTCCGGAGGCGCACATGACCGCTCCCGAACAATCTGAATCCTGGGTCTGGCTTGCCCGCATTCGCCGCCCGCAGGGCCGCAAGGGCGAAGTCTTCGCCGATATTCTCACCGATTTTCCCGAGAAATTTGCCGAACGACGCCAGCTCTGGCTGCTTGCCGACCCTCCAGCGGCCGCGCCTCCGCGCCAGGCGGAACTCATCGCCCATTGGCCCCACAAGGGCGGCATCGTCCTGCACTTCTCCGGGATCGATTCCATCTCTGCCGCTGAAGCCCTCGCCGGCCTCATCGTAGCGATTCCCCTGGCCCAGCGCGCCCCGCTCGCCGAGGACGAAGTCTACGTCGCCGACCTCATCGGCTGCACCCTTTACGACATTGCTGGCCTAGAACCCATCCCCGTCGGAGAAATCGAAGACGTTGACCGCACCGCCGGGCCGGTTGCGCTTCTGGTGGTGCGCGGCGCAGCTGGCGAAGTTCTCATCCCCTTTGCCAAGAGCTACCTGCGCACGATTGACCTTGCCGCAAAACGCGTGAAAATGGCCCTCCCTGAAGGCCTCGCCGACCTGAACGCGCCGGGCAAAGCCTAGGCTCCCGAGGTCTGGGCGTTCTGAAGTTCGTAAAACTTGCTTCTGCTATCGAGTTGTGATGATGTTATGTTGGCAGCTAGCCCCTGCATCATCGGGAATTCAAACGCGTGGAGGTGAGTTTTGACAACGGCGCTTGATCACTTCAAGAGCTTGCCACGGCTTCAGCTGCAGCGTGAGCTCCGCAGAATCACGGGAATCAAGGAGTTTTATCTCTGGGAGTATATGGGCCTTGGTTGGCTCTCGCTGGAAGTGAACGCCGACCACCGACTTGCGGATCATTTGGGCGTCAAAATTGGCGACGTCATTGGATACCGCGTGCTTGCGGGCGATGTCACGGGAGGAGCGATCATGGACCTGATGAACGTCGAGACGAACGATCCACCCCATCCCGACCCCTTTCGATAATCGCGCCGTAAGAAAACGGCTTGAAAGGCTCAGCACAGGGGCAGACTTATTGGAACGCCAACGGCCTCCAAGCGCCCCCATCCTTCAGCGCCAGTTGAATCGGTCTCGGCGGCCCTTTGGGCGGAACCGTAACCTCAATCCACAGCTCCTGCCTAGCCTTGACCGGCGTTGGGCTCGCCGCATGTTCGGCAATATAGAAATCGACCGGCTGGTCGAGGCGCAGGTTGTCGCAAGACGATCCCGGCCAGGCGGAGACCATCTGACCGCCAGGCCGCCCATCACCCTCCGCAATCCGGATCGCCACCAGCTTGTTGCCCTCCACCTTGAGCTTCGCCGGGAACTGTACGAGTCCGGTCGCATTGATCGAGAATGTCTTCCCCACCGGCACGCCGTCGGCGTTTCTCGGGACGGTAGCCTGCCGCGCTGAAGGCAGCGTGCTCTGGCAGCCATCCACCACTAATTGCACGCTCAGGTAGCGTCCCCTCATCGGCAGTTCCGGATCGTAAGCCACCGTCCGCGTCCAGACGCGCGGGCACCTCCAGCGCTGGTAAAGATACTTGGCGGCAATGGAGGAGACAATCGCCAACTGAATCACAAGCAGCGCGATAGATGCTCCAGAGAGTGTAATTTTGCCCAGCTTCATTGGGCCTCCAGCGTAGAAGGATTTGCTTGCCCCATGCGGGCGATCAGCCCGCGCCGCATCTTTTCGAGAGCCCATCCGCCGGCAAGGAAGAGAATGCCAAGTCCGATCAGCCCCAGCGACCGCCCCACCTTGTCGAAGATGTCGCTGAAGTAGAACCACCCCACAGCGATGGCAAACCCGACAATCCCCAGGTTGACCAGAGCCTTGCTGGCCTGGCGCACGCCCCACCAGATGATAAAGACGGCATAGGCCGCAACCAGCGCGTGGGCCAGGAGATTGGGCACGGTAAACGTGTAGGCATTGTGGTACGCACCAAAGTCGTAGCGTTGTGTCCTGATCTGCACGCACCACGGCAGCGCGATCGAAAATGCAATCGCTACAGCCACCGGAACCAGGCTCTTGCGCAGACGGAAAAACCCAAACAAAAGCGGCAATAACGCAATGTCAACCCAGCCCCACGCCCGCAGATGGAAGGGCAGGAAAACCTGACTCGACGACCACGAACGCCAGCTCTCCAGCAACATGACGATCCCGACAAGAGAAGCGATGGCCGCCGCGGCGAAGAGAACGCCTTGGGCAATCTTGCGCCTGGAGCCGAGAAAGACGGTCAAATACAGAGCGGCCCAAGCAACCAGGAACCGGCCGAGATAAACCTCCTGCCCAATGTGCCCTTCGGCGGCAAACGAGAACTCCGAGAGAATCCACGCCGGGAAGAGCGGCAATGCCAGAATCTGCTGCGCCTCGTCCTGGAGCAAAATCCATCCCGCCGCTGCGGCGACGGCCCAAAGAAGAATCGCCGCCGGCCAGTGTTCCTGAATATTGAAGATCTGCCCCACCAGCGCAATGGCCGCCCCTGTCGAGACGGTTCCCACCGCGTGCAGAGCGGTCGATAGCCCGTGAAAGTGCTCGCGCGCCCAGGCCCCGCCCAGGTGGAATACGGCGACCATGCCGACGACCAGCGTATAGCGCAGGCCGGGGCTCATATCGTCCCAATGTGCCGAGACGAACAGAATCACCCCGCAAGACAGCGACAAGGCTCCGAGAATGAGCCACGCAATACGCTGCCAGCGCAACCCCTCGGGGCGTGTCAGCTCCATCTCAAAAGCGCGGATGCGGCGTGCGGCCTCCGCATCCAGGACGCCGGCCGATTGCCAGCGATTTAGCAACGCATCAAAGTCAGCCATGGCAGTTGGCCAACATTAGAACACATCCCGCCGATCGGCACTGCGAAAGCTCAGCATCTATCATCAGGAAGTATGCGGTTTGAGATCGTCACCATCTTTCCGGGCTTCTTCACCAGCATCTTCGAGAACGGAATCGTGCGCCGCGCGCTCGCCGAGGGCCTCGTCGAAGCAGGCATCCACGACCTGCGCACCTTTACCCACGATCGTCACCGCACGGTGGATGACCGCCCCTTTGGTGGCGGCGAGGGCATGGTGCTGAAGCCCGGACCGCTGGCTGAAGCGCTGGCCTCACTCGGCATCGAGCCCAAACTCACGCCCCAACCGCGTCAAGCCACGCTATCGTATCAAAGCGCGCAACCGCGTCAAGACCCGCAATCGTGTCAGGGCACGACTTCAGTCGTGCCGAAAGCACCTCTAAATGAAGAGGGGGCTTTAGCCCCTGAGGCATCGCGCCCCACCGTCATCCTGCTCTCCGCCCAAGGCCGCCCATTCACCCAGGCAGTCGCCCGCGAACTATCCACTCTCGATCGTGTGATCCTGATCTGCGGCCGCTACGAGGGCGTGGACGAACGCATCAACCAGCTTTACTGCGACATGGAGCTATCCATCGGCGACTACGTGCTCAGCGGGGGCGAACTGGCCGCCGCCGTGGTGGTAGACGCCGTCATGCGCCTCATTCCCGGCGTACTCGGCAACGAAGCCTCCGGCGAGTTCGAAAGCTTCGGCGTGGCCGACGCCGAAATCGCCACCGGCACAGACGGCGTTCCCCGCTCACAGCACGGCGCAGGCGGCCTGCTGGACTACCCTCACTACACCCGCCCCGCCGAGTTTGGCGGGCTGAGCGCGCCGGAGGTCCTGCTGAACGGCGACCACCAGCAGATTCGACGCTGGCGTCGCGAGCAGCAGCTACGCAAGACCCTCGCCAACCGCCCCGACCTGCTGGAGAACGCCACCCTCAGCAAGGAAGACCGCAAGATCCTGGAATCGATCCGGCAGGAAAGCGGCGCGGCTACTTGAACGGCTGAACCGACGCAGGCTGATCCGCGCCCACCTGCCCTGCCGCAATGGCCGCGACATAGAAGTTTTCCCCGCGCGCTGGGCTGCCGGATAGACGCCGCAGCATCGCCAGTTGGCCCACATGAGTCAACGCGTCCGCCACCGGCCCTTGCAGCAACTGCTCGACCGGCGCAAGCAGCGAGCCATCCGACGCAAGAAACGCGTCAAATGCCTTGAGCGAGGCGAAGAACCTGTGTTGCTCCTCTTTCCACGAAAGCGGTTGCGATGCGCGCCACTGCTCGTGCCCAACGGCAGCGCTCAGCGCCCAGTCGAAGAGATCGCCCATATGAGCCAGAATCTGTATAGGCAGGCGGCCCGCTCCGGCAAAGCCCGCAAAGTGATCCGGTGCGCCGTCCAGGGCTCGGGCAGCGCGATAGGCCAGGGTGGCCAGCGCATGGCGCAGCAATTCGCGTTTCTCGTCCATACTCGAAAACTATAGCGCAAAGCCACCAGCCGCACCCAGCCCGTTTTCCTGCCGAGCGCAGCAAATTAGGCACGCCAAGCGCTTCTCTGATAAACTTGAAATTCTGAGTCCAACAGTAGGAAAACACAATGTCTATTCATCCCGTAATGCAGCGCTTGGCAGACAAGCTCAAGCGTACCGACCTTCCCGAATTCGTCCCAGGCGACCAGATTCGCGTCCAAGTCAAGATCAAGGAAGGCGATAAGGAACGCTTGCAGGCGTTTGAAGGTCTGGTTATCGCCATCAACAAAGGGCCCCAGGGCACCTTCACCGTGCGCAAGATGAGCTTTGGCCAGGGTGTCGAGCGCATCTTCCCCTTCAATTCGAAGGTAATCGACAAGATTGAGAAGGTTCGCAGCTACCGTGTGCGCCGCGCCAAGCTTTTCTACATTCGCGGATTGCGCGGCAAAGCCGCCCGTCTCAAAGAAGTGGACCGCGTCACAGGCAAGGTCCGCGCGTAGATCCCAATCAAGTTTTTGTTTTCAATCAAGCCCCCGGCCCATACAGTCGGGGGTTTTGCTGTTTGCGTGGTAAGTTCGAGGAATGAGCCAATCGACAATTCGCGACTTGCTAGATCTGCTCGAGCGCTTGAAGGCGGCGCAGATTTACTACACCCTTTCCGATCACACAGGGAATGCAGTCATGGTGGAGGTTGCCGTACCCGGCGAACGCTGGGAGATAGAGATTCACGCCGATGGCCAGATCGGTATAGAGGTGTTCGTGAGCAATGGCGTAATCCGTGACGAAAAGCACTTGGAAGATCTGTTCAAAAGATTCAGCGATTAGGGCTTTTGCTTCTTATACTGAGTCAATGGCTAAAAGCCCGGTTTGTGGATGGAAGCTGGAGGAGGCTGCGCGCAAGCTCGGCGCTTTGCGCATTGCCGGCCTTGACGAGGTGGGCCGCGGGCCGCTGTTTGGTCCGGTCGTCGCCGCCGCCGTCATTCTGCCAAGAGGCTGCTGTCTGCGGGATCTGACCGACTCGAAAAAGCTCTCCGAAAAGAAGCGCAACGAACTCGATGTGGAGATTCGCGCCAACGCTGTTGCCTGGGCGATTGCCGCCGTGGATGCGGCGACCATCGACCGCATCAACATTCGCCAGGCGTCGCTGCTGGCCATGCGCCTGGCCGTGGAACAGTTGGCGCTCAGCCCGGACTTTCTGCTGATCGATGGCCGCGACACGATCGCATGGGATTGCCCGCAGCAGGCCGTCATCAGAGGTGATGGAACCAGCTTTTCGATCGCGGCGGCAAGCGTGCTGGCCAAGGTGCATCGCGACCGCCTGATCGTGGAGTTGGACGGCAATTTTCCCGGCTACGGCCTGGCCCGGCACAAGGGCTATTGTTCCGCTGAGCATATAGCCGCGCTCACTCGCCTGGGACCAACGCCGCTCCACCGGAAGAGCTTTCATCCCGTCGCACAGGCCTTCCTGCAATTTGAATGATGGAATCGAGGACCGGCTAGGTTGTCGCCTAAAGTTCATTGAAGAACTCAATTGCGAAAACGCAGGTCCTTCGACTACGTTTGGCGCAAAAAGCGCGCCAAACTCCGCTCAGGATGACAGCCTTTTTATTGAGAGAGAATTAAGGACACTAGGTCGTCGCAGGTTTGGCCTTGGGACGCTGCAACCAGGCCAGCAGCGGCCTTGCGAGGAGAAGAACTCCAAGCGCAATCGTCAGCCTGAGCGGGCTTAGCACTCCCGGCTTGACCTGCCACCAGTAGTGAACGACTCCGCAAACAGCGGCCAGATAGACCAGCTTATGAAGCTGGTTCCAGCGCTTGCCGCCCAGCTTGCGAATGGCCCAGGTGGTCGATGTGGCCGCCAGCGGCAGCAGCAGGAGCCATGCGGCCACGCCAATGGTAATAAAGCGGCGCTTGGCGATGTCGATCACCATCGTATTCACGTCAAAAACCGCGTACAGCGCAACATAGGTGAGCAGGTGCAGCGTGGCATAGAAGAAAGCGAAGAGCCCGAGCAGACGGCGAAACTTGATGAGCCAGCCCAGACGCGGCACCAGCCTGCGCACCGGCGTGATGGCCAGCGAAAGGATAAGCAGCAGTAGGGTGGTATAGCCGGTGGAAAGCTCAATTTTGGCGGTTGGGTCGGGGCCGAGGGCATTGGTCACGGCTTCATAGACCAGCACGATCAGTTGCCAGAGGCAGGCTAGCCAGGTGAGCGATTTGAGCAGGATGAGGGTCGATCGTTGCATGAGAGACCTTGGAGCGGGGTTAGCGTTGTTAGCGGAGTTAGGGGTTAGCAAGTCATCCGACGGTTTGGTGGCCTAGCTCCGCTAACAACGCTAGCTCCGCAAACTCCGCTTCAGAAATACTTCTTCAAATTCATGCCGGTATAGAGCGAAGCCACCTGGTCTCCGTAGCCGTTGAACATCAGCGTCGTCCGCCGCTGCGCGTAAAACGGCTGGCCGATTCGCCGCTCCGTCTTCTGGCTCCAGCGCGGATGGTCCACGCCGGGATTCACGTTCGAGTAGAAGCCGTACTCGCTGGGCGACTGATCGTTCCATGTGGTCGGAGGCATCTTGTCGAGAAAGCGCACGCCAACAATCGACTTGGCCGACTTGAACCCATACTTCCACGGCACCACAATCCGCACCGGCGCGCCGTTCTGATTGGGAAGCACCTCGCCATAGAGGCCAAAGGTCAGCAGGGCCAACGGGTGCATCGCCTCGTCCATCCGCAACCCCTCGGAGTAAGGCCAGGAGATCGAGCTCTCCGGCCCCCACTTCTCCACATGCTTGTCATAGTAGGACAGGAACTGCACATACTTCGCCGTAGACAGCGGCTCGCACATCTTGATGAACTCAGAAAGCGAGTAGCCCACCCACGGAATGACCATGCTCCACGCCTCGACGCAGCGGTGGCGATAGACGCGGTCCTCCAGCGGCCGCATCTTGAGCAGCGCTTCGATATCGAACGTCTTCGGGCTCTGCACCTTCCCATCGACACGCACGGTCCAGGGCCGCGTGGGCAGCTTGCCCGCATTCAGAGAAGGGTCGCCCTTTTCCACGCCAAACTCGTAAAAGTTGTTGTAGTGGGTCAGATCGTTGTAGCTGGTCAGCTCCTCGCCTGTGGTGGTCAGCGGGCTCTTCACCGTCTCTAGCTTGGTTCCGGCCTGCGCTCCAATGCTGGGCGAAACCATCTCGGCCAGCCGCTCCGCCCCCAGCGCAGCCGCTCCCGCAGCCACCACGCCCGAGGCGGCGCCGCGCAGAAAGCTGCGTCGGTTCAGGTACTGTTCTTTCGGGGTGATGGCGGAAGAGGGAATATCGGGCGGTTTGCCGATGAGCATGGGTTGACCTCGCGAGGGGAAATTCGCAATTGCAATTGCATCCATTAGACACGCTGGAGGGGCCACAAGTTACAAATCGAGGCCAGCGACCTAGAACAATTGCATGAAGATCGTAAATCGTAATGACCAACTGTTTTGAAAGGGCGCGGCTTCAGCCGCGCAAATTTCAACGCTCAAAATGAGCCGGCTTTAGCTGCCGAGGGATGTTTTTGGACGATTTAAGGTCTTCCCTCTGGGGCTGACGCCCTGGATTTCAATTCAGTCCCGGAGCGTGGCAATCCAATACCGCCGCTCCACTCTATCTTCCAGCAATGCGTCCTCGATGCGCACGCCGCTGCACTTTTCTATCACTCGTGCGGAAGCGCCATTGTTGGAATTGCAGGTCACCAGCGCTCTCTCCACGCCTAATCCCGCAAGCTCGAGCAAACCAAGCCTCAGCGCCGCGGTAGCCACGCCGCGGTTGCGGCACGACGGCCTGACCTTATAGCCCACATGTCCGCCCATCTTCTCCAGAAACGGCGACAATCGATGCCGGATCATCAGCTCGCCGAGGATGCGTCCGCCGGCTTCGATGAAGTACGAATCCATCGGCACAATCTCCGGCGTGGGAAATCCGCCAGCCTTCATCTGCGAAAGCAAAGCGTAAAAGCCGGAATAGCCCGACCACGCAATCGCAAAACTCCCGCTATAGACAGCCATCTCTCCCGCAGCCCGGAACTCGTCCAGCATCGCAGCAAACTCCGCGTCTCTCCCCGGCGTCATGGGCGTCAGCACGACACGCAAAGCATGATCCACCTCGTTCATCCCCCCGTTCTACTATGCTCACTCCTAAACGGCCACTGCCCCAGCCTTTTTGCCCGCCACACATAGATGAGAGTTCCGCTGCATGCAATGCCCGCCGCCACCGCCAGCCCGCCCAGCGCATGGCTCCGGTTGACCAGCATGAAGATGAAGCCCCCCATGGCCATTAGCGGGGGCAACGGATACAACGGCATCTTGAACGGCCGAGCCAGTTCCGGCCTCTGCGCCCGCAGCAGCATCACTCCTATGTGCTGCAAAGAAAACTGGAGCAGGATGCGCGTAATGACCAGCATGGTGATGACCTGCGCCAGCGAAAAGAAGCAGAACGCAGCCGCCACTAACCCCAGCGCCACCAGGGAGCGGTGCGGAATGCCGTATCGCGGATGCACCGCAGCCAGAAAACGAAAGTAGTTGCCGTCTCGTGCGGCCGCATAGGGCACGCGCGAGTAGCCCAGCAGCAGCGAGAAGACCGAAGCAAAGGCCGTCCACACGATCAACGAGGCCATCAGCCGCCCCGCCCAGCGCCCAAAAGCGGATTGCGCAATATCGGCGACCAGTTGCACGCGAACCGCGGCGCTGTCGGCAGCATGGGCGGCGGCGTCGCGCATGGACGGCAGCGAGGCCAGGTTCATCGCCACATAAAAAGCCGCAACAAAGAGCAGCGAAAGCAGAATCGCTCGCGGAATCGTCCGCTCCGGCCGCCGCACCTCGCCGCCCAGAAAGCAGATGTTGTAGTAGCCCCAGTAGCAGTAGGTGGCAAGCAGCGTGGCCTGCGCCAGCCCGCCCAGCGCAGCGGGGAGGGTGAGCTCGGGCGAAGCCGGCATCTGCCAGCCGCCTGTCGCCGCCGCATGAGCAAAGCCAGAAACGATCACCCCTGCAATCGCCGCCAGCACTCCGACAAACAGCACCCAGGCCAGCCGCGTGACGGAGCTCAAATTTCGATACAACAGCGCCGTGACCAGCAGGCAGGTGCCTGCGGCGGCAAAACTCGAATAATGCAGCGCCGGCCACGCAGCGATTGGAGCCTGTTCCAGCCCCGGCCAGAACCAGGCCAGAAAGCTCGAAAGGCCAATGCAACCCGAGGCGATAGAGAGCGGCGCGGTAAAGCTCACCTGCCACACGTAAAGAAAGCTCAGCCAGTTCCCTGCTCCCTTCGGGCCGTAGATCTCCCGTAGGAATGCATATGACCCCCCGGCCATGGGAAACGCAGCGCCCAGCTCGGCCCACACCAGCCCATCGGCCACAGCAATCGCCGCGCCCAGCACCCACGCCCACACCGAGAGCCTGTAGCCCGCCGCCGCAATCACCAGCGGCAGCGTGATAAACGGCCCCACCCCGATCATCTCCAGCATATTGAGGGTAACCGCGGAGCGCAGCCCGATGCGGCGCTCTAGCGAATCGGTGCTTCCGAGGATGGGCTGGGGTTGGGTCATGAGGCGTTTGCGCTCCACGGATTGTACACTGACGGGAAGTATGTTCCTCACCGACAGAGTTCGCAGAATTTATCGATTGGCAGCGGCCACGGCCCTCGCCAGCCTGATTTTGCTGGCCGCGCATCCCCTTGCCGCCCAGCAGTCCGCCCTGCAACCACCAGCCGCCGCAGCCGAGCTTGCATCGGTTCCGCTGCCCGAGCCCAACGACATCGCCCTTCCCATCGCCGAAGACCGCGGCGCCGCCGCAGCCGAGCTTGCATCGGTTCCGCTGCCCGAGCCCAACGACATCGCCCTTCCCATCGCCGAAGACCGCGGCGCCGCCGCCCTCGAGCAATCGCTGAAGCGGCTCCAAACCACCGCCAGCCTGATGATGATCGTTGCCCACCCCGACGATGAAGACGGCGCGCTGCTCACTTATCTCTCCCGCGGCCTTGGCGTGCGCTGCATTCTGCTCACCCTCACCCGCGGTGAAGGCGGCCAGAACGCCATGTCCGCCGACAGCTACGATGCGCTCGGTCTCATCCGCACCAACGAGTTGCTCAAGGCCGACGAATACTACGGCGTCAAGCAGCTTTGGGGCACCGAAGCGGACTTCGGCTTCTCCAAGACCCAGGAAGAATCCTTCGCCAAATGGAGCCACGAGCGCGTCCTCTATGACGCCGTCCTCGCCGTCCGCCGCGAACGCCCCCAGATCATCGTTTCCACCTTCGTCGGCGGCATCACCGACGGCCACGGCCACCACCAGGTCTCCGGCGAGATCGCGCAGGAGGTCTTCAAGGCTGCCGCCGACCCCAAGGTCTTCCCCGAGCAGCTGAAGGACGGCCTTCAGCCCTGGCAGCCACTGGCCGTCTACTCCATGGTCCCTTTTGCTCCTGTCACCGAAAAGGGCATGTTCGACTACGCCACAGGAAAATGGGCGCCCGCGCGCTTCAAAAACTATGTGACGGGCGAGTGGACCGAGGGCGTTCCCTCGACCGACGTAACCCTCCCGGTGGGCACGTTGGACCCGGTGCTGGGGCGTAGCTACGTGCAGATTGCCCGCGAAGGCTGGGGCCAGCAGAAGTCGCAGAACGGCGGAGCAAACCCAACCCTCAGCGGCCCGGCCAACACAAACTATCACCTCTGGGCTATCGCGCCAGAAGCAGCTGCCAAACCCGGCACTATCACGAAGATTGACGACCTCTTCCACAACAGCAAGGTCGATATCGACACGTCTTTGGCCAGCCTCGCCAGTCTCGCCGCTCCGAACTCCCCCGAGACAACCGATTCGCCCGAGATAATTCGTGCGCGACTGCACCAGCTAGACCTGGATCTCAAGAACTTCGAAGTGGAACGCCCCGGCCTGACGGAAATCGCGGCTGCCCATAAGCTGGCGGCGATCTACCATGACGCTCTCGTTTCGCAGAAAACCTGGGTTGCTGCCAACTTGGGTATGTACAACAAGCGGGGGATGGGTGTCGCGATCCCGGAAATTAAGGCGAGAGCCAGCTTTTCATTTGAACTCGACAAGAAGATTGAGCAATTCCAAACCGCGCTCAAGAATTTGCTCGGGCTTGATCTGGTCGCTTTCACCACCAGGTCAGCCAATAGGAGGGAGGGCGGCGGAGAAGGAAGAGGCGGCTCAGCCGAAGAAACGCCCGCCAGCGTAACCCCAGGCGAAAATTTCCTGGTCCGAGTCCACACCGCGCACGCCACAGCGGACGCCACTCCTGCCCGCGTCTGGCTGGAAAGCGCTACCGGCGACCCGTGGAGGAGCGAGAATACAACGAGCGCAATCGATCCAACGGATCACCCCGCCCAATCCACCGACCAGATATTCAAAGTTCTTGCATCACCGAATGCCGAACCCACTCAGCCCTACTTCACCCGCCCCAACACCGAGCAGCCCTACTACGACCTGAGCAAACCGGAGTACCGAGAGCGCTCGTTCGCCCCGTGGCCGTTAACCGCTTGGGCGGAGTTCACCTTTGAGGGCGTTCCGATACGTCTCGGCCGGGTTGTTCAAACCATGCAGCGCGTCCTCGGCCCTGGAGGTGTCTACGAACCATTGGTCGTAACCCCCGCCATCGGCCTGCGGGTTGACCCTGAGGCCCGCATCCTTCCACTCGACGGCGGCCCTCTCCCGGTCAAGGTGACCGTCCATGCCGAAGCAGCGGCGGAGGGCTCAGTGGAGCTAAAGCTACCTGCCGGTTGGCGCGCCGAACCAGTGGAAGCCCGTTTCCATCTTGACAGCGCCGGCGACACGGAGCCGCTTAAGTTCTCTGTAACTCCGTCCACCACGCATGAGGGCGCCTACACCATCCAGGCGGTGGCGCAGTCAGGCGGCCGCACTTATCAGACCGGCTGGCAGAGCATCGGCTACCCCGGCCTGCGCCCCTATAACCTTTACAAAGCCGCCGAGCTGAAAACCCGCAAAGTCGATGTGAAGTTAGCTCCAGGCCTGCGCGTCGGCTACATCATGGGCAGCGGCGACCTGGTTCCGGACGCAATCGAAGCTTTGGGAGTTACCCCGCATATTCTTACCCCATCGGAGATAGTTTCGGACCAGTTTTCCACGTGGAACGTTCTGGTGATAGGCATCCGGGCTTACTCCGTGCATCCTGAGTTAAAACTGGCCCAGCCGCGCCTTGAGGAGTTTGTCCGCCAAGGTGGAACCCTCATCGTCCAGTACCAGAGCGCCAACTTCCCTGCCCCGTTCCCGCTCTCCATGAGCCGCTCCCCGGAGCGCGTCGTGGACGAGCAGGCCCCCGTCAAGCTCCTCGACCCAACCAATCTCCTGCTCACCTCGCCCAATGCCATCACCAGCGCCGATTTTGACGGCTGGCTCGAGGAGCGCGGGCACTCCTTCCTCGATTCCTGGGACCCCGCCTTCACGGCTCTCACTGAGACCGCCGACCCTGGCCAGGATCCGCAGCGCGGCGGCCTGCTGGTTGCACATCCCGGAAAGGGAACCTATATCTACGCCGCGTATGCGCTCTACAGACAGCTTCCCGAACTGGTTCCGGGCGCTTACCGCATTCTCGCCAACCTGCTCAGCGCCGGGAATGGAAACCAGGTGGCGGGCTCCTCAAAGACCGTCCAATGATTCGGTTTTGGAAGACCACAGTCTCACAGCATCGCAGGGAATGTGCGCTGAGAAGCTGTGCCAAGTAAACTATTTATTTTGTGCGTGTTAGAGGATGCTTCACCGTTTTTACAGGATTACAGTTTCAGTATCCCCGCGAGGTGCGTCTTTGTAACCGTTTGATTCTGTGCTGGTTAGCGTAGGCTCCACAATTGCACAGCCAAAAAAGGCGCTTTCCGATAAAGATGGCGCAGCGGACCGGGGTGAATCCGGACGGGCGGGGGACAGCGCGGGCGAGATGGCAGCGATGTTTTTCATAGGTTCGCAGTGCGACGGCGTGGAGGCGCTTCGATGCATTTCCTCTACACTTCCATTGTGCGCCGATGGAGGGTAATTATCGGCATGAGTAGTGCAAAGGAAAACCCTTGCATGGCAAATAGTTAGCGGTGGCGTGAGCTGGCGGTCCGCTCCACACGTCTCTCCACCTATGGGTGGATAAAAAACTAGGCCTATCGACGGTTGCCGGACCCTTCTCCGCCCCTCATGCTCAATCAACCGACATGAGAAAGCTTCCCCTTTCCCTGTTCTTTCTGCTGGCCACAGCCAGCGCGCACGCGCAAGGCGGCCCGGCAAGCGCCGCCCCAACCGGATTTTTCAACCAGTGGCTGGCCCGAACCTCGGCCACGCAGGCTAAACAGCCCCCCTGGGCCGTGCCGCTCGTCACCACGTACACCGGCCTCATTCAGGTGGCGCGCACCGACTTTATCCGGCAAATCACGCCAGCCCGCACCGATACCTGGAATCTGGACAACAGCAAGGGCCTCAATCTGGTTCCCTGGGCCAATACCGAGCTCGTCGTCAACCTGCCGCCCTTCATCAAGCACAACCTGCCGGCCCCAGCCTCGAGTAAGGACGGCTTCGGAGACTTTTCGTTCCTCTGCAAGTACCGCATCGCTAGCGGCAACGCGAAGCACGGCAGCTACACGCTCAGCGCCTGGGCGCTGACCACCATCCCCACCGGCAGCTACAAGAACGGCTCGACCAACGCCAGCGTGCAGCCCAACGTTGGCGGTGGCAAGGGCTTCGGAAACTTCGACGTGCAATCGACGATCGGAGCGACCCTGCCCACCGGCAGCCCCGCCACCACCTCCTCCGGCCGCCCCGTGCTCTGGAATACCGTGGCGCAGTACCGCATCCGCAAGCTCTTCTGGCCGGAGATCGAAAGCAACGCCACTTTCTACAATGGCGGCGCAAACGACGGCAAAACCCAGGAGTTCATCACTCCCGGAATCATCATCGGAAAGTGCGCTCTGCACCCCTCCGATCCCAAATCGCGGCCCGGCCTGGCCTTCGGCGCCGGCATGCAGATAGCCACCAGCCATTTCCATACCTACAACCACGAACTGGTGCTCACGACAAGGTGGGTTTTCTGACCTCAAGTTCGTCTCATTTGCTTTGTTAAAAACATGTGAATTCGTCAAATATTCATACAACTCTGCGACTCTTGATGACGGTAGCGGTTGGGGAAAACTCCGTCTGTACGAGGATCTTCCCTGGCCTTAAATGTCCCTCCTGCATGGCCGATGGAAACGCATCCTGGCTTACTGTTCGCGGTTTCGGAGATGCGGGAGTTACGAGGCGTTCGCACCTCGAGTGGACCCATGCACGATCAAACCTGATTTGAGAGGAAAAGAGAGGCCCAATGAATTTCAAGCTCAAAACTGTTGCCGCCATTCTGGCAGCCAGTCTAGTTGCCTCATACGCCTATGCCAGCGATCCAACACCGCCGGCCAAGAAGCACACTGCAACCAAGAAGGCTAAGATGCCTCCGCCACCCACGGTCGCAGACCAGATCAAGGCTCTGCGCGAGGAACTCGAAGGCCAGATCAACGGCCTCAAGACCGACCTGGCCGACAAGGATGCGCAGTTGAAGAAGGCGCAGCAGGCGGCAGCCGATGCGCAGGCCGCAGCGGACAAGGCGCAAGCCGCAGCCGCGGCCGAAAACCAGGCTGTAACGGACAACTCCGCAGCCGTCACCACTCTGCAGAGCACCGTGACCGACATGAAGTCCGCCAACGCATCCGCGGTCGCCTCGCTTTCCGATGAAACAGCCGCAGTCAAGAAGGCCATCGCCAACCCAAGCGTTCTCCATTACAAGGGCATCAACATCACCCCCGGAGGCTTCGCGGCGGCTGAAACTGTTTGGCGCTCCAAGGCCACCGGCGGCGACATTCCCACCGCCTTCAGCGCCATTCCTTACGAGGGCGCGGATGCCTATTCGCTCAGCGAGTTCTATGGCAGCGGCCGCCAGTCCCGCCTCTCAGTGCTGGCCGAGGGCAAGACCAGCTGGGGTACTCTCCGCGGCTACTTCGAGGGTGACTTCCTGGGCACCGGCATCACCTCCAACAACAACCAGTCCAACAGCTATGTCTTCCGCCAGCGCGTCCTCTATGCCCAGGCCGAGACCAACGACCACTGGACATTCGCCGGAGGCCAGATGTGGTCCCTGGCCACTGAAGGCGTCAAGGGCATTTCAAGCGCCCCCAGCAACAGCGCAACGCCGCTCACCATAGACCCGAACTACGTTCCGGGCTTCGCGTGGACGCGCCAGTACGGCTTCCGCCTGGTCAAGAGCTTCAAGAACGCAGCCATCGGCATGTCGGTTGAGAATTCGCAACTGCTCTACACCGCCACGCTGGCCGGCAATACGCCGTATGCCGTCCTCGGCAGCGCCGGCGCCAACGGCGGCAACTACAACGCCGCCATCAGCTCCGTCACGGCCACCACCTACGTTCAGAACTACCTCAACGTGGATGGAACGACAGCCTCGCCATATCCCAGCTACGCACCGCAATACAACACCATCACTGCCAATACCAACGTCACCAACATCTCCTTCAATCAAGCGCCCGATATCATCTTGAAGGCTACCGCGGATCCCGGCTGGGGCCACTATGAAGTCTTCGGCATCGTCGGCTTCGCCCACGAGACGGTTTATCCCAACGTGACCACGGATCGGCTCAAGTTCGGTGGCCAGCCCGATATCGTCACCGGCGCCAGCATTGGCGGTCTCTATCCCTCGGCCAACACATCCGGCTCCATCGCGGACAGCATCGTCCTTGGCGGCATGGGCGGCAGCCTCCGCGTCCCCGTCATCGCCGACAAGCTCTCATTCGGCGTCAAGGGCCTCTTTGGGCCGGGCATGGGCCGCTACGGCAACTCCACCCTGGCCGACGTAACGACCAACGCCTGGGGCGGACTTGCTCCCATCCACAACGCTTCCGGCCTGTTTACGCTTGAGGCCACTCCGACACCTCGCCTGGTCCTCTACCTGAACTACGGCGGCGACTACGCTGGCCGCGAGGATGCATCCAACGCCGGCGCAACGACCCTGGGCGGGCCAGCTGCTTACTTCTGCCCGACCGGCTCAACCACCACTTGCACCAAAACGCCCACCGCCGCACAGATCGCAACTGGCGGCACATGGGGCGGCCACTGGACCGTGCCCACAACCCAGGTCGCGTTGGGCTACGGCTCGCGGCTGACCAGCAACTCCTCCTGCGGAGCCATCGGCACTGCCGGCTACAACACGGGCAGCTCGACTGGCTTCCTCCCCGGAGGCGCCTGCGGCGCGCAATCCCGCGATGTGCAGGAAGTCACGGGCGGCTACTGGTATGACCTTTACAAGGGCGATCACGGTCGTCTGCGCCAGGGCCTCCAGTATGGTTATGCGGTCCGCGAGGGCTGGTCGGGCAACGCAACCCTCGGTGCTGCCGGTTTCGGCGCCAAGGGCATCGACAACATGTTCTGGACCACCTTCCGCTACTACCTCCCATAACCCGCGAACCTTTCGGTTCCGATCCAGCAGAAAGGGCAGCCCGCGCAACGGGCTGCCCTTTCTATTTTCTGGAGAGCTGTTGACGGCGGCAAGATTAGCGGACGCGGCGACGCCCAATCCCAAACTCACTGAAATTGACTTTTTCAGAATCGACTAGTAAGAATATTGTTAGTGATTATTGATATGACTTGTTGTTCTCCCACCTGTCGATAAAGTTCTGCCGCCCCATGCGGGGCTGGGGCCTAAGGTCCTAACCCATCCAGATTCCAAAATCCAGATTAAGCTTCCAAAATTCAAAGGAGAATCCAACGTGCAAAAAGCACATTATGCTTTTCTGTCTCCGTCTCTCCGCCGGTTGCCGCTATCGATCTCTGCTGTGCTCTCTATTTATATGACCTGTTGTCTTCCCTCCTGTCGATAAAGTTCTGCCGCCCGATGCGGGCCAGGGACCTACGGTCCTAACCCATCCAGCATTCGAAATTCAGTTCCAGCCTCGAAAATCCAAAGGAGAATCCATCGTGCAAAAAGCACTGCATGCTTTTCTGTCTGCATCTCTGCGCCGGTTGCTGCTATCGATCTCTGCTGTGTTCTTTCTTTTTGCTGTTGCGGCTGTCCCGCCCCTGGGCGCGCAGGACGACATCTCGACGCAACACGGGACGTCCGGGTTCAATGGCGTATTCCTCACCGGTCCGGCCTCGAACCCGTTGAGCTTCCTGAACGGCCCGGCCTGGCGTACTACCGCCAACCCGGCTCCCTATGACTTTCACGACTTTGCCCCGGTGACTAACCTTGACGAAAAGCTGCCAAAGTGGATCGATCTGGTGGCCGAGGAGCGGTTCCGCTACGAGGCGTACGACAATTCAAACTTCAAAGCGAAGGTCGATGACTCCTACGTGTTGAACCGCTTCCGGTTCCAGGTGGATCTGCATACGCCCAGTTGGCTGCGGGTTACGGCGCAGGTGCAGGACGCCCGCGCGGGCTTCCAAAACCCGCCGCTCGCCCCGCCGAACACGGTTCGCTGGGATCTGAAGCTGGCTTATGCCGAGGTCGGCGCGCCCGACAAGCACTGGTTCAGCCTGCGCGTGGGCCGGCAGCTTATCAACTACAACAACACCATCATCGCCAACTCCGAGTGGCGCAACCAGGCCCGCTCCTACGATGCGGCGGTGCTGAACCTGAATGCGAAGCGCGAGCACCTGGGCATCTTCGCGGCCTCGGCGGTGGCGCCGCAGGCCTATGGCGTGAGCCCGCATCAGGAGGGCAACAACATCTACGGAGCCTACGGCCGCATCGATGACCTGGTGGCGCCGCACTCGAGCCTTGAGCCGTTCATCCTGTGGCGCGTGCAGCCGGCAGAGGTCGTGGAACCGGCCGTCGCCAAGACCACCGGCAAGGAAAACGAGAAGGTTCTCGGTGTGCGCCTCAAGGCGCAAGCCCACACATCCTTCGATTACGGGGGCGAGCTGATCTACGAAGGCGGCAAGGTGGGACCGCAAAGCATCGACGCCTGGGCGACGCAGGAAGGCGCGGCGTACCAGTTCCTCGATGTAGCAGCCAAGCCGCGCGTCTTTGCCCAGTTCGACTACGCCTCGGGCAACGGCAATCCGGCGCAGAACGCAACGCACTCTACCTTCGACACGGTCTACCCGACAGCCCATGACCGCTTTGGAATCACCGACCTCTTCGGCTTCCAAAACATTGAGGCGGTGCGCGCGGGCACAACCGTTGAACCCCACCGGCGGCTCACCTTCACGGTGCAGGGGCTGGATTTTTGGGCGCCCTCGGCGGTGGACTCGATCTACAACACCTCGGGCAGCGCGATCGTGACCAACAAGACCAACCACGGCCACCACGTGGGCGCGGAGATCGATGGCTACTCCTGGTATGAACTCAATAAACACTTCAACCTGGGCGGCGGCATTGGCTACTTCGGCGGCGGCCAGTTCCTGACGAATGTGACAACCAGCCACTCGTACACCACCTACTACGTTGCGCTGAACTTCAAAGACAACGGAAAGAAGTAGCCAGTGCCGTACCGGAACCATGGGAATCCCTGCGCAATCGGAACGCGCCCATCGCCGCGTCACCGCCAGGGGTGCCAGCCGTCACAGCCAGTCGCGTACTTCTGGCCCATCCTATGGATATAGAGCGGAGTTTCGAGGGAAACCGGGGAATCGAGTTTCCTTGCTGGCGGCGTGACGAATCCCCGCCGACAGCGCCGGCAAAGCCGGCAGCGGCAGAGCATCCCTGAGACGAGGAAAAACAGCCTCGTGGGACTCTGCCGCTGTCTTGCTTTTGCCGGAATGCGATGACACGACGGCCTCAAGCGTTGCCGCCCGGCGTCTAAGATCCTTCCGCAAGCGTTTCAAGAACCAGAGAAAGCGCGTCCTCCCAATGGGGCATCTTCACCCCAAAGGTCTCCTCAATGCGCCGACACGACAGGCGTGAATTGGCCGGACGCCGGGCGGGACGCGGAAACTCGCTGGTTGTGATCGGAATCAAATGGGGCGCCGCGGCTCCATACCGCTTTGTGAGAAAAGCCTTCGCAAATCCAAACCATGTGGTCTCGCCCGCATTGGTCAGGTTATAGACGCCGCTGCGCCCCTGGAGCCCGCCGCCTGCGGGCGCAAGCAATTGCGCCAATAGATTCGCTGTGGCTTGAGCGATGCATTCGCTGGAGGTCGGCGCGCCGGCCTGATCCTCCACGATCCGCAACTCATCGCGTTCCCTGGCCATGCGCATCATCGTCAACAGAAAGTTGCTGCCCCGCGCCCCATAAACCCAACTCGTTCGCAGAATCAGGTAATCGCCGCCGACCGACTGAATCGCCTCGTCGCCCGCCAGCTTTGTTTTCCCATAAACATTTTGCGGGTTAGGCGCATCGGTCTCAAAATAGGCGCCCTGTTTGGTCCCATCGAAGACGTAATCCGTCGAGTAGTGAATCAGAATGCTACCCAGCCGCTTGGCTTCCTCAGCCAGCACGCCCGGCGCAGTGCCGTTGATCGCCAACGCCAATGCAGGCTCGGTTTCGGCCTTGTCTACCGCGGTATAAGCAGCGGCATTGATGATGACCGCCGGCTCTGCCGCGCGCACTACGTCACGAATCGAATCGGGGTTGGAGAAGTCTACCTCTGGATATTCAACGGCGGTCACGTCGCCCAAACAGGCCAATTTGTGGCGCAACTCCCATCCCACCTGGCCTATGCGGCCAAAAACCAACATCTTCCTATTCGTCATGCTCATCCTTTACGAGAACTCTATCTTGAACGCATCCCCGGAGCAAGAGCAGGGACAAGCATGTCTGCATGGGCGCAATTCAGCTCACATCCCTTATTGCAAACGCGGCTCCCCCGTGGGCAGGAAGGCGACTCCGGAGATCAGGCCCCCCGAAGCCAGCACGTCCCTGAGCCGCTCCGAATTGGCTCCGCCGCGGTCGGTTGCCGCCTCAAGCAGACGCAAAGCTGCCGCTGGCGCGGTGCCGGCCGCCATGCGGAATATCCACGGAACGTTAGTCGAGGTCAGTGTCTTGTCGCCACTCAGTGCGACCACCGGCACAAAGCTCTTCAACGCCAGTTGCTCGGCCAGATGGCTCGAATTGCGATCCAGCGCCAGAATCGCCAGCGCGTGCTCGTCCATCAGCGCGTGAACTAGTTGGGTTGAAGCCGCACCCCAATTTTGATCGCTCGCCACCGGCAGCAACTTCCAGGTTCGTCCTTTTGCCGCTTCAGCAGCCAGCTCCGCCTGCATCTCCAGCGACTCGGCAACCTCGGCCGCCTTCGGGCCGAACAGCACAACGTTGATCGGCCCCGCAGGCACGTCGGCCCGATGCGGACCGGCATAGTTCACGCCATCTTCGCCGACCTGCGCATACGGCATGTGCGGCGCCTCTGGCTCTTGCCGCGCAAGTGGCGTCTGCCCCACCGCAGGCGGCTTCTCCATGGGTGCAACGCGGTAAGTAATCGCGCCGTTATGCACCGTGCCCAGATACATCGGCGCTACATTTTTCTGGTTGGGGTCGAAGATCATGTGCCCGGTCACGCCGTCGTACTGCTCGATATTCGCCAGCGCGTCGTGAATGCGGGCGCGATTCAATCCCGCTTTGCAGATCGAATCCAACAGCGCGCTCATCGCGTCATAGGCCAGCGAAGCAAACTGCTCAGGCTTCTCGTGGAAGCGGTCTTCAAAGCGGCGGTTGAAGTCGAGCCAGCGGGAATCCTGTCGCGTGGGATCGTAGGGAAACACTGCCTCAAATCCCTCCGCCGCATCGCCAGCCTGGGCCAGCAGCGTTGAACCCAGCGTGCGATAGGCGCCAAAGACCGGCTGCTTCATTCCCGCGGCGCGCAACTGCTTCAATATCTGCGCCGCCTGCGCCTCGTCGGTCCACAGCACGATGGCGTCGGCCCGCGAAGAACGAATCACCTTCAACTGCTGCGAAAAATCCATGTCGCCCGGCAGATACTTCTGCTCGATCACAACAGGATGACCCAGCCGCCTTGCCGCATCGCGAAACTTGGGAACGCCCAGGCGTCCATAGCGATTGTTCACCCTGAGCAGTGCAACGCGCTTCAACCCCAATTCGGTAAAGATCCGCCGGGCAAGCGTCAGGCTCTGCACGCGGTCATCCTGGAGATCGGTGAAGTACCACGGGATGTAGGTCTCGGGAATCGTCGGGTCGGTCGAGGCCGAGTTGACGATAGGAATCTCTGCGCGCAGCGCCACGCGCAACGCAATGTGCGTGGACTCGGAACTGATCGAGCCGAAGATCGCCCAGTCCTGATCGTCGTAAACCATCTTTACCACTTCGTTCGAGGCCGAGCCCCAGATGGTTGGATCGGTGGGCCGATCGTCGCCGTAAACCGTCTTCGCTTGCCAGTTGTCGTAGTCGTTGTGCAGCATCAGCCGGAAGGGCATGCCCCCGTAGCCGCCATGCGCGTTCGCCTCTTCCACGGCTAACTGCGCGCCGTGCAGCATCCGCAATCCAAAGACCGATTCAGGATTGTGTTCGATGGGCCCGAAGAACCCGATGCGCACCTCGGTCAGGCCCTTGAGCTCCGGCAAATCCCGGCCTGCGCCGGAGTATATGTTGGGATGCGTGTAGTTGAGGTCGTAGGGCGCAGCGAACTTGGCATAGGGACTCAGGTCCGCGGGCTCGCCCGCATAGGGTGCGACCACGCGGTCCTTGGGCGGCCCCGGCGGATGCGCGCCACACTCGCAGGTTCCCTTGCCCGTAACGGCAACCGGGCTCGCATCCTGCGCCGTGTCCTGGCTCGAATACTGCGCGGCAAGCCGCGCCGCGCACACCATGGCCAACGCGCACGCCGCAACCGACAACCATCCCTTGCGCATCGAAGTTACTCCTGGTTGCAGTCTGCCTTGTCTGTGCGGAACATGGCGATGGCCTCGATCTCAATCAGCAGCTCGGGCCTGCATAAATGCGCCTGAATTCCAGTTGACGCCGGCAGCGGATCGAGTCCCTGCTCCTTGAAGAAAGCCGTGCGCCCCGCATTGAAGACGTCGTAGTCGCGATCGATGTCGCGCAGGTAGCAACTGGTACGCACAATGTCGTGCCAGGTGCAGCCTTCGCTCTCCAGCAGCCCAGTGATGTTGTCGAAGGTGCGCCGAAGCTGGGCGGGAAAGTCGCCAATGTGGACGCTCACTCCGTTCTCGTCGATCGAGGCGGTGCCCGAGATCAGCAGGATGGTGACTCCGCCGATGTCGATCCTCATGCCTCGCGAAAACGAACTCGGTTTGGCATAGGCGTAGGCTTCATTGAGCACGCCGTGATTGGTCATGGCGCGCTTTTCGATCGGCGCGTGCGCGATAGCTTCCAGAATATCTGCGAATGCATTCATGATTGTGTCTCTCCTTGCTCTCTTACTGTCTTTGATGAATCCCGTGGCTTAAACCCTTGGCGGTTGCGACCCATATGTCGTCGCCTTGAAAGTCGATGCCGAGAACGTAGTTATGCGCCGGCGCAGTCGTCACGGCGATGGGCGTTACCTTGCCCTCGGCGTCGCGCACTGTCATCTCCGGTTTGCCGTCCTTGAGAGAAGGGCGATAGACGGCCCAGTTCACGCCGTCGTAGTAGGCCAGGCCCTTGTCCGTGCAGAACCATGCGCGCTTGGCGTCAATGCCCTTGATAAAGTTTGTAAAGTTCGAGGGCAGTCCGCTGTCTTTGGTCAGGAAGTTATGCCAGTAGCGGCCGTCATATCGGCTGTCGCCAAAATACGTGGCTGCCCAAAGAATGTTATCGACATAACTGACCGAGGTGACAATCTCGTGGATCAGCCCTTGATCCTTGAACAGCACCATCTCGTTTTCGCCGTCTGGGTCGTCGTACTTGTCCCAGCGGCCTGTCTTCTGGTCGTACTCAAGCACGCCGCTTCCCCACACGGCATAGTAGACCTTGCTAGGCGTGGCAGAGACTCCATAGGTCCAGATCTCGATCATGGGCGTGTTGCGCTCGTTGTAGAGCGCCCATTGGCCGGTGCGGATATTGAAACGGCAACCGCCGGCAGCCGTGGCCACCCAGACGTTTTCGCCCTCAACCGACACGCCGTAAACCACATCGTTACTCAGTCCCGAGTTCAACTGCGTGTAGCTGTCAATGCGCCCGCTCGAGATGCGGCTCAAACCCGCCATGGTGCCGGCCCACACATCGCCCGTATTCTTGTCCAGCGCCAGCGAGAGCACGGCGCGATGCGCCAGGCCGTCCTTCGTCGTATAGGTCTTCCAGGCATGATTTTCGTAGACTGCCAGCCCGTTCTCCGTGCCAGCCCAGATGCGGTCTCCATCCACCAGCACGGCAAAGACGTGATTGTCCGGCAGCCCGTTCGCTGTCGTGAAGTTCTCGAAACGATAACGCGGCATCGTGGGCGGCGCGCCAAGCGCGAGCGGCCCTGCGGCCAGAAGCAGTGCGATCATACAGAACTTCTTCATCGCGTCCTCAAATACTCAATCAGGTCGTTGAGTTCATCCTTGGTCAAATCGTTCGTGCGCCCGTGTTTGTCTTCGGGGTTGTAGACCGTCCAAATCTCTTCGAGGGTTCGCGCCGATCCATCGTGCAGATACGGCGCAGTGAGTGCAACGGCTGTCAACGGCGCGGATTTCAGAAGGCCTGAATTGTCGGTGGGCTTGCGCGTCCCCACATCGAATAGCTTCTGGTTGGTGCCCTTGGGGCCGCTGTGGCAGAAGGAACAGCGGTTGGTTTCTGGAATCGGCTTGCCGAACTTGTCCACGTCGCGCACAAACACCGCCCGTCCGCGTTCCTGCGCCGGCGTCATCTCGCGGCCCGGCAGCTTCCAGCGGTTGGGCCGCGGCTGCAAGCTGCGGATGTAAAGCGTCAGGTCGGCGAGTGTCAGGTCGTTATACTGCTCCGAACGCCAAAAGTATTTCTCCGTCCTCGGCCCGCACTCGGTGGGGATATTCGGATTGCCTCCATTCCACTTGTAGGGCTCGGTGTTCTTGACGCCTTCGAGCAGCTTGTTGTCCACAATGTCGCGGCCAAATCCATCCGGCTCCAAATCCCAGGTGAGTCCATCGAACGTGGAATCGATGTGACAATTGGCGCAGCCGATCTGCCCCTGAAACGACTGGCGAGCGGTGTAGAAGGTCTGCTCCCCATGCCGCAGCGCGGAGACGGACTTGGGCCCATCCAGCTTGATTGTCGACGCCACGCGATCGGTGCTTGTATCGATCACGCTGATCGTATCTTCAAGCCGGTTGGCCACAAACAGCCTGCGCCCGTCGCGCGTTAGCGTCAGCCCGCGCGGATTGTGCCCCACGGGGATGCGCGTAATCACATAGTTGGCGCTCGCTGAAAGATCCTGCACAAAGGGCGCGGGGTGCGCACGAATAAAACGCAGCAGCCTCGGCACATCCACCACGGTAACGATCTCCGAGCCGCCGCTGGTGACGTAGATGCGCGACTTGTCCTGCGCAATGGCTACGCCGAAAGGCTGCGCCGCGTAGCGCTCCAGCTCATCCAGCGGAACCTCGACAGGCTTGCCCACATCCGCGCCAAACACTGTGAGCGTATCCTCGAAGGCTCCGCCGTGTTCGAGGTGCGCCAGCGGCACGAGGTTCTTTGGGTGATACTCAGCTACAACTCCCAGGCGCCCGTCCGCGGAGAATGCCCCATGAAAGACGCCTGCAATCGCGTGCAACGGAATGCGATCCACCACGACCGCGCGCGCCGTGTCGATCACCGTGATCTCAGACTCCGGCGCCGTGCGATGAGGTGACGGATTCGGATAAACATGCGTTGCGTAAAGCTTACTGCCATCGGGCGAAAGTGTGAGGTAGCTCGACCCACGCCCAGCCAGCAGCCGCTTCTCTTCCTCTCCGGTCTGTGCGTCGAGCACAGCCACATCGTCGCTGATCCGATTGGCCACAAACAGCCGCTTGCCCGCCCGGTCTTCCACCACGCTGGACGGTTCCGCGCTCACCGGCCACGTTGCCACCACGACAAGCGCACCCGTGTCGATCACCGAAAGCGTGTCATCCCACGAGTTGGTCACAAACAGGCGCGCGCCGTCGGGCGACAGCGAAAACCCGCGCGGCACGCGTCCCACCGCGATGTTCTTGATCACCGCGTAGCTGGCCGCATCCAGCACCCGCACCTCTTCGCTCTGTTGGCAGAGCACATAAAGGCGCGCGCCGTCAGACGAAAGCAGAACCTCTAGCGGCGAAGCGTAATCCACATCGTCGGCCGCGCTTCCACGCTCGTCTGCGCGTACAGTCCGGCCCGGCCAAAGCTCGACCATGAAGAACGCGGCTGCCAGCAGCGCCAACCCCACCGCCACTCCAGCCCTCAGCCGAGTTTGATTGTGCAAACTCACTTCGGTTCCTCCACCGTAAGCACGCGATCGACACTCTGTTTTTCAAGAGTCTGCTCGCGCCCGCTCGGCCAGCGAACAATGAGCTTGTCGATGACGGTTGCAGCGCCCAGGCCGAAGTGCAAACGCCCATCGTCCTGCGAAAGATAGCCCGAGGCAGCCACGCGCTCCGCCGTGTGCCGCTTGCCCGCGGCAAACACTTCGACCCGCGCGCCGATGCCGTCGCGATTGCTCTTTGTGCCCTTGAGCTTGACGGCGATCCAATGGCCCGTATTGGTGGAAACATTGTGGACCAGTGTTCCCTTGCCGCCCAGATTCACCACGAAGGCATCCATTTTGCCGTCGTTGTCGTAGTCCGCAAAACATGCGCCGCGCGCCGTGGTGCGCACGCTCAACACCGGCCCGGCCTCGCGCGAAACATCGGCGAATTTGTCATTCCCAACGCCGCGAAACAATGTATGCTCCTGCGGTATCAGGTGAATCAGCCCGCCGTGGAAGATGAGAATGTCGAGCAGTCCATCGTTGTCAAAGTCGTAGACACCCGTGCCCCAGCTCACGTATTGCGCATTGGTTTGCGAGACTCCGTTGGACGCGCCGATGTCGTCAAAGCCCATCTTCGCGGTGTTATGCAACAGACGGTTATAGTGCCCGTCGGTGACCCACAGGTCAAGCACTCCCCTGCCCTCGAAATCGGCGAACACGGGCCCCATCGACGAAGTGGACTCTCCATTCTGCCCAAAGGCCGTGCCCGTATCGTTCCCAATCTCTTCGAAGGTTCCATCGTGCTTGTTGTGAAAGAGAAAATTCTCCGTGCGGTCGTTGGCGACATAAATATCGTCCCAGCCGTCGTTATCGAAGTCCGCCGCAGTGACGCCCATGGTGCGGCCCACATAAGCGCCAATGCCCGACTTCTCCGTAACATCGGTGAAAGTGCCGTCGCAGTTGTTATGAAAAAGCTGATTGGTCTCGCCCTCGTAGTCCAGCGGCCCCGGATAATTGTCCGCCGCGTAAAAGGCGCGATACTTGGGATCGAACTTCACGTAGCGGCCCACGAAAAGGTCCACACAGCCGTCCTTGTCGTAGTCGAGCCAGGTCGAGCTGATGGCCCAGCCGTCCACCTTGATACCGGCCTTCGCGGTCACATCCGTAAAGTGGCCGTTGCCGTCGTTGTGATAGAGAATTGTCTTTCCGTAGCCCGTCACCAGCAGATCTTCAAAGCCGTCGTTGTCGTAGTCCGCCGCGGTCACGGCCACCGAATACATATCCGGATTGAGGCCCGCCTTCTCCGTCACGTCGGTAAAGCGGCCGTTGCCGTTGTTGCGATAGAGATGATTGTGCGGCGGCGTTGCCGGCTTCTCCTTCAGCGGATACGGATGCATGGAGTCGTCGAGCGGCCGTCCATTCACCACGTAGAGAGATTCGAGTCCGGAGTTGTTGTAGTCGAACCAGATGCATCCGGCGCCGGTTCCCTCCAGCAGCGAACCCAGTTGACGCGAACCGAAGCTGTGCGTAAAGTCGATGCCCGCTTGATCGCTTGCGTCTTCAAACTTGATCACTGGCGCCTGCTGTGCGACAGCCACCTGCGGTGGGGCAGACGCCGCTTGCGCGGAAGGCGCCTGCGGCGCAGAAATAGCTGGGGCAGGAGGAGCACTCTGCGCCGAGGCCATGGATACAGCGCCAAATAAAAGAAGAAAGCGATAATCCATCTCAGTTGCCTCCCGGCGATTTCTTTTGAGTTGCGCCTGTAACACTCGCGCCGGAGAGATCGACCGGAGTCGTGGTGCGCAGCAGCACGGCTGGCACGCGGTTCTCCGACGAGCGCTCCGGCCCCGTGTGGCAACCCACGCAGATGCGCTGCTCGCCGCTGCGAATCCAGAACCATCCGTGTTCCTGGCGCAGGACTGCTCCCTTGGCATCGAGCAATGCGAAGCGGATGGGCTTGTCTGCCGGAGTCTTCACAAAGAAGGAACCATCCGCCTCAACCGGCGCAGTGCCCGTGACGACGGCATGGCCGCCGGCATCCAGCGTCTCCAGCCGAACCGACGCGGGCGTAACCTTGAGATCGCCCTCACGCGACTGGCGCGCATCGAGCGCAAGCATGTTGGCGTAGCTCCAATCGTGCAGCCCGGAGGGATGATGCTTGGGCCGGGTGCGCGGCGCAACCAGCACCGGCTCGACCAGATCTTTGGCGCTATCGGCCAGCACCGTTTGCATTGCGCCGGAGCTAGGTTTCCACAACTTGAGCGCATAGTGCGTGCCGGCGGCGACCCGCGCGCTCAACAGCCAATCGCCTGAGGCCGTCTCGGCAATCGCGCCCGCATACTCGGCACGCGGCGCAAGGATCGGCGCTTCATGTGCCAGCGGCGATGTGAATCGCGCCAACGAAGCTCCGTGCGTGAACGCCACATCTCCCGACGCCAACTGCTTTCCGCCCCAGCGCGCTCTGCCGTGATCGCAGCGATACGACTCCACCCCCGAGCCATCGGAGTAAACCAGAAACAGCTCCGGAGTCGATCCTGAGCCAAGCGGAAAGCCTGCTTCAAACAGAATGCGCCCATCCATGAGCACATCCGTTGGAATCGCGCTGGCCGACAGGTAGGTAAGCGGAAGCACCGTCGAACCCGCATTGGCATCGATTGGCGCAAGCGCCGTAGGAGCAGCCTTACCCGCAGCCTCCAGTTGGAACCCCGCCGGCGTGCGGCGCGCATAGACCAACTGGCCAGAGGGCAGATAGAGCGGGCGAATGGCATCGGCGGCGCCGGCAATCAACTTGCGCAGCGAATGATCCGCGAGCGTCAGTTCCCATATCTGCCAGGGATCTTCCACATCCTTTTTGCCCGCAAAAAGCACGGTCTTGGCATCGAAGGAGACATTGGCGTCCGCGGTGGCCGCAAAGCCCGTCGCGAGCGGCTCCGCCTTGCCCTCATGCACCAGCAGCAATTGCGCGCCTTTGGGAAACCGCTCTCCGCGGCGCAGCGCAGCCAGCGGCTCGTAGGCCGGCGCGGCAGTCACGACGATATCCGCGTCAATTCTGGCGCGGGGGCTCTGGGCCGCGTCGGGCGTGAATCCGCAGATCGGAATCAGCAGCGCAATCGACGCGGCAGTTGCCAGCGTATGCCAACTTACACGCACCCTGTGCGCTCCGTTTCTGGGGAAGCGGAAGCGTCAGACTACCGCGACCAACCGCGCCACGCATCCATCCAAAGGTGGAGGCGCGAACCTTGGGTCATACCTCTCATGCTGCACAGTGTTATGGGGTGAATGAACGAGGCCGCGAACGCGTCCTAAGCGCTTGCCATCGGCGGCGGCCGGTAGCCGAACGCCGCATCGACAATCGCCGCAATGCCCAGCGCCGTCTCGTCCTGAAATGGCCGTGCAACGATCTGCACGCCAATTGGCAACCCCTCTGGCGAACTGCCCACTGGGACAACCGCCGCCGGCGCGGCCAGCGCGTTAAACCATTGTGTGTGGCGCACGGCGTCAAGGTACTTCACGGCGCGCCCGTCGACCGTCCACTCGCGCTCGCCGTGGCGGAAGGCGGGAATGCTGGCCACCGGGCACAGCAGCACCGGATATTTGCTCATCTCCGCGAGCGTCTTTGAGCGCAGCAGGTCCAGCTCGGCCCATGTGTTCAACAAGTCTGTAGCGGTCAGCGGGGGCGCGGCCTCGGCAAAGCCAAGAAACTCGTTGAAGATTGGGCTCAGTCGATGCTCTTTTCCGGCGATAGCCGGCGCATAAAACATGGCTCCGCACTGCACAAAAAACTTAGTCCACAACTTCCGCAGTAGCTCCAGCGTGCTCGGCCGGAACGGCTCCACGCGAAAGCCTGCGTCGCGCAGCGCCGCCGCCGCCGCAATCACCGCCGCGCGCGTCTCCGGCGTGACGGGAACGAGTCCGTCATCCTCGAAAAATCCGATCGTATTCGTCCGCAGCTCATCCAGGCCAGGCTCCCGCAACGCAACCGGCGGGCTGGCGGGATCGTGCGGATCCTGGCCGCTCAGCGTGCGGAAAAGCAGCGCCACGTCGGCCATGGTGCGCGCCATCGGCCCTATCGCGCCCAGAATCGAGAACGGCCCCACGCACGGCGGCAGGTGGCCGCGGCCGGGAATGCGCCCCGGCGTGGGCTTGAGCGAACAGATCCCCGTAAAGTGCGCGGGCACGCGCACCGACCCGCCGCTATCGCTGCCCAGTCCGGCCGCTGAAAGCCCCGCCGCGATGGCTGCCGATTCGCCCCCGCTCGATCCGCCCGGCGTGCATTCCAGATTCCAAGGATTTCGCGTGCGCCTGTGCAGCAGATTCGCGGTCTCATACGCCATCAGGAACTCAGGGCAATTGGTTGTGCCCAGAATCAGCGCCCCAGCCGCGCGCAGCCGCGCCACCACCACCGCGTCCTCACGCGGAACGTCCCCCTCGTGCAGCAGGCTGCCAATCTCGCACTTCAATCCCCGCGTCGCAATCGAAGACTTTACCGTGACGGGCAGTCCAAACAATGGCCTGCGCGCGCGCTGCCCCTTCCATGCATCGTGCTTACGCGCCCGCTCGCGAACACGCTCCGCATCGAAGTCGGCAAATGCGTTCAACTCCGGATTGAGCCGCTCGATCTGGTGGATATGCGCCTCTGCAAGCTCGACGACGGAGATCTCACCCGCGCGCAGAAGCTCGATTTGCCGCGTGGCCGGGGCCAGGATCACATTGTTCATGGGAGCACGACCGTGGTCGACGCAGGCACACGGGCGTCCTGGGGCGACGAAGGCAGCAACCGGTAATCGAATCGATACGACCGCACTGGCTCGCCTGAATCGAAGCGGTCATTCCAGTTCAACTGATATTCGAGCGCATCCGCATCATCGGGATAACTCTCGCTCTCCGGATACGGATAGGTGCTCATCGCATGGAACGGCAACTGCGCCACGGTGAACGGCGATGCATCCCACCAGTCCATGTCCTTCACAAATCCGTTGGCGTAGAAGAAATAGTCGCGCTTCCAGTGAGCGGGCAGCGCGGGCAGCTTCGTCGCGTCGAACTCCGCCGCAATCTCCTCGCCGCTGCCGAAGATGGCAAAGCGATCGTCGATGCCCTTTACCAGCGCGGTCACATCGCCCATGCGTGTGTAGTTGCCGCGCTGATGCTGAAAAGGTCCAGTCAAGCTCACGCGGTCATAGTCGTAGTCGAGATCGCCAGGGCTTGCACCTTCCGTTTGCTTAGGATAACCGCGGAAATGCAGCGTGGCCAGCGCCAATGGCAGCTCCGCTGTTCTTGCCTCCGCACCGATGCTTTGATCGATGAGCACCTGATCCCAATAGATCTCAAGATTAGTCACAAGACGAATGCGCCGCGCCCCGACAGGCAGCTTGCCGGTCAGGTCCACGACAATGGTGCGCTCCAGGCCCGCGGGAAAGCCTACATCGTCGGCGATGCGCTGCCATGAGCCATTGGGCAACTGCGCTTCCACATAAGGCGAGATCGGCTTCACGCCCGCTTGCCACGCCGCATAGAGCGAAGTCGCGCTGAAGTAGTTCACATAGCCAGTCATCAGCAGCCGAAGCGGCGACTGTGCGTCCTGGGGCCCCAAATCGAGTGTGAGGTCGTGGAGACTTGCAAAGCCATCGTAAGGCAGCGCCGTGAATCCGCTGGCAAATAGATGGTCGCGGCGGCTCAGTTGGTCTAGTACGTCGCGGCCTTCCCCATCCCACGCGCCCACGGGCAGCCTCGCGCCTTGCGATGCCACCACACGGCCCGAAGCAAATGGCGGATCGTCAAGGAAGCGCTCGTCGGGATTCACCTCGACATTCTCCGGATGATCCACCGCAAGCAACCGCAACTGATCGATATAATTGACCTCTTCCATCGGCTCCATGAAGCGCAGACTCAACTTGCCGTTGACGGGCGCAAGCTGTACGCCGTCCACCTTAATCCATTCTCCGGGGTTGGGCGTATTGCGGCGCGCCGGGGTAAACCAATGACCCACCACGCCCGCGCCAATTACATCCGTCACTAACTTGTACTTATGCCCGTCCCATGCGAATAATACCGGGCACGAGCTACCGCGGCGGTCGGCTTCTTTCATGGCAATCACAGGCTGGTGCGGCAGATCGATCTCGTCTTGCAACACGCCCGTGGGCCACAGAATACGCAGCAGATCGATGCCTTGCGCATCGCCCAGCCCGACCAGAATCTGCGGCGGCGCCTGCGTCTGGTAGCCAGAGGCGCCAGCCAACTCCCACTTCTGCCAGTGTCCGTTCGCAAAGACTTCCACCTTTACGCCCAGCGCAGTCTTGTTGTCGGCAAAGCCCGTCAGGTCAAGCCGCACAAAGTGATTCTTGTTGGCGCCCACATTGCGCAGCAGCACCGGCGGCGCATTCAACTGCGTCACAATCAAATCCGCCGCGCCATCTCCATCCACATCGGCGGCAATCAACCCGCGCGGCGCGCTGAGCTTCACGCTGTCCAAACCCAGCGCATGGCCCACATCCTCAAAGCTGCCATCGCCCTTGTTGCGCAGCACGCACACTTGCGGCCCCGTGGCCGTCTCCACAATCGCCGCCAGATCGATCCAGCCATCGTTATCGATGTCGATGGGCGTGAGGCCCCATCCGCGCAATGCACCATGGAGCGGGAGTTCCACTCTTTCAAAGCGGCGGCCTACATGGTTTGGGCCTTCAACATTGCGCCACAGCGTCAGCCCCGGCGAGTCGGCGTGCGTGACGGCGATATCCATCCAGCCGTCTTTGTTGAAGTCCAATACGGCTAAGCCGACCGTCGACGGAAGCTTCTCGCCGTCATACAACGCCTGGGTCGGATACTTTCCCTCGCGCGGATTCACGTAGAGCAGCGGCGCCGCTCCGTCACCCGTCACCGCCAGATCCACGGCGCGGTCATTGTTGAAATCCGTAAGTATGGCCGATGCCGTATTACCGCTGCCGCCCAGTCCGGGTGGTACTGTCCACTCGGTGAATGTCTTGTTGCCGTCGTTGCGCCACAAGACGTTCGGCGCGTCTCCTGGCTTGAGCGGCGCGCCCGTCAACAGCAAATCAAGATCGCCGTCGTGGTCGTAATCCACAAACGTAATTCCCGTAGGCCGGTTCATCGGCTTCAGTCCAGCCTCAGCCGTCACGTCCTGGAACTTGCCCTTACCCAGATTGCGGAAGAGCAGTACAGCATCGTCCAGCGCAACGGCCAGGTCGTTCAACCCATCGCCGTCATAGTCGCCTACCGCGCAAGCCACCGCGTGGCCCGATGCCTTCAGTCCCGCGGCCGCCGCGTCCCACTCTTCAAAGCTGCCATCGCCCTTGCTGTGCAGCACACGAATGGCCTGTGCTCCCGCCTGCATCAGCACCAGGTCCATGTGGCCATCGCCGGTGGCATCCATCATGCAGGCCCCGCCAGTGGTGGCGAACGGCGCACTGACGGGTGCCCCAGGTCCCGCTTTTGGGACCTGGGAGTTCGATCCCAAAACCTGCGCGACAAACTTCACCGGAATCATCGCCTTCCTGCCCGCCTCCGGCTCCTCTATGGGCGTAACCATCGAGTAACGTCCCTGCTCGCCGTAAGACAGCCCAATGGGCGCTCCAATCTTGGTGCTGGTCAGGTGCTGAAAGCGCTTGAAGTGATCCTTGGCCTCGGCAATGTGACCGGACCGCTGGTATGCGCGGGCTATCGCAAACTCGGCTGAAGCATGAAGCGGATCGATCTCCAGCGTCTTCTGCAAAATAACAATCGCCTTGTCTGAATCCTTCAGATCCTGATAGCAGACGCCCTCGAAGTAGAGGGAATCCGCGTCCACCGGGTCAATCTTCACCGCCTGCTGAAAGCTGGACAGCGCCGGCTCCAGCTCATTGCCCGCGTGCTCGGCAAGGCCCAGGTTGTACCATGCCTGAGCACTGTTCGGATCCAGGTCGATGGCCTCATGCAGTGCCTTCTTGGCCTCGTCCAGCTTTTGCAGCGTCAACTGCGCAATGCCCTCGTTGATCGCGGCCTGCGCCAGCTTCGGATCCTTCTTGAACGCCTGGGCAAAGCTCTCAGCCGCGCGCTCGGTAAACTGCTGGCCCATCTGCGCCACACCGCGATTGTTCAGCCGCACCGCTTCAGCGTCAAAGCGCGCCTGCGCCCCGGCCGCCGTTGCGACTGCGGCAAAAAAAGCAAGGGCCAAAGCCCCGGTCATCCTCATGAATATCTTCCTCAACGCGGCTGCAACTTACTAAACCGCCCGGCCGCGCAACCATTCAGTGTATGCGAGCAGCCGCTCGGCCCGCATTCACTCAACGTCTGTCTTGACGATCTCTTCCGCGTCCGCATCCTTAGCGATTTATACTTCCTCTGTGATCCCGTCCTTGGAGAACCTCGATTGGCGCAGCTTTCTGGCTCGCCCTCCTCTGCCTTTTCCCCCCGCCGAAGCGCTCGACGCATTGCGCCGGGAGTCGATCCTCATCACCGGCGCGGGCGGCTCCATCGGCTCCGCGCTGGCTCTGCGGCTGGGAGCGCTGGGGGCACCGAGGCTGGCTCTCCTCGATGCCTCCGAGAGCAACCTCTACGCGCTTGAGCGGGATTGGGCAGCGGCGTTGGCTGCGAATCCTCGCTCCATGAGCCCGATGACGCCCATCCTGGGTAGCGCGGCCGACACGGCTCTACTCCAGGAAGTCTTTGCAACACATGCCCCGCGCATTGTCTTCCACGCTGCCGCCTTCAAGCACGTGCCTTTGATGGAGGAGCATTTGCTGGCCGCGATCGCCAACAACATATTCGTCACCGAGACGCTTGCGAAGGTGGCCGCAACCTACGGAGCGCGTGTCATCCTGCTCTCCACCGACAAGGCAGTCGAGCCCGCCTCGGTGATGGGCGCTACCAAGCGAGTCGCGGAACATGTCGTACAGGCCGCGGGCGGAACGGTTCTGCGGCTGGGCAACGTGCTTGGATCGCGCGATAGTGTGGCGGAATCGTTTGCTCGCCAGATTGCCCAGGGCGGCCCGGTGACCATCACCGATCCGGCGGCGCGGCGCTACTTTCTCACCATCGACGAAGCGGTCAACCTGTTGCTGATTGCCGCCGCGCATCCTGAGCCGGCTGCTCTGCTGGCTCCTGTCCTGCCTTCAACGCATTTCATTGCCGACCTGGCGCAATTCATGGTCAGCAGTCTTGCGCCCGACCGTGAGATTGCCATCGATTTCACCGCCCCCCGCCCCGGCGACAAGGATACTGAGCTGTTGTGGAAGGCCGGCGATTCCACGCAGCCTACTGGCCTCGATGGAATGGTGCTGGTCGAAACTCCGGGACTGACGACTGCGCAACTTGCCAGTCAGCTCGCCAGTCTGCGCGCAGCTCTCGATGCCCGCTACGTTTGCGCCGCGATCGTTCACCTCCGCGCCTTGGTCCCCGACTACACTCCGAGCCGGGTCGTGCTGGCGCAGTCGCGGCGGCTGAACCATAGGTGCATTCATGCGTGAGGGCGTCAGCGGCAAGCGGCGCATCGGCGTAGTGACCACTTCGCGCGCCGATTACAGCCATCTCTACTGGCCTCTGCACGAACTGGCCGCCCATCCAGAGGTCGAGCTTGGCGTCTTTGCCCTGGGCGCGCACCTGTCGCCGGAGTTCGGTTCTACGCTGAACGAGATCGAGCGCGACGGCTTTCCCATCAAAGCCCGCATCGAGTGCCTGCTCAGCTCCGACACAGATACCGGCATGGCCAAGACCATCGGCGTCGCCATCCTCAGTCTGGCCGACGCGCTCACCGCATGGCGGCCCGATCTGCTGCTGCTCATCGCCGACCGCTATGAGATGCTGGCGCCCGCGTCGGTTGCGCTTGCGCTCAGGATTCCCATCGCCCACATCGAAGGCGGCGAAATCAGCCAGGGAGCCATCGACGACCAGGTGCGCAACGCCCTCACCAAGCTGGCAGCCATCCATTTCACCTCGACCCCCACCGCACGCCGCCGCATCATTGCCATGGGCGAAGAGCCCTGGCGCGTAACCCACGCCGGCGCTCCCTCGCTCGACCACATGCGGCGGTCCACGCTCCTCACTCGGCCTGCCCTCGAAGCCCGCCTTGGCCTCACCCTCCAGGCTCCGACCATCCTTGCCGCCTGGCATCCGGTCACCATCCTCAAAGACACCAACGCGGAAGCCGATGCCTTCTTCGCCGCTCTCGCTCAGGCTCCCGGCCAACTCCTCTTCGTCTACCCCAACGCCGACGCCGGCAGCTACGCACTTATCGAACGGACGAAGGCGCTGGCGGAATCGCGCCCAGACACACACATCTTCGTCAACCTGGACCCCATCACCTATTGGAGCTTGCTCGGCCAGGTGGACGCGATGGCCGGCAACTCATCCAGCGGCATCATGGAAGCCGCCTCCTTCGCCCTACCCACCGTCAACGTCGGCATCCGCCAGCAGGGCCGCGAGCGCGCCCGCAATGTGATCGACGCGCCGGCAGAGGCCACGGCAATTCTCCGCGCGCTCGGCCAGGCCCTCCATCCAGAGTTCCGAAAAAACCTGCGCGGCATGGAAAATCCCTACGGCAACGGAATCGCAGTCGAGGCCATCGCGCGCGTCCTCACCACCGTCCCGCTCGATGGCCTGCTCATCAAGCAGCCGACGCCGCTTCCGGAAGAAACTGAGGAAGCCGATGAGCGATAAGCTGGATATGCCGGATGCCCCAGGTCTCGATTTTGAGACCTGGGAAACCTCGAAAGTCGACTATCCCGTCATACCGCTTTCCTCGCCCGACATCACCATCGCCGAGATCGACGCCGTCACCGCCGTCCTGCGCACGCCGCACCTCAGCCTGGGTCCCGAACTGGCAGCCTTCGAGGCCGCGCTGGCCGATTACCACGGTGTACCGCACGCAGTGGCCGTCAGTTCCGGCACCGCCGGCCTGCACTTGGCGCTGCTCACTCTCGGCATCGGGGAAGGCGACGAGGTCATCGTCCCCTCCTTCGCCTTCGTCGCAGTAGCCAACACCGTCATCCAGGTCCGCGCCATACCCGTCTTCGCGGAAATCGACCCCGTCACCCTCAACCTGGACCCCGCGTCAGTGGAATGCGCCGTAACGCCGCGCACTCGCGCCATTCTCGTCGTTCACACCTTCGGCGTTCCCGCTGAGATGGACGCACTCCAGGCCATCGCCAGCCGCCACAACCTGTTCCTGATTGAAGACGCCTGCGAAGCCATCGGCGCGGAATTCGGCGCACCGCCTGATGCCCGCCGCGTCGGCAGCTTTGGCGACCTTGCCGTCCTCGGTTTTTATCCCAACAAGCAGATGACCACGGGCGAAGGCGGCGGCGTGCTGGCCCACAACCCCGGCCACACCGCCCGCCTCCGAAGCCTGCGCAATCAAGGCCGAGAGCCTACGGGCGATTGGCTCGATCACGCCGAGCCGGGTTACAACTACCGCCTCTCCGAGCTCGCCTGCGCCCTCGGCAGGGTGCAACTGAGCCGCATCGACGAGATGCTGGCATTGCGCCGGGCCGTCGCCGAACGCTACGACGCGCTGCTCAGAGCTGCTCCCCTCCCCGGCCTGGAACTTCCCCCGCTCACCCTGCCGCGCCGCGCCATCAGTTGGTTTGTGTATGTAGTCCGCCTGCCGGAAGCTGCCAATCGCGACCGCGTTCAAGCCGCCCTCGCTCGCCGCGGCATAGCCACCGGGCGCTACTTTGCCCCCATCCATCTGCAACCCGCGTGGCGGGCGCATCCCAGCGCCTGCGCGGCGTCGCTGCCCATGACGGAAAGCATCTCCAGGCGCACGCTCGCGCTTCCCTTCTTCAACCGGATTACGAAGAGTCAGCAAGAGACGGTCGCCGCAGCGCTTCAGGAAGCGATCGATTCTGAACAGTAATCTGCCGGAGGGCGCTTCGGGCTTTTTGCAATGTTTTGGGAGGGCGCAGCGATAGCAGGGTCGCCAAACCGGGAAAGCAAATCCCGAGCTTTGCGTGCCGGAATAGTCAATCAGGACAAAACGAGGCAGGATCGATTCAAGTGTCGAATATTTCAAAAATCCAAGAAAAACAGATGGAGTTCGAGCCCCCGAGGGGGTGCATCGCTTGACCCAACGCCTCTGTGAGCAACACAGCCTAAGGGCTCTTTAGCCCATCGCGTGAATCTGCGCTTCAATCTGGGCCAGGGCGTTCTCAAGGGCCTCGCGCCGCGCCGGGTGCGAAGTCTTCTGTGAAAGGATGTTCTCCCGTTGCAGGCTGAGCGCCTGTTTCTGGCGTTCCCGCACTGTGCGGTGCTGTTCCGCCAGCCGCCGGGCATCCTCGCTCACAAAGCCGCTATCGAAGTCCACCTCTGGCTGCTCCAGGGTATTTGCCATTTGCTCCTCCAGGGATTTACTTTCTCAAACCGCGAACCTATCTTCATTCTACGAGGGTTTTGCCCCGTTGCGTCCCATGGAATCAAGATCGTCCCCTCGGTAGGCGGTGAAAGTCCCCATGCGTGTTGGTCAGATTTCGTCGTTTGGTATTGATTCTTTGGAGTTTGTGGATCGGCCCACCCCCTCGCCGGGCCCTGGCGAAGTTCTCGTCAGGGTGCGCGCGATTTCTCTCAACTTTCGCGACCTCCTGATGGTCAAAGGCCAGTACAACCCCAAAATGAAGCTGCCTCGCATTCCCTGCTCGGACGGCGCGGGAGAAGTAGCAGCCGTCGGCGAAGGCGTCACAGCCTGGAAGCGAGGCGACCGCGTAGCCGGCATCTTCATGCAGAACTGGCTCGACGGCCCGCCCACTGAAGCCAAGTCCCGCGGCGCGCTAGGCGGCGATATCGACGGCATGTTGGCCGAGTACACCGTTCTCAGGGATTCCGGCCTGGTCCGTTTGCCCGAGCACCTCAGTTTTGAGGAAGCCGCCACATTGCCCTGTGCCGCCGTTACGGCTTGGAATGCCCTCGCCGCCGGCAATCTCCGGCCGGGAGCTACCGTGCTGATCCAGGGAACCGGCGGCGTCTCCATCTTTGCCCTTCAGCTTGCCCACTTCCAGGGCACGCGCGTACTCGGCATCTCCAGCAGCCACGAAAAGCTCGAACGCGCCCGTGCGCTGGGCCTCGACGCCGGCCTCAATTACAGCGAGAACCCCGAGTGGGAGCGCTGGGCGCTGGACCAGACCGGCGGAGAAGGCGTCGACCTGGTGGTCGAAGTGGGCGGCCTGGCCACGCTGCCGCGCGCTCTCAAGGCGCTTCGCATCGGCGGCGCAATCGCTCAAATAGGCGTACTCTCCGGCTTTGCCGATCCCGTGCCCTTCCCCATTGCCTCCATCCTCCACAAACAAGCTCGCATCCAGGGCATCTATGTCGGCTCGCGCCACGACTTCGAGCAGATGAATAAAGCCATCGCGCTCGCCCAGCTACGCCCCGTATACGAAAGCTTCCCCTGGTCCCAGGTCAGAGAAGCCCTCACCAGCATGGAAAAAGGCAGCCACTTCGGCAAGCTTGTGCTGACGGTGGAATAACAGGCCAGCCATAGTTATCCTGAGCCAGCGCCCGTGCGCGGATCGGCGTTTAGAGCCCCTTTCACCGATGGAGCAAGGTCTGAGTGCCCCACCCACAAGCACTAAGATAGGCCGCTTAATTCAATGTTCGACATCGAAAATTGGCAAGTGCGATCTATTCCTCGACGATTACTTCCGAGTAGGCGACCAACCGCCCGGAACCCCGTTTATGCTGAACGTTGAGGTTCGCGAATCTTTGGTCTTGAACGGCGTTTTGTGGAGAGAACACTTTCATGGGCGTTTGGGGAACGGGTATTTTCGAAGACGACACTGCGTGCGACGTCCGCGGCCACTATACGGATTGTCTGGGGGAGGGGCGTGCCGGGCCCAAGGCTACGCGATGGATTCTCAACGAATATCAGGACCTGCTGGCCGATCCGGGAGAGGCAGGAGTGATCTGGCTTGCGCTAGCCGCCGTGCAGTGGAAACAAGGTCGGCTCGAAGCGGAGACGCTGGAGCGAGCTCTGCAGGTTATTGATTCGGGATCGGACCTCGATCGTTGGGAAGCTGGTAACGAGGACCTTACGGCCCGTAAGGCTGTGCTCGAAAAGCTTCGTGAGCAGATCATGTCGCCACAGCCTGCCGAAAAGAAAGTTGCGCGGCGCGTGCTGGCCGAATGCCGCCTGAAGCGTGGCGATCTTCTTGCGTACAGGCTTGGATCGGGAGCCAAGATTATCTTCCGCGTGATTGATCGCCACACCGACCAGGGGGGAACCTATCCTGTGTGCGAAATCCTCGACTGGACAGGGAGCGACGTTCCGGCAAAGGCGGACTTGAAGGAACTGCGGATCAGACACAGCAATCGGCCAGACTATAAGCACACCATCACCGAGCTCATGATCTGTCGCCTGGATGAGAATTCGCCTCGCGTCGAGAAGCTCGACTTCCGCCTTAAGCCCGCGCAGAAGGGCGCAGGCGCGACCGTCATTCCATGGGAAGGACTCGACAAGTTTCTGGCCGAGTGGTTTCTGCCTGAGTAGAAGGCGCATTGTGCCCGAGTAACCGCCAATCCGGAAGTAGTTTTTCCGAATCTTAGCGCTTATGGGTGCCCCACCTGGGTGCCGGGGCACCCTCTGGGTCGGGGCACCGCGTCTTTGTTTTTGCGGCTAGCGTTCTGAGTCTGAAATACGCAAGAAAAACTGGCTGTCATTCTGAGTGAACGGGGCCCCGAATGTCTTTCAATTCGGGGGTGGTGAGTCGAAGAATCTGCGGTTGTTCTTCGACGAACTTCAGACTCACCACGCCAGGCCGGGATGGATGTCCGCATTGCACCAACAATGAAAATGTTCTAATCCTGCGACAAGATCACGCAAGTATAAGCCGCAATCCCAATATTTCCGCTATAAGGCATCCCGTTCAGCGGAGGCCCGTCGGCAAGCGTATCGAAGGTATTCCAGTTGCCGAAGTAGGCGTCGTAAGCACTTGAATCGCCGTTGAACCGCACCCGCCAAAGCCCAGGGCGTGGAAGGCCGATCGTGTAGCCGGCATAGGACTGATCGGCAAAGTTGCAGACCACCACAACATCGTCGCCCGCGCCGCCCTGATCCCAGCGGTGATAGACGAGCACGTTGTCGGCAAAGACAGGCAATACGTGCGTATTTGCCCCGCGCAGCCCGGCGGTGTTGTTGAACCAGTTCCTGCGCAGATGGATTAAATCGCGATAGAGGTTTCGGATGCCCGCGAACTGCGTGCGCAATCCCCAGTCGATGGGCTGAGGATTCGCGCCATAGTTGGGAAACGGCCTGTATTCGAGGAACTCCTGGCCCTCAAAGATCATAGGCAGGCCCGGCGTCGTCATGACAACGGCCGCTGCAAGCGTGGACTGCTTCTTGGCGAACCAACTGTCGGACTGGCCATTGCCGATCAGATTCGGCAGCCGTCCTCCCTGCCAGTGATTGGGGTCGTCCTGGTCATGATTCTCGCTGTAAATCACCGACTGGAAGGCATTGCCGTTGGAGATGGAAGCGATCGAAGAGGCTAATCCTGCAATATTTCTCTGTGCATCCGCCGGCGCAATTGCCGCATAGCGAAGGCTGCCGCAGAAATTGTTATTCCACTGCGCGTTAAACCCAAGACCGCCGCTGTCGAGCGGCGCGGTGATCGCGCCGTCGCCTTGCAGATCTTCAGCAATGGTGATCTTCCATCCCTGCGAAGCTTGAATCCCTTGATTGATGCGTTGCAGAGTCGCCTTCCCCTCCGGAACTTCGGCGACAATCGATCCGTTCACCTGCACCGAGCGAATGTTGACGACCGAATCGAAGCGCAGGCCGTCGGCAAAGCGCTGGTTGAGCCATCGCATGGCATTGTCGAAGACGTACTGGCTCACCTCCGGGCGGCCAAGGTCGAACCGCGCGTGGCTGAAGTCCGTGTGCGCCCGATAGTCCGGATAGAAGTAGATCCCGCCATCGGTCGCCTGCCCGTCATAAGGACAGTTGCCCAAATCGTTCCACCCGTCGAACTGCCACAGATCGGTGCCGGCCAGGTGGTTGTAAACCACATCGACGATCACGGCAATGCCCAGCGCATGAGCCTGGTTCACGAAATCGCGGAAGCCGTCCGGGCCGCCCCATGTATCTTCCACCGCGAATATGTATCCGGGGTTGTACCCCGTGGAAGTGATTCCCTCAAACTCCCCCAGCGGCATGATCTCGATGGCATTGATTCCCATGTCGGCAAGATCCGGCAGCTTGCTCAAAGCGGAATCAAAGGTGCCGGGAGAACCATCCGGCTGAGTGGAAAAGGTGGGAATATGCATCTCGTAGATGACCGCCTGATTCCATGCTGGAGTCGAGAAATTTCCGCCGATGTACTGCGTATTCTGCGATGCCACCAGCGCGTTCATGTTGCCGTTGGATTGCTGAATGGAGGTTGCATACGGATCGACGCGGTAGGGGCTGCGGCCGGGGTTCGCCGCATAGGGAATGCAAAACTTGTAAGCCTGCCCGACGGTCGCGCCGGGCACATCCACCGACCAGTAATTGCTGCCACCGTCGCGCGCCAGGGGAGTCGCGCCGGGCGTCCACCCGTTAAAATCGCCCACGACCGAAACCGAATCGCCGAATATCTCCCAGACGCGGAAGGTGACCCCGCCGTTATAAGGAATTGCTCCCATTCCAACGTGGGATGGATCGGCTGGCGCGACGGACGCAGGCAGAGGGGGAACGGCTGCATTACCCATTGGGCTTGGCTCCTTTGAATTGAAATGGCGGACAGGGAAGTTCATCCGAAGACCGGATGCAGGTTTCTGATTGTGGCAGATGCCGGGGAAAAATCAATAGAAAATTGCGTCAAATTGAGGGCACGGCGAAAGAGCCGGCCCCCCATCCTCCGTCAATCGACAAACCGTCCTGGGCCAGGCCAACATAGACTCGTCCGGCCAAAACCCAGCAACCGCATGACCCAAAACGAACTTACCCGTTGCGGAATTGGCCCCTCGCCTTCCCGCGTTTTGGCTTTTGGCGGTTTTTTCATTCCTGCATCGACCGTTGGGATTTATCGTTGGAACACCGCCCGGAGACGGGAATTCCCCCGTCCGCGCGGAAGTAGTGAGGTGAGCCATGCCCGAAATTCCTGTCGGCCTACTGCCCAAACTAGGAGCGCTGAAGGACCAGAAGACCGAAATGAGCGTCGAGGCTCTGGCCCGATCCTTCCTCGAAAATCTTTTCTTTGTGCAAGGCCGGCCCCTTGAACGGGCCACCGTCAACGACCTCTACATGGCCCTGGCTCACACCGTGCGCGACCGCCTCGTGGAGCGGTGGATCTCGACCGTCAAGAACTACCGGACCCAGGACGTGCGCGTGGTTTGCTACCTCTCGGCCGAGTTTCTGACCGGACCGCACCTGGCCAACAACCTTATCAACCTGGGCATCTACGACGAAACCGAACAGGCCATGCGCCAGCTCGGCCTGGACCTCGACATTCTCATCGAACAGGAAGAAGAGCCCGGCCTGGGCAACGGCGGGCTGGGCCGCCTGGCATCCTGCTTCATGGATTCCCTGGCGACCCTGGACATTCCCGCCATCGGCTACGGCATTCGTTATGAGTATGGAATCTTCGACCAGCAGATACGCGACGGCTGGCAAGTGGAGACAACCGATAAATGGCTGCGCCTCGGCAATCCGTGGGCGCTCGAACGCCCCGAAGATGCCTTCGAGGTGAAGATGGGCGGACGCACGGAAAGACGCACCGATGCCAATGGCCGCCTGCGTGTAAGTTGGATTCCGCAAAGAGTTGTGCGCGGTATTCCTCACGACACACCCATCCTCGGTTATAAGACCAACACAGCCAACACCATGCGCCTATGGTCCGCGCAGGCCGTCGAGAGCTTCGACTTCAGTACCTTCAACACCGGAGACTTCTTCGGTGCCGTAGCCGATAAGGTCTCTTCTGAGAACATCTCCAAGATTCTTTATCCCAACGACGAAGCGTTTCAGGGCAAGCAACTCCGTCTCGCCCAGCAGTTCTTCTTCGTCTCCTGCAGCTTGCAGCACATCTTGAAGATTCAGGTCACCGGCAGCCGCCCCCTGGCCGAGCTGCACCGCAGCTTCGCCATCCAGATGAACGACACGCATCCGGCCATCTCGGTGGCCGAGCTGATGCGCCTGCTCGTCGACGAGCACTCGATGGAGTGGGATACAGCCTGGAGCGTAACCCAACATACCCTCTCCTACACCAACCACACCCTTCTGCCGGAGGCGCTTGAGCAGTGGCCGCGGAGTCTCTTCGGCTCCCTCCTTCCTCGCCATCTTGAGATTGTCGACGAGATCAACCGCCGCCATCTTGACAACGTAAGGCAAAAATTTCCAGGGGACGGCGAACGCGCGAAGAGGCTATCGCTCATCAACGAAGACGGCGAAAAATACGTGCGCATGGCGCATCTGGCCGCACTCGGCAGCCATGCCATCAACGGCGTGGCCGCGCTGCATACCGAGTTGCTCAAGACCCATGTGCTGCGCGACTTCTACGAGCTCACGCCGGAGAAATTCTCCAACAAGACCAACGGCGTCACCCCCCGGCGCTGGATGGTCCTTGCCAATCCGGGCCTCGCTCAGTTGCTCACAGCGCGGCTCGGCATCAACTGGATTCACGATCTGGAGAGGCTCCGCCGCCTCGAACCGCTGGCCTCCGACCCCGAACTTCACGACGAATGGAGGGAGATCAAGCTCCAGAACAAGACCCGGCTCTCGAACTATATTCAGGACCGCCTCGGCATCGCCGCCGATCCCGCGTCCATGTTCGATGTGCTGTGCAAGCGCCTGCATGAATACAAGCGCCAGCACCTTCAGGTTCTCCATGTGCTCACGCTCTACAAGCGCATCCAGCGTGACCCTGGGGCAGAGGTGGTTCCGCGCACGTTCATCTTCGGCGGCAAGGCCGCGCCCGGCTACCGCATGGCAAAGCTCATCATCAAGCTGATTCATTCCGTCGGCGAAGTAGTCAACTTCGATCCCATTGTCCGGGGCAGGCTCAAGGTCGTCTTTCTTCCCGACTTCAGCGTGAAACTAGGCCAGAGGGTCTACCCCGCGGCCGACTTATCGGAGCAGATCTCCCTGGCCGGCAAGGAAGCCTCCGGAACCGGCAACATGAAGTTCGCCATGAACGGCGCGCTCACCATCGGCACCCTCGACGGAGCCAATATCGAGATACGCGAAGAGGTGGGCGCCGAAAACTTCTTCCTCTTCGGACTTACCACGCCCGAGGTAGAGACCAAGAAGCGCGAGGGCTACAATCCCCGCGCATTCTACAGCTCGAACTCGGAACTGCGCGAGGTGCTCGATTCCCTATCGAGCGGCGAGTTCTCTCACGGCGACAAGTCCCTCTTCGAGCCTTTGGTCGGTTCCCTGCTCAACGGCGACGACTACATGCTGCTGGCCGATTACCAGTCCTACATCGATTGCCAGGACCGCGTCAGTGAGGCCTACAAGAACCCTGAAGAGTGGACCCGCATGTCCATCCTCAACGTAGCCCGCATCGGCAAGTTCTCCTCCGACCGTTCCATCCGCGATTACTGCGCCGACATCTGGAAGACCTGGCCAGTGAAGATTCAGCTATAGCTTCCAAAACCAGCCCGTATGGGTGCCCCAGGTCCCGCTTTTGGGACCTGGGAGACTGCAACCCAGCAGGCGGCAAGCCACCGTTTCCCACTCATCCCGAGCCCTGGGAGTGTTGATTCAGTAACCCCTCCCATGTAACCCGGCCCAACATGCCGTGACATGCAACCTCGAATCGCGATACCCTGTTGGGTATGCGCCCGGCGCAAGTGAAGGAGTTTTCTCAACCAAATGCCCATTCAACCAACCTCCAACATCTGGCACAACGGCAAGCTCATTCCCTGGGAGCAGGCCAACATCCACGTCATGAGCCACGTAATCCACTATGGCTCCAGCGTCTTTGAGGGAATCCGCTGCTACAAGCAGCCCCACGGCTCGGCCGTCTTCAGGCTGCCGGAGCATATGCAGCGCCTGCTCGACTCGGCCAAAATCTATCGCATGGATATGCCCTTCACGCTCGAAGAGCTCTGCGCGGCAGCGGTGGATGTGATTGAAGCCAATGGCGTTACTCCCTGCTATATCCGCCCCATCGCGCTTCGCGGCTGTGGCGAAATCGGCGTCAGCCCCAAGGGCACGCCCGTCGAGGTCTACATCGCCAACTTCCCCTGGGGCAAGTACATCCCCGGCCACGGCGGCGCGGACGTCTGCATCTCCAGTTGGAATCGCCTGGCTCCCAACACCCTGCCCTCCCTGGCAAAAGCCGGCGCCAACTACATGAACTCTCAGCTCATCCACATGGAAGCCGAGATCAACGGCTACCAGGAGGGCATCGCCCTCGACGTGAACGGCCTGGTCAGCGAGGGCTCCGGCGAAAACATCTTCGTCGTCCGCAACGGCCTGCTCTACACCCCGCCCCTGGCCAACTCCGCCCTCTCCGGCATCACCCGCGACAGCGTGCTGACCATTGCGCGCCACCTGGGCTTCGCTGTGACCGAGCAGGCGCTGCCCCGCGAGCTGCTCTACATCGCCGACGAAGTCTTCTTCACCGGCACCGCCGCCGAGGTCTCGCCCATCCGCTCCATCGACCGCATCGTCGTTGGCGACGGCAAGCCCGGCGAAATCACCACCAAGATCGCCGATGAATTCTTCGGCATCGCCAACGGCCTCAAACCCGACCGCTTCGGCTGGCTCACCCCGGTCAAGGTCAACGCCAGCGAGCCGGTAACTGTATAGCGTTCCCCACACACCCGGCGTAGCCAAAGTTGCCGCCCTATAGCATGATTCAAAAAGCCGCCCCGAGTAAGGGCGGCTTTTTGAGTCATGCACTAAAAACGCCTCAATAAAACCAATCATGTGCAATATTGCCCATCCAACGGATATTGACGCGCCTACGGTGAAACAAACTGTGGTCCGTGTACTGCGGCACGCGATCGCGTCGTACGCAGAGCCGTTATGTGCGTCGGGTGTATTCCCGGTGGCCCCTTGATGCGTCCGCTCGGAATCGAGGCTATGGAATGATGGATCGGATTCGAGAATTGTCGCGTCCCAGGGCCAGAATGACCGGCGCACTTTACCTGCTTTACTTTCTGACGGCAATTCTAGGCATGTTGCTGGTGAGTCGCGGCTTTTCGGTCTCTGGCAATGTCACCAACGTCTTCTCGACTGTGTGCTATTTCGTTGTGACGCTTCTCTTCTATGCCCTGTTCAGGCCGGTGAGTAGTAGTCTCTCGTTGCTGGCGGCACTCTTTAGCCTCGGTGGATGCATCGTGATGTCCCTTGGCTTATTTCATATCGAATCGCCAGTCAGCCCCCTGCTGTTTTTCGGCCCGTTTTGCTTGCTGATCGGCTATCTCATTTTCAGGTCGGGCTTCCTCCCTCGCAGTCTGGGAGTAGCCATGGCCATTGCCGGTTTGGGTTGGCTGGCCTTTTTGCTCCCGGCCGTCCCAAACTATCTCTCCATGGCCATCAAGATCATCGGCTTCCTCGCGGAACTGTCGCTCTGCCTGTGGCTCCTCGTGAGGGGAGTGAACGTTGAGCGATGGAAGCAACAAGCTGGAAAAGAACATCTCCTTCCTGGAGCGTGATCGAAAAAAACCGCCCCGACCTGGGGCGGCTTTTGATTCATGTTTCTAAAAAAAGACACCTCGGGAAATCTTGTACGGGGCCTGGGTTCCGCGCGGCGGATGACGTGGATTACTTCTGGAAATGCGACTACTCGTGCACGATGCTGAACCTGCTCTGGCACATTGGGATTTTCGTTGGATAATAATGTCATGCCAGAACGAGACGCGACTAACGCAAACACCGACAGGATTTGGATGAAGCCGTGGGAGTTGCTTCGTAGCGGAGACTTTGACGAGGGTTTACAGATCATGCGTGAAGAATACGAAACGAAACCTGGGGCACGCGAAAAATTGCGCCTCGGAATCGGATACATGTGGGCAGAGATGTACGAATCTGCGGCTGCGCATTTCACCGCTGCAACGCATTCTCCGCGTAACAGTGAGAACGATTTTGCCTATGCCGGAGCTGCCGAGTGGCACCTCGGAAACATGACCGCCGCAATTCGGCTTTGGCGGGAAGGCATCAAAGCGCAGTACGCGGTTGGCTGCATGGTTTGCAGCATGACTGCAAGGTTCCTCGTCGTCGCCTCGGCACTCGAACCAGGCCAGTTCTCTACGCAAGAGGCTGAGAGCATACTGCTCGATGCAACGGAGCGAATCGGCCTATCGAGATGGAGCGGCGTGCTCGGGCGCTTTCTTCTTGGGCAGATCGAAAGAGACGAGGTGGAACGCTGGATAGAGAACCGCGATCAAGACGTGAAGAGAGCGCTGCTTTGGGAAACGGACTTTTACAGTGCGGCACGAAGGTTAAATCGTGTGGAAATCGGTGTTCAGGCATTCCGTTCGCTCATGCGCCCGATGGCGAATGCTGCCTATTCTGAAGCGATGGATACGGACACATTCGCCACACTCCTGAGAAAACCAGAGTATTTCTTCGCTCGGACCGAAGCGGCTAAGAGCTGTTAACGCCATCTGAACAGGCATATTTGGTGTATTACCGGCTATCCGGACATTACCCTCTTAAGTCAGTTGGCCCCACCGCAGGGGTCGGCCCGGAAGTATTCTAGGTCAGGAGCAGGGATCCGTGACCACGCGAACCCACAAGGTAGCCAACCAGCTCGGCCGAACTGCCGCTCAGATCTTTGCCGCCAATGAGCGCATCAACCAGCTTCTTATCGAGCGTCTTGACCCTGCTGTCTGGAAAGCCAAACCGCCCGGCAACACCCGCACCATCGCGGCGATCTTCGCCCACATGCACAATGTCCGCTGCAAGTGGGTCAGGCTTACAGCTCCGCACCTGAAGGTTCCCACCCAGCTCAACCGCGCGCGCTGCACTCCCGAGCAGGCCCGCGCGGCATTGGCCGAGAGCGCCGCCCGCTGCGCGGAGATGTTGGCTGAAGCGCTCGACGGCAACGGCGGCCGCATCGAGAAGTTTCTGAGAGATGGCTGGGCGCAGCCCTGGCCGGTTGGCCCGGAGATGCTGTGCTACATGGTCGCTCACGAAGCCCACCATCGCGGCCAAGTGTGTATGCTTGCCCACCAGCTCGGGTTCCCGTTGCCGACCGGGGTGACCTCCGGGATGTGGAATTGGGAGAAGCTGTGGAAAGGCTCCGGATCCACTCGCGGCCCCGGCTACGATGCACCGGGAGGTTCTGGGAAATAACGCGCACTACTTTGCCTGCAATGACGTGAAGACTTTCCGGATGCTTTTGACAAATGCGATGCATCATCGCTTGGAGCACAAAATGACCGACTTCCACCCACCGGCATGGACGACAGCTTACAGCCACTTCATTGATACGATAGCGAGAGCGCTGGGAAAACAGTGAGGGGCGAACCATGAACAGCATGAAAGACTTGGTCCCGATCCCTGACGGTCCGGAGGCAGACAGCTTAACCAAGCCAAATGGAATTGGTCCCCAATCCGACGCGGACAAAGACTGGCAAATCTGCCAAGGGATCATGCAGCACCGGGGAGGAGTGTTGATAAAGCAGATTAGCCGTCGTTTAAACGAGCATTGGATTGTCGAGCTGAAGGGAGAACGTTTGGTGTTGCGGGGGTACCCACCCACCCCACTTGGCGACATTGCCTATGAGTTGGAAGTCCTGCGCCGCCTTCGGAAGGAAGGATGGCCTGTTCCAAGTCTGGCCGAAGAGCCAGTCCATGTGAACGGTCGCACCTGGTGTCTATTCACCATGCTGCGCGGAGAGTGCCGGCCGGCCACAGCCGGAGCCATGGAGGGTCGCACGCGCGGACAACTGCTCGCCCAATTACACCATTCCACCTCCTGTCTGGCAGACATGGAACAACGGAAGGGTTTCAGCAGTTCGGACTTATTCCTCAATGATCCGGAGTTGATCACCGCCCTCCGCGCCTACGAGGGAATCCGCCCCAGAGAGGGACATATTTTGCGCTGGCACTTCGATTGGGCAACAGCAGCTTTTGCGAGCATCAACACAAAAGCCTCGGAAATGATCGTGCTGCACGGTGACTTTGCCCGCTGGAATCTTCTGTTTGAAGGCGAACGCTTAACGGGAATTCTCGACTTTGAGGCCACCCACCTCAATCACAGAGTCGCGGATTTCGCGTTGTCCTGGCGCGGCGAACAAGACGAATTGATCCAGGGATACCAAGAGGTGTTCCCGTTGAGCGAACTCGATTGGCAACTGCTCGTTCCCTGCTATTGGGCATGGCTCTTCTTCGGCATCAGAAATGAAATTCAGGCCATGTTAGCCGGAAAAATCCCAGTGCATGAGTTTAATTGGCAGGTCGGTCATTTGCTTCGGAGATCGCCCATGTTGGCAGAGAGAATGCCCCCGTACCCACGCTAAAATGGGCTGGATGTTTGATAAATGAATTCAATCGATTATTCCGCTCCTGGTAAATCGCTCACCGGCGCGAGCCGCCTCTTTTCACAAGAATGAATATCAATTTAGTTCCGGCGCTCTCCCTAGTGGTGTCCGCCACAAATACAGTCCCTTTTCGGTGGTCACGAAATGGACATTTTTCTACCAAACAGACAGTCGCTCAGTGGCTAAAGCCACACTCATTTCAGGCTGCTTACGGCACGGCTGAAGCCGTGCCCTTTCAAAACGAATAAACGACTATCTGTGTGGCGGACACCACTAGAGCACCGTCACAATCGATCCGCCTGAGCAAAATTGATATTCACCTTCCCAAGTTTGTCCGTCCAGCCCCGACGGATCACGAAGAATCCCATTCGTAGATCATTCTGTAACATGCAGTTGTTTATGATTCAGTCATGAATCCACGGCCTCGTTTTCTGCACGCTCTGCTCGCTTCCTTCGTCGCTCTATTTCTTGCCCTCATGCTGCCGGTCCCCGCGTCTGCCCAGGCCTATGTCGGCCGGCCCAAGCTGATCGTCATCGTGGTCATCGATCAGTTTCGCGGCGACTACCTGAACCGCGATCGCAGCGAGTTCAAAGGCCGCGGCTTCCGCCTCTTCATGGATCAGGGCGCATGGTTCACCGATTGCTACTTCGATTACGCCAACACCAAGACAGCGCCCGGCCACGCGACCATTGGAACCGGCGCATACTCCGACGGCCATGGCATCGAGGCCAACGACTTCTGGGACGCCTCCCGTTCCAACGATCACAAGGTGAGCTCCGTCGAAGACGAGCGCTATCAACTGGTGGATCTGCCCGCGACCTCCATCCCCGCCAATCAGCCGGGCGCGCCGGATACCGCCCTCAAGTACGTCATCGGCTCCTCGCCCCGCAACCTGCGCGCCACCACGCTGGGCGATGAACTGCGCCTCGCTACCCAGGGCCGGTCTCGCGTATACGGCGTCTCGCTGAAGGACCGTGCGGCGATTCTGCCCGCCGGCCAGTCTGCCAACGGAGCCTTCTGGATCGACAACTCCAGCGGCCAGTTCACCACCTCCACCTATTACATGGAGCACCTGCCGGAATGGGCGCGGGCCTTCAACTCCGGCGGCCGCATCGCCGAGGCTGCCCGCGAGGCCAAGGTCGAGGGAACCACGCAGTTCTACGATCTGGTGGGCAGAATGCCCGCAGCCAACCGCTATGAGCTGGATTTTGCCAAGGCGCTCATCACTGGTGAGAAGCTTGGGGCAAGCGGCGTTACCGACCTGGTCGTCGTCTCGCTCTCAGCCAATGACATCCAAGGCCATCAGTTCGGTCCCGACTCCGACTCCGAGGAGCAGATGATTCTCGGCTTGGATCGCAATCTGGACGACTTCAATACCTGGCTCGACCAGACCGTGGGCCTCCAAAACGTGTGGCTGGCGCTCTCGGCCGACCACGGCATTCCGGCAATTCCCGCCGACGCCGCGAAACTGGGCATCCACTCCGCGGTCGTCGACATGGATACGGTGTACGCAAAACTGAATGCGGAGCTGAACGCGCGCTACTCGCCCGGCAAGCAGGAGCAATACCTGATGCCCCTCCCCGACCTGCCCTACATCGTGCTCGACCGCCGGTCATTCGAGAAGGCCGGCATCGACGAGAAGACTGCCGAGGACGCCGTCTCCGCGCTGCTCCCCGAGGCCGTCGCCAGCCAGACCCCGCAAACGCCTGCCGTGCTTCCGGTCCAGCATCGCCTTCCGCCCGCGCCGCACGTGGCAGAAGTGTACACGCGGCTCGACCTTGCCCATGGCCAGTTGCCGCCCTCGGACTGGGGCCGGTTGCTGGCGCACAGCTACGCCGAACACGGCAACTGGTACGTGATGCTGGTGCTCGATGCCTATCAGATGGAGGATCTTCACGGCTCCATCGGAACCACCCACTTCAGCCCCTGGTCCTATGACCGCCATGTGCCCCTGGCCTTCTACGGTGCGCCGTTCGTTCCCGGCGAGTATCATGGACGAGTAGCGCCAGTGGATATGGCGGCCACGCTGGCCTCGCTAGCGGGCATCAATCAGCCGTCGGCGGCAGTAGGCCGCGTCCTGAACGAAGCGATCAAGCCAGTCAATTCGAACAAGCAGTAGGCCGCACAGTAGGGATCTTGCCGTCAGGATGTCAGTCCTTTGTAGTAAGTGGCCGCTACGGCTCTGAAGCGACTGACCCCTGACCCCTGGTCCCTGATCTCTTAAACAAGGAATTGCCGCACGTGAAACCCGACATGAGAGTTTCGTTGGCCGGTCTCGATCTGGTCAACCCGGTCATCGCCGCCAGCGGCACCTTCGGCTACGGCATCGAGTTTGAAGAGATTGTCTCTCTGGAGCGCATCGGCGGGTTTGTGACCAAGGGCATCTCCCTCGAACCGATCGCAGGCCACGCCGCTCCGCGCATTGTGCAAACGGCCTCTGGCATGTTGAACGCCATCGGGCTGCAAAACGTCGGCGTCAAGGACTTCCTTGAACGCAAGCTGCCTCCGCTCAAGCGTTATCCGGCCTGCAAGGTCATCGTCAACGTCTTCGGCTACACAGTCGGCGACTACATCGGAGTCATCGAGCGGCTCAACCAGGCCGAAGGCATCGCGGCCTATGAACTGAACGTCTCCTGCCCCAACGTTCACGCTGGCGGCATGGCCTTCGGCGCGGATTTCAGCTCGCTCGAGTATCTCGTTGGCAAGGCCAAGGCCGCCTCCAAGCGGCCGCTTATCGTCAAGCTCTCGCCCAACGTCACCTCCATCTCCCACATGGCCAAGATTGCCGCCCATGCTGGCGCTGACGCTGTCAGCCTGACCAACACCTTCCTGGCCATGTCCATTGACGCGGAGACCCGCAAGCCCGGCCTGAGCAACATCACCGGCGGCCTTTCCGGCCCGGCCATCAAGCCCATTGCGCTGCGCATGGTCTACGAAACGGCCCGCGCCGTCAAGATTCCCATCCTCGGCATGGGCGGCATCGTCAACGCGGAAGACGCCGTCGAGTTCCTGCTGGCCGGCGCAACCGCCGTCCAGGTCGGCACCGCCAGTTATGCCGACCCGCGCGCCGTCGAGCGCCTGGCCCGCGGTCTCGAATCCTGGTGCCGCAGCCAGGGAGTCGAAAAGGTCTCCACCCTCACCGGCGCACTGGAAATTCCGCAAGCGTGAGGCCAAAAGCTGCTCTGCGCTCGGCAGCTTCCTGGGAGCCTGCGACGCAGGAGCCATAGATGCGCTTCCCATAAAGCGGATCGCTGCCGGCTGCCTTACCGTATGAGCGGATGAAGCCGAATTCGGGGATCTCTCGAGCAGCCGCGCACCAGCACGCAAAGGCGCTGCCGGTGCGCAGTCTCTTCAGGCTTAGGAGTAGCGCATTTGCTCAAGATCGGCAATCAGTCCGGGGCCAGCCGGGCGCCAGCCCAGCCGTTGCTGGGTTTGTGTGCTTGAAGCTGGCATATCGAAGCCGGCAAACATGGCCAGCCAGCCAAAATGAGCTTGCGCTTCTTCCTGAGAGAGGCTGACCACGGGTACTTTCAAGCCTCGGCCAATGACTTCGGCGATCTCCCGCATCGATACTCCTTCTTCAGCGACCGCGTGGTACCTGCTGCCTGCTTCGTGCTTCTCCAGCGCAAGCCTGTAGAGATGCGCAACATCCAGAACATGCGCCGCCGGCCAGCGATTGAGTCCGTCCCCAATGTACGCCGAGACCCCCTTCTCACGAGCCAGTTGGACCGCGTAGGTGATGAGGCCCTGCTTGACCGTGTTGTGGACCTGGGGAAGGCGCACCACCGACACGTTCACGCCACGCTCCGCCACGGAAGCCCCTGCTACTTCCGAACCCTTACGAGGATTTCGATGGTTAGGATCGAAGTAGTCTTCGGTTGCGGGTTGACCTGGGGCAGCGTTCCCCATTCCAGTCCCAGAAGTGATCAGCAGAGGGCGATCCGAGCCGGCAAGCGCGTTGCCCATTGCCTCAATGGCGCGCTTGTCCTTTTCGCAGACTTCAGTGAACTTTGAGAAGTCACTGCCGAAGGCGCTGTGATCAAAGGCGCAGTGAATCACGCCGTCCGACTTGGCCGCCCCGCTGCGCAGACTTTCCAGGTCTTCCAGACTGCCCCGATGCACCTCCGCCCCGGCGGCGATGAGCTGCTTGGCACCTGCATCGCTGCGAGCAAGACCGAGCACCTGATGTCCCGCGTTGATGAGTTCCGGAACGATGGCTGAACCGATAAAGCCGGTAGCGCCTGTGACAAAAACACACATATGAGAACTCCTATTCTTGGATGTTCGACGGTTCGCAAATACGATCACTTCTCATGCCGGGTCACTGGAACCTCGACATCTTGTTTGGGTATGCCGTCGAGACAGGCAAGCGCCTCGGCGGGAATTTGCAGCGTCGCCGCCTTAAGATTCTCGCGAAGATGTTCGACGGAAGATGTTCCGGGGATGAGGAGAATGTTCGGAGACCGCCGCAGCAGCCACGCAAGCGCTACCTGCATGGGAGTGGCACCGAGAGACGCCGCTACCTTGTCGAGCGCCGACGACTGTAGCGGGGAGAACCCGCCCAGTGGAAAGTAGGGCACGTAGGCTATACCCTGGGCGGCGAGAAGATCGACGAAGTCGTCGTCGCTGCGCTGGGCCACGTTGTAGAAGTTCTGGACGCAGACAATCTCCGTAACGGCCTGCGCCTGGGCGAGCTGCCGGGAGGAGACAGTGCTCAGGCCGATATGCCGAATCAGGCCCTGCTGCTTCAGTTCGGCAAGCGCCATCAATGGTTCTTCAAAGGGCTCGTCCGTTGGCCCGGTCAAGCCGCCCAGGCGCAGATTGACCACATCGAGCGCATCGAGGCCGAGATTTCGCAGATTGTCGTGCACCGCATCGATAATCTCCTGGCGCGAGAGTGCATGCGGCCATGAGCCATCGCTGCCGCGGCGCGCGCCCACTTTGGTCACAATCACGAGACCGTCCGGGTAAGGATGGAGCGCCTGCTTGATGATCTGATTGGTTACGTGCGGACCGTAAAAGTCGCTGGTATCGATGTGGTTCACGCCGGCGGCGATGGCCTCGCGCAGTACAGCGATCGCGCCCGGAACATCGCGAGGTGGTCCCCATACAAACTTGTTGCCATCTCTCCCCGCAAGTTGCATGGCGCCGTAGCCCATGCGGTTCACGCTGAGTGAACTGCCGGGCAGCGTGAAGCTGCCGGCAAGACTGACTTCCTGGAGCATTTTCATTCCTCCCTGATTCATTGTTGGCCTCTCCATCGCTAGCCGGCATTGACGAACCACTGCCAAGTCGAATAAAACGGAGAGTGTCTCCGAATTACTAGATAAGATAACCGGAGACTGCCTCCGGTTGCAAATTCTTTTGCGTATGGCCAAGATGCAGTCACAACCCGCCCCTCGAAAGCCGCGCACCGACGCCCAGCGGAACCGCGAGCGAATTCTGGAAGCGGCAAAACAAGCATTTACTCGCTTTGGCGCGAATGCCAGCCTGGACGATATTGCCAAAGAGGCCGCAGTGGGAGCGGGCACTCTGTATCGTCACTTTCCTACCAGGGACGCCCTGATCGAAGCAGTCTATCGGAGTGAAGTTGAGAAGCTCGCTGCGGCGGGCCGCAAGTTCACTGAAACAATGCCTCCGATTGAAGCCTTGCGAACGTGGATGCTGCTCTTCGTCGACCACATCGCGGCAAAGCAGATTATTGCCCCCGCGCTGAATAGTGTCGTCGGAGGTCCATCGAAGCTATTTGAAAGTTCTCGCGGCCTGGTTCAGGGAGCGATTGATGGGCTGGTGAAACGCGCAATCGAGAGCGGCGATATACGCAGCGATCTCGATCCCTTCGACCTGCTTCGAGCGCTGATCGGCGTCTCCTTTGTAGCTTCCGCTCCCGGCTGGCAGCAAAGCGCCCGGAGGCTGGTGGACATTCTAATCACAGGGTCACGCCCGCTCAAATAGAACTCGTAGAGAATTCAACGCGCATGTGCCGGCTGGCGATCCAGAGCAGGTTCCTCTGTCGACGAAGCGAGAGGCCAATCGCCGATGCCTCGCTGCGCACAATAGGGTCCCCACTCAGTCGCCGAAAGCTTGCCAGCCTTGATTGTCGAAATAACCTCCCATGGCTCAACCTTGTTCTCGCCATACTCAAGGTGCAGGCTCCCCGGTTGGCTTTCTACCTTCCAGTCATGTTCCAGCAGGCACAATGCAAAGGCGCAATAGAGTGCCTCCATGGCCCTTGCATCGCGTTGCGCCCAATTCAGCTGCTTCCCTGGCGGATTGGGCACCATGTCGGGCAGAGCTTTGGGGTCCGTCACCAGGCTGGGAACGTCCGCCAAGGTCTTTGTTAAGAGCAGCGGCCGCACGCTCTCCACCTGCTTACGCCACATTGGGACATACACTTCGATGCCGGCCTTCTCCCACTCCAGCGGCTTCAGATCGGTCTTTGCGAGCGCGGGGAGATACCGTTTCAGCAGGCCTCCCTCAAGCGCTCCCAGATCGTCGATGAGCGAGATCATCGGCAGATCGGTCTCGCTCGCTGGTTCGCCTGAATCCGGCGTCGGAAGATTGTAGGACCGCGCTCGTTCAATGCGCACCTTCAGGGGCGGATGCGTATCCAGAGGAGAAGTCTTGGCTGCGGACTCTTGCTTGGCGAGGTACTCCGATGTCGCCTTCTCAATCTGCGGTGCCCGCATGAAGCGCAGGAACCCATCGCCCAACTGCGGCTGAAACCCGTTCACTGCCACGGGCAGGACAACCGAGTTCCAATAAGGGCTTAGAGCCGCATGGCACTTTTGAACGCTCTCCAGCCCTTCTATCAGAGGCCGCGAACCGGAGACATGGCAGGCCAGTTCATCCGAACGGATCTCCTGGCGGCGCGAAATCGCCTGCGTGACGCGCATAAACACTTGCCAGTACATCCTCAGTCCGCCCATCAGCAGCCTATAGGCAACAGATGCGATCCCCCACCGCCTGATGTAGCGCAGGACGCTCGAGTTCTTGCCCAGGTTCTCATAGACACGGATCAGGCTTCTGCGCGCTTCGTAGACCCACGGCCCCAGCCGCGTATCGCCTGCGTAGTAGTGGGCGAATTCGTGCGCCAGCACGGCTCGAAACTGCTCGATGGTCAGCATCTGTAGAAGCGGCAGCCCCAGCGCGAGAATCCGCCGACGGCCAAATCCCTTCGTCTCATCCTTTTCGCTGACGAAGGCGTTCGCGTCGCCGATCAGATACACCTCCGAGGGCATCGGCTCGCGCAACGCTCCCGCAATGGCCTCGATCTCCTTCGCAAGGCGCTTCTCTTTTGCCAGATCGATGCGCACTCCATTCACCTCGCTCTTATCCTTCGGCGGCACAAGCGACCAAAGGATCGTCGGTCCGGCAACAAGGCCGAAGGCGGAAAGAAGCAGGCGGTAAATCATAAAGTTGGCCGGACCGCCAAGCGGAAAATACCAGAGCAGAACCACCGGCAGAGCGAGGCATGAGAATGCGAGAGCGATCACGAGCAGGTACGACACCGCGACCATGGCCATCCCCGCCGAGCCCAGGGCGACGATCGACCACTTTCTCGAAGGAAGGCAGCATACATGGGTTGTCATAGATGGCACTGATATTAACATGCATCCAGGACCAATCCTCCACCTCTGCCCCTGTCTTCCTCGCCGCCCGGAACAACAGCAGCGCCTCGTCCAGCCTCGCTAGTGGCGTCCGCCACAAATACAGTCATTTTTCGGTGGTCACGAAATGGGCATTTTATCTACCAAAACCATCGCTCAATGGCTAAAGCCACACTCATTTCAGGCTGCTTACGGCACGGCTGAAGCCGTGCCCTTTCAAAACGAATAAACGACCATCTGTGTGGCGGACACCACTAGCGCCTTCTTTTGCTTCTCCGTCTCCATTCCCATCCCGCTTCCCCTTCCTAAGAACTTGTTGAAAAGCTCTGGCCTCGCGGCAATCTGCTGTGGTCACGAACAAGCCGATCTAGGCGGCCTTGTGTCAGGGCACGGCTTCAGCCGGGCCGAAAGCCCCGCAAATGAATCGGGCTTCAGCCCCTGAGCGAGAATCCAATCTCGACCTCTTTTTCCAATTCTCCCTCAATTCCCCGTATTTATATGCACACGCCGTACACCCCGCAAATCCCACCCGCTCACAAAACCATGCGCTCCAGGCTACACACCTGCAACCATCTGCCAGCCGCCATGGAATCAACCGTGTGACGCATTTCTTGACTGGTCTCGCACCTGACAGAGAAGCAACCCTTTCCTAACATCTGTGATGTAGCTCACAGCGACCTGTTGTTTCAGATGCGTAACTTCGCTCACATCCGTAGGTGAAACCAAGACGGGGCCTGCTCGCTTCACTCCCCCGACCCCCAAGGTTCTCACCGGTACCTGCACACTGAGCGAGGTAGGCATGGGTCAGTCAATTTGGAAATCGATGGAGCAGAAGGGCTACAGCCGCAGAGATTTTCTGCAATTCTGCGCTGCCGCCGCAACCGTGGCCGGATTCGGGCAATCCGGCGTGGCCCAGGTCGTTTCGGCCTTTGACAAGAAAGAGAAACCAGCCGTGGTATGGCTTCACTTTCAGGAGTGCACCTGTTGCAGCGAGTCCTTCATTCGCGCGTCGCACCCGATTGTCGTCGACGCGCTGCTCGATGTGCTGGATTTGAACTACACCGAGACCCTGATGGCGGCTTCGGGATTCCAGGCCGAGAAGTGCCTGACCGACACCATTGCAAGCAACAAGGGCAAGTACATCGTGCTGGTGGAGGGCGCTGTGCCCACCGGCGCTGACGGCGTCTACTGCATGATCGGCGGCAAGACCGCGGAATCGATCTTGCAGACCGTCGCCAAAGATGCGGCCGCCGTGGTGGCCTGGGGCAGTTGCGCCTCCAACGGATGCGTCCAGGCAGCCAAGCCAAACCCGACCGGCGCGACGCCGATCTACAAATTGGTGGACAAGCCGGTGATCAACGTGCCCGGCTGCCCACCCATCGCAGACGTGATGATGAGTGTGGTCACCCACCTCCTGGTGCTGGGCCAGGTTCCTGCGCTAGATAGCCAGGGCCGGCCCAAGGAGTTTTACGGACGGCGCGTCCACGACACCTGCTACCGGCGGCCCAACTACGACGCAGGCCTGTTCGTCGAGTCGTTTGACGATGAGAACGCGCGCAAAGGGTATTGCCTCTATAAGATGGGCTGCCGCGGGCCGGTTACGTACAACGCCTGCTCGGTGGTCAAGTGGAACGAAGGGACCAGCTATCCCATTCAGTCTGGCCACGGATGCATCGGCTGCAGCGAGGCCGGCTTCTGGGATAACGGCCCGTTCTACCAGCACCTTGCCTCGTTCCCCGGCTTCGGCATCGAAAGCACTGCCGACACGGTGGGCGCCGCGATCGGTGTAGCTACGCTGGCCGGAGTTGCCGCCCACGCGGTGGTCACCAACATACGCAAACGGAGCGTGATTGCGGAAGTCCACGCAGAAGATCAGAAGGAGTCCTAAGAGCCCATGACACGCGTAGTCGTCGATCCCGTAACTCGCATTGAAGGCCATCTGCGCATTGAGGCAGTAGTTGAAAATGGCGTCATTACAGACGCATTCAGCGCAGGCACCATGGTGCGCGGCCTGGAAAAGATTCTCATGGGCCGCGATCCCCGCGACGCCTGGGCCATCACCGAACGCGTCTGCGGCGTCTGTACAACCGTTCATGCGCTCACCAGCGTGCGTGCCGTCGAAAGCGCGCTGGGTATCAAGATCCCTCCCACCGCCGAGCTCATCCGCAACATCATGATGGCGACGCAGTATGTGCAGGATCACGTAATTCACTTCTATCACCTGCACGCTCTGGACTGGGTGGATATCGTCAATGCGCTGAAGGCCGACCCGAAAAAAGCGGCGGAGCTGGCGCAATCGTTCTCCAAGTGGGACAAGAATACCGCTGCTTATTTTTCCGACGTACAGGACAAGATCAAGGCCTTCGCCGCCAGCGGGCTGGGAATCTTCGCCAACGGCTACTGGGGCCATCCGGCCTACAAGCTGCCGCCGGAGGTGAACCTGATCGCCGTTGCGCACTATCTCGACGCCCTGCAATGGCAAAAAGAGATCGTAAAGATACACGCCGTGTTTGGCGGTAAGAACCCTCATCCGAACTATCTTGTGGGTGGAGTTCCCTGTTCTATCAATATCAATGAAGTTGCAGCTATCAATTCCGAGCGGCTGAACCTGGTCAAGCGGCTGATCGATCAGGCGGATGAGTTCCTGAATCAGGTCTACATCCCCGATCTGCTTGCCGTGGCCTCTTTCTACAAGGACTGGGCCAAGTGGGGCGGCGGGTTATCAAACTACCTCAGCTATGGCGAGTTTCCAACCAAGGGTTATGGCCAGCCTGAGTCGTTCAAGTATCCGCGCGGCGTAGTGCTTAATCGCGACCTCAGCAAGGTGTATCCGGTCAACGCAACCGATTCCCAGGAGATCAAGGAGTATATCGCCAGCTCCTGGTACAGCTACGAAGGCGGAGACGGTGTCGGCATTCATCCCTGGGCTGGCGAAACCAAGCTGAATTACACAGGACCCAAGCCGCCCTTTGAGACGCTTGAAGGCTTCCAAAAGTATTCTTTCCTGAAGACGCCACGCTGGAAAGACAATCCAATGGAGGTCGGCCCGCTGGCCAGGTTGCTGGTCGCCTTCGCCTCCGGCCGCACCGACGTGCAGGAGTTGGTAAAGGACACGCTCGGCAAGCTCAACGTGCCCGTGGCCGCGCTGTTCTCCACCTTGGGCCGCACCGCGGCTCGCGGCCTGGATGCGGCACTCGCCATGATCTGGCTCAAGGAGTTCTATGGCCAGTTGATGGATCGCGTGAAGATCAACGAGGTTTCCACATTCAACGGTGAGTTCTGGGAACCCAAGAGCTGGCCGGCAGAGGCTGAGGGTGTTGGCTTGACCGAGGCTCCTCGCGGCGCGCTGGCGCACTGGATCAAGATCAAGAACGGCGCGATCGACAATTACCAACTGGTTGTGCCCACCACCTGGAACGGTTCGCCGCGCGATGCTAAACAGCAGCGCTCGTCCTTTGAGCAGGCGCTGATCGGCACGCCCGTGGCGAACCTCGAACAGCCCGTCGAGATTATCCGCACCATCCATTCCTTTGACCCGTGCCTGGCCTGCGCCGTGCATCTGTACGATCCGCAGGGACGGCACCTTCACCAGGTTTCCTTCGAGTGATGCGTATGAGTGCTACAGGCATTGGCGCAGGCAGAGTGGTACCGGCGGCTCCCGAGCATCCGGTGGAGTATCGGCGGGTCTACGTATGGGAACTGCCGGTGCGGGTCTACCATTGGATCAACGCAGTGGCCCTGGTGGCGCTGTGCATCACCGGCTACCTGATCGGCGCTCCATCGAGTCCGTTCTATGCTGCCGAATCCTACCAGCAGTACTGGTTTGGCTGGGTACGGTTCATTCACTTCCTGTGCGCGTTCGTCTACGTTTTCAACTTTTTGGCGCGGCTCTACTGGGGCTTCGTCGGCAACAAATACTCTCACTGGAACGCTTTCTTCCCGCTCAAGAAAGCGCAACAACAGGAGATCGTCGACGTCATCAAGGCCGACGTGCTTGAGACCAAGCTGCACGGGCCCATCTCGACCGGGCACAACGCGCTGGCCGGCATGATCTACTTCTTCACTTTCCTAGCGTTTGTCTTCCAGACCATCACGGGTTTCGCGCTGTACTCCAGCATGAGCAACTCGTGGCTGCCGCGGATGTTTACCTGGATTGTTCCGCTGATGGGCGGCGAGTTCGGCGTGCGCTTCTGGCACCACACGTTCCTCTGGTTCTTTGTCACATTTGTCGTCGTTCACGTCTATCTTGCCTTCTATCATGACTACATTGAGGGCCGAGGCACGGTATCCTCGATCATTGGCGGATGGAAGTTCGAGCGGGAGAAGAGTGACGACGAATAACGAGGAGACAACTGGCCGGGTAAAGACGCTGGTGCTGGGTCTGGGCAACGTCCTCATGGGCGATGAAGGCATCGGCGTACACATTGTAAGAGCTCTGGAACAGCACACTCTGCCGGAAGGGGTAGAGTGCCTCGATGGCGGCACCGGCGGGTTCATTCTGCTGGAGCCGCTCCAGAGCGCCGACCACATTGTGCTAGTGGACGCCGCCGCGGACGGCAACCCTATAGGGACCGTCACGCGCACCACACCGCACTTCTCGCGTGACTACCCGCCCACGCTCACCGCCCACGATATTGGCGTCAAAGATCTGCTGGATGTCTTCTACATCCAGGGCGGAGAACGCGAGGTCGTGCTCTACGCCATCACCATCGACCCGCAACAGCCGATCAGGATGAGCCTCTCCACCCAAGGTGCGAAAGCAGCCGAGGAGGCCGTCGAACGAATTCTGGCGGAGTTGGGTCCAGGCCTCTAAGCTCCTGAGTCTGAGCAAGCTCAGACCTTTCCGCAATATCCAGGAATTGCTTTTCTCATGGCCCGCGGCTATCATCCTGATATGCAAGGTCGGTCCTGTTGTCGCTGCTGTCCATTCAATCGCGCGCGCGGGTGACCTCGGTCTGAACGTCCGATAGAAAACCACAGGTTGCCGCAACGCCCGCGATACAGCCATGCTGCCGCGGGATTTCTATTTCTACGGGAAAAGGAAAAAATGGCTCAAGCTGTTCAAGGAAAAGAGACTGGCGCCCAGCGTGCGGAGCGCCTAAAGCGCGAGAAGAATCCGTGGGAGGCCTTTGACGAGGTGCGCGCCTTTGCCCGTGCCGGCCGCTCCAGCGTAATCCCAGAGTGGGCTGCCTTCTATTTCAAATGGTGGGGCATCTATACACAGGGCGACGGCGTTGGCGCCATCGGCGGCAAGGGCGGCGAAGGGCTGGCATCGGACTATTTCATGATGCGCATCGCCATTCCCAACGGCATTCTGTCGGCGAGCCAGCTTCGCACTATTGGTGGGCTCACGCGGAAGTATGCCCGAAATCTGGCCGATATCACCGTCCGCCAGGCCATCCAGCTTCACTGGCTCACGATTGAATCGCTGCCGGAAGTGGTGGACGCGCTGAACGCTATCGGCCTTTCTCCCAAAGGCGCCTGCGGCGACGTGGTGCGCAACGTGACCGGATGCCCACTGGCTGGAGTGGCCGCCGATGAGCTGATTGATGCCTCTCCGCTCGCCTTTGAAATTGCACAACTGCTTGCCGGAAATCCAGATTTTTTTAATCTGCCCCGGAAGTTCAAGATCTCGGTCTCGGGATGCCCTTCATGGTGCAACAATCCGGAGATCAATGACGTTGGCCTCACGGCGGTGAAGAGCAACGGCGAAGTCGGCTACTCCCTTTACGTGGGGGGTGGACTCTCTACAGAACCGCATCTCGCAGTGCGCCTGGACGCCTTCATCCTGCCCAACCAGGCAGTTCGCGTGGTTCGCGCAGTGACAGAAATCTTCCGCGACCAACAGGGACTTCGCGAGAGCCGCGACCGCGCCCGTCTGAAATATCTCTTTATGAAAGAGGGTTGGACCGCGGAGAGCTTCCTGGCTGAACTCCAATCGCGGCTTGATTTAGCGCTCCTGCCCGGCGTACCCGAGCAAGTGCCCAACGACATCTTCCGCGACCACGCCGGCATCCATCCCCAGCGCCAGCCCGGCCTGAGTTCCGTCGGAGCTTCAGTTCTGCGCGGCCGGCTGACCGGAGAGCAACTGGAAGCCGCCGCCGATCTGGCAGAGAGCTTCGGCAGCGGTGCTCTACGCACTACTGTCTCCCAAAACCTGCTGTTCATCGATATTCCGAACAACAAAACCGCAGCGCTGGCCCTTGAACTGAACAAGATTGGTCTCCACGTGGATGGATCCTCATTCTGGCGCGGCGCAATCGCCTGCACGGGCACCGAATTCTGCAAGCTGGCTATTACGGAGACCAAGGGCTTTACCCGTTGGCTGGTCGACGAACTCGAAGAGCGCCTGCCGGGATTCGACCAGCCGCTCAAGCTGAACGTGACTGGCTGCCCCAATGGGTGCGGGCAGCACTGGGTCGCGGACATTGGCATCGAGGGCAAGAAGATCAAGCATGAAGGCAAGCTGACCGACGCCTTCTACTTCTGCCTGGGCGGAGCGGTCGGCCAGCACGCTGCGATCTCACGCCCTGTCGGCTATCGCTGCCCTGCGCCGCTTATCCCTGCCGCAATCGAACGCCTGCTTCGCCGCTACCTGGCCGACCGGGAGCCGGAGGAAAACCTGCGCGCCTGGTTCAGCCGCCATACCAACGACGAGCTTCGCGCCTATCTGGCCGGCGAGACCCTTGCTGCCGTTGAACGGGATGTTCCCAGCGGCCGGGTGCCGCATGGAGTGGCCGACTAGCCAGCTTGCGGTGGCCTTGTCCCCCAGAGGAATGTTAGCCTTGCGAAAGTGACATGTTCACAGAATCTTAGGCGGCATTTGGGGGGGCGGGTAATGATTCGAGTAGGTTTGGTAGGTTTCGGCATGGCGGGGCGCGTCTTTCACGCGCCGCTGATCTCCTCTGTCGAGGGTCTCGAACTGGCCGCGGTCGTCGAGCGCAGCTCTGACAATGCCGCCCAACGCTATCCCGGCATCACCACCTATCGGACCCTCGAGGCTATGCTCGCCGACTCTTCGCTCGGCCTTTTCGTCGTTGCCACACCAAGCGGGACTCACTTTCAGGTCGCCCGCCAGATTCTCGAAGCTGGCAAGAACGTCGTCGTGGACAAGCCGGTGGCTGTCACATCCGATGAGGTGGCCCGGCTCATGGCACTCGCCAAAGCCAAGGACGCCTTATTGGCGCCATACTTTAACCGCAGATGGGACGGCGACTTCCAGACAATTCAGAAAGTATTAAATGAAGGTTCGCTAGGACGCCTTGTGTACTGCGAATCCCGCTTCGATCGCTGGAGCCCGGGGTCAACACGCCGCCCTTGGAAGGACGACCCGGCCCAGGGTGGAGGACAGTTGCTCGACCTTGGAACGCACATCGGCGACCAGGCGCTCACGCTCTTCGGCAAGCCCGAGGCTGTCAGCGCCGACGTCACCCGTGAGCGCGGCGGAGAAGGTTCGAACGACGCGTTCTCTGTGCGCCTTAGGTATCCCGGCTTCTCGGTCGTACTGGGCGCTGATTGCCTCTCCGCGCCTCCGCGCCCCCGTTTTCATCTCCGCGGCGATAAGGGCAACTACTGCAAACTGGGCGTCGATCCGCAAGAGGCCGCGCTGAACAAAGTGACTCGAATCGCAGACCCGGCATGGGGCCATGAGCCGCCATCCGACTGGGGCACTTTGAATGTAGATGTAGACGGCGCCATCGTAACCCGCCCCGTCGAGCCAATCCCGGGGGACTACCGCTTGTACTACGCTGGCGTCCGCGACGCGCTGCTCGGCAAAGCACCTGCTCCGGTGGAAGCCGTTGCCGCGTGGCGCGTGGCACGGCTGCTCGAGTGGTCCGCCGAAAGCTCCAAGAAACGCCGCGAAATCCCCTGCGACTGGAGCGAGGAGCCGCGCTAGAAGCGATTGAAGCTAATTGCCGTCGATCGCTTCTTCCGAAGTTTCGCTAACGTTGGAGACAACTGCCTTGTGGTTTTCCAACGAAGTGCGCTCAATGCTGGCTCGTGGGTCCGCCTCATTGTTAGCCGGCTCCTTCTCTACCAACGGCACCCAGAACCGGAAGCTGGTTCCCTTCCCTGGAACGCTGGATGCCTCAATCGCTCCTCCGTGCGCCGTCAGGATCGAGCGGGTGATCGCCAAGCCCATGCCTGAGCCTTTGCCCACGATTGAGCCCCGCTTTGCCCGATAGAACTTCTCAAAGATCAACGGCAGATCGAAAGCATCAATGCCGGGGCCGTTGTCCTCGACGCAGAACTCCAGCCGGTCGCCTGCTCTGCGGCTGGTCAATGTAATGCGGCTGCCGGGTGGAGTATAGCTTCCCGCATTCTCGAGAAGATGGCGCAAGACCCGGCCCAAAAGGTGCGGATCGAACCAGGCTGGCTCGTCTGGACCCTCAACATTGATCACGACACGGTGCGAGGTCAAGCTCTTCCGCGACTCCTCTACGGCTTGATCGAGTAGAGCGCGGGCATTCTGCGGAACCAGGTGGACCTGCACCACATTGGCGTCGATCTCGGCCATCTCGACTGCCTCGCCTATCAGAAAGTCCAGCCGGGAAGCCTCCTCGTCCACAATGGCCGCCAGATCTGATCGTCCAGCCTCGTCCAGCCCCTCGGCCTCCAACAGAGTTGTGGCGGCGGCGCGAATCGACGTCAGCGGCGTTCTCAGCTCATGAGTGAGCGAGTCGATCAGCGCCGTTCGCAGCCGTTCTCCCTCCCGGGCTGCCTCCATGCGCGTTGAGGCCTCGATTGCGATTGACCGCGCCAACATGATGGCCACCTGCGCGCTCACTGCAGTGGCAACCTCGCGCGAAAGCTTCGCCGGCCGCCAGCCGAGCGCCCCCACCAGCCGCAATCCCAGAGTGAGGGGCATTGCCGCGAATCCGCCCGGTAAGGCCCAGGTGGGGTGGGGACCCTGCGTCATCGCGCGCAAACTGGCGCGAATGCTCATGGGCAGTTCGGAGGTTGAGGTATAGAACTGGTCCCCTTCGGAGACGTAAAGGACCACTCCCTCCAGGGCAAATATCCGGTCAATAAACCGCGGCAGCTCGTGAATCAACCCTTCCGCGTCCTCGTGCAGCATCATCTCCTGGCTCAAGGAGTAAAGCCGCTCCACGTCTTCCCGGCGTTGTTCGGCATTGCGGGTCTGCCTTCGCGCCATCTCAGACACCCGCTCGACCACTATGCAGCAGACCACGAATGAGATCATGGCTACCCACTCCTGCGCACCGGCGATCCGCAAGGTGTGGTAGGGAAGCAGGAAGAAATAATCGAAGGACAGCGCGCAGAGCACCGCTATATACAGTGAAAGCCGCAGCCCAGCCTGGGTGGAGGACCACACTACCAGCACCAAAAAGGCCATCCCCGCCGCAGTCGAGTTGGCACCCAGCCGGACCAGTACAGTCGTGGTCAGTGCTGCCATCATCGTGCCGACAAACCAGTGAACGGCCCCACGAGAATCCGAGACCATCTTCGCGATCCTCCCACCGTGCATAATACCGGGCCAGCCCGATGATGTAATCTCTTGTTGAAAGAAGAACGACATGCCGGGCAGGATTCTGGTAATTGACGACGAACCGCAGATCACGCGCGTGCTGCGTGCAGCACTCTCCGCACAGGGCTATGACGTACGCACCGCCAACGATCCCGAAGAAGGCCTGCAAGTATTCAAAGATTGGCCGCCCGACCTGGTTGTGACCGACCTCATGATGCCTGGGTTGTCTGGGGTCGAGGTCACTCGCACCATCCGCACCCACTCGACCACACCGGTGGTCATTCTTTCAGTCCGCGACCATGAGCGATCGAAGGTGGAGGCACTCGACGCCGGCGCCGACGATTACGTCACCAAGCCGTTCAGCATTCAAGAGCTGCTGGCGCGCGTCCGCGCCCACCTGCGCCGCGCCCCCGAGCGCACTACGGCGGCCATCGAGGCCGGCGACTTTGTGGTCGACTGGAATGCCCACGCCATCACCGTCCTTGGAAAACCCATCCATCTCACCCCCAAAGAATTTGATCTGCTGCTTCATCTCGCCCGAAACGCCGGCAAAGTCATGACCCATCGCGCCCTGCTCACCACCGTGTGGGGTGCGCAGTCTGCCCACCAGCCAGAGTATCTGCGCGTCTTTGTCGGCCAGTTACGCAAAAAGCTCGAGGCAGAAACCGGCAAGCAGTATATCCAGACCGAACCCTGGGTCGGCTACCGATTCATGCCTGAAGGCTGGACCGGCAACGAGGAGTGACCGACCGGACTCTGCAATACTTTGCCGTGTCGGGAGAAACTGGTTCACATAGCGATTTTGGGTAATTCGGAAGGGCAAATCTGAAGCTATGTCCTTTCGATACTTCGAGTTGTCTGCAATCTCTTTAGATCTATATAAAGCGATCCCATCAGCTCTTTTTCGCGTTCGACAACCCGATCCGGCCTTTCCTTACGTTTTATTTAGGAATCCTTTTGGATACTCAAACGAGGCGTAAGCCAGAATCGTTCTTGTGCAGAGAATCTGGTTCACTCTCAAACAGCCGCTCCGGAGCTTGATCTGGACGCTGCATCCCTGCCTGGCGTGGCCGCGCTCAAACCGGCTGGAATTGTGAGATCTGCGATGCAAGATTTGTTGATGTTGCTCTTCACGGTAGTTTTTTTCGGTCTGGCGTTTCTCTACGTCAGGGCTTGTCAGAAGTTGAGGTAACCCCATGCATATTGACATTTACACAGTCGTTGCTTTGGTTTTATCCGTTTTGCTGCTGGGTTACCTGACGGTCACCCTGCTTTTCCCGGAGAAGTTCTGACATGACCGCAAACGGCTGGTTGCAATTTGCCCTCTATTCTTTGATCCTGCTTGCTACTGTTCGTCCCGTGGGCATCTATCTGGCCCGCGTGCTTGAAGGGGAACGCACCTGGCTGGATCCGGTGCTCCGTCCATTCGAGCGGCTCATTTACAAGCTCTCCGGGGTGAACGCTACGCAGGAGATGAACTGGCGCGAGTATGCTTTTGCGGTGCTGGGCTTCTCGGCCGTCAGCATGCTCATGACCTATGCAATCGAGCGATTGCAGAACCATCTGCCGTGGAACCCGCAAGGACTCGCAGCTGTTGGCCCGGATCTGGCCTGGAATACTGCCGCTAGCTTCACCACCAACACCAATTGGCAGTCGTACACGCCTGAGACCACCATGAGCTATCTCACTGAGATGGTGGGCCTGGCGTATCACAACTTTGGCAGTGCCGCGGTGGGCATCGCGGTGGCTGTCGCCCTCATCCGCGGCATCAAGCGGACGACCTCGGGCACGATCGGCAACTTCTGGGTGGACGCAACCCGAACGATACTTTACATCCTTGTTCCGGCCTCGATTCTTTATGCGCTGGCACTCGTGGGTCAGGGAGTCCCGCAGAACTTCTCGGCGTATACAACAGCCCACCCCCTCGAACAGCCCGCGCAAGTCCAGACCATTGGGCAAGGGCCTGTGGCATCGCAGGAAGCCATCAAGATGCTGGGGACAAACGGCGGCGGATTCTTCAACGCCAACAGCGCCCATCCGTTCGAAAACCCAACTCCATTTTCGAATCTTCTGCAGATGCTTTCGATCTTCATCATCCCCGCCGGCCTGACTTATACGCTGGGCCGCATGACGGGTTCTCCCGGCCACGGCTGGGCAGTGCTGGCAGCCATGTATGTGTTGTTTGCCGCCGGTTTCACCACTGTCTATTGGGCCGAGTCGCAGCCGCATGCCCTGATTCACGGCGTCTCGCAGACCGGTACCGTCACCGCCCCCGCCGGCAACATGGAAGGCAAAGAAGTGCGCAATGGCATAGCTGCCAGTTCGCTTTTCGCCACCATCACCACCGACGCAAGTTGCGGCGCAGTCACCAGCATGCACGACAGCTTCACTCCTCTTGGCGGCATGGTGGTTCTGACCAACATCATGCTCGGCGAGGTCATCTTTGGCGGCGTCGGCTCCGGCCTGTACGGCATCCTCATCTTCGTGGTGCAAGCGGTCTTCATCGCCGGTCTGATGGTGGGCCGCACTCCCGAGTATCTGGGCAAGAAGATCGAGTCCTACGACGTGAAGATGACCATGCTTTACGTGCTCATCTTTCCGCTCATCATCCTCTCGCTCACCGCCGTCTTCCTGCTCTCGCCCACCATTGGCTTGTCGAGCCTTGCCAACCAGGGGCCGCACGGGCTGACCGAAATTCTCTACGCATATACCTCCGGGGCCGGCAACAACGGTTCCGCGTTTGCCGGACTCAACGCCAACACCTGGTGGTACAACGTTGCGCTGGGTTGGGACATGCTTTGCGGGCGGCTCCTCATGATGATTCCGGTGCTGGCTCTGGCCGGCAACCTGGCCATGAAGAAGAGCGTGCCTCCCTCGCCTGGAACATTCCCAGTGAATGGCTCGCTGTTCACGGTCCTCCTAATCGGTGTGATTCTGATTCTGGGCGCGCTCACCTTCTTCCCGGCGCTGAGCCTGGGACCGATTCTGGAACACCTGCTGCTCAAAGCAGGACAGGTTTTCTAACCGATACCCACACCGCATCTGGATAAGAAGAAACGGACTGTCATGGCTACGAAAAAAAGTCTCTGGAACACGGAAATCATGGGTCAGGCGCTGCTGGACTCGGTGCGCAAACTCGATCCCCGCGGCATGGTCAAAAACCCGGTGATGTTTGTGGTGGAAGTTGGCAGCGTGCTCACCACGGTGCTTCTCATTGACAACACGGTCAACCATCGCCCAGGCTTCGGCTTCAACCTCCAGATCACACTTTGGCTGTGGTTCACGGTGCTCTTCGCCAACTTTGCCGAGGCCATGGCCGAGGGCCGCGGCAAGGCCCAGGCCGACACTTTGCGCAAGGCCAAGGGCGAGACAGTTGCGAAGCGATACACCGCAGACGGCGGCTTTGAAGATATCGCCAGCGGCTTGCTGCGTGCTGGTGACGTGATCTACGTCGAAGCCAATCACTATATCGCCGGCGACGGCGAGGTCATCGAGGGCGTGGCCTCGGTGGACGAGTCGGCCATCACCGGCGAATCGGCTCCCGTCATCCGCGAGGCAGGCGGCGACCGGTCCGCAGTCACTGGCGGCACAAAGGTCTTGTCCGACTGGATCAAGGTCCGCATTACCTCCAACCCCGGTGAGACCTTCCTTGATCGCATGATTGCCCTGGTCGAAGGAGCCACCCGTCAGAAGACCCCAAACGAGATCGCCCTGAGTATTCTGCTCTCCGGTCTTACCATCGTCTTTCTGCTCGCCGTGGTCACGTTGCAGCCGTTCGCCATCTACTCGAAGGCCCCGCAGACTGTCTTCGTGCTGGTTTCGCTTCTTGTCTGCCTGATTCCCACCACCATCGGCGGGCTGCTCTCAGCCATCGGTATTGCCGGCATGGACCGCCTGGTTCAGTACAACGTGCTGGCAATGAGCGGGCGCGCCGTGGAGGCCGCAGGCGACGTGAACACGCTGCTGCTCGACAAAACCGGCACCATCACCCTTGGCAACCGTCAGGCCACCGAGTTTTACCCCGCTCCCGACGTCAGCGAGGAGCGCATGGCTAACGCCGCACAGCTCGCGTCGCTCTCGGACGAGACACCCGAAGGGCGCTCGATCGTTGTGCTGGCAAAGGAAAAGTACAACCTGCGCGGACGCGACCTCGGCGGCATTCATGCCGAGTTTGTACCCTTCACCGCACAGACACGCATGAGCGGCGTCAACCTGCCCGGCACCCGCATCCGCAAGGGCTCAGTGGACGCTATCGCCCGCTTCCTCGAGGAGCAGGGATCGCAGTTGCCGCAGAAGGTTCGCGAACAGGTGGAAGAAGTTGCCCGCCTCGGCGGTACCCCCCTGGTTGTGGCGGAAAACGCAGCTGCACTCGGCGTCATCTATCTCAAGGACATCGTCAAGGGTGGCCTGAAGGAGCGCCTTGCCCGCCTCCGGGCCATGGGCATCCGCACCATCATGATTACCGGCGACAACCCGCTCACAGCCGCCGTCATCGCCCGCGAGGCCGGCGTAGACGACTTCCTGGCCGAGGCCAAGCCCAAGGACAAGATGGACCTGATCAAGCGCGAGCAGGGCAAGGGCAAGCTGGTGGCCATGACCGGGGACGGCACCAACGACGCTCCCGCCCTGGCCCAGGCCGACGTGGGCGTGGCCATGAACTCCGGCACTCAAGCTGCAAAGGAAGCCGGAAACATGGTCGATCTGGACTCAAATCCTACCAAGCTCATTGAGATCGTTGAGATCGGCAAGCAGCTTCTGATGACCCGCGGCGCGCTGACAACATTCAGCATCTCGAACGACGTGGCCAAGTACTTCGCCATCATCCCTGCCATGTTCGCCGGAGTCTTCCCGGTGCTGGGGGCGCTCAACGTCATGCACCTGGCCACGCCCCAATCGGCGATTCTCTCGGCGGTCATCTTCAACGCGCTCATTATTGTGGCGCTCATTCCGCTGGCTCTCAAGGGCGTCAAATACGAGCCCAAGGCCGCCGATATCCTGCTGCGCAACAACCTGCTGGTTTACGGCGTGGGCGGCATTATCGTGCCCTTTATCGGCATCAAGGCCATCGACATGTTCCTGGTCGTCACGCACCTGGCGTAAACACAGGGGCTTCGTCCAGCCCGTTAGGAGAACTACCGTGCAATCCACATCCACTCTGGCTCCGGTTTCCACCACCCAGGCAGTATCGACGAAGCATTCCATCTGGATGACCTCGATCCGTTTCACCCTTGTTACGGCGGTCCTGCTGGGCCTCGGCTATCCGCTGTTCGTTACAGGCGTTGCCGCTGTGATCTTCCCCCACCAGGCCGCCGGAAGCCTCATTCTCAAGGACGGCCAGATCGTTGGCTCGGAGTTGCTGGCCCAGAGCTTCACGTCGGACAAGTATTTCCATCCGCGGCCCTCGGCCGCGGGAAACGGTTACGATGCGACTGCTTCGAGCGGGTCCAACCTGGCGCAATCATCGAAGACGCTGATCGACCGCATTCAGGGGTCCATCAACAAGCTAGCTGCCGAGAATCCCGGCAAGCCGGTGCCCATCGATCTGGTGACCACCTCGGCCTCGGGCCTCGACCCGGACATCACCCCGGACGCCGCGTATTTCCAGGCTCCGCGCGTCGCGAAGGCTCGCGGCATCGCTGAAGACAGCATCCGCCAGCTCATCGTGCAGCACATCGCCGGCCGTCAGTTGGGGTTTCTGGGCGAGCCTCGCGTCAACGTGCTCGAACTCAATCTGGCCCTCGACAAGCTCGCTAAATGACCCTCTTCAAAGCCGGCTTCCCGCCAGAAAAAGCGATAGAGAGCCTTGCTCTTTATCGCTTTTTTGCGTGTGCAAGGCGCACAGTTGGACAGATAGGCAGAAACTGTCGGCTGTGAAACTGTGCTGAGTAATTCATTTATTTTGTGTGGTTTAGGCTGGACTTCACGGTTTCACTAATTCACAGAATTTAAGCTCCTATGCGGTATGCCGGTGGAACCCATTGATTCTGTGTTGGTCATGTAGGGTTCCACAATTGCACAGCCAGAAAATGGCATCGTTCTTTGTTGCCGGAATGGCGGGAGATCCCGGGGTGAGAACGACGTGTTCATGAGTTGGCGGTGGTGGCTTCACTGTTGTTCGTCTCCATTTCCATTGTGCTTTGGGGGGAGATAATTTTCTGTAATCGGGCGCGGTTCTCTTGCCGGATGGACTCGGGGCATTGGGTCGGTTTGAAGGGACTCCCGCGGGGGCTAAAGCCCACGCTGATTCTGCGGCATTTACGGCGCGGCTGAAGCCATGCCCTTTCAAAACCACACCGGCCGTGGAGTTTTTCCGCAACCTGTGAAGTCGTGCCCTTTCAAAACTGTGCGGGCAGTTGAGTTTTTTGCAGATTGGGAAGCCTGACTCTTTGAATTGACTTGACGCCGACTCAGCAATCCGGCCCAGGAAGAAACAAGGTTTTGATTGTGCCTCAAGTTGAACTATGCCAACGGAAAGAGCGCGTTGGGGTCAATGCTGCGAGTTAGCCCCCGCTGAAGCGGGGATAGCAAGTTAGCGGCGGCATCATTGTGCGCAGTTTCATCCCCTGTGGGTCGGCAACGCCGGTGGGGGACCAAAAGCGGGATGGCCCTTCCCGAAGGAAGGGCCATTGCGCCGAGCTTGTTGAAGGGACTAATTCACGATCACCGAGAAGGTGGTTTCCTGCCGTTGTATGGTGCTGTCCGTAGCAGTTCCGGTGGCAATCACAATGAAGGTGTAGGTGCCTTTGGCCGTCCCTGGATCGCTTTGACCACCGCCTCCTCCACCACTGCTGCCACCACCGCCGCATGCGGCAAGGCTGCCGAGCGCCGTCATCAGGACAAGCACGCCCAGCATTGAACGCCATGCGCGCCGCCGCGCCGGAATCCCGAAGAAGACCAGCAGCGCCAAGACCGCGCCGCCGCCGAGCCAACCGCTTTTGCCAGGGTGGATCTGCGGATATTTCAGCGAGGCGATCGGGGCCGTCGTGCCAACCGTGAAGACGACCGTGCCGCTGGTCCCCAGCGTGATCGGGGAACCGGCTCCTCCGCCAGTGCAGGTCGCTCCGTCACCACCCAAACTGTTGGGCACATCCTGACAGGTCAGGGTGACTGTGCCTGTGTATCCGCTAGCCGCAGCCACGGTTATGGTTGCAGTCGCGGAGGTTCCAGGCGCGATTCCCGTGGTCGTGCCGGCTGCAGCGGGAGCGATCGCGGGCACCGGGTTGTTGATGGTGAAGGTAGACAACATCACCGTTACGTTCGCCGAGCCTGTAGCCGACTGGTAGGCCGTGCTGCCGGGGTAACTAACGGTCAGAGTGTTGACCAGACCTGCTGTACTTCCTACCAGCGCATCCGCGGGAACAGTGAATGTGAACCCGCCACTGCCCGAGAGAGTGGCTGACGCCGTATAGCTGCCCGCGACCAGCGTAACGGAGCCGGTTGGAGTCCCAGCGGCACCGCTTACCGTGCCCGTTACGGCTACGGTCTGGTTTGAATTGATCGCGGAAGGCGTAGCGCTGACGGTGACGGTAGGCTTTGGCAGGATCACACCTGTCACTGTCACAGGCGCTGTACCTGTGGCAGGAGCATACGTGGCGTCCCCGACATAGCTCGCCGTCAGGGTGTCCGTGCCCACTGCAAGGCTATTCCCCGGAATCGTAAAGGTGTAGATTCCGGCTCCAGACAGTGTTCCGTTTGCGCTGTAGCTCGACCCGCTCGCCGTGAGGGATACAGTTCCCGTTGGGACGGTCCCGCCCGCGGGCGAGCTAGCCACAGTCACCGTCACAGTGAGCGCGTTGGTCGAGTTAACAGGGTTTGGCGTTGGGGCCACTGTCACTGTGGCTGCTTTGGCGCCGACTGTCTTTGGCCAGGCGTTCACGACGTTGGCCACGTTCAGCGAACCGAGTCCCGTAGCCTCATCGTAGCCCGTACCTGCGCTGTAGCCAGGCAGAACCCCAACATAATCCCCGGAGTGAATGACAGTGCAGTTGGGCGATGGGGTGTTCACGTACGCGCTGTAATCGCACGCCATCGCATTCGTGCCCTTGTCGATGTCGTTGAACATACAGGTGCTGCTGGTGACGGGAGTTCCGTTCCCACGCTCCGCGCTGCAACTGGAGTACGTCTGGCTCGCCGCCAGCGTGTAGAGTTCTGAGTTGGGATTCCCCTGCGAAGCACCGGTTTTCTGGTTGATGAGCGCCATCACGCCTGCCATGGCGGGTGTGGCAACAGAGGTTCCTCCCACCTCTTGTGCGACCGGCTCGCTCTTGGTTGAATAGCTGCAAGCCGCAACGTCGGAGGCGCAGATCAGATACGCGCTGCTGGAAAGGAAGCCATCCGAGGCAAAGAAGCTGACGTCGGGTATGTCGCGCACGCCATCGGCCGGAATGCCGGTGACCCCGGCCTGCCAACTCGGCTTCTTCCAGCCATTGTTGTAAAGGCTAACCGAAGCCTGAGCGGCCCCCGTGTCGGGGTTGGTTGAAGCGCCGGTGCTGGAGGCGCCTGCACTGCATCCGGTGTATTCCCCACTGAGGGAGTTATAAACGGGCGTGGCGGCCACGCATCCGCTGGCGCCGCCGGCGCCGCCCACAGTATCGACAAGATCGAGATAGGCGCCGTATGTAGGATTGTTGAGCTGGTTGTAGAAGACCACCAACGCGTTGCAACCTGACTCCGCATCCGTCACGGTATACAAGCCGCTGAAGAAATTCTCAAGCAACCCCAGAGCCAGCGGACTGGTACAGGTGTCGTTCCAGGGCACCTCCGGCACGTAGCCAAGCGCGCTGAGCGACGCATTAGTTCCACCCGGTGGAACCGTATTCGAGGAACTCCAATAAGGGGCTGCGGTACATTCCGACGACGAGGTGAGAGAACACCAGTTGAAGTCCGTGCCGCCGACAGCGGAGTCGTAGGGCGTGGATGCCAGGCCGCTGACCGACAACCCGCTCTCTGCCGGATACGGAACGCCGAACGTCACGTCTCCACCCTGATCGCAACTCGGAGAACCGGAGTCACCCGTAGCCACAAAGACCGCGATTCCCTCCGAATATGCAGTCTGCCACAGGTTGTTGTACTGCACGTTGCCACCGGTACCCAATGCCAGCTCGCATTCGCCGTAGCTCACGTTCATGATGCGGGCTGTGACGTTATTGACGATATAGCTCTCAGAGTCATAGAGATTGTCGTCGGAAGCCGAGGCCGGATAGGACGCGACGAGGACGATCTGCGCATTCTTGGCCACCGCGCCCGACCACTCCACATCCAGCGAGTTTTCTATCAGGTCGTTCTGGTTACAGAGGGTATTGGTGGCGCTGGAGCAAACGGTGAGGGGCTGGCTATTGCCCGAGATGCGCTTGGGCGTGTTCCAGGAGTTGTTGGTCGGCAGGTCGAAGTAGTTGCGGAAAGTGGCGATATCGTTATTGCCGCTAGCGCCCGTCTGCCCGACTTCGATGTCGCTGGTTGCGGCAATGGCGATCGTTTGCCCTGTCCCATCGATACCCGCGTTCCACAGCGGAATCACGTTGTAAATTGTGGCGAAGTCCCAGGGGCTGACGTCTTCCACCAGATAGGGATTCGTACCAACCACGCTGATACCGAACTGCGGATCGGCTTTTGCTTCGGGCTTTGCCCCACCACTAAGAAGCGGTCTCGCTGCGGCTGTGCTGGTCGAGGGACGCGATGCCAGAGCGCCCACATTCCGCTGCCATTTTCCGGTTGCACTGTCGCGCGTCACCTGCTGACCGAGGTGGTGCAGTGGGCGCGGGAAGAAGTTGTGCAGCGACTTGATGCCCACAATTGCAGGCGCAAGCGCGGCGGGGATTTGCGGGTCGCTCATGTTGCCGATGTGCGCTTCGCCCTTGACGCTTAGGTTGTGAATCTCGGTGTGAAAAGTGCTCTCGACCTGAGAGGCCTTGCCGCTGAAGCGGATGGACATGCGGTCTTTGGTCACCTGGTCGACGGAGAATCCATGCCCGATGAGCCAGCTTGTGATGGTGGCGATGTCAGACTGGGAGGGTCCGAAGTTCTCGCCGACCTGGTCAGGAGTGAGCCACTGATGGAAGTCGGGCGAGGTGGGATCGTACTGGCTGGCTACGAACTTGTCGAAGGCGGCCTGCTGCTCGGGGCTGCGGCCCAGCACCATGATGAGGTCGGTCATGGGCAGGTCGGGGCTGACGCGGCCGAGATCGTTTTTGGCGGTTGCCGCCGGGTGCGTGTTGCCCTTAAGTGTGACAAGCTGGGTTTCGTCGATGCGATCGACAATCCGGGCAGCGGGCGTGAAACGCTGGGCCATCACGGAGGAGCAAAGCAAGACACTGGCCACTAGACAGAGGGTGAGCGAACGAGGGGGAAGCATTTTGGTTTCCTGGACCCTTTCTTCGGAGAAGAACCCCCGAAAGCACAAAAAGTTGCGGTTCCAAATCAACAAACGCCGGGATGAATCGGAGCTGCCTCCACCCTGAAATGTTGAACGCCGAGGCCATCCTCGTCGAGAGTCTGGTTTCGAGATGAAGCTTGAAGCCGAATAAGGAACCGGTCTCAAAGGCATCTCAGCATTAGTCCTCGCGGTAAAGCCGATATTTCCTCGGGGGCTAAAGCCCGAGTTCCTTTTGCAGCGGTTACGGCACGACTAAAGTCGTGCCCTTTCAAAACGTCGACCTACTCATTCCAAGACTTCCGAAATCTTCCGCCTCGTAATGGTAGCAGCGGGGGCGAACAACTTGCTTAGACGCAGCCGAGGAGGGAAGGTTGACTGCGGAAAGGAAAGGAAGCAAAGTTGCGTCGCAAACTGGACCTGGAACTGCCTTTGGGGCCGCTGGCGAAAAGGCGTCAGGGGAAGCCGGGACTCTGCGGGCGGCAGGCGGAAACGGAGCCGATCTGCGAACTATTTACAAAATATTAAATGCAATAGACAATTCGTATGTCTATCGAATATCATTCGTTTTCGTGTTGTTGGTCTGGAGCAATCGGAATCGGCTATGCGCGCCTCGCTGTTCATTACTTGCTATAACGACACGCTCTACCCGGAGACGGGGCGCGCCGTTGTCAGCCTGCTGGAACGGCTCGGCGTGCAGCTTGAGTTCCATCCGAAGCAAACCTGCTGTGGCCAGATGCACGCCAACACAGGGTTTCGGGGCGAAGCCTTCTCCCAGGCCAAGCGGCTGGTTCGCCTTTATCAGGACACCGAGACCGTCGTCATTCCCTCGTCGTCGTGTGTGGCCATGATCCGGGATCAGTACCCTGGACTGATTGAAGAACTGGGCAACGACCAGCTTCGCAGGGAGTTTGCCGCGCTGCTGCCCAGAGTGTACGAGTTGAGCGAGTTTCTGGTTGACCGGCTGGGCGTGGAAGACGTGGGCGCTTATTTTCCCCATCGCGTGACCTACCACGCCAGTTGCCATGGGGTGCGGGCGCTGCACCTTGGAGAGCGGCCGTACCGTTTGCTTGCCAAGGTGCGCGGCCTCGATCTGGCGGCGCTGCCCAACACGGACCGCTGCTGCGGGTTCGGCGGAACCTTCTCGGTGAAGAACGCAGAGGTATCCTCGGCGATGCTGGCGGTGAAGCTGCAGGATGTTGTTTCGACCGGAGCCGAGTTTTGCACGGCGCTTGACAATAGCTGCCTGATGCATTTGGGCGGGGCGATGCACCGTCAATACGCGGGGATGAAGACCATTCACATGGCGCAGATTCTGGCCAGCACCGAGGCGATGCCAGCGGAGGGGTTTCTGTGAGCCAAGCTGCCGCGATTCATCCCGTGCTTGACCCCGTACTGGCGCCACCGTTTCCGCAGGCCGCGCTGCCGGTTTTGCGGAATCCGCAACTGCGGAAGAATGTTGCGCACGCGATCGACGTGATTCAGGCAAAGCGGGCCAGGCTGGTTGCCGAGAAAACCGACTGGCAGGAACTGCGGGCGGCAGCGTCCGCCATCCGCACACATGCTCTGGAGAACCTGGGCGCCTATCTGGAGGAGTTTGAAACCCGCTGCACGGCTGCCGGGGGCACGGTTCACTGGGCTGCGGACGCTGACGAGGCCCGGCGGATCGTGCTTGACCTGCTTCGCGAGGAAAACGCGAGCGATGTAATCAAGATCAAGACCATGACCTCGGCCGAGATTCAGTTGAATCCGCACCTCGAGGCCGCGGGCGTGAACGTCTTCGAGACGGATCTGGCCGAGATCATCTTGCAACTAGGCGAGGAGGAGCCGTCTCATATTGTCGTGCCGGCTCTGCACATCAATCGCAGCCAGGTACGGGAGATTTTTGCGCGGCGCATGGGGCTGAAGGATCTTTCCGACGACCCGAAGGCGCTAACCGCGGCGGCGCGGACGTATCTGCGGCAGAAGTTCCTGAGTATCCCCACAGCAATTAGCGGCGCAAACTTTCTGATCGCCGAGACCGGGGGGGTGTCGGTGGTGGAGTCCGAGGGCAACGGCCGCATGTGCCTAACGCTGCCCCGCACGATGATTACGCTGGCGGGGATCGAGAAGGTGCTGCCGCGGTTCAAGGATCTCGAAGTGATGCTGCAGGTGCTGGCGCGTTCCGCGACCGGCGAGCGCATGAATCCTTATACATCGCTGTGGACGGGCGTCACGCCCGGCGATGGGCCGCAGCGGTTCCACGTGATTCTGCTTGACAATGGGCGGTCGTCGATCTTGTCGAAGCCCAAACAGCGCCAGACGCTCAAGTGCATCCGTTGCGCGGCTTGCATGAATGCCTGCCCGGTTTATCGGCAGACCGGCGGCCATGCTTACGGCTCGGTTTATCCCGGCCCTATCGGAGCGATTCTGACTCCGCAGTTGATGGAGATGCACCACGCTCAGTCCCTCCCCTTTGCCTCCTCGCTATGCGGCGCCTGCTACGAGGTCTGCCCGGTCAAGATCAATATTCCCGAGGTGCTGCTGGAGCTGCGCTCTCAGGTGGTCAACCAGGAACGCAAGGATTTTGGCCGCTTTGTGGATCCCATGTACATGGGGCTGCGGATCGCGAATCTTCTCTTTTCGAGGGCGTGGCTCTTCCATACCTCGCAGTTGCTGGGGCGCATCGGACTTGGCTTTTTCACGCGCAAGGACGGATGGATTCACTCGCTGCCGAGCGTCGGGAGCAAATGGACTCAGACGCGCGATCTGCGCGGGCTGCCTAAACAGACCTTCCATGGATGGTGGGCGGCTCGGGGGCCGCAGCCGAGCCCAATGCCGAGCAGGGAGGCCAAATGAGCGCGCCTGCCGAATCCCGGCAAAGAATACTCGACCGCATCCGCGCTGCGACTCAGCCGGTCGCCAAGGACGCCTCTGAACTTGCGGACGCGTATGCGGCTCTGCCACGCACCTATGTTCGCCGTGGCACGCTTTCCGAGGAAGCCTGCATCGAACTGATGATCGAGCGCTTGCGCGAATACGACGCCGAGGTGGTTGAATGCACGGTTGCGGAGTTGCCGGTTACCATCGCCGCGCAGCTCACGGCAAGCGGAAAGCATACGTTTGTCGCGCCTGAGGGCCTGCCCGCAGAGTGGCTCGCCGATGGGTTCGACTGGAAGATCGATCGCAATCTCGCAACCGCCGAAATCGAGCTGGCCGAAGGCGTGGTCACCGCGGCGTCTTGCGGTGTTGCCGACTCGGGAACCATCGTTCTTCACCACTCGCCGACCGAGGGCAGACGGGTGATCACCTTGCTGCCAGATTGGCACCTGTGCATCCTGCGCGCCAGCCAGGTGGTTGAAACGCTGCCTGATTACTTCGACCGCTGCCAGCGACTTCCGGCTCTTGCGACTTACATCTCCGGGCCAAGCGCCACGGCAGACATTGAAATGACACGCATCAAGGGCGTACACGGACCACGCTTCCTTCATGTGATCCTGGTACGCGACGCAATACGATTCAACGACGAACACTGAATCTGAGACCGGAAAAAGCCGGCTCGGCAAGGAATAACCAACCATGAAACATTCGGAATCCGCAATCTTCGACCTCGCAACCAGGGCTCTGGATTCTTTCCAGATCGAGATTCCCTCCTGGGGATTCGCCAACACGGGCACCCGCTTCGGAAAGTTCGTTCAGGCCGCAGCCGCCTCCACGATCGAGGAAAAGTTCGCCGATGCGGCTGAGGTGAACCGCTTGACGGGCGTTACTTCGACGCTCGCCCTGCATGTGCTGTGGGATCTGCCTAACGGCATCGGCGATGTCCCGGAGGTCAAGGAACTCGAACGCCGGTTTGGGATTCGGGCCGGGTCCATCAATCCCAACCTGTTTCAGGATCAGGAATACAAATACGGCTCGCTCTGCAATCCCTCGGCGGCGATCAGAGAGCAAGCCGTGAGCCACGTTCTGGATTCCATCGAGATTGCCAAACGCCTTGGCTCTCGCGATCTCTCGCTGTGGCTGCCCGACGGCTCGAACTATCCGGGTACGCAGAGCATCCGCAAGCGGATCGGCTGGCTCGAGGAGGCCCTGCGCACCTCTCACGACCAGCTAGCGCCGGAGCAGCGCATGCTGATTGAATACAAGCCCTTCGAGCCGGCCTTCTATCACACAGACATCGCCGACTGGGGCATGTCCTCTCATCTGGCGCGCCAGTCTGGGCCGCAAGCCCGTGTTCTGGTGGATACCGGCCACCATTATTCTTCGCAGAATATTGAGCAGATCGTAGCCTGGCTGCTCCACACCGGCCTGCTGGGCGGCTTCCACTTCAACGACCGCCGTTACGCGGACGACGATCTTACTCTCGGCTCGATCGACCCTTACCAGATCTTCCGCATCTTCCATGAGATCCACTCCGGCCTGGCTGAGAATCCCGACCTCGAGATCGCGTTCATGATCGACCAGAGCCACAACCTCAAGGGCAAGATCGAAGCCTCAGTGCAGACCGTGGTGACTGCCCAGGAGCTTTGGCTCAAAGCTGCCCTCGTCGACCGGGAACAGTTGGCCATCCATCAGGAATCCTGCGATCTGGTGGCAGCGGAAGAGCTTTTCCGCGGCGCTTTCTGGTCCGACGTGCGCCCGCTGGCCGCGGCATGGCGCGAGGCCCGCGGACTGCCGGCCGACCCCCTGGCCGCCCTCCGCGCTGGCGGTTATGTGGAACGCATTGGCCGGGAACGCGGCAGCCGGCGTTCCGCCGTTAACAGCTACGCCTGAAACGCGTTATCCTTAAGTGCGCGCAGTTTCGCTATTGGAACTGCGCGCCAGGAGACAATCGGTTGCCCAAAGCGAAGATCAAACGTCTATACCTGATTCCCATTCTGTCTAAAGCGCTCGACGTGCTCGAACTTCTGGAGCAGAACCATGCCCCGGTGGCTCTGGAGGATGTCTACCAGGAGACGCAGATATCCAAGACCAGCGTCTATCGCATCCTTAAGACTCTGGTGCATCGCGGCTACGTGGCTCAGGCGCAGAACGGCCTTTACAGGCTGGTTTCACGCCCACGGCGCCTGCGCTTCGGGTTTGCTGCCCAGAGCGCCGAGATGCCATTCTCAGTGGCCGTGGCACAGAGCGTGACCGCGGCCGCCGCCGCTTCCGGTGTCGAGTTGCTGCTTCTCGACAACCACTACGACCCCGACATTGCCATTCAAAATGCGGAGGAGTTCGTCGCCAAACGCGTTGACCTGGCCATCGAGTTCCAGGTGGAGGAACGCGTTGCGCCGCGTGTGGCGCACATCTTCAAGAAAGCGGATATCCCCCTGGTGGCCATCGATGTGCCCCATCCAAACGCCACTTACTTCGGCGTGGACAACTTCGAGGTGGGCGTCGAGGCCGGCTCGCTGCTGGCGCAGCACGCGCTACGCAAGTGGAAGGGCAAGGTGGACTGGGTGCTCGGCGTGGGATTCGCGGAAGCCGGCAGCTTTGTGCAGAACCGCATCACCGGCGCGTTCGAGGGAATTCGCGACCGGCTGAAGGAGATTCCCGCCGATCGCTTTCTCTCGATCGAGGGCAGGGGCATGCGTGAGACGAGCCATCTGGCGGTCGCCGAGTTCCTGCGCGGCCAGGGCAAAGGCCAGCACATTCTGGTCGCCGCCGCTACCGACTCCAGCGCGCTTGGCGTGCTTGACGCGGCGCGCGAGGCGGGCCGCGAGGCGGACTTTGCCATCGTCGGCCAGGACTGCATCCCGGAGGCGTTGCTGGAGATGCGCTCAGGCACCAGCGCTCTTATCGGGTCCATCTCGCACGAAGTAGAGACCTACGGGCCTCGCCTCATCCAACTCGGCATAGCCCTGCTGCGCGGCTACACGGTTCCTCCTTACAACTACGTGCGCCACAAGGCAGTAACTCCAGAGACGCTGGGCGTGGCAGAGGTGGAAGCGTAGGAAAAGTGTACGAGTTCTTGGATCTCGATTCCGAGGCAGGCCTGGACTTCGGCACCGGCTAAAATGGGGCGAAATCGACTGGGGTCTACAGGCTGCATGGATTTTGCCGGCGCTACACTGGGGGTTAGAACTTATTCGTAAATTGCGCATTCGGGTGGCGCTGCTCTGCAAAGTCTGTACTGGCGGCGTCCTCGACGGCAGCATTCCAGCGCGGGCCAGGAGGCCCGCGCGACAGCCGACCTGGAGGTCGGCGATACCTATTTACCGCGATACCTATTTTGCGGATAAGTTCCGAAGTCGTGCTCCAGGAAAAAACACGGTTTCGATTGTGCCTCAAGTTGTACTATCCAAACGAAAAGAGCGCGTTGAGGTCAATGCAGCGAGTTAGCCCCCGCTGACGCGGAGATAGCAAGTTAGCAAGTTGGCGGCGGCATCTCTGGGCGCAGTTTCATCCCCTGTGGGCCGGCAACGCCGGTGGGGGAATAAAAAGAACCTACTTTCCGTGCGGAATGCAGGTTGTTGATTGTGTTGAAACTTGCTCCGCGCGGCGATTTCGCAGCGTCCCTACGGGACCGTGAGTCCTATACCGATGCTTACCCAGGACTGCGCTGCGCTTGTCCTGGGCTACTATCAATACTCCCTCCGGGAGAAAAACATAGGCAGTTTCATCTTCCCGTGTATCGGCAACGCCGGTGGACGACTGACACAGAACGGCAGCTCTTCTGAAAAAGGGCTTCTCCCCATGCAGAGAATCAAGCGCCGACGCTAAGCTGTGGCGCGCTGCTGATCGCGGCTGCCGAGCCGCACGCTTACGACTTTGGAAACCCCTTGTTCCTGCATGGTCACACCGTAGATCATGTCGGCGGATTGCATCATGCGCTTGGAGTGGGTGACCAGGAGGAACTGCGTGTCCTTGCTCAGAGAGTGCAGCAAATCCGCCAGGCGGCCCACGTTGGTTTCGTCGAGAGGCGCGTCCACTTCGTCGAGAACACAGAAGGGGCTGGGCTGGAACTGGAAGATGCCGACGAGCAAGGCCAGAGCCGTAAGCGCCTTTTCACCACCGGAGAGAAGCAGCACATTCTGGAGCTTCTTTCCGGGGGGCGAAGCGACGATCTCAAGCCCGCTCTCGGCCTGATTCTCCTGATCGGTCAGGCGCAGGAATGCCTGGCCGCCTTGGAACAAGCGAGAGAAGACCTGGGCGAAGTTCTCGTTGATGCGGGCAAAGGCCTCGTCAAATCTGGTACGCGATATCTGATCGATCTCCTTGATGGTGTCTTGCGTGTTCTCGATCGAATCGATGAGGTCCTTACGCTGTGTTTCGAGGAATCCGTGGCGGGCAGCCGTCTCTTTGTACTCGTCGAGCGCCATCATGTTCACCGGGCCCATCTGCTCCATCCTTTGACGAAGCGCGCGGCAGGTTTCCTCCTCTGCGGTGAGAGCCTCACCGGCGATGCGCTCGATCTGGTCGTCGGCGCGCAACACCTGGGCCTCGGCGTTGACTTCGGTCAGGCAGCTTGCCTCAAGATGCTCCAAGTCCGAACGCAACTTGGCTACCTGGCTGTGCCGGGTTGCGCGGACTTCGCGCAACTGGTCGAGGGCCGCCCGCCCGGCCTTGAGTTGGGTCTCGATGGCCGTGAGTTGGAGGCGCAGAGCCTGGGACTGGGCGGCGAGCGTCTGGGTCAAAGCGATCGCTTCGGCGCGCACGCCGGCCAGTTCCTTCTGACGTTCGGCCAGGACGGCGCTCTCGGCGATGCGCTGAGCCCGCTCGGCCTCGGCGGCTTCGCGCTGGCGGTCGATAGCCAGGACGCGACGTTCCAGGTCGCCGTGGAGCCGGTCGATGCGCTGGAAGGCCGACTCGGCGCCACGGCGCCGCTCTTCCAAACCAGCCAACTGTGCGGTCACCTGCGCCGCTTCCTGCTGCAACGCCTCGCGCTTCTCGCGCAGATTGGCAAGTTGAGCCTGCAACTCGTCGAGGGCGGCCTCGGCGGAGGCGTGCTCTGCCTCCAGGCGCACAGTCTCGGCACGATTCAGGGCAATTGCGTTGCGCCTGACCTCGCGCGCATCCTTGTTGCGGGCAGCCTGCGCGGCCCACTCCTGCATACGCCGCTCGACGCGCTGCGCTTCGCCTTCCATCTGCTTGAGCGCCGCGCCCTGGTTGGCGACGTCGGTCTCCGCCTGACGCCGCTGCCCGCTGCATGCATCCAATTGCGCAGTCAGCTCCTCGATCGTGCGGGTCAGCGCTGCCGCTTCGGCCTCCGCCTCGGCCAAGACGATTTCGAGCTTGCCGAGCCGGATTGAGGCCTCGCGCAACTCGCGCTTGAGGGCCAATGGACCTTCGCTGGCCGGCTTGCCGCCGGTCACCGTCGCGTTGTGGAAGCACTCACCCCCAGGGGTGAGGAAATAGGCGTACGCATGGCGCGCGGCCAAGCGCTGCGCTTCCTCAGGATCCTGGACCAGATAGCCGTATCTGAGCTTGGGCAGGATCGTCTCCAGAGATTGCCCAAAGCCGTTCAGCACGCGAATCGAATCCTTGAGCGGGGTCAGGCCGGGGGCGCTGATTGCGTCTGCGGTTTCCTCGAAGAGCGGAGCTTGCTCGGCAGGGTTAATCAGGAAGGTGGCGCGGCCATCGACGCCGGATTTGAGCAGACGAACGCCCTCTTCGGCAGCCACCCAGCTCTCGACCACCACATAATTCAGCTCTTCGCGCAGGAACTCGTCGACCACGGCCTCGTGCTCGCCGCTGACCTCGATGAAGTCCGCCAGCGTGCCGACGGGAGACATGCCCTGGCCGAGCGCGCCGGGCTTCAAGAGCCGCCGCACAGTGTCAGTGGAGTAGCTGTGATTGCGAATTAGGGCTTGCAGCGAATCGCGCCGGCCGGCTACGGCGGCCTGCTCGCCGCGCAACTGGTTGACACGCGTGCGGAGCGCGTTCTCTTCGGCGCGGCGCGTTTGCAGGGATTCGCGAAGAGCCGCAATTTCAGCCTCAAGCTGCTTGAGCGTGGCGGCCGCGGACTCATAGCGCGCCCTGGCCTGCCCGCTCTCGACGCCCAGATTTTCCTGCTCGTTGCGCGCCTGCCCCATCTCGGCTTCAAGCCGCTCGGCCTCGCGTTCCAATGCGGCAAGGCTTTCTTCCCCTTGCGCGGTATGATTGCGGGCGTTGCCGGCCAGGGTCAGCAGATGCATGGCGTGGCGGCGGCTGGACTCCAACTGCCTCTCCGCGGAGAAGACCTCTTCGGCTGCCGTGCGGGCTTCCTGCTGGCGGGCTTCCACCTGCTGGCGAAAGGCTTTGGCTTCACCGGCCGCAGTCTCAAGAAATGCGTGCTGCTGCGCGCGCTCTTCGGCGATGCCGGCCAACTGAGTCCGCGTCTGCTCCAGCTCCGCGCCGGATGAAGCGATGCGCGTCTCGAGCTCGCTGACACGTTCGGCGTTGACGCGCTCACGAGAGGCAGCCCGCTCCAGTTCGACGGCTGCTTCGTTGGCCCGGTCTTGCGCTTCGTGGCCTTCGCGCTCCAGCTCATAGCCGTGCTCGGTCACGGTGTGCTGACTGGCCTCGAGAGTCTCAATCTCAGCGGCCGAAACGTTGATGCGCTCCGTCAGCGCGGCAATTTCTTGCTCCAGGGCAGCCTGCTCGGCATCGATGTGCGCCATGCGGCTGGCCAGAACCACGCGCAGACGCCCGCGCAGCTCATCCCGCACAGCGGCAAACCGCTCTGCCTTGGACGCCTGCCGCTTCAGGCTGTTCATCTGCCGCGTGACTTCCTCGAAGATGTCGTCCACGCGGGCCAGATTCTGCTTGGCGCTCTCAAGGCGCAGCTCGGCCAGCCGCTTCTTGTTCTTGAAGCGGGTAATCCCCGCCGCCTCTTCGATGATGGCGCGGCGGTCGTTCGGCTTGGAGCTGAGCAGTTGGCCGATCCGCTCCTGGCCGATGATGGCGTAGCTCTCCGGCCCGAGGCCGGTGCCCATGAAGATGTCCTGAATGTCGCGCAGGCGGCAGAGCTTGCCGTTGAGCAGGTATTCGCTCTCGCCGGTGCGGAAGAGCCGCCGGGTAATCACGATCTCGCCCTTTTGGGGCGTGCGCTGGAACTTGCGGCGGCGAATCTTGAGCACCACCGCCTGAGGACCCTGGACGCCGGCAGCAAGCTGCGGCTGGGCCAACTGCTGGTCTGGCCCGGCTTCTTCGCCTTCCGCGGAATCGAGCACCTGGCCGGGCTGCTCGGCGGAGATAATCTCCTCAGCCTCGGCCGCTCGCTGGCGACGCACCTCGTCCTCGTCCCAGTCGGAAGGGCCGTCGTGGTCGACAACCACCTCCGGCTCGACGGGCACCGGCCCCTCGAAGGTCTCGGGGTCGACCATGGTCAGCGTCACTTCGGCCATTCCCAGAGCCTTGCGGTCGCGGGTTCCGGCAAAGATCACGTCCTGCATGTGCGTGCCGCGCAAGGTTTTAGCGCTCTGCTCGCCGAGTACCCAGCTCACCCCGTCCAGAATGTTCGACTTGCCGCAACCGTTCGGCCCCACCACCACGGCAATGCCTGTTCCCGGCACGGTCAATTCCGTGCGGTCGCAAAAGCTTTTGAATCCGAGGATGTGTATCTTCTTTAGTTTCAGCATGTCTACTCCGAACGAATGGTGTGTGTACGGTTGCGATCAAGTGAGCGGGGACGACGATGTTTAGACGCTCCGATGGCGAGAACCTGCTCACGGATTACAGACTCTCGAATACCGACTCTAAGCAGCCTGGAGGGTGTGGTCAACGGCGCAGGGCTGGGTTTTTGTGGATAAGGGAGGCCGGAATTCCTCTTCTCGGAAAATACCAAGAAAGCTGTCCAGAATTGGGATTTTCTAAGGAATTTGACGCGTTTTTTGCACAGGCTGGATGGCGGGTGAGGCTTGGTTTGGCGTTTCCATCTAGCGTCTCAGTTTCGGCAATTGCGTTTGTGAATTGCGCGTCTGCCTGGGGAAGGATTCTTTTGAGATCGCACATATACTGCGCGCCCGCATGAGGCATCTAAGAATACGCAATTGCAAAAAGCAGTCAGGAGGAGCCGAATTCATGTCTGAACGCTTAACGACCAATGCTGGATCACCCATTGCCGACAATCAGAACACGATCACTGCCGGCCCGCGTGGTCCTGTTCTGCTGCAGGACCATCAGCTGCTCGAGAAACTAGCGCACCAGAACCGTGAACGCATTCCCGAGCGCACGGTCCATGCCAAGGGCTGGGGCGCATTCGGGACGCTCACAGTGACCCACGACATCACCAAGTACACGCGCGCCAAGCTCTTTTCGGCAATTGGAAAGCAGACACCCTGCCTGTTCCGCTTCTCGACCGTGGCGGGGGAGGCTGGCGCGGCCGATGCCGAGCGCGACGTGCGCGGCTTCGCCATGAAGTACTACACAGAGGAAGGAAACTGGGATCTGGTAGGGAACAACACTCCCGTCTTCTTTGTACGCGACCCGCTGAAGTTTCCGGATTTCATTCACACGCAGAAGCGGCACCCGAGGACCAACCTGCGCTCGAATACGGCCATGTGGGACTTCTGGTCGCTTTCGCCAGAGAGCCTTCATCAGGTAACAATTCTCATGAGCGACCGCGGATTGCCGGCCAGTCCGCGCTTCATGAACGGGTATGGCTCGCACACATATAGCTTTTGGAATCAAAATGGTGAGAGGCATTGGGTAAAGTTTCACTTTAAGACAGCTCAGGGGCACAAATTCCTGACCAACGCCGAAGCGGCCGAGGTAATTGGCAGGACCAGAGAGAGCTATCAGGAGGATCTTTACGGATCGATCGACCGAGGCGACTTTCCGCGCTGGAATCTCCAGATCCAGATCATGCCGGAGCAGGATGCCGAGAAGACCGCGTACAATCCCTTCGACCTGACCAAGATCTGGCCGCACAAGGACTATCCGGTCATCCCCGTCGGCGTGGTGGAACTGAACCGCAATCCGGACAACTATTTTGCCGATATAGAGCAGGCCGCTTTCAGCCCTTCCAACACCGTGCCGGGCATTGGGTTTTCGCCCGACAAGATGCTGCAGGCGCGGGTGTTCTCGTATGCAGACGCCCACCGTCACAGGCTTGGAACGCACTACGAGGCGCTGCCAGTGAATGCGCCGAAGTGCCAGGTGCATACCTACAACAAGGACGGCGCGATGCGCTTCTTCGATAACAACACGAAGAACCCCGACGCCTATTATGAGCCGAACAGCTTCAACGGGCCTGTGCAGGATCCGACGGTGGCCGAACCGCCGCTGAGGATCTCGGGCGACGCGGATCGCTACAACCATCGACTGGGCAACGACGATTACAAGCAGCCCGGCGACCTGTTCCGGCTGATGAATCCAGAGCAGAGGCAACGGCTCTTCTCGAATATAGCCACAGCCATGACAGGTGTACCCATGTTCATCGTCGAGCGGCAGTTGGGTCATTTCGACAAAGCCGACCCAGCCTACGGCGCGGGCGTGCGCTCGGCTCTGGCCGCAGCCGGGCACCCTGTGGAAGAAGCTGTGGCCGGCGACTGAAGCGGATTCCGATCTGATACCCGATGAAAGGTCATCTGCGGGGGCCGAATTTGTCGCAGATGACCTTCCTCGCAGGGTCATTCTTTGACGATCGCACCAAAGTTAAGAGGCATCTACGCTTTCTCCGGCCTGTTGCCGCGCGATAACCGCATCTTGAACGGCCCAGCCGGCGATGAGCAGACTGGGAGCTAGAACAGGCTCTGCGTCGCCGAGGGCGGCGAGGGTGGTCCGCTGGACTTGCTGGCCGGGCTGAGCGGCCTGGGAGACGACGACACAGGGGAAATCTGGCGGGAGTCCTTCCTGGAGCCATTCCCGCGCAAGCACCTGCAGGTCGCGGCCTGGCATGTAGACGACGCGGGTTGCGTCTTCGAGTGCCGGCAGCAGTGGCCGGTTGTCCGTACTGTTTGAAGGGGCCCGGTGACGGGTAGAGAAGATTAGGCGCGACGCGCTGTTGCGGCTGGTGAGCGAGCAGCCGATGGCGGCGGCGGCAGCGAAGGCGGCGGTGATTCCAGGGACGATCTGGAACGGCACGGCCGCCGCAGCAAGGGCCGCCATCTCCTCGGCTGCGCGGCCGAAGATGAGCGGGTCGCCTCCCTTTAGACGGACTACGGCACGATTCCCCCGCGCGTGGCCGATCATCATGGAGTTGATTTCGGCCTGGGTGATGGTCTTGTCACCGCAGCGCTTGCCCACATTCAGGACTTCAGCCGAGGGCGAGGCCAGATCGAGAATCGCCTGGGGAACCAGGTCGTCGTGCAGGATGACGTCGGCAGTTTGAATGAGGCGCAGGGCCTTGACGGTGAGCAGGTCGGGGTCGCCTGGACCGGCTCCCACGAGATGAACCGTCTCTGCCGAAGCTCTGGGATCGTCGTGAGTTTGCTGCAAAAGCGCCGCAGCCGGATCGAAGCGGTTTAGATTGGCCGAATCTTCGCCGGAACTTGTCGCACATATGTCCTCCGACTGCTCATCCTCAAGCGGTACATGAGCCAATAAGCGCGATGGGCAGGATTCGGAGTCGCAGACCGGACGCTGGGCCAGCTGGTGGAGGAGCAATCTGCGGGCTTCTCCGGGCGGATGCGTTTCGAGAACCTCGCGGCGAAGCTGGCCAAGGCTTTGAAGCCAGGGGCCGAGGTCTGGCGGCAACTGTTCGTCTATCTCACGGCGGAGGCGCTGGGCGACGGCTGGGCTTTGTCCGCCTGTGGAGATGGCGACCTGGAGGTCGCCACGGCTGACGACGGAGCCAAAAAAGAAATCGCAGTTGGGAATGTCGTCGACGCTATTGGAGAGGATGCCACGCTCGACCGAACCCCGATGCACCAGCGCATTGACTTCAGGGGAGTTGGTAGCCGCGATGGCCAGGAGGCTGCCGTCCAGGTCGGAGGGTTCAAAGGCGCGCTGAACCCATTCGAGCTTGCCCTCGGCTGCCAACTGGCGGACCTCGGGCAGCGCCTCGGGAGCAACGACGCGGAGACGGAGGCCCGTCTTGAGCAATGCGCCAATCTTGGTGAGCGCAACGTTGCCGGCGCCTACCAAAAGACAACTGCGGCCATCGAGATTAAGAAAGATCGGCAGAAGGTTCATGGAACCCTCAGAATACCTCCGATCAACCTTGGGGTGAAAGGACGCCGCGGACGGACAGCACGTCTGCGAAAATGCATGAGCTTGAGCGGCCTTGGACGGGCCGCCGGATTTGCGCCTTTGGCGCTGGCGATTGACAATGGTTTGCCATGGGATGGATGGAGCAGATTCGGATTGGCTGCACGGAGCGCACCGTTGCCGGCATGCATTGGATGGCACGCCGACGGGGAGGCGCATCGGCGATGCCTGCACACCTGGAGACCGGCATCGAGGGCGAAGATGCTGCCTTTTTCTATCTGCGCCGCAAAGGTTACGTCGTGGTGGCGCGGCGCTGGTCGGCGGGCAACCTGCCTGGCGACATCGACCTGATCGCCTGGCAGGGGACGATGCTCTGCTTTATCGAGGTAAAGACACGCACCGCCCATGACCTGACTCCCGCCGAGGTCGCCGTGGACTCGCACAAGCGAAGCACCCTTCGCCGGCTGGCACGGCAGTATGTGCGCCAGTTGCCGCAGGAGACGGCCCCGCCGGTTCGCTTCGACGTGCTGAGCGTGTATCTGGTGCCGGAAGAGGAAACAGAGTTCGTGCATTTTGAAGGGGCGTTTGGGTGGAGCGAGCGGCGGGATTCGGAGTAGTGATTAAGAAACTGGCGGGCTCGCCTTTGGGCAGTCCGAAGAATACCTGCGGCAAGAACGTGACCAAGTTGGTCACGTTGCGCTAGAATGGGAAGATGAGAACCGCGAAGATCAGCGAACTGAAGGCCAAACTCAGCGCTCATATCCAATATGTGAAGAACGGCGAGGAAGTGCTGATTCTGGATCGCAATACGCCGGTTGCCCGGTTGGTTTCTGTCGGGCCGGTGGTGGATGAAGACGCGCGGATGCGGCGTCTCATTGCGAAGGGTATCCTCACGCCGGCACGCGACCCGCGAAATCGCGCCGGGTTCAAGCCTGTCCCAGCGGGAGACCATCCAATCTCGCAGGAAGTGATGGACCAAATATGGGAAGAAGAGCGTGAGGACCGGTGCTGAAACCCGTCGCTTTCTGGGATTCCAGCGTGTTGGTTCCGCTCTGCGTAAACCAGGCTCCCACGCCGCAGGCCCTCCGTTTCGACAGCAAATATCGGAAGGTTGTGTGGTGGGCGACCCACGTGGAAATTGCCAGCGCATTGGCTCGCTTGCTGCGGCGACAGGAGATCGCACCAAGTAGTTACTCGATCCTGAAAAGCCGGTAAGACCCTTATAAAACCTGATGAATTGCGGTGTTGTTTGCACTAGAATTTCCCTGAAGGCGCAGCAAATGGCCTGGAAAGCGGGGAAAAACGATGCGGC
>Ga0181516_10000088_pt1 | contig 94312 bp, 84 predicted proteins | sample PEATcosm2014_Bin_25_FD_121104 | JGI IMG/M metagenome (GOLD analysis project Ga0181516, IMG submission 121104) | Peatland microbial communities from MTU Mesocosm Facility, Houghton, MI, USA - PEATcosm2014_Bin01_10_metaG | ecosystem: Environmental > Terrestrial > Soil > Wetlands > Peat | place...
CATGTAGGCGTTCGCCCCGGCGTCCCCATGTGCTGGACGTCGGGCTCCTCCCTAAAGTCAGGAGTATGTGCGTGTCAGGAAAGCGCGCGAAGATATGTCAGGGCAATGTGCGAAGCGACACCAGTAGCCCGCGATGAACTTGCGCTGTTCGTTGGGGGCAAGAAGGGACGCCCAGACCTCGTGGAAATTCTTGCCGACCATACCCTGAAGGCCAGGGCAGAACTTCGCGTACTCCGGCTGCATGACGTTGATCTTCTGATTGCCCGAGTGCGATAGATGGGCCACCCGGTAGTCCTCGATATGGATGGGGCCAATGTCCAGGGGCGTAGTCTTCCTGGCGAGAAGCGTCATGCGAAGAAGCTGGTAGAGGTGGTCCGTGGAGAAGTCCTGGATGCTGAGGCCGCCTTCCTCGGTGAACGCGAAGGGGAAGTCGGGGCCCCGCATCTCGGCGAGAATGGATGAATAGCGCCGGACGCGCTCGATGCCACGTAGGCCGGCGAGCTTGTTCAAGGCAATGGGCCGAGAGGTGCCCTCCGTGAACTTCCATTCGATGAGTATCTGTGTGACCTTGCCATCGATCTCAGCGATTACATAGGCATCGATGCTCGTCTTATTGAGGCCTCGGCCACCGCCGCGCTCATTGATTGGGGATTCGCGAGGTCCGATCCACTCAAAGACGACACAGCCCCAGTCGTTGTAGACCTGGCCGCCGACGTTGGCCCCGGTGGGGAAGTCGAAGATCGTCGTGATCCCGAGACCGAGGCTGTTCAAGAAGGTCTTCATGGCCTCCTTGTCAGTGCCAAGGGAGCCCAGGACATTCAGGCATGCGCCAGCGCTGCTCAGAGGGTGCCGTAGGGCTTCATCGTGAAGCTTCGCGGTCGGATCGATATTGTCGAGAACGCTCTTGTCGAAGATGAGCTTGTCCGAGAACTGCTTCTGATAGTCGAGTGATAGTTTGTCCACAGCCGGCTCCTGCTCTCAGTCAAGATTAATCGGCTGAGGATGGCAGGAGCCACTGTCAAATTGTGGCGCTGATGTAGAGGCGCTTAAGTGAAAGCAAAGAAGTCAGGCGGACTACCCGTTCCTCTGGAACTACGGCGACGATGGTAAAGAGCCTTAAAAGGCGTAGTGAACGGGCGGTCTCTGAAGAATAAAAGTCGACGGCCATCTGCACGACGACCGCCGACTATTGAAGAGATCATGAGCGGATCACCAAGACCGGAAATAGCCAAAGTGATAGAGCAAGGTCGTGAGTTCCCATGGCAAGGCAAGACTAATTTGCTTGTTCTCCGGGAAGGTGTAACAGAAAATCGAAGATGTGGCGTGATAGAATAGATCGAAGCTGAGCTTCGCACTGAGCTTAGATTCATAATCGTCAAAAGCCTGTTCGACCTGTTCGTCCGGGATGAAGGCAATTCGGACAATATCTTTGGTGAGTTCATCCAGGAAGGCTCGCCGGTGGGAGTATTCCTCTTTGGGGAGGCCCTGGCTCTCTACCTGGAAGATCCGATAAAGTTCCTCTACGCATCCTATTGCATGCTCCCTTAGCTCGTCTGGCGTGCATGTATCCTCGGGCGGATCGGATTCAGGAACTTGGTCTGTTGCGTTTCGCTTCACTTAAGCCCTCCTTCGAATGATCTAGTAGATAGATACTGGCGACGAAGTGGAGCAACAGTTCAATTTTGAGAAGCTCACTCAAAAAAGTGTCCAAGCTGGAACGGCTGGGAGGGCGAGGAAGGGCGGAGCCGAAAGGGCCTATGAATCAATGTCCAAGCGGGTCAGGTTATTCCAGTAGGAGAGAATGGCACAGGTTGAGGAAAGAGCAGTGACGACTGCGACGGTGATTTTGTTGCTGTTGGTTGCCTCGGTAGCACGGGCAGCCTTGATGACGGAGGCAAGTGTGCCGACGTGGTCTTGGAGCCAGTAGCCGCTGATAAAAGATCCGGATTGATCGGTGATGTCGATCAGACTGAACTTCATGGTTGCTCCTTTATCAAGAGGGTGGAAGCCTTTAGAGCTCGTGGGAGCCAAGCGAATCGACACGATAAATGGCGTTTGAGACGTGAATAGATTCGATTGCAGGTACAATATAGCGCCTCCCCATCCGTCAAATCCCTGAAAGGCTGTGTGGGTATAGAGGATCGCCAGAGCTGAGCGAGGGCTGAAAACGTTTGAACACTCTCGATGAAGACAAAGATGGCCGCCCCACGAATACGCAGGACGGCCATCAGGAACGTTTGAACTGGGGAATGGGCCGGACGGTCAGTCCTCGTCGGGGAGCATAATCGTGAGCACGGGCTCGCCTTCGTCGCCGGGGCCGCAGATGGCCTTGAGTTCGATAGGGACAGGGTTGGCGCCAGCGGACATCAAGAAGAGGACCGAGAAGCGGATGGTGTCGGTGTCGTGGGACTTGGCCTTGCTGATGGTGTAGCGAAGAACATTCAGGACGTCCCACGCGCGGCCAGTGATCGATTGGCCTTCGTCGGCGATTTCGGGGGAGGGATCGAGGTAGGCGTAGACGGTCTCGGTAACCGCGAGCGGAATCTTGAAGCCAGCTTCGCGGGCAAGGCCTGAAAAATCTAGGAGCTGACCGTCGGCTATCGCGTCCGTTCTTGAATAACTAAAGATCACCGGGCCGAATGGCGAATCCTGAGCGAGGTCATCAGAAGGCATTGGCGGCCTCGGTAGGAAGCTTGCGGGAAGAGCTCGGCTTTACTTCAACATGCTCGGCCACGATGTGGAGCTTGAAGGAGCTGGTGGCCTCGGAGGATTCGAGGTCCTGCGCAATGCGGCCGACGACGCGAATCGAGGAGCCCTTGTCGAGGAGACTAGAGCTACGCTCGGCGAGGCGGCCGTAGGTGATGACAGGGACGGCCGGAGCGGTGTCGCCCGAGGCCAGGGAGAAAGTGCAGCGGGGGATGCCGTCGGGGCCGGTAGAGAACGACGGCTGAGCGACGAGGTCGCCCTCGAGCAGGATACTGTTTAAGAACTTCATGGGATCTCCTATGCGTTGGCGCGGACGTAGAGCTCGTCGGGGCCGAGCTCGAAAGAGCAGCCGGGGACGGCTTCGCCCTGGGAGACGATGAGTGTCTTGAGGGCCGAGCGAGAGAGGTCCTTCTTGACGATGACGGCCTCGGGGTGGGAAGTCTCACAGTAGGAGAGGGCAGCATCGCGGTCGATGATGTCGAGGCGATCGGGGAGCTTGCGAAGTTGGGCCGTGCCCGAGGGTAGAAGGAGCGTGCGCGAGCGGTGCTGCTTGGCGATCTCGAAATCGACAAACGGTCGCAAAAGGGCGGACAGGAAGGTGATGCTGTCGTTGTCAGCGGCCGAGGCCTTCGTGAGCCAGGCGTCGATGCGAGCGTGTAGGTTGGCAGCGAGCTCAGAACGACGGGCGATGCGGGACTCGGCCTCGAGGATGCGGGCGACCGCCCAGTCCGCCTTGGCCAGGGAGTCGATGACGAACGGCGCGGCCGCCGGGGCCGTGGTGCCAGTAGGGACAGAAGGATTGGAAAGCGCGACGGGGACCGGGGACAGGGTCGGGGCGGAGCCGAGGTCGGGGATGGCCGGGAAGTCCGGGTAGAGGATCGATGATGGAAGATCGAGCGGGACGGATGCGAGCTCGGTCCGCTCGAGGACGGCTGCTTGCACGTGGGGCCTCCTTGGGAAGATTAGGATGAAGAGACGGCGGCCGGGATCACGCCTGCCAATGACAGTGGTTACGCGTTAGCCGCTACTGATATAAGTAGAAGCCGGGGCCGCCGAGCTGTACGCGAGGTAAAGCTTGATGATCGAGGCATTCAACCGGAGTAGAACCGGGAAGCGGGCGAGCGCTTTCGTGGCCACTGGGGGTTGAGGGTAGGATAGGATCTGTAGCCTCAGCGGGGCTTGCCAGCTCGGGCGATAAATGGGCTGGAAAGCCCAATGGCGGCCCGTGGAGGCACTTAGCGTGGTGTCCTGTCAGTTTCCTTAAGCGAGGTCAAGGAAAGTAGGGGATTGACGAGCACGAGGTCAGCGGCAATGAGTGAAGATCAGGTCCGTGTCGACTCGGAAGGAGTAGCGGCCTTTCAGGAAAGCGGAGTATTGAGCGGGAGATAGAATGGTCTCGGGGTCATAGATCGTGAAGCGGCGGCCGAGGTGATGGTGGTCGATCTGCCAGACCGTTCAAATGCCTGTCGTGTAGGATTCGGTGATCTCGATGTGCATTTTCATGGGAGCCTCGGTAGGGGCTTGGAATCCAGTAGGGGAAAACCATGGTCATCTATGCGGGCGATGAAGATAACGGGGCCGAAGACGGCGATGACGGCCTCGCCAGAGGCGGAGGCCATGTAGGTGTTGGCGGCATCGACATCGTTGAAAACCGCGGTGACGCAGTGGAGGCGGCCGAGGCCACCCCGGACGTAGAGAACTTGATCGGAATTGAGATGCATAGTGGCCTCGATAAGGATTTGATTGGGGAAAGGGATACCGTCGGCTATTGTACCTCTAATAGGCGCTGACAAGATTGTGAAGGCAGGGGCGGTAAAGGAATTAGGTCTGGCGGGAAAGACTGATGGTTGTCGGCTATCTCGATATAAATCCTATCGTATGTATCTATATATATAAAGATATATATTATACCCGGTGGATTGGAATATCTTTATATACGGTCAGGAGAAGACACCCCCTCAATCTATAGAGTGAAATTTTTAATAGTCGGTATCAGACCCTGTATACCCTATTGCGGTGAACTCGGTGGGTATTGAATAACGCGAGGGCTAGCCGGACATGTGAAGGTCAATGTCGCTGATAAGGTTAAGGAGTGCTGATCAGTCGGATTCGGACCACAGCCGTTCGAACTCGGTCGTATAACGCGTAGCGATAGGTGGGACATTCCAAAGGACGAGAGCATTCTCCGCGTTGTGCTCGATAGCGGCGGTCGTGTAGTTGAAGGAGCCGGTCTCGACTGAAACGGAATCGATGACCATAAACTTGTGGTGGTGGATAGCGTAGTGGGCATCGAGGCGAACGGGGATGCCCGCGGCCTTGAGGATGGGGATCTGGGAATAGCGATCATGGGCGGCCTTGAAGTCGGCAACGATACGGACCTTGACGCCACGGTGGGCCGCGGATTCCAGGGCGGCGGCGATGTCACGGGAGGTGAACTCGTAGCAGGCGACGAGGAGCGTCGACTTGGCGGACGAGATGGCCTTCAGGACTACCGCGAGGGACGAGCCGCTGGGGGAGAAGCCGAGGTCGAAAGAAGCGCCCGCTGGAAGAGGTGTCTGGGCCGCAAGCCCAAGCGAAGCAAAGACAACAAATAAGACGATAATCGTTACGGTGATGCGTTTCATGAAAGCCTCATTGACAAAAGCATACCAAGCCAGCATGGAAATGGAAACCCATTTGCCGTCGACGGAGAATTGCCCAGCGATCATCGCGAAGCAGTTAGAACCCGGCGCTTGGATGCGATGACCTGGCGGATGTGTTGAACAAGATCGGGGTCAGGGGTCTGTTGGGCGGCCAATTCAAAAAGCGCGAGGATGGAATTGCTCGTGGAGTGATCGATGTCGGGCTTCCGGGTAGTGGTGGTAACGGGAATGCCCCTTCGCATCGAGGAACGGGGGATATCAGAGACAGGAATATCGGCGATCATGTTGGGCCTCCAGAAAGTAAGGGCCACCTTGAAAAGGCGGCCCTATTGAAGAGATGGAGAACGAAGAAAGTTAGTCGGTGTCGGAATTGCTGAAGATGTCGAGGAAGGCTGAGAGCGCCCGCGCGACCGGGAGGTCCCATCGCTGTGGAGCCGAAGGATCGGAAGGACGTGGGAAGTAGGGGCTGGAGCCGAGGCAGCCACCGTAGAGCCAGCTAGCGATGTCCATTGGTAAAGACTCGAGGGGATCGAGGCCGACGAGATCCTGTTCGAGGGCGCGATAGAGGGTCATGAAGGACTGAAAGCGAGACTGCCGCTCGTGGCGATCCTTGGATGAGTCCGTGGCGGCGCCCGAGGGCCAGGCCGAGTAGAATGCGTCGACGAGGGCGAGCATATGGTCATGGGCGAGTGCGAGAAGGGCCTACTCTTGCTCGCTTGGGGTGAGACGCTCGTAGCAGATAAGCGTTGGAGAACCTGAAGCAGGGACAGCTGAAAATCTGGTAGACTTGGCCATTGTGGCCTCCTTTGATCGAGATGAATATCGATACTAGGAGAGGCTGAAGGCCGGCACAAAGGTGTCAGTCGGGGGTAGGAGGCTCGAGGAGGCCGTGTTCGACGAAGGAATAGTAGCCTGTGCGGGCGAAGATGACATGGTCCAGAAGCGCGATGCCGAGGACTTCGGCGGCCTGGCGAAGGCGGGTGGTGATCTCGCGGTCCTCCGGCGATGGATCTAGACGGCCTGAGGGATGATTATGGGCGACGATGATTGCGCAGGAGTTGTCCTTGATGGCAGTTATATATACTTCACGTGGATGAACAACCGTACGATTCACAAGACCTATGCTAACGATGTGGACCTTTATGATTTCGTGGGCCCCATTGAGCGTGATGGCGAAAAAGCGTTCATTGCGGGCTCGAGCATAACGGGCGAGCGCACCATAGATGTCCGAGGGAGAGCTGATTTTGTAGGCAGGGGCTGTGCGCTCACTGACGAGTTCGTAAATCATCGTGGCCTCCTATTGGATATATAGGTAGTCAGCGGAGGTAACGATGTGCGGGCAAAATCTATGTCAAGGTTGCGATGAGGCCCATAAGCTGAGGATAAAAAGAGAGGCGCAGATGCGGGGGAGTTTAGCATCTGCGCCTCATACGAGACGGCCCCTAGAAGGCCGTGCTATTTGAAGGAACCGAGGCAGGCACTGATGCTCAGGCCGATCTGCGCGAGGAGCTCAGTTTCGGCTGGCTCGGCGTCGGAAGAGGGCGTGAGTAAGCCCATGAACGGAGGATCAGTGTCAAAGCCGAAAGATGCGGGCCCGATGCCCACCTCTAGAAAGCCACAGATCTGAACAGCTGTTTTTTCATCCGCAAGGCTGTCGGCGATGATGAGTGCAGCTACGAAACCGAGGTAGTAGTTGAGGAGAGCGAGGGTCCGAGGGTGGCTTAGCTTGGAGGCGACAATGTCCGAGAGGACAGCGGGGATCTCCGAAAAGTCTATGCGTCCCTTGATCCTGTCTTCGCTGCCGAATTCAGAGGGCCAGTACCACTGTGAGCTCGGAAACAAGACATCTTCTACCTCCGGCCACGTGGTGCGGCGAGCTTCGCACCATTTTTGGAGCTCGGCAAAAGCAACTGCTCGTTCGAGGTATTTTGGGATGTCCGTGGAATCACGAGCTACACCAGGTAGCGCCTGAGTCTGGATTGGCGTCTCGGGCTGGGAATCAATAACATCTGACATTATATCCCCCTTATTGATGTGAAGCGGTAACACTCCCTTACTGACTAAAGCGGTCGATCAAAATCTGTGAGTTGTGGATTGGAGAATGGGTTTGGCGGGTAATTGGACCCGAAGCAGAGGATCGTCATGAAAACGGCGAGATGGAACTTGAGTAAGACGAACATTGCCCTTAGTTGCGGTCAATGCTCTCGAATGCTGGTGAAAGCACGAGATTTTCGGAAATTCAAGGTATTTGCACTGGGTTGCATAGGATCACCTAAAAGGAACGCGGAGGCGCGAGTACATGTGTTTGTTGTTGCGCAAGCTATCATAGCGTTGCATTGGCTAGCAGGGAATATCAGGATAAATATCTTCCTGGAATAGAATTAGAATCAGAAATAAATTGACTCACGAGGGTTGCCTCGCTATTCTAAACACGAACTTGGAGGGCTCGTGAAAACCTTTGGCGAAGTATTCGGTAAACGAAAAGAACAGGACTTCTGCTGGATGAAAATCCACGGGCAGGAAGAGTTATTTGAAGATGCGATAGGCGATCCAGAAGAAAATGTGCACCAATTGTTCCTTCTCGCTAGCGGAATCCGAATGCGTTTCTGGGAAGCGGAAAAATTCTTCGGTAAGGCCGTCGAAGAACGATACCATCGCGAAGTCATAAAAGGTGAGGAGCTCAAGAAGACAAGGCCCATCGGCGCAGATGGCGCACAGCGGGTGAGGGCGTGGGCAAAGGAGCTCGAGGACAATGAGCTTCAGGTCGCGAGTTATGAAAAAGTGATCGCAGAAATTGAGGATAACCTAAGGTTCGAGCTCGGGGCTGAATATAGCGATGAATTGCCGATGACGTTCGAGCAGTACGCAGGCACGGGCCGGTTAGTGGGACCGGATGGGAAGCCACTGACAAAAAAGAAAGTGCTCGAAATGGAAAAGATCGGCAAGAATATAAGGGTGTGGCCTTATTTGTATGTCAGCCTTGGCGAAAAGATGAACTTGTTCGCGGGCACCGAGGAATTGACAATGATCCCAAGAATCCTCGAGATCGCGGCTGAAGATATGGAAAAGCCGATCGAGGAACTCGTTGAGGATGAAAAATATATCGCCGATTTGGTTAAGTTACTATTAAATAATGACAAACAAAGTTTGCGGGACTGGATCGATGGTTACAGGAAAATACGGGAGCTCGAAGGAAAGTCTCGTGTCCGCAAAGATAAAAAGAAAAAGGAATCAAGGCCTTTTGGATCTGAGACAAATAAGGAATGGGTGCCATTCTTCTCGTCACACGACTACCTGCTTGCGGGAACCACGGTAGTAATGGAGGCCGATTGTTTCGCTGTGGTGATGAAAGACCCTGTTTTGAGTGCGGCCTTCGGAATAATCGTGAGGTTTTTTGTGAAGAAGGGAATTCCAACGAAGATCCCCAGCAGTTGGCCCGACAGCGACACGGAAACATTTGTTATTGCCGAAAGTAAGGTGCCTGAACTCCAGGAGAAAATAAGAGAATTCAGAAGAGAGTATCGGCTAACTCGCGAAGATCATCCCGAATGGTGAAGATATAGTAATATAACTAGACAATGTGAATAGGGGGGGCTATGGGCTACGGAGATCCGAACTGTACGGTGTGTCACGGGGCTGGATGGATGATGCGAAATGGTACCCCCGACCGCTGCGACTGTATTTCTGAGATGCAATTAAAGAAACTGCTGGGGCCAATCATGCGGTTCAGAAAGCTACCGATGGAAGTGACAGGGAAACCATCAGAGCTCCAAAACGAAAACCAAGCGCTCGTCCTCAATAACGAGAACATCGCGAGGTTGATGTACTTCGCGGCTAATCAGTGGAAAGACCGCGGGTATAGTCTTATTGGCGTAGAGGAGCTCAACATCATCGGCATGCGGGGGACCACAGAGTACAAATCGCTGAGTGATTACGCCGAGGCGTTCCCAAACTTTGTAGTCGACTTCAGTAGCGTGAACCCGATGCGGGGGCCGGGGTATCGAGAGAAGGACGAGATGGTATTACTGGACTTCCTTCGGATGATGGAGCGGCGGGCGGAGAAGCGCGTCATCGTGTTGATCGGGCCAACCGCGGGAGAATTCAAGCGGGAGCATCCAGCGTTGTGCCATGTGCTGGCCACGATGCGGTTCCCGTATTTCAATGACGGGAACAAGTACGCGTTCGCCAAGAACGTGGAGCCAACGGAGGCCAAGAGCGCGGAGAAAGAGGGGGCCACGGAAGTAAAGGGGGCCAAGGAGGTCAAGGAGAGGGCAAATGACGGTGATTGAGGAGTTCTTCGCCACCTTCCGGCCGAACAGGGAGGAGTATGTCCGCAGAGATACAGAGAAGACGATCTATGCGCCGCTGACAGCGAAGGTGGTCCAGGAGCATTTCGACGGAAAGATCGTCGTGGCGTTCAAGACGTCGGGGGTAGCACGGGATTACGTCGGCGTCGACATAGATGATCATGCGGGCGGGGCGTGGATATTTAAGAGGCTAGCCGGACTTTCGGAAATAACGAAAAAGTATGAGGAAGTGCTCCGGCGGATGGGACAGAAGCCAAGCGTGATGTTCAGAAGCCCCCGTGGGCTGCACTTGTATTGGTTCTTAGACCGGAGCCTACCGAACCTGCTGATTGACGAGGTCATGAGGGAACGGTTCGAGGATAATTTCGCGGAGCATCGACCCACTAGTCGGCAAGTGCTACGGGTACCGAGGCCACAGGATTACATCGGCGAAGATTATTGGCCCAAGGTGTTTATTGGATATGACGGAATGCGAAGGTATACGCCAGAGGCGCTATTCGGCGAGGAGATCGGGCCGGAGGTGCGGCGGGCAAAGAGTTATTCTGGTGGGGTAGGAACTGTGAAAGGAGGGGGGAAGGGCAAGGGCAAAGGGGCGAAGACGGAGCGGGCCCCGATGAAGAATATTGAGGATGCCGAGGCCTTCTACGGGCCGTTCAAGAACTTCCAGACGAATGAACCATTCAAAAAGCTGGTCGGGAAGTATTTCGCGAACGGCTTGAGCGAGGAGCAGGCCGTGGCGAGGTTCAATGCAATGCTCGACAGGAGCCCGGAGTATACGCGGGACCTGCGATCGGAACTTGAACGGCGGGTGGCGAGCGCCTACCGAAAACTCAAGAAGCCGAATAACTTAGCGGGGATTAAGCACGCGCTGATCCGGGGGGACGCGGATGCGATGAAAGTCGTGCAGACAATCATCGAGGCCACCGGAATGAAGGAGACGGACAAAGAATATCGGAGGCTCGAAGGGTTTATTCTGTGCCTGTGGGGGAGGAAGATCGAGCTCGACGGGATCGGCCGGGACCCGGAGCGGGCGGCGTATCATAACTACAAGTATCCGGGGTTCTTGAGGTTGTTCCGGCAAGGGTATTACCCGATCAACTCGAAAGAATTGCACGGGTGGGACAGCGAGTACCATCGGTACCTAAGGATGCTGAAGGGCATTGGGGTGATGACGGAGTGCAAGTACGGGTACTCGACGATCTTGGCGCGGTGCAAGCATTACGTATTGAACATCAACATTTTCAAGAACCTTCATGGCAACGTGGTCCAGCTTACAGGATCCCTGACCTTTGAAAAGGTCGGGACCAGTGAGCCTGACAACGTGCGTCCTGATGGTGGTGCACCGGCCGCAGTGTGATGCCGGGCCCTATTCTTCTCGATAGCCTCTGGTATAGAGAGCTATAGAGCCTGGGTATAGGGGGGAGGGCTTGTATAATATGTTTCCAAATGTCCTCTCATTCGTAGATTAAACTGGTTTACTTCTAGCCTACACCAAGGTACTTCGAATTCAGCATGGAGATGTTATCGAGGGCCACCAGTTTTCTCCCTCGATTTTCGCCATGTATCGAGACTTTCCTTATTGAAGCGAATACCACCTTCCGTTGTATATGGGACCCCCCATTCCTTATAGTGCTTTGAAAATACAGAGAATGAATACCCAAGGTATTTAGCAGCTCTCTTCATATTCCAATTAGGGTCTTCTTGCGGAGAAGGGGACGATTGAGGAGGGGACTCTGGGGATGGCGAAGGCTCATTAATTGATCTTACTTGAGGTTCGAGCGTCGCAGTCCTATTAGCATTTTCATTGCTTTCGAGAATAACCCTTGCCCGAAGGAGCTTTAGTCGCCGGATTGCACTAGCTACTGCAGTATTGAAGTCTACGAATGCATCAGGTTCGTCCACCGCGCCCAATCGTTCGGCCTCCCTGAAAATATCCTTTCCGTCCGCCCTATAATTTGTTAGCTCTTTGATGCCAACATCAATGTAGCCAGTCTTGATATCCACCGTTCCAGCCTCGAGGACCGATCTTTCTGTATTCTCAAGCAACTGGTTGATATCAGGTAGGGGAGGAATCTCCTTAGGTTGAGACTCTGCGTAGAATTCAGCCTCGGAGGGGCCGTACCTTTTAGCAGGATTAGGTTCTGGATTCTCCATCGCAATCCTCCTTGGACTTTTTCATACTTAGCGCACGCCGACCCTTCTCAATGGTCTCAGGTTGAAGGTGCCCACCATAACGTGAAAGCATGGTTAAGTCTTTGTGCCTCGTGAGCTTGGCGACCTCGGCAGGAGTTAACTCACCAGAATCAATGAGTCGGGTAGTATAGGAGTGCCTAGCACCATGCATGACGAGGTTTCGACGCTTGCGCTGCTCTTCATCAATGCCGATAGCCTCAAGCGCCCGCTCCCAACCTCGGCGTAATGTTATATCACTGACAGCGGCTTTTCTAGATGTTCCAGGCAAGACGAAGTCTTCTGGCTTGGAATAGCCGAGTTTCGAGCGCAAGGTTAGAAGATCTCTCAAGACGGGCTCTAGTTCTGGCGCGATAGGGAGAATACCGGTGGAATCACTCTTTGGGGCTTTGTCGCCATCGAACCGCACGAAATTGTGCTGCACATTTATTTGTTTGGTTTCCATGTCGATATCTCCCCAACGAAGCCCCCTGATCTCTCCACGACGGAGGCCTGCAAAGAGCGCAAATAGAATAGCCGCTTTCTGTCGCATATCGAGCATCGGCGGCCCCTCGTGGGTATTCTTACCTTTAAGTCGCGTCCTTGGGCGGATGCTAACCTGAACCGCATCTGTGCTCTCGCTCCATCCTCGGGCATGGGGAAGGACGACGATCTTCTGAATTTCCTCATCGGTGAGAATACCACGCTCGTGGTTGCTTTTTTCTGGCAGGACGATCGACTTGAAGTCGAAGGGTGACTCGACAAGACCGCGAGACTGTGACCAATTAAGGGGTGTCCTTATAGCGTCTATATTACGCTTGATGACGTCCCGCGACTTTCCCGCACGCCTGAGCTTGCGGACAAAGGCTTCGATAATACTGAGGTGAATATCCTTGAGCGATGTGATTTGGAACTGGTCGAAACTCTTGATCGTGGTCCGAATGTAGCTTCGCGAGGTCTCGACGTACTCGCGTGAGAGGGGACGCCCCGCGTCCTTGCGCTCGACGATGTAGTAGCTGTCGTCGCTCCAGAACCAGTTTACAAAGTCATAGACGGATAATGCGGCTAGACGCTCTTCGTCATCGAGGTCAGCGGTGCGCACCCTGTCCTTTGCCTTGGCCATAGCCTTGAGATCGAGTTCAGCGAGAAGCGCTGCAATCTTCGGTTTGGCGGCCTTCTCGGTCTCCTTGCCTGTGGATCGAGTGGCGATGATCTCGCCGGTCTCCGTGTCGATGAAGCGAACATAAACAATAGAGCGGCCATTGCTGGCCGCTCTAGAGAACGTTGCGTACGTGAAGTGGTTCTTCGCACTGGTTCGGCGCATACTTGATCTCCGTTTCAGTAACAGTATCAAGTAACAGTACCGAATTCCAGTCCCTTACCTCACGTAACTCCTTATCGGGCTGAGTGGATTTGAACCACCGATCTCTTGGTCCCGAACCAAGCGCGCTAGCCCCTGCGCTACAGCCCGTAAAAAAATCCCGTCGTACGACGGGATAGGCGGGAGCGACGGGGCTTGAACCCGCGATCTCCGGCTTGACAGGCCGGCGCGATAAACCAGCTTCGCCACGCCCCCGTGTCGTTGCCGACGAAGAGGAACTATATCGACGCGGCGCCGCCGCTGTCAAGTGGGGAGGATTACCGCGCCCGACTTCTCGTCGTTGCGCTTGGGCGGGGAGGAGGTGACCTCGAGGAGATCGCCCGAGCCGAAGCTCTCTTCGCCGCGGGGGCGCTTGAGCATCGTGTAGCCCAGGCTGGAGCAGGCGTATTGACCGGTGGAGCCGTCGGGCAGGGCGAAGGATTCGGAGACCACGCGGACGAGGATGCCCCTGCCGACCCTGGCGCGGCGCTCGCGATCGGTACTGTCGACGGGATCGGGGATGCCTGCCGGGTTTCGCGCGAATGTCCCCCTAGCCGCCCAGAGATAGGAGAGGACGGCGCGTTCCTTGGGCAGTCCAGCCTCCTCGGAGAGGGCCTCGAGCCAGGCGGGCGCCTTGATGGCGTCGACGCCGAAGTGGCACCAGGGGAACTTGTCCCTTTTCTTCGGCATGACGACGGGAGGAAGGACGAAGCGGGAGGGGGCCACGTTGGGGTCGCTCTTCTTCGTCCTGGTCTCCTCGGGCGGGAGGAGGTGGCGGAAGATGCCCGGCATGGGGCAGGAAAGGGCGTGGGGGCAGGGGCCGAGTGGGGGGGCGCCCTCGGCCAGGAGGGCGGCGCGGAGGGCCGAGATGAAGGCGCCGGAGCGAGGGTCCCCAGGCTCCATCACGAAGAGGCTGCCGTTCTCCCTGAGATAGGATAGGAGGGTCCGCGCCGTATCGAGCGCGCGCTCCCCGAGGTTGCGTCTGTCCTTCCAGAAGAACTCGTTGAAGACGTTCGCGGCGGCGAGCAGGTGGGCGCGCTCGGGCAGGGGGCTGCCGAAGGTCTCTTTGCGCGTTTCCAGGCGCCAGGGCGGGAGCCTGCCGCCGGCCCGCATGCAGAGGGTCTGGAAGATATTGATGCCGGCCTCGAGGACGCGCTCCACCCTGTCCACGCAATATATCGTCAAGGGCACCTCGCGGAGCTCCGGTCTCGCGATCCAGAGCGCTATGGGGAAGGTCAGCGGGCCCGAGCCCATATCGACGATGACCGCGTTGTCCGGGAGACAGAAATCCGCATTGGTCAGGAGGGCGGCGAGCCGGAAAGCGTTCCAGGGGAGGAAGTAGCGGAGGTAGGCCGAGAGGGCCGGCGGGGAGCCGAGATAATCGGCCGAGCGCGATTCGCGGTCCGAGGTGAGCTCCTCCCATAGCTTGCGAATATCGCCCTTGAGCGAGGCGCGGTGCTTGGATTGGAGGGGCGCGGCCTCGTCGAGGACTCCTTCGAGGGCGGCTAGGGCGGCGATGCTCTCCGAGGAGGGCGAGAGCGTCTCGAGCCTGCGAACGGAATCGGGCGCCTTCGCCGGCGCGCCGCGGTCACGGCCGCGGACGTTCGAGACGTAGCGGGGGATGGCCTCCTCGTTGTATCCCGAGCCGGAAACGGCGGCGAGGTCCTCGGGGCTGAGAGGGGGGAGTCCGTCGGGATGGACGCGCCTGTGGGATCCTCCGGACAGAAGTCGCTCGCGACGGGCATCCGAGCGGCGCGGGCCGGAGGGACGGCGCTCGTCGTTCCTCGCGCGCGCGGAAAGGCTGCGGGAAACCGGGCCCCGGGACTGGGGGAGACTCGCTCCCCGGTCGGGGCGGGCCGCTTCTTTCTTGGCGGCGCTTTTGACGATCGGATGCCTCTGCGCCGCCGGGGGCCGGGGCTGCGCGTTCCCACCACCTCGCGGGGTATCGTTAGCGGCGGCGCGCGGCTGTGCTTCGTCCGACGACTTGGCCGCTTTGCGCCTTTCTCGACGCCGTTTGGATCGGCTCATCTTCGCCTCGGACTGGTCTTCGCCGGCGGGCGCGGGAGGAGGAGTTTCGTCGAAGAGAGTGCCTTGGGCCGAGTCCTTCTCGGCGCTCCGCTTGGACCGGCGTCTTCTGGGGCCCCCGGAACGAGGGGGAGCTGCCTTTTCCGGACCGTCGGAGCTCGGGGAACCGCTCTCTTCTCGCGCGGGCTCGACGGCCCGCGGTTCGTCGGTCTCTTGCGAGGACCTGGAGCGTTTTCTCACGGTACGAGGACTATATCACCCTCGGGTATCATCCTACAATACGCGCGGTTTCAGGAGCTCTGATCGCTTCTCCCGGCAGCATGGCCCGCCAAGCGCAGACGCTTCGTCGGGGCCGTGCGGGGCTTCGACGCGAACGGGCATCCCGATCACAAGCTCAGGATCACTTTTCCCGACTCGCCCGACAACATGGCGTCGAAGCCTTTCTGGAAGTCGTCGAAGGCGAAGCGGTGGGTGATGACTGGTCCGATGTCGAGATGGGAGCGGATCATGGCCTCCATCTTGTACCAGGTCTCGAAGATCTCCCGGCCGTAGATCCCCTTCACGAAGAGCCCCTTGAAGATGACCTTGTCCCAATCGATCGCGGTGCCGTTGGGGATGAGGCCGAGGAGGGCGACCCGGCCGCCGTGATACATGGTGTCGAGCATCTGGGTGAAGGCCTGGGGGCTTCCCGACATCTCGAGGCCGACGTCGAAGCCTCCGACCATGCCGAGTTCGTCCATCGTCTCCTTCAGGTCCTCGCGCCCGACGTTCACGACCCGGTCCGCGCCCAGCCTCTGGGCGAGGGCCAGGCGATAGTCGTTGACGTCGGTCACGACCACATTGCGGGCGCCATTGTGGCGGCAGATCGCGGCGGCCATGCAGCCGATGGGTCCCGCGCCGGTTATCAGCACGTCCTCTCCCACCATGTCGAAGGAGAGAGCCGTGTGGGTGGCGTTGCCGTAGGGGTCGAATATCGCCGCGATGTCGTCGTCGACGCTGGAATGCACGCGCCAGACGTTCGTAGCGGGGACCGATACGTATTCCGCGAAGCTGCCGTCCCGGTTGACGCCGATGCCGACGGTGTTGGGGCAGAGGTGACGCCGGCCGGCCTTACAAGCGCGGCACTCGCCGCAGACGATGTGGCCTTCGGCGGAGACCCGCTCGCCGACCTTCCAATCCTTCACTTCGGCGCCGAGCTCGACGATACGGCCGACGAATTCGTGGCCCGTGGTCATCGGCGTCCTGATCGTGCGCTGCGACCAGGCGTCCCACTTGTAGATATGGACGTCGGTCCCGCAGATGGCGACCTTCCTCACCTTGATGAGGACGTCCTCGGGGCCGACCGTCGGCATGGGGACTTCCTCCATCCAGATGCCGACTTCCGCGCTTTTCTTGACGAGGGCTTTCATCTTCCCGCTCCTTGGATGTCTGCTATAGTATAGAGGCAAGGAGAGGATATGGGAAAGGATGGGAGGCCCGTGGTGGCCCTGACCATGGGCGACCCGGCGGGTGTGGGCCCCGAGATCTGCGCGCGAGCCCTGGCCGACGAGGTCGTGCAGGCTGCGGCGCGCTGCGAGCTCTACTGCGACGCGCGGGTCATGGGCGAGGCGGCTTCGCGAGTAGGCGTCGATCCCGGCGATTGGGGCGACGCGAGGATCGTCGATCTCGCCAACGCCGATCCTTCATCCTTCGAGCCGGGAAAGGTCTCAGCGGCCTGCGGGCGAGCGGCCTGGGAGTATGTCGAGGCGGCGGCCCGCGCCGCCCAGGCGGGCGACGCCCTTGCCGTCGTCACGGCGCCTCTGAACAAGGAGTCGGTTTCCGCCGCCGGCGTCTCCCACATCGGCCACACGGAGATGCTCGGCGCCGTAGCGGGCGTCGCGGATCCCCTCACGATGTTCGAGACCCTGGATTTGCGGGTCTTCTTCCTCACGAGGCACGTCTCGCTGCGCAAGGCCTGCGAGTTCGTCACGAAGGGCCGCCTTATCGACTATATCGAGCGCTGCAGCGCCGCCCTCGTCAGCCTGGGCCTCGGGGGGGAGCTCGTCGTCGCCGGCCTCAACCCGCATTGCGGCGAGCACGGCCTCTTCGGCGACGAGGAGGGGCGAGAGATCGCGCCCGCCATCGCCGAGGCCAGAGCGCGGGGGATCGCCGTCGCCGGGCCCGTTGGGGCCGATTCGGTATTCCATCTCGCCAAGTCCGGGCGCTACGCCGCCGTGCTTTCGCTCTACCACGATCAGGGGCACATAGCCTGCAAGACTCTCGATTTCGAGAGGACCGTTTCCCTCACCCTCGGCCTGCCCTTCCTCCGCACGAGCGTCGACCACGGGACGGCCTTCGACATAGCCTGGAAGGGGGAGGCGAGCGCGGTAAGCATGGTGGAGGCCGTCATGGTCGCCGCGCGGTACGCGCCCGCCTACAGGGCGGGGCGCCCGAGCTAGCGTCGGATGAAGGACCCGAGCGCGGTCAGGCTGCGCATCGAGAAGCTCGTCGCCGGGGGAGACGGGCTGGCCTTCCTCGACGGGAAGGCGGTCTTCGTGCCTTTCGCCCTCCCGGGCGAGACCGTCCTCGCCTCGATCTCGACTGGAAGGCGCGACTATGCGCAGGCCGAGCTGGTCGAGGTCCTGGAGCCGAGCCGGCACAGGGTCGAGCCTCCCTGCCCGATCTACCGCGAGTGCGGCGGCTGCAACCTCCAGCATCTCTCCTACTCGCGCCAGGTCGAGGAGAAGGCTCTCATCGTCGCCGAGGCCTTCGCGCGCACTGCGCGGGTGGAGACCGGCGAGATAGCGGCCGTCCCGTCGCTGCCCTTCGCCTACCGAAACCGGCTTCAGCTCCATTTCACGAAGTCGCACCGTCTCGGCTTCATGAAGCGGGGCTCCACCGATGTAGTCGAGGCGCCGACCTGCCTGGTCGCCCTCCGTCCGGTCCAGGACTGGATCGAAGAGAGGGCCGGCAGCGCGAAAGCCTACGAGGAGCTCGAGGCCGTCGTCCGCGGCAAGGATCGATTCCTCGTCTTCGGATACGGCGACGAGGTCTGGATCGAGGGCGAGAAGGGCCTCGTCGAAGTATCGGTCGCCGGCCAAGCCATCCGATTCCACGTCAGGGGTTTCTTCCAGAGCAACCTTTACCTCCTGGACTACTTCGTCCCCGACGCCGTAGCGGGGCTGTCTGGAGGCCGGGCGGCGGATCTCTACTGCGGCGTCGGCCTCTTCGGGCGCTTCCTCGCCCCTTCCTTCGCGAGCGTCGTCTGCGTCGAGCAAAATCCCTACGCCCTCGAGCTGGCCAGGGTCAACGTGCCAGGGACAGGCAACGAATTCTCCTCCCTGCCCGTCGAGGACTGGGTGCGGACGGATTCGGCGAGGCGGCCTTTCGATCTCGTCGTCCTCGATCCCCCGCGGACGGGTCTCGCTCCGCCGGTGCGCGAATGGCTCGCCTCGTCCAGGCCGCGCTCGATAGTCTATCTCTCCTGCGATCCGGTCACCCTCGCCAGGGATTCGGGCGACCTGATCAGGGCCGGATATTCGCTCCAGAGCCTCAAGGCCTTCGACTTCTACCCCCAGACGAGCCACGTGGAGTGCAATGCGCGTTTTGCCCTGCGCTGAGCGCGCGACTCTGATAGCGGCGCTCTGCTTCGGCATCGCGGCTCTGGACAGCGCGGCGCCCGTCGCGAAGGACAGCGCGGCGAAGGATATCGCGGCCAAAGCCGGCGTCTCCACCCTGGATCCCGCCTTCCGGCTTCCGGCCGGAGGTCTCGCCCTTGCCGGCCCCATCATCGACCCGAGCACTTCCCCCGCCGCGGCCTGGCTGCTTTCGGAGGATCTCTCTCTCTACGCGCTGACCGAGAACGGAACTTTGGCGGCGCGGATAGGCCTGCCCGAGAGGCCGGTCTCGAGCATCGCCCTGGATCCCTTCGGGCGCGTCGTCGTGGTGTTGGGGGGCGACAAGCTCTCGGCCTATACGCGCATGGGCGCCCAAGCCTGGCAAGCCCCGATAGAGCCGGTCGCGGGCGTCGCCTCCGTCTACCCGCCGGCCTTCGGCTCGGACGGCAGGGCCTTCGCGCTCTCGGGGAAGAAATTGATATGCCTGAATCCGGCGGGGCTCCGCCTGTGGAGCCTCTCTCTGCCGGCCGCGCCCTCCTCCCCCCCCGCCGTCGACGGCTCGGGGCGGCCCTGCCTGGGCCTGGCGGACGGCAGGCTCCTCATCGCCACTCCCTACGGCGAGACGGTCGCGAACGTGCCGCTCGGGGCCGTACCCGCGCTGCTATATCCCGTGATTCCTTCTCCAGGCGGCGGAAAGGAGCCCTGCCTGGCGGTGGGCCTCTCGGACGACCGGGTCCTCCTCGTCGGGGCCGACGGTGGAATCCTGTCGAGCTACACCGCTCGAGCCCTTCCTCTTTCCTTCGTCTGGGATGGGGCCATCCTCTACGGGCTGGATGCGTCCGGCGAGGCCTTCGCGGTCTCCGGCGGGGGAGAGGCCCTGTGGGCCATCCAGACGGGTTGCTCGAAGGGGAGGCTCTATCTCTTCTCCGAACGCCTCGTGGCGGTCGGGCAGGGGAGGGCGGTATCGCTCTCCCTGAGTGGGGAGACCTTCCGCGAGCTGGGAATACCCGGCGCCTCGGGAACGCCGGCGGTCTCTCCCATGGGCCTCGCCTTTTCGTCGGGCTCGGATTGGGTCCTCGCCGCCTATCGCTTCGAGAGGCCTCTCGGCCAGCCGCGCCGAGCCGAGCCGCGGCCTTATCCGGTCCTGCCCGACACGGCCTCGAAGGTCCTGGCCTTCGACCCCTATGCCGCCGATCCCGACGACCAGCTGGGGCGTCTGGCTGATATTGAAAAATCCCTGCGATCGGGTACTATTGGAAAGGACGAGGTCGATGCCGCGGCCTACTGCGCGGCAGTCGCCGAGAGGTCGCTGGATCGCGATCTGTCCCAGGAGGAGAGGCGGCGAGGCGGCAATCCCCTGCCGAGGTCGCGGGCCTGCTATCTCCTCGGGAGCCTGGGCTCGCCAGCCTATCGCGAGCCGCTCTTTCGGGCGATCGAGTCCGATATCGATCCCGCGGTGAGGGCCTCGGCCTGCGAGGCCCTCGCCCTGCTCGGCGTGGATCCGGACGGGTCCTCCATGTCGGCCTTCCTGGCCGCGGCGGCGCGTCCGGTGGACGAGAGGACGGCGGCCGTCATAGTCGCCGCGATCGAGGGCATGGCGCTGCGCTCGGGGCAGGCGCCGAGCGGGGACGGACTTCGCGCCCTCGTCAAGCTCGCGGCCAGGCCCTACGGACCGGCCGTTCGCGATCGGGCCGCGGCCGCCCTCTGGCGGATCTCCGGCGCATCTCGATAAGGAGAAGAAAAACATGAAGCTTCGCGTCCCGGCATTCGCGGCCCTCCTCCTCTCTCTCTCTTCCGCCCCTATCGTCGCTCAGGTCGCCGGCGCCCTGTCCCCGGACCGGGCCGAGATCGAGAGCGTAGGCGCGTCGAGCGTCGTCTTCGTCAATTACGAGGGGCCCGAGCCGCGCATCGACAGTCTCGCGGACATCAAAGGCCTGGGCGCGGCGCTCGGCCGCGAGCTGCCGGCGGGCGGCGCCGCGACGCGCTCCGGCTCCGCCGCGCGCTACCAGGTGATCCGGGCGATCGACCCTTCCGTCAAGACGGGGCTCGACGCCGACATCATCATCCTGGGGCCCGGGGCCCAAGTCGACAATATCCGCAACCTCCGCTGGATCATAGCGGGCTATCTCGTCGCGGCCTGGAGCTACGCCGAAAAGGATGCCTACACCCTCGCTACCTTCATCACCGTCTACGACGCCGTGCATCGCGGCGATATGAAGTACTTTTCCGCCAAGTACAAGGAGATCGTGCAGAGGGAGCTCACGCCCGAAACGGCCGGTTTGGCTCTATCCTACGCCGAGTGGGCGGGCAAGAGCCGTATCGTCGTCCCCTTGAGCGCCGGCGCCGCGGCGGGCCGGCTCGGCGCGGTGGATACGGGCGCCGTCTCCGACAAGGCGGTGACCGAGAGTCTCAAGGCCCAGCCCGACAAGGGCGTAGCCGAGAGGCAAGCCCTCGTGGACGTCAAGGAGCGCGAAGCCGCGCAGAAGCAGGCCGAGCTCGACAAGCAGAAGGCCGCCCTCGCCGCAGCCGAGAAGAAGCTCGCCGACGACAAAGCCAAGGCCGAAGCCGACCGGGCCGCGCTCGAGGCCGCCAAGGCCGCGGCCGCCGCCTCGGCGCCTGCGGCCCCGCCCAACCCGGCCGCGACTGCCTCCGCTGCGGTCGCGACGCCGGAGGCTCCAGCCGGTACGAATGCCGGCGCGCCGGCGGGCGGCGCCGCCCCGAGCGCCGAGCTCAGCACCAAGGAAGCCGCGGTCAAAGCCGAGGAGGCCCAGGTCGCGGCAGGCACGGCCGCGGTCGCCGCCAAGAAGGCCGACGTGGTGGCCGGCGAGGCGGCTGTGGCTTCCAAGCAGACGGAGGCCGCGGCCGAGCGCAAGGACATCACGGCCGACCAGAAGCAGGTCATCGCCGCCGAAGTCGCCGCGAAGGGCGCGGCAGCTGCGGCCGGAGTCTTCCTGATCCGCGTCGGGAACGACGCCGATCATCTGGCGCAGGTCGTCCTCGTCGATCCGGGCAAGGGGGCCGCGATCCGCTCTTCGAGGATCAATACGCTCCACCTCCGTTCCCTCGCCGAACTGCCCGACGCCTTCGTCGCAGTCTCGGGGCTGGCGGGCAAGCCCGGAGGGGTCAAGCTGGTCAAGCTCGACAAGGCGAGCCTCGAATCCGTGGCAGAGACCAAGTCCGAGATGTTCCCCGAGAGCGCCGTCCTCGTCTCGGGCGATTCGATCTACGCCCTCGCGTCGACGCCGGACGGGAAGTGCTACGTCGCGAGGTTCGCGGTCGCCGATCTCGCCGAGCAGGCGCGCGCGAAGGACGCATCTGCCCCCTACGCGCTCCTCCGCGAGGCGTCGGGGGAAATCGCCGCGCAGTCGCCGGACGGCTCCTTCGCCCTCCTCAAGCCCGATACGCTCGAGAAGGTGAAGGACCTCCAGCCTTGAGATGACGAAGGGCCTTCGAAAGGGCCGCCGCGGAGGCTAGGCATCGGGTCCTCCGCGGCGCATCCTCGAGCATACGCATGAAGTGAGGCAGCAGATGAGTTCCAGGAACGGGCCCTTCAAGGGCCGTACGGTCGCGGTGGTGAACGACCTCTCGCTCGACGAGCAGCGATACCTCTACCGCAAGGCGGGCGAGCTCAAGCGCGCGGTCCAGGCGGGCGGCGACGCTCTCGAGTACAGGCTGAACGACGAGGACTACTCGGTCTACCTGATCTTCATGGAGGACTCCACCCGCACCCGCGAGTCCTTCCGCAACGCGGCCAAGTTCCTCGGCGCGCGGACGAACCTGTTCGACACCGCTACCTCCTCCTTCAACAAGAACGAGTCGATGTCCGACGCAGTCAAAATGCTCGTCGGCTACGCCGACGAATCCTGCTTCGTGATCCGCTCCAAGCTCGAGGGCGTATGCCGCTGGCTCGAGGGCGCCCTCGGGCGCTTCGCCGACGCCTCGGGCAGGCCGAGGCCCTCCTTCCTCAACGCGGGCGACGGCAAGCACGAGCATCCTACGCAGGAGTTCCTCGACGAATACTCCTTCCTGGAGCAGCTCGGCGGCCGGGACGAGCGCATCCGCATCGCGCTCACGGGGGACCTCTACCACGGCCGTACCGTCCACTCGAAGGCCGACGGGCTCAGACTCTTCCGCGAGGTCGAGGTCGACCTCGTCGCGCCCGAGATCCTGGGGATGCCGCCCGCCTACGCGCAGAGGATGCGCGACAACGGCTTCCTGGTCAGGGAGTACGAGTCCATCGACGAGTACCTCGCCTCGGGCAAGGTCGCGCCGATCTGGTATTTCACCCGGCTCCAGCTCGAGCGGATGGGCGAGTCGGTGCTCGAGAAGGCTCCCGCCCTGCGCAGGTCGGTGACCTTCCGCAAGGACATGATCGGCTCCCTCCCGGAAGGCTGTCGATTCTACCATCCCCTGCCGCGCGATCGCACGGCCCCGACCAACCCGACCTTCCTCGACGAGACGCCGCTCAACGGCTGGGACTCCCAGTCGGCCAACGGCTACTGGACCCGTATCGCCCTCATCGCCATGGTGTCGGGCCTCCTGGGCGCCGACTTCGAGGGCGAGCCCAAGGCGCCGGAGGCCTTCGAGGACGACTTCGTCCATGAGGTCTCGGTCGCCCAACGCGCGAAGCCCGAGTACAAGGTGGGCATCAAGCCCGTCGAGGATGGCCTCGTCATCGACCATATCTCCTCCGGCGCGCCGATCGAGGAGATCTGGAGCCATCTCGACGCCGTGCGGCGCCTGCTCAAGCTCGATGTGCGCGGCGGTCACGGCGTCTTCCACAACAACCGGGGGACCTACAAGGGCATCATCTCCCTGCCCGACGTGATGAGCTTCGGCGGCCGGGAGCTCAAGAAGCTCGCGGCGATCGCCCCGGGTTGCACGCTCAACCTCGTGCACGAGCACAGGGTGGCCAAGAAGTACCGTCTCTCGATGCCGCCGCGCATCTACGGCTTCGACGAGATATCCTGCAAGAACGAGCTCTGCATTTCGGCGCCCCAGAGCCTCGAGGGCGCCACGACCGAGTTCCTCCGCAAGAGCGAGGCCGGCGAGCCCGGCGGCGCCAAGTTCGTCTGCCGCTATTGCGAGCGCGAGCACGCGTTCCGGGATATCTGGGACCTGTAGGCGCATGGCCAGGTACCTAGCGCTCCTGCGCGGCGTCAACGTCGGCGGGGTAGTCTTCAGGATGGAGGACTTCAAGCGGATCCTCGAGTACATCGGCTTCACCGGCGTCGCGACCTATATCCAGAGCGGCAACGCGCTGTTCGAAAGCAAGGAAGTCAACAAGAGGAAGATGGAGGCGGAGATCGCCCAGGAGATCCGGAACGAGATCGATCGCGAGGTGGTCGTGATAGTCAAGAGCGCCGAGGAAATGAGGCGCATCGCGGAATCGCATCCGCTGGCGGGCCTCGGCGATCCCAAGAACCTGTACGTGACCATCCTGTCCCACGACCCCGCCAAGCCGGACGTAGAGACGCTGATGGAGACCATGAACGAGGTCGACAGGCATGAGGTCGTCGGCAGGGTCGTCTACTCCTACTACGGCGAGGGCTACGGCAATTCGAAGCGATCGAACAACTTCATCGAGAAGATCCTGAAGGTCTCGGCCACGACCAGGAACTGGACGACGGTGCGCAAGCTCGCGGAGATCGCGTCGGGCGGGGAATCGGAGCCGCCTCGGCGGCTAGCTTGAGCGCCGCTCGCATGAGCCCCTATACCGAGAGCTCCTCCTCGGCCTCCCGCAGGAAATCGTCGAGCGTCCGGCGGTCCGCCGGGCTCCCGTAGAGGTTCGAGCTGAGGGTGATCGTCCCGGCGAAGCCGCTGAGGGCCAGCTGGAAATGCGGCTTGTGCTTGATGGACCCGCAGACATAGGCCGTCTCGACCCGCGCGCCTTCGAAGGCGAGCCTCTTCGAGTCGAGCTCGCCCAGGTTGGTCATGCACAGGAGGGGATTGCGGAGTCCGCGCCCGAGGAGCCGGAAAGCCTCGGCCTCCCCGAGGATCGAGAACAGCAGGGAGAGCTTGACGAAACCGCCGAGGCCGATGCGCCTCCTCTTGAGCGCGTCCATATTCGCCTTGGCCTTGAGCAGCGTCTCCTCGAAGGACTCTCCCTCGCGCTGCCTGACGCGGGTTAGGGCGGTCGAGGACAGGTTCCGCAGGGAGGGGTGCTCCCTGCGCCGCAGGTATCGTCTCATGTCGACCATTATCGGGATCTCGAGGCCGTCGAGCGCGGCCGGGCCGAGGCGGCGCGCCAGGACGCGATAGTAGGCGGCGAGCGCCGCATCGTTGAGCGTGGCGCCGCGGGCGCGGCAGTACGCCTTGAGCCGGGCGACTTTCTCGCCGGGCATCGTCCGCGTCGCGATGAAGGGTCTCGGATCCCCTCCGCTCTCCAGGGGGAGGGCGAAGCTTCCCTCCTTGTTGCTGGCGCCGCCGGCCCCCAGGAAGGCGGCGGCCTTCGCGATCGGGCCGAAGCCGCCAAGGACGTCGCCCAATCCCCTGTCGCCGCTCTCGAAGGCCTTCGGCTCGTCGCGGACCTCTCCGCCGTGATCGCCGTCGGGGTCGCGCAGGGTGCGGGAGTAGGTCTCGCATATCGAGTAGAGGTAGTCCTTGAATCCTGCGCCGTCGGCGATCATGTGGTTCATCGTGACGGCGAGGGCGTTCCTCTTCCCGCGGAGGAGGCAGAACCTGACTTGTGGCCCGACCTCCTCGCGTATCCTGAAAGTCCTCTCCGATTCGAAGGCCGCCTCGTCCTCGGTCGCGATGAAGGCCCGTTCGAGATCGGAGCGCTCGAGGGTCTCCCACGCGGTCCGTCCCTCGCTCGAGGCATACCTCGTCGCCAGGATGGGCATGGCTTCGAGCGAAATCGCCGCTGCCCGCCTCAGCGCGGTCTCGTCCAGCGGGGAACCGAGGCCGATCTCGCAATGCACCTGGTGGTCGTTGAAACCGGTCGCCTCGTAGTGCCACTGCATCAGGTCGAAAATCTCGGTCGGGTATCTCATGGGGAGGAATCTATTGACGAGTCAGGGTAATGTCAATACTATTGGTATCGAATACCGATGGTTTCCAGGGAGGAATCGGAATGGACGAACCGGCGAGGCCAGGCCCGGAGCGGCGCAGACGCGAGAAGAAGGAGGACGTCCGGGCCAGGCTCCTCGCGTCGGCCTTCGGGGTCTTCGCGGAGCGCGGCTACGAGGGCGCCAGCCTCGAGCGCGTGGCCCAGGCGGCCGGTTTCAGCAAGGGCGCGGTGTACTCGAATTTCTCGAGCAAGGACGAGCTGGTCTTCGAACTCGTCGCCGCGAAGATCGACGAGCGCATCGAGGAGGCGCGCGGCGCGGCGGAGAAGCGGGCCGCCAAAGCCCGCGCGGCGGGGGGGACGGAGGGCGCCGCCGCCGATGCGGCCGCCGCCGCGGGCCGCGAGCTGCGGGCCGTCGGCGCCGCCGATCCGGCATGGCAGCTCCTCTTCCTGGAATTCTGGATCCGCTGCGCCCGGAACGAGGAGCTCCGCTCCAAGCTCGCCCGGCGCCGGCTTGAGATGCGCGGCAGGATCGCCGATCTCGTCGAGGCTCAAGCCGCGGCGGCCGGAGCGCGGCTGGGCCGCGCGGAGGCGATGGACCTCGCGACGACCGTCCTCGCCCTGTCGAACGGCCTCGGCATCGAAGGCATCATCGATCCGAAGGCAGCGCCCCCGCGCCTGCTGGGGAACATCTTGTCGCGGATAGTCGCCGGCTCCTTCGCCGCCTCGGGGGGATCCGCTGCGGCCGCGTCAGAGACCCGGCGGCCCGAGGGGAAAGGGTAGGCGGTAGTCGAAGCTCGAACGAACGAGGTCAAGAACCGAGACGCAGGATCGGGGATTGATGGATTGGCAATGGCGATGTTGCAGACAGGGCCAATGGAAATCTCGAGGAGACGGCATCGTTGTCCGAATAACGGTCCATTTCCCAAATGTTAAAGCGACGATAAGGTATCTGACTAGCTCGCCCCGCAGGTTCAACCACCTGTCTTTTGCGTTTCCATCGTTACACGGTTGATTCGGAGGAGGGACGCAAATACCACAGCTGAAAAATCTTTCATTGAAGCATTTGAATATTGGTTTTACGATAGAAATCATGAAATCGATTGCAAAACAGATTTTTTATCCTCAAAAATGTTGAAACCACCTATTTCTGAAATGTTGATAAATAATAAAAGTATATGTAGTAATGCAATACCGAAAACAAAATAGGACAGTCATGATTATTAGAATTTTCAGATAAAAGATTGACGAGGTTGAAAACCAGGTTTACGATCCATGACAACGATGTCATGGATCGGTTAATGCCAACGATGTCAGAAAACTATGTTTGACACCAACATCAATCGGCGGACCGCTGGAAAGGGGGGATCAGGAGCGCTTTGCCCTGGAATCGGGTAGGTCTTTCGGGGCGTCTGTTGCGCCCCCATTTAGCAGACAAGAGGAGGGGTTTATGACCAAGAGGTTTTTCAAGGCTTTCCTTATTATGTTCTGTTTGATCACGCTTGGTATCGCCGGGTTCGCGGCGCCTGTCTACAAGTTCTCGTTCCTCATCTACGATACCGCGGGCAATCCTTTCTGGAAGCCGCTCATAAACGGCGCGAATGAAATGGCCGCTTCGCTCGGCGCCAAGGTGGATATCCAGTTCGCCGAGAACGACCCGTCCAAGCAAAATGACCTTCTCGAAACAGCCATAGCCAACAAGGTCGACGGTATCGTCGTCGCTTTCAACGTTACCGACGCGTATACCAAGAACGTCGCCAAGGCTCGCGCCGTCGGCATCCCCGTAGTCGCATTCAACATCGACGATCCCAAAGGAGCCGATGGCGTTCAAAGAATGGCCTTTATGGGTCAGGACTTCCGCGTAGCCGGCTATCTGATCGGGAAGCGACTTGTGACGGACGGCAAGCTAAAGGCCGGCAATCTCGTCGTATGCCCTGTCGAGCATCCCGAGGCGACCTACGCAAAACAGCGCTACGAGGGCGTGAAGAAAGCATTGGATGAGGCTGGCGTGAAATCCGAAGTGCTTGAAACCGGCGCAGTCTCTCTCGAGGACACGCTCACCAAGCTCACCCAATATCTTCTCGGGCACAAGAATGCGAACGGCATACTTGCAATGGGAGGAATGCCCCTCACGGTGGCGGCGAAGGCCACTGCCGACGCCGGCGTGAATATCCCGATCGCGGGTTTCGACCTCAGCAAGCCGATAGTTCAGGATATCATCGATGGCAAGGTTATCGCCGCCGTCGATCAACAGCCTTATTACCAGGGATCCTTCCCGGTCATGCAGCTGTTCCTTTACAAGAAGTACGCGCTGCTCCCCTGCGAGATCAATACTGGCGGGGCGATCGTCGACAAGTCGACCGCCGCCCAGGTCCTCGCCCTGTCCGGGACCTACCGCTGACGCCATTCCGCGCGCCGCCCCCGAGCCTTCGATGACGGCGCGCGCCTTTAACCAATCGACCAAGGAGCGATCGCGATGGCTGAATCTGTCTTGCGTAGGGAATCCGCCGGTGATGTATTCAGGCGGATGAGGCGCGGAAATTCCGGGAACATTGTCCTTTTGTTCATCATCGTCCAATTGGTCGCCATAGCAGCAGCTATCATATTCCCGGAAGATTTTCGCTACCTCAGCATGGGGAATATTCAGCTAATGCTCAAGGCGATCCCATCGCTCGTCATCATCGTGATAGGCGTCAACCTCCTGATGATCGCAGGCGAGTTCGACCTGAGCGTCGGGGCCATTTTCACGCTTACGGCCCTAGTCATGGCGAAGCTCTTCAATGCCGGTATCCCATTGTGGACGTCAGTCCTAGCCGGGCTCGCCTGCGGAGTCCTGATGGGATTGATCAATGGCTTCATCGTTGTGAAGTCCAATGTCCCGTCCTTCATCGTCACGCTCGGCGCCATGTGGTTTTGGCGCGGAATTATCCTGATCATCTCCAGTTCGATAACCGAAAGCTTCTACCCTAGCGATTTTTTCACGAAGCTGTTCACCGTGAACGTGGGTCCGGTTCAAGTGCAATTCATCTGGGCGCTCGCGATCGCGGTCATAGGATGGCTTATACTCGACCGTCATAGTCTGGGCAACTACTTCCTGGGCATCGGAGGCAACAGAAAAGCCGCCGCTGCCCTCGGGATCGATACGAGGAAAATCAAGGTCGTCGCGTTCTGCATTACGGGCTTCCTTACTGCGATCGCCGGCATAATGAGCACTGTTCGCATCAATTCCATTTCTCCCATCCAGGGGCAGGGACTGGAGCTTCAGGCCATAGCCGCCTGCGTCATAGGCGGCACTTTGCTCAACGGGGGGAAGGGGACCATCCTCGGCGCCTTCCTGGGCGCGGCGCTCATGTACACGATTCAGGACGTACTCCTCCTCCTCAGGGCTCCCGGGCATTACCTTCAGATGTTCGTCGGAATCGTCATCGTCATCGCCGCCGTACTCAACGAAGCGATGAGAAAGGAATAGGAGCAGGCTCATGGCAAACGACCAAGCGGGCGCGGAGGCGCGTACCGATGTACCATTCATCGAGCTCAAAGGGATCACGCACCAATACGGGCCCATCCTGGCGCTCAATAATGTGGATTTCAAGGTCCATAGGGCGGAAATCGTAGGTCTGGTCGGCGATAACGGAGCAGGCAAGTCGACGCTGATCAAGATCCTATCGGGCGTCCTGCATCCGACCGGCGGTGAGATATTCATCGAGGGCAAGAAGAAGATCTTCGATTCGGCCCGCGATGCGATGCAATGCGGCATGGAGACGATATACCAGGACATGAACCTGATAGACGTCATGGACATCATGCGAAATATCTTTTTTGGCCGGGAGGAGACTTACCCTCTCGGATTCCTGAAGATCAAGAGCATGAAGAAAAAGGCGATGGATATCCTCGAGAAGGAGATAACCATCGAAGGGATCAGATCGCCGAAGCAATTGGTAGGCAACCTATCCGGCGGCCAGAAACAGGCGGTGGCGATCGCCAGGGCGATGTTCTTCAAAAACCAGGTTCTTCTCCTCGACGAGCCTACGAGCGCGCTCTCGGTTCGGGAGACTCAGGCGTTCCTCGACCATATTACCAAGCTTCGTTCCGAGGGCCTTTCGGTGGTAATCGTAACCCACAACCTGTATCATGCGTACCAAGTCGCCGACAGGTTCGTCATCCTCTCGCACGGGGAGAAGATCGAAGATACGCTGAGAGCCGACACGGACGCCGAAGAGCTGACACGCGTCATCGTCGGCTGCAAATAGGGAGAAGGCCAATGAACGCCAGGGAAAGGTTGCGCCGAATAACGGAGCGAGACGTCCGGGCCCGCAGCTTGAAGTGGGAATTCGGCTATTGGGGGAAGACTTTGGAGAACTGGTACGCGGACGGCTTGCCGAAGAAGGGCTATCCGCGCCTCCCGCGTCCGGATGACGAAGGCAGGACGCCGACCTCCCACCTCTATTCGACCGCGTGGAACAGCGTCCGCCCGGGAAGCCTGCCCGACGGAATCGCCATCATGGCGGGCGGCCTGTACTGGCCGACTCAGGGCTTCCCGCTCGACAGCGATGTACGCGAGCGCTTCGGCCTGGACGAGTCGCAGCGCCTGGTCAATGTCAACCTCCTCCTCAGTCCGGAGTTCGATCCGCGGATCGTGCGGGAGGATGAAAGGAGCCTCGATTACTACGACGTGGACGGGGTCAGGCGGCTCTTCCTCAAGGACTCGGCCACTATCCCTACCGCCGTCGAGTATCCCGTCAAGGATCGCGCTACCTGGGATAGATTGAAGCATGAGCGATTCAACCTCGATGACGTCTCGGCGCGTTTGCCTTCGAACTGGAAGTCTCAGGTTGAGGGATACAAGATTAGGACCTATCCTTTGGCGCTCGGGGGCTATCCGCACGGTTTTTTCGGGACCCTCGTGCATCTCATGGGCTACGAGGAGACCTTCGTCAATTACTATCAGGACCCTGAACTCATCCACGACATGGTGAGTACCTTTACCGAGACTTGGATTGGTATCTACGAGGAGGTGCTTTCCCAGACCGATATCGATCATGTTCAGATATGGGAGGATATTTCGGCCGGCACCGGCTCGATGGTGTCGCCGGCGGTGATCGAGGAGTTTATGATCCCGTATTACAAGAGGTTCACTTCCTTCCTGAAGGAGCACGGGGTCGACTTGATATTCGTCGATACCGACGGCGATTGCTTCGATCTCATCCCGCTCTTCCTGGAGGGGGGCATCACCGCCATGTACCCGATGGAGGCGAGCTGCGGCATGGACATCGTCAAGGTCAGGAAGGCCTTCCCCGACCTGATTTTCATGGGCGGCGTACAAAAATCCGAACTTGTGTACGGCAAGAAGCGCATAGATGAGATACTTGAGCCGGTCGAGGCCGTTCTCAAGACCGGCGGCTATATTCCTTTCTGCGACCATTTCATCCCGCCCGACGTCAGTCTCGAGAATTTCACCTATTACAGGACCCGCCTAAACGAGCTCATCGATGCGGCCGGTAAAATATGAGCGAGGGAGGGCGCAAACTCCACGGCACGCCCGAACACGCGCGCGGGGGCGGCAATGGCATCGCTTAAAGACGTCTCGAAGCTCGCCGGCGTCTCGCCTTCGACGGTATCCCGGGTCATAACCGGCACCATCAATGTGGATGGCGCGACCAAGAAGCGGGTGCTGGAAGCCGTCGAGGAGCTTAAATATAAACCCAATCTGATCGCGCGAGGCCTGCGCAATCGCAGCGGAAAGCTCATCGGCCTGATGGTTCCGGAGATCATGCACGAGACCTTCGCCGCCTTCATTTCCCACGTCGAAGAGGCCTGCGTCAAGCGCGGCTTCACGATGATACTGGGCAATACCCACGAGGATCCCGTTACCGAGGATAGGGTGGTGAGCAAGCTCGTAGGGATGAACGTCGACGGTATCATCATTTCCCGCGTCTCCGACTCGAGCGCGGTCATGAGCGCCCTCGAATCCTCAGGCATAGCGGTCGTGGGGATCGACCGCGCCCTCGACGACGAGAGGACCGATCATGTGCTGGTGGACAACCGAGAAGCCGGCGTAATCGCGGCGAAATACCTCTGGTCCATGGGCCACCGCAAGCTCGTATGCATAAGCGGACCGGAGTCCATCCGCCTCAGCAGGGAACGCCTCGAAGGGTTTCGCGGCTTCCTGGCCGAGAGGGGCGTCGAGATCAGCCATATCGCCGGCGAAGATTTCGAGTTCGAGACCGGACCCAAGTGCATGCGCCGGATACTCGAGCGCGGCATCGAGTTCACGGGAATCTGGGCTGAGAACGACCTGATGGCGATCGGGGCCATGCGCGAGCTTAAGCGGCTGGGGATGAAGGTCCCCGAAGATATCTCCATCATCGGCATGGACGATATCAAGACGACACAGATGGTGCTGCCGGCCCTGACCACGGTACGACAGCCTTATAGTGAGATTTGCGACGCGGCCGTCGATCTCCTCCTTCAACGCATGGAGCGACCCGACGCCGAGCCGCGGAGCGTTATCATCGCCCCCGAGCTCGTGATCCGCGATTCGGTGATGAGGCGCTGAGCACGACTATCCCCGGGTGGAATAAAAAAGAAAGCGTTTCGGGTTCAGGGAAGCGGCGAATTTCGGTGTCATGGAAGGAGAATCGTATGAACGGCGCCACCAGCATCAGAGAGACCTATAAGAGAAACGAGGGCATCTTCCGCCTGGCCCCGGTATTCGTACCGCGGCGTTTTTCCTCCGCAGGAAAGCGCCTGCGGCTTCACCCGGACGACTATTACGCTCTGGGCACCGCCAGAGGATCCATAAAGGAGCGGTGGTTCTCGTCGGTCATCGCGGCGATGAACGGCCCCCTCGCGCCTGTGGACGAAGGCATGAGCTACGTGGATCCCAGTGGCAGGATGGAGGATCGCTTCCTCTTCCGCGATGCGGTCGCGGAGCTCGGCTCGGAGCTCATCGGCGAGGAGCTGCAGTCCAAGTTCGGGACCTGGCCGATGTACTCGAAGTTCTTCGACTTCCACGCGCCGCTCTTCCACCATCTCCACCTGAAAGAAGAGGACGCGAGGCGCGTCGGGCGAATCGGCAAGCCCGAGGCCTACTACTTCCCGCCCCAGCTGAACAATCACCCGGGGTCCTTCCCCCATACCTATTTCGGCTTCGATCCGGACGTCACCAAGGCAGAGGTCCGCGAGCGCCTCCTCGCCTACGAGAAAGGCGACAATCGGATAACCGAACTCTCTCGAGCCTACAGGATCGAGCTGGGCACCGGCTGGTACACACCCACCGGCGTAGTCCACGCGCCGGGCTCATACCTGACCTACGAACCTCAGTGGAATTCCGACGTCAATTCGGTGTACGAGAACGTCGTCGCCGGCGAGGTCTACCCCTACGAATTCCTGGTCGAAAACTGCCCCGACGATCGCAAGCACGATGTAGACTACGTCATGAGCCTGATGGATTGGGAGAAAAACGTCGACCCGCACTACCGTAAGCACTACTTCCGGCCGCCCATCGTCGCCTCCGAGGACGAGAGTCACATCGAGAAGTGGGTCGTCTACGATACGGGCTACATCGCCGCCAAGGAGCTAACCGTCCACCCTGGAAAGAGGGTCGTGGTCAAGGATCGCGCCGCCTATGGCTGCATCCTCACGCAGGGCCACGGCACTGTCGGGCTGCACGAGGCCGAGGCGGCCATGATGCTCCGTTTCGGGGCCCCGAGCGCGGACGAGTACTTCGTCGGAGAGAAAGCGGCGAGGGAGGGCGTCCGCGTAGTCAACCAAAGCGGGATGGAACCTTTGGTCATGCTCAAGCACTTCGGTCCGAACGCCGGCGACCCGGCGTTGCGGTGAAGGGCCGGGCGTCCGGAACGGAGGTATAGACTATGCCGAGCTACTTCATGGGCATAGACAATGGCGGAACGCTCACGAAGGCCTGCGTCTTCGACGAGCTAGGCCGGGAGGTCTCGAGCGCGTCCCGAGCCGTCCCGATGTCCATGCCCCGCCCGGGCTTCACCGAGCGCGATATGGAGGCTCTCTGGGCGGCCAACTGCGAGGCAGTTCGCGAGGCCATGGCGGGCTCGGGCGTCGAGCCGGGCGACTTGCGCGGCCTCGCCTGCACGGGACACGGCAAGGGGCTGTACCTCTGGGGAAGGGACGGTCGCCCCGCCCGAGCGGGCATCGTCTCGACCGATTCGCGGGGGGCGGCCCTGGTCGAAGCCTGGCAGCGCGACGGAACGGCGCGCAAGGCCTTCCAAAGGACTTGCCAGAGTGTTCTCGCCTGCCAGCCCGCGACATTGCTGCGGTGGATCAAGGACAACGAGCCGGGGATTCTGGACTCGACGCGCTGGATCTTTGAGGTCAAAGATTATATCCGCTTCCGCTTCACGGGAGAGGCCTTCGCCGAGATCACCGACTACTCCGGCTCCTCACTCATGAATCTCCGCGAGCGGCGCTTCGACGACGAGGTCCTGGGGCTTTTCGGCATCGGCGGCCTCGCCGACCGTCTGCCGCCGATCCGGGGTTCGACGGATCCGTGCGGAGAGGTGAGCGAGGAGGCGGCGCGGGCGACCGGACTGCCCGCGGGGCTTCCCGTGGCAGGCGGGATGTTCGACATCGACGCCTGCGCGGTGGCTATGGACGTTCTCGGCGAGGAGAACGTCTGCGTCATAGCCGGGACCTGGAGCATCAACGAGTATGTCTCTCGCGACCCGGTCGTGGATGGTTCGGTCCTGATGAACTCGCTCTTCTGCGTCCCCGGCTACTACCTCGTCGAGGAGTGCAGCCCTACTTCGGCGGGGAACAACGAGTGGTTCGCGAAGCTGTTCCTCGGCGAGGAGAGGCGCGAGGCCGAGGCTCGGGGCATCGGCCTGCACGAGTTCGCCGGCGAGCTCGCCTCGACGGTTCCGGCCGACGGCCAGGACATCGTCTTCCTGCCCTACGTATTCGGCTCGCAGTACGATCCCCGCGCGAAGGCCTGCTTCGTGGGCATGGACTCCTCGGCGACGAGGGCCCGGCTCATCCGGTCGGTATACGAAGGCATCGCCCTCGGCCATAGGGTCCACGTCGACAAGCTCCTCGCGGGCAGGAAGGCGCCGCGGGCGGTCCGACTGGCGGGAGGCGCCGCGAAGTCGCCGCTGTGGGCCCAGATGTTCGCGGACGTGCTCGAGCTGCCCGTGGAGACCGTCGACGCAAACGAGCTCGGCGCCCTCGGCTGCGCGATGGCCGCGGCGGTCGCTTCGGGTTTCTACCGCGATCTCGAGGAAGCGGCGAGGCATATGGTTCGGATCGGCCGGCGCTTCGACCCCACGGCGGCCGACTCGGCCATCTATCGGCGCAAGTTCGAAAGGCACAAGGCGGTATCCGCCGCGCTCGCCGGGCAGTGGGGAGGAGGCGGGGCGTGAGAGTCCGAAGGCGCGGCCGTCGCGGAGGCTATTGGCGCCCCGCGTCGTCTAGGCTGGCCACCTCCGGCGGTAATCGTACATCAGGACAGCGGCGGCAGCGGACACGTTGAGCGAGTCGACATGGCCCGCCATCGGTATCGACAAGGCGAAGTCGCACTCGTCCCTCAGGAGTCGCGAGACCCCGGCGCCTTCGTTGCCCAGTACGACGACGGCGCGGGCGGATACGTCGGTCCCGGGCAGGCTCGCCCCGCCCGAGTCGGCGGCATAGAGCCAATAGCCCGCCTTCTTGAGCTTGCGCAGCGACTCGGCGAGATTAGGCACGAGGGCGAGGGGCGCATAGGCGGCCGCCCCCGCCGAGGCTTTGACCGCCGCATCGGTGAGCGGGGCGGATCGCCTGCGCGGCGCAACCACCATGTCGGCCGCGAAAACGTCCGCGGACCGCAGGATGGCTCCGAGGTTTTGCGGATCCTCCACATGGTCGAGGACGAGGACGAGCGACCTTTGCGGGACTTCCAGGAGGAAGCTGTCCAGGTCGGGCTCGTCTCGCTCGTAGTCTTCCTCCGCCTCGAGCGCCACTCCGCGGTTGCCCGGGGCGAGGCGGTCGAGCTCGGCCCTGGAAGCCCGCTCGATCTCGAGCCCGAGCTCCGCGGCTAGGGCCAGTATCTCCTTGATGCGCGGCCCCGATCCTGAGACGAGGACGCGCGCCCTGAGCGCGGGCGCGCCTTTGCGGGAACGGAGGAATTCCTCGATCGCATGGAAGCCCGTCATTCGCCGCACGCGGGAAGCATAGACCGCGGCGTCGGAAATGATCAATGGTCAAGGCATCACGGTGAACTCTTGGACAATCTGTATCGCGCTCTCGGCCTCCGAGACGCCGGGCACTTCGCGGGCCGCGGCCAGGGCCGCGTCGATGGCGGACTGCGTGTTGGCCACCCCGTGAAGCGTGATCCGGCTCTCGTCGGCCGCCGCCTCCAGGAAGTGCACGGGAACCTTCTTGGCGTAGACGATCTCCGTAACGACTCGCTGGCCGAGAAGGAGCTCGGCGAGGCGCCTCTGGCCCGCCTCTTCCCTGGCCGCGTCGATGACGATCTTGCGGAAGTCGTCGATGGCCCTCGCCGACTGGACTGGTTCGGCCTTGGTGGAGTTGATGGTCAGGTCGTAGTCCCGGGGGTCCGCCCAATCGACCGAGAAGAAGTACTTATGGAAGCCTTTCCGATCGTGATCGCTCTCCTCGACGATCTGCAGGGCGTGGCGCTCGTCGCAGCCGTAGGATTTCATGACGCGTTCGACGCGCTGGGCCATAGGTGAGACGAGTTTGACGGCGACGTGGCTCTGGACGGTCTTGTAGATCGCCGATCCGCCTCTGCCCACGATGATGCAATCGCCGCCGATGGTTTCCTCGAAGAGAGCCGCCTTGAGAAAATGGAGGTAATCGTCCCTTTCCTGGGATAGGGAGGCCCAGAAGCCGGGCTTCTTCTCGTCGTACTTCTCCCTCTTCTGGGAGTCGAGGCCATAGTCGCTGAGGCGCTTCTCGAGATATTCGCGATCGATGAGCTTGTAATTCGTAATGCGGGAGAGCTCCCTGGCTACCTCTTCTCCGAGGGCGGCGAGCTCGCGCGCGATGGTGATGATTGCCATGATTCCCTCCTTGGTTCCCGATGACAACTCTACGACGCTTATACCGCGAAGTCAAATGCAGGAAAGGCTAAATAGCGAAAGGGAAATGAAGCGGATTTTCGCTAGTGCCGCGCAACGTAGCAATCGGTCGCGGTCGACGGCGGGAGAGCGCCGAGAAGCGCAGAAGCCCGATGGAATCGCGCAACGCGCGATTCAGGGGACTTCGAGGCGCGGAGAGACGGGTGCCCGAGAGCGGGCCTCAAGTCGACGACGCTCCCGCGGGCTTACGATCCATTCCGCTCGGCGCTCGGGACTCCATGCGTCGAGGGAAATTCGATTCGCTGGAGGGGTAATTTTCGGGGGTACGCGCTCTCCCTTTATATTTGCATCCTTCCCCGATAGGCGCTACTATCGAAGCCATGAGCATACGCATTCATTCCGAGGGAGGGGCCGGTGAAGTCACCGGTTCGAAGCATGTACTCAGCATCGACGGAGCACGTTGCCTGATCGACTGCGGGGCGTTCCAGGGCAAGAGAGACGAGGCCGAGGAGAAGAACCGCAACCTGGTGCCCGATCCCGAATCGATCTCGTCGGTGATCCTCACGCACGCGCATTTCGACCACTGCGGGATGCTGCCCCTCCTCGCCAAGCGCGGCTACCGCGGCAATATCTACGCGACTCCGGCGACGCGCGACCTCGCGGGCGTCGTAATGATGGACTCGGCGGCGATACAGGCCCGCGACGCCGAGTACCTGGGAAAGCAGGCGGCCAAGAAGGGCTCGAAGTTCGAATGGAAGCCGCTATACGACGAGGAGGACGTGATAAAGACCACGGGCCAATTCGTCACGGTATCGTACAACCGCCCAATGCCCATAGGCGACGGCATCAAGGTGGAGCTCTACGACGCGGGGCACATCCTCGGCTCGGCGATGGCGTACACCTACGCGCGCGACCGCTCGGGTAGGGAGGTTACGATTGCCTTCACCGGGGATCTCGGGCGCAAAGGCAAGCCCATCATCCGGGACCCAGCGGCCATACCCGCGATGGACTATCTCATGCTCGAAGCGACCTATGGCGACAGGCTCCACGAGTCGAACGAGGACGCGATGGACAAGCTGGCCGACATCGTCAAGCATGCCGCCGCGCGCGGAGGCAAGGTCGTCATCCCGGCCTTCGCGATCGAACGCACTCAGGAACTCGTGTTCTACTTCCACCTTCTGGTCGACCAGAAGCGAATTCCCGAGATTCCGATTTGGGTCGACTCGCCCATGGCGATCAACGCGACGTCGATCTTCCAGATCCATCCGGAATGCTACGACGAAGAGACCCACGAGGCCTTCGTCAAGCACCACGAGAATCCCTTCGGCTTCAACAGCCTCCACTTCTCCTCCAGTGTCCAGGACTCGAAGCGCCTCAACGACTACCAGGGGCCCGCCGTGATAATCTCCGCCGATGGTATGTGCGAGGCGGGCAGGATCCAGCACCATCTGATCCATACGATCTCGGATCCGAATTCGACGATCCTCATCGTCGGCTACATGGCGGCCGACACTCTGGGAAGGCGCATACGCGACCGGGAAGGCGAGGTCCGCATCCACGGCGACATCTTCAAGGTGCGGGCTCGCGTCGAGGAGATCAACGCGTTCTCGGCCCACGCCGATTACCATGAGGCTTGGGAATGGATGTCGGGCCTCGACCTCTCGAGGCTCAAGAAGGTCTTCCTCGTGCATGGCGAAGCCTCGGGCCTTGCGCACCTCGATAAGTACCTTCGCGAGAAAGGGGTCAAGGACGTGCAGATCGTGCGAAAGGGCGAGCGCTACGAGCTGTGAGCCGCCGGCATGAGCGACCATAGATCCTATCTCGGCCTCGATATCGGCGGCCAGAGCGTCAGGGGAATCCGCCTCGAGGGCGACGGCCGCGTATCCAGGCGAGCGGCCGTCGCCACGCCCGCCTCTTCGGGCGTGGAGGCCGTGCTGACCGTCGTGTCCGCCGTCTTAGCCGAGCTCTGCGAGTCGGGAGCCGTCGAGGCAGTCGGCGCCGGGACGCCGGGCGGCGTGGACTTGAGCGGCAGGGTCGTAGGCGAGGCCGCCAACATCCCGGGTTGGCCGGGCGTCGACCTCCGATCGGCGATCTCGCGAGCCACGGGTGCACCCGCCTTCGTGCGCAACGACGGCAACCTCGCGGCGTACGCCGAGTGGGCCGCGAGGGGAGTAGGGGGCGAATCCGCGCGCGCTCTCCTCTTCGTCGGTCTGGGCACGGGCATAGGGGGCGGCTACGTCGAGGATGGGCGAATCCTCGGCGGAGTAGACGACATGGCCTTGGAGATCGGCCACGTCATCGTCCACCCCGGGGGGAGGATGTGCGCCTGCGGTCGCGCTGGCTGCGTCGAGGCCTACGCCTCGGGTCCGTCCATAGGGCGCATGGCGATCGAGATGGCAGGCGGCTTCGACACGCCCCTGGCGCGCCTGTCCCGCTCGAGTCTTGGCGGAGGCGCCGCCATTAACGCGCGCGAGGTCTACGATGCGCTCGCGAAGGGCGACACCCTCGCGGCGGCCGTCCACGCAATCGCGTCCGACGCCCTATCCCGAGTCGTCGGCCAGGCCCTGGCCTTCCTCGCGCCCGATACCGTCGTGCTCGGCGGCGGCGTGCTGGCCGGAGCGACAAGTCTCGTCGACGACGTGTCCCGGCTCGCGCCGCTTTATGTCTACGAGGCCGCGAGTGCGGGCGTCAGCTTCGAGGGCGCTCTTCTCGGCTCCGAGTCGGGCCTTTTCGGCGCGGCGCTCTACGGCGCCTCGACCAGGCTCGACCGCGAGGGGCTGCTCGCGCTGGCGGGCAGGGCGGTCGAGGCGCTGCGCGTTCGACCGATTCGCGACGGCGCCGCTATCTGACCCTAGGCGATCCCGCGGCGATGGTCGCGCGGGGAGCCCGAGCCCCTCCTCGGGCCAGCGCGCGGCGGAGGAATGCGTTGTTGCCCCTCAGCGTCTCTCTCCAATCATCCCCGCCGTCGTACCAAAATTCTCCCACGAACATGCGTACGCCCAGCTCCAGCGCCGACGCGGTGGCCGCCTCGAAGTCGACATGCCCTTGGCCGTAGGGTACTTCCCGGAATATGCCCGGCTTCGTCTCCTTGAGGTGAAGGGCGACCAGATGGCCGCGACCGCTCTCTAAGTCGGCAATGGCATCGGTAGAGTACCTGAGGCTCGCGTTAGTGATATTGCCGATGTCCGGATATGCCTGCAGGAAGGGGGAGCCGACCTCGTCGATCCAGCGCATCGCCTTGGCCACCGTATCGATGAACTCGGTCTCCATGGTCTCGAACGCGAGGATGACTCCCTCCCTGGCCGCCGCTTCGACGGAAAGGGCGAGGTTCGCGGCGAAGAGGCTACGGGTGGAGCCGGAGGAAGGCTCGTAGTATACATCGTATCCCGCGATCTGGACGATGCGCGCGCCGAGTCTCGCGGAGAGCCGGATAGCGTCGGTCATGATCTCGAGGCTTTTCCCGCGGATTTCGGGCTCGGGATGCCCCAGGGGGAAGCGTCGGTGCCCGCTCAGGCAGATCGATTTTATCGGGATCCCGGCGGCATCCTGCGCATCGATCAATGCTCGGATCTCGCTATTGCTCCATTTTAGCCGCGCCAGTTTTTCCTCGGTCTCGTCGATCGAGAGCTCCAAGTAGTCATAGCCGGCCGCCCCGGCCTCGGTCAGCTTATCCCGTAAGTCGATATCGCCGGGCATGCTTTTCTCGTAGAGGCCGAGGAGATACTTTCCCTTCGGCCGAATTTCGCCCGTGCCTCCACTCATTTTTCACCGCATTGAGGACGCATTCGCCGTGCTCGCTGTCGACGACGAGGACGAGATCGCGTCTCCCATGCTATATGACCCAAAGCCATATTTCCCTGATAGCGGTACATTCAGCATGGCCTCCCGGCTTTTCGAGACATCCTCAACAGGCTTACCACGAACGCGACGGACTGTCCACTTCTCGTCTCCCAGGCGACGAAGACGCCGTCGCCATGGCGTCCTCCCGATCGCGGGTGCCGATTGGAAGCGCCGAGGGCCTTTCCCTTCCTCATGTAGTCGCAAAGTCCTGCCGATATTCTGATAAGTCGCAGGTGTAGTCGCCCGACGAGAGAGGAAACATTGCAGATGCGCAGGACAATCATACTTGCTTTCATGATATGCGGAGCTGTAACGGCCTTCGCGCAGAGCGACGCGGCCTCCTCCGACCAGGCAGCGGCCGGCACCGAAACTCCTTCGCCGAACTCCCAACCTGCGGCGACAAGCGCCGAAACGCCGGCGCCGATTTCGGAGGCCCCTACCGCGAGCGCCCAAGCTGCGGCAGCCCCCGCTGCCGCTCCCGAAGCCCCTGCGCCGAATCCGCAGCCTGAGGCGGCCGGCTCCGAGACCTCCGTCCCGAGTCCGGAAGCTCCCGCAGCCGGCTCCGAGGCCCCTGCGCCGAGCCCGCAGCCCGAGGCGACGAGCCCCGAGATTTCGGCGCCGAGCGAGGAAGCCCCTGCGCCAAGCCCAGAGCCTGCCGCTGCGAGTCCTCAAACCCCCGCGGCTACTTCGGAATCCGCCGCGCCTAGTCCGACGGTTCCCTCGACAACTTCAGAGCCGGCCGCGCCGAGTCCGGAAGCCCCCGCTGCTAGCCCGGAAACTCCCGCGACCAGCTCCGGGGCGGAGGAAAAGCCTCGGAGCGAGGCCGACATTCTCGCCGAGATCACGAGGCTCTCGGCCAAGCTGGAAGAAGCCAATGGCGTCATCGACGAGCTTCGTACGGAATCCTACGATCTCAAGAACCAAGCCCAGGACGCCGAAGCACGGGCGAAGGCCGCGCGCGACGAGGCGGACAAGGCCGATCAGAATGCCGCGGCTTCGGAAAAGAAGGCTGCTGCCGCCCAGGCGATAGCCGATGCGGCGGACGAGCAGAGGAAGGAAGCGGAGGCGGCTGCGGCCAAAGCCGATGCCCTAGCCGCCGATGCGGAAAGACTCAAGGCGAGGGTCGCCGAGCTAGAGGCGAAGATCGCGACTCTCGAGTCGGGCCGCGACGCTCTTTACGGCAAGCTCGCCTCTTTCGGCACTTTGCGAATCGATCCGGACTCTTTCCCGGAGCTCCTGCGGTCCGGCTTCGCGGACGGCAAGACCAGGCTCGGTACTTGGAAACTCGCGGGCAGCGTCCTCTCGCAGGTCGACAAGAATCAGTACTTCTCGCGTTTGACCTTCCCCCTCGTTCAATCCGCCAAGCCTGTCCTCTATTCCTTCGAGACCATGACTGGCTCCAGGGGCTGGGTGGGAACGGGCATCCACCTTTTCGCGGAGGGAGTCAAGAAGCCCAAAGGCTTCGGCGAGGGTAAGAGCCTCCTAGTCTGGCTTACGCGGGACTCAAAGGTTCGAGGCAACGATGGCAGCTACCTCCAAGTCTACCGTTCGGACAGCGACGTGAGCATGGAGCGTGTCCTCGACGCGAAGATAAAGGAGAAGTTGGACGGATGGAACCGTATCGATGTGCTCTACGAGCCGGCGAACGAGTTCATCGTCCTCGCGGTCAACGGGACCATTCGCGCGGCTTATAGGACATACTTCGGTATCGGCGCCGGAGTGACGATGTCGCTCAGGACCCTGGGGGCAGGCGTCCAATTCAGGAACTTCGAGGTTCGTAGATAAGGGGCCGGGGCCTCGAAAGGGCTATTCGGTCGACGCCCGGCGATCCGTCCCGCGAAAGTCCGGATTTCGTTTTTCTTACAATCGCGTCGAAGACTTTTCGGGTTCCATAGTATTCATTATAGTGAAAAAAGCAAAGTTCCCGAGGGGTCCGCATGTCATCGCGACGAGAGAGCCGGCTTGCAAGCGCATATAGACGATCGATGAAACCGCGAGGAATGGACGGCCCGTTTGACCTCTTCATATACCGCCCTGTCGGCTTCGCGATTGCCTGGGTCCTATCCTTCACCGGGGTGAGTCCGAATGCCGTTACGGCGTTGAGCGCGGTCCTTGGACTTGCCGCCGGCATTTGCGCCCTCGGCGGCTCGCCCGCGGCCTTCCTGCTCTGCGGCCTTCTCTTCCAGGTCTCCAATTTCCTCGATTGCGCCGACGGCCAGCTCGCGCGCCTGACCGGCCGCCAATCGCCGGAAGGACGGGTGATCGACGGCTTCGCGGATTACCTGGTATACATATTCGTCTACTTGGGCGTCCTGCTCGGGCTCGTGCACTCCGGCCACGCGCGCCTCGCGGCTGTATCGCTTTTTGTCGCGGGCGCGGTGACGACCGCATTCTGCAACATGCAGTACGACCGAGCCATCTCTCGCTTCTCGGATATGATGAGAGAGGGAGCCAAAGACGTTGAGAGCGAGGTCGAGAGCGCCGGCAGGATGGCGGCCCAGGCTCTCGGCGCAAGGCGGATTTTCTGGCGGGTCTATTCGCAATACGCGCGGCTGGCCGGTGGGCGCGATACTTGCACCGCGCCGGTCGGCGAGGCGGGTACCCTTCCGAAGCGAGACTACGTCGATTCCATGCTTCCCCTGCTGAATGCCTGGAGCTTCACGGGGCCGAGCGCCCACGTCCTGTACTTCCTCGTTTTCGCGGCGATAGGCAAGGCCGAATGGTACTTCGCAGCCTGCGTAGTACTCGCTCAGGCGACCTTCATCCTCCTTGCCGCGCAGAGGTTCGTCGACTTCAAGCTCTACCGCCGCCTAGCGGAGGACTGAGGCCGCGGCGGGCCGAGCCGCCCGCCTGGCCTCCAGATCCGCTATCTTCGCCACGCGTTCGGCATGTCGCCCGCCTTGGAACTCCGCGCTCATGAATGCGTAGAGCAACTCGGTCGGCGGGACCGCGTATTCGACCCTGCCTCCCATCGCTACGAAGTTCGCATCGTTATGCTCTCGCGCCATCGCGGCGGTCAGACGATCGTGGATGAGGGCGCAGCGGATGCCGTCGATCTTGTTGGCGGCGATCGATATACCTATGCCCGTTCCGCAGAGCAGAATGCCGAAATCGTAGCCGCCCTTCTTGTACTCCGCGCACGCCAAAGCCGCTATATCGGGATAATCGACCTTGTCATCAGCGTCGACTCCGAGGTTCGCGACTTCGTGTCCCTGGGCTTCCAGCCAGGTTACGAGCTCTTTCTTGAGCGAGACGGCCCCATGGTCGTTCCCGATTAGAATGCGCATACACAGATAATACGCGAGAGGGCCCTCAATCGGCTAGACCGGTCGCATACGTGGGGAGGCCGGAGGTACAAGCCATGCCCCGATTTCGTGCGCCGATCCTCTGCGCGGCGACGGCCTTCGTCCTCGCGGCCGCAGGCTGCTCGCAGGAGTCGACGTCCGCCGTATATCCGGCGGCCGATCTTCGCCCTCCCGCCCTCCTCGCGGCCGGCCCGACGGACGCGAGGAGCGTAACCGTACGTTTCGACGAGGAGGTAAATCCGGTGAAGGGCAGCTTCGCCGTCGAGCCCAGGGTCGATCTCGGCTTCCTCGCCCGGGACCAGGATCTGATAGTCACATTCGCCTCGGACCAATCTCCCGGGGTCGACTATGCCTTGACAGGAGAGGTCGACGACGCGCATGGCAACCGGACGCGCTTTCTCCTGAAGTTCGCAGGGTGGAACGAGAGGCCTCCGCGCATGCGGATCTCGGAAGTCCAGACGGGGAAGAACGGCTCGAAGACGAAGCCGCACCGCGATTTCATAGAGCTCGAGGTCCTGGCTGACGGGAATGTCGGGGGCGAGGAAATCTCGTGGGCAAGCTCGGTCAAGAGCGCGACCTATAGGTTCCCCGGTATCGAAGTGCGTAAGGGCGGGTATATCGTGCTCCATCTCGCGCCGGAGGGCCTGCCCGAGGAAATCGACGAGCTGGGGGATGATCTCTCGGCTTCGGGCGGCGCGGACGCTAGCACTACCGGGCGCGACCTCTGGTGCCCGGCGATGCCCCTGCCCGACGAGAGCGGGGTCATATCCATATCGCAACGGCCCGGCGATCCTCCATTCGACGGCCTATTCTATGCCGCCGAGGGTAAGGCAGGTGCCTTGCCCGAAGGCAAGCTCGCGACGAGCCTGTCGAGCCTAGCCTCGGCGGGAGTCTGGCCTATATCGGGCGAGAACCCTGCGTGGGAGGACGGATTTCGATGGAAGAGTTCGACGGCCAGATCAATCTGCCGCTCGGGACCGGGCAACGGACCGGAATCATGGTACGTATCGGCGGCGGGCGGACAGAGCCCAGGCGCTTCCAACACCGCCCCCGAGGCCGACAGCGCATCCAAGGCCCTCGGGGGCCTCGGCAAGAAATCCTTCAAGCGGGCTTCGGCGAAAGGACGCTAGAAGAAGAGGCCTACAAGGCGGCCTTTATGAGCGCCTCGATGTCGGTCTTGGGGAACGCCCCGACTTTTTGGGAGGCCACCTGGCCTCCCTTGAAGACCATGAGCGTGGGGATGGATATGATGTTGAATTCGGCAGCGAGTTCCGCCTCCGCGTCGACGTTCACTTTTCCGACGGTTACCTTGCCCTTGTAGACTTCGGCGAGCTGCTCAATCGATGGGCCGATCATCTTGCAGGGATTGCACCACTCGGCCCAAAAATCGAGGAGCACGGGAATGGGGGATTCGAGTACCTCTTTCTGAAAATTCGCCCCGGTGACATTGATCTCGACGCTCATGCTTGCTCCTCTAGCTGATAATATACCAAAATTGGGTCACTCGAGAAAGGACCGACTCGCGTGACGGGCCTTCTTCTCCAAGGCTCGCCGCTCGAGGAAGGCCTCGAAGGATGCCGAGGTCGCGTTTATCACGAGCTCGCGCGGCACGTGCGCCTCCTTCAGGAGGGCGCGCGCCTGATCGAAGCCTCCGACGTCGCTCCAATAATGGGCATCGCTCCCGCAGACCACGAAGGTGCCGGTCTCCGCGCAGGCCTTAGCGAACTCGAAGCAGCTCTCGCGGCTTCCCTCCCTGACTTTGAAGGAGCTGTTGTTTATCTCGATCGCCTTGCCGTATCCCTTCGCCGCCCGGACAACGCTTTGCACTTCGACGGGATAGATAGGGTTGCCCGGGTGGGAGACCGCGTCTACGAGGGGCTTGCCGAGGGCCGCGACGAGGGCGCGCGTATTCTCGGCCTCGCCCCTGGGCGGGAAACAGGTCTCATGGAGTCCTGCATAGGCGAAATGCAGCTGCTCCAGATACTCGTCGCCGAGGTCGAGGGTCCCCTCAAGGTCCAGTATATCGGCCTCGACTCCCCGGTAGAAGCGGACCCCGCGTATTCGCTCGGGAAGGATCCGCATGTTGCCGAAGTGGTAGGGATGGGTTCCCCCCGCCAGGGCGGGGCCGTGGTCGGTGAGCACGAAGCCTTTGAGGCGTCGCCTGCGCGCTCCCATGGCAAGCTCATAGACCGTCGAATAGGCGTGGCCCGAAGCCACCGTATGCGTATGGGTGTCGACCTCGATTCTCATGCGTGCATATGTTCGCCCGAACGGCCGGGGTCTGCCAAGTGGGCGGCCCCGCATCCGGACTACAGTCCGCTTGCAAGCTTCATCAGCCTGCGCGCCAGCTCTTCGGGGCTCTCCTGCTGCGGCAGATGGCCGGACCCTTCCAGGATCGCACTCGTAGCGCGGCGCGCGATGCCCGCCAAGGCCTCGGCCGAACGGGGAGGTACGATCCGGTCCGCGGCTCCCCAAGCGACGAGGACGGGGCCCTCGAAGGCGGCGAGCGATCTTCTGAAATAGCCCTGGCGGAATGCCGTCCAGAGGGCCAGGCTTCGGAGCAGCGAGAAATACGCACGCATCTGCGTGGCGCTCTCGACGCGCCTCACGACGCGGGTACGCAGGAAGGCGCGGTCTTCCTCGGGCAGGGCGCCAAGGTCGGCGTAATAGCGCTCGAGAGTGCCGTAGGCCTCGTCGGGTCGGCCGCGGAGCCTCGCGTATCCGCGTTCGCCGAAGACCGGCAGGAGCGTCCACCAGGCCCCCGGCGCCGCCTCGAGGCCCGGCAGGCCTCCGTCGACCAATGCCAGGGCCGCGATTCGGCTCTGGGCACGCGATGCCGCGAGCTGGGCCACTACGGCTCCGAGCGATGAGCCGACCGCCACGGCTCCTCCGACCTTCTCGGTTTCGAGAAGCTCGGTTACAGCCGCCGCGCACGATGCGAGGGTAACGCGTCCCGCGGCGACGGAGCGCCCGAAGCCCGGCAGATCGAGCGCGAGAACCCGCGACCCGTCGGCGAGGAGAGGGAATAGGCGGCGCCAGCTGTCGGCCTCATCCCCAAGGCCGTGGACGAGGACGAAGGTCGGCTCCCCCCCCGTCCGGGCTCGCCTTCGACGAGCCCGAGTCGAAGAAGAAAATGTCTCCGCCGCGCCCGGAAGGGATTCGCCTAGCGAAGGGCGCCAGGCCAGGCCACGGAATCAGATCCTCTCCCACTTCCCGCTCTTCTCGGATCGGAAAAGGGCATCGATGGCGGCCATGTTGGCGATTCCGTCCTCGGGCGGGGTGGGGGCGGGCGCCTTGGCGCGGATGGCATTCGAGAAAGCCGCGAACATGAGGCCATACTGGTCGACCGGGCCGGATTCGACGCGCCTGGTGCCCAGACCGGTGGAGACCTCGATCGCGAGGGGCGTGTCGGCATAGGCGTTGAAGGGCAGGACGACCGCTAGGGACCCTTGCTCGCCCATGGCCTCGACGCGCTGGACGGGGAAGGCTTGCGTCGAAACGTGGAAGCTCGCCTTGGGACCGACTTGCCCAAAATCCAGGAAGCCGGTGCCGAGAATGTCGGTTCCGAAGGCCGCGTCCCGCTCCGCGACGAACAGCCCCCTTTCCGGCTCGCTCGGAGAACCGGGACTGGCGCTGGCCAGGAAGCGCGCGCTGGAAATTGCGTAGCAGCCGATGTCGTACAGGGCGCCGCCGCCGATCTCGGGCTTGTTGCGGATGTTCGCCGCATCGGTGTTGCCGTACGAGAACCAGCAATGGATGGCCCGAAGCCGTCCGAGCTCGCCCGAGGCGACGATCTCCCTCGCCCTGACCCACTGCGGGTGGAATCGGTACATGAAGGCTTCCATGAGGAGGAGTCCCTTCTCTTTCGCCTTGGCGGCCATGGCCTTGGCCTGGGCGGCATCCATCGCTAGGGGCTTTTCGCAAAGGACGTGCTTCCCCGCCTCGAGCGCGGCGATCGCCCATTCGGCGTGGAGGCTGTTGGGCAGGGGCAGGTATACCGCCTCGACTTCGGGGTCGGCCACGAGCTCGGCATAAGAGCCGTGGCTCTTCGCTATGCCGAGTCGGGATGCGGCTTCGGCGGCCCTTCCCTTCCCACGACTGGCTATTGCGACGATGCGCGCCTCTCCCAGGCGCGAAAGTGGTTGATGGATGCGGAGGGCGTAATGGCTCGACACGGACATGATTCCCCAGCGGACCGGTTCCATGTGTTCTCCTTGGCGCCGCATCGTCCCTTCCCGGATCGCGCGGCACCTGGAATAATCTGACGGAGGCCTGCCTTGGTCAAGCATGGCCGGCGATTTCCTCGAGATCGCGCCATAGGGCCGCGCGCTCGCGGACCGGCACGAGATTCCATCTGATGCCGCGTATCGCGCCCTCGCGGCTTCCGAGCTTGCTCTTGCACACGTCGAAGCCGGCTTCTCGGAGGCGAGCGGCGGCGCCGACCGAGCCCGCGGTCATCAGCGCCTCGCCGTCGGAGATGCCTGCCGCAACGAGCTCGGCGGCGACCACCGCGCCTATGTTGCGCATGTCGCCCAGAGCCGTCACGATCGGCCCTTCCATGCGGGCAAACGCGACATCATGGCCTTTGCGGTCGATAGTGCGGCCTCGCGGTCGAGGCCCTGCGTCGTCACGATGAAGTCGGCCATGCCGGCGGCCCTTTCCTCGTAGGACTGCAGCGAGCCGTCAGGCCTGGCGCAGTGGACGCAGTAGTCCTTGGACGCGTCGCCTAAGGGGAAATCCTCGGGCTTCTCCATCGGCATGCCGCAGGATATGCAGAGCCTCATGCTAGTCCTCCTTCGATATCAGGTACATGAAATGATCGAGAAGCTCTTCGCCCAGGCGCTCGACCACCGATCCGCCGGGAGCGAAGAGCGCGCGGTTCGCGAGATAGTGATGCGCGAGACCGATCCACGTATTGAAGAGAAGGTAAAGAGGCATCGGCCGGATCTTCCTAGCCCGCGTCTCCGCGGCGACGGCGGGGGAGAGGTGGAAGCAGATCGAGGACTGTATGGCGACGAGGCTGTCTTGGGCCTGCGCCGGAAGCAAAGGGGCCTCGACGACGAGGCGCGCGTAGAAGTCCTCGCGCTCTCCTATCGCCCGCAGGTGGGCCTCCAGCACCGAGCGAGTCCCCGCCCCCGAGGCGACCAGCATGTGGAGCCGCCTCGCCAGCGCCCCGCCGAAGTCCTCGATCGCCGCCGAGACGAGGAACTCCTGGGTGCCGAAATGGGCGAAGACGCTCCCGTGGGACAGTCCGGCCTCCTTTGCGACCTCGGCGGTGGTGGATGCGAGGATGCCGTCTCGGGAAAAGACGCGAATCGCGGCCTCGATGATCCGCCGCCTGGTTTCCAGCTTCTGACCATCTCTGTGGCGCGTGGTAGTAATTGATTGGATACTCATTGAGTTGATGCTCAATGTAAGCTTGTTCAAAGTTCCCGTCAAGGAGGGATTTGCGGATTGAGCGCGGCGAGGAATCGCGCTATTGTCCCAGGTTCCTGCCGATGATAATTTATGGACGGAGGATTGGTTGATTGAAGCTTCGGCCTTGAAAGACTATTCTCTGTTCGGCGGGCTCCTGCCGGACGAGATCGAATCCCTTAGGCCCTTGATGGGCAGCGTCACCTACGAAGCGGGCAAGGACATCCTCTGCGAGGGCGATCCGAACGATAGGATCTACTTCATCTTGGAAGGATGCGTCGATATCGAGAAGGGAGGGGTCTCCTTGGTCCAGCTCGGCGAGGGCGACACCTTCGGCGAGATGGAGTTCCTCGATGTGATGCCAGCCGCGGCTACAGTCCGCTCCTTGGTCCCGTCCACGGTAGCCACTATCAGCAATCACGCCCTCCATGAGCTGTCGAAAACGAACATGCGGGCTTTCGCGATGATCGTCATGAATCTCGCCCGCGATTTGTCGCGCCGTCTCAGGCGAATGGACGAGATCGTAGCCAAGGGGCGATGACCGGGCGGCGATCCGGCTGCCGAGGCCGATGGCCACACGCTCCTTTAGCGTATATAATCCCGCCTCATGGCGAGCATCGACAAGGATAAGAAGAGACCGAGCTACGATAGGCGCCAAGCCAATCGGATATCCCTGCGCGTTGTCATCGCCGCTGCGATCGCCCTCGCAGCCTATATGGCCGTCGAGCTGTCGATCGACCCCATCTCGGCCAACGATACCGGGGTGAAGGTCATAGCCCTCTTCGGCTTCAGCCTGCCCTTCTCGGAGATGCGCGATGTCGAATTCGTGCCCGGTCCCGCTCCGGTCGGCTCGCGCATCGCGGGAAACGACGCTTTCGGCCTGTTCCGCGAGGGCAGCTACAACGTCGACGGCATAGGCGCGGCGAAGGTCTTCCTAAAGAAGCCCTATGTCTCCTATATCCACATCAGGACCGACGACAAGGATTATGTCCTGAGTCTCGGCTCCAGAGAAAAGGATCAGCTGCTATACGACAAGATAAAACTCGGGATGAATAGGTGAACGGAGCGTCACAACGGGCCCGAGTCGTATACGCTGCAACCGACCTGCGCGCCTTGATATTCAGGAACGCCCGCGGCTGATGCGGAGTGTGGAATCGTACCCTGCGGCGGCACGGCGCTTTCTTCGTACTGTCCCGAACACCGCCTTTCGTCTATCCTGAAGAGCATGAAGACCCGCCGCCTCGCGCTACGCGTAACGATGAACTCGACGCTGATGATCCTGGGCGTTTACTTGGTCATGCAGGTAGTGAGCTTCCTGAGGGACGACATCCTGCTCGGCCTGCAAGGTTTCGCCGGCCTGCCGGTCTTCGTCCTCGGCTTCCTCGGAGCCTACGTCCTGCCTCCCCTGGTAGTCCTTTCCGCCCTCATCTATTTGCTGGCCCTACCGATACAGAGAGCCCAGGCCAAGCTGGAGGCGGGCGAGGAGCTCGGCCCCGGTGAGCTCGAGGCAACGCGGAAGCGCATCCTCCGCTTCTCCACGGTCGTCCTCGCCGTCAATCTCCTGGGCTTCGCCGCGGGTTACATACTCCTCATGGTCCTGACGGGAAAGGCGGCCGACTTGCTGAAGGCGGACAAACTCGTGATCCTCGTCTCGAACCTTGCGGGCGCGGCCGCCTTCGCGGCGGCCCAGTCGGCCCTGGACAATATCGCCTTCGCCAGGCTGCGAGACCTGCTCGGCATACACGCCATCGGCGACAGGAAGCGCGAGACGCGCAGCACTGCGAGGCAGCTCTTCCTCACCCTCCTCCTGGTCGTCTACGCGATGACCTTCCTTCAATTCAACATCAGGGACGTCATGACGGCGCAGAGCCTGGAGGCGGAGGTCCTCGGTCGCGTTCGGACCGGCGTCATCCCGCCGGCCGAGGCAGGGGAGGCCTACCGCCAGGCCCTTTACCAGCGGCTCGACTCCTTCACGGCGCGCAAGGGGCTGGACATGGACTCCCTCCCCCTTCCCTGGGAGAGGAGCATCGGATACGCGGATATCCAGCAGGACGTGTTCATCCTCTACTTCGCCTTCCTTCTCCTGATCGTGGCAGGCTTGCAGCTGATCGTCTCCGCCGAGCGCCGAGCCGAGATAGGCGCCCTCCAGAGCCGGGTCCGCGAAGTCGTCGCCGGCGGCGGGGACCTCCGAGCAAGACTGTCACTGCGGTCGATGGACGACTTCGGGGAGCTTGCCGAGCTCATCAACCGCCTCCTCGACCAATTCCGTTCCCTGGTGGGCGGCATTGGCGGATCGGCGGCGAGGACCAAGGCAGGCGCCGACGCGATCGCGCGCGTGCTCGCCGAGGCCGAGGCTGCATCCAGCCGCGGCGTCGCTGCCTTCCTCGCCCTCAAGGATGGGCTCGAGGCGGAGGCGGCGGAGTCGAGGCGGCTTCGCGACGAGCTCGGCAGCTTCCGGCAGGCGGTAGCCAAGGCGGACGAAGCGGCGCGCGCCCAAGACGGCTACGTATCGGACAGCTCCGCCGCGATGGAGGAAATGTCGTCGAGCATACGCTCGGTCGAGGGCATGACGAGGCGATCGGGCGACCTGGCCGCCGCGCTTGCCGAGCAGGGCAGGGCGGGAGGCGACGCGACCCGGGAGACCAGCGCCGCCATCCGCGAGATCGACGAGGCGGCTCGGAGGATCCTCGATGCCACCGGCGCCCTCGGCAAGATATCGAGCGACACGAATCTCCTCGCTATGAACGCCGCCATCGAGGCGGCTCATGCGGGCGATCGCGGCGCCGGGTTCGCGGTCGTGGCCGACGAAGTGCGGGGACTGGCGGCCAACGCTGCGGACCAAACCAAGTCCATCAAGGGCCACATTGCGGCGATGGCCGAGAAGGTAGGCCGCGGCGTGCGCCAGGCCGAGGCGGGCGGGAACCTCCTGTCCCAGTTGGGCCGCGGGCTCGAGGAAGCCGCGGCGATCTCGCGCGAGATCGCCGCGGCGATGGGCGAGCAGGCGGCCGGTACCAGGTCGGCAGCCGATTCCCTCGTCCGCGTGGTCGAATCGTCGCGGGAGATACGCGAGCGCATGGCGGAGCAGGGCTCGGAGACGGAGAAGATGGCCGAAGCCCTGGAGGAGGCGTTGAGACGGCTCGACGAGCTCGCGGAATCGTCGCGCGGCCAGGCCGAGAGCGTGCGCGAGCTGCGGTCCGCCTTCTCCTCCGTCCGGACTGAGGTGGAGCGCAACCTCGAGGCTTCTCGCGACCTAGAAGCCGAAGTGGGACGATTCAAGGTGTAGCCTCGCGGCACCACCGCACTGTCGTCATTTCGTTATATCGTACTTTTCGGCGAGCGTCGCGAGGCCCGTTTTGCCGGCCACCTTGAGCTTCTTATAGGCCCTGGCGAGGGTGTTGCGTACCGTCGACTCGCTCACGCCGAATTCGGCCGCCGTTGTCTTGACGCTCTTGCCCCCGATGGCGTTGAGGATATTGAGCTGCTCGGCATCCGAGAGGCCCAGGGCGCCGAGGGAGAGCTTGGCCTTGGGCTCCCTGATGTAGGGATTGCCCTGCTCCATGGCCAGGGTGGCGACGATCGCGATGACCGCCGCGAGGTAGCCGTAGGCGGCCAGCCAGGCATAGGGCAGGATCGATTTGTTCAGGAAGACGACGTCGTGGGCGGCGGTCGCGGCGATGATCGCGAAGGAAGCGAGCAGGGGGAGCACGCGGCGGCTCCGGGTGCTGAAGAAGGCCAAGAGAAGTATGGCAATATCGGCGAGGAGCTGCGGCACGATCAGCCAATTGGCCGCGTAGCCGAACCAGGTTAGGATCGATTCCTTGGATGGCCTGGTCATGACGAGTATCGCGGCTATCGCCCCGAGTCCCAGGGACGCGAGGGGGAATATGCGGCGCCTGTTCAGCACCGACGTGAACTCGCAGCAGAATATGAGCATGAAAGAGGACATGAGGATGATGCCGCCTTTGGACATGGCCTCCAGCAGGACCTCGTCGTTCGCGTCGTAATGGATGGTGATATTGCAGTAGGAGAGACAGAACGCCGCGCAGATGAGGCTGCAAACGATATACTTGCCGAACTTGCGTCGCGCGAAGAGGAAGAGCGCGACGAAATACATCCCGAGCAGCAAGGCAAGGACGAAAGCGCCCTGGATGACGTTGATCCCGATGAAATTGCGGAGGAATACCGCCGCGTCGACGGCTGCCCTGCGATCCACATAGATCCGGTCGAGGCCCCACGTCTCGTATTGAGGGTAGGCCTCCAGAGCGATGGCATTGTCGTCGGCGCCGTACCGCAGCAGATCCGGCGAGAGATACACCGAGTCGACCGTCCGGAGGCTTGAATTGTAGTGCCCTTCCTGGTAGCGGCCCTTCGCGAATATCTCGATCCCGTTCAGGTAGAGGCGATAGGGATACTCGGCGAGGCCCATGTAAAGGGCCAGATCGACGCTTCTCATCGAGGGGTCGACCCGGAAGGACGCCTTGAAGGTGTACATCTTCGGCGAAACGCGCAGATCCGAGGGGAGGGAGCCCCCGGAATAGCGTCGGGCTCCGGGAGTGGCCTCAGAAAGGTCGAGGTGGGCGCGCTCCTTGCGGGGCGATTCCAGCAGGATGTAGTCCTTGATCGCGAGGGACCCGTCCTGTCCATCGAAGAAGCCCGCGGCCGCGAGCCGTCCGCCGGCGAGCGCGAACATCGCGGCGACGAAGGTAAGTATCCTCCGGGGCCGACTACTTGGCGTGGTCGTGAACCCCTTGCACGGCGCGGCCCGAGGGGTCGGCCATGGCGGCCCAGGCGGAATCCCAGCGAATGGCCGTTGGGGTCGAGCAGGCTATGGAGGGCCCGTCGGGCACGAGATCCACCGCGCTGGGATTCTTGAACTGCTCTTCGAATATCGTTCGGAACCAATAGGCCTCCTTGGAGACCGGTGTCTTCGAGGGGAAGCGGAAGCGCGCGTTGTCCATCACCGAGTCGGATATCTCCTTCTCGGCGTAAGCCTTGATGGAATCGATCCAGGAATAGCCGACGCCGTCGGAGAACTGCTCCTTCTGGCGCCATAGGATCTCGTCGGGGATCCAACCGTCGAAGGCCTTGCGGAGGACGTACTTTTCCATCCTCCCTTCGTCCGAAGGCCGGCCCGGGCCGGCCTTGCGGATCATCTTGTACTTGGGGTCGATGCCCATCGCGACATCGAGGAATTCGGGATCCAGGAAAGGTACCCTGGCCTCGACGCCCCAGGCGCACATGGCCTTGTTGGCCCGCAGGCAGTCATAGAGGTGGAGCATCGAGATCTTGCGCACGAGCTCCTCGTGGAATTCCTTGGCGTTGGGAGCCTTGTGGAAATACAGGTAGCCGCCGAAGATCTCGTCGGCGCCCTCTCCGGAGAGGATCATCTTGATGCCCATGGACTTGATCGTACGCGACATGAGGTACATGGGCGTGCCCGCGCGGATCGTGGTCACGTCGAAGGTCTCGAGGTGATAGATGACGTCGGGAATCGCGTCGAGGGCCTCCTGCACGGTGAAGACGATCTCATGGTGCTGGCTGCCGATATGATCCGCCACCATCTTGGCGTACTTGGTGTCGGGAGCCCCGGGCAGGCCGACCGAGAACGAGTGCATCCGGGGCCACCAGGCGCGGTCCCGCTCGTCGCTCTCGACGCGCTTCTCGGCGTGCTTGGCGGCGATGGCCGCTATGATCGAAGAATCGACGCCTCCGGAAATGAGGAGGCCGTAGGGGACGTCGGACATGAGCTGGCGCTTCACCGCCTCCTCCAGGGACTGCCGGAGCCTGTCAAGCTCGGCCTCGCCCTTCGGTATCGATCCCCCGGTCGCCCAGGAGGGCTTGTACCACTCGACAAGCCTGCCCTGGCTCGAATCGTAGTAATGCCCCGGGGGAAAGACCTCGACTTTGGGGCAGATGTCGTACATAGCCTTCATCTCGGAGGAGACGAAGAGATTGCCCTCGCCGTCGCGGCCCCAATAGAGGGGATTGACGCCTATATGGTCGCGCGCGATGAAAAAGCTTCCGTCGCGGGGGTCGTAGATCACAAAGGCGAAGATGCCGTTGAGGAGCCTTACGAAATCCGGGCCGAGTTCGTCGTAGAGATATAGCAGAGGCTCGCAGTCGGATTCGGTCTGGAATTTGTGCGGCTTCGCGAGCTTCTCCGCGCGGAGCTTCTTGTGATTGTATATCTCGCCGTTGACCGCCAGCACCCTTCCCGTCTCCAGATCGACGAGGGGCTGAGCCCCGTGCGTCACGTCGACGATGGCGAGGCGCTCGTGGCAGATCACCGCGCGATTGTCGGAATAGACCCCGCTCCAATCCGGGCCCCTGTGGCGAAGTCGCTTCACATGGGCTATAGCCTGCTTCCTGAGCTCTACCGGATCTCCCTTGATGTCGAGGACGGTGAAGATTCCGCACATTTCGCGACGCTCCTGGGGTGGAATCCGGCTAGTATGATCGAAACATTCAGTAATCTCAATACCCCGGACAGGGAACGTGGTGCCGCGCCGAAGTGGTTTATATAAAAGTATTTAGAAAGACAGAACGCCCGCGAAACGGACTGTCCGCGCGTATGCTCGGCATCAGGGAAGGGTTCGTGTAAAGACCTTAATAGCTACGTCTTCTCAAGCCACAGTATCGACGTGACCAGCCTCGGGTAGAGCCGCGATCCCAGGTCCGCGCCGCTCGACGAGTCCACCTGGTCGGTCGCGGCGTAGTCCGCGCTCCCCGTCCTGAGCCATCGCGCGTGCACCGCATCCCGCCGCGTCCGCTCGTCGTCGAAGCCCAGGACGCTCTCGGCCACGTATTGGTTGAGGAATATCTTGGAGAGCCACGTGTTCCTGCTCGTCGACGAGAGCTTCCATCCGCCCGATACCGCGTCGAGGCAGACTCCCGGCGCGAGAACTTTGTCGAGGTGGCGCTTCAGGGCGCGCACGAGCTCGCCGTAGGGGCCGTTGGCCAGGACCGCCTCAGGGGCGCCGCAAAAGGCGGGATAGGCGAGTCCTTCGATCGCCGGAATTATGCAGGAGCGATTGTCGCTCTCGAAGACGGCGGGGATGAAGCCCTCGGGCTCGAGCATCCTGCCCGCGACGGTCCGCGCGGCCGCACGCGCCGCGCGCCGCGAGTCCATCGATTCGGCCGACTCGGTACCGTCGATGGCGCGGAGCAGGGCCTCGAGGCAAACGAAGGCCGACCAGGCCTTGACCGCCAGGTAGAGGTTGTTGCGCGCCTGCCCGAGGCTTATGTCCAGGGAGTCGTAGGTGGTTATCTCCGAGCCTCCTGCGCAGCGATCGGAGTCGCGGTCCATCACGCCGTCGCCGTTCGCGTCCCTCGCCATGAGGGAGCGCAGGCAGTCGGCGAGAGTGCGTCTCCTTCCCCTGGCCCATGCGAGATCTCCCGCGAGAGAGGCGTAGAGACAGGCCGAGATCACCCAATTGAGGGTCTCTTCGTAGCTCATGAAACTGAAGCAGTCGGTCAGGCCCGGCATCTCATAGGCGGATCGCCCCTTGGGAGAGAAGCAGTCGTCGACTCCCTGGTCGTGGGCGAATGCAATCCCGAGGGAATCCGCGTAAGACGAGCGTTCGGCGAAGGACTCGAGCTCGTTGCGAAGCGTCCAGGGCGAGAAGCGCGATTCCCAAAAGGCCTGGTCCACCGTGAGGTCGAGGGTATTCATCATCTGATATTCGCCCTCATTGACGACGAAGACGGGATCGCCCGACTCGGCCAGGAGGAGCTCCGTGCTCGAGCAGTAGCTGTGCGTCGCATGGGCGAGGAGGAATTTTCGATCGTCGGACAGGTCCGAGGAATCGAGGAGCTCGTCGACGTCCTCGGCGAGGGAGAGGGATTCCTCTTCGTCGTCCAGAGCGCTCTCGAGCACATCCTCGAGGTCCTTGAAGAGGCAGCTGTGGTACGCGTGGGCGCCGAGCCCCGCAGTGACGATGCCGTCGCGGAAGATCCCGAGGGAGACGACGTACTCGGCCCTCGCGCCGGGGGCGACGCTGAAGCGCAGGCCGCCTTCGGCGGCGAGGCGCCGGAGGGGCCTCGCCGCTCCGTCGGCGCCGCCATCGAAGGCAGCCTCGACGACCGACCAGTCCATCACTTCCTCGACACCCGGCTTGGGGCGGATCGCGAAGCCGAATGAGGAGCCGCCGGCCATACCGAGGAGGCCGCCGGCAGTGGAGTCGGAGAGGGGTCTGCGTATGCCTTGCATCCCGAAGAGACCCGTCAAGGCGCCGGTGCCGCTCGAATTATCGAAGCTGATGCGCAGGAGGAGGGAGGGCCTCAGGCCAGAACGCGCGGAGGCGGGCGGAACGGCCTGGGGATCGGGGACTTCGCCGAAGAAGGAAACGACGCGAAAGGATAGGACGCCGGCCCGCCACTCCTCGCCGGACAGGGACACGTAGCGTTCGATCTCTCCGGGGCCGAAGAAAGCGGCGCTGCGCAGGCTGTCCGCTCGGCTCGAGTCGACCTCGTCCTCCCGGTAGGCCGAGGCCCCCAGACCGAAGCTCACGCCGGCCGAGAAGGGGAGGAGCCGCGGCTCGCTCCGACCGATCCGGTAGCCGATGAACATTCCGCCCCGGGGCGGCCTCACGTCTCCGACAATGACGCCGGCTCCCCTGCCCAGCCTGCCCAATATAAGCGAGCCGTAGGCGCCCCAGATACCATGGAGAGAGTAGTAATCTATCTCGGGCACACGTATGGCCATCGCGTCATCCTCTTTGTCGCTAAAGGGTACCGTCTCGGCTCGATCCTGCTCATCGGGTAGGAGGCCGTTTATTCCATCGGCCTTTTTACCTATGGGCCGCAACAGCGTCCCATAGGGTGAATTCCCTCGCGTACCGGCGTAACTTCATGCCTGCTTTCCGCTCGAGCCCCATTCGACCGCGAACTTGCGGAGATCGGATGCGCTCGGTAGGCCCAGCTTGTCCTTTATGTGGTCACGATAGGCGTTGACCGTTTTCACCGAGAGGCCGAGGCGCTCAGCGATCTCGGCCGCGCCGCAGCCCCTGCCTATGAGGGTGAATACCTCGAGCTCCCGGTCCGACAACCTTTCCACCGGATCCGCGTCGAATTTGCCCCCGACGAGGCCTTCGAGCATCCGCTCGCGCAGTTCCTCGCTCACTGCTATGCGTCCTTCCAGGACCTCGCGCACGGCGTTCACGAGGACAGCGGGGCTCTCGTGCTTCATTACGTAGCCGCGGGCGCCCGCCTTGAGCGCCCTTTCTCCGTAGAGGTTCTCCTCGTGCATGGAGACGACGAGGACGATCGTCTCGGGATAATCGGCCTTGATGAGGCGCACGAGGTCGAGCCCGCTCTGGCCCTGCAGCGATATGTCCACGATCGCCATCCGCGGACTCGTGGCCGCGAGGAGCTCGAGGGCCTCCGGGATGCCTCCGGCCTCGCCCGCGCATTCGAGGCGAAGCTCCTGGCCGATGAGCATCGTAACGCCGTGCCGATAGAGGGGATGATCGTCGACGACTATGAAGCTCGGCCTGATGGGCATCTTCTACCTCGCCACCCTGCAGGTGACCGTCGTCCCGCGGTCCTTGGACCTTATGCGCAGCTCGCCGCCGATAACGCTCGCTCGGTACTTGAGTATATGGAGGCCCATGCCGTTCTCCTCCCGCTCTCCCGGCGGAATGCCGACGCCGTCGTCGCTGACCTCCGCGGTGACCGTCTCTCGGTCCATATAGAGGCCAACGCGGATCTCCTTGGCGAAGGAGTGCCTGATGGAATTGTTCAGCGCCTCCTGCACGATCCTGTAGAGGTGAAGGGCCTTCTCTGAGTCGCGGACGGCGAAGCCCTCGGTGACTTCGATTCTGATCGAAGCCCCTTCGCGCTCCCGCGCCGATTGGACTAGGCGCTCCACCGCGCCGACTATGCCCTTGGCCTCAAGCTCGGCGGGATAGAGCCCGCGGGCGATGCCCTTGGCGCGCGCGGCCGTCTCGCCGGCGGCGCGGGAGAGCGCCGCGGCCGCTTCGGATTCCGCGGCCATGCCACCGCGGCGAAGCTTGCCTTCGAGGACGGCCGCCATTATCCCGAGGCCCGCGATGTCCTGGCAGAGATTGTCGTGTATGTCCTGGCCGATCTTCCCGACTATCCGGTTCGAGATCTCGAGAAGCTCGCGCTCGAGGCCTTTTCGCCGTGCCATCTCCTCGACCAATCTCGCGTTGGCCATCGAGAGCTCGAGGGTCCGTGCCCTCACGGCCCGCTCCAAGCTGCGCTCGCGGTCGCGCTCCGCTGCCATGAGGATGGCTCCCTTGAGCGCGCTCGATACCTGGTCGCGCAGGGCTTCGTACATCCGCCTTTCGGTCGAGTCGGCGGTGCAGACGAGGTAGCCCAGTCTGTCGTCCCCGAAGCGCAGGGGCTCGCAGACGTATGCGCTCCAGCTGCCGGGGAGGCCTCCCGGGACGAGCTCGGCCGTCCTGAACCTCAGGCCATATGGCGCGAGAATGCGCGTTCCCTTCGAATCCGAGGCAAGGAAGAGCTTGGACCATTCGGGGGAGAGCCCTTTGGACTCGAAGAGGCTGAGCCAGCAGCCTGAGATGCCGAGCTCGCGCGTACCGCGGGCAATCTGCTTGAGGATGTGCTCGAGGGCGAAAGAGGAGACCAGGGAAGCCTCGATATCGCCGAACACCGATATTCGCCGCTCCGCCGCGAAGCGCTGGGAGGCCAGGTAGCGGCACTCCCCCTCGGCTATCGCCAGGAGGGCGCTCTCGCGCATCGACGGCTCGAAGGCCAGGCGCCTGAGTCGAGAGGGATTCCTGCCGGCGCGGATCTCGCGATTGACCTCGGCCGAGAGGGCGTTCAGGGGCTCGGATTGCGCGAGCTCATCGGCGTCGCCCTCGGACCGCGCCTCATCCGCTCCCCGGTTCGGCTCTTCTTGTCCGTGAGCGTAAGGGCATCCGCATGACTCGCGGACGACGAATGAGACGGTCGGCTGGGCCGCCGGTATCTCCGGGGCCAGGCCTAGCCGCTCCGCGATGCGGATGACGGCCAGGCGCCCGAGTTCGACGGCGGGCTGGCGAACCGTCGTGAGCGGGGGCACCGAGAGGCGGCTGTCCTCGGTATCGTCGAAGCCGGTCACGGAGACTTCTCGGGGGACGTCGACGCCCCGCTCGGCCAGGGCCCGGATGGCCCCGACGGCCATGAGGTCGTTGGCGGCTACGATGGCGTCTATCGGCAGCCCCGAGCAAAGGAAGCGCGCGACTTTCTCTCGAGCGTCCTCTTCGGTAAAGTCGCCGTAGAGTAGCTCGACCGTCGTCTCGGACGCTCGGCGGCCCGAGTCTTCGGGGCGATCCATCGCGTCCATGAATTCAGCCTCGCGCGCTTCGGACTCCTTATGCCCCTTAGGCCCTGCCAGAAAGAGGAAGCGCCTCCGGCCATGGATACGCACGAGGTGCTCTGCTATGGAGCTCATGCCGCCCGACGCGTCCACGCTTACGCTCGGAATACCTGGGAATTCGATGCCTATAGTCACGACGGCCTTGTCGCCGAAGCGGTCCAGGAATTCCTGCTGCTCGGTGTTCGAGATGTAGGTTCCTATGACGTTGGACATGATGACGAGGCCGGACATCTGGCTATGATTCGCGAGATCGAAGGCGATGTTGTCGAGAGCCTCGTAGCCTATGGGACTGCCGATGCGCTGCCCGCCGAAAAAGACTATCGCGGCGCCTATGCGCTCGGCCTCCAGGGTCGCGCCGCGCCATACCGCATTCTGATAGGCCTCGTCGAAGCGCGCCGCCAGGAAGCCGATGACCGGCGCCCTCTTCCCGCTCCATCCCATTACGACCTGCATCGCCTGAGAGGATAGCGTTCGGGCGCCCGCGCGTCCACGCTCATTCCTTGATCGCGCCGGCGAGAGTCCCCTGGATTATCCATCGGTGCCCCAGGATATACAGGATGACCGTGGGGGCGGCCGAGATTATGGCGGCTGCGGCGTACCGAGGCATCCTGTCGGTTCCGTAAGCGTTCAGGAAGGAAGCGACGCGGAGCTGCATGGTGAAATGCTCCTGGTTCGAGAGAAGGATGAGGGAGAGCAGGTAATCGCTCCAGGCTCCGATGAAGACCAGGATGAGGGCGAGCACCGTCGCAGGATTGGCGAGGGGAAGCATGACGTGGAAGAATGTCCCCGCGTGCCCCGCGCCATCGATGCGCGCCGCCTCCGCGAGCTCCGACGGCAGGCTCTTGAAGAAGGACCGGTAGATGAGGGTCCAGAACGGAATGCCGAAGGCGGCCATCGGCAGGAAGAGGCCGTAGAGAGTGTCGTTGAGCTTGGAGGCGACTTCCAGCTTGTATAGGGGGATGAGGACCATCTGCGCAGGCACGAAGTAGCCGACCATTATCGCGTAGAAAGCGATCTCGGTGGCCCTGCTTCTATAGCGGGCGAAGACGTAGCCAGCGAGCGCGGAGGGGGGGAGAGTGGTGATTATGGCGCCTATGCTCACGATGAAGGTATTGACGAGGCCCCGATCGATTCGCACTGCCTTCCAGGCCTCGATGAAATTGGTCCAGAGGATGCGGGTGGGCAGCGTCCACGGGTGGTAGACGAATTCGAGCTGGGTCTTGAAGACGAAGAGGAAGGGAATTATGAAAGGAAGGACGACGACGACTGCCAGGACGACGAGGAGGGCGGTGACGAGGACTTCGGGCGCTCCATGCCGTATCCTGACGGACTTGCTTCCGCGCCGGACGCTCGCGGCATTCTCGGCTTGCGTCATGTCTTCTCGCCTCCCTTCCTGCTCCCCAGCGAGAATTGCGCGATGGTGAAGCCGAGCGACAATAGGAAGATGACGACTCCGATGGCGGCCGCCTTGCCGTAGTTCCAGTTGATGAAGCCGTCTCGATACAATGTGATCCCGAGGGTGACGGTCGCGTTCCCCGGGCCGCCTGCCGTCATCAGATTCGGAAGGTCGAAGAGCTTGAGGCTTCCGACGGTGCAGAGCACGGCCAATATGCGCAAGGGATAGCCGAGATCGGGGAGGACGATGCTCCGGGCATATCGCCAGCCCGTGGCCCCGTCCAGCTCGGCCGCCTCGCGGACTTCCCTCGGTATCTGCTCTATCCTGGCCATGAGATAGATGATCGGGAAGCCGGTATATGCCCAGGTCGCTATCGTGAACACCGACCAGAAGGCGAGCTTCGGATTGCCGAGGAAGTCTATCGTGCCCAGCCATCTCCAGCCGATCGCGTTGGCGAGACTCGCAATGATGCCGAATCTGGGCGCGAATATGAATTTGCCCAGCATGGCCGTGATGGCCGAGGGCAGTACGTTCGCGAGATAGAATATCGCCCTCAATGGGCCGGTGAGCTTGTTGGCGTAGAAGGTGAGGGAAAATGCGACGAGAAAGGCTATGGGCAGCTGGATGAGGATGCTCCAGAATGCCCAGCTGAACACGTGCACGAGACCCGCCAAGAATTCCTCGCTCGTGAACAGCTTGGCGTAGTTGTCCAGTCCTATGAAGGTCTCCGGGCCCATGCCCGTGGACTTGGTAAGGGCGATGCGGAAGGTTTCTTCGATCGGATAATACAGGAAAATCGCGAGGAAGAGGAAGGCAGGAAGTAAGCAGAGACAGATGAAAGGGGCCCTTGTCTTGTCGCGGACCCGCTTCATCCCGCATTCCCCGGGCGTCCGCCGCTTCCCAGTTCATCGCTCACTTTCGCCGGCCTCCGTCGGGAATATTGTAATACAGCAGGCCCGCATCCTTCGAGGGCCATGCCCTCGGAGCAGGACGCGGGCTTGTACGGGCGAGCGGCCGCCGACGGGCCGCCTCCCCCATAAGCCGGTTATTTCTTGACCGGCCCCATGTTCTCCACGCAGAGAGCCTCGAAGTCAGAAAGCGACTTCTTTACGTCCGTGTCGGGAAGGAAGAAGGTCTGGATGGCGTCGTTGAGCGGCGAGGTGACCGCCGGGGGAAGATCCTGGTCCCACCAGAAGGTGATGGTCTTTGCGGCGCCGAAAACGGCCATCGCCTGAGCGGTGATCGGATTCTTCGCCTTCACGCCGGGCACGGAGGATATCCGGCCGGGATCGCCCGCAGCGGCTTCAGGGCTCATGGCGTAGGCGAGGAATTTGACGATGGCGTCCTTCTTGTCCGCGCCGGCCTTGCTCGCGGCGAAGCCGACGTCGGTCATTCCCATGACGTCCGTCGCCTTCCCTATGCCGCCCGACTTGAGCGCGGGGATGCCGTAGAAGCCGATCGTCTGGTCGGTGTAGTTGGGGTCGGCGAAGTTGCCGCACATCCAGGAGCCGGTGAGCATCATGCCGGCCTTGCCGGTGGCCATGAGCTGCTGGGCGTCGCCATAGGCCTCGCCGAGGGGCGTCTCGCCGAAATAACCCTTTTTGACCCAGGACTGATAGAGCTGGGCGGCCTTGACGAAGGGAGGGGAATCGTAGGGGAGCTTTCGGGCCGCGGCCCTCGCAGAGGCGTCGCCGCCAAAGCGGTTTGTAAGGTACATATATAGGGCGAGGGCGGGCCACTTGTCCTTGGCTCCGCACGCGAAGGGCTGGATGCCTTTGGCCTTTAGGGCATCGGCGACCGCCTCGAAGCCCTCAATCGTGGTGGGGACTTTGAGGTTGTTGGCCTTGAATATGCCCTCGTTGATGAAGAGGCCGGCAACCGCGAAGAAAGGCGCTACGCCGTAGATTTTGCCTTTCCAGGTCACGGCCTGAGCGGCAGCCGCGCTGCCGGGGACCGACTTAAGCTCCTTGGTGAGGTCGAGGAGCTGGCCGGCGTCGGCGTAGCCGCCCAGCACCGAGCCTCCCCAAGTTTGGAAGACGTCGGGAAGGCCGGAGCCCGAGGCCATCGTTACCTTGAGCTTGTCCTTGAATCCGTCATTGCCGAGTCCGACATAGTCGAGCTGGATGTCGGGGTACTTGGCTTGGAATCCGGCGACCAAGGCCTTGGCAAAGGCATGATCGGGGGAGTCGTCGGGAATGGCTTCTCCCCACACTGTCAGTTTCACTTTATCCGCGAACACCGAAGCGGAGAACAGGCTGAGGGCTAGGATGGTCAACGCGATGATATTGCGTTTCTTCATGCGAATTCCTCCATACTGGACTTTGGGATGCGCGACGGTAGGCCGCGTTCTCGATTAATCACTCTAAGCCCCATTTGCGCATCCCAAAATAGGGTAAACGCCGCATTCGAGGATAGGACGTTTAACCTATCCCCGACATTGCCCTTTGCGCTAGCCGCAGTATAGAATCCCGGGCGATGTCGTGGCAGAATGAAAATGGCGATTCGGGATGCGCAGAGCTAGGACTGCCGAGGCGCCTTCAGGGCACCGTCGGCTACGCGAGGCCCTTTGTCTTGGCCCTATCGAGACCGAGATTCCTCATCAGCGGGTTGCGCCTGGGGGTGGAAGCCCTTCGCTCCTTCTTTATTCCCCAGTTCGAGAATGCCATCCTCTTTCGCCGCCCAGTGGTGAATGTCGACCATCCTTTGGACGCGACCATCCCCTTCGTTCCCCGCTTCGTCAAGAAGTACCTAGAGTTCGTCAAGCTCTGGATGGCCTCTTTCTACAGGCTATGGCGCTTCTACGGCGACGATGCCATCCCCGACATCCTAGGTTTCCTCGACGCCATCCGCGGGCTCTACGCCGAGGCGGGGACCGTCTACCTGACCGTCCATACGACCACTACGAGGCCTTCGAAGAACTACAACCTGCGATTCGCCTTCATCCACGCAGTCGATCCTCACTTGGATTGCGTCCCGAGCCTTCACGTCCTCCTCGTCGTCTCGAATTGGCTCCTCGTCTCGGAAATCGTCGGCCGTCTCGGCCCGGACCAGGCGCGGGGCTTCAAGAGCGACCACGTCGAGCTCTGGGCCCGCAGCCTGCGACGCGAGGCTCTCGCGATCACCGAGAGTGTCCTCTTCGTCAAGCAGCATAGCGTAAACTGCATCGGCGCCTCGCTCTACTATCTGAGGCGCCGCTTCCCGCGATTCGGCGACGAGGAGGCCGAGGCCTTCGTCCGCGACTTGTTCTCTTCGGAGGCCGGGGGCCTCGTCAACTCGGAGGAGCTCCGCCGCACGATGCTCGAGCTCTGCTCATCCATGGAGAGGGCCTATGCCCGGAGTCCCGAAAGAGGGTGGCGCGAGCCCATCCTGGAGTTTATAAACGGCTTCTCAGGCTAGGCATTCCTCATCGCGCCCGCCTTCGTTCCGGCGGAATCGCCGGTCCGGGCCTCCCCACGACGGTTGCCGGGGAGCTTCCCCCGGACTTCAGAGCCGCCTCTGGTAGCGCAAGGCCACCGAAGCGTAGCCGAGTTGCTCCGACGACAGCTCGAAGAAGGGCAAGTCCAAGATATTGTAATCGGCCAGGAGCTCCAGGTCGTCTTTCTCGCCGAGCCTGAAATCGGGTCCCAATCCCAGTCGGGTGTGGTTCCCGTAGGCGTATCCCCGACGTCCCCCCTCGAAGACCAGATCGAAAAGGAGCCCGTATTCCACGGACAGGGCTACCGGAGCCTGGCGAAAGAGAGTGTGCTCGTATTCCAGTCCATACACAAAGGCGTTCAAGGCGTTGCCGCCGGTTCCCCGCGGGAACAGATCGTAGCCCAGCGCCAGCGACAGCAATGCGCTCATGGAGGGGCGGTCGAGGATGAGGTAGCCGTAACGGAGCCCCGCGATCGCGCCGCTGGCGGGCTGCGGGCTCGGCTCGGAATTCGACGCGATATAACCGTATCCGACTTCGACTCCCAGCACCCTCCCGATTGTCTGCCCGAAGCATCCGATCGAAATGTCAAGAAGAAGGACGAGCGCGAGCGCCCAGGTTGCGGCGGATTTCCCTATGGGCTTTGGATAGGATTCGACGCGAGCGTCCCGGGCCATGGGCTCCTCCTGGTGAAAGCCTTCCATGAACCGAAGGTATACAGCTTGAAGCTGGGAGGCAACAGGAATGCCGGTACGGCGGGCGGGATGGGAGCTCGGGGCGCGATCCCATTCTGTCCTGCGTCGTATTGACAGAGCCCCCCGGGTCCCGGAGAATCCCAAGTCAGGGCGATAAGCGCAATGGAGGTGCCCATGCCAGCGAAGAGATTGTCCCTCGGCCTCGCCGCGATCGCAATCACGGGCATCGCGGCCGCCGGTACACCGGCGACGGCCCTTCCCTCATCCATCAAGATCGGCATGGTCGAGACCCTCACGGGCGACAACTCCGCCTACGGGATCTCCATCCGCAAGGGCGTGGAGCTCGCGGCCCAGGAGATCAATGCCTCCAGCCTGCTCGGAGGGAGCCGGATCTCCCTCGTGGTCGCCGACGACAAGGCCGACAAGCAGGAGGGCATCAGCGTCTTCGGCAAGCTCATCGACGACGAGAAGGTGGCGGCCATAGTAGGGCCGACCCTCAGCGGCACGGCCTTCGCTGCGGACCCGATCGCGCAGAAGGCCGGAGTGCCGGTCCTAGGCACGAGCACTACGGCGGTCGGCATCACCGCGATGGGCGACTATATCTTCCGAGACAGCCTGCCCCAGGCGGCCGTCATTCCCGGCACCCTGGCCGCGGTCGTCGCGAAGTACAAGCCCCGGAAGGCGGCTCTCCTGTTCCAGGCGGATCAGGAGTACTCCAAGAGCGAGGCCGAGGTATTCAAGGCCTCCCTGGCCAAGCTCGGCATCCAGCTCGTCGGCGCCGAGAGCTACGGCAGGGGCGATTCCGACTTCCGCACTCAGCTCCGGAAACTCTGGTCGCGTAAGCCCGATATCCTGGTCCTCTGTTCCCTCGTCGGCGAAGCCATTCCCGCGCTCCAGCAGGCGCGAGAGATCGGCATCGCCGTACCTATCGTAGGCGGCAACGGTTTCAACAGTCCCAATATCCTCTTGAACGCCCCGGAAGCCTCCGAGGGGCTGATCGTCGGCTCCTCGTGGTTCATCGACAGCGACGTGCCGGAAAGCAGAGCCTTCGTGGAGGCTTTCCGGAAAAGGTACGGCGGCGATCCCGACCAATTCGCCTCTCAAGGCTATTCGGGCCTCTACATCCTCGCGAACGCGATAAAGCGGGCCGGCTCCGCCGACCGCGGGGCCATCCGCGACGCTCTCGCCGGGATACGCGACCTGGGCACTACCCTTGGGCCTTTCTCCTTCGACGCGAACCGGGATCCGATCTGCCGGAGCGTCCCCCTCACCGTCAAGGGAGGCAAGTACGTCCTCTTCCGATAAGTCGGCCGAAGCGTAGCGCGGCCGTGGACTTCGGCATCCTCGCGGACCCCGTCTTCTTCGTTCAGAACGTCGTGGATGGCCTGTCGCGAGGCGCGCTCTACAGCGTATTCGCGATGGGTTTTACGCTTATCTTCGGAGTCCTCGACATATTGAACCTCGCGCACGCCGCCACCTTCATGTGGGGCGCCTTCGCCGGTTGGCTCGTCATGGCGAAGGCTTCGATGCCACTTCCCGTCGGATTGGCAGCGGCCATGCTCGCGGGCGCCGCGATCGCCCTCGCGCTCGAGCTGATCGCCTTCCGGCCGCTGCGGCGCGCGGGCGCTCGCGCCGGCGCGGACAAGCTCAGCCCCATGATCAGCAGCATCGGCGCCTCCCTCGTGATGGTGAGCGTCGCCGAAGCCGTCTTCGGCGTCGAGACCAAGCGCTTCCCCGATAGGGTCCTGGATCCCAAGCCTTTCCTCATAGGGGGTATTGGCGGCGTACGGATCAGCCGGGCCCAGATCCTGATCCTGGCCGCCTCCGTCATCCTCGTGGCCGTCCTGGGCTTCTTCATCCGACGGACGCGCATCGGCAAGGCCATCCGCGCCGTAGCCGCCAGCCCGAGGGCTTCCCTCCTGCTCGGTATCGACGTGAACTCGATCATCGCGATCACCTTCCTGGTCGGCGGAGCGCTCGCGGGAGCCGCGGGCATCCTGGTCGCCCTCCTCACGAACGATATCGCGCCCGGGATGGGCGGCCAGATTGAGCTCCGGGGCCTCGCCGTCGTCATCCTGGGTGGCATGGGCAATATCGAGGGCGCGGTCCTCGGCGGCTTCCTCCTCGGCCTCGTAGAGACTTTTACGATCGCCTACCTGCCCGGCGGGAGCGACGTCAAGGACGCGATCGCCTTCCTCGTCATCTTCCTCATCCTCCTCGCCAAGCCCGACGGCATCCTGGGCAAGGGCAAGGCGGAGCGCGGGTGAGCGGAGGCTCGCGTCGTGCCGCGACTATTCGTCGCGGGGGCCCTTGGGTCGCGGCGGTCCTCATCGTCGCGGCTGACGCCTATCTCTGCGTCCGCGACCCGCAGGACCTCGACCGCCTCCTCATCAACGCGATGCTCGCCTTGAGCGCCTTCGCCACCCTTCATGCGCGGCTCCTGTCCCTCGCGAGCGCGGGCTTCGCGGCTATCGGCGCTTACGCCTCCGCCATCCTTGCCGTGAAGCTGGGCTTGCCCGTATTCTTGTCCATACCTGTCGCCGTCCTGCTATGCGGCGCCGTCGCCATGGTCATAAGCCTCCCCGTGCTTCGACTCAAGGACGTCTACCTCGCGATCTGCACCCTCGGCTTCGGCGAGATAGTGCGAGTGTCCATCATTCTCATTCCGGGCCTCACTGGCGGCTCCACGGGAGCCAACCTCTCCACGGGCTTCACCTACGCGACGATGAAGCAGACGAGGTCCTGGGCTCTCGCCCTGACCTTGGTTGCCATATGCTACCTGTTCTGGTCCGCCTCGAGGTCCAGGGTGGGGAGGGCCCTCCGCGCCATCCGCGAGAATCCGGAAGCCGCCGAGACCATGGGCATCGACGTCGTCGCCTACAAGAACATGGCCTTCCTCGCGAGCGCCCTCGTCGCCGGCCTCGCGGGGGCCTTCTACGCACATTCCGTTGGCTCTCTCGACAACGGCGACTTCAAGTTCAGCCGCGCCGTCGACATTCTCGGCTACGCCGTCCTGGGCGGATCGGGCGCGTGGTTCGGCCCCGTCCTGGGAGCGGGATTTTTGACCGCCCTCCCCATCCTCCTCCGCGACGGGCTCGGCTACGGATTGGGCTTCCTGAAGGATTTCGCCCAGTTTCCGAATATCCTGAATGGCCTCGCTCTGATGCTCGTCATCATCTTCGCGCCCGGCGGCATCGCCTCCGCCTTCCCGCGCGCCGCGGAACAGCGCGGCGTCCGGCGGCGGGACCTCGTCCGGCCGTCGGCGCCTGCCGGCGCCGCGGAGGCGCCTTCGCGGTCGACGGGCGGTAAGGGGAAGGTCCTCCTTTCGGTAAAAGGCCTAGGCCGATCCTTCAGCGGCCTCGAGGCTCTCTCCGACCTGAGCCTCGACATCGCGGAAGGCGGAATATACGGCCTCATAGGCCCCAACGGCGCGGGCAAGACGACTCTGATAAACCTCGTCTCGGGCCTCGTGCCGCCGAGCTCCGGGAAAATCGAGTGGCTCGGCCGGGAAATACAGGGACGCCGGGCTCACCGCATCGCGCGAGCGGGCATCGCCCGAACCTATCAGAATATCCGGCTCTTCGGCGGGATGAGCGTCCTCGAGAACGTAGTCGCGGGCCGCCATATCCGCCTTCGCACGAGCCTGGCCGCGGCGTGGCTCCGCCTCCCTTCCCAGCGGCGCGAGGAGGTCGAGGCGAGGGAAGAAGCCATGGGGCTCCTCGATCGGCTCGGCCTGTCCGAGCTGGCAGACGAGGATGCCGCCAGGCTCTCCTATGGCGACCAGCGGCGCGTCGAGATCGCGCGCGCCCTCGCCCTCGAGCCCCGCCTCCTGATGCTCGACGAGCCCGCCGCGGGGATGAACGAAAGGGAAACGTCGGCTTTGGGCGACTTCATCGTCGACCTGAAGAGGCAGGGCATCGCGATGCTCGTGGTGGAGCACCATATGGACCTCATCATGGAAATCTGCGACGAGATCGTGGTCCTCGACTTCGGGCGCAAGATCGCGCAGGGCGCGCCCGCCGCGGTGGCTCGGGACGAGGCCGTCCTCGAGGCCTATCTAGGTCGGGAGTGATGGACAGCCTCCTCGACGTCCTCGGCCTCGAAGTGCGCTACGGGAATATCGAGGCGGTCCGGGGCCTTTCCTTCTCGGTGAAGGAGGGGAGCATCGTCGCCATGATCGGGGCGAACGGCGCGGGCAAGAGCTCGACCCTCCTCGCTCTCAGCGGACTCGTCCGAGCATCAGGCGGCTCGATCCTCTTCCGAGGTCGCGACATCGCCGCGCTCCGCGCCGACCGCATCGTGAGCGCCGGCCTCGTCCAGGTGCCCGAGGGCCGCGCGATGCTCGCTCCCATGAGTGTAGCGGAGAACCTCGAACTGGGCGCCTGGACACGCCGATATAAAAGTAATTTCCGGGACGCATCCGGACTTCAAGGCGTCGCGACCGACCTGGAGCGCGTGTACGCCCTGTTCCCCGCTCTCGCGGAGCGGCGATCCCGGCTCGCCGGCTCTCTCAGCGGGGGCGAGCAGCAGATGCTTGCGATCGGCCGCGCCCTCATGGCCCGACCCAAGCTCCTCCTTCTCGATGAGCCGAGCATGGGCCTCGCGCCCAGGCTGGTGACCGCCATCTTCGAGACGATAGGCGAAATACGGCGTTCGGGCACGACTGTACTCCTCGTCGAGCAGAACGCGCGCCTGGCTCTGCGCGTCGCCGACTCGGGCCTGGTCCTTTCGCACGGCAGGCTTTTCAAGGAAGGCTACAGCGCCGAGCTCCTTGCCGATCCCGCGATCGTCGAGGCCTTTTTGGGGAAGGCCTAGGCCGCGAGTCGACCGGGGCGTCGTCGAAAACTTGACACTCGACCGCGACGGCGTCGATACTGGGGAAAGCGAGGATGCTCCCCATGCGCCAAGCAAAGAGTACGAGGCTTTCCGGCTATACCATACTCCTCGTGGACGATAATCCGGAGTATCTGGAGGCGACCCGGATCCTCTTGGAGCATGAAGGCCACGACGTTGTCTGCGCTGCCGACGGCCAATCCGCATTGGATATCCTGCGTCGGCGGCGCGTAGACCTGGCCCTCCTGGACTACTTCATGCCCGGCATCACGGGCGAAGAGGTCGTGGCGCAGCTCAGGCGATTCAATTCCTATGTCCAGGTGATCCTGCAGACCGGCTACGCCAGCGAGCAGCCTCCGCGCGAGCTCCTGCGCCGACTGGACATCCAGGGCTACTACGACAAGAACGAGGGGCCCGAGAAGCTCCTCATGTGGACCGACGCGGGCCTCAAGGCCGCTTCCGCGATCAAGACGCTGAACAAGAGCCGGCAGGGCCTGCGCTACCTCCTGGACGCCACGTCCAGCCTGCACAAGATCAGGCCCCTGAGCGAGCTTCTGCAAGGGCTGCTCTACCAGGTCGCGGAGCTGCTGGGCGCTGACGATTCGTTCGTCGGAGTCTATCCCCAGGGCGAAATCCGCGATGCCGGGGCGGCCCCCGTCGAGAGCTCCGCGGCGACGACGGAAGACGATAAGGAACTGATCGTGAAGGCGGGCACCGGACGATTCTCGGAATGGGCTATGGCGGTCGGCCCTCTGGAGGACGGCATGGCGGGCGCGATCGCCGAAACGCTCCGGAACGGCCGGATCCGAATCCTGGAAGAAGCCACCGTCGTGCCGCTGCGGGTCGGGGAGACGATCCTGGGAGCGATCTACCTCGATCGCCCGGCTGTCCTCGAGGACGACGTCGAGCTGCTGCAGATCTTCGCGAACCAGGCTGCGGTGGCCATTCAGAACTCGCAGCTCTACGCCCTGGCGACCCTGGACTCGCTTACCGGGGCCTATGGTCGCGGCCTCTTCGATACATGGCTCCTGCGCGAGCTCCGGTCCGCCTTTCGCTTCCGGGAGCCGCTCGCCCTCCTGATGGTGGACCTGAACGCGATGAAGAGGATCAACGACACCGCGGGGCATCTAGCGGGGGACCAGGCTCTTTCGACGGTCGGGAAGGTCCTGAAGCAGGCGACTCGCACGACCGACATAGTGGGGCGCTACGGGGGCGACGAGTTCGCCTTGGTCCTGCCCCGATCCGAGGCTCAGGGCGCCGGCATCGTGGCCAGGCGCATCCTGAGCCTGCTCGAGGGCCGATCGGTACCCGTACCGGGTGGAGCCATTCCTCTCTCCGTCAGCATCGGGCTGGGCACGCTGACGGCTCCGGTTCCGACCTCGGTAGGACTGTCCCGCCGCATGTCGGAAGCATATTTCCAGCGTATCGGACAGGAGCTCGTCAAAAGGGCCGACGAAGCGCTATATCGGGCCAAGAAAGACGAGGAGAACCGCTTCTATCAGGGCGAGCCGACCACATGGCTCGCCGCGAGCGAGGCGGTTCAGGCTGAGCCCGGTGAGTCCTGAAGCGGAGACGGGCGCGGCGCGCCCGACGATCGGCCTCTTCATCACCGACCTCAACCAGCCGTGGACCATCCCGCAGTGGCGGGGAGTGTCAGACGGGGCCCGGCGCCGGAACGCCAATTTCATCTGCTTCCCGGGCGGACTCCTGATGGCCAGACACGGCAACGACGCCCAGGCGAACGTCCTGTACGATCTCGCGCGCGGGAACCGTATCGACGGACTGGTGATATGGACCGCAGGCCTCGACAGCTACGTCCGCTCGGCCGCGGTGGAGGTATTCGCCGCGCGCTACCGCCCGATACCGATCGTCAGCGTCGAGCACCCCATAGCCGGCATACCCAGCGTGCTGATGGACGACTACGGCGCGATGCGCGACGTCATCGCCCATCTTGCCGAGGTCCACGGATATCGGCGTATCGCCTTCATACAGAGCGCATCGACGGACCACCCTGGCATAATCGACCGCTACCGGGCGTACAGGGAGGCGCTGGCCGGGTACGGCATAGCCTTCGACCCGAGCCTCGTCTCGCCTCCCTTCCATTTCGAAGATCGGAAGAACCACCCCGCGCTGAGAGATTGGATCCTGGAGCTTCGGTCGGGCGGAAGGGCGGCCATCGTGGGATTCAACGATCTCGCGGCCCTGGCCACCCTGGAGGAGATCAAATCCCTGGGCCTGAGAGTTCCCGGTGACCTGGCCCTGGCCGGCTTCGACGATGTCGAAGAAAGCCGCGCTGTCGTTCCGCCCGTCACAACGGTCCGACCGCCCTTCTATGAAGCGGGCCTCAGGGCGGCTGAAACGCTCATCGACCTCCTCGAGGGCAAGCAGGTCGCCGAGAGGACGCTCCTGTCAGCCAAGATCGTGATCCGCCGCTCATGCGGCTGTCGGGACTCTTCGGTCCTCCTTGCCTCGGCCGGTCCGGGGGAAGGAGGAGGGACGCCGACGCGGTCCTCCCTCGCCGCCCAAAGGTCGCGAATCCTCCCGGCGATGGTCCGCTCCGTCGCCGACTCCTCGCAGATGAGCGAAGGCGGTTGGCAGGAGGCGGCCTGGGACGCGCTAATGGACGAGCTGGACGGTGGCGCCGACGGGCGCTTCCTCGATGCGATGGAAGAGGCCCTGCGCCGCGCCCTGGCCGACGGCGTCGAGGTGCTGGCCTGGCAGGACGCGGTCTCGACGTTGCGGCGCATGTCCCTTCCCAATCTGGAGGCCGGGGACCTGAGCAGGGCCGAGGATCTCTGGCATCAGGCGCGGGTGGCGATAGCGAGCGCGGCGCGACAGCAGGAGGCCGCGCGCAGGCAGGAGGCATCGAAGCGTATGGACATCCTGCGGGAAATCCAGGCCGACCTCATAACGACCTTCGATATGCGCGGCCTCATGAACGCCCTGGCCGATGGCATGCCGAGGCTGGGGATATCCGGCTGCTTCATCTCCCTGTACGAGAATCCCCAACGCTACCGCTACCCCCTGCCGGCCCCCGCGCTCTCGCGCCTGATGCTGGCCTTCGACGCCCGCGGACGGATCGTCTTGGAGCCCGATGGGCTTCCCTTCCCCTCCCGCCGGCTGGTGCCCGAAGGGATATGGCCGGAGGAAGGTCCCTTCTCGCTCGTCGCGGAACCGATTTTCTTCCGAGAGGACCAGCTCGGCTTTGTACTCTTCGAGATCGATTCGCGCGACGAATTCGTCTACGAGACCCTTCGGAGCCTGATCTCGAGCGCCGTCGAGAGCGCCCGCCTCTTCGAGGCCCAGGATCGCGCGGAACGGGATCTGGAGCAGGAGAGGAACCTCCTGCGCACCCTCATAGACCAGATTCCCGATTACATCTACGTCAAGGACCGGGAGGGCCGCTTCCTCCTCTCGAACATGTCGCACACTTCGATCAAAGGCGCGCGCTCGATAGAGGGGATCATCGGGAAGACGGATTTCGATTTTTTCGAGCGTCCGCTTGCGGAAAGGTACCTCGCTGACGAGCGCCGTGTCCTGGAGGATGGAGCCTCGATGCTCAACCGCGAGGAGCATTCGGGCGGGGAGGATGGAAGGACCACCTGGGTGCTGACCTCGAAGGTGCCGCTCCGCGGCGTCGGCGGCGAAATCATCGGCCTCGTGGGCGTGAGCCGAGACATTACCGATCGCAAGCGGACCGAGGAGGCGTTGAGGCTCCAGTCCGTGCGCCTCCGAATGGCCCTCGACGTAGCCGGCACGGTCACAGCCCTTCTCGACGTCGACGAGATACTGCACCGCGTGGCAGGCTTGATACGGGAGAAGTTCGGCTATTATTGCGTCAGCGTCTTCCTCGTCGAGGACGGAGGAACCTGGGCCGTGCTGCGGGCCATCAGCGGCGCCGTCGACGTCGGGGGGCTCGTCGGGACCGAGCGCGTGGAGGTGGGTGGTCGAAGCATGGTCGGCTACGCCACAGCTCGCGCCGAGGCGCGGATCGCCCAGCGCATCGAGGCCGATTCCGAATTCTTCCCCTATCCGGTCCTGCCGCGAACCCGCTCGGAGGCCGTGCTTCCGATGCTGGTCGGCGAGGATACGATCGGCGTGCTCGACGTCCAGAGCGATCGGGCCGAGGACTTCCCCGAGGACGCCGTCACCATCCTAAAGACCATGGCCTATCAGATCGCGATCGCGGTTCAGAACGCGCGCCTGCACGCAGCGGAGAAGGAGCGGTCCCGCGAGCTCGGCGAAGCGTACAAGGCGCTTCAGGAAAACCAGGCGCGGACCCTCATAGCGGAGAAGATGTCCTCTCTCGGCCGCCTTACCGCCGGCATCGCCCACGAGATGAACACCCTCCTCGCGGCCCTGAGGGCCTCGCTCATGGAGATCGGCAGGCTCGCCGACGAGTACCAGAGCTCGATCGGGGACGCCCGCGTCACGGCGGAGGACCACGGCGAGATCGCCGCCGATATGAAGGCTTCGATCAAGCTCGCCAATACGGCCGCCGAACGCGCCGTCAGCTTCGTCCGGGGCATCAAGACCCAGACTCGCAACATGGGACGGGTCGATAGGGAGCGATTCGACCCCGTCCCGGTCATCGAGGAGGCGCTGCTCCTCCTCAGTCATGCCCTGCGCAGGGCGAATTGCGATATCAGCTTCGAACCCCCGGTCGCCCAGGCGGAGCTCGTCGGCTCTCCCGGGCGCCTGGCCCAGGTCGTGACCAATCTCGTGACGAACGCGATCGACGCGAGCGTCGGGAAGGGTCGCGGGAAGATAGCCCTGGGCTTGACCTCGACCGGCGGCTGCCTCGAGCTGAGAGTGAGCGATCGCGGCATGGGAATCCCCCGCGAGAGACTCTCCGGAATTTTCGAGCCGCTCTTCACGACGAAGCCCGTCGGCCAAGGAACGGGACTCGGGTTGGCGATAGTCCACGATATCGTGGCCGGAGAATTCGGAGGCACGATCGATGTCGAGAGCGAGCTCGGGAGCGGCAGCGCCTTCATCCTTCGCTTTCCCGCGCCGATGGCCTGACTCGAGCCCGGCCTCGAGGCCCCTTACCTTTCGACCACAGGATTGCGGAGGACTCCTACACCCTCGATCACCACCTCGTAGTCCGTCCTGGCGCGAAGAGCAGAGGAGCACGACCATCGCGAACTCCCGTCGGGCTTTCCTTATCCCCTTCTTGAAGATAAAATACGCGTGACGGGACCGCGACGCAAGCCGATCGCCCGGCCGATCCGTCATGGAGGACTCGAATGAAGCCTGCCCGCCGATTCGCGCTCGCGCTAGCCTTGGCCGCCGCCGGATCTTCCTTCGCCCAGGGGAACGGCGCCCAGGTGGTAAACGTCTCCGACGCGGAGCAGTTGGTCGGCGCCATCGCCTCCGACAGGACGATAGTGCTCGCCAAGGGCGATTACGCGCTCTCGACCGCATATGGAATCGAGACCGATAACGCGACCTGGAAGGATGGCAAGGACGGCAAGGAGCTTTCGCTATCGAAGCTCCGGAACGTCACGATCCGAGGCGCCGACGGCGCCAGGATCGTCTCCGGGTCGAGCTTCGCCTCGATCGTCGGCATCTACGATTCCAGGAACGTCACGTTCGACGATATCCGCTTCGTCCGCCAGTCCTCGAAGGGCTCCGAGGCCGGGGCGGGCAGCCTTTACGCCGAGTCCGTACAGGGCCTGACCATAGACCGATGCGCCTTCGAGGGACCGACCGCCACGGCGATAGAGCTCTGGGAGTGCAAGGACGCGGCGATCAAGCGCACCGAGATATCGGGCACGAGTTCCGGGGCGTTGTCGGCCTCCTACACCCAGGGACTCGAGCTCAGTTCCTCGCGCATCGAGGCCTGCGAGGGTTACCCCCTCCTCTACCTGGAAAATTCCGACGAGGTATCGTTCGACGGGACCGCATTCGAGGGCAGCAAGGGCGGCAACTTCATCGAGATCTATTCGGACTCGGGGAGCCCCGAGTCGATCCGCTTCGATAACTGTTCGTTCAAGGGCAATCAGGTGGATTACTTCGCCGGCACACGGTTGCTGCCCGCGACCGACGCCTGCAGATTCGCCGAGAACAGCTTCGACGAGGGCTGGGAGACCGATTCAGTCGCCCCGGCGAGCGACGATTCCAATAATTACGGAAGGAACTCGGGGAGCGACAAAGGCGATTCTCAGACGAATCCTCGCTACGATCACCCTTCGGGCCTCTCCTTCGCATATCCGCAAGGCTGGGAGATGAAGGAATACGCCGCACGGTCTAGGGTCGGCGTCTTCGCCCCGGACGGCAGGAGCCTGGTCTTCTTCCTCGATGCCTACGCCATTCCCGGCAAGGATGCGATCCCCCAGTCCGATCCGGAAGACAAGGTGGCCGGGAAGGTCTTCGCCGAGGCCGGCGCGGCGCTGGCCAAGCTGCTCAAGGACGATGCCGGAGTCGCCTTGTCCTTGAAGGCCGACGGCGAGCCTTACGCCGACGGCGACCTGCTCTCCGCGGATTACAAGGGCATCGCGACCAAGGGCGACGGCGAGAGGGCCGCGGCGAGGGCTCGCTTCATCCTGAACAAGGGGAAGGTCGAGGCCATGGTCGGCCTCGCGGCCGACGCGTCTTCCCTGGAGGCCGACGGCGAGATCGACGGGATATTCTCATCGCTGGGCCCGACCGACGACGAAGGCGACTGAGGGTCCTCGGTCGGATTGCCCAAGCTCGCCTCGGATGCTAGACTGGGCAATATTCCGGCACCCCTAAGGAGAGCTCCATGGTAATTCTCACCCTTAATTGCGGATCCTCTTCCGTAAAATATCAAGTGTACGATTGGGAGTCGAAGGATACCCTCGCCACCGGCATCGTCGAACGCGTCGCCATCGGCGGCTCCTCCATCACCCACAGGTGCGGCGGTCAGACGGATTACGTGCTTCAGCACGAGTGCCCTACACATACCGTCGCCATCGAACTCATCCTCAGCACGCTGGTCTCCTCCGAGTGCGGCGTCATTAAGGACATGTCGGGGATCAAGGCCGTCGGCCACCGGATGGTCCACGGCGGGGCCAAATTCGCCCGATCGGTCCTCATCGACGAAGACTTCCTCGCCACCTTCCGGGATCTGACTGACCTCGCGCCTCTGCACAATCCCGCGAACCTCATGGGCGTCGAGGCCGCCAAGGCCGTCCTGCCGGATGCGCCGCACTGCGCGATCATGGACACCGCCTGGCATCAGACGATGCCCGACTTCGCCTACAGCTACGCCATCCCGCGCGAATGGCGGGACAAGTACTCCGTGCGCCGCTACGGCTTCCACGGCACGAGCTTCCTCTACAACGCCAAGCGCGCGGCCGTCCTCCTGGGCAAGGACCCCTTCCAGACGAACCTGATCATCGCGCACATCGGCAATGGAGCTTCCATCAATGCCGTCAAGGATGGGCTCTCCTACGACACCTCGATGGGCATGACCCCCCTCGAGGGTCTCGTCATGGGCACGCGCTCCGGCGACGTGGATCCGGGGATCATCTTCCATATGATGCGCAAAGCGGGGCTTCAAGGCAGCGACGTGGAGAAGGCTCTCAACAGGGAGTCGGGCATCCTCGGCCTCACGGGAAAGTGGGCGGATAGGCGCGACGTCGAGCAGGCCGCCGACAAGGGCGACACCGTCGCGATCCTCGCCCAAAGCGCCGAGGCCTATCGCATTAAGAAGTACATCGGCGCCTACAGCGCGGCCCTCGGCCGAGTGGACGCCCTCGTGTTCACGGCGGGCGTCGGCGAGATGGCTCCCGCGATACGCCGCCTCGCTACCGCGGGGCTCGAGAATATCGGCATCGTCGTCGACGAGAAGAAGAACGACTTCGCCAAGTGCCGGAATGCCGAGCTCGATATCACCGGCAAGGGCTCCAAGGTGAAGGTCTTCGTCATTCCCACCGACGAGGAGCTCGTGATGACCGAGGACGCCTACGCCCTCATGGCGGGAAAGTACGATGTCCACACAAAGTACCGCTACTACTTCCAGGACGCATCCTACGTCAACAGGGCCCGGGCCGAAGGACTCGAGCGCGATCTGGAGAAGAAGCCCTACCTGAAGGAGCTGATCGCCCGAGTCCCGTAACGGCTTGAACAAGCGATTCGGGCGAATTTATAGTAACTCCAGCATGATCCACTCGGCTGCCGGATACGCGATCCTGGGCTTCCTCGCCGCCTGCCTCGGCGGCGCGGCCTTCGGACTAGGGCGGGCGTGCCTAGCGGCCGGGCGGGGCCCGGAAGCGGCCGGCGCCAGAGCGCTGGAGGCGCTCGGCGCAGGGATGGTCGTCGTAGGCCCCAGGGGTCGCGTGGCGAGCATCAACGCGGAGGCGAGGATCCTCCTGGGCCTTCTGGGCGGCCCTTCCGCCGGGGGCGAGGCGCCGGCGGCCGCCGATTCCCTGCGCATTATGTCGGCTCTGCGCGGTGTCCCCGAGCTGGCGACCCTCGTCGTGGCCGGAGAGGGCGGAGCGGAGATCGAGCTGGGCGAGGGGACAGGCCAGCGCAGGATAGAGGCGCGCGCGCTCCGCTTCGGCCGCTCGGGACGCGGGGTCGTCCTCATCCTCGAGGATATCACCGAAAGCGCCGCCCTTCTCGCGGAGCTCTCGGCCCTCGCTTCGAAGGACGCCCTCACGGGACTATGCAATCGGCGGCGCTTCGACGAGCTTGGAGGGCGCGATATCGAGCTGTCTCGGCGCTCGGGCAAGAGCGTCGGTGTCCTCATGGTCGACCTGGACCTCTTCAAGCGCGTGAACGACGAGTACGGCCACGCCGTCGGCGACGAGCTGTTGAAGGCCGTCTGCCTCGCCTTCAGGGAGGTTCTGCGATCCACGGACGTCCTCGCGCGCTACGGCGGGGAAGAGTTCGCGGTCCTGCTTCCGGACAGCGGCGCGCAGGACAGTGTCTCCGTGGCCGAACGCATCCGCGGCCGCATCGAGGGCTTCTCCCTTCCCTGCTCTGGCGGGAGCGTGCGCATCACCGCGAGTCTAGGTGTCTACTCGGGCGTCCCGGCGCCGGGGGAGGACCTCGCCGTCTTCCTGAAGCGCGCCGACGAGGCGCTCTATCGATCCAAGGCGATGGGTCGAAACAAAGTCAGCTATTGGGATCCGATACGGCAGGGGGGAGCATGAACATACTGATCGTGCACATCCGGATATCGAAGGATAAGGTGGAACAATTCATCGCCGCGACCCGCGAGAACGCGGTGGCCAGCCGACGGGAGCCGGGCATCGCGCGGTTCGATTTCCTGCAGGACGAGTCCGATCCCTGCCGCTTTGTCTTGGTCGAAGTCTATCGCGACGCCGAGGCGCAGGCCAAACACAAGGACACGGCCCATTACTCGAGATGGAAGGAGCTCGCCGAGCCGATGATGGCGGAGCCTCGGACCCGCGCTCTCTATTCCGAGCTATGAAATTCGAGTTCGCGGCTCCCGGCAGGATCATCTTCGGTCCGGGCTCCGTGTCCGAGGTCGGCCCCGCCGCGGCCCTCCTGGCCGGGACGCCGGGCTCCGCCCTTCGGGCCCTCGTCGTCTCGGGAGCCGGGTCCCTGGCCGTTCCGAGGGATGGGGGGAATCCGCGCGCCGCTCCTCTTTTGGCATCGCTTGAAGCCGCCGGGATAGCCTGCGAGCGTTTCGCTATCGGCACGGAACCCCGATTCGAGGATGCCCGGGCCGCCTTGGCGCAGGCTCGGGCTTCCGGCTGCCGGCTGGTGGTCGGATTCGGAGGAGGCTCCGCCCTCGACCTCGCCAAGGTCGTCGCCGCCCTCCTCGCCAATCCGGGCGACCCCCTGGATTATGCCGAGGTCATAGGCGGGGCAAAGGCCCTCACCGAGCCCTCATATCCCTGTATTGCCATCCCCACCACGGCCGGTACCGGATCGGAAGCGACGCGCAACGCCGTGCTCGTCTCGACGGAGGAAGGCGTCAAGGCAAGTCTGCGCTCTCCGACCATGCTGCCCCGCCTCGCCATCGTCGATCCCGAACTGAGCTACCGTCTGCCCCCGAGCGTCACCGCGGAAACCGGCATGGACGCCCTGGCCCAGCTTCTCGAGCCCTTGGTCTGCTCGAGCCCCAATCCCCTAGTTGACGGGATCTGCCGCGAGGCGCTTCCGCGCGCCATAGCCTCGCTGCCGCGGGCTTTCCGAGATGGAGGCGACGAAGGCGCTCGAGAGGGAATGGCCTACGCCAGCCTCTCGGGGGGCCTGGCGCTCGCCAATGCCCGTCTCGGGGCGGTTCACGGCTTCGCTGCCCCCCTGGGCGGCGCCTTCCCCATTCCGCACGGCGCCGCTTGCGCCGCCCTCCTGGCTCCCGTAGCCACCGCCAATGTCCGCGCTCTCCGAGCGCGGGACCCCCGTAGCCCCGCATTGGCGAGATATGCCGAGGCGGCCCGAATGTTGACCGGATCTGCAACCGCCCTGCCGGAGGATGCGGGACCCGGTCTCAAGCGGCTCGCGGACGAACTCGGGATACGCGGCCTGCGGTCCTTCGGAATAAAATTGGAGGACTTTTCGGCTATCACGCGCAAGGCCGCGGCCGCCAGCTCCATGCGCGGCAATCCGATCCCCCTACTTCCGGACGAGCTTGCGGCGATCCTGGATGCCGCTTGGTGAAAAAAGGACTAAAAATTACGAGCATTTATTAAGAACGCGTAAAATATGTCAATATGCGCGGTTTATGCCAAACTACATTATTGTGATTTTCGCGATATGTGCATATATTCTGCGTAATAGGTTTGAGGATGGAAAGGCTTGCCTAGGTTCCTTCCTTCCTCTAGTCGACGGCGCCGGCCAGGCGGCTCCGTCTTGGCCTTCCGGGGTTAGCCTCCTTCCCCGGAAGGCCTTTTTATCTATATACTCCGTGCAATGGAGCTCAAGGATTTCGATGCTTGGTGCCGTACGCTGCTGGAGATCGACAGGCTCGCCGGGGTCGACGATTCCCTCAACGGCGTACAGGTTGGGCGTTCGGCCGGTAAGGTCGAGCTCGTCGCCTTCGCCGTGGACGCCTGCGCGGAGAGCATACGCAGGGCGGCATCGTCGGGAGCGCAGGTCCTTTTCGTCCACCACGGCCTTTTCTGGGGGAGGCCCGCCCGAATCGAGGGCCCCCTCCTAGAGCGTCTGAGGCTCCTCCTCGGCGCCGATATGGCTCTGTATGCGTGCCACCTTCCCCTGGACAAGCAGCCCGAACTCGGCAACAACGCTGTCCTAGCCCGCCTCATTGGGTTGAAGGAGGCCAAGGGCTTCGGGGAGTTCCATGGAATCCAGATAGGCCTTCGGGGAGTCATCGATCCTCCCCTCACGCTGGACGAGGTAGTGCGTCGAGTCCTCCCCGACGGATCGAGGCCGAGGTCCCTCATACCCGGGCGCAAGGCGCTGATCGCGAGCGCGGCAGTCGTGTCGGGCGGCGCGGCCATGGAAGCGCTCCAGGCCTTGAGCGAAGGTGTCGATCTCTACGTCACCGGGGAGCCCTCGCACTCGATCTATCACGGCGTGCTCGAGGGCGGCATGGCCTTCCTCGCCGCCGGCCATTACGCCACCGAGGTTTGGGGCGTCAGGGCCCTGGCCGAGCGCCTCTCGCTCGAGACCGGGATAAAGGCCCTCTTCATAGATCTCCCGACGGGCCTATAGGCTCGATCCCGAAAGGATAAGGAATGCCTAAGCCAAGGATGCCCCTCGCCCCCTTCGCCCTGAGCCTCTCCATAATCGCGGTCGATCAGTTGAGCAAGGCGCTCGTCGCCTCCAACGTCAAGGCTGGCTCGATCGCCTTCAGCGCCTTCGGCGACTTCCTCTGGATCGTGCGCCAGCAGAACCTCGGGATGGCTTTCAGCCTCCTCGATGGGCTCCCCTCGCTCGCGAGAGGCGTCTTCCTCGTCGCTTTGCCCCTCGTCCTCGTGGCCGCGGTCCTGGTCTTCTACTTCAGGAGCTCTGAGCCGACGCCGCTTCAGCGATGGGCCCTCTGCGGCATCGCGGGCGGCGGGATCGGCAATGTCATCGATAGGATAGTCAGGCCCGAAGGGGTCGTCGACTTCATCAGCGTGAAATTCTACGGACTCTTCGGATACGAGCGCTGGCCCACTTTCAACGTCGCCGACTCGAGCGTCGTGATCTGCGCCATCCTGCTCGTCGTCTCCACGATAGTAGCCGACGCAAGGAGAAAGCCATGACCAAGAACGGCAGGAGGGCTCTCTTCCTCCTCGTCGCCACGGCGGCCAACATGCTGCTGACCGTGATCATCATCGTCGTCCTATTCATCGCGCTGAACGCCCTCTCGATGGCGATCGGGCTCAAGGGCCTGGGCGGCGCCATAATCATCTTCTCGTTCTTGGCGGGCGTCATCCTCTCTGCCTTCGCCTACAGCAGGGTTCTCAAGGCCCTGCGCAGGCGTCCCGGCCTCGAAGAGCGCTTCGGGCTGCTCAAATAGGGGAAGGCCATGGCCGGATACGTCGACAAGCTAGCTTCCCTGGGCGTCAAAGTGCCCGAAGTCCTCTTACCCGCAGCGGAGACGGACTACTCCAAGTGGGCCGTCGTGGCCTGTGACCAGTACTCGTCCGAGCGCGAGTATTGGCGGCGCGCCGAGGCCTTCGTCGAGGGAGCGCCCTCGACCCTCGGCCTCATCTTTCCGGAGGCCTACCTTGAGGACGCCGACGCCGAGGCGAGGATCGCTCGGATACAAGCCGGCATGCGCCGCTATCTCGAGGACGGAGTGCTGGCCTCCGCCGGCGAAGGACTCGTCCTGGTCGAGCGCTCCACTCCCTACGGGAGCAAACCCCGCGTGGGCCTCGTGCTCGCGGTCGACCTCGAGGCCTATCGCTACGACCCCGACTCCGCCTCCCTGATCCGCCCCAGCGAGGGCACGATCGTCGAGCGGCTCCCTCCCCGCATGCGCATCCGCCGCGGGGCCGCCCTTGAACTGCCCCATATCATGCTCCTCCTCGACGACCCGAAGCGAGCCGTGATCGAGCCGATCTATGCCGCGCGCTCGTCCCTTCCCGAGCTCTACGACGCCGAGCTCATGTTCGGCTCCGGCCGCGTCCGCGGATGGCAGGTCAAGGCCCCGGCCCTTCTCGAATCGATGGCCGCCGCGCTCGGGCGCCTGGCCGATCCCGCCGCCTTCGAGGCCGCGCACGGCTCCAAGCGGCCCCTTCTCTTCGCGGTGGGGGACGGCAACCACTCCCTGGCGACCGCCAAGGCCGTTTGGGAGGAGATCAAGGCCGGGCGCGGGGAAGAGCCGGGGATAATGGAGCATCCGGCCCGCTATGCCCTGGCCGAGCTGGTCAACGTCCATGATGAAGGCCTACCCTTCCATCCGATACACCGGATCCTCATCGGCCTGGACGAGGGCGCGCTAATCGACGCCCTCGCGGCCGGTCCCGGAGACGCTTCCCGGAGCGGGCTCGAGTTCGAGATCGATCGCCTCGCGTCGCCCGAGGCGGCCATCGCGGCTGTCGAAGACCCGACCGTAAAGGGCGACGCCGCGCAGCGGATCGCCTGCATCTCCCCGACGGGCTCGCTCGTCATCGCTTTTCCCCGGCCGAAAGCCAAACTAGCTGCCGGCACTCTCCAGGACTTCCTCGACCCCTTCCTCAAGTCCCGGCCCGGTGTCGGCATCGATTACATCCACGGCAAGACGAGCCTGCTCGCCCTGGCCGCCAAGCCCGGGAATCTCGGGCTCTACCTCCCTCCCATCGACAAATCGGGCTTCTTCGAGACGGTGATACGCGACGGCGTCATGCCCCGAAAGACCTTCTCGATGGGCGAGGCGGCGGAGAAAAGATTCTATATAGAGGCCAGGAGGATAACGCGCTAGCCATTCGTCCTTTTTCGCTCGACTTGACATGCCCCGAGTATTCTGTACAATGCCCCTAGGCATTAGTGCTGCAGGGGGTAAATCATGGTCATCCTCTTGGCCGACGTCTTCGCGCCGGACCTGCCCGCGAGGCTCAAGAGCTTCGGCGATGTCGTGACGGAACCGGGTCGCGTGTCCGAGGCGGAAGTCATAATAGTCCGCTCCAAGACCAAGGTCGACAAAGCGATGATCGATGCGGCGCCCAAGCTCAAATACGTGATTCGCGGCGGGGTCGGGGTCGATACGATCGACGTCGATTACGCGAAGTCCAGGGGAATAGCGGTGGACAATACCCCCGAGGCTTCCAGCCTCGCTGTCGCCGAGCTCGCCTTCGCCCTCATGATCGCCATGCCCAATCATATCGCCGAGGCCGACTCCTCCATGAAGCAGGGCAAATGGCTCAAGAAAGAGCTGGAGCGCACGGAGCTCGGCGGCAAGACCCTGGGTCTCGTCGGGATCGGCCGGATAGCCCGCGAGCTCGCCCTCCGCGCCAAGGCCTTCGGTATGAAGGTCATCGCCTACGACAAGTACGTGCGGTCCGCGGACGAGGCCGCTATGACGAGCCTCGACGGGCTTCTTGCGGACTCGGACTATATTTCACTCCATACGCCCCTCACCGACGAGACGAGGGGCATGATCGACTCCGCGGCGATCGCGAAAATGAGGAAGGGCGCCTACCTCATAAACACCTGCCGCGGTCCCGTCGTGAAAGCGGAGGACGTCGCCGCGGCGCTCCGTGAAGGCAGGCTCGGGGGCTATGCGGCCGACGTCTACGACAAGGAGCCGCCCGAGGGCTCGCCGCTGTTGTCGGCGCCCCGCGTCCTCCTCACTCCCCACCTCGGCGCCTCGACCGAAGAGAACCTCCTCCGCCTCGGCGACTGCATCGTCGACCGCATGCGGAAATACGGCAGCAAATAGGAGTCGGACATGAAGCGAGCGATAAATTTCAACGCCGGTCCCGCGGCGATACCTCAGGAGGTCCTCGAGCAGGCCCAGGCCGAGATGCTCGACTGGAAGGGCACTGGCATGTCGGTGATGGAGGTCTCCCACCGCTCCAAGGAGTACGAGGAGATGCACAATCACGCTCAGGCCCTCTTCAAGGAGATCGCGGGCATGGGCGAGGACTGGAAGGTGCTCTTCCTCACGGGCGGAGCGAGTTCGCAGTTCTTCATGCTGCCGCTGAACATGCTCCCCGAGGGCGGAGTCGCCGATTATCTCGTCACCGGCCACTGGGGCAAGGCCGCAGTCAAGGAAGCGAAGCGCTACGGGCGGATCAACGCGGTCTCCACCGAGAAGGACGGGGTGTTCCGCTCCATACTCAAGCAGTCCGAGATCAAGCCAACCCCCGACGCCGCCTATGTACACATGACGAGCAACAATACGATCTTCGGCACTCAGTGGCAGTATTGGCCGGAGCTCGGCCCGGCCCCGGCGGTCGCCGACATGTCGAGCGACATCTTCTCCCGTCCCTTCCCGGCGGACAAGTTCTCGATGATCTACGCTGGAGCGCAGAAGAATCTCGGCCCCTCGGGAGTCACCGTCGTCGCCATCAAGGAAGCCTTCCTGGCGAAGGCCAAGGACGACGTCCCGACGATGCTCTCCTACAAGATCTTCCAGGCCAACAACTCCCTCTACAACACCCCTCCCTGCTTCTCGATCTACATTCTCGACCTCACCCTCGGCTGGATAAAGAAGATGGGGGGCCTGCCTGCCCTCCAGAAGATCAACGACGAGAAGGCGCGCCTCTTGTACGAGGCGATCGACTCCTCAGGAGGATACTACGACTGTCCCGTGGACAAGGACGCCCGCTCGAAGATGAACGTCGTCTTCCGCCTCCGGAGCGAGGAGCTCGAGGAGAGGTTCGTCAAGGAGGCCAAGGCCGCCTCCATTATAGGCGTCAAGGGCCACCGCTCGGTCGGGGGCATACGATTCTCCATCTACAACGCCAATCTCGTCCAGAACGTCAGGGCATCGACCGATTTCATGAAGGATTTCATGAAGCGGAACGGCTAAAACCCCCCGGACGGCCGAAGGGGGCTCGTTCATCGCAGGCGGCGCTTCTCGAGTGAATCCTTGTTTACCCGGAGCGAAGCGCCGCTTATACTTTTCCTCGGGACGATTCCCGAGGAGACGCGTGGCCCATGCGCCTGGACTACAGGTCCGTACTCTTCTCCATCTGCCTCATCGAGCTGCTCGTCGCCTGTCTCGCGGGGATATACGCGCTGTCGGCGCGGCCAAGGCGCCGGGACCTCCTCCTATGGGCGCTCAGCTATGTAATGCTCCTCCTCGGAACGCTCTTGGTCTCCCTCCGCGGTCTCGTGCCGGACGTCATAGGCGTGGTCCTCGCCAACCTCCTGCTCATAGGTTTCCTGCTCTTCATCCTCGCCGGCCTCCGATCCTTCCGGGGCAGGCGCAGCCCCTGGCCATGGATGGCCGCGGCCGCGGCCATCATCGTCGCGTGGATGAGCTATTTCTCGCTCGCGCGTCCCGACATGCTTTCGCGCCTCGTCTTCTACGAGGTCAGCATCATCGCGCTGGGATCCTGGGCGGCGCTCGAGATCGGTCGGAAGCCCGGGCCGGGACTCAAGATCGTTTCGAGGGTAATCGCCGTCCTTCTCCTGGCCATCGCGGCTCTCAACCTTGCTCGCCTGATCCTCACCCTCAGTTTCGGCGTCCCGGCAGACCTCCTCGAGTCGGGAAGCTGGGACGCCGTCATGCTGGTCTTCAACGGGGCCGTGGCGGCGACCCTGTCCATCGCCCTGATCCTCCTTCACCTGTCGGTCCTCAACGAAGGGCTCGCGGCCGCGGCGCGGGACAGGGAATTGCTCGTGCGGGAAATGGCGCATCGGACGAAGAACGACCTTTCCCTCGTCGACAGCCTCGTCTCGATCGAGCAGCAGTCTCGGGCCGCGGCCGATCCGGCAGGAAGCGCGAGGCTCGAGGCCCTTCGCGACAGGATACGATGCCTGTCCCAGGCCCACGACCGCCTCTCGCATTCGGAGGAGCCGGGAATGGTCATGCTCGAGGAATACCTCAAGGTGATCGCCGAAGGCCTGCCCCGCCGTGACGGCGTGAGCGTGGTCATCCGCTTCGCGCGCGTCGCGGCACCCTTCTCCTACGCCGCGCCGCTGGGGCTCGCGATGAACGAGCTGGCCACCAACGCCCTCAAGTACGCATTTCCCGAAGGGCGCGGGGGGACGATCTCGCTGTCCCTTCGGGCCGCCGATCCGGCGGGCGGCAGGACGCTCGCGGAGCTCGAAGTCAGGGACGACGGCGTCGGAACGCGTTGGCCTCCCGAGAAGCCGGGACTGGGCACGATGATCGTGCAATCCTTCGCCTCCAAGGTCGACGCCTCGATCGGTTATTCCTTCGACGGCGGAAGCGTCTTCAGGCTCAGCTTCAGCCTCCCGAGCCGGTCGGACCGAGATCGGCCGCCCGCGCCGCCAGCGCGATGAGGGCCGAGGCGCGCTCGCGGAGCGAGGTCATATCCTCCCCGGTCTTCCTGACGAAGGGATTGTCCTCGGGGCTACCGACGACGGCGCGCATCTCGGCCTCGCTCCTGAACGTCGACTTGCGGAAGCGATTCGAGTAGTCCTTCGCCCGCGTCGAGAAGACCTGGCTCTCCACTTTGGAGCTCAGCTCGACGAGATCTCGCAAAGCCGAGCCGAGCAGCTCGACGGGGGGTGCCGGGACCGCGCCGGCAGACGGCGGATCGTAGAGGAGTCGAAGCACGCACCACGCGTGGACGGCCTTGTCCCTGGGGTACTCTCCCGCGAGGCGGGCATACTCCCCGTGCATCGCGTGCCAGTCGCGCAGACGGCCTTCGCGCGCTCGGGCCAAAAGGGCCTCGACTTTCCGCGAGGGGACGAGCTGGCCGCCAAGGTTTTCCCACGAGGATTCGCGGGAAGAGGCACAGGCCTGCAGCTCGGCGAGAGCTGGCGCAAGGCCGGAGACCGAGACCGGGAACCCGGAGTTTCCATCCAGCCATTCGAGGACGGAGTTGGCCGCGTACCAGAGCAGCATCTCCCTGTAGGCGGACAGGGCCCGGACCGGCCTCTTGAGCAGGACCTTCCTGCCGGAATTCTCCACGTGGCGCGGGGGCAGCTCGATGGAATCGGGGTCGCCTCCGCCGCCTCCGGCGCTTTCCAGCCAGGACTCGATGAGGCCGATCGCTGAGAGGATCTCCTCCGCGGTATCGGGCGCGAAGGGCGAGAATTCTATGGTCTGGAGCTTGACGGCCCTCCTGTCCCGCGCCAGGAGCTTGCCCTCGTTGCGCATGAGGGCGTAGAGGTTGTGCGACCACCAGAAGGCCGGGACGAGGACCAGGCGGTCGCGCGAGGGATCGTCGTCGACGAGACAGAAGGGGAGGGGAAGGTCGATCTCGAATCGGTAGTCCCCTTTCGAGAGGAGGCAGAAGGAGGCGAAGCGGGAGGAGTGCTTCACCGTGGCCGATAGACCGGGCCAGAAGCCGCGGCCCGCCTCGATTTCGCCGTCGTTGGCGCGGGAGTTGTGGTTCGAGCCTATCGTCGCGCCTGCCGCTATGTTCGATTGGCCGCGCACAATCGAGGCGATGAGGAAGCTCGTGTTGTGGTGCTGCTCGTGGCCGGGGAAGATGAGGTTGTTGAGCATCTCGCAGCAGGAGACCGTCGAGTTGTCGCCGAGGACGGAGTGGATGAGCCTCGCGCCGTACTTGAGCGAGGAATTGGGCCCCATGACGAAGCGGACGGCCTTGCAACCGTAAAATACCCTGCATCCCATGCCCACTATGCCGTTGACCAGCTCCACGCCCTCCCCGATCTGGGTGCGCTCGCCCTCGCTGGAGAGTATCGTCAGGTTCTTGAGCTTGTTCGCGCCCTTGACGTAGGCGGACTCGCCGATCTCGACGTCCTTTATAATGCGGTTGGACTTGAGCACCGAAGCCTTGCCGATGGAGCCGTATCGCCCCCGTCTCGGGTCGTACATCGCGTCGGTCATCGCCCTGAAAGCCGCGAGAAGGGCGGCGTCGTCGCGTCGGCGTGCCCAGAGGCAGGCGTCGGCGCAGATCATGTCCCGGAAAGGCGGCACGGAACGGCCGCCCGCCTCGTTCATGAGGTCGAGCTCCACACGGAGCTCCTCGCCCTCGCCCTCCATCACTATGCCGTTCCCGAATTTGGAGTGGTTCGACACATGTATCTCGTCGTTGGACAGGAGGATGCAGCCGTCGCCCACGATATAGTGGGCTATGTAAGAGCATTCGTGGATCGCGCAATCGTCGCCTATGTCGCAGGCTACAATGCGCGAGTTCGTGAGGCCGACCGGGGAGACGAGGTCGTGGTGCTCGATCACGGCCCGCCTGATCGCGCCCAGACGCACCAGACCGGCGAATTCGCAATTGCGGACCTTTTCGGTCGCGAAGGGCTCGGTGACGCGGACAAGGCTCCAGTCCCCGCAGCGGTTGCCGTTGGCGATCAGGGCGGAACGCTCCCGAGCCGTAAGCCCCCGATACGAGGAGCTACGGCGTCCCAGCGACGCCTCGAGCTGGAGATCGCGTATCCGGTACTCGTCCTCGCCTGGCCTCAGGAAGGGGGGCGGGACGAAACCCAGGCCGTAGGCCCCCTCTTCGAGAATACGGATGTCGTTCATCTGTCGAGCGAGGATATCCCCGCGGTTACCCGTGGGCAAGGCCCTCGGCCTCGCGACCTTCGAGCCGAGCCCGCGGCGGGGGCGGGGTATTGACCAATAGACGCCTTTTTGACATGGTAGGCCATGAGTTCCCGGGAAACGACCATAGACGAACGCTTGGTTCCCGATGTCGACAGGGTGGCCTTCGAGGCCCTGCCCCTCCTCATCGGCGCCGACGACGCCCGCCGCGGCCGCTATGCCGTTCAGCTGGCGGACATCCTCGGGAACGCCGGGGAGTTCCAGCAGTACGTGAGCGGTCCCGGGCCCGAGCGTCTCGCGCGGATAGACCGCCTCCTTCGCATTTTTCGCGAGAACGTCGAGCTCCTGGTCCACAAAACCTGGGTGGAGAAATCGGAAGAGAAGCCCAAGGATCGACTCCTTGAGGACCTTCTCGCCTTCGAGCGCGACTTCCGCGACGGGGCGATTTGCCCCGCCTTCAAACGCTTCGTGGCCCTTGCCAATTCCATCGCCAGCCTCCTCTTCGGCCATCAGGCCAAGGCGGAGGACTTCCTGGCCTACTGCTTCCGCATCGATCCGAAATTCGGACTCTTCTTTTGGTACGTGAACGAGCTCGAGAAGCAAGCGCGAGAGGGCGCCTGCTTCGACGAGCTCATGACTGTGGAGACTCTCCTCGGCGTCTATGTCCTCTCCTGCTTTTGAATGAGACCGGGCCGATGTCCTAGGGCTACATGGGACCGGCGTCAAGGTCTCGGCCCCGGGATGCGGACGCCTGCGCTAGCCCCGGAAGGGCGGCCGTCTCGACACTCGCGCTGAGGGTCCGCGGATAATCGGAGGCAGCGATGCCGACTCCAGAATGCCTAGTGATGGCCAAGCCGGGGGGGGCGCGCTGCAACCTGCGATGCGGCTACTGCTATTACCTCGACAAGGGGGCCGCCCTCCCCGCAGCGCGCGCACCCTGGCCCATGCCCGAGGCTAGTCTCGAGAGCTATATAGCGCAGCGCATCGATTCCTCGTCCGGACCATCAACACATTTCGAATGGCATGGAGGCGAGCCGACTCTCCTCGGCCTCGATTACTTTCGCCGCATCGCGGACATCCAGCGCGCCCGACTGCCTCCCGGCAGAAAGGTCACCAACGGCCTCCAGACCAACGGCAGCCTGATCGACGAAGCCTGGGTCGACTTCCTCGCGCGGGAGGGCTTCTCCGTCGGCCTGAGCCTCGACGGGCCGCCCGAGCTCCACGACCGCTACCGCAGAGGCCCGGACGGATCGGCCAGTCAGGCCGCGGCCCTGCGGGCCTTCGGCCTCATGAGGGATCGGGGCGTATTTTGCAACATCCTCTGCGTCCTCCACGAAGGGAATGCGGCCGAGCCGGAGCGCGTCTACGCCTACTTCAAGGATGCGGGCGCCAGGTATCTGCAGTTTCTCCCCCTCGTGCCCAGGCCGGGCCAGGAGGGCGCGGCCGCGGCGGCAGCCAGTCCGGACGCCATCGGGGAGTTCCTCTGCAGGGTCTTCGATCTGTGGATCCGCGAGGACGTGGGCCGCATCGTCGTCCAGACCTTCGACGAGGCGCTCCGTCCCATCTACGGAGTCCCGCACGCCCTGTGCGTGCATCGCGAGACCTGCGGAGACGTCGCGGTCCTCGAGCGGGACGGGAGCTTCTACGCCTGCGACCATTTCGTCGACGACGAGCACCTCATCGGCAGGCTCGGCGATCGCAGCCTGGCCGAGCTTTTCTCGGATCGTCGCATGCTCGATTTCGGCCGGGCCAAGCGCGAAGCCCTTCCGAGAGTCTGCCTAGACTGCGGAGTCCTCGCTTCCTGCAACGGCGGCTGCCCCAAGGACCGCGATGGCGAAGGCCTCAATCGTCTCTGCGCGGCCTATAGGCGATTCTTCCTCCACTCGAGGCCTCAGCTGACCCGCCTAGCCGCGCACATGAAGGCGGGGAAGAGCCTGAGGTCCTTCTCGGCCGGCTGATCCACCCCATTGGGACCGCTCGATGACCAGGAGGCTGGCATCGTCCTCCTTCAGACCTCCTCTTCTCGCTTCTCGATAGCGGCGGCGGAATTCGCCGACGAAATCCACGAGGGCGGCGCCTTGGATGCCTCGCGCGAAAGCTACGAGGCTCTCGATGGAGTTCCCGATGGGGCTTTCGGTCGGATCGGCGCCGAAGGCGGCGAGAAGCCCGCCCGAGGCCAGGATGAGGCGATCCCCCGGATAAAGGGTGCCGGTAGTTTCCCCGCTATCCGCGCCCTTCGCGCGGCTCGGATCGGACGCGCGCATCCTGCCCCCGGTCCCGAGATGCAGCGCTGGAGGGTAGCCCGACCTCGCGACCCTATAGTCCCCGGTCGACGCATCCACGGTCCCGTAAGCGATCGCGAAAAGGGAGGCGAACAGAGTGCTTTTCATCGCGCTTTCGCCCTCGCGGTCGTAGCGCTGATAAATCGATCGCAGGATGTCCGCCGGCGTCCCTTCGCCCTTCTCCCGGACCAGGAGAGGGATGAGGTCGCGGAGCGAGATGGCCATGAGGGAGGCGAGGATGCCGTGGCCCGCCACGTCGAGTCCGTAGAAGGCGATCTCGTCCTCTCTCGGAGCGAACACGTCGAATACGTCGCCCGACCCCGAGAGGCAAGGCTCGAGGAAGCCTCCGACCTCGTATCCGGGGCCTGCGGCCGTAGGCCTGGGGAGAAGGCGTAGCAAGGCGGCATTGGCCTCGGCCGCGGACGCCTCGAGGAGGAGACTGTCGCGCCCCTGTGTGTCGCCGAACAGGATGAGGCTTCCCTGCTCGCGGCCGCCTGAGCTGATCAGCCTCTCGACAGTGGCGAATTTGCCCGCCTGGGCGACGCCCTCGTCCCGGACCTTGATGGGCTTTCGTCCCGATTCCTTCCAGCCGGGCTCGAGTATGCGCGACAGCTCGACCCTCGCCACGAGGCTCGGATCGGGCACCCTAAGGAGGGCGATCGCGGCTTTATTCGCATGGACGATCCTGCCGTCGAGGCCGGCTATGAGGGCGGGCTCCTCCAAGGCGTCGACGAGGGATATCGCCCCGCGCAGCTCTCTACGGAGCGGCTCGACGCTCTTGGCCCGCGAAAGGGCCAGCTCGACGTTGGCCGCCAGCTCCCGCTCGTCGAAGGGCTTGAGTAGAAAGGCGTCGGGACCTGTAAGGGCCGCTCGCCTGAGCGTGTCCGGATCCGAGTACGCAGTGAGGTAGATCACCGGGAGGTCGAACTCCGCCTTCGCCTGGTACACGGCCTCGATGCCGTCGAGGCTTCCGCGAAGGCGGATATCGACGAGCATGAGATCCGGCCGGAAGCGCGCCACCGCCTGGACGACCGCCTCGCCCGTCTCGAGGACCTCGGGTACGAAATAACCCAGGCGCTCCAGGTCTTCCTTCAGTTCGAATCCCACGATGGTCTCGTCCTCGACCACCAGGATCGTCTCCTTGTTCATTTCGTCCTCCTGAATGAATCGCCGATCGAAGCGAGGATCCCGCCGATGGCCGAGAAGTCGAAGGGCTTGACGAGGAAGGCCGCGGGAGAGCAGGCGACCGCGCGATCGTGGGCGGCCTTGCTCGAGTAGCCGGAGATGAAGACTATGGAGGCCGGGACGCTCTTCGCGATGATCTCGGCGGCCTCGATGCCGTCCATGTCCCCGGGGAGGTTGACGTCCATGAAGACGATGTCGGGCCTCTCCGCCTTCGCCTTCCGGACCGCCTCCTCGCCCGTCGCGGTCAGGTCGATCACCGCGCAGCCCAA
>Ga0181516_10000090_pt1 | contig 93528 bp, 79 predicted proteins | sample PEATcosm2014_Bin_25_FD_121104 | JGI IMG/M metagenome (GOLD analysis project Ga0181516, IMG submission 121104) | Peatland microbial communities from MTU Mesocosm Facility, Houghton, MI, USA - PEATcosm2014_Bin01_10_metaG | ecosystem: Environmental > Terrestrial > Soil > Wetlands > Peat | place...
AAATTCTCGATTCGCATGACGCGCCCTCCAAATTGCTGGTCGGCCACGGAGCAGGATCGACCGAATGTCTTTCGCAACCCCGAACCTATGGGCGCCGCGTACACCGCACCCGGCGAAGACAACGACAAAGGGAAAATCCGTTGACTTCTCTTCAACAACTATTGGTTGCACTTCCCTGTGAATCCGAGTTTTCCATGCGGGAACCCTGATTCGAGGCCAAGTTTGGCTGGGACCACCCTGTAGGTTCAAGCATTCGCTTGGATGGAGGCAAACCCGACGATGAACAGAAAGTCGTTTTCCATGGCTTCTACTCCCAGAGCCTTCGCGATTCGTCCATGGACCCTGCTCGGCGTCCTTTTCACGCTACCGCTGCCGGCGATGTCCCAGGTGAACGACACGATCCATGGCATCGTGAGCGATTCCATCTCGAACCAAGCCTTGTCATCCGTGCAGGTCGGTTCCGAAGGACTCTCGGTGCAGACCGATGCGGGGGGGGCCTTCTCCCTGGTTTTTCCCGGGGGAATGGCTTCCATATCTCCAAAATCCCAATCCGGAATCAAATGGGATCCGGCAAGCGGCTATTTGTCCTTGCCCGGACTTTCCGGAAAAGTTTCCGTGTTGGTTGAGGATCTGTCCGGTCGCGCGGTGGCCAGGTACGCCTCCTCCGGGGAGGACGGGGAGGAGATCAATCTCTCCGACCTGCCCAAAGGCGTGTTTCTGGTGACCGCCCAGGACGCTCGACAGACGGTCTCCATCAAGATTCTTCAAACCCGGAACGAAGCGGGGCACTCCCGAGACATCGCGGGGAATTCGGGCGCGGCCATCTCGCCGGCCAGGGCGCTCGTCACGCAAAAGGTCCATGTGCTGAGCCTCGTCAAGAACGGTTATGTGCCGAAAACCGTCAGCGTCGCGGCGGGGACGGCCGACGCTCCCATCAGGATCGGGATGGTCCCCGGCGACGGAATCCCATCCTCGGCCATCGAATCCATCGAAGTCCCCGCGAGCGGGGTTGCCGCGACCTTCAAGACCAGCCTGGTCAAGGGCGAACTCTATCTCCTCAAGGCGATCGGAACGGTATCGGTGGGATCCGATCAGGTCGATGCGGAGTTCGGCGGCTTCGGTGCGGGTCAGGCTGGCAAGGACACCCTGGGTGGTGTGGACGTGGGGATCGATATCGGAACCCAAACGCTTCGCTTCGGAAAGACCGGACGGGAAAAATGGTTCGGGGCCTACAATCCGGGGCACGTGTACTACATGATCGTGACCGGCACGGGAATTCCGTTGTCTCTCAAACTTGTGAAGTCCGGGACCGCCGCGGCCTCCGGTGCGATCACGGTGGCGATGGTGCGCTTGTCCCCGTACCCTCCAAGTCTCGCGGCACCCCTGGACTCCCTCCCGATTCCCGTCACCAAGACCATCGTGCATACCAAGATGAAGCCGCTCCAATCCAAGGTGTATCTGCTCCAGTGCTCGGGTCAGGGCAAGGTCGGAGGGGCCCGGGCCGGGATGGGCGATGCGGACTACATGGATTACGACTCCACGACGGGCGTCGGAGCCGTCGACGTGGGTGACAACAACACCGATTACGGGGTCGGTGTGGACGACAGCACCATCACCCACACCAACCCGGCCACTCCTCGACGGTATTGGTGGGGCCCTTGGCGCAAGGACCGCTTCTACTACACGCTGTACACGGGCACAGGCAATCCCATCGCCTTCATGTTCTTCGATGTCGGCTACGGGGACAACGTTTCCTCCGCGATCAAGGTGCGGGTCTTCGAGGTCCCCTGAGACGGGATGGTTTCGGGCCGTCGGCGGGGTTTCCTGAAAACTCCGACAGTCGGGGGCGGGCAACCCTCGGGAAGGGATTCAGAACCGGCGGGTGGAAAGCATCACGAGGGTGCAGGCTTCGAGGACTTCGACGCCGCTCTCGGAAAGCCGCTGCGCCAATGCCCGGTTCTCCGCACCGGGATTGAAGATCGCGCGGCGGAAACCGTAGGACAGGATCTGGTCGGAAATTTCGTCCGAACGGGCCTTGCCCAGGTACAGCGTGGCGGTGTGGATGCCGGCAGGGAGGTCGGAAACGGCGGCGACGCAAGCGAACCCGTCCAGATCGGGCAAGGCTGGATTCACGCCCACGACATCGTGCCCGGCCTCCCGCAGCCGATGCAGCGCCATGTTCGCGTACCGATCCGGTTTGGGGCTGGCCCCCAGAACCGCAACCTTCAATTGCCCCCCTTTCCTGCCATTCACGCGACCAGAAATCGATTCCGAGCGAGGGGGATGCAGACGCCGCGACACGACCCCGAAGCCGTCCCTCCGGACGGCGAGAGGGGAGGGGAGCAAGTATGCGCCCCCGCAGCCGGAATCAGTGCTGCTCGATGCGAACGTCGCCGAACTCCTTGAGCTTCGCGAACACGTAGTCGCGGATCTCCTCCAGCCTGGCCCGGGTCCTGGCCTCGAAGCGCAGGACCAGGTCGGGCTGGGTGTTGGAGGCCCGCACGAGCCCCCATCCGTCGGGGAACACGATGCGCACGCCGTCGATGTCGATGGTCTCGTGGTTGCGCTTGAACCACTCCGCGACCGCGTGCGCGATGCGGAACTTTTCGGCATCGTTGGTGCACTGAGCGCGGATCTCGGGCGTGGACGGGTAGAAGGGGATGTCCGACGACAGTTCCGAGAGCTTCACGCCGGATTTCTCCAGGAGTTCCAACAGGCGCAGTGTGGCGTACATGGCGTCGTCGAAGCCGTACCAGCGGTCGGCGAAGAACATGTGGCCCGAGACCTCCCCGGCGAGGGGGGCTCGCGTCTCCCTCATCTTCTGCTTGAGGAGGCTGTGGCCCACCTTCCACATGATGGGCTCGCCTCCGGCCTGACGGATCCCGTCCACGAGGGCCTCGGAGCTCTTGACCTCGAAGATGATGGGACTGCCGGGATGTTCGGCCAGGATGGGCCGCGCCATCAGGAGGGTGAGGATGTCCCCCGGGATCCACCGCCCCTTGTCGTCGATGACCCCCAGGCGGTCGCCGTCGCCGTCGATGCCGATCCCGACATCGGCTCCGTGCTCCACGACGGCCTTCTGCAGATCGACCAGGTTCCGGGGCACGGTGGGGTCGGGATGGTGGTTGGGGAACGTGCCGTCGACGTCGCAGAAGAGCCGGACCACGTCCACGCCCAGCTCCTCGAGCAGATCGGGACCGAAGATGGCCCCCGCGGCGTTGGCCGCGTCGTAGACGACCTTGAGCCGCCTTCTGCCCTTCCCGAAGGAAAACTCGCTCCGCAGCCGCTGCTTGTAGTCCGCGATCAGGTCGTGCTCGCGCAGGCCGCCGTGTCCCGTCGACCACTCGCCCGTGGAGGCGAGGTCGTGCAGGCGACGGATTTCGTCACCTCGGATGGTGGATTTCCCGATGCCGAGCTTGAAGCCGTTGTATTCCTTGGGATTGTGCGAAGCCGTGACCATGGCGGCCCCGTCGACGGGCAGGAAGAAGGCCGCGAAGTAGCTGACGGGAGTCGTCACGATCCCGATGTCCACGACGTGGACCCCGCCGTCGCGCACCGCGCGGATCAGGTTCGCCTTGATTTCGCGCGTGGAGAGGCGCACGTCGCCGCCGATGGCCACCGCCTTCGCCCCGGCCTCGGCCAGCAGGGTGGCGTAGGCGCGACCGATCGCGTACACCGCCGCGGGCGAAAGGGATGGATCGACCAGTCCGCGGATGTCGTTTTCGCGGAATATGGTGGAATCGAGCGCCATTTCAGTTCTCCGGTTGGATGATCGTCCCCTTGGGGATCACAACGATGCCTTCCTCGGAAACGTGGAAGCGCTCCGCGTCCTTTTCGAGGTCGAAACCGATCCTGGCACCAGGGGGAATCCTGACGCCCTTCTCGACGATGGAACGACGCACCTTGGCGTGGCGACCGACCTGGACGTCGGGGAAGAGGATGGATTCCTCCACCTGCGCGTAGCTGTGGACGAAGCAATGCGGCGCGAGCACGGACGTGTTCACGGTTCCGCCCGACACGATGCAGCCGTCGGAGATGATGGAGTCGTAGGCGGAACCGCGCCTGGGGGGGTCGCCTTCGCCCTCGTTGAACACGAACTTGGCCGGGGCCGCGTTCCAGTTGATGGTGCGCAGGGGCCATTTGTGGTTGTACAGGTTGAACTCCGGACTCACCTTGACCAGGTCCAGGTTGGCCTCGAAGAGGGCGGAAAGCGTCCCGACATCCCGCCAATACGCGTTGCTCTCGCCGGGGATGCGGTTGGTGGTGAAGTCGTAGACGTACACCGGATAGGTGTGGTAGATGTTGGGGATGATGTCCTTGCCGAAGTCGTGGGCCGAGTTCTTCACCGCGTCGGCCATGAGCTCCCGCACCAGGAACTTGGAGTGGAACAGGTAGTTCCCCATGGAGCAAAGCGCCCAACCGGGCCGACCCGGCATGGTCTTGGGGGATTGCGGCTTCTCCTCGAAGCCCACCATCCGACCTTCCTCGTCGATCTCGATGACCCCGAACTCGGAGGCCTCCTCGATGGGCACGGGAAATGCCGAGACCGTGCACAGGGCGCCCTTGGACATGTGGAAATCGACCATCTGGGTGAAGTCCATCTTGTAGATGTGGTCTCCCCCGAAGACCGCGACGAGGTCGGGCCGCTCGTCGGTGAGCAGGTTGACGTTCTGGAAGATGGCGTCCGCCGTTCCGCGGTACCAGTCGGTTCCGGTGCGCATCTGCGCCGGCACCAGATCCACGTACTGGTCCAATGTGCGGTTGAGCGACCACGCCGTCTGGACATGCCGGTTCAGCGAATCGCTCTTGAACTGGGTGAGGAGCTTGATCTTGTGGATCCCGGAATTGACGAAGCTGTTGAGGACGAAGTCGATGATCCGGTACTTCCCACCGAAGTGGACGGCGGGTTTCGCCCGGTCGGCGGTCAAGGGCCAAAGGCGCGAGCCCTGCCCCCCTGCCATGATCATGCCCAACACGTTGCGGTACACTGGATCTCCTCCTGGTGGGGACTGGACAAACATAGGAACGCCGATGGCGCGTTCAGCTTGCCAATTCGGCCCCCAGGATGTCCAGCAATTCCTTTCGAGCCCTTTCGAAATCGTCGTTGACGAGTCGATGACGGAAATTTCCCATCTGGGCGGCGGCGAGCTCCGCGCGCGCGTTGTGCAGGCGCACCTGGATGACTTCCTCGGGATCCGTGCCGCGTCCCCGCAGCCGCCGCTCCAGTTCCACGAACGAGGGCGGCAGGATCAGGATGCCGAGGTTATCCGGATAGACCTGGTCGAAGCGGCGCTTTCCGAAGACGTCTAGGTCGAGCGCCACGTGTTCTCCCTTGGCGGTGGTCCGGTCCAGGAAGGGGCGCGGCGTTCCGTAGAGGTTCCCGTGGACCTCGTTCCATTCCGCGAGTTCGCCGGAGGCGATCATGGCCTCGAATCCTTCGCGCGTCAGGAAGAAGTAGTGGACCCCGTCCACCTCGCGGGATCGCGGCGCCCGGGTCGTGGCCGAGACCGAGTAGCGCAGTTTGGGGATGGCTTCCATGGCGGCGGCGATCAGCGAACTTTTCCCGGCCCCGGAAGGTGCCGAAAACACCACGAGCCTGCCCTTGCTCACTTGCGCGCCTCGAGTTTCACCTCGGCGGTCTTCATCCGCGTTTCGATGGCTTCCAGCTCCGACAAGCGGTCCAGATGGTGCCCGCACACGGACAGGATCCGCAGGACCGCCGCCGATCCGGCGACATGAAGGCCCGCGAGCACCAGGCACAGGACTCCGACGACGACGGGTTGCAGGTCGAAGGGGCTCACCAGAATCCTCCGCGGCTTCCGAACCAGCCAATGATCGCATGGGCCGCCACCGAAGACCACAACGGCATGCGCCGCAGGATCCACCCTCCGAAGAATGCCGCCAGGCAGATGCGCCAGGAGCCCGAGGCGATGTGCAGACCGGCGAAGAGCAGCGGAGGGAGCAGGGGGAGCGCCCAGGCCGGGGCCCAGCCGCGGTCGGCGAAGCGTTCGGGGACGTAGCGGAAGCAGAGGACGCAGAGGGGAAAACTGAAGGCGAGGGCCTGGAACGGCAGCGAAACCGCGCCGAAGGAGTTCCACGCGCAGGGGAACCTGCCGAAGGCTCCGATCAGGACCAGGGCCGCGAGCCAGAGTGGGCCGTAGGGGAGCCGGAATGCGACCCAGGACTTCCTCGACCGCTCCAGCAACGCGTCCCGGTTGCGCAGGAGGAACCAGGTTCCCAGCCAGAGAAGGATGAGACCGCCCAGGTGGAACGGCGCTCGATCCATGGTGGACACGACCAGGGGCAGGAACACGAAGGCGAAGCCGATCTCGAAGAGGTCGATGTTCCTCCGCCAAACGACAGGCAGCTCGGGGGTCACCATGGGAGCTGTCGCGCCCCGAGCGGCGACGTCGACATCACATGAACCAGTAGCGGATTCCGAGTCCGAAGTGGACGTTCGCGTCCGTGGTGGGCACGATGTTGATGCCCGGGGCGATGAAGAGGGATGCCTCGACGGGAATGGCGAAGTCGAAATCGACCCCCAGGGGCACCTGGGCCCAAAATCCGTTTTGATGGCCGGCCCACACGCCCACGCCGAACCCCCCGTAGAACTTCAAGGCGCTGATGGGGTCCTGGTGGAACAGATTCCGGCTGTGCACCAGATAATTCCCGTTGACGATGAAGCCGTGGTTGTCCGGGTCGAAGGCGAGGACCCCTTCGATGGTGCGCTCGCGACCGACGCGGGCGGTGATGCCGCTGAACTGGCCGCCGTCGGAACCGCCCAGCTGCAATCCGAGGGCGAAGCTGCTGCCGCCATTCCCTTGTTCACCGGCGGCGAGGACCGGACGGCCCGCCAGGCACAGGAGCAGCAAGGCTCCGGCGATGATGCGTTTCATTTCAACTGTCTCCTGCGAAGTGTTTGGATGGAGGTGAATCTACCTCCGGCGATGCATCCGCAACATGACGAATGCCGGGGAGGGGAAGTTCCGCAAGCCGTCGCACGATGGCGGGAAGATCTTCGAGGGTCGCACCGTGGAACCACAACTTGTGGGGGTAGACCAGGAGGTTCGGGCCCTTTTCGCAAGGTCCGAGACAACCGGCGCGGGTCACCCGAAGGTGGGAAAGACCCGCCTCCCGGGCAAGCTGCTTCAGTCTCCCCAGGGCATCGTCCACGTCCCAGCGGTCGGCACAGGAAGCCCTCCCGTCGGCGCGGTGGTTCTGGCAGAGGAAGACGTGCATGGCGTTCGGTTGGATCTCTTCTTCCATGCGACCGTTCAGGCGAAGACGCCGATCTCGACGTCCTGGATGATCTGTGGTTCGTGCGGCTTGTCGGATCCGTCGGTGCGGCTGGAGGCGATGGCGTCCAGGACATCCCATCCTTCCACGACCTGCCCGAAGACGCTGTAGCCCTCGGCGGGGCCGCCGCCGGTCGGGTGGTCCAGGAAGTGGGCCCCTTCTTCGGGATGGACGATGAAGAACTGGCTTCCGATGGAATTCGGTCGGTTGGTCTTGGCGTAGGAAAGGGCCCCGCGGAGGTGCTTGAGGTCGGCATGGTACTCGTCGCCGATCTGCTTGCCCGGGCCCTTGTGGCTGTGGCCTCCGGTCCCGTTCTTGTTGGTGAAATCCCCGCCCTGGATCATGAAGCCGGAGATCACCCGATGGAAAGGCACATCCTTGTACTTGCCCGCCGTCGCGAGTTCGGTGAAGTTCGCCACCAGGCTCGGAACCTGTTCGGGAAACAGGCGGACGACGATGTCGCCCCGATTGGTGTGGATGATGGCCCTGGTTTCCCCGACCTTTGGAGCGTCCTTCTGCATGATTCCTCCGAGTGTGGCGACCGATGTGGATCTGGGCGGAAAGGTACCAACCGGCACCTGCGCCCGCGGGCGAACACGTCTATCGCACCCGACGCCCGAAGTCGTGCACCGCCACCACGTTCGGGCCGCCCGGCCGGGCGATGCATGTGGCCTCGTCGTGGAAGCGCCGGACCGGTCCGATTGGGCGCCCAGTTCGCCCCCGAGGATCTTGACGGCCACGACCCTGCGCAGGACCGGGTCTTGCGCGAGATGCACGGACGCCATTCCTCCCTGGCCCAGGGGCCGGAGGATCCGGCAGCGACCGTAGCGCTCCTGGAGCATCGCGGGAAGCTACTTGCCGGTCAAATGGGCGACGGCTTCGATCTCGACGCGGACTCCCCTGGGCAGGGCCGAGACCTGAACCGTGCTGCGGGCGGGAGGCGGTCCGCAGCGTCCGAAGAATTTCCCGTAGGCTTCGTTGACCGCGGCGAAGTCGGAGAGGTCCACCAGGAAGATGGTCGTCTTGACCACATCGGCGACCGAGGCCCCCGCGGCTTCGAGGATCGCGGAAAGGTTGGACAGGATCTGTTCCGACTGTTCGGAGGCGGTGGTGCCCACGACGTCCCCGCTGGCCGGAGAAAGCGGGATCTGGCCGGAGAGGAAAAGGAAATCCCCGGCTCGGATCGCCTGGCTGTAGGGCCCGATGGGAGCGGGCGCGCGTTGGGATCGGATGGCGTTGGGCATTTTCGGACCTCCGGGTCTTTCAAGTCGTTTTCAAATTATCATTCAAGACATGGAACTCCGTCGAACCAAAATGCTCGCCACCATAGGTCCGTCCTCCGATCCGCCGGAAATGCTGCGTCAGCTTTTCCAGGCCGGTGTCACCGCCTGCCGGTTGAATTTCAGCCACGGAACCCACAGCGACCACGCCGCCCGGATCGCCAAGATCCGCCAGGTCGCCGACGAGGAAGGCCTCGCCATCCCGCTGATCATGGATCTTTGCGGACCGAAGGTGCGCACCGACACCAAGAGCTACGAGCTCAAGGTCGGGGAAACGTGGAACCTGGTTCCCACCGAGGGCGATGCCGCCACCCGCAAGATCGGGATCAGCCATCCGACCCTTTACCAGCTCGTGCCGCCGGGACAAGCCATCGTCCTTGACGACGGCCACCTGGAACTGACGGTGGACCGGGTGGAAGGCGAGGAGATCGTCACCACCGTGAAGACGGGCGGTCTCCTCAAGCCGCGCAAGTCCGTGAACACACCGGAATGCGACAACGGACTGGACGTGCTTTCCGAAAAGGACCAGCGCGACCTGGTGTTCGGACGCGACCAGGGCCTCGACTGGGTGGCGGTCTCCTTCGTTCGCAACGGCGCCGACATCAAGCGGGTGCGGGACTACCTGACGGAGATCGGCTGGCCCGATCCCCCCATCATCGCCAAGATCGAGACTCCCCTGGCGGTCGCCTACCTGGAAGAGATCGTGCGCCTCTCCGACGGCATCATGGTCGCCCGCGGCGACCTGGGCATCGAGTGCCCCATCGAATCCGTGCCCATCCTGCAGAAGCGCGCCGTGCGGCTGGCCCACCGCCATGCCAAGCTCTGCGTGGTGGCCACCCAGATGCTGGATTCCATGGAACGAAACCCTCGGCCCACCCGCGCCGAGGCCTCCGATGTCGCGAACGCGGTCTTCGAAGGCGCCCAGGTGGTGATGCTTTCCGGCGAGACGGCCGGCGGCCAATTCCCGCTCCAGGCGGTCCAGACCATGGACCGGATCCTGCGCGGTGCCGAGGCGGTGACCGATTCTCCTCCCACCCTTCCCGAGATCTCCAACCAGACGCTGGAAGTGGTGGCCGGTGCGGTCCGCCTATCCGAGCACACCAAGGCTCCCTGCATCGCCATCTTCTGCCACACCATGGAGATCGCGCGGCAGATCGCAGGTTTCCACAGCTCCACCCACGTGATCGCCGCCTGCTTCGACGAGCAGATCTACCGCCAAGTGGCGCTGTTCTACGGCATCATTCCCATGCGTCTGCCGCGCACCAATTCCAGCGACGAGGCCATCACCCGGGTTTTGGACGAGATCCAGGCGCGAAACCTCGCCGGCACCGGAAACCGGATCGTGTTCCTGTACAGCCAGCCCTTCGGGACCCGGTTGCACAACACCATCCGTCTGGTGCAGATGCCCTGATATCGGCCCAGGGCGCGGGGGCCGCGTCGGTGCAAGGGCGAAAAATTTTTCGCCCTTGCGGGAAACCACAAAAAAGGACGGTCGCGTAAGCGACCGTCCCCGGACAGCGCGGAAATCCGCGCCGAAACCTTACTTGGCGGCGGTGTCGGCGGCCTTCTTGGCCTTCTTGGCCTTCTTGGCCTTCTTCACCTTCTTGGTGGTCTTCTTGGCCGGGGCGGCGGAGTCCTGGGCCTGGGCAACGGTGAAGGCGGCGAGGGCGAAGGTGGCGGCGAGAATCAGGGAGAGCTTCTTCATGGTCTTGGATCCTTGTGTCGATGGTTTCAGGGCACCTCGAAGGAGAAGCCCGGTCTCGGCGAGACGCGAAAAAGGTAAGCGAGGATGGTGCCACATGGCAGTTCCTTTGGAAACCTCGCAATCACCGATCCGAGATGCCGGCAAAATCGGAACGAATTGTTCCGTCACCGCGATCCTTCCCCGGAATTTCGGATTCGGAGACATGCCGATAGGAAATTGGTCCCCTTCGAGGGGAGGTCGATGCACGTCCGTTGCCGCCAGGATGGGGCGGTGGACCTGGAGGGCTGGGTATGGTACGCTCCTCATGCCATCATGACCGGCCTTTCCCAACTGCACCAGAGGGTTCTCCAGGGGGCCACGGAGATCTGGGCTTTCTTTTCGAAGGAAGGGATCTTGGTGGACGCCGGGGCTTCCTTCGAAACAAGGCTCGGCTACGGGGTCGGTTCGAGGTCGGACCTGTCCTGGTCGACCTTGCTCCATCCCGACGAAAGGGCGGAGATCCTTCCCCAGTTGGGACATCTGCTGCCCTACGACGGCAGTTCCATCCGGAGCGAATTCAGATTGCGCCACATGCAGGGGACCTGGATCAACGTCGAGGCGGTGCTCACCCGGGTGTCCGCGAAGGACGGCGGCGACGGCATCCTGATGCAGGCCCAGGACGTGACCAGGTTCAAGATCGCCGAGGAGGCCCTCCGCTTCGCGGAGGAGAAGTACCGAGGCATCTTCGAGAACGCGGTGGAAGGCATCTACCAGTCCGCTCCGGATGGACGGTTCCTGTCTGCAAACTCCTCCCTCGCGCGGATCCTGGGCTACGAGAGCCCGGTCCACCTGATCCATTCGGTCCGCGACGTGGCCGCGGACGTCTACGCCGATCCGGACGTCCATCGCCGATTCCGGGGCGTGGTGGACAAGGAGGGCTCGGTCAAGGACTTCGAGTCCCGCGTGCGCCGGCGCGACGGGACGGAGATCTGGATCAGCGAGAACGCGCATTCCGTCCGGGACGGGGCCGGAAGGATCCTGTATTACGAGGGCACGGTGGAGGACGTGACGGCCCGGCGCATGGCGCAGGACGCGTTGCGCACGTCGGAGGAGCGCTACGCGTTGGCCGCGCTGGGATCCAACGGCGGCCTTTGGGAGTGGGACCTGTCCGGTGAACGGATGTACTACTCCCCCCGGTGGGTCGAAATCCTGGGGCTGCGCGAAGCGGACCTCAAGGGGGCTCCCCAGGAGTGGTTCGACAGGGTCCATCCGCGCGACCTGGACCTGGTCAAGCAGGAGATCGCCGCCCACCTCTCCGGGCAGGCTCCCCACTTCGAGTGCGAGTTCCGGATCCTGCACAGCGACGGCGCCTACCGGTGGGTGCTTTCCCGCGGGATGGCGCGCTTCGGTCCCGACAAGAAGGCCGAGCGGATGGCCGGATCGCTGGAAGACGTCACTTCGCGCAAGCGCGCCGAAGAACAGCTGATGCAGGGCGCCCTGTACGACAACCTGACCGGCCTGCCCAACCGGGCGCTGTTCCTGGACCGGCTGCGCCGCGCCATCTCCAGGGCGCAGAAGACGGCCAACGGGCAGTACGTGGGCGTTCTCCACCTGGACATCGACAGGTTCAAGCTCATCAACGACAGCTTGGGCCACGAAGCGGGGGACGAGTTGATCCTGGCCGTGGGCCGCGCCCTGGAGGAGAGCATCCACGCCCGCGACACCCTGTCCCGGTTGGGCGGGGACGAATTCGCCATCCTGATGGAGGGATACCAGGACATCAACGTGTTCCCGCGGATGGCCGAGCAGATCCTGCAGCGGCTCACCCAACCCATCCGCATCCGCAGGCAGGAGGTTTTCGTCAGCCTGTCCGTGGGGATCGCGGTGTCCGAACGCCTGCAGGACCATCCCGACGACCTGCTCCGCGACGCCGAAACGGCGATGTACCGCGCCAAGGCCCAGGGAAAGGGGCGCCACGTCGTGTTCAACCAGGGGATGCACGAGTTCGCGACCGCCCACCTCCAGTTGGAGACGAGCCTGCGCAAGGCGGTGGAACGCGAGGAGTTCCGCGTCTACTACCAACCGATCCTGGACATCGCCTCGGGCGCGGTGGCCGGTTTCGAGGCGCTGGTCCGATGGCAGAATCCGACCAAGGGCATCGTCAACCCGGCGGTGTTCATTCCCCTCGCCGAGGAGACGGGCCTGATCGTGGAGATCGGACGGCAGGTCCTGCACGAATCCTGCCGCCAGTTCATGGTCTGGAGACGGTCGCGGGAATCGGTCAAGGACATGTTCCTCTCGGTGAACCTCTCCGTGCGGCAATTCATCCTCCCCGACATCGTGGACCAGATCCGCACCATACTCTTCGACACGGGGTTCCCCGGCGAATGCCTGAAGCTGGAGATCACGGAATCCGTGATCCTGGACAACACCTCCGCCGCCTCCGAGAAGCTCTACGCCTTGCGGAGCCTGGGAGCGCAGCTTTCGATCGACGACTTCGGGACCGGGTACTCGTCGCTGTCGTACCTGCACCAGTTCCCCTTCGACAACCTGAAGATCGACCGCTCCTTCGTCTCCCGCATGGTGGACGCCCCCGAGCGGGCCGCCATCGTGCGCACCATCGTCCACCTGGCGCGAAGCCTTTCCATGGACGCGGTGGCCGAGGGCATCGAGACCCAGGCCCAACTGGCCGGACTGCACGCCATGGGCTGCCGCTACGGCCAGGGGTTCCTGTTCAGCAAGCCGGTGCCGGCCGTGGAGGCCGAAGCCCTGCTGGACACCGTGTTCCTCGTGCCCGCATCCGACGCCTCCGAAGCGGCCTAGTAGCCGCCTCGGACGGGACGGCTCCGTATTTGACGGATTCCGTCCTCGAAGGACGACCAGATCCTGGCGGCCCAATCGGTCTCCGCGCTGCGCGCCGCGCTGCGCGAACCACGGGTCGGGACCTCCAGGGAGTAGAGTTGGGCCCCGTCGGAAAGGTCGAAGACCCCAAACCAGGCCGGATCCTCGAAGCTGTCCAGCGAATCCTTGGCGTTGCGGCTCCCACCCGGGCGGAGGGCGATCAGCAGATCCAGGCCCATGGCCTTTCCCACCCTGACCAGTCCCGCCCTGGTGGCCGGTGCGAGCGACGGCTCGCCCATGCGCACCACCGGTTCCATGCCGACGTGCGCCCCCGACCAAACGGCGGGGTCGGAGCGCAGGAGGTCCGTCAGGCTGTCAAGGTCCCACCCGTCCAGATTCCGCACCCCCCGGTTCCCGGAATCGACCGGATTCCAATGGATCCCCGGATCCAGGTCGCGCAGGGCCACATCGGCCTGGGAGAGGGTTTCGAATTCGGCGACGGTGTAGGGGCCGCGCCCCATCACCAGGTACACGCCCACGCGTGCGGCGCCGAACTGTCCATTCCAGCCTTGACGCACCTGGCTGGGGCCCGGGACCCGAGTCCCGGCGCACGAGGATAGGATGCAGGCCATGGTGGGAAACAGCCGGGACGAGCGATGACTTGCCATGGGCGACAATCTAGCTGGATCGCGCTCGGACCCCCGCGCCGCGCCTGAGCCAGTCGGCGAGTCCGTCTTCGCCGACCACCATGGCGAGGCCTCCGTCGCCGACGAGCGCCGCCCCGGCGAAAAGTCCGGATGCACGACAGATCTCGTCCACCGGTTTGATCACGGTGCGCTGGACGCCCAGGACCTCCTCCACCCGCAGCACGCAATCGACTTCCCTTGCGCGCAGCCGCACGAAGACGCCCTCCGCGTCCGGAGAGAGCGGGGAATCGAGCATGTCGGAGGACTCCACCATGCGCAGGATCTCGTCGCGGAACAGGACCGTGGCCCCGCTTCGCGGCAGGTGGTCGACCTTCGCCGAGGAGGCCGGAAAGGTCTCCACGACCACGCGCATCGGAACCACGAAGCGCTCGCGTCCGCAGCGGAACAGGAACCCGTCGGTGATCCGGGTGGTGATCCCCCTGGGCAGCGTCACCAGGAATGCGCAACCGCGACCGGGATCGTTCCTGACCTCGACGCGGCCTCCGGCGCCTTCGATCTCCTTCTTGACGACATCCATGCCGACCCCGCGACCGGAGATTTCCGTGACGGCGGCGGCGGTGGAGATCCCGCTGCGAAAAAGCACCTGGACGGCTTCGGTCTCGCCGAATGGCGCATCGGGCCTTTGCAGGCCGAGCTCCACGGCCTTTCGGCGCAGACCGTCCAGGTCGAGGCCGCGCCCGTCGTCCTCGACGCGCATCACGACGGATTCCTCCATCTCCACGATGGAGACCTCGACCCTCCCCGTTTCGGGCTTGCCCAAACGGAGGCGTTCTTCCCGGCCTTCTACACCGTGGTCGCAGGCGTTGCGCACCATGTGCATCAGGGGGGCGTCCAAAAGCTCCAGGTAGGACTTGTCGATGCGGACATCCTCGCCGCGCACCACGGTCTCTATGCTCTTGCCGGTCCTGCCGGCGACGTCGCGGCACAGCCGAGGCACCTTCTGCAGCAGGGGCCTGGCCTCGGTCCTGCGCAGTTCCAGCACGGCACCGCTGAGCCTGGACGAAAGGTGCCCGAACTGTTCCACCGCCTGTCGCAGGTCCGCGGCCAGTTCGTCCGAGTCGCCCCCCGGAAGCATGCGCTTGCCCAGGTAGCGGAACTGCTCCTCCAACCCCATCAGCTCGCCCACCTGGTCCAGGAAGCGGTCCATGCTGGCCTCGGGTATCCGCATCGTCCGCTCGCGGTTTTCCTGCCGCGGGACCTCGGTCCGCCCGACCGGAGCGGGGTGCTCGACCGGTTTCCCCGATTCCGCCGGGGAGGCGAGGATCGCGTGGATCTTGTCCAGGATCAGTTCTCGCGCCAGCGCATCCAGTCCCACCGCGGAACCTGTGAAGGTGCGAGCGATGTCCAGGATCTCGTGCAGGGCGATGCGGACGGGTTCCGAATTCTCCGAGCCCAGCAACCGGTCCATCTCCTCCAGCACGGCGCGTTCGCGTTCGGAAGGCAGGCGATGTGGGTCGGAATCCGTCAGAAGGCTCGCCAGACGGGAAAGGCCGGTGGAACCGGATGCCCCGGATTCCAGGCGCACCGCGTGGTGGAGTCGGTCCAGGCCCATGCTGCGGAAAGGCTCGGGAAGGGTTGCGATGAACTCCTCGGCCTCGCGGTATCTCGTGTCCGGAACCGCGGTCGGTTCCGAAGGCATCCGCGCGAAGTGCTCCAGATCGGCGAGAAGCCCGGCGAATTCCTCCGGGGAAGCCTCCTCGGGCAGAGCGTCCCTGGCACGGGAGAGCAAGGTTCGCAGGACGTCCAGACCCCTCAGGAGGAGGTTTCCCAACCCGCGGTCGGGTTTCCGCCGGCCCTGCCGGACCTGGTCGAGGAGGGACTCCATGCGGTGCGAGATCTCCTTGACCCGCATCAGCCCGAAGTACGCGGCGTTTCCCTTCAGGGAATGGACGGGCCGGAAGATCCTCTCCACCAGGGTTGCGTCGTCCGGGAGCTCCTCCAGCCGCACGAAGAGGGACTCCACCGCTCCCAGGGATTCCATGGATTCCTCGACGAAATCCAGCAGGAGATCGCGGTTCACCTCCGGAATGGACGTCATTGTCCGTCTCCCTTGAGACCGCGCAGCTCCAGGAATTTGCTTTCCCACCGGTGGTGGAAGGCGAAAGCCGCATCCACGGCGGCGTCGAGCTCGGAGAGGTCCTGGAACGGTTTGAACACGCAGGTGTCCGCTCCCAGCTTCATGCAGGAGAGGGCGTTCTCCAAGGTCACGTATCCGGTGATCATGATCACCCGGGTCATGGGGTATTCCTGGCGGACGCGGCGCAGGAGGCCGATCCCGTCCAAGCGCGGCATGAGAATGTCCGAAACCACCACGCGATAGGGGATGCAGGCGAGCTTTTCCAGCGCCTCCTCGCCGTCCTGCGCCGTCGCGGCATCCAGTCCGGAAAGGCGGAAATGGCGCGCCAGGGAATCGCGGATGGGTGTTTCGTCGTCCACAACCAGAAGTCGATGCTTCATGTACGGGCCTCGAGTGCGGGAAGGGAAACCTCGAAGCAGGCGCCGCAACTGGTCGGAAGGAACGACAGCTTGCCTCCGAACTCCTCGACCAGCCCTCGGCTGATGTAGAGTCCGAGGCCGGTCCCCTTGCCGGTCGGCTTGGTGGTGAAGAATGGCTTGAACAGGGAATCGGACTTGTCCTCCGGGATTCCGGGGCCGGTGTCGCGGAATCGGATGCGCACGCCTTGGGAACCGCGAGCGGCCTCGATGCGGATCTCGCGCACGGGGCTTTCCTCCATCGCATCGGCGGAGTTCATCACGAGGTTCACGAACACCTGCTCCAGGCGCGTCGCGTCGGCGTGGACTTCGGGAAGATCGGGCTCGACCTCCACGACGACGCCCACCAGGCCCTTCAACCGGACCGAGCACATCCGCAAGGCGCGCCGCAGGATCTCCTCCACCGACAAGGCGACGGGCTCGCCATGGCCCGTCCGCGAGAACGAACGGAGTTCGGAGGTGATCTGCCGGATCCTGGAAACCCCATCCTCCATCTCGGTCAGGACCGAAGGCATTTCGGCCGCCAAGGCACTGGCGCGGTCGGATTCCGTCTTGTCCGCCCGCCCGGACAGGGATCGTTCGATGGTGCTCCAGTTTTCCCGCAGGGTCTGCACGTTCACGGAAAGGAAGCTCGCGGGATTGTTGATCTCGTGGGCCACGGAGGAGGAGAGCATGCCCAAGGACGCCATCCTGTCGGCGTGGACCAGCTGGGCGGCGCGGGACTCTGCGATCCGGTGCATCAGGCTGGCGTAGTCCGAGATCCCGCGTTGGAGGTCGAGGGTGCGGAACCCCACTTCGATCCGCGCCTGGAGGATGTACGGGGAGTAAGGCTTGGAGACGAAGTCGTCGGCTCCCTGGCGCAACGCGGAGATCACGTCTTCGTCGTCGGTCTTGGACGTGACCAGGATCAGGTAGTAGTTGAGGCAGGGGAGTTCCGCATGGAGTCTCTGGCAGATCTTGATCCCGTCCATTCCCGGCATCATCCAGTCGAGAAGGGCGAGCCGAGGTCCCGACGGGTCCACGAGCGACGCGAAGGCCTCGTCGCCGGTCCTGGCCGCCACGACCTCGTAGCCGCATCGGGAGAGGACGTGCGACAGCATGGACCGGCTCGCCCCGTCGTCGTCCGCGACGCAGATCCGGCGGGGGACACGGCTGCTGTCCGGTGCATGCGCCGGCGGTACCGATGGCTGCGCGAAGGACATCGCCGCAGTATCCCATTTCGAGGGAGCGGGGACAATGGAGGGGCTCGCCCTAATTCCGGTCCAGCCCTCTGGCGAAGATGCCCTTCACTCCGCTCTCGACGGCGGAGTAGGGGACCTCCACCTGGAAGGGATGGGCACTCGTTCCGAACCAGCCCGGAATCCAGGCAACGCCATTCGCCGAAAGGCTGTCCGGCGGCGAGAGGAGAAGACCTGCCGCGGTCATCATCAGGTTCGCCTGGTCCACGGTCAGGTGGATCTGGACGGTGTCCACGGCTCCGGGAAGGACCCTGGAGGTTCCGCCATGGCTCAGGACCCCCAGCGGAGCGCGGGCCAGGACCAGGGCGGAGAAGGAGTCCAGGACGGCCGCGGACGGCCCGGGGTTCCGGATCTCCAGCGCGATGGAGAGCCGCAGGGAATCGTCGTTCGATCCCAGTCGGGCGGTTCCCCTCGGGGCGAAGGTGCACCGGCGCAGGGCGATGCGTTCGGATCGCGAGGCGCAACCGGAAAGCAGCGCGATGCCCAGGAGGAGTGTCGGGAAGGATCTGGTCATGGGACGAAGGTACTGATTCCTCCTACGCCTCCACGACGCGCACGTCGTAGGACGGAATCCGTCTGTCCCGGGTGGCGATCGCCAGGTCTTCGTGCATGGCCTGGGCCACCAGGATGCGATCGAAGGGGTCGCGGTGGTGGAGAGGCAGGCTGCGCAACCTGCGCACATGCGGAAAGCGGATTTCCAGCGGCTGGAAGCCAACGGCGAAGATGGAACGCTCCAGCTCGTCGGGGACGGAAAGTTTGCCGTCTCCCGCCTTGATCGCGATCTCCCACAAGCTGGCGGCCGAGACGAAGATCTCGTTGGAGGGATCCTCGATCGATTTGCGCGATTCGGGCGAAAGCTTGGAGGGCTCCCCCAGCGTCCAGATCAGGGCGTGGGTGTCCAGGAGCAACCTCATGGAGCTTCCGGAAACAAGGGCTCTGCGGCCATGAGGGCGGAGAGGTCATCCTGCCCGAAATCCCAGGCGTCCGTGGCTTCCGTGATCCTGCCGGCCAATGCGCCGAGCTTCCGCGCGGCTTGGGCTGGCTCCGTCCAAGGGATGATGCGGGCGACGGGTTTGCCGGAACGGGAGAGCACGACCTCGTCTCCGGCTTCCACCTGGGCGATCAGCTTGGACAGGTTGGTTTTCGCCTCGTAGATGTTGGCGTAGAGCATGGGAATAATATAGTCTGGTCAGATAGCTAAGTCAATATGTTAGACGCCCAGTTGCTTGAAGAAGTCGTTGCCCTTGTCGTCGACCAGGATGAAGGCGGGGAAATCGACGACCTCGATTTTCCAGACCGCTTCCATGCCCAGTTCGGGATAGTCGATGCACTCGACCTTCTTGATGTTTTCTTCGGCGAGCACCGCGGCCGGCCCGCCGATGGAGCCCAGGTAGAAGCCGCCGTGCTTCTTGCAGGCGTCCGTCACCTGCCGGGAGCGATTCCCCTTGGCGATCATCACCAGCGATCCGCCGTGGCTCTGGAGCAGATCCACGTAGGAATCCATGCGGCCCGCGGTGGTGGGTCCGAAGGATCCGGAGGGCTTGCCAGCGGGGGTCTTGGCCGGTCCGGCGTAGTAGATGGGGTGCTTGAGCAGGTACTCCGGAAGGGGTTTCCCCGCGTCCAGCAACTCCTTGAACTTGGAATGGGCGATGTCGCGACCCACCACGATGGTGCCCTTCAGGAGGAGCGGCGTGCTCACCGGATGCCTGGAAAGCTCGGCGAGGATCTCGGGCATGGGCCGGTCCAGGTCGATCTCCACGCCGTGCTTGTGCTTCTTCCCGCCCATATCCGGCAGGAGTCGGCCGGGGTCGTGGTCCAACTCCTCCAGCCAGATTCCGTCCGCCGTGATCTTGGCCTTGATGTTCCGGTCGGCGCTGCAGCTCACGCCCATGCCCACCGGGCACGAGGCTCCATGGCGCGGCAGTCGGACCACGCGGATGTCGTGCGCGAAGTACTTGCCGCCGAACTGCGCCCCGATGCCCAGATTCTGCGCCTCCACCAGAAGCTCCTGCTCCAGCTCCAGGTCGCGGAAGGCGCGGCCCTGGTCGTTCCCGGTGGTGGGCAAGTGGTCCAGGTACTTGGTGCTCGCGTACTTCACGGTCTTGAGGCAGGTCTCGGCGGAGGTGCCCCCCACCACGAAGGCGATGTGGTAGGGCGGACAGGCCGCCGTTCCCAAGGTCTTCATCTTCTCCACCAGGAACTTCTTGAGGCTCGTGGGGTTCAGAAGGGCCTTGGTCTCCTGGAAGAGGTACGACTTGTTGGCGGAACCTCCGCCCTTGGCCACGAACAGGAACTTGTAGGCCATGCCTTCCGTCGCGTAGATGTCGATCTGCGCGGGCAGGTTGGTGCCGGTGTTCTTCTCCGTGTACATGTCCAGGGCCACGGTCTGGCTGTAGCGGAGATTGTCCTGGGTGTAGGTCTGGTAGACGCCCTTGGAGAGCCATTCCTCGTCGTTGACACCGGTCCAGACCTGCTGGCCCTTCTTGCCCATCACGATGGCCGTGCCCGTGTCCTGGCAGGTGGGAAGGAGCCCTTCCGCGGCCACTTCGGCGTTTCGCAACATCGCGAAGGCCACGCCCTTGTCGTTGGGGGAAGCCTCGGGATCGCGGAGGATCTTGGCCACCTGCTCGTTGTGCTCGGCGCGCAGGAAGAAGCTGATCTCGTGGAGACATGTGCGTGCCAATAGCTCCAATGCCTGGGGAGAAACCTTGAGCATGGGCACGCCGTCGAACTCGGAGACGGTCACGCCCTCCACGGTGAGGAGCTTGTACTTGGTCGTGTCCTCGCCGAGCGGAAACGGGTCCTGATAAACGAATTCTGGCGTGGCCATGGGAGCCTCCTCTGGAAGGCCCTAAAATTAGACAGAAAGATCCGGAATGACCCGGGAGGGGCGGTGCCCTGGACTTCGTCCGTTTTGTGCGCCTCGCGGCGCGGCGTCCGTTGCACAGGGGCCTTGCCGCGGCCCCTGTGCAACGAAGCCCGTGCCGCCAGGCGCAAGAAAGCCAAGGCGCAGCCGAGAGAAAGGGCGGTCACAACCACCCCATCGCCCTGGAAATCCCCACCGCCCCGACCCCGATCCAAAAGATGTTGAGGAGGGAATAGGCGGGATCGCGCCGCAGCACCGAGCACCAGGAGAGAAGCAATGCGTCCATCGTGTTGAAGATCCACATGAACAGGAACGGGGAGTGGGGACCGAGCCAGCTCACGATGGAGAACGAGGTGATCCGCATGACGACTCCCACCATCTCGAAGGTGCGGATGTGGCGGCGGATGAACGAGCTGGGCAAGGAAAGCATGTCCATGCGAAAAATTAGGACGCCAGTGGGGGAATGGGAGTGGGACCGAAGATGGATATGAACGTCCTTTGTCGGATTCCGTCAGATTCCGCGACGCCGCGGGGTCCGGATCCGGCTTCTGCTCCACTCCTTCAGGACGACTTCCCCCAACCGGTCCAGGCCGGCCTGGAAGACCTGGCCTTCCACCGCGCGGGCGAACAATTCCGCGAAGGCGACCAGCATGGGGTCTTGGGCGATCAGGAAGGTGCTGATCAGGCTGCCGTCGCGTCGGCACCGACGTCCCTCCGCGAGCGTGCGTTCCACGACCAGCGGATCCAATCCGAAGGGGTTCTTGTAGAGGCGACCCTTGTCGAAGATGCAGCTGGGCTTGCCGTCGGTGACCACCAGGATGCGGCGGTTGGGCGCGCGGCGCCTGCGCAGGAGATCGCGGGCCAGCCTGAGCCCGTCGGCCGTGTTGGTGTGGAATGGACCCACGGAGAGCTCGGCGATGGAATCGGTCGGGATCCTCCACGCCTCGTCCCCGAAGGCGACCACGTCCAACGTGTCGCGCGGATGGTTCCGCCGGATGTGCTCCGAGAGCCCGATGGCCAGCATCTTCGCGGGCGTGATGCGGTCCTCGCCGTACAGGATCATCGAGTGCGACACGTCGATGAGAAGCGCTGTGGCGCAACTGGTCGCGGCCTCGGTCTCCCAGGTGGAGAGGTCGTCCTCGGAGAGGGAAGCCGCATTCCCGCCCCGGAGGGCGGCCCGGGTCAGCGAGGCGTTCCAGTCGATGTCGCGCGGGTCGTCGCCGGGGCTCCAGGGGCGGGTGGAAGGGACGCGCTCGGTTCCGGGTCCGAGGGTGGGGGCGGCGTGTCGGCCGGTCAGGCCGCGGCTCAGGCCCTGGAACAACCGTTCGTAGACGGAATCGCGCACGGCCTGGCGACCGGCGGGGGTACCCACGGGCTTGTCGCCGTCCTGGCGGACAAGTCCCATCTTCTCCAGTTCCGCGACCATGTCTTCGTAGCCCTTGCCTTCGCCGAGCAACGGATATCGCTCCATGATTTCCTTGAGCCATTCCAGGATCTGCTCCATGTTCCCGTTGGCGCGAAGCCAAAGCTGGGCGAAGAGGTCGCGCAGGTCGATGGGCGGCGACTCCTCGGGAGGCAGCGCCGCGCCGAAGATCATGGCCACCGGCGAGTTCACCGCATGATCCCCGAGATCAAGTCCCCGAAACGCAGCGCTCCCTGGCGCAGTTCCCGCGAGATTCGGCCGTGCTGGTGCAGACCCTCCAGGAACAGCTCCCGCCAGGCGTCGCGGTCCTCTCCGGGATTCCAGGAGGTGTCCCTGGCCAGGGCGTCCATCACAGCGTCCAGGCCCGGCAAGGAAGACAGGGTCCTGCGGTGTTCGTCGTCCGCGGCGTCGGCGTCCAGCTCCAGGCGGTTTCCGGATTCGAACCAGGAGACCACCGGATAGTCCGGATTCTCCGACGGATCCTTGCGCCTCTTGTCGTATGGATTTCGGAAAGTGGCGTCGAAAACCGACTGGCAGGCCTTTCCCACCAGGGCCAACGCGGCGGGCTTCGGGCCTTCGCCCTCGGACAGGAGTTCCAGCTTTCCGCACACCGCGGGGGTGGCGGCGAAGAGATCCGACAGTCGCACCCGGACCTGTTCCCCGCCGAAACGCAGGGCACGGGCCTCGGCGGCCCCGACGGCCATTTCCAAGGCGGTGATGGACAGGCGCTGGGACACCCCGCTGCGCGGATCCACGAGTTCCGTCATGGCGCGAGCCTCGAAGGCCACCTGCTCCAGGGTCTCCCGCAACGGCTCCGGGACGTGGACGGGAAGGCCTCGGTCCGTCCAGGCTTCCTGGTCGGTGATGGTCCGGGAAACGGCGGTGTCCGACGGGTAGTGTGTCAGGATCTGGCTTCCGATCCTGTCCTTGAGCGGCGTGATGAGGTTTCCGCGCTGGGTGTAGTCCTCCGGGTTCGCCGAGAACAGGAACAGCACGTCCAGTTCCAGCCGCACCGGGACTCCCCGGATCTGCACGTCGCGCTCTTCCAGCAGGTTCAACAGACCCACCTGGATGCGGGGCTGGAGGTCGGGCAGTTCGTTGAGCGCGAAGATCCCGCGGTTGCTGCGCGGCACCAGGCCCCAGTGCAAGGCGTCCTCGTGGGAGAACCCCAGACCCTGGGAGACGGCCTTGACGGGATCGATGTCGCCCACGATGTCGGCCATGGTCACGTCCGGGGTGGCGAGTTTCTCCCTGTAGCGGTCGTCGCGATGGATCCACGCCAGCTCCGTGTCGTCGCCGTTCTCCTCCAGCAACCGCCGACCTTGGGAGGAGACCGGACGCAGCGGATCGTCGCGCAGCGGGGTGGGAAGCGCTGGCATCCACTCGTCCAGCAGGGAGGGGATTTGGCGCAGCAGACGCGTCTTCCCCTGGCCGCGCAGACCCAGGAGGAGGATGTCGTGGCGGGAAAGCAGTGCGTGGACCAGGTCGCGGACCACGGTGTCCTGGTAGCCGTACAGGCCCGGAAACAGGGGCGTACCCTCGCGCAGGCGGCGCGACAGATTTTCCCTGACCTCGTCGCGGACCGAGCGCGGGCGCCAGCCCGAGCGTTTGAGTTCTCCCACCGTGCGCGCCCGAGATTTGGAATCCATCTCGGACAAGATACTGGTCCATGTCCGGGATCGCCGCCGCCCTCCGGGTGCGCTGTCAGGGTGCCGTACTCACTTCCGTCCCTTGAGGGAGGGCGAGTTGGATTTTTTCCCGTTCTTCGGGGGTGGATCCAACGGCCAGGCCTGCCCCTTGGAGGCGTAGAGCGCACGGGTCGCGGCCAGCCATTCGCCGTGCCTTTCCTTCAGCAGCTTCGCGGAGACCTTCGCCTGGGAGTCCTGCCCCGCCAACCGATGGATGAGCACCGATTCCAGGAGGGCGTCGGGCGATTCGCGCAGGGCGATCGATTTCCGGACGGCTTCGATCGAAGAGGGGAACTTCCGGAGGCCGCGCAGAACCATGGCGCGCGCCAGCCAGGCCAGGTGCTGGTCGGGATGGGTCTCCACGGCTTCGAGGGTGGCGACTTCGGCCTCGCCGAATTCCCCGCGGCCCGCGGCCGCTTCGGCGCGGAAGAGGATGCGGTTGAGGTCCAGCAAGTCCGCTTCGGAGACCGTCTCGGGTGCCGGGGCGTCGGGAGCCTTCGCGCCATCGCGGTCCCTACGGACCCCTGGCCGTCCGGCGACTTCCCTCAGCGCCGCTTCCGCGGCGTCCGCGGCGCGGTCCCAGGTCCAGTTGGACAGGATCCGTCTGCGCCCGGCCCGGCCCTTGGCGCGCCTGCCGGGTTCGTCGCCCGCCACTTCGCGCAGGATTTCCGCGAGCTTCTCCGCCGACGGCTCCAGCCACCAGGGCGCGGCCACGGTCCGGAACGGTCCCACGACGCCGCCGGGAACGTCGACTCGCGTCGCGGGGATCCCCCAGGATTCCGCGTCGCCGCAAAAATCGTCCGAGGCCCCGCCTCGGGTGACCACCACGGGCAGGCCGCAGGACATGGCCTCGGCGATGGGAAGTCCGAAGCCCTCTCCGCGGTAGGGATGCACCAGAACATCGCCCGAGGCGTAGATCCGGGGAAGCTCCTCCAGGGAAAGATCCCGGTCGATGTGGACCACGGGGGCGCAGGTGCCGGAGGCGTTCAGCTCCTGGACCATGGCCTCGCCGGTCTGCCCCTTGTAGAACGTGTCGCCGCCCATGGACTTGACCAGCAGGCGCACCGGATCGGAGGATCCGAAAGCCTGCCTCCAGGCGTTCAGGAGGACGTCGAAGCCCTTGCGGGGGATGGTCCCGCCCACGTACAGGAAGGTGATGCGGCCATCGGGTTCCAGGCCCGGCAGCGGCTGGAGCCCGGGACGGAAGCGATCGGTGTCCACCCCGTTGGGCACCACGCGGATGCGGTCCTCGGGAACTCCCGCACGGGCGTAGAGGTCGCGGCAGTAGGTGGAAGGGACCCAGAGCGCGTCGATCCGATCGCGGAACACGGGCATCCAATCCAGCGGGGGAGATCCGAACTCCCAAGGTTGGACGACCACCCACTTTCCTTCCGCGGGCGGTTCCAGGAGCGGTGGCCACTGGTGGCGGACATGTACTTGGCATGGACCTTCCAGGGGAGCTTTGCGAAGCCTCTCGAGAATGGCGAGGTCTGGATCGTCGCCGGGGCCGAACTGGTCCGGTTCCCAGGGGATGAGCGACAGATCGTGTCCTCGTCTGGCCAGGCGCAGGCAGATCTCGCGGTTGACCAGCGCCAGGGAATGGTGGACGAACTGGGACCCCTCCCATCGGACGGAGAGGGTCTTGGCAGGTTCCGCCGGGGCAGCGGTGGCGCGCTTGCCGCTGCTGGCCAGAAGTCCCCCGGCCACCTTCTCCAGGGCGCCGGAAAGCTTGGTTCCCGACGCATTCCGCAGTTGGGGGACGGCTCGGGCGGAGACCGGTTCCGCGATGCCCAGGAGGACTCTGCCGCGAGCGGCGATGGCTCGGGCCGTGGTCTCGGGACTCCAACGGGTGGCGGCCTCGAAGCGCGCCTGGATCCCCTTCCGCTCCCGTTCGACGATGTTGGACGCGGCTTTGCGCAACAGTCGCGCGACTTCCGCGGGATCGGGATCCGCCCACCTGTGGTCCGTGGACAGGTATGGATTCTCGCGGCAAGCCGTTTCCCCGACGGGAACGGTGTCCCGGGGGGAAGCCAGCCAGGCGTTGTCCTCGTTCAGGAAATCCGACGAAGCTCCCCAGGCGGTGGCGATGCATGGCTTGCCGGAGGCCATGGCCTCCAGGTAGGGAAGACCCCACCCTTCGCCGCGCGAGGGCAGCACGAAGACGTCGGAAGCGAGGTACAGCGAAGGCATCTCGGATTCCGGGACGAACCCGTCGAGAAGCAAGATGGACGCCATCTTGGATTCGGAAAGACCGAGTTCTTCCAGGGATTCCAGGAAGCGGTCGCGCATCGGCGACGCATCCTTCCCGAACGGGTGGCAGCGCAGGACCAGGCGCACATCGGCCCGGGGGTCGAAGGCGTCGGCCCAGGCGCGGAGCAGCACGTCCCAGCCCTTGCGCCGCACCCATTGGAACACGGAGAGGAAGGTGGTTCCCTTGCGACCGCCCGGCAGGGGATAGGGCAGACCGGAGCCGTAGCGGGAGGCGTCGACGCAACCGGGCACGACATGGATCCTTCCCGGCTCCACCCCCGCCGCGGAAAACGTCCGCCGGTTGAACTCGGAAGGAACCCAGACCTCGTCCAGGCGGTTCAGGGAATCCGCCCAACCCGCCGGCAGCCGGTCGGTCTCGAACATGGTCCAGCCCACACGCTTGGGATTGCCCGGGTTGGCGGCCCCCATCTGGTCGAAAAGTTCGTTCCGGCCGTTCGCGTCGCGGGGCACGTCGCAGCAGACCAGGACTCCCGGCTTCGGGGCGCGGGAGAGCAGTTCGGTCCAGCGCGCGCGGTCGGCGAGGGAGATTCCAGGAAACCAATTCCTGTCGTTGCGCTGCGGATCCGCGGTGACGGGGACGGAGGCGTCCATCAAGCCGGAGACGGCGTTCCGGGCGAGGCCCGCGTAGCCGCTGAAATTGAACAGGTCGCCGCACCAGCGGATGGTCGGGGCGGAAGGGCCCGACGGAGGTTCCGGGACGGGTTCGGCCGGGGCGGGCCGGGCGGAGAGCGCGGATGCCGAGGCGGGGACGCCGGCGAGGATTTCTCGCAGCCTGGTTTCGGCCAGCGGAGCGATCCGGGACCAGTCCCAGCCTTCCACCATGTCCCGCCGGGCACGTGCCCCCTTGGAACGGCGCAGGTCCGGATCCAGGGCGGTCCTCAGGATTTGGGAGAGGTGGTCGACGGAAGGCTTCGCCCATTTCTGTCCGCGGTAGAAGGGGAATTCCTCCTTCGCGTCGATCTCCTCCAGGCCTTCGATGTCGACGAGCCAGGAATTGTTGTCGTCTTGGAAGTCCAGGTTCCCGCTCCAGCGCGTGGCGACCACGGGAACGCCGCAGCTCATCGCTTCCATGTGGGGGCGTCCCCAGCCTTCGCCCCTCGAGGGAGCCAGGTAGACGTCGGTGGCGGCGTAGAGGCGAGGCATGTCGGAATCCGGCACCTGCCGGGCGAGGACCTCGATGGGGGCGCATCGGGAGCGGCTGGATCCGATCTCGCGGAGGGTCTCCTCGATCTTCGCGTCGACCCACGCGGCCGGATCGCCTTCGATCTCGTTGGGCGGGTAGGTGCGCAGGACCAGACGCACATCGTCGTCGGGACCGAAGGCCAGAGCCCACGCCCGCAGCAGGACATCGGGACCCTTGCGGTGGGTCCATTCGAACACGGAGAGGAACGTGGTTCCCCTTCCGGCCCCCGGGATCTCCAGGGGTTGGAGTCCGGGACGGAATTTGTTGGTGTCCACGCCTTCCGGGACCACTAGGATGGGCTTGGTCACCCCGGCATTCGAGAAGGTCTCCCGATTGAAGCGCGAAGGCACCCAGATCTCGTCCATGAGGCCGCAGTGGGCGATCCACTCCGGAGACAGTCCGTCGGTCTCGAAGGTGGTGCGTCCCACGTTGTACCGGGCACCATCCACCTTGCCCAGAGCCGAACCCGGCAAGTCCAGGACGGCGATCGGAGACGAAACCGTCTCCCGTCCCATCAAGCCGTCGAAAAGAGCCCTGTCCCCGGGACTCGCGGCCCGGTGGAACGATTCCGAATGGCGCCCCCAGGCATAGACCCCAACCCCCAGATCGGTTCCGGCGAGGTGCCGCAGGAAGGCACGCGATTCGTCGCCATAGCCGCTGGGATCCCAGACAGGAGAGATCCACTGCACCCGGGCTGGCCGCGGCGGGGGCTCGAAGGGCCGGGAGGGAGCCGCCGCCAGTTCGTCCCAAACCTGCCAGGTGCGGCGGGCGACTTCCGACCAGCGAAACGCCGTGGCTCGCTTCCGCCCCTTGGCGACGAGCTCCTCTCGAACCGCGGGATCGTCCAGGAGCAGGACGAGGGAACGGGTGACGCCGTCCACGTCGTCCGGCTCGTGCATCAAGGCCGCGTCGCCCACGACCTCGGGAATCGACGCCGCGTTCGAGCAGACGACCGGACAGCCGTTGGCCATGGCCTCCAGCGCCGGGAAGCCGAAGCCTTCGTAGCGGCTCAGGAACAACGTCGCGACGGCGCGCGAATACAGGAGTTCCAGTTCTTCCCTGGGAAGGAAACCGGTGAAGACGACGTCGGAAAGCCCGGAAGCGCGCACGTTGTCGCGGGCGAGAGCCAACGCCTTTGCCAGGTGGCCCACGACGACGAGCCGACAGCGCCGGCTTCGGCCCGCGGACTGGGTCGCGGTCAGGGCCGTCTCGAAGTTCTTGTGGGGATCCGCCGCCCCCACGTGCAGGAAGAAGGGTTCTTCGATCCCCAGCCTGGAAAGGAGTGCGTCTCCCTCGCTTCGGTTCCCGACCTTGCCGGAATCCGAGGCGTTGAACCCGGCCATGACCACGCGCGCGTTCCTGGGATCGACGCTCGTGGCCGCCAGGAGGTCGGACCTGGTGAACTCGGAAATGCAAAGCAGCGTGGTGCCGGTGTCGCGCAGTTGGTCCAGTCGCGCGAGGTAGCCGGGCCAGTTGGGGATCCGTCCAGGGTAGACGCGCAACGGGATGATGTCGTAGAAGCTGGCGGTGAGCCTGGCGGAGGCGAACCGGTGGAACGGCGAGGCGAAACCGGGATAGGTGTGCATGGGATCCGGCACGTGGACGACATCGAAATCCCGCGCGGTCCTGGACGACCAAGGCGCGAATGAGGCCCCCGCTTTCACGAGCCTTTCCCCGACGTCCCCCGGCATCGGGTCCCGGTCGTCGACGAGGACGGTCACTTCCGCGTCGGGACGCTCCTCGAGGAGCGCGAGCAGATGGTGCAGCGCGTAGTGTCCGATGCCGCGAACGAAGGAATCCGGCACCGAAAGAGTGCGGCCGTCGATGCCGATGCGCATGGCTCGAGCCTCGATTCCGGCGCGACCGGCGGATTCGGAGTTTGGTGCTCCCTTCGCGATGCGGAGTCCGGGACGCGACGCCTCGCGAACGATCCATTCGGCGGTCCGGCGCGAAGACCATTCCGTTTCCACGCAGGATCGGGCCCGCAGGCCACGGTCGCGAGCCTCGCGCGGATCCCCGGCGCGCGCGCGGAGCAGTTCGACGAGGTGTTCGCGGGAAGGCTCCGCCCAAAGATGATCGGACCCGTAGTATTCCGAGGCGCGGGTCTGCTCCGGGTCGACGGGCACGAGCCGATGCTCGATCGGGTAGCCGTTTTCGCCGTCCAGGAAGTCGAGATGGGCGCTCCATCCCGTGGCGATGGCCGGGAGTCCAGACGCCATGGCCTCGAGGATGGGCAGGCCCCATCCCTCGCCGCGGGTGGGAAGCACGAACACGTCCGCAGCGGCGTAGAGGCCGGGCATGGACCGGTCGGGAAGGTCGCCCTCGACGACGACGATCGGGGCGATTCGCTCCCGATCCACCCCTCTCCTCCCGTAGAAATCCCGAATCGTCCTGGCGATCTCCCCGGACTCGCCTTTGGACATGCGCGCTTTGAGGGTCAGGCTGACATCGTCGGAGGAATCGAACGCGTCGGCCCAGGCCAGGAGGAGCACGTCCCAACCCTTCCGCAGGTTCCAATCGAAGACGGAGAGGAAGTTCAGGCGACGGCGACCCTGGAGTGCCAGGGCCTCGGCCGCGCCCGGCTTGAAGCGATCCATGTCGATTCCGCAAGGAATGCGTTTGAGCATGCGTTCGGGAACACCGGACTCGGAAAAGGTTTGCAAGTTGAAGGTGGACGGGACCCAGATTTCGTCCATCTCCAGGCAGTCGTCCTTCCATCCTCGGGGCAGACGGTCGGTTTCGAACATGGTCAGGCCCGCGTAGCGTCGAAAGCCGGGACGGGTGTCCCTCAGGCGTTTGAGGTTGCAGGGAAGATCGGAGACCAGGCAGAGTTCCCCCGTGACAGGCTTGCGTGAGAGAATTCCGTTCCAGGGTGCCACCGCCGCCTCGCCCTCGAGTTCAAGCCCTTTGACGAATTCGCGGTCGGTCGCGGTTGGGTCGAGCGAGAGCGCGCACGCGTCCGACTTTTCCACCGCCAGGAGCGCTTCGCGGTTCAGTCTGGCGTAGCCGGTGAAGTTCAGGGCGGGAGTGATCCAGTGAAGGGCGGGTCGGTTTTTCGGAATGGGCCCGGATCCGGGAACTTCGGCGGTCGGATCGTGTCGATCGCGCTCCATGGCGACGGCACACGCCGCCAGCAGCGATGCCGCGAACTCCGGCCGGTTCGCGGAGGGGAGGGCCACGAGGCGGGAATTTTCGATTCCCACCCCTCGCAACATCGACAAGGCTTCGTCGCCACAAACCCAAACGCAGCTGGAGGCCGATGCGCAGTCGACAGCGTCGGCGTCGCGCAAGTCGTCGGGCCCCGCAACGAAGCAGATATGGCCCCGCTGGCGACCTTGCGTCCTCCAATCGGGGGCGGCACTTGCGGAGAACACGGGTACGGCATCCGTCAAGGGATTGGACAGGAGGCGTTTCCAGAGGGCGACGGAATCCGCGTCCTTCCTCAGTTCCTCCATGAACCGTGGATCCGGGGACCCCGCCTCCACTTGGAGATTCGGAAGCATGCCGTCCAGGAAGGTGGCGATCCTCCGATCCATCTCCGGTCGCTCGCCCATTCGCAGCATGGGGGCGATCCAACGCAGGGGTGGTCCCTTCCGAAAATGGCGGGGCCAATCCTCGAGGGCGAGAAGGCCCGCGGGCCAACGTCCCCTCCAGCGCCCGTGGAGCTTTCCCAGGCCGGATTCCACCATCGCATCTCGACGATCGAGGTCGGCGGCGGAGGCCGATTCCAGGTGCACGACGACCGAATCCGGACAATAGCGGACCTCCAGACCCGCATCCCAGACCTTGAGGCAAAGATCGATGTCTTCCACGTACATGTGGAAGGATTCGTCGAAACCGCCGAGCTTCTCGAAGAGTTCGCCGGGGATGGCGACGCACGCCCCCGTGACCGCCGGGTAGGCACGGGCCGTCCGGACGGAGGGGTCTTCGGCGGGAAGCCCGCGGTGTACGTGGTAGGGAGCTCCGCCTGGATGGAAAAGGATCCCCGCGTGCTGGATCGTCCGGTCCGGGTAGAGCAGTCGCGCGCCCACCATTCCCGCAGAGGGGTTTTGCTCCAGAGTCCGGACCAGGGCGTCCAGCCAGCCGGCCTCCGGGATGGTGTCGTTGTTCAGGAACACCAGTGTCCGGCCCGAGGCGGCCTTCGCCCCGGCGTTGCAGGCCGCCGCGAATCCCCGGTTGAGGGAGAGGAAGATCGCCTTGAGGATCGTTCGCGATTCCTGCTCGCGAAGCCAAGCGGCGGTGCCGTCGGGCGAGGCGTCGTCCACCACGACGATCTCCGTCGTGGACGGATCGGTGGTCCTGCGCACCGCCTCGAGGCACTGGCGGGTCAGGTCCAGATGGCCGTGGACGGGAATCACGATGGTGGTCTTCGACTTCCCTCGCCCGGCCCCGATGGGGTGGATGGACAGGAACCGACGGGACGGGGTCAGGTCGGATCCCGTCACGACGTCCCCGAGCGACTTCGCCGCTGCGAATCCCTCCACCGCATCGCGGTGGGACCGGGAGAGATCCCCCGACACGGGATGGAACTCCCAGATGTCCTCGCGCTGGAACACCTGCAAGTCCGGCCCCAGCAGCCCCTGGAAGCGGCCGCGCGGCACGAAAAGGGACCTTTGCCCCGAATGGTAGGCCATCACGTTCCGTTGCAGCAGACCCCCGTTCTTCTGCAACTCCCGGCGCAGGTCGTCCTTCCAGAGGCGGTAGTCCTCGTGGATTCGGAGCTCCTCGGGGTCGATGGCCGAAAGGTCGCGCGGGTCGATGGCTCCCGCCTTGCCGCCGGGAAGGTGGGAAAACGCGTCTTCGTCCTCCATGTAGGCGTTGAACAATCCCGCCAGCCGGATGCGCAGGGCGAAGTCGCCGTCCTCCTCGCCGTAGAGTCCGTAGTCCTCGCACCACCAGCCGAGGCGTTCGTGCACGGCCTTGGGCACGAGGAAGCAGGCGCCTCCGATGTTGGCTTCGCGCTTGGGACGGACGAGGACGCCGTCGACGGTCTCGGAGGGATAGGACCGGGGTTCCACGGAGTAGCCCAGCGCGCCGAGGGTCGGAATCCGTACCGCGGTTTCGACCATGCGTTCCAGCCAGTCGGGCTTCAGGGCGACCATGTCGCTGTCGAGTTTCAGGAAGTACCCCGCCTCGGGCACGGCGGACCAGGCGAGGTTCGAAGCCCTGGCGACTCCGACGTTTTCCGGCAGGAGGACGAGGTTCGAGACGGCTCCCTGGCGGTGCATCTCGCCCAGCCACTCCCGCGTGCCGTCGGTGGATCCGTTGTCGACCACGGTCAGGACGTAGGGGTGCCTGGTCTTTCGCCACACCGCCTCGATCGCCTGCTTGGTGAACTCCAGGCGATTCCAGGTCACCATCCCGATGTTCACGAATCCCGCGTTCTCCGGGAGAGGTTCCTTCCGGTAGAAGCCTTCGGCATGGAATGCGGTGGGAGCCGCGGGGAGCATGTCCCCATACCGGCGCTGGACCTCGGCGGACTCGCGGACCACCCGCGGAACGTCTCCGTTGCACAGTCCAGCCTGGTTGTGCAGGTAGAGCCCCAGGAATTCCGGGACGTGGCGGAAGACGGCACCACCCGCGGCGCACCGGCACCAGAACTCGTAGTCGCCGGCCGCGTGGAAGTCGGGGTCGAACAGGCCGAAGCGGTCGTGCAGGGATCTGCGCCACATCGGCTGCGGCCCCATGTGGCACCCGGTGAGCATGATCGACGGGCTGAATTCCGGCTTCAGGGAGTAGCCGATCTTGCGGCTTCCCAGGAAGGTCTGGTTGGGTTCGTGGGTGATCCAGAAGTCCCCGTAGCCGAGGTCGATCCCGGGATGCGAGTCCAGTTCGGCGGCGAGACGCTCCAAGGCGTCCCCGCGCAGGATGTCGTCGGTGTTGGCGTTGGTCAGGTACTTCCCGCGCGCCATCTCCACGCCGCGGTTCCAGGCCTTGTAGATGGTCTCCCTCTCCGAGGTCCTGACCACCCGCACGCGCGGATCGCGTCGGGCGAATTCGCGGGCGATCTCGGCGTCGTTTTCCGGCGAGCACGAGTCGATGACCACGACCTCCAGGCGGTCACCCAGGGTCTGGGCGAGCAGGTTCTCCAGTCGTCCTCGCAGGAATGCCGCCGAGGCGTAGGTGGAGACGATCGCCGTGACCAGGGGTGTGGTCGCCGCCGCGTCCGGAAGCGTCGGGGCGGGTTCGGCAAGGGTCGGGCGGACGGGATCCGGTCGGGCATCCGGAACGCGAACGGGGAAGGACGCAGGAGCGGAATTTTGGAACGGGGATTGCCGTCTCTGCCGGGCGGGGTCCCAGGTCAGGAGGAACAGGGGACGCAGATCGCCCTCCGAATTTCCCAGGTGCTTCCACTCCAACCCGTAGCTCTCGAAGAGCCAGCGGTAGTAGTCGATGGTGTCGATCACCTTGTCGGCGTGGCCCTCGAAGAAGATTCCCTTGGCCGTCTTGTCGATGATCTTCTGGAAAAGTCTGTCGCGCTGCACCAGCTCCTTGGTGCGGTACACGGAAAAAAAGAACGACCAGTCCACCTGTCCCTGGATCGCGGCATCGACGCGGAGGTCCAGATCGGGGGCGTTGAAGTCGACCTGGGCGAAGCGGAGGTTGGAGAGGCCGGCCAGCCGGCGGATCTCCGAAGCCGCCGCGAAGGTGTCCGGCATGCCTTCCAGACCCACCACTTCGGAGGCGCCCGCCAACGCGGCGCGCACCGACGCCTGCCCGAGGTTGCAGCCCCAGTCCGCCACGCGACACCCGCGCAACCGGGAAAGGTCCATCAGTCCGAAGCGGTTCGTGGTCCGGTCGCCTTCCAGGCCCACGAGCGGGATCGACTGGTAGCTCGCGAACCAGCGGATGCCCTTAACCCGCTCGCGAAGCGCGGTCCTTTCGGATTCGGGGAGCAACGAGGCGTAGTGGCTTTCCGTGGTCAGCACCTCGGCTTGTATCGATGTTCTGCGAAGCAGCGCCTGCGCCGCGATCCGCCGCGCCCCGTCGATCATCCACAGTTCGTCGGGACCGACGTCGGCACCGCAGGAATTGAGGTACGCGCCCGTCACGAAGGAGGCGGGAGGCGCTTCCTCGCCCTTCGCGAACCTATCGCGATAGGCGAGGATGTCGGCTTCCCGGACGGGTCCCTCGCTTGCGGCGAATTCCGGATCCAGATCCGCGAGGTTCCCCAGGGGTGCCGCGTCCGTTCCCGACTTCCGGGACCTCAGCTCGAGCGAGAGAGGGAAGACGATGGTCCCGTCCAGACGGATCCTGTCCATGATGGCGGTGGTTCCGGCCTTGTTTTCCAAGATGTGCCGGACGATGCCGCGAAACGCCGCTTCCCCGGTCCCGAAGTCCCGGATCGAGAGTCTTCCGATCCAATGGGATGCCGCGCTGGTGGAGGTCCCGCGGCCGATGGGCGCCATGGGGAGGAACGTCTCCGTGGATCCGCGGGGAGGAACGGTCAGCGACGGCACGGGAATGGTTCCGACGGAGATGCCCTTCGCGAGTGGCTGCGCCAGCTTTTCCAGTTCCGTCCGGATTCCGGCGTCCTGGGGACAAAGGGCCGACGCCTTCTCCAGGAGGGTTCTCGCGCGGTCGGAATCGCCTTGCAGGGCCAGCCAGCCACCCACCAGAACCAGGCACTCCGGATCCTCGGGAAGGAGTTCCATCGCTTTCGCGTAGGCCTCCACTCCGGCCACGGTTTCCTTCCGCCGCAGGTGGAGGCGACCGAGGTTCTTCCATGCCTCTCCGTTTCCGGGGGACAGTTCCAGCACCCTGCGAAAGGACGACTCCGCCTCGGTGTACCTCGCCTGCATCATCCACGCCACTCCAAGGTCCAGGTGGGCTTGCGCGCACTCGGGTGCCAGGCGCGTGGACACGAGGAAGTGGACCCTGGCCTCGTTGAGCTTGCCGGCGCGCAGGAGCAGGAGACCGGCGCCCCGCTGGAATTCGGCATCCTTTTTCTCCAGCAGGTCCGAACTTTCCAGGAGCGCGCCGGCCTCTTCGGATTTCCCGGAATCCAGCAGGACCGAGGCGCGGGCGAGAACATCCCATCCCGATGGCTCCGGAGATTCCTTGCCGACGGAGGGCTCCGCTCCATCCGCCGCGATGAACTCCCGCCAGAAGACCTTGCCGTGCTTCTCCCAGGCGTGGCATCCGAAGGGCAGTTTGTGTCCGTTCATCCCGTAAAGGATCTCGGGGGAGCGTTCGAAGGAGAAGGCGACGGCTTCGGTCGGGGTCGGCACCCTGCAACCGTTCGCCAGCCGTGGTCCCAGGAGGCCCCAGACCGCGTCCTCGTTCGGCAGCGCGTCCCAACGCGAGGAGTCGTCGAGGTCGCCCTCGAGCAGAAGGCGGAGCTGGTTCCGCGTCCGAGGATCGTCGGGGATGATTTCGTCGCTCCGGTGCCGTCCGCTGCTCGCCCGCAGCTCCTCGAGCACGGAGAGGATGCGCAGGGCGGTCCGGACCCTTCGAAGCGAGAATCCACCGTTTCCCACCGCCCAGAGATCGCCCTCGGCTCCGTATTCCGCGAACCAGGGGGCGCCCACGAAGTCGAAGCCCTTGCGGCACCACGAGTCCAGTTCGTCCCGGAACACCCAGGCGTCCAATTGGTGCAAAAGGATGAATTCGGAATCGGAGTGGGCCCTGTAGAAGGAGGGCTGCAGCAGGAGCGCGTTGTAGGCCTTGACTCCGGAGAAGTACCGGGCGGGGAACCTTTCGATCCGGAACTCGACCGCGGCATTCCGGAGGATGTCCGCGTACGCGGAAAAGTCCATCCCTTCCGGCCCGAACAGGGAGAACCAGCGCGTCCCCAGCACGCGGGCGCACTGGCGCAGCGACGCGACCTCCGTTCGGGAGGGCGATTCCCTGTAGACCGGCACGGCGACGGTGCAGTTGTGGAGCGGATCGGACATGGCGCTCTCTCCTTAGGGTGCCGGCTTGACGGCCTGCAGCTTGACGTGGACCTGGATGATGCCCATGCCGTGGTCCACGGTCTTCATCTCCAGCATCTTGAAGGCTCCCTTGAATCCGTAGATCCTTCCGTGGGCCAGGAAGTCGAGGTCGTATGTGGTGTAGTACAGGAAGGAGTTCTCGTTCCAGAAACTGACATGGGTGGGATCCTGGAACGCCCCCCGTCCATCCGTGGAGGGGATCTTGATGTCGACGAGGGCGTCGTTCTTGCAGATCCGCCAGAGCTCGTTCATGGTCCGGATGGGATCGCGAAGATGCTCCAGCGCGTCGTGGCAGCGCACCTCCACGGCGGTGGAATCCTCGAAGGGGAAGCTCTTGTTGAGATCGTGCACGATGTCGACGGTCTTCCCGGCGTAGCGGTCCACGCCCACGAATCCCGCCGGTTTCCGCTCCCCGCAGCAGATGTCGACCCTGATGTCGTCGTACCTGTGGACGGGCCTGTCCAGGGGAACCGGCTGGGGATCCAGCGGATCGAAGATCAGGACCGGGGCGTACTGGCGACTGACGACATCCAACTCGGCGCGGGAAGCGTCCGACTTTTCCAGGAGGTCCCCCAGGGTGGCCTTGGAAGTCCCGGAAAGGGTGGAAGGGTTGTCCAGGAGATGTCGCAGCCGGTCCTTGATGTCCGGCATGGACCGCAGGCCCAAGGCGTACAGCTCCTCGCCCAGCACGCAGATGTCCAGGAGCGATCGAGGCGACAGGACGTCGGAGGAGGCGGTGGCGATGTCGGGATGCTGGACAGGACCCGGGTCCTCTGGGAATCGAGTCCATCCGAGGCTTTCGGCCATCGCGGAGAAGGACTGCGACTTCATGTCGAGGGAACGGATGTCGTTCGATTCCACGGCGGAATGGGTGGTGAATTTCCAGTCCCCGGAAAGCAACCAGATCGGCTTGCCCAAGTGCGCTGCGTACCCGATCGCCGAGACGCCGGAATTCGATGCGATGACATCCGCCATGTCCAGGTGCGACCGCAGGTTCTCCTGGAAGGACGGATCCCAGGGATGGCCGGCCGTGACGAGATTTCCGTGTTCCGCGAGTTTCCTGACCCACGGGGAAGACTTGAGGAGATCGGCCCAGTAGATGCAGAACCGCACGGTGTCGAAGTGCTTCCTTTTCTCCTCGATCTGCTCCATCATCCCTTCCAGGTCGAATTCGATCTCGCTGGAAGTGGTGGAGTGGGTGGGGAAGACAAGAAGAGTTCGGCCGGAGCACCGCCTGAGGAAGGCCAGCGCCTCGGGGGGGAAGGAACATCTGGAATAGGCGTTCAGAGGGCCCAGTGCGAAGCACAGTTTGTGCGAATTCGCTTCCGCGAAAGGAATCCGAAGACGCGAAGTGACACCCATCAGGGGCAGGGAGGATTCCCGTTCCGGTGTGGGGAGGTCGTTGAACGCCAGGGGGAAGATGAACCCATGTTCGACCACGAAGTGCAGCGGCTTGGAATCGGGATAGCCGCACCAGGATTTCAGCGTCGGGGAATGCGCATACCAGTCGTTGGGCCCGTGGAGCGACTCCTGCTGCGGGAACCTGTGCTTTTGGTTCAGGTCGTAGCGTTCCACCAGGCTGGCGATGGATTCCGTCGGGAGTGGATTCATGGAGATTCGGCTCCTTGGGAAGGTGTCGAGATTGCTGGAAGTGATTCAGGCCACCGCGGCTTGATCGCCGGGAAGGGAGCAAACCGCGAGCCACGGAGAGGGTCCCCTGCGGGTGCGGGTCGTGCGCGAGGAGAGCGCGGTTCCCCCGACGGGCCGATTCGTCCGGAAGCGTCTTCGCCGGCGAGGCACCCGTTTTCCCGATTTGCGATCATGCGCCATGATCCGGTTCCAGGCGGACAATTTCAAGCGGGGAAGACAGTTTCCGATGGACCGCCCGCATGGGCGGGGACGGTATGGGCCGCCGAGAGGACCTTCCGGTAGGCAGTTCCTGCCATGTCGGGATCGAAGCGACCCGGCAATTGTTGCCACCAACTCCAGCGGGGCCTTCTTGGAACGGAATGCCGAGGCGCGTGCCGCCCCCGAACCGGCTCCATTGCGCTTGGAACAGAAATTGTGGAGAATGCCTTGGTGCGGGGCGCGGGATTCCCCAGTCCAGACGGGAAATGACATGCTGACGAACTCATCCATCCTCGTGACCGGCGGAACCGGATCCTTCGGGAACACCTTCGTTCCGATGACCCTGGAGCGCTACAATCCGCGGCGACTGGTGATCTACAGTCGCGACGAGATGAAGCAGTGGGAGATGGCGAAGAAGTTCGTGGGCGATCCCAGGGTGAGATTCTTCATCGGGGACATCCGGGACAAGGATCGGTTGTGTCGGGCGCTGGATGGGATCGAATACGTGGTCCACGCCGCCGCGACGAAGATCGTTCCCACCGCCGAATACAATCCGTTCGAGTGCATCAAGACGAACATCATCGGTGCCATGAATCTCATCGACGCCTGCATCGACAAGGGCGTCCGGAAATGCGTGGCGCTGAGCACCGACAAGGCGAGTTCCCCGGTGAACCTGTACGGTGCCACCAAACTGGCTTCGGACAAGGCTTTCATCGCCGGAAACTCGTATTCCGGATTCGCGGGGACGAGTTTCTCGGTGGTGCGCTACGGAAACGTCATGGGTTCCCGAGGGTCCATCATCCCCTTCTTCCTTTCCCTGAAGGATCAATCGATCCCCATCACGGACGCGCGGATGACCAGGTTCATGATCACCTTGGAGCAGGGCGTCGAACTGGTGTGGCACTCCTTCGACGACATGGTCGGAGGCGAGATCTACGTGAAGAAGATCCCCTCCATGAAGGTGACCGACATCGCCTTGGGCTGCGTGCCGGACGGGCGCATGGAGTTCATCGGAATCCGTCCGGGAGAGAAGCTCCACGAACAGATGATCGGTGTCGAGGACGCATACAACACCTTCGAGTACCCTGGCCACTACAAGATCCTGCCCGCGATCCACAAGTGGTGCCGGGATCCGGAGCGGATCAAGGATGGGGTCCCGGTTCCGGAGGGTTTCAGCTACACTTCGGACACCAACCGGGAGTGGATGGACGCGGATACTCTGCAGGCCTGGATCGGAAAGAATCGCGAAAAGGTGGGGGCCTTCTGATGGGGATGGCGGAGCCGGGAAGGTCCTGGGGTCGAGAAGACCCTGGGATCCGATGAGGATCCTCGTCCTGGGCTCGTCCGGGCTGCTCGGTTCCACTTTGGTTCCGGAGCTGGAATGCCTCGGGCACGAGATCGTGGCACCGACCCGCGGTCCGCACCCCGGTGGTCCGGGGGACTTGCGTGCACCGGGTGCGGTCGAGACCGTTCTCGATCGATCCGGGTGCGAAGCTGCGGTCAATCTCGTGGCCATGGCGGATGTCGACGCGTGCGAGCAGATGCCCGAAGCGGCCATGCAGCTCAACGGGGATCTTCCGGGTCGGCTCGCATCGGCCTGTGCCGAGCGCGGGATCCCCTGCGTCCACGTGTCCACCGACATGGTCTACGACGGGCCGGGACCCCATGCGGAATTCGATGTTGTTCCCTTGAACGTTTATGCGAGGACCAAGCTGGAGGGCGATGCCAGGGTGGTGGAGGCGGGGGGGTGCGTCCTGAGGACGAACTTCTTCGGAACTTCCCGACACCGTTCCCGGCGAAGCTTCAGCGATTGGCTGTTGGAAGGATTCCGAGCGGATCGCGAGCTTCCTCTGCTGGGCGACGTTTTCTTTTCCCCGTTGCGCATGGAGTCGCTCTGCGCCTGGATCGGTATCGTCCTCCAGGATCCCGCCAACGGCGAAGTTCTCAACCTGGGGTCGCGGACAGGCATGACCAAAAGGGATTTCGCCCTGAAGTTGGCGAACGCTTGCGGACATGCGAACGTCCGCGAGAGGCAGGTCACCCTGCAGGAACTCCGACTTGCGGCGCGGCGTCCGACGGACATGCGAATGGATGTCGGGAAGTTCGAGGAACGGTACCGGACCGAGCTGCCAAGTCTGGGGCGGGAGATCGAGATCGCCGCTCGCGTCGGCACGGGGGTCGACCTCGCGTGGGAATCCTCCAGGGGAAATTCCGGATCGCCGATGAGCCTTCGGGCCGAGGAAGAGGGAAGGCGATGAAGCCGGGTGCGCCGCGGGTTCTGTTGATCGGTGCCGGCCGCATCTCCGCCGCATTCGATTCCCCGGGCCAGGCCAAGATCCTCACCCATGCGCATGCTTGGAAACTGCTCGGAGCGGACTTGACCTTCCACGATCCGGATCCCGTCCGCCTGGCTTCCGCTGTCGCCAAGTGGGGAGGATCGGGTTCGACGGATCTTGCCGAGGCCCTGGAACCCGGACCCTGGGATGCCGTGGTGCTTGCGGCACCCGATGAATTCCATCTCCCGATCGCGAAGCGGCTTGCCGGGAGTCCGTGGAAAACGCTCGTGCTGGAGAAGCCGCCGGCCACATCCCGCGGCGATTGGATGGCCCTCCAGGAAATCCTGGGGGCTCGGACCGACGATGTCGCGGTGAACTTCACGCGGCGCTGGGCTCCGGGGTTGATCCGGTTGAGGGAAGAGATCCGCGCCGGCTCCTGGGGCGAACTCCTGCACGGGCATGCCATGTACGGGAACGGCCTGCTCCACAACGGATCGCATCTGACCGATTTCCTGACATGGATCCTCGGCCCTTTGGCAATCGAGGGTCTGCAGGAGGTTCTTCCGGATCGGTCGGGAGATCCTTCCGCCGCGTTTCGCTTGCGCACTTGCGCGGGGAGGCCGATCGACGTGGCCGTGGTGGACTGTTCGCGGTACACGGTCTTCGAGGTGGACCTGTTTTTTTCCAGGGGGAGGATCCGACTTCCCTGTTCCGCCGGAACGGTCGAGTCGACGCGAGTGGTCCCCAGCGAAGACCACGCGGGCTTCCGGGTCCTGGGTGGACCGGGGACCGCTTCCTCGGAGCTCGACACGTCGCTTCTTCGCCTCGCGCGGGCCGTGGAGGAGCATTCGAGGCTGGGGACACCCTTGGACGGGACGCTGGAGGAGATCGCGGACGGCTTCGATCTCTGTCTCCGGCTGCAGGAGATGCGCGATGCGACGCCTTAGGATCCTGGCTGCCGGAGTCGAACCCGGAGGTGCCCAGTGCGTGGCGGCCGTCGCACGGGATTGCCTCCGGAGTGGAATCGCCATCGAGGCGTATTCCAAGGGACCTGGTCTCGCCCGATTTGCCGCGTTGGGGGTCCATTGCGGAAAGTTGGATCCGGATGGCGACGAAGCGGAAGCGGCGAGGGAGCTTCTGGACATCCGGAAACCGGACGTCGTCCTCACCGGGACGAGCATGGGATCCTTCGTGGAACGGCATCTCTGGCGCGAGGCCCGCGCACGGAACATCCCCTCCGCGACCATCCTGGATTCGTGGATCCACGTGGCGGAAAGATTTTCCTGGGGCACCTTCCGCGGGATCGCCGAAGGATCGGATCTGCCGGTGGAGGTCATGCCGGATCTTGTCTTCTGTCCGGATTCCGGGGTGATGGACGAGGTGCGGAAGGCGCTGTCAGGCCTGGCGGAGTGCCTCGCCTGCGGGCATCCGTGGCTCGAATGGTGCCAGTCCCGGTGGATTCCGTGTCCGCCCCAGGGCGGGCCGACGAGGATTCTCTTCCTTTCCGAGCCCGTGGCACAGGACTACGGAGCGGGATATTGGGGTTTCACGGAGGGAGAGGTGCTCGGCTCCGTGCTCTCCGCTCTCGCCGATCTCGCGACGGAGACGGATCTGGAACTCGTCGTGCGCGCCCACCCGCGCGAGGACCGGCGATCGCTGGGTTCCTTGCTGGAAACCGGATCACGAGGAGTGGCCTGGCGATGGGCCCAGGAGGGACAGACCCTCGACCACGCAAGCCGATGCCATCTGACCTGCGGCATGACCTCCATGGCCCTCCTCGAATCCTGGTCCTGCGGGTGTCCGACGCTGAGCTTGCTTCCCAACCTGTGCAGGACCTCCCCCTACCTGCCGGATCTCATGGGATGGGATCCCGCTGTCCATTCCCATTCCGAGATCCCCTCGCGAATCCGTCATCGCCTCGCGATGGGCCCCAAGGGGATTCCACCGGGCTTCTCCCACTCCGGCGCCGCGGAAAAGATCTTGCAACGACTGGAGGCGATCCGATGAGCGCACTCGCCCTGCTTGGCGGCCCCAAGATCCGGGAACGGAAATTTCCCGCCTACCGCACCATCGGTGCCGAGGAGGAAGCGGCCGCGATCCGGATCCTCCGTTCGGGGGTCCTTTCCAGATTCATCGGAGCCCACCACCCGGACTTCGAGGGCGGCCCGGAGGTCCAGGCGCTGGAGAGGGAGTGGTGTTCGCACTTCGGGATCCGTCACGCGGTGTCCATGAACTCGGCGACATCCGGGCTCTACGCGGCGGTGCAGGCGCTTGGGCTGGAAGTGGGAGACGAGGTCGTGGTATCGCCGTACACCATGACCGCCTCGGCGGTCGCGCCGCTCGTTTGCAACGCCATCCCCGTGTTCGCCGATGTGGAACCCGAACATTTCTGCCTGGATCCCGCCTCCGTGGAATCCCGGATCACCTCGCGCACGAGAGCGATCATCGTGGTGGACATCCTCGGCCAGCCCCACGACGCCAAGGCCATCCGCGACATCGCCGACCGGCACGGTCTGATGGTCATCGAGGACTGCGCGCAGGCCCCGGACGCGCTCCACGACGGGAGGAAGGCCGGCACGCTGGCCGACATCGGGGTCTATTCCCTGAACTACCACAAGCACATCCACTGCGGCGAAGGAGGACTGGTCGTGACGAACGACGATCGCCTCGCGGACCGGCTTCGACTGGTGCGCAACCATGCCGAGGCCGTGATCGCCGGAAGGGGCCGCACGACGGACCTCGCGGGCATGCTCGGCTTCAACTACCGAATGACGGAGATGGAGGCCGGCATCGCGAGGGAACAGCTCCGGAAGCTTCCCTTCCTGGTTGCCAGGAGGCAGGAAAACGTCGCTCGCCTGGAGCGGATGATGGACGGAATTCCCTGCCTGCGGATGCCCAAGGTGCGGCCGACCGCCACCCACGTCTACTACCAGCACGCGTTGCGCTTCGACGACCAGGACGAGCCTCTCCACCGCGACGTGTTCGCGAAAGCGGTGCAGGCGGAACTCGCGCCGATCGAACTCCGCGAAACCGAGGGGGTCCGGGTGGGATGCGGATACGCCCGTCCACTCTACCTCCAGCCGATCTTCCAGGAACGCACGGCGTACGCGAAGGGGGCACCTTGGAACCTTTCCGATCCGATGTCGTCCGTCTCCTACCGGGAGGGGATCTGTCCCGTTGCCGAGCGACTCTTCTTTCGCGAGGTCATCACGCACGACATGGTCCATCCCGGGATGTCCGAAGCCGATCTGCGGGACGTCGCCGATGCGTTCGCCAAGGTGTGGGAGCATCGGGGCGATCTCGGAAAGGCGAGGTCCTGACATGCGCCCGTTCCGGTTGGACCAATTGCCGAGGTTCAGTCCATGGCCATCCGCGCTGTTGCGGCAGAATCCGGAAATCCATCCGAAGGACCCCCAGGAAATACAGCGCGAGTTCGGGGTCGAGAAATGGGGAAGGCTGTTGGAAAGGTCCGAGGAGACCGGTCTCGCATCCCTGTCGACGATCGATTCCTGGTACTACCATGGGGTCCGGGACATGCCGGGGGTGGTCGCCGGAAGATTGACTCTGATGACCGCTGCCGAGGCGAAGTCGACCTATCTGTCCCTTCTGGAAGACCTGCTCTCGGACGTGGATTGCGGGAAGTTGGTCGAATTGGGATGCGGTTACGGAAGCATCCTCCTCGATCTGGTCCTTCGCGGGAAATTGCGGGTGCAAACCGCATGGGGCGGCGAGTACACGGAAAGCGGGGTCGCATTGGCCCAGAGGATCGCGCTTGCCGAGGGGCTCGATGTGGGCATCGGACGCTTCGATTTCGATTCTCCTGGCATGGCCGGAATTCCCGTCTCGGAGGGATCCGGAATACTCACTTCCTTCGCCGCCGTCTACGCCCGCGATGCGCGTCGAACCGTGCGGTCCATCCTTTCCTCCTCGCCCGCCTGGGTTCTGCACATCGAACCTTGCCTGGAGCACAGCGTGCCGGACAGCATTCTCGGCCTGATGCGAAAGCGCTATGCCCAAGTGAACGACTACAATGTCGGCCTCCTGGGCGAATTGCTTTCGTTCCAGGACGAGGGTCGCCTGGAGATCCTCAAGGTCCGTCCCGACATGTTCGGAACCAACTGTCTTCTGCCGGGTTCCGCGATCCTTTGGAGACCGGTGCGCAGAGGAGACGCATGAAATTCTCGAACCAATTCCGCATCGGCTCGCGATGGCTCGGCGAAGGGCACCCCACGTATTTCATCGCCGACATCGCGGCGAACCACGACGGGAACCTGGAGAGGGCGCTCCATCTGATACGTCTCGCGGCTTGCGCGGGTGCGGACGCGGTCAAGTTCCAGCACTTCCAGGCGGATACCATCGTGAGCGACCGCGGGTTCAAGGATCTGGGAGGGCAGAAGTCCCACCAGTCCTCCTGGAAGCGGAGCGTGGTCGAGGTGTACCGGGCCGCGAGCGTCCCCGTGGATTGGACGCGGGCGCTGCGCGAGGAGAGCGACAAGGCCGGCGTCGCCTTCTTCACCTCGCCCTACAGCATGGAACTGGTGGACGCCGTCGCCCCCTTCGTCGAGGCCTTCAAGGTGGGTTCCGGCGACGTCACCTGGCCCGCCTTGATCCGACACATGGCGAGCAAGGGGAAACCGGTGCTCATCGCCGTCGGTGCGAGCACGCTCGGGGAGGCAGCGGATGCCGTGAAGGCCGCCGCCACGGACAACCCGGACGTCGCCCTGATGCAGTGCAACACCAACTACACGGGCAGTCCCGACAATTATCGCCACCTCCATCTGAACGTCCTGAAGTCGTTCGCCGCCACTTGGCCCGGCTTGGTGCTGGGACTGAGCGACCACACCCAGGGAATCGCGCCGATCCTCGGAGCGGTCGCCTTGGGCGCGAAGCTGGTGGAACGGCATTTCACGGACGACCGGACCCGGACGGGACCTGACCATGCCTTCGCGACGGACCCCGCGGGCTGGAGGGAGATGGTGGACCGGACACGCGAACTCGAACTCTCCCTGGGGAGCCATTTCAAGCAGGTGGCGGAAAACGAGGTCGAAACGCGAATCCTCCAGCGTAGGGCTCTCCGTGCGGCGATCGACCTTCCGGAGGGGCATGTGCTGGGAGCCGACGACCTAGTCCCGCTTCGGCCCTGTCCGGTCGAGGGAATCCCGCCGTGCGACCTCGACCTCCTGGTGGGGAAGAGAATCGGAACCGCCTTGGCCAAGGGGAGCCACCTGTCGTGGAAGCATCTGCTGTAGCCATCGTCGTTCCCGCCTGGAACGAGGCCGGGACGATCGCGAGCATGGTTCACCGATCGCTGCCCTACGGCTTGGTCGTCGTCGTGGACGACTGCTCGACCGACGAGACTTCCCGGGAGGCCGGGGGGGCGGGGGCCGAGGTCGTCCGCCATGGGCGCAACCTTGGGTACGACGGCGCATTGAGCACGGGGTTCGACCTGGCGAAGCGGATGGGCGCTCGCTGGATCGTCACGATGGATGCCGACGGGTCCCACGATCCCGTTCACGTCCCGGAGATGGTCGCCAAGTTGGAAGCGGGAGCGAGCATCGTGGTCGGCACCAGGCCGACCATGGCCCGGTTTTCCGAACGCTTGTTCGGCTTTTGGACCGGAATCCGCTGGGGAATCCCGGATCCCCTGTGCGGGATGAAAGCCTATCGCGCCGATCTCCTGGACCGCTTCGGATCCTTCGATCGATACCGATCCGTGGGCACGGATCTCCTCGTGCGGACGCTGCGAGCAGGCGAGACGGTCGAGCATCAGCCCATTTCCTGTCGGTTCCGGGAGAGCGGCGAATCGCGCTTCGGATCCGGCTGGCCCGCCAACCGGAAGATCCTGCGCGCCCTTTGGAAGGTCATGACTTCCCCGACCGGAGAGGTCTCTCCCCACCGGGAAAGGGATCCGGGAGTTCGGGGAAGGATCGTGAAGGAAGGCGAACCCATCCCTCGCCGCGCGAAGTAGGAGGAAGCCGTGTCCAGAATCTGCATCATTCCCGCCCGGGGAGGATCCAAGCGGATTCCCCGCAAGAACATCCGCGATTTCATGGGCAAGCCCATCATCGCCCATTCCATCGAAGCCGCTCTCGAAAGCGGGATCTTCGACGAAGTCATGGTCTCCACCGAGGATGCGGAAATCGTCGAGGTTGCCAAAGCCCACGGAGCAGCGGTGCCTTTTCTGCGCTCTCCGGAGAATTCCACCGATATGGCCATGACCGCACCGGTCCTGATCGAGGTGCTGGATCGATATGCCGAACTCGGAAGGAACTTCGACACGGCCTGCTGCCTCTATCCGACGGCGCCCTTCGTCAGAGCTTCCCGTCTTCGCGAGGCGTGTCGGCTCCTGGAATCGTCGGAAGACGATGCCGTCGTCCCGGTCGTACGGTTCAGCTACCCCATCCAGAGGTCCCTGCGGATGACGGAAGGAGGCCGACTCGAGATGTTCTGGCCCGAGAATTACAACAAGCGGTCACAGGATCTCGAGCCTGCCTACCACGATGCCGGGCAGTTCTACCTGCTGAGGACCACCTCGTTGAGGATCCAGCAGGTCCTGTTTCCATCCCGGACCCGGCCGGTGGTGCTGGTGGACGAGGAGGTGCAGGACATCGACAGTCCGGAAGACTGGAAGATCGCGGAATGGAAGTGCAGGTGGCTTCGGGAAGCGTCCCATCCATGATGGTCTCCGACTCGCCCTGGTCCCACAATCGCGTTGCGGGGTCGCTTCTCCGTTGGAGCCATTCGCGACGGCGAAGAGGTCCGCGGTTCTTCAGGCGCCCTTTTCCAGGAGGAACCAGGAAATATCATCCTGTGGATGGTTCGGATCCCGGGAGTAGGCGAAGCCGTAGTCGATCAGGCGAAGGTCCTTGAAGCGATCCAGGAGTTCCCCCGAGAAATCCCGCTTGAACAGCCTGTCCTGATGTCCCCGGTAAGTGACCGACACCGGGGTGGGATTGTAGTACTCCGCGACCAAGATGTACCGACGCGAGGCTTCATGGAGTTTCCGGTACACGTCGTCGAGGTGTTCTGGCGGGATGTGGATGAGCACGGTCTTCGTGAACGAAAGATCGTAGGAGGGTTCCAGTTCGGTTTCGAGGATCGAGCCGTTGATCGCCATGCCGTTGCAAAGCGGGGACAGGGCCGAAAACGCGTCGGGGTTGATCTCGATGGCAGAGATTTCCGCTTCGGGCAACAAGGTCCGCAGGGCACGGACGTTCAGTCCGATGTTCGCCCCGAGTTCGATGATCGTCCGTATGCCGGAGGTGCGTTGGAGCGCGCGGACGAAGAAGGCGAGATTGCTGGCGTGAACCTTCGGCGACAGGCTGTTTCTCTCGGAGTATCGGGAACCGAATTCGCCGGCCCAGAAGTCTTCCTGGGGGGTGGAGAAGGTCATCGGGCGTCCTGTTGTGGAAGTGTTTTCGAAGTTTAGCACTTCCGGCGTGGCGGGGAAACTCCCTGCTCTTTGGAAATCGGTCCCCGCCCCCCTCGCCCCTACTTCGAGCCGGCCTTCCCGCCCATGCCCGCGACCTTGGCCGCGATTTCCGCCTTCCTGGCCTCCAGCTTCGCCTTGAGATCCGCACGGACGGTTTCCAGGACGGCGATGCGCGAGCGGACCTGGTCGCGGGCGGCGGAGTCCTTGATCATGACCAGCAGGGAGTCCCGTTTCCTGGTGAAGATCCCCTGCAGGGAATCGACCGTGTTGGCGCGCTGGTTCAGGTCCTGGTTCGCTTCGGCGAGGGCGACGGCCTTCCACGCCTGGGTGGCGGCGGCGATCCGCGGTTTGATGGAGTCCGGGAGGGCTGCGAACAGCTCCGCGTCCTGGGCGTCGTGGGCGATGACGAAGGAATCCACGTACCTGGCGTGCGCAAGCTGGAAGCTATCGAGAGGAGGTGCATTCTGCCCCTTCGAGGTGCCGTTCGCAAGGGAAACGCCTGAAATCATCGACAGCACAATCACGATCGTTTTCATGGCATGCACTCCTGAAAATTTTGAAATCTTGTCAACCCATCCACTTCTTAAGCGAATTCCGTGCCGACTTCCGTATTCGGAGTTGGAATGCTGCATGATCCACCACTCGGTGTCGATCCGCCCCAAGAGCGGACGGGAACTTGGGGTTGTCCGCCTCGAATCAGCGTCGGAAAGAGCGGTCTGAGCCTACAAGCGGGTCTCGCCAGGGGAGTTCGTCGGTACGGCCACCACGGCGGTACCGTAGCAGATGACCTCGGTCAATCCCTGCATGAGTTCGGTCGCGTCGTAGCGCACGCCGATCACCGCGTTGGCTCCCAGGGAGCTCGCGTGGCTCCACATCAACCGGTAGGTCTCCGAGCGGGCCTTTTCGCAGAGTTCCGTGTAGATGGTGATGTTTCCGCCCAGGAGCGACTGCAGGCCTCCGAAGAAGTTGCCCACGATGGATCGGGACCGGACGGTGATCCCGCGCACCAGTCCCAGGTTCTTGGTGACGACATATCCCGGCAGCTCGAACGCCGTGGTGACCATCGATTCGCCCATGCTCGACTTCCTTTCCATTGGGGGGGTGTCGGGCCGGAACGGACTCGACAGCTCTTCGACAAGGTAGCAGAGGGCGTGTCCGACGGTTCGGGGAGCGACGAATCCCCCCGGTGACAGGAACAGTCTCCTGGATCCAAGGTGGCGATGGCGAATGCGGATCAACGGATCCGATCATCCAGTCCGTGCGTTCCCGGACTGTCACAAATCCGTAGCAGGGGAGGAGTTTGTGGCGTTCTCCACCCAAGTTCCGGTACATTCAATGGGAGAACGAAAGGAATCCAATGCACGACAGGGTCCGCACGGACAACGCGGGACAGTTGAAAACGATGCCTCGGCATTTGAACGGGGAATACGAAGTCGATGTCTCCTTGGTCCTGGCCGACGTGGTGCCGACGCCGGTTTCGAAGGAGCCGCGCATGGACCCCGATACCGCCAAGCTGGAGATCGCCCGCCGCCATCGCGAGATCATGGAGATCCTGGGGCTGGATCTGGGCGACGACAGCCTCTCGGAGACCCCGGAGCGCGTGGCGAAGATGTACGTGGACGAGATCTTCGGGGGACTCCGGGAAGAGGCCTTTCCGAAGATCACCGTGGTCGAGAACAAAATGAACTACGACCAGATGCTGGTGGAGATCAACATCACCTTCAACAGCATCTGCGAGCACCACTTCCTGCCCATCCTGGGCAAGGCCCACGTGGCCTACCTCTGCAAGGGCTGGGTTCTCGGGCTTTCCAAGTTCAATCGGGTGGTGGACTTCTTCGCGCGTCGTCCCCAGGTCCAGGAGCGGGCCACCTTGCAGATCCAGCAGGCGCTTTCGCAGATCCTCCGCACCGACGACGTGGCCGTGGTTTTGGACGCGATGCACTGCTGCGTGAAGATGCGCGGCATCGGGGACGATGGAACCATCACGCGCACCAGCAAGCTCTCGGGCGCTTTCCAATCGAACCCCTCCTTGCGCGCCGAGTTCTACGCGAGCGTCCCCGCGCCCGACCGCCTCAAGATCGCCTAGCTGCCTCGCGGAGCGGGTCTCCGGGCCGATGGGCTTGTAGATTTCCGCGTTCCTATGTCCAGCCAAATCGACTTGCCCGACGTCCAATCGGAGATTTCCCACCCCGCCCGACCCGAGATTCTCGCCGGGATCGACCGGGTCCGGGTCCGATTGGCTCTCGGCGGCGCCCGCACGGCCACCGCGATCGTTTCCATGGTTGCCCGCGTTCCCCTGGGGCACCGGGGCGTGCACATGAGCCGTCTCTACAGGATGCTGGTCCCGGAGGGCGCCGAGCTGCCGCTCGCGGAATTCGGGTCCAGGCTGGAGGCCGCGGCCAAGGCGCAGGAAACCGTCCAGCTCCTGGCCACCCTCGCCTGGGAAGACCTCGTGGAGCGGGCGGCGCCCCTGTCGGGATCCGTCGGATTCCATCCTTATCGGGTGGAACTGCGGGCGGAATGGACTCCGGAGGCCGGCTTGGGGTTCCGGACCAGGCTGGAGAGCGCCGCGATGCTGGCCTGCCCTTGCTCCAAGGCGCTTTCCGGGGAACTCGGTTTCCACAACCAGCGCGGCATCCTGCAGGCCGAAGTGGACGGAAACTGGTCGGACCGGTCTTGGGGCCTGCTGGACGCGCTGGACCGGGCCGCTTCCAACCGCGTCCATCCCGTGCTGCGGCGGGAAGACGAGAAGGAGGTCATCGACGCCCTTTCCCGCGGGAATTCGTTCCGGTTCGTGGAGGACGCCGCCACCCGTCTCCTGGACATCCTGGAAGCGGAAGGCCACCGGGGAGCATCGGTCCACGTGCGCTCCATGGAGAGCATACACGCCCACGACGCGGTGGCCTGGGCGGGAAGTCGGGGACAGGAATTGGCAGAGGGGATCCTCTTGCGATGACCGACCTTCCCCGCGGCCCGGCGCTGGTCGCCTTGTTCCTGTCCGGATGCGCCTCGGACGCCTCCCATTCGAGGTGGAGGGAATCCAGCTACAGGGTCGACTCGCTGGGTCGCTACATGCGCGTCCCGACGCGGTCGCCGCGGAAGGTGGACACCCTGGTGATCTCCAACCCCTGCCCGCCGCCGCCGCGGTGCCCCGCGCCTCCCGATCCCCGCTGGCGGGATCTTCCCGTCGGTGCCGACACCACGCTCTGGACCTCGCTCGATTCCCTGGCCCAGGCGGACTACCTCTCGCAAGGGGGGCTCCTCGGAGCGTTCATCCTGCGTCTGGGCGACACCCTGCCTCTGTGGCGCCACGACGCGGACGCGCGACTTCTTCCCGCTTCGACGGAGAAACTGTTCACCGCAGCCGTGGCACTCTCCGAATTGGGTCCGGGCTTCCGCTGGCGCACGACCCTCTGGGCCTCCGGTCCGGTCCACGATTCCGTTCTCCACGGCGATCTGGTCCTGGAGGGAGGGGGCGACCCCACGTTGGGAATGCCGGACGGAACCGGTTTGGGCGGGCTCGCGGCGGCCGCGTCGAACATCGGCATCCGACGCGTCCACGGAAACCTGGTGGCGCTCGACACGGTCGTCGGGCGCGGGCCCGACGCGTGGCCGCAGGGATGGACCATCAACAGTTCCCGGGATGGATACGGAGCCCCGGTCCTGGGTCTCGATTGGGACCAGAACCGGATCGGCGATCACGCCCTGCCCGAACCCCGACCCAGGGCTCTCAAGGCGCTGCGGGCCGCGCTTCTGGCGAAAGGCGTTCGGGTTCTGGGATCCGACACCGGCGTTCGAGCACGGGGCGATTCGCTCGGATCCCGGAAGAACTGGACGCGCGTCGGGGCGGTGTACAGCCCGGAACTCGAGCCGGTTCTGCGCGTCTGTCTCCGCGAATCGGTGAACCCGTTCGCCGAGGCGATGCTCCTGGGACTCGGCCTGGGGCGCCGCGGTCCGGCGCGCGAGTCCGGGCGCAAGCGGATCCAGGACTGGCTCGCGGCCCGGGGAGTGGATCAGGCGCGCATGCTGGTGGACGACGGATGCGGCCTTTCCCGCTACGACCTGACTTCCACGCGCCAGATGGCCCGACTTCTCGCGATGGACGCCAGGAGCGGCGGGACCAGGCTGGTTTCGGTGCTTCCGACCGGAGGGCAGGGAACGCTGCGCCACCGCTTCCAGAACCTGCCCGATCCATCCCTGGTGGTGGCCAAGACCGGGACGCTGGATGGAGTCTCGAACCTTGCCGGATATCTGGTTCGCCCCGGTCGGGATACTCTGGCCTTCTCGTTCCTGTGCAATGGCTTCACCGGGAGCCCCCGTCCCGTGCGGCTCTTCCAGGACAAGATGATCGCGCTGCTCGCGGGCGCGCCCCTGTATCCATTCCTCTCCGACACTCTCGATTCCCTCGGGGGGAAGCCGGAACCGGCCGATTCGACCTTGGTCGGCGAACATTCCCTCCAATTCCGCCCGGATTCCGTCCAGGTCCAGTCCATTCGGCCTTCGACCCCCGCGAAGCAAGCCGCCCCGGGTCCCGAGCCCGTCGACTCCTTTCCCGCCGGATCGGACCAGGAACTTCCAACTCCGCCCTGACGGGGTTGTCGACTTCGGGAACGAGTATCTTCCGCAAAACCCAACATCGCAACAGAGGAAAAGCATGCAGGAAGCCATCAACACGCCGGTCTCCGAGGGCGGGTTCGTCGTCATCTTCGGGGGATCGGGCGACCTCGCGCACAGAAAGCTCCTCCCCGCACTGGCGCGACTGAAGACGCAGAACCTGCTTCCGGAGAAGTTCGCGGTGCTCGGCGTCGGTCGCTCCGACCTGAACGACCAGACCTTCCGGGAGCGTGCCGGAACCTCCGAGATACGCGACAGCCTGTACTACTGCCGTTGCGGGTACGACGAGGAGGGAGTGAAGATCCTGGACCGGAGGCTGGCCGAACTTTCAACCCAGTTGGGGATTCCGCACAACGTCCTCTACTACCTCTCGGTGCCTCCGGACACCTTCCCCGTCATCGTCGCTTCCCTGTCGCGCACCGGCCTGACCCGGCAGAACCAGGATGGTCGGGGCTGGTCCCGGGTGATCATCGAGAAGCCGTTCGGTCGCGACCTGAAGTCGGCCCAGGAGCTGAACCGCTCCATCCTGGAACACCTGACGGAACACCAGATCTACCGCATCGACCACTACCTGGGGAAGGAGGGCGTGCAGAACCTCCTGGTGTTCCGATTCGCCAACCCCATCTTCGAGCCCATCTGGTCGGCCCGGAACATCGACAACATCCAGATCACCGCCTCGGAGACGCTGGGAGTGGAAGGTCGCGGCGGCTACTACGAATCCGCGGGACTCCTGCGCGACATGATCCAGAACCACCTGATGCAGGTGCTGTGCCTGACCTGCATGGAGCCGCCCGCGAGCCTTTCGCCGGACGACGTGCGCAACGAGAAGGTCAAGGTCCTCAAGGCGCTGCGCCCGCTCAGCCTTTCCGGCGAGGACCTGGACGTGGTGCGGGGCCAGTATTCGGGGGGAAAGATCGACGGGAAGGCCGTTCCCGGCTACCGCGAGGAGCCCGACGTCCCCGAGACGTCGAACACGGAGACCTTCGTCGCGCTGCGCCTGTTCATCGACAATTTCCGGTGGGCCGGGGTCCCCGTCTACCTCCGCTCCGGCAAGCGGATGAGCGGTCGGGGAACCCAGATCGCGGTCACGTTCAAGGAGGGCCCGCACATCCTGTTCAACGCGCTCCCAGGCGTGGAACCGCCCCGGAACCGCCTGATCTTCCAGATCCAGCCGGAGGAGGGAATCCTCCTCGAGCTGGGGACCAAGATGCCCGGACAGGTCATGCGCATCCAGCGGACCACCATGAACTTCGCCTGGCACGAGGCGTTCCAGGAGAGCCCCGAGGCCTACGAGCGGCTGCTCCTGGACGCGTGGCGCGGCGACGCCACGCTGTTCGTGCGCTCGGACGAATGCGAACTGTCCTGGAGCTTCCTGCAGCCGGTGATCGACAAGTGGTCCACCACCACGGGCATGTCCAAGATCGCCCTGTACCCGGCGGGTTCCGACGGCCCCGAGGCCGCCCAGGGGCTGATCGCCCGCGACAACCACGCCTGGGTTCCGCACGCGTGAACCCCCAGATAGTTGTCCTTCCCGACCCGAAGGCGCTGGGCGAGGCGACCCGGCAGCGGCTGCGCGGGCCGGTCACCGCCATTTCAGGCGGCTCGACCTTCGAATCGCTGTTCCCCTTCTGGGCCGGTGGACGGATTCCGACAACCATGTTCGTCCCCGTGGACGAACGTCGGGTGGGCCTCTCCGAACCCGGGTCCAACTGGGCCGTGGCCATCCGGCTGCTGCTGGATCCCGCAGGACTTTCCCGGCAGGCCCTCCACTGGACGCCGACCGCCGTCCACCTGGAAAGCCTGGTCCGCGACCTGGTGCCCGCGGAAGATGGACAAATTCCGTCCATCCCGCAGGTTTGGCTGGGGATGGGAGACGACGGCCACACCGCGAGCCTGTTCCCCGGCGGCGCGGAACTCGACGACCTCTCCTCGCTCGCGCTGGAGACCGTCGCGCCCAAGGCGCCGCATCCTCGGGTGACCCTGGGACTCGGCGCGCTCGGAAACGCGGACGACCTCGTGGTGGTGGTGACGGGGCGGGCCAAGGCCTCCGTCCTGCGGCGCGTCCTGGACGGCGACCGGACCTTGCCGCTGACGCGTGTCCTGGCGGGGCGCGAGTCCACGATCTTCGTCGACGAGTCGTGCGCGAGGGCTGCCGGTCTGTAGGAGTCCCGAAACGGTTCAGGGTTCCCATTTCGCCCGCTCGAGTGAAATGGGAGGGTTCAGGGTTCCCATTTCGCCCGCTCGAGCGGAATGGGAGGGTTCAGGGTTCCCATTTCGCCCGCTCGAGCGGAATGGGAGGGTTCAGAGCCCGCCCAACAGGGTGAACAGGCCCATCTCGCAGTCCCGTGCACCCTCGGCCAAGGCAACTTCGACCCCGGGAGCGCCGAGGGTCAGATCCACATCGACCGGGTCCAGCACGAATCGGACCACGGCGTGGCCGAGGTCCAGCTCCACGCACGGTCGGCACAGGAGCGCGCTGTCCTGGTCCACCGCGATCGCTCCGTATCCGTGGCCCGATTCCAGCTTGTGGCTGGGCGTGACGCAGGGAACCTCGGTGGTCAGGAGCTTTCCGGAATGGGCGCCGGGACCGAAGGTCTCCTGGACGGCCTTGAAGGAAAGGGCCCTCGTGGGCGAAGGTCGGTGCGGCCCCTTGCGGGGATCCAGGACCTCGTTGGCGTAGACGGCCTCGCCGGAGGTCAATCCCCGGATCAACGCTCCGCAGGCGCCGCAGACGAGGACTTCCCGGGGGGGGCGATCCTCCTGGAGGAAGAGGCGCAGCTGCGATTCGGATTCGGCTCCGGCCTCCACCCACAGGATGTCCCACGCCGAAAGGCCTCTGTCCACCCGCTGGTTGGGGGACATCCACACCGACCCGTCCGGACGAGCGATGGACGTGTGGGTTCCCACCCTGCCTCTTCGGCTGTGCGGCCTGGGACCAGAGCAGACGCAGAGTCGCATGACCACCAATAGTAGCGCCGGACCGGCACATCCTTCTGGTCTATCTTGCTTTCCCATGGACACCACGGCGGACACCCACAAGCCTGCGACCCACAAGCCGATGGGCCCGTGGATCCTGCAAGCGGCCAGCTTGTCGAACTGCCCGTTGCACCGCACCGGCGACAGGCTCCTGGTCCGCCCTCCCGCGCTGCACCATGCCGGATCGGGATGTTGCCTGGTGCCCTTCCTGAAGTTGCGCACGCATCTGCGCGACGGGAAGGAAGGCGACATCCACTGCTCCTGGGAGGATTGCTCCGGCACCTGGAGCGCTCGTCGGGAGGATTCGGTAGACGATCCCGGTTGGGATCCGGCCTCTCTGGAGCACGATCTGGAGAACCGGCCCTTCCTGCTGCAACTGCCCCAAGCCGTGGCCTTGGCCTTGCTCAACGCGGGAACCCGGTGCGATTATCCGGCGGGCGAAGTGGTCCTGGACAGCGGGCAGGTGAACAACGAACTCTACCTGGTGGTCCTGGGCGCCTTGGAAGTGCTGGAAGGCGACCTCCGCGTGGCCACCATCCTGCGCGGGGAATGCTTCGGGGAGCTTTCCATCCTGACCCGCCAGCCCACGTCCAACACCGTGCGCAGCGCCACGCCCTGCACGTTGGTCCTGGTCCCTCGCGACCGGTTCCACGAGCTGCTCGCGCGCTACGGATCCCTGGGAACCCTGCTCAACCGCCTTCTGGCGCGGCGGCTTCGGGCCTCCAACCAGCAGTTGGAAAACATCCTTCGCCCCGGGATCTGGGGCAACCTGGAGGTCTTTCCCTTCCTGTCCGTGGTGCAAAGCATCCAGGCCAGCGCCATGACGGGACTTCTCACCATCACCCGTTCCAGGGGCAGGGCCGTGTTCGGGTTCGACAAAGGGCGCGTGCGGCACGGCCAGACGGGAGAGAAATCGGGCGAGGAGGCGCTCCTGGAGATCCTCCGCTGGACCACCGGGATCTTCCGCTTCCAGGACGAGCCCATGCTCCTGGAACCGAACATCTTCGGGGAGACCATGGCCGTCCTCCTGGACGCCTTGCGGAAGTTCGACGAGATCCAACTCCAGGAGAGCACCGCCAACGCCTCCACCCGGCTGGAGATCGCCGACGCTTCCCTCACGGACACCCGCTGGGATCCGCAGACGACAAAATCCGACGAGACGCAGGAAGGCCTGAGCACCCAGGCCGACGTGGATGCCGACGGCACCAGCGAATTCGACATCGGGAAGCTGGGTCTGGATTTGCCGCAAGAGGGGTGAGTGTAGCGAACCAGTTGAAATTCTTGGGAGCTCCAGGCAGATTTCTGTCCGGCAGGTCCCACGAAATCAGGATCGGAGCCCCGGATGCCCGGTAAACCAGCTGCACGCCGGTCGGGTCCACGCACAACGCCGTGGGAGGCACCTACGCGGACGGCCCCGAAAACAAATGCGGCCGCACCACCCGCAGCTTCTTCAGCCAAAACCGCTACGAGGCCGTCGGCTTCCGCCGCTGCGACAAGGTCCCGCCGAAGTAGGAAACTTGAGGGATCCTTGCATTTGGGGGGTCACCACGAACAGGGGCCGGGACCTACTACTAACATCGTCAATAATATTGCGACATCGAGTAGAATGACGTAGATTCGATGCATGGCTCTTGGATCTGATGGACGGAAATTGGGGAGGGATGCTCAAGCTGACCTTCGTCGCAATGCGGTGCGTCAGGTGTTGGCCGGAGAAAGTCCCGAGGATGTCGCACGCATCGCTGGTCGTCATCGCAGTTGGATCTACCGCGCTCTCAAAGCCTACGAGACCAAGGGCGAAGCCGGGCTTGGAGTCCACAAGGCTCCTGGAAAGCCTCCCATCTTGGATGACCGCAAGCGCCAAGCGCTTCGGAAGATCATCCTGGGCAAGACGCCCGATCAGTTGAAGATGGAATTCGCCCTATGGACCGTCGATCAGGTCGTGGCTTACATCGTCCAGCGCTGGGAAATCCGCCTGAGCATCTCCACGGCCACCCGGATCCTGCACGATCTGGGATTGTCCTTCCAGAAGCCACTGACCAAGGCGTTCCAGCAAGACCCTGAAGCCGTGACCAAATGGCTGGAGGTCGAATACCCGAAGATCCGCGCCAAGGCCAAGCGCCAAGGGGCCGAGATCTTCTTTGGGGACGAGGCAGGACTCCGCTCCGATCACCACTCGGGAAGGACGTGGGGTGAAAAGGCCAAGACTCCGGTCGTTGTCGCTACTGGAGCGCGATTTGGATTCAACGTCGTCTCCGCGGTCAACAACCACGGCAAGTTCTGTTGGATGGTGCATGAAGGCCGATTCGGATCCGATCAGCTCATCGACTTCATGAAGCGACTGGTCGAGGGCCGCAAGCGGAAGGTCTTCCTGATCGTCGATGGGCATTCGGCCCACAAGTCCAAGAAGGTCCTTGAATTCGTCGATTCCCACTCCAGGTGGATCGAGCTGTTCTACCTGCCTGCGTATTCGCCACAACTGAACCCGGACGAACTGGTGTGGAACTGCTTGAAGGGCGACCTGGGAAGGAAGACCGTTACTGGACCAGATCAAATGAAGGCGATTGCGACGGCGTGCCTCGATTCACTGAAGACCAGTCCCGCCAAAATCCAGTCGCTCTTCCAGGAACAACACGTCCGCTATGCGGCCTGACCTAATGTCGCATATTCAATGACGATGTTGGTATACCGCTACACTGTTTCCCCAGAGCGATGGATCTCTGGTGGAAATTCATGTGTCTTTGGGCAGCGCTGGCACCCGCGCCTCAGACTATGTCGACTGTAGTGCTTTTGCAATTCGCTGTACGGCCAATTGATCTGACTTGCTTGCAACAGCAAACCCACTGCCGATCGGATGAGGCGCACAGACGGGTGAACCCATCGCCCACGGTCCGCGACACACCTGCCGCGGATCCGTGCGATCCCAGGAGACATCCATGAGACTCGTCCGGACCCTCGGTGCCCTCCTCTTGGCGGGGATGGCCACTTCCCAAGCCGCATCCATCGTTGCTCGGCACGGGGCATTGAAGATCAATGCCGCCAATAACGCCGTGGTCGACTCGACTGGAAACCCCTTGCAACTCACAGGGATGAGTATGTACTGGGACATTTGGAGCCAAGGCTCGGATTTTTACAACAAAGGCACCGTCGACTGGTTGGTTTCTGATTGGCAGGCAAGTATCCTCCGCGTGCCTATGGGAATAACGGACTCCTTTTACTCGGGAGGCCCCATCTATGGAGCGTATCCCAATGACTCCGCCGCGGCCATCCGCCGCATCACCCCGGTGATCGACGCCGTCATCTCTGACGGCATTTACGTCATCATCGACTGGCACGAGTACAGCGCGCCCACGATTCCACATGCCAAGGCCTTTTTCGCAATGATGGCCAAGAAGTATGGAGACCTCCCCAACGTCATCTTTGAAATCTGGAACGAGCCTGTCGACGTGGCTTGGAGCGACATTGTTGTCTACGCCGATTCCATCATTCCTGTCATCCGCCAGTATTCGAATAACCTGGTCATCGTGGGCACGCCACAATGGTCGGGGACCCTGTCGGCTCCCGCCGGTGCTAAACTCGATCCCACCAAGTACGGAAGCGTAGCATATACAGACCACTTCTATACCTGTTCCAACACCATAGCGCTCCAGGGTGTTCTCGCCGCGTCCAAGAAGATTCCGGCTTTCGTGACAGAATGGGGTGCGTCCCAATCAAATGGTGGCAATACTGCCACAGGTGCCAATGACAACAGAACCTGTCTCACTCCTGGGCAGGGGAATGCCATTCCGGCCCAGACTTGGTTCACCAGCTGGCTGGATCCCCAGAAAATTTCCAATTGCAATTGGTCGGTGTCCAATGCCGACCAGTCCTCGGCTGCACTGAAGGCTACCGCCTCCTACACCGGCAACTGGTCGGACACAGACCTCTCTCCCAGCGGAACCTGGGTCCGCAACAACATCCGCGCCCATTGCGCCGCAGATCCCACGGTCTGCCCCTACGAGGGTGCCTTCGCCGCCCCGCCCGTCCTCGCGGTGCCCGGCACCATCCCGGCGGCGTCCTTCGCCGTGACCGACGGCATCGCGACCGAGCCCACGCAGGAGGCATCGGGAGGCCAGGATCTGTCTTCCATCGACAGCGGCGACTTCGTCTCCTATTCGGTGAACGCGGCCTCCGCCGACACTCTCTGGCTCCAGGCCCGCGTTGCCGACGTTTCCGGGGGCTTGATACTGGTGCAACTCGATGGCCTGACCGCCGACTCCATCCGCGTCTATCCCACGGGCGGCGTCCAAACCTGGAGCTGGGCCGACGGCACGCGCCTGATCCCCATCGCCGCCGGTGCCCACACCTTGACCTTGCGGTTCTACGGCAGCGGACGCGACCTCCTCCGCCTGCAACGTCTGGAGGTGGTGTCCAAGCGGGTGGTGGCCACGCCCGTGCCGTCCCAGATCTCGCTGGACGACTTCAACGGCCCCCTGGTCGGTCTGGGCCTCGGTCCCATCTTCGAGGCGGGCGGACCCTCATTGCGGCACGCCACCACCCGCAGCAAGGCCCTCTACAAGGTGTCGGCGGCGGTCGCCGACTCCCTTCCCCTTTCGATCGCCGCCGCCAACGGCAGCCCGGATCCCGCTTCCGTCGTGGTCTGGAAGAAGGGTCCGCTGACGTACGCTCCCTTCGACACCTTGGTGGTCGCGCCGTCTGGATGGACTTCCTGGCAAACACTGACCCTGTCCAGGAACATCCCCCTGGACACCGGAACCAACTATCTCCAGTTCACCTTCCTGGGCGACACCGGCACGGCCCTCTTGGATCTGGGCGCGCTCTCCATCGGGACGGTGGTCACCGCCGTCCAGCCCCAAGCGGCGCGAAACGGCGCGGTCTCCCTCCGGCGCGAGGGACAAACCCTGAAGGTGGGCCTGCCCGACGGCGGGACGGCCTCGGTGGAGCTCCTGTCCGCAGACGGCCGGATCTGGGCCCAACGGACCCTGGTCGGCTCGGGTTCGCTTCCGGTGCCGCGCACCCGCCAATCCCTGTGGCTGCGCGTGCGCGGGCAGTCCTCCGCCGTCTTGGCGGTGCCGCCTGGACTCTGACGATCTCGCACCGGAGATGCGACCGCCAGGCCCACCTCCGACCTTCCCGCCTATCTTTGCGTGCCATGCTCTGCCCCTACTGCGGATTTCCTGAAGACAAAGTGGTCGATTCCCGCTCGGCCAAGGATGGGCGCGCCATCCGGAGGCGGCGGGAATGCCTCTCCTGCTCCAAGCGATTCACCACCTACGAGTACATCGAGAGCATGGAACTCCAGGTGGTCAAGCGGGACAGCCGTCGCGAGCCGTTCGACCGCGAGAAGATCATCAAGGGGCTGAACCTCGCCTGCAAGAAGAGGCCCATTTCCGTCAAGCAGATCGAGGCCATCTCCGACAAGGTGGAGTCCCTGCTCCAGCAATTGGGCTCCCACGAGGTGCAGTCCAGTCTGATCGGGGAGCTGGTCATCAAGGAACTGCAGCCGGTGGACGACGTCGCCTACGTGCGCTTCGCGAGCGTTTACCGCCAGTTCCAGGACAGCATGGAGTTCCTGACCGAGATCCGCAACGCCACGATCCCCCCACCCTGACCTGCGCAGGGACGATTTCGCAGGGGCGATTCATGAATCGCCCCTACGAGTCGTTCCCCATGTTCAACACGGCCAGGAACGCCTCCTGCGGCACGTCCACGGATCCGATGGACTTCATCCGCTTCTTGCCTTCCTTCTGCTTCTCCAGGAGCTTGCGCTTGCGCGAGATGTCGCCGCCGTAGCACTTGGCGGTGACGTCCTTGCGCAGCGCCTTCACGGTGCTGCGCGCGATGATCTTGTTGGCGAGCGCGGCCTGGATGGCGATGTCGAACTGCTGGCGCGGGATCAATTCCTTCAGCTTCTCGCAGAGGGAATTGCCGTAGAAGAAGGCCTTCTCGCGGTGGATGATGACGGAAAACGCGTCCACCGGATCGCCGTTGAGCAGGATGTCCAGCCGGTTGAGGTCGCCTTCGCGGTAGCCCATGGTCTCGTAGTCCAGCGAGGCGTAGCCCTTGGTCGCGCTCTTGAGCCGGTCGAAGAAGTCGAACATGACCTCGCCCATGGGCAGCTCGAAGTCCAGGGTCACCTGCTCTTCGGAGACGTAGGTGGTGTTCAGGTACACCCCGCGCTTCTCCTGGCAGAGCTTGTGGATGTTCCCGATGTACTCGCTGGGCGTGAAGATCTGCGCCTTGATCCAGGGCTCGGCGATGGACTCCACCGAGTTGGGCGTCGGAAGCTGCGAGGGATTGTCCACGAAAACGACTTCGCCGTCGGTTCTTGTCACATGGTATTCGACGCCGGGGGCCGTGGTGATGATGTTCATCGCGAATTCGCGGTCCAGCCGCTCCTGCACGACTTCCATGTGCAGAAGGCCCAGGAACCCGCAGCGGAACCCGAAGCCGAGGGCCCCGGAGCTTTCCGGCACGAACGATATCGCGCTGTCGTTGAGCTGGAGCTTCTCGAGCGATTCGCGCAGTTCGGAGTAGTCGTCCGGGTCCACGGGGTAGAGCCCCGCGAACACCATGGGCTTGACCTCGCGGTAGCCGGGAAGCGGTTCCCGGGCGGGGTTCGCCAGGTTGGTGAGGGTGTCTCCGGTCTTGATGTCCGACAGATTCCGGACGTTGCCCACCATGTAGCCCACTTCGCCCGCGGAGAGCTCCTCGCAGGCGATGCGGCCGCGGCCCAGGATCCCGATCTCCACCGCCTCGTACTCGCCGCCCGAGCGCATGTAGCGAAGGCGATCGTTCTTCTTCAGCGTGCCTTCCACCACCCGCACGTAGGCGATGCCGCCGCGGTAGGAGTCGTAGACGGAATCGAACACGAAGGCCCGCAGCGGAAGGGTCCGTTCGGCCTTGGGGGCGGGGAAGACCTCGACGATCTTCTCCAGCAAGGCTTCGATCCCGATCCCGGCCTTGGCCGACACGCGCGGGATCGAGTCGGGATCGACCCCCATGAGGTCTCCCACCTGCTTGGCGAACAGGTCGGGCTGTGCCGAAGGCAGGTCGATCTTGTTCAGGATGGGCAGGATTTCCAGGTCGGCGCCCATGGCCAGGTACAGGTTGGAGATGGTCTGCGCCTGGATGCCCTGGGTGGCGTCCACCACCAGGATCGCGCCTTCGCAGGCCCGCAGGCTGCGCGACACCTCGTAGGTGAAGTCCACATGGCCGGGGGTGTCGATCAGGTTCAGGTAGTAGACCTGTCCCTTGTGCTCGTGCACCAGGCGGATGGCCTTGGACTTGATGGTGATGCCGCGCTCTCGCTCCAGGTCCATGGAGTCCAGGAGCTGCTCCTGCATTTCGCGCTTGGCGAAGGTGTGGGTGCTCTCCAACAGGCGGTCCGCGAGGGTCGATTTGCCGTGGTCGATGTGGGCGATGATGCAAAAATTGCGGATGTGCTCCGCGTCAGGTCTCATGAAGGATGGCTAAGGTAGAACCTGGATCGGCCTTGTCTCGCGGACGCGGGCATTCTCCCCAAGTCCGGCGTCCACGGAAGCCTACCCGACCATCGGGAGGTTTTCCAGGTCGTCGAGGTCCTTGTGGCGCCCCGCCGCCTTCTTGTTGCGGCGAAGGTCGGACAGGGACGGGATGCGCACCGGGACTCCATCCAACTCCAGTTCGATGCTCCCGGGATAGGCCGTTTCGAACTCGAGACCGGAAACCGTATTCAGGATTTCGATCCGCAACGGAGGAACACCCATGCGGACCATGGTGCCGGGATCCAGGAACAGATCCTCCCCGGCATCGAATCCGAATTCGGCCAGGGCCTGCGAGGCGCGACGGGCATTGTCCGGAGAGACTTCGATCCAAACGTCCAGGTCCTGGGTGGCTCGCGGCCTACCGTGCAGCCCGACCGCCCACCCTCCCACCAGGAGATGGCGGACCCCATGGACACGGAACAACCTCAAGAACTCTCTGAAGTCTTCCGGAAGCTGCATCCCCATGGTTCATCCTCCGAAGGTCCTGGATGTGGGCCGATTTCCGCTGGGGCGTCCAAGCCAGCCACCACGGTTCCTCCTCGCTGCCGAAGGGGACGACCTCGAGGACTTTGTGCAACCTGTCCATCCCGCGGAATCTAGATCAATCGGCGATCAGGATCTCGCCTCGGGTGGCACCCGACACCCCCCGCCAGACGTACCAGTAGACCCCCGGCCGGACGCGACGACCATGGGTGTTCTTGACATCCCAGGACAACATGGACTGTCCGGGGGAAGCCTCCAATCTGCGAACGACCGTTCCATCCGCGGAGAGGATCTCCAGCGCGGCACCGGACGTCGCGCCGCTGATGGGGAAATAGATCAGGCCGTTCCCGGCGCGCGAGGGATTGGGGTAGGGGCGCAGAACGAGGCTCGGTGGCGCGCTGCCACCCGCGGCCAGGATGCGGAAGGGGGTGGTCAGGTCCAGCGTGTCGTTCGCGGCCACCAGGGGGAAGGAAGAGTTGGAGCCCGAAACCGAAGGGGTGATCCGGGTCCAGACGCCGTCGCCGCGTCCGACCCAAGCCGTTCCTATGCCCACGAAGGGGACGGTGAGGGTTGCACCCTTCAATTTCAGGACCCGGTCGGCGTCCTCGAGGACGAAGGCGTGGCCGGTGCTGCGACCCACGATGGAGAAGGCGAAGGGATCTTCGGTGGCGACGGGCTTCCAGATGTCGGTGTGCAAAAGCGGCGTGCAGGAGGTGTCTGCCAAGGAGGTGCCGGAGAGCGTGGAGCCGTCCGCCTGGGACCAGGTCAGGCTCGTCCCCGCGGTCAGGGGGGTTCTTGCCGGGGCTGTCGAGGTCCACAGGTAGGAGTGGGAGCCTTCGCTGGTGGCAACCGTGCGCAACGCCGCGGTGGGGCCGGGATTGGACAACCCCCACACGTCCTGTCGGGTGGTGGAGGGCGCCTGCCGCACCGACCCGCGCAACCATTCCCATCCGTTCCCGGGACCCGCTTTCCAGGCGTGCCCCAGCAGGGCACCCGCGTCGGGGATCCAGTCCACGATGCGGTCTCCGACGGATGTGGCGGAGGTGTCGATCCAATCCTGGATCTGTCCGGCGTCCAGGGAAACCGCACCGGCCACGCCGCCCGCCTCGAGCGTTCCCGAAAGGGTGGTGAACACGCCGGCGTCCGCGAACGAAGCGAATCCCGGGGTTTCCCAGGCGTAGCGCCGTCCCGAAAGCCCGAGCCGGAGGGAGTATCTCTCGAAGGTGGTGTCGAAGGTCACGTTCGTGTTCGCGGAGATCACGGTGCGCAACGTGGTCTCGATCCCCTGGCCGGGATTCGCCTTCCGCTGTTCCCAAAGCCTTCTGAGCAGATTCTGTCCAAAGTCCTGGACCAACTGCTTCACGTACCAGGCGTGGGGATAGGTCAAGTACAGGTTGGAGTCGGCGCTGAACAGCGGGGACAGCATGGGTGTCAGCGTGTTCAACTGGCACAGCTCGGTGGAGAAGTAGATGTAGTCCAGGTCCTGTGGAACCGCCACTTCCTCCATGGCCACCGCGGAGGCCTCGAAGAGGAAATGGTCCAGCCCGTAGTCGTAGTTGAACTGGACCGAGTGGAACTCCTCGTGCGCGGCGGTGGATTGCATGACAGTCGCCCATTGCGTACCGTAATCCCAACTGTCCGCCGTGCCGTCGATGTCCTTCTGGAACCCGTCCTGGCCGAAGCCGGGCATGTCAGCCGCAAGAAGCATCGAGCTCGCCGACTGGTTCAGGGGGAAGGTCAGGCCGAAATACTCGCCGGACTGGCTCGTGAAGCCCGTGTTCCCGATGGAGCACAGCTCCACGGGATATTTGCCCCGTGGAGGAATCCGGTTCCAGAAGACGCTGTAGGAGCTCGGGTTGGGCGGGAGATAGCCCAGCGTGTCCACATAGAGGTGCCAGGCGTGCTCGAGCCCGGTGGCCGCGGCACGGACCAATCCCGGCACGGAGTCTCCTGCCGATATGGCGCGGGCCAGTCCTCCCGTCCCGCCCTTGATCTGGTGGGTTCCCGTCATGGTCCAGTAGATGATGTAGTGGTCGGTCACCAGGAAACTGATGTTGTTCGCCAGGGCACGGGCCGAGACCGTGCTCTTTCCACGGATGCTCTCGGGAAGCGGGGTTCCCGGAACCCAACCCGGGGGGAGGCTTCCCAGCCCGCACCTGTGGATGGTGCCGGAGGCCATGGAACTCAGAGCCACGAGTAGGGCGATCACCATCCCATTTTAACTCTCCGGGGAACGGCACCGCACGGAAGAACGGAGAATCCGATTCTGGAGAGTCCGATGGACTTTTCGCGGCGACGGGGATCTCCATCCCGGCTTGGAACCGACCGGACTACATTGGCATCCGTGATCGGGGTCTTCGACTCTGGATTCGGAGGTCTGACCGTACTGGACGCCATGGTGGAACGCTTGCCCCAGTACGATTTTCTGTACCTGGCCGACAGCGCGAGGGCGCCCTACGGGGCGAGGAGCCCGGATGTCGTGTTGCGCTTTACCCAGGAAGCCGTGGAATGGCTCTTCGACCAAGGATGCCCGCTGGTGGTGTTGGCTTGCAATACGGCTTCCTCCCGTGCTTTGCGAACCCTGCAGCGGAAATACCTCCCCGCCCATCGCCCGGACCGACGGATCCTTGGCGTGGTGAGGCCGTCCGTGGAGGCGCTTGCCGGACTTCCTCCCGGCGCGATTCCGGGGGTGACCGAACCCACTCTCGCCAGCGGGCAGGTGGCCGTTTTGGGGACGGAAACCACCATCGGGTCGGATTCCTTCGGTCTGGAACTGCGGAAGTTGGCACCGGGACTGCAGCTTTTCCAGCAGTCCTGTCCGATGTGGGTACCCTTGGTGGAGGCCGGGGAGCTGGAAGGACCGGGAACGGATTGGTTCCTGCACCGATACCTGGATCCCGTCCTGGAGCGGCATCCCAGCCGTCTTCTCCTTGCCTGCACCCACTACCCGTTGCTATTGTCTGGGATCCGCAGGATGGTGCCCCCCGAGGTGGAGATTCTCGCCCAGGGGGGATTGGTGGCCGAGAGGCTGGAAGATTGGCTCCGCCGCCACCCGGAGATGGATGCTCGCTTGACAAAAGCCGGGAAGGTGGAGTACACCACCACGGACGACCCGGACTGGTTTTCCAACATGGGAATTCGCTTCCTTTCCAGGCGGGTGGAAGCCCGTCGGGTTTGCTTGACTGGAGAGGAGAAAGGACATTGAGAAACATGCCTACCCGGTGCTACCTTTCTCGGCCTTCCGCGCTCGTGGCGCAATTGGATAGCGCGTCGGCCTCCGAAGCCGAAGGTTGTGGGTTCGAACCCCGCCGGGCGCATGGGACGTACAGATGAGATTCGAAACTCGCACATTGGGCGTATTCGAAGTCCTCGGCGTCCATCTCGATGCGGATCAGACATTCGACGCGGGTCGTCTCCGACAGGAGACCCTGCGCCTGGTGGAGAAGGGGTCTCGCCGGATCGTGGTCGACCTCGGCCAGATCGACTATCTCTATTCGGACTCCATCAACGCCTTCGTGGCCCTGAACAGGCGCATGCTGGAGAGCAGCGGTCGGCTGGGGATCCTGGTGCCCCATTCGAAGGTGCACGAGATCCTCGTGCGCGCCGGCCTGGAGAACATCATGCGACTGTACCGCACCGAGGCCGAACTGCTGGGCGATTCGCGCGAGCTGATGCGCCAGTCCTCGGCTTGGACGCGACCCGCGGAACTGTCCAGCGCGGCGTCGGCGTCGCAGATTCTGTCTGCCACCAACCTGGTTCCCCGTTCCCCGGAGCCCTCCGGCGAAGGATCTTCCGCCCAACGCGTTCCTCGCCGCCGCACGGGCCCGAGGGTGGAACTCAAATCCAGACGGCACGACGGGCGTCGCCAGGACCAGCCCGCGCAGGACGATGCGCCTTTGCCGCCACCCTTGCCGGGAGTGGGATCCGAATCCTCTTCCCTGCGGGCGCTTTCGCGGGAGTCCTCCTCCTTCGGACCACCGACGCCCAGGGCCGATCGGAGTCCGCCCGCTCCCACCCCTCCCGCACCTGTCCTGACTTCCGCGGAACCGGCCGTCTTCGAGTTGCCCCAGGATCCGGAACAGGACGGATACTCGACGGACGCATGGCTCCTCGCGTTGACCAGCCAGCCGGCGACCGAGGTCCGGAGCAAGGATGCGGAGCTGGACAGTTCGGGATTTCTTCCCAAGCTGGAGGGGGATGTGGCCCCCCCTGCTCCGGCGGCCAAGGACAATCCTCCATCGCAAATGGACACGGGCCTGCGGTGGGAAGAGGAAATCCCGCTGACCGACGGCCCCGGGTCCAGGACCGTCCACCCCCGACCGGCTCCACCCGCCGCCGAGCCGCCAGTATCGGCCACCCGGCTCGAAGCAGGTCCGTTCGCCGCGGCCTTCCTGGAATCTCCATCGACCGGAGGGGCGTCGGTGAAGCCCGCCGACAGCGCTCCGGAGCAGAACGACGCTCTGCGTGCGGCCATCTTCCATGAGTTTCCCTCCACACCCGCCGCTCCCGAATCGCCGAGACCCCCGGTCGGCCAGTGGCCCCACGAAGGGATGGGCGCGCACAAAACGGAGTCCACCCAACCCACCATCGTGACGCCCTCGGCCAATCCTTCCGGACGGGAGTTCCGTCGCAGCTCGGTGCAGCCGCAGGGGTTTCCGACCTCTTCGGGCCAGGCACCGGTCGAGGACTGGTTCGGCTCGTCGAAGCGCCAGGCCTCGCCCGTGGCTGCCCCCTCTTCGACGGCATCGCCCAAACCACCCGTCGTGGAGCCGAAGCCAGCGAGCCATGTCGAGGACTGGTTCGGCTCGTCCAAGCGCCAGGCCCCTCCCGTGGCCGCGTCCTCTCCGACAGAACCGCCCAAGTCACCCGTCGTGGAGCAGAAACCGGCGAACCATGCCGAGGACTGGTTCGGGTCGTCGAAGCGCCAGCCCCCTCCCGCATCCGCCCCGTCTCCGGCGGTGCCCGCGAACGATTCCGGGGAGGAATCGAAGCCCGCGAGTCCGGTGGCGGACTGGTTCGCCCAACCCGCCCCCAGGGTGATGGCTTCCGGGAGCGACAGACCTGCAGAGACCGATGCTTGGTTCGGGAAGACGGCCACCCCACCTCGACTTCCGGTGCTGGAGCCGTGGCACTCGACGGCACCGGCGCATGGCCTGCCCCGGCCTGCGCGCAAAACCATCGTGCCATCCTTGCTGGACGAAGATGAACCGAGCTCCCGGCGTTCCAAGAGACGGGGTGCGGGGTTCTGGATCGCTGTCGCGATCGGGACCCTGCTGGTCCTGGGAGGAGCGGCGTTCTGGTTCGTGGGACTCTCCGACCGCCATGCTTCCGGACTGCCTCCCGTCACCCTGCCCGCTGCGGAAGCTCCAAACTCGGCAAATCCGGCGGGTCCGAATCCGACCGCGAGTTCCTCCGCTGCCGGGGACGAGTCGGTGCCTGGAATGGAGCGGGAAGCCTCGCGTTCGAAGGGGGAGTCCAACCGAAAGTCGAATTCGCCCTCCTCTGCGGTGGTCGCACCGACTCCAGCGCCCCCCCCCGTGGAGGACCACGCGCCCGTCAAGGTCTTCGTGACATCCAGGCCTTCCGGGGCATCCCTTTCGTTGGACGGGAAGAGCGTCGGGACCACTCCCTGCGAAATCACCGTCGTTCGGTCGGGAAACCTGGATTTTTTCCTGTCCGGATACCGGACCCTGCACCAGGCGATCGACCCCGACGAGGTCCACGGCACGTTGAATGTCCAACTTCTGTCGGATGACGGGGGTTCATCGACCGGTCGCATCTACATCTCCAGCGCCCCTTCGGGTGCCGACATCGTCTACGGGGGCAAGATATTGGGAAAGACGCCCAGACTCGTGGAACTGCCCACGGGCGAGCAGAAGATCACGGTGAAAAGCGGGGTGCAGAGCCAGACCAAGAGCCTCGACATCCTGTCGGGCACCAACCCGGCCGAAAACTTCAGCCTCTGATGCCCGAGAACGGTTCCTTCCTGCTGAACGTGGCTCGCGAGAACGGGTACCAGCCGGACGGGTTGCGGGTTTTGCTCGCGGTCATCCACGGGCTATCCATGCGCCGATCGATGTCCGGCGAAAGTCCGCATCTGGGTGCCGCGCAGGTCGTCGGCGGGCTGTGGAGCGCCGCTTGGGAACGGTTCGGGATCCTGGGAAAGGATGTCCTGGAGCACTGGGGCCTGGATTCGCCCTCCCGGGTCGGGGTCGCGGTCACCCGTCTGGTCGAGGCGGGTTTCCTGCGCAGCTCGGACGAGGAAATGGACGATTACGAGGCCTTGGCAGGCCAGATCGAATGGACCGATCCACCTGCACCGCCTTCGATCCGCGAACATTCCGGTTGGGGCGGATTCTAGTGGATCCTTTGAGCGGATTGCGCCTGGGGTCCGTTCCATACCTGAATGCGGCCCCCCTGGTGCACGGCTTGTCCGCGGTCCGCACCGCGGTGCCTTCCAGATTGGCCCGGTGGCTGGAGGAAGGCGTTTGCGATCTGGCCGCAGCCCTCTCCCTGGGCGCGGTCCTGTACCATCCGGATTGGCGGGTGCTGCCGTCGTGCGGCGTCGCTTCCGACGGTCCCGTCCGGACCGTGATGATCCTGCACGAAGGCACATTGGAATCGCAGCGCGGTCTCGCTCTCGATCCGGCATCGAGGACCTCCAACCTTCTCGCGCGCTGGATCCTGAAGCGGGTTTCGGGGACGGATCCGTGGATCGGCCCCGGGGCGAAGGCCCGGGTGCTGATCGGAGACGCGGCCTTCGCCCACGATCCCTCGGAAGGGAGCGACATGGGCGAGACCTGGAAGACGCTCACCGGTCTGCCGTTCGTTTTCGCGGGCTGGGTCGCCGGCGGCGCCTTGGCCCGCGACGGGGTGCGCCTGCGGGAGATCGACGCGTTCCTCGCGGAAAGGACCCGGGACGACCCCGCCCGCCTCGAGGAGATCGCCCTCTCCCAGACGACGGTTTCCCCACAGGTCGCGAAGATCTACTTGACGGACAACATCCGTCACAATCTGGACGCGCGGTTCCGGTCCGGGGCGGACAGGTTCGCCGCGGAGCTGGCCGGACTCGGAGAGGGGACGGGAGCGATCCCCTGGGCGTGCTGATCCAGGCGGAGCGGATGTGGCTCGGACCTGGACGGGTGGAGGAGGGCTGGGGCATGCGGGTGGAGGGAGCCCGCATCCATGAGGTCGGTCCGGTTCGGCGCCTGCGCCAGGGGCGGGCCATCGGCGAGGGCATCCTCGATTGCGGCAGGTCCGTGTTGATGCCGGGACTGGTCAATGCGCATGTCCACCTGGAACTGGGCTGGTTGCGCGACCGGCTGTCGGCGCGCGGAGGATTCGCCTCGTGGGTCCGCGACCTGGGGCGCCAGCGAACCGCCGAGACCGAAACCCTGGGACCGGAAGGGATGCGCCGGGAGATCGTCCAGTCCATCCGGCTGGGTGCCTTGGAGATGCTCCACCACGGGACGACCTCCTTCCTCGACGTCTCCAATTCCGGACTTCCCTTCGAAATCCTGCCCGAACAAGGCGCAAGGGCGTTGGCCGCCCTGGAGTGCCTGGGCCTGGACCCGCTTGCGGTGGACGCCATCCTCCTGCGTGCCCGGGAATACAGGGCCGCGGCCGACCGCGGACGGGTGCGGACGCTGGTCGTCCCCCACGCCCTCTATTCCTGTTCGGAGCCTCTGCTGAGGGGACTCGGGGACCGTGCCTTCCACGGTGGGATCTCCACCCTGCACCTGATGGAGAGCCGCGAAGAGGCCGACCTTTTCCGGCTCGGGATGGGGCCCTTGCGCGCCCTGGTGGACGAAATCTGCCCCGAAAACGACCTTCTTCCCGGCGAGGATCCGCTGGATCGCCTGGAGAGGTTCTTCGGCACCGATGCCGCCTTGGTGGCGGTCCACGGCTACGCTCTGGAGTCCTCCCAGATCCAAAGGCTGGCCAGGCGGGGAGCGAGCCTTTGCCTTTGCCCCTCCAGCCGTCGGTTCTTTCTCCATCCTCCGATTCCGTTCCCGGAGATCGCGCGGCACCGGCTTCCGGTTTGCCTTGGAACCGACAGTTTGGCCTCGGCTCCCTCGCTCTCCCTGTGGTACGAGATGCGGGTCCTGATGGAGGAATATCCGACCCTCGAGCCCGGGCGGATCCTGGGTTGGGCCACCGAGGGAGGCGCGAAGGCTCTGGGCCTCGCGGCGGGCAAGCTGACCGCGGGACTTTCGGCCGATTGGATCGCCGTGGAGACCGCGGACGTACCCACGGAGGAACTCGAAGAGTTCCTGGTGACGGAGGAGCCGGACATCCGGGTGGTGTCCGTGGAGGGAGATTTGCTTTTGGATGGCCGCTGGGAAGGGTGATCGGTGTTCGCGAAGGAAAATGTTCGCAGGTAACCTTGGCTGCAAAATGCCCATGGATACTGTCTTCTGTGGAATCAGATGTTCGCAAGGTTGGGCAAAAACCGCAGGCCGAATCGCCCGTCGCCATATAGCCTGCTGGTATGCGGAGCCCAGGTCCCGACATCCACCTCTACGCGGACTACCGCCAGTACCTGAAGGACTGGTGGGCTTGGCGCAAACGCGTCTCCAGGGCGGCCTCCTTCCGTTCCCTTGCCATGAAGGCCGGAACGGCTCCCAGCCTCTTCAAGGATATCCTGGAAGGGCGTCGCCGCCTCACGGCGGATTCCGTGATCCGATTCTCGCCCGCCATGGGGCTCACCCAACCGGAGGCGTCCTATCTGGCGCTCCTCTCCCGATTCGGGAATGCCCGGACGGTCCAGGAGAAGAACGAGGCCTTCCAGGAGATGGCCAAGATCCGCCGCAAGCTGTTCCTCAAATTCCTTCCCCCCGAGCAGTACGCCTTGTGGACCAACTGGCTGCACGCGACCCTGCGCGAGATGGTGGGCTTGGAGGAATTCCAGGAAGACCCCGCCTGGATCGGGCATAGGCTCCGACCCGAGGTTCCGACCAAGGAGGTTCGGGAGGCGCTCCAGACCTTGGAGAAGCTGGGATTGGTGAAGAGGGACGCCCGCGGCAGACTGCAGGCCGCCGAACCTGCGGTCAGCACGGAATACGAGACGCCCAGCGACGTGGTGCGGCACTTCAACCAGGAGATGATGGGGTTGGCCATGTCCGCTCCCGACCGCTTTCCGATGGCGGACAGGGAAATCGGGGGGCTTACTCTGGGATTGTCCAGGGAATGTTATGATCGGATCAAGGAACGCATCCGCCTGTTCAAGGAAGAGGTCCTGGGCATGGTGGTGGAAGACAAGCGCGGCTCCGATCTGGTGGGGCAACTGAACATTCAGCTGTTCCCGCTGGCGATACCGGAGGAAACGCCATGAAGCTCATTATTCCAGTTATTCCAGTCTGCATGCTGATCTTCTGCACGGGTTGCGATACCCAGCAGGTGGCCGGTACGGGGAGCCAGACGGGCAATTCCGTGGTGGCGGGAAGGATCGTCGCGTTGGACACAGCGAAGGCCGTCGGCAACGTCCATGTCTTCCTCCGGCCCATCTCGTGGACCAGCGGGCGAATCGCTCCGAGCGGCGGTCTGGATTCCACCCTTGCGGACTCCGCGGGCAACTACAGGTTCGCCGGGGTACCCCTGGACACGTACCGCATCGAGGCTCGCGCTCCCGGCTACGGGTGGAGCCGCACCGTCCTTGTGGACGCACCCCGGATCCAGGTGCCTTCGGACACTCTCCAGCTTTGGGGAAGGCTGAACGTGGAGATCGACATGAGCGACACCCTGCTCGGCGGGAGTCTGGAGTTCTACGGCCTGGATCGCTCCCTGCCCATTCCCGATTCGGGAACCTCCGAGATCCACATCGAATTCGACAGCCTGCCGGTGGGGCTCCAGACCCTGCGCATCTGGGCGCACGATTCCACCTATTGCGACGCCCCGGTGCGCATCGGACCGGACAGCACCACGCTCCTGGACTACGAAACCCTGGACAAGCGACCGAAGGGTCCGCGGGAGGACGACGAATGAGGCGCGTACTATCGGGTCTGGCCGCCGCCCTGGCGCTGTCGGGGTGCGATTCCCTCACGCCCGACACGTCCACCCTGTGGTCGACCACCTCGGCCTCCCAGCTGAGGCCGAGGTGCGACGCCTGCCACGGCTATCCGCCCAACACCGGCTCCCACGTGTACCACCTCGTGACGCTGAACGCGGCGAATTCGGGGGGCAGCGCCGGGACGGGCATCCACTCCACCACCTGCTATTCCTGCCACGCCGCCTCCATCGCGCACACCGACGCGGGGGTGTGGGACAGCGTGCTCTTCAGCGCATCGATTCCGGACACCGACTCGAATCCGGCCGCGTACCACACTTGGGGCTGGCCTTGGAAGGCCCTGGACCGCACCCAATTCGTGTGGAACGACAATTTCAGCTACTCCGACAGCCTGTTCGACATCCCCCTCGGGAATCCCGTGGCGCTCCCGGGAATGGTCCAGCCGGAATGGATCACCCGCGCCGCGCCCGCCAAGGATTCCATGGGCCACCTCAACGGCCGCATCGACGTCCGTTTCCAGGCCGGAGTGAACTACGTGGAGCACATCTACAGCGCCGACGGCAGCACCGATTCCCTCGACATCCAGCACCAGGCGACCTACGATCCGGTGCGCCTGTCGTGCGGCATGGTCTCGTGCCACGGCACGCACGACGCGACCGAGTTGACAAAATACGTGTGGGGAAAGACGCCCACCAACCCGCCGCTGCCACCGGAATAGACCTGGAAGTGGGGAAGGAAGCAATGAACGCCACGCTCATCGTCCGCATCGGGTTCGGACTCGCGCTCGCGAGCCTTTCGCTTTGGCCCGCCGGATGCGCCATGGTCCACCAGAAGGACCGCGAATTCCTGGCCGATCCGGTCATGAACCGCGCTCCCGACAAGCTGGAGGGGTCCCTGGACGGCGACAATTTCCCGCGCCGCGAGGGCAGCACGGGTGGAAGCTCCGGAGCGGGTGGGGGCTGCGGATGCTGACACGGACGATATCCGTCTTGTCGCTCCTGGCCACGATCGCCGCCGCCGACGAGGGCGGGGACCAGCTCGACACCAAGTTCGAAGTCTTCCGCGACCGCAACGACGTGACCGCGGTCTCTCCGATCTTCCTCTTGACCAAGGGGCTCGGTGGCCACACCTCGGTGGCATGGGAAGGGCAGCTGGACGTCGTGACCGGGGCATCCCGCGAACTCGGAACCAAAGGGTCCGGCCAGACCGGGAAGCTGACCACGGCTTCCTCCATCCTCGACGGCGTGTCCGGCGCCTCGCAGGCAGGCCCGTGGGAGCCCCGTGCGGGGACGCGGGTCGGACTCGACTGGTCCGACAAGGGCCGGGTGTTCGACGGAAGCCTGTACGCGAGCCGCGAGCGCGACTACCAGTCGCTCTCCCCGGCGGTGGGCGGTTCCTGGGACTTCGGCGAGCGGAACACCACCGTCTCCTACGGAGGGAGCTGGTTCTTCGACAGGGAGTTCCCCTACGGAGCCTGGGCGCTCCTGGGCGGGGGATCGAAGCGTGTCCAGTCCTACAACCTGGGCCTTTCGCAGATCCTGACGCCGCTGTCCCTGGTGGGAGGCAACGTCACCTTCACGCGCACCTCGGGATACATCGGGCACCCCTACAATCCAGTGACCACGCTGGATTCGGGCCTGATCGCCGAAAACCTCCCGCACCGGAAGGATGCGGTGGCCCTGGCCGGACAATACCTGCAAGGCTTCCACATAGGCCCCAACCTGGGATCGATGAGCGTGGAATACCGGGCCTACGAGGATTCCTGGGACCTGAAGTCCCACACCGTCACGCTCAAATGGACCCAGCATCTCTCGGAGGCCACCATCTTCCGCATCCAGGGCAGGTGGTACCGCCAGTGGGGGGCGGCGTTCATCCAGGACCAGTACGAGGGCGACGAAACCTACCGGAGCGCAGACATCCGCTACTACCCCTTCACCTCCTATTTGCTGGGCGCAAAGGCGATGTCGGAATTCCCCGATTCCTGGTCCGGATGGCTTCCCCGCCGTTGGGACCTCTCCTACGACCACCTCTGGCGCGACACCCCCGGAAACATGCAGCTCTACCAGTTGTACCCCACCAGCGCCTGGTACATGCAGGGCACCGCCCGTGTCGGCCTGTCCTGGGACATTTGAACACACCACCCTCGAAAGGAACTCCACAATGAAGAAGATCATGCTCGGCGTCCTGGCCCTCGCGACGCTTTCCGTCGCCTCCCCCGACAAGCTCCCGGCCTTCCAGCTCCCGGATCTCGCCGGCAAGGTCCACGCCTCCTCGGAACTGGCCGGCAAGCCCGTGCTCATCGACTTCTGGGCCACCTGGTGCGCCACCTGCAAGGAAACCGTGCCCCAACTGGTGGAGATCCAGTCCAAGTACAAGTCCAAGGGACTCGACGTGGTGGGGATCTCGGTGGACAAGGGCGAGAACGAAAAGGTGGAGCGCGGAGCCAAGAAGCTCGGCATCACCTACCAGGTCCTGCACGACGCGGAGGGCACCTTGGCCCCCACCTTCGGGTACAACGGCATCCCCTCCCTGTACCTGTTCGGCAAGGACGGCAAGCTCCTCATCGCGCTCCAGGGCTACGACCCCGACCAGGAGAAGAAGCTGGTCGAGGCCCTGGACAAGCTCTAGTCCCGACCCGAACATCCTCTCTCCCCCCTGCCAGGGAGGGAGAGGGGCTTCGACCCGTCACCCCTCCCACGAATTCCGCACAATCCTTCGAGGCACGCACATGAGCATCTTCTCTCCCGAATCCATCTCCGCCGCCCTTTCCGGGCACACCCTGGCGGCCTATCCCCTGGTGTTCGGAGCGGGGCTCCTCACGAGCCTCACCCCGTGCATCTACCCCCTGATCCCCGTGACGATTTCCGTCTTGGGCGCGCGCAAGGCCGACAGCCGCGGCAAGGCCTTCGCCCTCGCCCTGTCCTACGTGCTGGGAATCGCGGTCACCTACGCCGCCCTGGGGGCGTTCGCCGCCCTCACCGGTTCCATGTTCGGCGAGATCAGCTCCAACCCCAAGGTGGTGTTGGGCGTGGCCGTGGTGCTGGCCGCGCTTTCCCTGAACATGCTGGACGCCCTCCCCTTCACCATACCCGGTCTTTCCGGCGGAGCCGCGGGCGCGTCGCGGAAGACCGGGTTCGTTTCCAACTTCCTGATGGGTCTGACCTTCGGGCTGGTGGCCTCGCCCTGCACCGCTCCGGTCCTGGGCGCGGTGCTCCTGTGGGTGGGACAGACGGGATCTGTCGTGCGCGGCAGCACGCTGCTGTTCACCTTCGCCATGGGAATGGGCACGTTCCTGCTGGCCATCGGGACCTTCAGCGGCCTGATGTCGCTCCTGCCCAGATCCGGCGACTGGATGATCCGCGTCAAGAAGGCCATGGGGTACCTGCTCCTGGCCATGGCCGGATACTTCGTGTTCCACGCAGGGCAGCTCTGGTAGGGCCACCGCCAACTCGTCAAACAAGGAGACCCTCATGAAACCATCAAGTCGGGCGGCAACAGGCCTCGGGCTCGCGATCGCCGCCGCCATCGTCCCTTCCAACCGAAGCCTGGCCGGCGTCGTGGACGCCACCTCGGGTGCCAGCATCCAAGTCTTGGGAGGCAGCACCACGGACACCTCCGCCAACGTGATCTGGAGGATGGTAAAACGCTCGGGGGAGGGTGTCTGCGTCATCAACCTGAAAACGCCCTATGCCCAGGCGATTTCCGTCCCGGCCAGCGTGCGGACGGCGGAGGCGACGAGCGCCAACTTCACCTTCGGAGGACTGCTTCCCGGAACCACCTACACCTTCACGATCAACGTGCGGGGAGGAGGAGGATCGGCGAAGAGCAATGTCGCCACCATGATCACGAACGGGAAGACCTCGTCGATCGTCGCGCCGATTCCCTACAACGCGGCCAGGCCTTCCGTCGGCTACGACGCCTTCGGGCGCAGGCTGGGGCGGATTCCGCAAAGCGGGGTCGCGTATTCCCCCCAAGGGGCACTGCTGCGGTTCGTCGGGCAGAGTCCATGAAGGCGATCGACGACCGTCCCGACACCCACGACAGGAGTTCCACATGAGAATCGGTCACCAGGCCTGCGCGGGAATCGCGCTCGCGATCCTGCTTGCACCGGCCAGCCCACGCGCCGGCGTGATCGATGCCGTCTCGGGTGCCAGCATCGGGATCCTCGCCGGAACCACCACCACCACGGGCTCGAGCGCCGTGGCGAACGTGAAGTGGCGGTTCAACAGCGGCCATGCCGGCGAAGGAACCTGCGTCATCAGCCTGACCGGGGCGCTCACCAAAAGCTACACGGTACCGGCCAGCGCGCGCACGAACGAACAGACCAGCGCGACCTACGCCATCACGGGATTGGCGGCCAAGAGCACCTACAGCCTCACCATCAACATCACGAAGGGAGGACACCAAGCCAACAGCGGGAAGGCCACGTTCACCACCGACGGGAGCGGGGGGCCGTCTGCGATCCTTCCCGGCACCGCGTACGGGGCCGGTCGTCCCTCGGTCGGCTACGACGCCTTCGGGCGCAGGCTGGGGCGGATTCCACGCGACCTGGTGGACTTCACCAGGAATGGTCCCGCGCAGTTCGATCCCACCCGCTAGCTCGCTTCCCTCCGATGAAGGTGGATCGTCTTGATATATTCGGTGGGCGCGATTTGTGGATTGGAGGGTGGATGAGAAGAATGTTCAACGGGCTGGTGGCCATCGTGGCGCTGGTCGGTTGCGATACCCTCAGGCCCGACACCTCCGCGCTGTCGGCCAACTCCACCGCTCCCCAGAGCCGTCTGCGCTGCGATGCCTGCCATGGATTCGCTCCACACACCGGGGGGCACCGCTACCACCTGGACACCACCTTCCAGCTCACCTATCCGGACACCACCTACGGCAAGCGCCACGTCACGACCTACGTCCAGATCACCTGCGCCGACTGCCATGCCGCCTCCATCGCGACAGTTTCCGGCGTCCTGGACTCCATCTACAAGTTCCCCGACCAGAGCCCCACCTTCCACACCGCGGGTTGGCCGTACCAACCTTTCGCGCGCGATTCCACCTACCTCGTGGACACGGTCACGGTGGATTCCGTTCCGCTGGCGTACGCGCCGCGCGAGGCGGGAGCGGAGAATCCTTTCTGGGTCACGCGGTCTTCCCCCGATCCCAAACAGCCCGGACACGCCAACGGCGGGATGGACATCGTGTTCCCCGAGCGCGACGCCTATTGGAAGGATCCCGACGACGGATCCATCCACAAGGCGTACTGGAATCCCACGCGACTCTCCTGCGGAGCCGTTTCCTGCCACGGTTCGCAGTCGCTCGACGACTCCATCAAATACACCTGGAGACAGCCATGAAGGCCCGCGCCCCGATTCGCCTGCTTCTTCTCGCGTTCTGTCCCGGACTGCTCCTCCCTTCGGGTTGCGCGATGGTGCACCAGAAGGACCGGGAATTCCTCGCCGACCCGGTCATGAACCGCGCACCCGACAAGTTGGAGGGCTCCCTGGACGGGGACAACTTCCCTCGGCGCGAAGGAAGCACCGGAGGAAGTTCCGGAGCGGGTGGCGGCTGCGGATGCTGAAGACCTCATTGGCGTGGATTTTCCCGCTATGCCTCGCCGCCATCGCCCAGGAAACGACGGATCGGCTGGACACCAAGTTCGAGGTCTTCCACGACCGGAACGACGTGACCGCCATCTCTCCGGTGTTCCTGCTCACCAAGGGGATCGGGAACAGCATGTCGGTGGAGTGGGAAGGCCAGTTGGACGCGGTGACCGGAGCCTCGCGCCAGTGGGGCACCAGCGGGTCCGGACAGAATCCGCCCTTGGATGTGGTCTCCGGCGCCTCCGGTGGATCCAGCACCGTCTCGCATGTCCTGGACGGAGTCTCCGGCGCTTCGGGGAACGGCAACTGGGAATACCGCGAGGGCACCCGGGTGGGGCTCGCCTGGTCCGACAAGGGTCGCATGCTCACGGGAAGCATCTACGGCAGCCACGAGAACGACTACCAGTCCATTTCGCCTTCCATCGGAGGCTCGTGGGATTTCGCCGAACGGAACACCACGCTCTCGTGGGGTGCCACCTGGTTCTTCGACAAGCTCGCTCCCTACGGCGCCTGGGCGCTGGTCGCGGGAGGTGAAAAGCGGATCCAGTCCTACGACCTGGGCCTGGCGCAGACCCTGACGCCTCTCTCCCTGGTCGGGGTCGACGCGACCTTCACCCGCACCACCGGCGCCATCGGACTCCCCTACAATCCTCCCATGACCCGGGATTCGGGATTGGTCTCCGAACGCTTCCCCGGAAGCAAGGATGCGATCGCGCTGTCCGGCCAGTTCGTCCAGGGCTTCCACCTGCGGGATCTCCTGGGCTCGGTGAGCACCGAGTACAGATGGTACCAGGATTCATGGGACCTGCGTTCCAACACGGTGACGGTCCGGTGGAGCCAGCATCTCTCGGAAGCCACGGTCGTCAGGCTGCAAGGCCGCTGGTACACGCAGACGGGCGCGGCCTTCGCGAGCACGGACTACATCGGGACCGAAGTCTACCGGACGGGAGACATCCGCTATTTCCCCTTCTCCTCCTATCTGGCGGGTGCCAAGATCTCGTCGGAATTTCCCGATGACTGGACGGGGCTGTGGCCGCGCCGCTGGGATCTTTCCTACGACCACCTGCTGCGAGACACCCATGGAAACCCCTACCTGTACCAGCTCTACCCGGCCAACGGCTGGTACATGCAAGGCACCTTCCGCGCGGGTCTCTCCTGGGACCTGGATTGACCGCTACCTTTCCGGCATGCACCGCACCCACCGCACGTTGGCCCTGGCCAGCGGAAACAGCCACAAGCTCCAGGAGTTCGGGGAGATCCTGGCCCCGGTCGGATGGGAGGTGGCTTCCATGCGCAGATGGGTTCCCGACCTCTCCGACCCGGAGGAGACGGAATCCGACTTCCCGGGCAACGCGAGACTCAAGCTGGCCCACGCCGCGGCCCTCCTGAAGGGCGCGGCCTCCAACCCGCCCCAGGCCTTGGCCGCCGACGACTCGGGTCTTTCCGTCGCGGTCCTGGGTGGAGCACCCGGGGTGTTCTCGGCCCGCTTCGCGGAATTGGCGGGATCCGGAACCGGAGACGCCGCCAACCGAAACGAACTGGTGCGTCGGCTTTCCCTCGCGGGGCTTTCCGGAACGGACACCACACCGGCGGCGTTCGCCTGCGCCATCGCCTTCCTGGACCTTCGAACCGGGGCCGCTCTGGACGCCTTCGCCCAATGCGAGGGACGCGTCGGACTCCGGGAGAGGGGCGAGGGCGGCTTCGGGTACGATCCCCTCTTCTTTCCGATCCTCCCGGGACGGATCCTGTCCGACAAGACCTTCGCGGAACTTCCCTCGTCCGACAAGCACGTCCTGAGCCACCGGGGCAAGGCCCTGGCCCGGCTCGCCCGGGCGCTGGAGGCTTCGCCGTGAACGCGCCCGCCCTGGAGACCCGAGCGGTGGTCAAGCGCTACGGCGCCCTGACCGCGGTGGCGGGAGTGGACCTCTCCATCGCATCGGGCGAGTCGGTGGCGTTGCTGGGGCCCAACGGGGCGGGGAAGACCACTCTGGTGGAGATGCTGGAAGGGCTGGTGTCCCCGGACGGGGGACGGATTCTGGTGGACGGTCTGGACTGGTCCACGCAGGCCTCCGACATACGGGGGCGGCTGGGAACCTGCCTCCAGGACGCCAAGCTTCCGGAACGGCTCCGCGTCCAGGAGACCCTGGAACTGTTCTGCTCCTTCCACGGACGGGGACGCGACCGCGCCGAGGAGCTTCTCTCGCTGGTGGACCTGGTCTCGCACCGCCGGCATCTTTGCGGCAAGCTCTCCGGTGGCCAAAGGCAGCGGCTGGCCCTGGCCTGCGCCATCGCCGGGGAGCCGCGCATCCTGATCCTGGACGAGCCGACCACCGGAGTGGATCCCGCCGCCCGCCGCCAGATCTGGGAGATCCTGTCCCATCTCCGTTCCCAGGGAGCCACCTTGCTGCTGACCACGCATTTCATGGACGAAGCCGTGATCCTCTGCGACCGGGTGGTGCTCATGGAATCGGGGCGGATCCTGGACCAGGGAACCGTGCCGGAGCTGCTCGAACGCGGCGGGGTTTCCAGCCTGGACGATCTGTTCCTGCGCCTGGCGGGACGAAGGATCCAGGAATGAACAGGACTCTGACTCCGAGGCTGCGGGCTCGCGCGGTCCTGTTGCTGACCCGAGCGCATCTGCTGGAGTTCTTCCGCGAGCCGGGAATCCTGTTCTGGGCCTTCGGGTTCCCTTTGCTGCTGTCCTGGGCGTTGGGGCTGGCCTTCCTCACCCCCCACCGCGTCCGTGCCACCTTGTTGGTCTCCAAGGCGGATTCCGCCGCTGTCCGCAACGCCCTCCCGGACACCGGGTCCATCTCCCTTCGGGCCATGGACGTTCCGGATGCCGTGCGCGCCTTGCGCCGCGGGGAGGCCGCGGGAATGGTCACCGAGGAAGCCGGTTCGCCCGTGCTCCACCTGGACACCACCAGCCAGGAGGGGAACCTCGCCCGTCTTTTGGCCGATCGCGCACATGGCGGAAACGCCAAACCGGATCTGCGCGTGGAGGCTCCGCAGGCCTTCGCGGGCAGCTATGCCGATTTCCTGTTTCCCGGCATGCTCGCATTGGGTCTCATGAACGGTTGCGTATGGGGGATCGGGTTCGCCCTCATGGACCTGCGCCTGCGCAAGCTTTTGCGGCTGTTCGCGGCCACGCCCCTCTCGCGCGTCGACATCCTGCTTTCCGTGGTGCTCGCGCGAGGCGCCACCCTCCCCCTGGAGAACGCGATGCTGTGGGGCTTCGGGGTCCTGGTCTTCGGGGTGGCCATGCACGGAAGCGCCCTTCTGTTCGTGGCCGTGGCCGCGAGCGCCGCCGCCGCCTTCGCCGGGTTGGGCATCCTGGGCGCGAGCCGGGTGCAGCAGACCCAGGCGGCCTACGGAATCATCAATGCCTTGACCATTCCCATGACCATCGTCTCCGGCATCTTCTTTTCCTGGACGCGATTCCCCGTTTGGCTGCACCCGATCGTGGGGGCCCTCCCCCTCACCCTGGCCGCGGACGCCCTGCGTTCGGTCAGCTCGGAAGGGGCGGGCTGGCTCCAGGTCTTGCCCAAAATCACGGGGCTCTGGGCCTGGGGTCTCGGTTGCGCCGCGCTCGGGTTGAAACTTTTCCGCTGGCGGTAACGCTCCGCACCTCTCCGTTACCCGCTTTTGCGTCCCGCGTTTCCTGTGGAACGGGAATTGCCTGCACGGGAACCCTATGATACGCTGTCTGGGCGACCATGGGAATTGCAGCGATACTGTCACTCCTGGGATTTCTTTGGGGGGCTGGCACACCCCCTCCCGAAGATGTCACCTTCCTGCGGAAAGTCGCCCAGGAACTGATGCGCCAGGGACAGCCCTCCAAGGCGCTCGTGCTTTTGCAACGCGCTCGGTCGCTGGATTCCCTGCAACTGGACATCGACCGGATGATGAACCAATGCCGGGCGAAGCTGGGTGGCTGGGTCGCGCCGGACGCGGGTTCGGAATGGAGCGAGGTGGACGGCCAGATGGACCGGGCCATCCACGACAAGCCCGATTCGATGTTCCAGGTGGGGAAAAGTCTTGCGGCCTCGGAGGACATTCCCGGCGCCCTGCGCATCTATCTGCTCCTTTCGCGCAACAATGCGGCCAACCCCATCTACATGAAGGCCTACACCGATCTTCGCGCCAGGCAGGATACGACGGTCGCTTTCCATCGCGACTTGGCCGAGCAGGCGGCGATGCGCGGGGAGACCTCCGAATGCCTCGCCCAGTGGCGGCTCGCCTTCGCGGCGAGGCCGGACGACATCGCCTTGCAGCAGAAGGTCGAGCAGGCCGACAGGGCCTACCAGATGTCCCTCGGGAATTTCCGGCTCGAGCTGCAACGATGCCTTTCGGGCCGCGACGACCTGTGCGCATTGGAAGTGCTCGCGAAGGCTCTCGTCGCCAATCCCGCGGATCCCGGCTTTCTGAAGGCGGAGGACTCCTTGCAGGTCCGTCGGAGGGAGCTGTTCGCGGCCAAACTGGGTCGCATCGACGCGATGGCGGATTCCGGCGAGGACCAGGCGGCCATGGAGGCCATGGAGGCGATGAACGGCCTGTATCCTGGAGAACAGGCGTTGGCGCAGGCGCAGAACGCGCTCCAGGACCGGATCCGTCGGCGGCGGATGCGAGACCTTGTCGACAGCGTCACCCGGGCGTTCGATTTCGCCCTGCGGGAGAGCGATGTGCAGGGGGCCGAGGCGATGATCGGAGACCTTCGGGCCCGCGGCGTCGCGGGGGGGGATCTGGACAAGTTGCGGGGGAAGATCGATTCCGTGCACGCGAAGGCGCGCAATGCCGCCGCCTTCAACGAGGCGCTGTCGACGGCGCGGCGCATGCTTTCGAGGGGGGACACCGCATCCGCCCGGGTCTCGCTTCGCAGGATGCTTGTTCTCCAACCCGAGAGCGCCCTGGCCAAGTGGCTTCTGGCCAGCTTGAACACGACCCGTCGCGTCCCCAAACCCGTCGCTTCCAATCCGGCGAAGCCGGTCCAGACCGCTTCCATCGACAGCGATGCCCCCAGGCGCGTCAACGACCTTGTCCTGGCCGGGATCTCGGCCTACCGGACAGGCGAATACAAGAACGCGATGGAGAAGTGGCAGCAGGCCCTGGCCCTGGACCCCAAGTGCGTCCAGGCCCAGCGGTATCTGGCCAATGTCGGCCGCATGCAGGCGAGGTTGCAATGAATCGCACCCCTTCGGCCTCCCATCTGGTCCTTTGGACGGTCTCCACCGCCCTGGCGTCGGATCCCACCTGGAACCGGATGGCGCTCCTTCCCCAGGACGGCGTGGTTTCCAGCGTGGCGGCCGGCGACTCCCGCATCGCCGTGGGCCTGAGTTCCGGCGCCGTGCGCCTGGTCGATCCCTCGCTGAAAAGGTCATCGCCGGTTGGGGATGCGGTGTTCGGATCGAAGGGGAAGGTCTGGTCCCTCGCCTGGCACCGGGGCGATCTCTGGATCGCCGCCGGTCGGGGCGTGTTCCAATACTGCGCCAAGGACTCCACGCTCGAGCGCAAGCAGAAGAACGTCCCCGAGTCGATGCGGACCGGGATCATGGTTTTGCGCGAACAGAACGACGCACTTTGGAGCGCCTCCCCGAAATGCGTGGGACGCCTGGGCGACCCTGCGCGCGGAGAATTCCAGGAATGGAAGCTTCCCGTTTCCGACGATCCCACCTCGCTTCTGGAGGTGTCCGGTCGATTGCTGGTCGGGACGACCTCGAAGGGCCTGCTGCTCCTGGACAGCGCCACCGGCGAATGGAGCCATTTCGGGCGCGAACAGGGTCTCTCCTCGGAACAGGTGACAGGGCTGGAATGGGATGGGGACCAGGTCTTCATCGCCACGCCGGAGGGTCTGGACGCCATGGATCTTTCCACCCGGCAAATCCGGCTGGTGGTCAAGAATCTCATGGCGGCCTGGATGACCCAGATCAACGGCGCATTGATGGTCTCCTCGATCGATGGCCTGTACCGCATCGACGCCAGCACCTTCGAGACGACTCCGGTCGCATTGCCCGCGGGCGCACAAGTGGAAGGAAATCTGGGCCAGGGGCTCGGAGTCCTGGTGGTCGGCGGTCGATCGGAGATCATTGCCCGCGAACAGCCGACTATCCTGGGAAGGGAAGGTCTCCGTCTGGATCCCGACGGTTTCCGGATCTCCCTGCCCGGACCGGTGCCCAAGGGGGTGCGGATCCAGGCCTTCCTCCGCATCCCGGAATGGCCCGCCGCCCGGATCCCGGTGGAAGTCGCGGTGCCCAGATCCGGAACCGGATGGCTGCTCAGGATTCCCCCGGACATCCGGGGAACCATCCAGCTGGACCTGGTGGCCACCATGGATTCGCGCGTGGTGGAATCGCGCAGCTTCGAGGGGGTGGGCGACAGGACCAAGCCCGTCCTCGACCTCGAGACGGCCCGCAGCGTGGTGCGCGATTCGGAAGCGGTGATCACCGGATCGGCCACCGGGCTCGGACCCTTGAGGCTTTGCCAAATGGAACCGAGGAGGCAGGACCTCGCCCTGGCACCCAATGGCGATTTCCGGCAGACCGTCCATCTTCGCGAAGGCGCGAACAGGTTTTCCTGGGTGCTGGAGGACGGGATCGGAAACCGCGTTTCGCGGGAGGTTTCCATCCGGCGCGACGACCGTTCGCCCGTCGTCGGGGAGATCCCGAGGGACACCGTCGACGGCGATTTCGCGAGGATCCGGATTCCATTCCGCGACGAAAGCGCGGTGACCGTGGCGATCCAGCCCGACGGCAAGGTGCGAGTGTCCATGTTCGACTCCTTCGCCGTGGTCGAAGCCAATCGGCTTTCCACGGGTGACAATTCCTGGAGAATCGCCTTCGAGGACCAGGCCGGGAACGTCACCGCGAGGGAATTCCACGTCTTCCGGAAAGGAGACCGCGCCACGAGCATCCTGGATTCCCTCGGGAAGGCGGCGGATGCGACCTTGGCCCAGTCCCGCCCCAGGTCCGCGGCCCCGGGCGGCACGGGAACATCCACCGGGCCGTGCGCGACCACGGGTTCCCTCCACGTGGTCCGCTACTACATGGTCGACGGGGAAACCATCCGGAAGATCTCCCAGAAGTTCTACGGCACCAGGGACCTGGACACGGTCCTGATCCGGTGGAACGGATTCCTGGACTCCCGGATGTGGAGGAGGATGCCCATCGGGACGCTGGTGGAGGTTCCCTTCTGGACCGACATCGACCAGGACGACCCCGACGTGCGCGCGGCGTTGGAATCCTTCCCGTGGGACCGGATTCCGTCATCAAGGAGACCGAGCCGATGAGGAAACAAGGGCACATCCTGGGGATTCGCGGCCAATTCCTGCTGCTGCTGGGAGCGGTGATCCTGTTCGTGGCGGCGTCCACCACCATGCTCGCGACGCATTCCCAGAGGAGTTCGCTCCTGCTCGAGAGGAAGCTGCGGGGTTCGTCGGTGCTCCGTTCCTGGAGCAGCCTGTGCCGCCAGCGCCTCCTCAGCGACGAGTCGGTCAATCTCTCGATGTGGGACTTCGTGGACGACATGATGAAGCACGAGAGTTCCATCGAACAGATCTACCTGGTGGATACCGCGGGCGCGATCCTCATGCACAACGACCAGTCCAAGGTCGGTTCCCGGTGCCCCGCCGGGGAATTGCGCGACCTCGGTTCCAGGAACGACACCGGCATCACCGAGGAGAAGGGGCCGCTGGGGGAGCATCTGCGGTTCCAGCAGACGATCGTCGTTTCCGGGCGAAGGCTGGGATACGCCGTCGTGGTGTTCTCCTCGGCGGGCATCGAGAACGGCATCCAGCAGGCCATGTTCTACATGGTGCTCGTCGCCTCGCTGATCGGGTTGGCGGGCATGCTGCTCGCCTCCATCCTGGTGTACCAGGTGACGCGTCCCATCCAGCTTTTGGTGGACGGCGTCAAGCGGTTCGGCGAGAAGTTCGATCCCGAGGATCCGGAATCCGCCGACGTGAAGATCCAGTTCCGGTCTTTCAACGAGATCGGCGACGTGCGGGATTCCTTCAACAGCATGACCTCCGCGCTGAGCCGGAGCATGTCCGAGCGCAGGCGGTTGAAGGAGGAGACCGGCGTGCTTCGCGTCCAGGCGAGCACGGATGGGATGACGGGTCTGTTGAACAAGAGGCAGTTCCAGGAGGAGTTTCCCGTGCTGCTCCAGCTGGCGGCCAGGAAGGCCTCGCCGTTGTGCCTGATGCTCCTGGACATGGACCACTTCAAGCAACTGAACGACACCATGGGACACGGCGCGGGCGACAAGGCCCTCCAGGACCTCGCGGATTCGATGCGGGCGAGGGTTCGATCGACGGACCGCGCCTACCGCATCGGAGGAGACGAGTTCGTCCTGATTTCGGTGGGGGCCAACCTGGAGGCGGCTCGCGGCCTGGCCGACCGCGTGGCCGAAGAATACGCGAAGCGGAAGGCGGAGGGGAACCCCACCACCATTTCCTTCGGCATCGTTCCGTACGACGGCAAGAGCGCTCCGGAGGTCTTTCTCAAGGCGGCCGACGAAGAGATGTATCGGGTGAAGCGAGAGAAGAAAGCGGCGAGATGAGGGCGGCGATTTGGCTTCTTCTTGCGGGAGGCCTGATCGCCGTTTTCGGTGCCGAGCCGGTTGTCCTGCACAGCCTGTCCTGGCGGGTGGTCGCGGATTCCCTCCAGGTGGACTTCGGATTCGCCAATGGCCGACCCGAGAGGTACAGGGTCCTGGCCTCCTCGGAAGTCCTGCGGGAAAAGAACCTGGTGGTGCAGTTCAGCGGAGTGCGGCTGCAACGCAACGCCGCGTTGAAGGTGCCTTCCTGGGCGAAGGTGCTGAACAGCGCGGACACCGGGATCCTGGCGATCCAGATCGATCTGAAGACCGCCACCCCCTGGAAGATCAACTGGGACGGGAACTCCCTCCAGCTGAACATCCTGAACCAGGTCCGATCGCCTTCGCTCTGGAAGAATCCGTGGGTGATCGGGGGGCTGGGCGCTTCCTTCCTCGCCGGAGGAACCGCTTTCTGGTTGCTGGGAAGCGACCATGCGAAAGCCATCTCCGGCGGCAACCTGATCCCGCCGCCGGACATTTCCTTGCCCCAATAGCCGCCGCCTCGGCATCGTCCCACGACGAGGCAGGGGGGTGCGGGGCCTTGTCGTCGGGCGGAGCACCCCCCCGACAACGAAAATGCGGCAATCGTCGAGCAAGAAGGACTCCGGCCAGCTATCGTTCCAACCTTGGGGGTGCGGTTCGGTCGATGCCGAATCCACCAAAGCCGGGGAAGGTCGCCATGAACCATCGAATTCCGTCCATTCTGGTGCTTCTGGGGCTTGCCCGTCTCGCCGGTGCCGCAACCGTCCTGGCATTTCCGGGTGCGCTCGGGTTTGGCGACTCCGCCACCGGCGGTCGTGCCGGCACCGTGTACCACGTCACCAACCTCGACGATGCGGGGGCGGGTTCCTTCCGCGACGCCGTGAGCACCTCCAACCGCATCGTCGTGTTCGACGTGGGCGGCTACGTCACGCTGAAGTCCCCGATCACGCTCTCGGGCAATCTCACGATCGAGGGGCAGTCGGCACCCGGAGGCGGAATCGGGATCAAGAGCGGGAAGATCTCCTGCGGAGCCCATTCGAACATCATCCTGCGGTACCTGCGCATCGTTCTGGGGAGCGAGACCGCTTCCACCGGCGACGTGGGCCTGAACCTCCTGAACGCGCACGACATCATCGTCGACCACTGCTCCATCGAGTTCGCGCCCTACGACAACATCGACGGCGTGTCCACCGCCTGGCAGACCACGCCGGTCACGGACATCACCTTCCAGTACAGCTTGATCGCCGACCCCATCGGCCAGCAGTTCGGGGCGCACAGCGAGTCGGTGAGCAGCAACTGGGCCTGGTACTGCGACGCCTTCGTGAACTCCCACAACCGCAATCCCCTGGCGAAGACCAACACGGTCTACGTGAACAACGTCAACTACGACGACCAGGCCGACTACACCACCCACACCAGCACGAATTTCAAGCAGGACATCGTCAACAACTACTTCATCGTCGGTCCGGGTTCGGCATCGGCGGACACCTGGTACCAGATCGACGCCAACCAATCCATCTACGCCAGCGGAAACCTGAAGGACGGCAACAAGGACGGCGTCTTGAACGGCACCGCGACCAACGTGTCGTGGTACAACGGGACGGGAACCATCCTGACGGCCCCGTGGTCGACCGTCACGACGAGCAATCCCATCTACACTCCGGCCACGGCATTCCGCCTGGTCACTTCCCGCACCGGCGCCCTCCCCTACAGCACCTTGGATTCCCTCATCTGGAGCCAGGTGAGGAGCGTCGGCACGGCGGGCCAGATCTACACGAGCCAGACCCAGACCGGCCTTTCCAACAACGGGTACGGCACCATCGCCGGCGGTACCAAGCCCGCCGATGCGGACAACGACGGCATGCCCGATTTCTGGGAGCAGGCCATGGGGAGCGATCCCGCCAAGGACGACGCCATGACCATCGGGAGCGATGGCTACGCGCTGATCGAAGGGTACCTCAACTGGTTGGGCACGCTCCACGCGCGGGCCCAGAACAACGCGGGAGTGGATGTGGACCTGGTCGCGTTCACCCAGGGCTTCCAATCGGTTTCGCCCACCTACACGGTGGCCAACGCACTGAAGGGGACGGTGAGCGTCTCCGGCCATGTCGCGCGCTTCACGCCCACCGCCGGCGTCACGGGGCTGGGATCGTTCGACTTCACGGTGAAGGGCGGCGACGGGACGTCCTGGACCGGAACCGTCTCGGTTCTGCTGGAGCCGGGCACCACCAAGATCCGCGACCCGGAAATCCCGGGAACTTCCGGAGTGGCCTCGGCCTCGGTGGCCTGGCTCGACGCCCAGGGCCGCGTCCTCTCGCGGGAGACCCAGATGCTGGACCAGCAGAATCCACGCCCCTCGGCTCCGGCCCGGTTGCACGGACTGGGGATCGCGACCGTCACCTTCCCGGGGGAGGCTCCGCGCTCCATCCGCGTGTTGAGCGTCGTGCCGTGACCGCCGCAGCCTGCCTGCTGGCCCTGGCGGGAAGCATCGGGGCGGCGGTCCCGTGGTACGCCACCGACCTCAAGCCCGGAGGCCACGACCCCGCCGTCTACAGCGACGCGCAAACCGAGACCCTGATGGGCACCAACTGCATGCTCTGCATCCGCACATCCACCGACATGGTGAACTGGACCAGCGCGGGAAACGTGGTGGGCGCGGTTCCTTCCTGGGTGGCCACCGCGACGAAGAACACCACCATCACCGACATCTGGGCACCCCAGATCACCTACCGCAACGGCAAATACTGGGTGTACTACTGCGCCTCGGTGTTCGGCACCACGACCTCCGTGATCGGGCTGGCCACGAACCCGACCTTGGACCGGACGTCTTCCTCGTACAAGTGGACCGACCAGGGACAGGTCTACAACAGCGTCGGGAACAACACCCTCAACGCCATCGACCCGAATCTCTTCGTGGACCAGTCCGGTCAGCCCTGGCTCCTGTTCGGGTCCTGGAACACCGGCATCAAGATTTTCGCCATCGATCCCACCACGGGAATGCGTTCCACGACCAATTCCACCGTCTACAGCCTGGCAGGGAGGACCAGCTCGGGTCTCGGGATCGAGGGTCCGACCATGGCCTGGCACAACGGCTACTACTACCTGTTCACCTCCTGGGATCTCTGCTGCCAGGGAGTGAAAAGCACCTACAACACGAGGGTGGTCCGCTCGCCCAGCATCACGGGGCCGTACGTGGACAAGAACGGCGCTTCTGCCGCCTACGGGTCCGGCAACGGGACGCCTTGGCTCTCCCACTATGCGCGCTACTTCGGCCCGGGGGGAGGCACCTGCTACAAGCAGGGCGAGCGCGACTTCATGGTGCACCACTACTACGACGGCGACAACAATGGAAACCCCGAGCTTCTCTTCCGCGAGATCGTCTGGGGCGACGACGGCTGGCCCATCGCCGGGCAGCCCTTCCTGGGTCGGTACCTTTCCGCAGAGGCCGAACACGCCGTGCTCGCCGACGACACCATCCTCGAGAGCGCGACCGCTTCGGACGGCGAATACGTGAGCGGCAAGAGCTCCGCCTCCAGCGTGTCCTTTCCCGTGAACATCCCCAACGGAGGCGACTACCGACTCCGCATCCGCTACGCGAACGGGAACGCTTCGAGCGCGACCCAGTCGCTGCAGGTGAACAGCCAGGCGATGAACACCGTCACCTACCCGAAGACTTCCGGCTGGGGCACCTTCCCCCAGGCGGACACCGTGTCGGTGGGGGTGCATCTGAAGGCCGGAACCAACACCCTCAAGTTCACTCCCTCCGGAACCGGAGCCGTGCAGCTCGACCGGATCGATCTGTTCCGCGGTGCCCGCACCTCCGGCATGGTGGGAGCCGTCGACAACGGCTTCGACATCGCCCGGGTCGATTCCGCCACGCTGACGCTCCAGAAGGGATCCTGGATGCTGTTGGAAAACGTCGAGTTCGGGGCGGGCGGCGACAGCCTGTCCATCCGCTACAAGTCGACCTCGGCGGCCTCGGTGTCGGTGCGTTTCGGAACGCGCACGGCCACTCCCTGGGTGGCCGCGAACCTGCCGTCGACTTCCGGCGCTTGGGCCACCATGAGCCTTCCCGCCAAACAGACCGGGACGCAAGACATTTACCTCACTGTGGAAGCGGCTCCGGCGACGGGATTCCAGTTCTCCTCCCTGCTGGTCAAGGACGCCACCACGGGAGTCCGGGAAAAGGCATCACCTCTTCCTGGTTCCGCCAAGAGGGGTCTTCGACGCGCCACGGGTGCGTACGACGCGGCGGGACGATCGATCCTTCCAGCGCCGATGTTCTAGCGTCCGCGGAAACAGGTCCCGCGAGGAACGCATTCCTCGGACCGCTCGCGATCATTCCAAGAACACCCGCTGGGTCGTGGAGCCGGAACGCAGGGTGGTCTCGAGCAGGTAGAGCGCACCCGAACGCATCGCCGACGGAATCCGGTTCCAGCCCTCCACCACCGGGAATCCGGCCACCAGGTGTCCTTGCGGATCGAAGGCCCGAGCCGTACCCGCCCCCGCCCCCGGTGGTACGAACAGGCGCGATCCTCCCGGGAATCGCGCGATCGCCAACGGGCCCGAGCCCGCCGATCCGTCCACGATCACCCCTGTGGTCCGCAGGTTGGTCAAGCGGAGCATGACCGCGGACTGGCCCGGAAGGCTGGCGGTGGTGCCTTGGGAGACGCTCGCCGAGGTGGTGTGCTGCCACAGGTCGCGGATCCGGACAAGATCTGTGGACTTCCATCCGATTCCATTGTCCGTCCATTTGATGGACAGGCTTCCCGCGGCTGCGTTTCGATTCAGCAGAACCACCGCCTTGTCTCCGTTCTTCAGGCTCTTCACCCAGACCTCGAGGCCGTTGTTCCGCACCGTCCGGACGCCTTGGGAGCCCAACGAATCCTGGTCGATGGCGATGACTTCGGCGTTGGTCAAGACCGCCTGCACGCCAGCCGACATCTTGGTCACGTCGTTGCCAAGGATCATGGGAGCCGCAAGGATGGCCCACATGGAGAAGTGGGCCTTGTTCTCGGCATCCGTGAGGCTGCCGTTCCCGACTTCCATCATGTCCGGATCGTTCCATCCTCCCGGTGCCGCGTACGTGGCCAGGCTGGAATCGAAATCCACTTCCAACAGGATTTGGCTCCAGCTGGCGTTGATGTCCCCGCCGATCCGCCACATGTGCCCCACGGTGTCCGACCAGGAGGGGATGTTCACGTTCACAACCCCCTGCCCCTTGTCGCAGAGAGCGAAGACGATGGGTCGTTTGGTGGCCTTCAGTGCGTCGCGCATGGTCACGTACCTCGCGATGACCTGGGCGTTGGTGAACTTTCCGTTTTCGCCGCTCTGCTTGCCGCACCAGTCGTACTTGAGGTAGTCCACGCCCCAGGCGGCGAACTGGTTGGCGTCCTGGACTTCGTGCTGGTAGCTGCCGGGTTCCCGAGCGCAGCTGATCTTGGTGGGGTTGGCGTAGAGCCCGAACTTGAGCCCCTTGCCGTGGACGTAGTCGGCCAACGCCTTCATCCCGTTCGGGAATTTGGTCGTGTTGGGCACCATGTTTCCGGACGCGTCGCGTCCCTGGCACCAAAGGTCGTCGATCACCACGTATTGGAAACCCGCGGCTTTCAGGCCGCTGGACACGAACGCGTCGGCCGTCGCCCGTATCTGCGCGTCGGTCACCGCCACCTTGTAGAAGTTGTAGCTGTTCCAGCCCATGGGCGGAGTCAGAGCGATGCCGTCCTTCAGGGACCAGCCGCAAGCCACAGACAGGAGGACGGCAACGAGGGCCGATCTTGTCCTTGGGTTCGAGCGCATTTCTTCTCTCATCGCATCCTCCACAGGATCGTTGGCCATCTACCGCCTCAGGATCGGAAGGGCCCGACCCTGACGCACTTCACCGCCCTGCGCCTCCAAGTCCAGGAGAAGCACTCCCGACGTGCCCGAAGGAGCGGGAATCTCGAACTCTCCGGGACCGACACCAGTTGCGGCGCCCACCACACGTCCCTGCAAATCCCGGAGTTTCGCGACGTAGGCACCCTGGAAAGGATTGTCGACCCGGAATTGGTGTCCATGCAGCACGATATTCATCTGCTGGCTCGATCGAGCCGCAGCCCTCGGTTCGATCCGGCTGGAGACGTACTGTACCGTGATCCTCGGATCGGGCAAGGCGACCAGCTGTCCCTTGATCCGGACGGTGGGGGTGGTTCCCTGGTAGGAACGGATGGTCGCCTTGGTGACCGCGTTGGCGCTCCAGGAAATGTCCACTTCGTAGCCGCCGCGCGCCCTCAGGCCCAACACATTGCCGCTGGTCCAGGTCG
>Ga0181516_10000091_pt1 | contig 93481 bp, 80 predicted proteins | sample PEATcosm2014_Bin_25_FD_121104 | JGI IMG/M metagenome (GOLD analysis project Ga0181516, IMG submission 121104) | Peatland microbial communities from MTU Mesocosm Facility, Houghton, MI, USA - PEATcosm2014_Bin01_10_metaG | ecosystem: Environmental > Terrestrial > Soil > Wetlands > Peat | place...
CCTGGTGATTATCGTGAGGGGGAAACACCCGTTCCCATTCCGAACACGGAAGTTAAGCCCCTCAACGCCGATGGTACTGCCTTAGGGTGGGAGAGTAGGTCGTCGCCAGGCTTTTTTATTTTTTTATGCGATCGTATCATAAGCCTCAATCTTGCCCGCCTTTTCGAAAGATGCTACACTTTCACGGAACGGGGATTCTATGGAGGGAGGCATATGGCCGAACAAGAGACGCAACTTCAGCTCGTCACCTTCCAGATAAGCGAGGAACTGTACGGCGTCGACATCATGGACGTGAAGGAAATCGTACGCGTGCAGGATATCCGCTCGATCCCCAACGCGCCCGTGTACGTGGAGGGCCTCTTCAACCTTCGCGGCGAAATCATACCCATAATCTCCCTGCACAAGAGATTCCACCTGAGAAGGGCGCAGCTCGGAGAGGACGAGGAGCTGCTGTCCGGCTTCATCATCATCGACATCGACGGCATGAAGCTCGGCGTGATCATCGATAAAGTCGAGCGGGTAGTGTCCATCGAGGCCCAGGACATCCAGCCGCCGCCGCAGATGCTCACCGGGATAGGGGCCGAGTACATACAGGGCGTCATCAATCGGGAGACCGGCTACCTCATCCTCCTCGACATCCGCAAGCTCTTCAGCGCGAAGGAGCTAAGGAAGATCGAAGAGATACGCCGCTAGCCGGCTACGATCGTCCGATGAGCATAGCGGTTTTCCGTAGCTATATCCGCAGAAAGGACATGGACACGGTGCTCAATTGCCTGGTCACCGATTCGGTGGGCCCCGGCGAGTACCTGGACCGCTTCCAGAGGTCCGCGCGCGAGGCCCTCGGCTTCGACTACGGCTTCGCCGTGAGGAGTCCCCTCATGGCTTTGGGGCTCGCCCTCGATTCCCTGGCCTTGACCGAGGGAGATGCGGTGGCTTTGCCGGCCCTCGCCCCGGCCTACTACTCCGAGGTCCTCGCCTCGCGAGGGCTGAGGCCGGTATTCGTAGACTCCATCCAGGATACGGCCGAGCCCGATCTCGCCCGGATCGATGCCCTCGAGCCCCGCCCGAAGGTCTTCGTGCTGCACGAGTCCCTCGGCATTTTGCCGGACCCCCAGGCCGTGGCGGCCGTCGGCGCGACCGTCGTCGAGGACATGTCGAAGGCGATCGGCGCCTATCGCGGAGAGTCGCGGGCCGGATCGCTGGGCAAGATCGCTTTTTTCGGCCTCGAGCACGACTCGCTGGTGACGGCGGGCGGCGGAGCCTTCCTCGCGACCTGCGGGAAGAGGGAAGGCCAGGTCCTTCGCAACCTGGGAGAGACGATAGCGCCCGAGGCCAGGATGACCGACTACAACGCAGCCCTCGGTCTGGCCCAGTTGCGGGACATGGAAACCGCCATTTCGCGAAGGAGGGAGCTGGCCGCGCTCTTCGCCCAGGCTCTCGCCCGTACGCGGCATCGCCTGGTCTCGCAGGGCGGCGAGGGAGAGCCGGGCTACTGGGCCTTTCCCGTTTCCATCGCCTCGAGCGTGAAGGACGTCAGGGCCTACGCCAAGAAAAAGGAAGTCGAAACCGAGCTCGCCTTCGAGGGCAGCCTGCTCGCGAAGGGCTTCGTGCCCGAGGGCGCCTGCCCGAACGCGCGGTCGATGGCGATGCGGTGCCTCCTCTTCCCGCTGCACCAGCGGATCGGAGCCGCCGCGTCCGAGAAGATATGCAGGGTCCTCGCGACCTTGCCGTAAAAAGACGGAGGATCCATGCCTGAACGCGCCGGGCGCGTCCTCATCATCGCCAATCTCGAGAAGGAGTCGGCGGCCCTCACCGCCGAGTCCGTGAAGTCCTGCCTGCTCGCGCTCGGCTGCGATACCGAGAGCTACTACTACAGAGGGGACCCGGACGGGCCTCCCGCAGTCGCCGGCCGCGATCTCATCGTGTCCCTGGGCGGCGACGGAACCGTCCTCTACGCGGCTCGGGTGGCCGCGCCCCTCGGCATACCGATCCTGCCGGTCAACCTCGGGCGCCTCGGCTTCATCGCGGAGATCGGGGCGGCCGAATGGCCTTCGGCGATCGCCGCGTGGTCGCGCGGGGAGCTTCCCGTCTCGGAGAGGATCATGCTCGCCGTCGAGGCTTGGCGCGACGACGAGCGCGTCGCCTCGTTCCGCGCCATGAACGACGCCACCGTATCCGCCCAGGGCATCGCTAAGCTCATCGGATTCGGTATCAGGCTGGGATCGTCCACTTCGGTGCGATACAGGGCCGACGGCGTGATAATCGCGACGCCTACCGGCTCGACTGCCTACAACCTGGCCGCCGGCGGGCCCGTCCTCCACCCCGAGATGGAGGCCATGATAGTCAATCCGGTGAATCCCTTCACCCTGTCGAATCGCCCACTGGTCGTGCCGGCCTCCGAAGCCGTCGAGATTATCATAGAGGAGGGGAGGCGGACGAGCGCGATGCTCACCATCGACGGCCAGGAGACCTTCGCCCTGCACCCGGGCGACAGGATCCGGGCATCCGGAGCCCCGCAGAAGGCCCTTATACACGTTTCCGAGGGCTTCGCATTCTACGAGCTCCTGCGCTCGAAGCTGGCCTGGTCGGGAGGCCCCGGTGCTTGAAGAGCTGACGGTCCGCGACTTCGCCCTGATCGAGCGCCTATCGGTGAGCTTCACTGGAGGCCTCAACATCCTCACGGGCGAGACCGGCGCGGGCAAATCCCTCCTCGTGGGCGCCATCGGCTTCCTCCTCGGCGCCAAGGCGGACACTGGAGTGATCAGAGCGGGGGCCGAAGAGAGCCTCGTGACCGGCGTCCTCGACGTTTCGCGCAACGCCGAAGCCCAGGAATGGCTCCGCTCGAGGGGTCTCGAGCCCGAGGAGGGGAGGGTCCTCGTCAGGAGGGGGATCAAGGCCAACGGACGCGGATCGGCCTACATCCAGAATCAGAGCGCGCTCCGCTCCGATCTCGCCGAGCTGACTTCCCTCCTGGTCGACCTCCATGGCCAGCACGAGCACCAGTCGCTCCTCCTGCCCGAGAATCATCGCAAGCTCCTCGACCGCTACGCCCGCATCGAGGACGAGGTCGGCGCCTTCGCCGCCCGCTTCGCCGCGCTCGCGGCCGAGAAACGCGCCTACGAGTCGGCCCTGGCCTCGGAGGCCGAGCGGAGCCGCGAGATGGACTTCCTGCGCTTCGCAGTCGACGAGATCGCGAAGGCGAGGCTCCGCCCCGGCGAGGAGGCCGAGCTCGAGGGGGAGGAGCGTCTCCTCTCCCAGCACGAGAAGCTCTTCGCGGCCGTGGAATCCGCCCACGGAGCCCTGGCCGGCGGCGACGAGGGCGAAGGCGGGCTGGCCTCGCTCAGGCGCCTTCGCTCCGGCCTCGAGACCGCGGGATCCATCGACCCCGCGATCTCCGACCTGGCGCGCCGCTCGGACGACGCATTCTACGAGCTCGAGGACGTCGCCGATTCTCTCAGGCTCTACCTGGGCTCCATCAGCTTCAAGCCCGAGCGCCTCGAGGAGGTCGAGGGACGCCTTGCCGAGATCCGCAAGCTCAAGAAGAAATACGGCGCGACGGTCGAGGATGTCCTCGCCCGCCTCGACGAGGATCAAGGCCGGCTCGCCCGATTGGAGACCTGGGAAGAGGACAAGGGGGAGATCGAGCAGAGGATAGCCGCGATGGAGGCCGAGGTCCTCGCGGCCGCCCTCGCCATATCCGAGAGGCGCAAGACCGCGGCCTCGGGACTCCAGGAGAAGATCGAGGCGATAGTCCGGACCCTCGGGATGCCGAGCGCCCGATTCTACGCCCGCGTAGGCCGGAAGGACACCGAGGGCGGCAGGCCGGTCGTCGGGCCCTACGGGGTGGACGAGGTGGAATTCCTCATCGCTCCCAACCCGGGGGAGAGCGCGAAGCCACTGGTGCGGATCGCCTCGGGGGGCGAGCTCTCGAGGGTCGCCTTGGCGGCCAAGACCGTACTCGCCGGAACGGATTCGGTGGACTGCCTCATCTTCGACGAGGTCGACGCCGGCATCGGCGGCGAAGTGGCCGTGGCCGTCGGCCGGCACCTGAAGGAGCTCGGCAAATCCAAGCAGGTGCTCTGCATTACTCATCTAGCCTCGATCGCGGTTCGCGCCGATAATCACTATAGGGTCGAGAAGGACATCTCCGGCGGGAGGACCAGCACTCGCCTTTCGAGGATGGAGGGGCGGGTCCGGGCCGAGGAGATCGCCCGCATGCTCGCGGGGGACCCCCGCGAGGAGGCTTCGATCGCCCACGCGATGGAGCTCCTCCGGAAATTCGGCGATTGGCGGGATAGCTGATGGGAAAAATCACGCAGGAACAGCGAAACCGGTATTTCGAGAAGGTGAAGGAGTACCGCAAGACCATCGAGGCCGGGCTCGCCAAGGAAAAGACGCTTCTCGACCTCCTCTCGAAGGACGAGACCGGCGCGGGCTACAAGCGGCTGAAGCTCGCGAACGACGCCCTCGATCTCTGCTCCTGGTACCTGCTCGTCAACGGCCTCTCGGTATCCCTGCTCGGCATCAAGAACGAAGACTATCTCCTGGAGGCGCGTAAGACCGTCGTCCGGGCCATCAAGTACATTGAGGACACGGTCTCGGCCTATCTCGACGTGCCCTTCTCGGATTACGAGGCGAAGCTCGAAGATATCAAGGACTTCGACTCCGAGGGTCGCTTCCGGCTTCTGCGCAAGCTGGGATTCACGGTCCAGTCCCTCGAGGACGCCTTCGGCGAGAACTCGAAGTATTCCGCTTCCTTCATCGAGCTGTGGGGCAAAGTCGCGACCGTCGGGAAGAACCTCGTCAATCTGAAGACCGCAGTCCCCGACATGGATTTCAATTCGCCCGTCCGCGAAGTGGTCATGAGCCACCTCTCCCTGGTCAAGCAGCTCTTCCAGCGCAGCGCCGACAGGTATCGCGAGCAGTACGAGCTGTATACCCACAAGGTCCAGGACTTCAGGGCCGCCGTCATCTACCTCCAGGCCCTCCGGAGGATCCACATCGTCCTATCCGAGAGGGAGGAGGCGGAGACCCTCAAGCGCAAGGTCGAGATCTGGTCGACCAAGCTGGAGGCCGATCTCAAGAAGGCCGAGGAAGCGAAGAGCAAATAGGGGACTATCTCCCCGGGCGCTCGGCCAATTCGTGCAGAGCGTCGTAGGGGAAGAGCCCGCCCACCGTCGTGACGACGAGGTCCTCCGCGGAGCGGCCGAAGACCACGGCCGCGTCCGCCGGTAGGAATTCGGAGAGGACCTGCCTGCACGCCCCGCAGGGGCTGACCGGGCTCGCGGCGTCCGGAGTCGCCACCGCGACCATGGAGAAATCCCGCTTTCCGGCCCCTATCGCGGCCGCGAGCGCGTTGCGCTCTGCGCAGACGGTGAGACCGAAAGAGCGGTTCTCCACGTTGGTCCCGGTGTAGACCGCGCCGTCGGCGCACAGGAGGGCGGCTCCGACGCGGAAGCGCGAGTAAGGCGAGTACGAGGCGCGCGACGCCTCGAGGGCGAGGGAATAGAGCCCGTCAATATCCATCGTGGCGCTCTCCGTTAGTTGACAGCTTACCGGGCAACTATATACCATTCCGATCGGTCGGTGAAGCTCGCGCGCGCAAGGCGCGCTTCGAAAGGCGCGTCGGGGTCAGCATGGAAGAGTCGGGAAAGAGGCGCCTCACGGTGGCGGGGACCGTGGCCGCCGGGATCGTATACTTCCTCGTCTGCGCCTTTCCGCTGCAAAAGGAGCTCGTCCTCGTCCCCGGATGGACGCGGAGCCTCGCGCAGTCGCCCGCGGCGGCGGCGCCGAAGAAGGTCAACGCCGCCGGCCCGACCGTCTCGGCCTCGGCATCGAGCCCGCCGATTCCCTTCCGCCTCGGCGGACGCTTCGGCTACTTCACCGCCGACGGGACCATCCTCTTTACGGGCGCGGCGCCCTACGGAGTCGCGCTCGCTCCCGACGCCTATGCCACCTACGAGCGGCTTTCGGAGGGCTTCGCGATCCAGTCGCCGGACGGGGCGACCTTGGCCCGCGTCGCCTCCGTCGGATACCCCTTCTTCGCCGCCGGCCGGCGCTTCGTCATAGCGCCCGACCAGGCGACCGTGTCCGAGCTCTCGAGGAGCGGTGCGATAGCCTGGACCTACGAGTTCGGCTCGGTAGCGACCTGTTTCGACGCGAGTCCTTCGATGGCCGTGTTCGGCCTGATGGACGGGAGGATCGTCGGGATCGGCGCATCGGGCAAAGTCCTCCTCGATTTCGCCCCGGGCGGGTCCCATATCCCCGGTGTCTACGGCGTGGCGGTCTCGCCGGACGGCCTCCTCGTGGCGGCGATCACGGGCCTCGACAGGCAGCGTCTGGTTGTCATGGAGAAGCGCAGCTCCGCCTACCGGGTGGGATACCACCGCTACCTCGCCTCGGACTATCGCAGGCCCGTCTACATGGGGTTCACCGCGGACGGCGGCAAGCTGGCCTACGAGTCGCCGTCGGGCGTCGGCGTCTTCGACAGGACCTCGCGCGACGAGACCGCTATCTCGGTCCCGGCCGATTCGCGGCTGGGGCTCACGACCCTGGACGGGAGGCTCCTGGTCCTCCTATCCGGGAGCGGCGAGGAGAAGCGGCTCGTCTGCGCGGCCTTGCCAGACCGGCGCGTCGTCGACCTGGTCCTCAAAGCCGAGCTCGCCTTCGTCGAGACACGGGGCGATTCCATATTCCTCGGCGCCGACCAGGATATTGTGCGCATGGATCTGGCGGAGCGATGAACTGCGGTCGGCTCACGGTCGCGGCTGCCGTGTTCGTCCTCCTCGGAGCGTCGGCAGCGGCCTTGGACTGGCCCCTGTCTCCCCCCCGGGTCGCCGCCACCTTCGGGACTTACGCGAAGGGACGCGTCGTCGCGGGCATCGCGCTCTCCTCCGAGGACGGCATCGTACGCTCGGCCGAGGACGGCGAGCTGTCCTTCAGCCTCGAGGACGGCGCCAACGCCTCGGGCCTGCCGACGCCCCTGGGATCCTACATCGTCATAGAGCATCAAAAGGGCGTAGCGGCGATCTACTCGCACCTGGCGCCGGGGACGCGGTCGACCGCGCTCAAGATCCGCGCGGGCGACATACTGGGTAAATCGGGCAGCTCCGGGTGGATCGAGGGCCCGGGTCTCGTCTTCCAGGTATTCGATCGCCGCGCGGGCTCGTGGGTCAATCCCCTCCTCCTCCTTCCGCAGCTGGCCGTCGACAAGCCTCCTGTCATCCGCTCGCTCGCCCTGTCCCGCGCCGACAAGGTCTACGTCCTCGGCGAGACGGCCTCGTTCCCCCAGGGCACTTACAAGGTCGCGGTCGAGGTCTCCGTCCCTGCGGACGCGGCTTGGACTCAAGGCCCCCCTGCGCCCTACGGCATCAGGCTATCGGTCGACGGCGACGAGGCGGCGTACCTGGTCTTCGACGTCGCCCGGGGAGAAGGCGGGAGGCTCATGCTTTTCTCGAGCGCTCCCGTAGCCGCCGACGAGCTCAGGACCAAGGAAGGCCGCTACTCCCTGACCGAGCGGCTCTTCACCAGGGGCCGCACGGCCATCGAAGTGCGCGTCGAGGACGCAGCGGGCGACAAGCGCTCGGCTTCCTGGACCGTCCTCGTGGAGTAGGCGCATCGCAACGGTAAAGACTTTCTCGACCCTCCCTTCCGACGAGCCGAAGACGCGGAAGCCCTGCTGCCTCTGCGGTGGGGAGTCGTTCCGACGGGCATGGGACTGCGGCGCCTTCGCCTTCGTCAGGTGCCGGCGCTGCGGGCTCCTGCAGCAGAACCCCCAACCCGACGCGGCGGCCGTGGCGTCTCGCTACGGCGAGGAGTACCTGCGCTACGAAGAGGCCAATCAGCATGCCTTCCGCGACCTCGAGCTGCACGCCCTCGGCGACCTCGGCCTGGACGCGGCGGCCGGGACCATCTTCGAGCGGGCCGCGGCCGAGGGCCGCAAGCCTCGCGTCGTCGACATCGGCTGCGCGACCGGGGCTCTCCTGGCCGCTCTGCGCGATAGAGGATGGGAGCCGCAGGGAGTCGAGATATCGACGGCACAGGCCATCTACGGCCGGGAGCGCCACGGCTTGCCCATTTTCGCCGGATCGCTCGAGGCGGCCGCCTTCCCCGCGGGGCGATTCGACTTGGTCCACGCTTCCCACCTCATCGAGCACCTCAACGACCCCGCCTCCTTCCTCGACGAGGCCTCTCGAGTCCTCGCCTCGGGAGGCCTCCTGGCGCTGACGACTCCGAACGCCGACGGCTTCCAGGCGCGGCTCCTCGGTCCCGGGTGGAGGAGCGCGATATACGACCACCTGTACCTCTTCGCGCGGCGGACCCTCGCCGCCCTCCTCGAGTCGCGCGGATTCCGGGTCTCCGCCTGGGTGACCTGGGGCGGCTGGGCCAAAGGGCTTCGACCGGCCTTCGTCAAGCGCCCCTTGGACCCTCTGGCGAAGCGCTTGGGTTTCGGAGACGTCGTGGCGATCCTGGCCACCAGGGCCGAATGAAGGATCGCAGGGACGAGTTGTCGCCTTGGCCGCCCTGAAGGCGGTATAATGAACGGGATGGATTATTCCTTCGTCAGGGACCGGGTGGAGGCCGTACGCGAGAGGTTAGGAGCCGCAGCCGCGCGCTCCGGCCGCGGATCATCGGACGTCGAGCTGCTCGCGGTAAGCAAATTCCATCCGATCGAAGCGGCAGAGGCCGCGTGGGAATCCGGCCTCAGGTCCTTCGGCGAGAGCCGCGTGCAGGAGGCCGAGCTGAAGTATCCCGGCTTCCTCGCCGGCCGTATCGGCGCCCGGCTCGACATGATCGGCCATCTCCAATCCAACAAGGCCGGGAAAGCCGTGTCGATCTTCTCTCGCATACAATCGGTCGACTCGACCGCGCTGATACTGGAGCTCGATAAGCGGGTCCGGGCCCTCGACGGCCGTCGACTCGAGATCCTCCTCGAGCTCCACACCGGCGAAGCTTCGAAGGAGGGCTTCAGAGGCGTCGACGAGCTGTATCGGGCCCTCGAGCTCCTCCTCTCGATCGGGGACCGGAGGCTCGAGCCCCGAGGCCTCATGACCATGGCGCCCGCCGCCTCGGGCGGCGCCGACGAGTCCGCGATCAGGTCCTCCTTCCGGTCCCTGCGCGCGGCGCTCGAGGGCGCCCGCTCGCGTTTCGGCGCGAGTCCCGGCGCTTTGCGCCTCGATGTTCTCTCCATGGGGATGTCGGAGGACTTCGAGATCGCCGTCGAGGAGGGATCTACCCTCGTACGGATAGGGTCCGCCCTGTTCGGAAGCAGGCCTTCATGACCGTCCGAGCGAGGCGCCAGAGCACCGCGTCCCTCATCGCCCTCATTCTCCTCGCGGCTCTTCCTTCTCTCGCGCAGAGCCAGGCGGCCGCTCCCGCCGCATCCGCGCCGGCGAGTTCCCAGGCGGCTGCCGCTCCGGCCGCGGCCGCGCTGCCGGTCCTACCCGCGGGTCCCGAGAATCCCTACCGGCGCTTCGAGATCGTCTCTCTGGGCTCCTTCCCCATAATGCTCTTCTACTCGGGCTTCTCTTTCGACCTCGGACGGTATTTCGCGAACGACTTCAACCCGCTCTACGCCCCCTGGCCCTTCCAGAACCAGTATTCCGCGCCTCTCACCGACGCGGATCGCTACGCGAGGATCGGAGCAGCGCTGGGAGCATGTGTAGTCGTCGGGGCTATCGATGCCTATATCCACGCCATGAAGGTCAAGAAGGCCAGGCGCCTGCGCGAGGCGCTCGAGGCCTCGGAACCTTGACAGCTTGCTCGGCGCGAGAATACTATTCGTTTTCGTGGCGGTACATCCTGGCAAGGCGCTGATACTCTTCGAGGACGGGAAACCGGAAATAGAGCGGGAGGCCAGGGTGATTGCCGACCGTCTCGAAGAGCAGGGGCGCGGCGCCGTCGTGAAATGCGCTTCGTGCGTCGAGATGTCCGAGGTACTCGCATCCCGCCTCTATCTGCTCGGGGCAGGCTCCACCGGCGCCCCTTCCTTCGCCGAGCTGGCTCGCGTCTTCAAGGGCATCAACCTCGCGGGCAGGAAGGTCGCCTTCTTCGGCTCCTCGGGAGCCGCGGTAGCCTGGCTGCGCGGCATCTGCGCCGATACCGAGGTCTCCGTCGCGCATTCCGACTTCATAGGCCGTCCCGAACCCGCCGCCCTCGCGGCCTGGCTCAGGGGCGTCCTTGCGAGCGCTTGAGAGGTATCCATGGCCGCAGGCTTCGATCTCGACGACGCGATCCGCAAGGTGCCGGACTTCCCCAAGAAGGGCATACTCTTCTACGACATCACCAGCATACTCACGAATCCCGACGCCTTCCGCTTCTGCGTCGACTCGATGGCCAGGATATACGGGAGCGAGGACCTGCAGGCGGTCGCCGCCATCGAGTCCCGCGGCTTCCTCTTCGCCTCTCCGCTCTGCGACCGGCTGGGCCTCCCCCTCGTCCTCGTGCGCAAGAAGGGCAAGCTTCCCGGCAAGACGCGCTCGAGGAAATACGAGCTCGAGTACGGCGAGGCCGAGATAGAGATGCACGAGGCGGATATCCCCGAGGGCGGCAGGGTACTGGTAGTCGACGACCTCATAGCCACGGGCGGCACCGTCAAGGCGGTGGCGGAGATCCTGGTCGAGGGAGGAGCCACGCCCGCGGGAGTCTTCGCGGTGGTCGGCCTTCCCTTCCTGCATTACGAGGAGAACCTCGAGGGCCTGCCCGTCAGGACCCTCATCGAATATTCCGGCGAGTGACGCTGACGGCAAGGAGCGGGAGATGGTTGAAGCCCTCGAGAAGAATCCAGCCTGGAAAGGCCGGCGCGGCCCCCTCGTCCTGGTTATAATGGACGGCGTCGGCTACGGCCGGTACCCGGAGGGCGACGCCGTCGCCGATTCCAAGATGTCGGCCTTCCGGGCGATGGAGTCCGCGTCGCCCCGCGCGAGGCTCAAGGCCCACGGCACGGCGGTCGGCCTTCCCTCCGACGAGGACATGGGCAACTCCGAGGTCGGCCATAACGCCATCGGCTGCGGCCGCGTATTTTCCCAGGGCGCCAAACTGGTATCCAACTCCATCGCGACCGGTGCCATGTTCGAGGGCGCCACCTGGAAGAGACTCGTCGCCAACGTGAAGGGCTCCGCCGGCGGCGGGACGGTCCACTTCATCGGGCTCTTCTCCGACGGCAACGTGCATTCGCACATCGACCACCTCCGGGCCATGATCGAGCGCTGCGCGGTCGAAGGCGTCCGGAAAGTCCGGGTCCACATTCTCCTTGACGGAAGGGACGTGGGGGAGCAGAGCGCCCTCGAGTACGTCGAGCCCTTCGAGGCCTTCCTGGCATCGCACAACGCGCAGGGCCGCGACTACAGGATCGCCTCGGGCGGCGGCCGCCAGTACATCACGATGGACCGCTACAACGCGAACTGGGAGCAGGTCAAGCGCGGCTGGGACTGCCACGTGCTCGGCAAGGGCAGGCAGTTCGCGAGCGCCAAGGCCGCGATCGAGGCCTACCGCGCGGAGCAGCCCGACGTCATCGACCAGGATCTCCGCGAGTTCGTCGTCGTCGAAGGCCCTCCCGGCGGCGCGCGGGCGAAGCCGATAGGCACGATCGAGGACGGGGACTCTGTGGTCTACTTCAACTTCCGCGGCGACCGGGCCCTAGAGATCACCGCCGCCTTCGAAGAGGAAAAGTTCGAAAGGTTCGACCGGGTGAGGCGGCCCAGGGTCGAGTACGCGGGCATGATGCAGTACGACGGAGACGCCCAGGTCCCGAGGCAGTACATCGTCGAGCCGCCCTCGATCGATCGGACCATGGGCGAGTACCTGGTGGCCTCGAAGGTCAAGATCCTCGCCGTCTCCGAGACGCAGAAATACGGCCATGTCACCTACTTCTTCAACGGCAACCGCCAGGGCAAGTTCTCCGAGGCCTACGAGGATTACGTCGAGGTCCCCTCCGACCGGGTTCCCTTCGAGCAGAGACCCTGGATGAAGTGCGCGGAGATAACCGACAAGGTCCTCGAGGCCATCGAGTCCGGCACATACGCCTTCATCCGGCTCAACTACCCCAACGGCGACATGGTGGGGCACACGGGCGTCTACCAGGCGGTGGTCGCCGGCATCGAGGGCATGGACCTTCAGCTCGGTCGCCTCAGGTCGGCCGTCGAGAAGGCGGGAGGCATCATGATCCTGACCGCCGACCACGGCAACTCCGACGATATGTACGAGCACGACAAAAAGACCGGGGCCGTGACCCGCAAGGCCGACGGGACGCCGCGCGCCAAGACCAGCCATTCGCTGAACCCCGTGCCCTGCGTGATCTTCGATCCCGAGTCCAAGGGTGAGTACGGCGCGGCCCTGCGCGAGGGGCTCGGCATTTCCAGCCTGGCAGCCACCTGCGTCGAGCTTCTGGGCTATCGGGCCCCGGCGGACTACGACGAGTCCCTCCTCGTCTTCAAGGGCTAAAGAAGGGAAGCTCCGGCCCTGGAATATGCCGGGAAGAGTCATGCCTAGGCTGATAGAGGCCGATCGCGCCTCCCTCCCCGGATCCTTCGTTCGGCTGGGGCTGGGGTACGTCCATTACGAGCTCTCGGGCCCGGAGCGCGGTCCCCTCGTCGTTCTCGTGCCGGGGCTTTCCGTGCCTTACTCCACCTGGGACCGCAACGCCCCCGTCCTGGCGTCCAGCGGCTTCCGGGTCCTGCGCTACGACCATTACGGCCGGGGCTATTCCGATCGTCCGCGCGCCGAATACGGGCTCGAGCTCTTCGTCGAGCAGCTGGCCGAGCTGATCGACGCGCTCTGCCTGGCCGAGCCGGCCTTCCTCGTCGGACTGTCGATGGGCGGTCCCGTCGCCGCAGCCGCCGCGACGCGCCACCCCGGCCTCGCGCGGGCCATAGCCCTGGTCGACCCCCTCTACGAATGGCCGGAGCCCGGCCGCATAGGCCGGCTCGTCCTCTCTCCCATCATCGGGGACCTCATCATGGCGCTCAGCGGCGGGAAGGTCCTCGCCCTGGGGCAGAGGGGCGACTTTTTCGACCGGGCTTCTTTCCGCGAGTTCCTCCCCAGCTACCTGCCGCAGCTGCGCTACGGCGGCGTAGGGCGGGCCGTCCTCGCGACCATGCGAAGCATTGGGGACTGGCCATTGGCCCGCGCTTTCGAGGACCTCGGCCGCTCGGGCATCCCGGCCCTCCTGTTCTGGGGCAGCGAGGACGCCACCCTGCCCTTCGAGCAGAGCGCCAGGCTCCTTGGCGTCCTGCCGCGGGCCGAGTTCCATAGCATCCTGGGAGCGGGCCACGTGCCGCACTGGGAGAAGGCCGACGAGGTGAACGCGGCGCTCCTCGATTTCCTCGCCAGGAGCCGATGATCGGCCCGGCCGCCTTCCCTTCGTCTAGGAAATGTCCCGACAGCTCCCCCGGTCGATCAGTTGCTGCTTTATCTTCAGCACGTAGCTCTCCTGCTTCTTCTCGAGCCGATTGAGCATCATCTCCGCGCTGAATTTTCCCAGGAGCTCCGGACTCGTGCTCATCGCGGTGATCTGGGGGACATAGGGCTCGTTGTAGTCGAGCACGCCGCCGGAGGCGATGATGCTTATGTCCTCGGGGTAGGACAAGCCCATGTCCTTCAGTATCCCGATCGAGTGGGCGGCCAGGTAGTCGTCGACGAAGAAGACTGCCGTCGGTTTCTCGACCCCGGCGAATACCGCCTCGAGCTTCTTCCGTATGTCCTCGGCGTCGTTGATGTCCAGATGCAGTTTGCGCTCCGGCGGGAGAGCTAGCCCGTGCTCGTTGATCGCTTTGTAGAACCCGAGGAAGCGGTCGCTCAGCGTCGCCGGCAGCTGGTAGATATCGAATTCGGCATAGACGATGTTCCTGTGGCCGAGCTTCAGCAGGTGCGAGGCGGCCTCGTAGCTCCCCTGGAAGTTGTCCGCGCATACGGTATGGAACTTGGCCTGGAACTGGCTGTTGATGATGATGACGACCGGAATGGAAGATTCCTCCAGGCGCGTGAACAGGCGCTCCCTTCCGAAGTGCATCGAGAAGACCGCGACCGCGCGGGATTCCACGACCTGTCTGAATATCTCGTCATCGCTCATGTCGTAGCTGATCGGCAAGAGGATCGTAATGTAGTTTTCCTTGGACAGGTATTCCTGGAGCTTCAACGTCACCTGCCTCAGGATGTTCCAGGTATGGGCGAGCTTGTGATCGAAATGGAAGAGAACCGCAATGCCATTGCCTTTGCCCGTATAGGTCGGGGGTCCCTTGACGTATCCCAGGTCCTCCGCCGCGGCCTTTACTTTCTCCTGCACCTCCTTCGATATCTTCCCTTTCTGGGAAAGTACCAGAGAAACCGTCGAAGACGAGACCCCCGCCTGTTTCGCTATATCCTGCAATGTCGGTTTCGTCATTCCGTCACCTGTATTCATTGAAAATGCCATGCCAAATACTAGCATATTTCATCATGTTGCGTACTAGATAATTGAATAAATAGTGCTATCTTTGACTAAAATAGAATAATTATTTTAATAAATTATTTTATTGACAAATATCCGAAAAGTTCCAATAATGCCCATAAACGAAGTAAAACGGCAATTCGAGACAAAAATCCTTCTTCAGTAAAGGAGTTTTACTAAATTTCTGGTTTCAGTTGAATTAGGTCTTCATCCGTTCAAGACGGATTATACCCCAATAAGGAGTCATTCATGAGAATGGGATTCAAACGCGGAGTGATCTTCATCGTAGCCGTGCTTTCGATTTCTTCCTTGCTGGTCTGGGCAGCCGACGCGCCCTCCAAGGGTCTTACCCTCGGAATGGTATCGATCACCGTCAATGATTCGAGCAATGCCAGGTTCATCCAAGGCGCCACCGAGGCGGCTAAGAAGCTGGGCTGGGATACGATAGTCATAGACGCGCACGGGAGCGCGGACGAGGCGAACGCGGCCTTCCAAAACCTGAGCCTGCGCGGCGTAGGCGCGATCATCGACCTGGTCTTCCCGGTTTCTTCCCTGGGCGCGGGCTTAAAGGCGGCCGACGACGCGGGAATCGTGGTCGGAACCTGGGGCGGCGGTCTCGGAGGAAAGGTCGCGGCGACGAACGGCACCGGCGGCATCCAAGCTCAGCCTATCGTGGAGCAGATGGTGAGGGATATGGGCGGCAAGGGAGCCATCCTGGCCCTGACCTACCACGCGGGCGAGGTAGCGCGAGAGAGGGAAAATGTCCTCGATGCGGTCGTGGCGAAGTACCCCGGCATCAAGGTGACCAAGAACGAAGTGAGGATCCCTGGCTATCTGCAGGATGGAGCCGAATTCGCGTCCGCATGGCTGGCCTCCCATCCCAAGGGCAGCGGGCCGCTCGCGATTTGGGGATCCTGGGACGACCCCGCCCTGGGCGCTATCTCCGCGCTCAAGCAGCAGGGCAGGTCGGACGTGAAGGTCTATGGCCAGAATGGCAATATCGACGCCATCGTCGCCGTCAAGGACGGGTGGATGACGGCGACCGCCTGGGCGGCCGTCGAGGAAGAAGGCCGTGTCATGGTGGAGACCATGGACGCCGCGATCAAGGCCAAGGCCGCCTGGAAGCCCAAGGCGGTAGAAGTTCCCGTCGTGGTCGTGAACGCGAAGTCGATCAAGGACTTCCTCCAGAAGCATCCCGGCGCCGACGGCAGCAAATAGGCGCCTGGAGCTCAATGGATACATCGGGCAGGACGGCCGGAGGTCCCTTGCTGGGGATCTCCGGCCTGAGCAAGAGCTTCGGCGGCGTCCAAGCCTTGAAGGATGTCGATCTCGAAGTTCGTTCCGGCGAGGTGCATGGTCTGATCGGCCCCAACGGAGCGGGGAAATCCACGCTGATCAAGATCCTCTCGGGCGACATAGCGAAGGATTCGGGAGAAATTTTCCTGGAAGGAGCGCCGGTAGTCATCCACAGGCCGCAGGACGCCTATAGATTGGGATTCAGCTTCATCCATCAGGAGTTGAACCTGATACCCAAATTCTCCATCATCGAGAATCTGACCCTGGGCCAGAAGAAGGCAAGCCGCTTCGGTTTGATAGATTGGAAGGCAGTCAAGCGGGACGCGAGGGGCGCGGTCGAGAGGATCGGTTTGAGCTATCCGCTGGATACCCCGGTGGCGGAGCTCAGCGTGGCGGAGCGATGGCTCGTCTCGATCGCCCACGCCCTCATGCGGAGGATCAAGGTGATCTCCATGGACGAACCTACGGCCTCGCTCTCCTCGGAGGAATCGGAGAGGCTGTTCAAGGTCGTCCGGGAGCTGACCGCCGAAGGCGTCTCCGTGCTCTACGTGTCGCATCGGTTGGACGAGATACTATCATTGTGCGACGGCATCTCCGTATTCAAGGACGGTAGCTGCGTGCTCACCACGGACAGGCGTAGTGCGACGAGGCAGTCGCTCGTGGAGGCCATCGTCGGCGGCAAGGCGGGCGAGGCCGAGCTCAGGCTCCTCGACGACGTAGACCGGCGTCCGATAGTCCTCGAGACGAAGGACCTGAGCAAGGGCGATAGGGTACTGAACGTATCGCTGGCCCTCCATGCCGGCGAGGTCCTCGGCCTGGGCGGGCTGGTCGGCTCGGGGCGGACGGAGCTGGCAGGCCTCCTCTTCGGGATAGATCGCCCCGATTCGGGCCGGATTATCCTCGACGGCGAGGAGTTCGAGCCTAGGAGCCCGAGCGATGCGATCGGCCGCGGTGTGGGCCTCGTGCCCGAGGAGCGCAGGAGTCAGGGCCTGATCCTCAAGGACAGCGTCGAGTTCAACCTCAATTTGACCAACTTGAAGCCGCTCAGGATTCGCAAATTCCTCTGCTTGCTGAGCGCGAGGGCTTCGGCCCGCATCGCTCGGGCCGTCGTGAAGAGGCTCATGATCAAGGCGCCGTCGATCCAGAGCCCTGTGGTCACGCTCAGCGGGGGCAACCAGCAGAAGGTCGTGATCGGAAAATGGCTGTCGAGGAAGCTGAAAGTCTTCATCCTCGACGAGCCTTCACGGGGCGTCGACGTCGGCGCCCGCGCCGAGATCCATGCTAAGATACGGGAGCTTGCCGGCGAAGGGGCCGGGATTATCGTCATCTCCTCCGACAACGAGGAGCTCCCGCGGGTCTGCGACACGGTAGCCGTCATGTCCGAGGGCAGGGTCGTCGGAACGCTGAGGGGCGCTGAGATCACCAAAGAGGCGATCCTCTACAAGAGCTTCGAGCATGCCGCTCCGTGAGCCGGCAACAATTCCATGCGCAAGGTAGGTCGCGATAATGCTTCAGCCGGGGAATAGGAAGACGAAGAGGAACGCCGCTCTGCTCACGGTCAGCAAGTTCGGGACGATAATCGGCATGGCGATCATGATCTTGTCCTTCTCGGTCGCCGTCCCGGCCATCTTCCCGACTTTCAGGAACATGGTCAACGTCGCGAACCAGGCGACGCTGTCGGCCATCATATCCGGGGGCCTGACCGTGGCCTTGATCATCGGGGAGATGGACCTCAGCATCGCGAACGTGGCCAGCTTCGCCGGAGTGCTCGTGACGGGCCTGATGGTCCAGTCCCGGTGGCCGGTCGGCCTGGCCATCGCCGCGGTCGTCGCCGTCAGCGCGGCCATCGGAGTCGCGAACGGCCTCATCATAACCAAGCTCAAGGTCAACTCGGTCGTGGCTACCCTCGGCACGGGCAGCATAGTCGTCGGCCTGAACTACGCCTACGCCCAGGGCGTGCCGATAGCCTCGGGCCTCCCCGAATCGTTCAAGCAGCTGGCCTTCGGCAAGGTGCTCGGCATACCCGACAACATAGCCATCATGATTGCCGTCCTCTTCGCCCTATGGGTTTTCATCAACCATACGGAGTGGGGAGTCCAGCTCAGGGCGACGGGCGGTAATCCCGCCGCCGCCCGATTGTCGGGAATACGCGTGGACAGGATCAAGGTGCTGGGCATGTCGATCGCCTCGATCTGCGCTTCCGTCACGGGCATTCTCCTCGCCTCCCTGATCGGCTCGGGCACCTCGGCAGCCGCGGACGGATACCTCATGCCGGCCTTCGCCGCGGTCTTCCTTGGCTCGGCGACCTTGAGGGACGGCGATTTCCATATCGTAGGCACCCTGATCGGAGTCTTCTTCATCGGAGTCGGCTTTAACGGCCTCGCGATCTTCGGCGTCCCGACCTTCGTTCAATACTTCTTCCGCGGCGGGATATTGGTCCTCGCCGTCGGATTGAGCTCCGTCGCTCGCTCCCTCGCGACGAAGTGAGGGCGGGTCCCCGCAAGGAGGTGGAGATGGGCGGCTATTCCATGTGGCTCGTCGAATACGCGTACTGTTCGACCCAGCCGGTATCGAGCCTCATGTACGGCAGGCATAACCAGGGCGTCCGCACGATTCCCTTCAGCTTCCTGATCCTCAAGGGCAGGGGCCACCTCGTCGCCGTGGACACGGGGTATTACGACGAGGGCCACGCCCACGAGCTCACGCTGAGGTTCGGAGTCGACAAGGTCAAGCCCGTCGACATCGCTCTCGAGGAGATCGGGATCAGGGGCGAGGACGTGGATACCGTCATCCTCACGCATGCGCATTACGACCATATGGGCGGCATCAAGGCCTTCCCCAACGCGCGCTTTTACATGCAGCGGAGGGAACTCCTGGATTGGATAAACGTCCTCGCCCTGCCGAGGCAATTCGAGTCCCTGTCCATTGCGGTCGACCCGAACGACATCAAGAGGGCGATCGACCTGATAGCGCAGAAGCGGCTGACGCTGCTCGACGGAGCCGCGCCGGACGTGCTGCCGGGAATCTCGCTCGTCCCGGTCTTCGACAGCCACACCTACGGCCTCCAGCTGGTCGCGATCGACGACGGAGAGGGCGGGACGGATCCGTGGGTCTTCACCAGCGACGCCTGCTATTCTTTCGAGAATTTCGGGTCAAAGGGGGACTTCGACGTCTATTCCCCGGTCGGCTTCGGCGTGGGGAGCCTGACCGAGATGGTCAAGGCCCTGGAAACCATCCGAGCGCTGTCCGGGAACAGGCTCGACCGCATGATCATCCCCCACGACTCGGGCATGTGGGCCAGCTTCCCGACGGCCGGCACGAGCGGCGGCATGCACGTCGCGGAAATCAGACTCGAGGAGGGCGAGCGCTCCCGGGTCCGCTGATTCGCCGGCGCCGCCGCCTCTCGAGGAGGAAGGCCGACGCGACGAGCCCGATCGCGCCGCTGAGGGCCATGCAGAAGCCCGGCCCGGCGAGCTCCGAGACGGCCCCGGCGTAGAGTGCTCCGATGGGCGTGACGCCGCCGAATACCAATGAATAGACGCTCATGACTCGTCCTCGGTGCTCGTCGTCGGAGGCCAGCTGGATGGTGGCGTTCGTCGAGGTGGCGAAGGAGATCGTGGCGAATCCCGCGAGGCCGAGGAGGACGCAGGACAGCGCGTAGCTGCGCTGGAGGCCGCAGACGAGGATTACGGCGCAGAGGCCGACCGCTCCTCCGAAGAGCCTCAGCCGGCTGGGCCCGGACCTGCTGCTCACCGCCAAGGTGAGCGCCGCTATCAGCGAGCCGATACCCATGCACGTCATGAGGAAGCCGTAGCCCGAGGCGCTCCTTCCCAGCGATATTTTGGCGAAGGTCGGCACGAAGACGTTGTAGTTGATGACCACGGTCGAGACGACGGCCATGAGAATCAGCGGCTGGGCGATCTCGCTCCTTTTGCGTATATAGGCGAGTCCGTCGCGCGCGCTCGCGAGGACTTCGCGGGCGTTCACGATCGGCGTGGTCGAGGCCCGGGGCGGAGCGTCGATGAAGAGCAGCGCGGCGATGACGGCCACGAAGGACAGGGCGTTCAGGAAAAAGCAGGGGGCGATGCCGATCGCCTCGATCAGGAGGCCGGCGATGCCCGGGCCCAGGATGCGCGCCGTGTTGAAGGCCGCCGAATTGAGGGAAACCGCGTTCATGAGGGCTTCCCGCCCCGAGAGCTCGATCATGTATGCCTGCCGGGTCGGATTGTCGATCAGCGTGACGATGCCGAGGAAGAAGGCCAGCGCGAGGACCATCCAATAGCGCACGACATGGGTGGCCGTAATGACGGCCAGCGCGAGCGCGAGGACGGCGAGGGCGCTTTGCGTGACGATCAAGGTCCGCCTCTTCGGGAACCTGTCGATGAAGGGACCGGCGAAGACGGACAGGAACATCATCGGCAGGAATTGGACTGCGCTGACCACGCTGAGCTTGGCGGCGGAGCCGGTGATCTCGAGGACGAGCCAGGCCTGGCCTACGTTCTGCATCCAGGTGCCGACCACCGAGACGAGCTGCCCTGTCCAGAAGATCCGGAAATTCCTCTGTTTTAGCGCGGGGAAGTATCGTTCGCCGATAGCGCCGATCGCGGATCGCCTCGATGCGGGAGACACTTTCACGACGACACTCTATCCCTTGCCGAGCCAGCGAGGCAATGCGGTCGAAGGTGCCGGCATATGCGCCGAGGGGATCGCCTTTCAGTCGCTTCGATCCCTTCGGCGCCTTATTAAAAAACCACCGCGAAGCAGTGGTTTTGGGCGCTGAGGGGATCGAACCCCCGACATCCTGCGTGTAAAGCAGGCGCTCTAACCAGCTGAGCCAAGCGCCCCGACTAAGCGGCGAAATCGCAACGAAAATGCACGTTAGCACGGGGGGGCGAAGGGGTCAAGGAGTCGGCCTGCGCGTCTTCGCCGCAAAGATCGGCTTTGTCTGCTATAATGACTTGCGGGAAGGAGGGTCGATGGAGATAGTCGGCATCGGCAACGCGCTGATGGACGTCATCGCCTTCGTCGACGAGGCTTATGCCCCGAAGCTCGGGTTCCACAACAACTCGGTGGCGCACATAGACCGCGCCCGGCTCGGGTCCATCCTGGCCGACCTTCCCGACGCGACCGTCACGGCGGGAGGCGGCGCCGCGAACACCGCGCGCGCAGCTTCCTATCTCGGCGCCAGAGCCGCCTTCGCCGGCATGGTCGGCGAGGACGATCTAGGCTCGAGGTTCGCCGAGGATCTGGTCGCCTCCGGCGTCGAGTCCCTGCTCTCGTTTTCCGACGCCGCGACGGGCGTGTATTGCGCGCTGATCCGGCCCGACGGCGGCAGGACCCTCCTCGTCTCCCCAGGAGCCGCCCTCGATTTCTGCCTGGAGCCCCCTCGCCGGACTCTTTTCCGTCGCGGCGCCATTTTGTACGCGGAATGCTTCCTCCTGCGAGATAGGCCATTCTTCATGGAGTGCCTGAGTCGGGCGCGGAGCGCAGGCATGGAGATCGCGATGGACCTGGCGAGCCGTGAATTGACAGCCGTGAATCGGGATTTCATCCTCGCGATGCTTCCCGATTTTTGCGACGTCCTGTTCGCCAACGAGGACGAGTTCGTCGCCCTGACTGATTTACCACTGCGCGAAGGGCTCGCGCTCCTGGCTTCTTGGGATATAGAAGCAGTCGTAAAAAGGGCCGAGCTGGGCGCCGTATGGGCGAGCAGGGGACTAATAGCCAGCAGTCCCGTCCGCAGCATGGTGCCGGTCGACGAGACCGGCGCCGGGGATACCTTTGCCGCAGGCTTCCTTTACGGTCGCTCCCGGGGTCTTTCCAGCGAGCGATGCTTGAGGCTGGGGAACCGCGCCGCGGAAGAAGTGCTCGGCGTTCCCGGCTTCGGCGTCGATCCTGAGCGAATCCGACGCGCCGTCGAGGGAATGATCGGCTGAAAGTATCCGGCATGGCCGCATAAGGTCGTAAACCGACTCCGAAACCGTGGTATTAGCGGGTGAAACCTTGCCAACGTGGCTCAAAAGACATAATTTGTAAGCTACAAAGTGGAAAGGACGGTACGACATGGCCGAAAACGAGATCATACCCATTGACCAGCTATTGCCCAACAAGCTTCCGATTATTCCTCTTTCGGGGAGGCCGATTTTCCCAGGCATCTTCACCCCGATCATGATCGGGAACATCGAAGACGTAAAAGTGATCGAGGAGGCTCTCGCCGCCGACGGGATGGTCGGCCTGGTGATGATCAAGAACGAGTTCGAGCGGCCCAAGGCCGAAGATTTGCACCCCGTCGGAACGGCAGCCAAGATCGTGAAGAGGATCAATCTGCCCGACGGCGGCGCGAATATCTTCATTTCTACGCTCAAGCGCTTCAAGATAAAGAAATTCCTCTCGAAGGAAACGCCGATAGTCGCCGCCGTCGGCTATCTCGACGAGGAAGGGGACGACACCGATGAGATCAAGGCTCTTACAAGGGCCCTCCTGGGGGAGATGAAGCAGATCTCCGAGAACAATCCCCTCTTCTCGGAGGAGATGCGGCTCAACATGATCAACATCGATCATCCCGGAAAGATCGCCGACTTCATCGCCTCCATTCTCAATATAGACAAAAACGATCAGCAGAAGATCCTCGAGATGACCGACGTGCGGGAGCGGATGGAGAAGGTCCTCATCTTCATCAAGAAGGAACAGGAGCTCCTCAAGATCCAGAAGCGCGTCCAGCAGGAGATCAACGAGAAGATCGAGAAGAGCCAGCGGGAGTATTTCCTCAGGGAAGAGCTGAAGGCCATAAAGGGCGAGCTCGGCATGCCGACCGACGCCAAGGGCTCGGACTATCAGCGCTTCAAGGAGAAGATCGAGGCCTTCGCCTTCGGCGGCGAGGTGAAGGAGCAGGTCGAGCAGGAGCTGGAGAAGTTCAACCTGATGGACCCCAACTCGAGCGAGTTCATCGTGACGCGCAATTGGCTGGACCTCGTCTGCTCCTTGCCCTGGAAAGTCGAGGTCGCCGGCGATTTCGATCTCGCCAAGGCCCAGGAAATCCTCGAGAACGACCATTACGGTCTCAAGGACGTGAAGGACCGGATCGTCGAGTACCTCGCGGTGCGCAAGCTCAAGAAGGACGCCAAGGGATCGATCATATGCCTCGTCGGGCCGCCCGGCGTGGGCAAGACGAGCGTCGGGCGCTCCATCGCGCGCGCCCTGGGCAAGGAATTCTTCCGCTTCTCGGTCGGGGGCATGCGGGACGAGGCCGAGATAAAGGGCCATAGACGCACCTACGTGGGGGCCCTCCCCGGCAAGATAGTCCAGGGCCTCAAGATCACGAAGAGTCGCGACCCCGTGTTCATGATCGACGAGATAGACAAGATGGGCGTCTCGTACCAGGGCGACCCATCGAGCGCGTTGCTCGAGACCCTCGACCCGGAACAGAACTTTTCTTTTCGCGATCACTATCTCGATCTGCCATTCGACCTGTCCAACGTATTCTTCATCTGCACGGCCAACACTCTGGATACGATACCGGCGCCCCTGGTCGATCGCATGGAGATAATCCAGCTGCCGGGCTACATCGACTCGGAGAAGCTCGAGATCGCCAAGCACTACCTCATCCCCAAGAGCCTCGAGAAGAACGGGTTCAGGCGGAGCTCCGTGCGCTATACGCGGGACGCCCTCCTCTTCATCGCGGAATGCTACGCGCGCGAGGCGGGCGTGCGCAACTTCGAGAAATACCTCGACAAGATCCACCGCAAACTCGCGAAGATAGTCGTCCTCGAGGACAAGGGAGGAGAGAAATTCCCGATCGACAAGGCGGCGGTGCTGAAGTACCTTGGCAAGCCCATCTTCAGCGAGGACGACGTCAAGCTGGCCTCGAGGCCGGGAATGTCCGTGGGCCTCGCCTGGACGAGCATGGGCGGCGACACGCTCATCATCGAGGCGGTGGCCAATCCGGGCAAGGAAGGCTTCAAGCTCACCGGCCAAATGGGAAATGTCATGCAGGAATCGGCGGGGATAGCCTACACCTATGTCCGGCATATAGCCTCGGAGCGCTATACGATCGGAAGCGAGTACTTCGAGGGCCGGCAGATCCATCTGCATATACCGGAGGGAGCGACGCCCAAGGACGGTCCTTCCGCGGGCATCACCATGGCCACGGCCCTCCTCTCCCTCGTCCTCGATAAGCGGATCAAGGAGAAGCTGGCGATGACCGGCGAGCTTTCGCTGACAGGCCAGGTGCTTCCGATAGGGGGGCTCCGCGAGAAGACGGTTGCGGCCAAGCGGAATAAGATCCGCGAGATCATCATTCCCAAGGGAAATGCGAAGGACTTGGACGAGATACCGGAGCATGTCAAAAAAGGGATCGTTTTCCATCCAGTCGAACGAATGGAAGAAGTAATCGCCATCGCGATCGGTGTTTGAGACATGGGTGCCGCTGCTCGCCTTTAGTGACAGGGACTTTGGATTTGGCTGAGGTTCATACGCTGACGTATGAACCTCAGCTCTTTATATTCCGGTGCTATTTCTAGTCTTAATCATTTTGTTGTAACATTTTATCCTACTAGATTCGAAGACCAAGACTCTAACCTGAGCAAACCTGCCGACTTCTTCGAAGTATCTTTTTATGTAATCACCGACAAACACGTAGGAAATCTTCCAGACAACTTCTCCAGATCATCCGCGATATAGGGAATGCATGAGCGAAGAGACCATTTGCGCAGCACTTCCCTCCCTTTCTTAGTCATTGCGACCATTATTGAGTCCCAGCAAAAAGAAAAATGCGGAGAATTGTGGCTATTTCCTGGACCGAGAAGACGTACAACGGCACATTCTCTGCGCAAATATTTGCATCATAAGGCCTTATAGACTCGTTCCCAATTGGCCGAGATCGGAAGGATAAACGGATCTGGCACGATAGTTGCATTGTTGCCTTCGTTAAAACCTTGAGGCTTCGTCTAATCAGGAGGTATCGATGGCAGCGACCAGTGACCGAAGTACGACGATGAAGAAGACCCTCGGGTTGACCGGAGTTACGGTCAACGCGATGGCTCTGATTGCGCCTGGCGCATTCCTCTGGATGACCTACCAGCTCCAGGCGGCGAGCGCGGACGCGGCGGGAAAGAGCACCGCCCTGGATATGTGGACCGGAATTGTCGGGGCGCTCATAGTCGCCTTCCTGACGGCTATCTCCTTCGCCGAGCTTGCGCGCCGCTATCCGGACGCGGGCACCGGCAGTTCCTATTATTTCGCGGAGAAGGCCTTTCTCGACCACGCCGACCCGAAGCGCCGCAGGTGGGCGCGCGTCGCCAAGTTCATCACCGGTTGGGCCGCCCACCTCTTCTACTGGGTCTATCCGGGCGTAATGGTCGCATTCATGGCGACCTTCGTTACCTACATCGCCGGGGTCTTCGGCGCCGCGCTGCCGATGTGGAGCCAGATCGCTATAGCCTGGGCCTTCTCGGCCATCGTCGGGTATATCGCGATCCGAGGCATCAGCGGATCGACGGTGGCCGCGGTCGTGATAAATGTGATCCAGCTGGCCGCCCTCATCGTGTTCAGCATCCTGGCCATACTCTTCAGGACGAGGAACCCGGCCCATGTCGCGTCGACCGGCTGGTACCACGCTAGCGGCGTCTCGATCATCACGCCGCACAGCCTCACGGGGCTGCTTTTCCAGTCGACGATAGCCATACTGATCCTGGTCGGCTTCGAGTCGTCGACCGCGCTCGGCGCCGAGGCGAAGAACCCGAAGCGGGACATCCCGCGCGGCGTGCTTCTCTCGCTGGCCATACAGGGGCTTTTCGCCTATCTCTTCGAGTACTTCGCGGCCAACTACGCGCTGAGCGACAAGCTCGTATCGGCGGACGGAAAGCTGAACGGGATGGCCGCCGCGGCGGCTTCCGGCGCTCCCATCGGCGACATGGCGATCCAGCTGGGCAACGCCTTCCTCGGAGGGAACGGCTTCGCCTTCATGCTGATAATCGCCTTCACGGTGGCCCTCGCCATCCTCGGCACGACTCTCTCTGCGATGAATACCGGGGTCCGCATCAGCTTCGCGATGGCTCAGGACAAGGAGATGCCCGATATCATGGGCCTCCTGCACGAAAAGCACGCGACTCCACATACGGCTCTCTATCTCATGATCATCGTGTCGGGAATAATCGGCACGGTGGGCGTCCTGGGCGGGGTGGTGACCTTGACGGCCATCACCCTGGCCTCCAACCTCGGGACCTTCGCCCTTTACGGACTGATCTGCTTCATCACCTTCATCGCCTTCACGGGGAGGAAGGAGTTCAGCGGTATCAAGCACGCCATCGTCCCCTTCCTCGGGATCGCCGGCAACCTCCTCATGGTGGTCGTCATCTTCGTGATCGGAATACTATCGGGAGGGGATACGGCCAAGGAAACCTACATCGCCCTCGCGATCTCCGTGGGATGGCTGCTGATAAGCGTCATATACTTCGTCGTGACGAGCCGGCGCAGGGGACAGGCGATTCTCCCTGCCGTTTCGAGAGTGTAGTTCTTCGCGGCGTCGGGAAGGACGGCCGACGGGCCGCCCTTCCCGACTGCGGATACGAGGATCAATGACGCTAGGGATTGCTCCAGGCATAGACTTCGGCGGCCTCAGCGAGGTGGGTACCGTCCGAGAGGAGAACCAGGACTCGATACGGGTGCCGGACCCGAGCCTGCCCCTCGAGCGGGGCCTGCTCTGGGCGCTGGCCGACGGGATGGGAGGGCTCTCTCACGGGAAGCTCGCGAGCTCGCTCGCCCTCGAGACGATATACGAAGAGTTCTACGGGGCGCAGAATCCGATACCGAGGAGCCTCGGCAAGGGGATAGAGTCGGCCAATACCAGGCTTCTCAGCAAGGCGCAAGGGCTCGGCTCGGCGCGGATGGGAACGACGGTGACGGCGGCGATCGTGAGCGGGGATCGACTCCATATCGGCCACGTGGGAGACAGCAGGGCTTACCTGATACGGCAGGGCAAGACGCGCTGCCTGACGAGCGACCACACCATGGTCGGGGACTTGGTACGCATGAAGGTGCTCTCCCCGGACAAGGTCAGAGGCCATGCCCAGCGTTCGATCCTGAACCGCGCCGTCGGGCTCGAGTTATTTGTCCGCGCGGACATCCTCGAGGTGGGCCTTCTGGACGGCGATCGAGTCCTGATCTGCTCGGACGGGCTCTGGGGCTCGATAGAGGACGAGGAGATCGGGGAAATCGCGCGCTCGAGGGACGACCCCGACGAGGCGAGCCGGGAACTCGTCGACCTCGCGCTGGACCGCGGCTCCGACGACAATGTCTCCGTGATCGTCCTGAACATCAATCGGACCGCCCCGCTCCCCCAGGATGGCGCGCGCCGGGAGGGTCGCGCGCAGCCTAAGGAACGACGCGGATGGCTCGCCGCATTGACCAAGCGTGGAAGGAGTGTGATAATATAGGCACCTTTATGCTGCAGATCGGGGACCAGTTCGATCGTTTCCAGATACTGGGCCACCTCGCCCAGGGAGGCATGAGCGACATCTACCGCGCGTACGACGTCGTCTCGCAGTCCGAAGTCTCCCTGAAGATCCCCGACCAGATGATGATAGGAGATCCCGCGCAGTACGAGCGCTTCCAAAGGGAGCTCGAGGTTACGAATAGCCTGCGCCATCCAGCGGTCCTCCGCGGGCTGGGGTCGGGGAGCTACAACCGCACGCCCTATATCGCGACAGAATTCGTGGAGGGCAAGTCCCTCCGCGACGTCCTCGAGGCGGAGGCGCCCTTCTCCCAGGACAGGGCCCTCGCCCTGTTCCGGCGGATCGCGGAGGGGATCGCGTATTGCCACGAGAACGATGTCGTGCATCGCGACCTGAAACCGGAGAACATCCTGGTAAGGCCCGACGGACAGCCGGTCATAATCGACTTCGGTCTCGCCTTGACCAAGAAGTCTCATCGCGTCACCTACGCCAATCTCACGGCGACGGCCGGCACGCCGGAGTACATGGCTCCGGAGCAGGTCGAGGGCCAGCGCGGCGACGCGAGGACCGACATATACGCGCTGGGGATCATCCTGTTCGAGATGCTCGCGGGCAGGCCGCCTTACGAAGGCGACAACAACCTCGCGGTCATGGGCCAGCACCTCCGCGGCGGAGCGCCCAGGCTGGACCGAGAGGCGGAAGGAATTTCGTCCAACGTGGCGGCCATCGTGGCCCGCTGCCTTAGGCGGGACCCCAAGGAAAGGTATCCGGACGTCCGTGCCCTCGTCGAGGCCATCGATCATCCCGAGACGGCGGACCTCGCCCTCCTCGAGCGGCCGAGCGGCTCTGCGGGCGCTTCCGGCTTCTTCCGCTCGGCGGGCTTCAAGGGAGTCTCCATAGCCCTCGCCCTGCTCGCCGCTTTCGCGGCCCTCGCTTTCCTCCTGCAGCGGCTCCACAGGTAGCGGCATGGACGCGGCGGCGAAGACCAGGTTCGAGATAATGTCCCGCGTCCAGCAGGGAGGGGTCCGATACATAGAGCTCCAATTCACCGACGTCGAGGGCATGGTCAAGGACATCGTCATCCCCGCACGGGAGATCGACGATTCCCTCGTCAAGGGAATATGGTTCGACGGCTCCTCGATCGAGGGCTTCGCCCGAGTCGCCGAGAGCGACATGTACCTCGTGCCCGACCCGACGACCTTCGCGGTGCTCCCCTGGCAGAAGGGCGCCGAGGCGACGGCGCGTCTCATCTGCGACGTGTACACGCCGGACGGACAGAGCTTCGGCGGGGATCCACGGGCGGCCCTGAAGCGCGCCACGGCCGAGGCCGCGAAGATGGGGCTCTCCTTCACGACCGGCCCCGAGATGGAGTTCTTCCTGCTGCGGCCGGGCGCCGACGGCGCCGCGATCCCGCCGGCGCCCCACGACTACGCGGGCTACTTCGACGCCCCTTCCGAGGCGGTGGCCGAGCTCGGGCGCCAGATGATCTCCGCTCTGGCGGCGATCGGCATCGACGTCGAGGCGATGCACCACGAAGTAGCGGGGGGACAGCACGAGATCGATTTCCGCGACTCGGGCGCCTCTGTGACGGCCGACAACATCGTGACCTTCCGGGTCGCGCTCAAGGCGATAGCGAAGCTCAACGGCTTCTACGGCACCTTCATGCCGAAGCCAATCGCGGGCATGAGCGGCTCGGGCATGCACGTACACCAGGGCATGCGCTACGCGGCGAACGGGCGCGACGCCTTCCACGACTCCGGCGATCCCCACGGGCTCTCGAGCCTCGCGAAGCATTTCATCGCGGGGCAGCTCGCCCACGCGAGGGGCGCCTGCGCGATACTCGCGCCCCTCGTCAACTCCTACAAGCGACTCTTCGCAGGCTACGAGGCGCCCGTCCACATAAGCTGGGCCAGGATCAACCGCGCGGCGCTCATCCGGGTGCCGAGGGCAATCGAGACGGGGAACACCCGGGTAGAACTTCGCTGCCCCGACCCGAGCTGCAATCCCTATCTCGCCTTCGCGGTCATGTTGGCCACCGGGCTCGACGGCGTACGCCGCGAGCTGCCTTTGGCGGAGGCAAACGAGGAGAACCCCTACGCGACTCAGCTTCCGGGGATCACCTCGAGCGATATGCTCCCCATCTCGCTAAACGCGGCCATCGACGCCCTCGAGGAGGACGAGGTAGTCAGCGAGACCCTGGGGCCCTACATCTCGAGGCGCTTCATCGACGCGAAGCGGCTGGAGTGGGAGGAGTCGCACAGGGAAGTCACTCCCTGGGAACTCGAGAAGTACCTGACCCGGTACTGATGCTTCCCCAATAGGCTCCGCCGATGAACTTCCGGTATTCCCGGTGGACGCTCTCGAAGCGCAGGTCCAGCGCGGCCCGGAACTGCTCGACGGAAGCCTTCGCCCCGAGCATGCGCCGGGCCAGGGCGAGGACCTGCTCGGGGTCCCTCGGCAGTCGGTGGGTCTGGCGGTCCTCGTAGATCTGGAGGAAATGCTCGACCCTCCGGAGGAAGACATAGGCCTCCGCCAGCCCTTCCGAGACCTGCGCGGGCAAGATGCCGGCTTCGGCGAGGGCTTCCAGACCCGAGAGGCAGTTGGCCCGCAGCAGCCCCGGATCCGAATGGGCGTGGATGAGCTGCAGTCCCTGTACGAGGAACTCGACGTCCCTGATGCCGCCCAGGCCGGTCTTGACGTCCCTTCCGCCTTCTATGCCGCGCGCGAGGCTCCGGATGGCCTCGCGCCGGAGCGAGTCGATCGACGCGACCACCGTCTCGGGATCGCGCCGCGCGACGAAGGCCGCGCGCCCCGCCCCGAGGAAGGTCTCTCCCAGGTCGAGGTCGCCCGCGGCGGGCCGCGCCTTCAGGAGGGATTGCAGCTCCCAAAGCGCGGCCGATTCGGCGTAGTAGCGGAGGAGGGCGCCCAGCTCGTAGACCAGCTGGCCCGAGGAGCCGTAGGGCCTCAGCCGCAAATCGACGCGATAGGCGTAGCCCGCGGCCGTGTGATCCGATAGGTCCGATCTCAGTCTCTCCATGATCGCGGTCGCCGCCTCCTCGGCGTCCTGTCCGTGATCATCGCCCTCCCAGAGCCCGAGAAGGTCGATGTCGGAGCTGTAGTTGAGCTCCTTCCCGCCGAGCTTGCCGAAGGCCAGGACGCAGAAGCGCAGCGGGGGGCGGAGCCCCCCCTCTCCGGCGCTCCCGCGGATGCGCGCGAGGGCGGCCTCGATCATGCAATCGGCCAGGGAGGACAATTCGTCCATTATGGCTGCGGTCCGCGTGCCGAGGCAGATGTCGCGCGCTCCGATCCTCAATATCTCCTTGCGCCTGAAGGCCCGGAGACCGTCCTTCCACTCCTCGGGCCCCGGCGACGCGCGCGAAAGCTCCGCGAGCTCCTGGGCGATATCGCCGTCGGCCCTGCGAGGGCGAAGCGCGCGCGGGTCGCTGATGTAGTCCAGGAGGGCGGGCTCGCGGACGAGGGCATCGGCCAGGAATTGGCTGGTCGAGAGGATATCTAGCAGTATCTCGAGCCGCCTGGGCTGGGCGAGCATCCGGGCGAGGTGGGCTTCCGGATCGGGAATAGAATCGACGAAGCGCTCCCAGTTGTTGAGGGCCATGTCGGGGTCGGGCCTCTGCGACAGGATGTCGCAGGCCAGGATCGCCAGCCGGGCGAAGCGCAGGCGCCTCGGCGAGGCGCCGTCCTGGCCCTCCTGGCCCTCCGCGCCGATGCCTGAAATATTGCGGAGATTGACGAAGGCGCGCGCCGGGTTCCTGAAACCCTTCGCCGACAGGATCGAATCTCTCTCGATGTCGCTTGCCGCGCCCGAGAGTACGAGGTCGGCCGCGTTGGCCGGTCGCACCGCATAGTGCTCCTCCCCGCTGAAGTGCCGGTCGGCGAAAGCGCGGACTTCCGCGGTCCTGGCCTCGAAATCGAGACGGAGGCTCCGCGCCGGCCCCAGGTCGCCCCCGGCGATGTAGCCTATTCTCCTGGCCAGGTGCGCATACTCTTCGGAGCCTTCCTCGGGGAGGAAGAGATCGAGGGCCGAGCCCCTGAGCATCCTGAGACCGTTGATGAGGGTACGGAAGAAATCATAGGCGGCGGCGAGCTCGCGCGCCTCTTGCTCCCCAAGCACGCCGATCGTGGCGAGCTCGCCGATCGCCTCATGGATTCTCGGCGTGCGTAGCTTGCCGTCGCCCGCTCCGTGCCTGACCTGCAGTATCTGCACGGCGTACTCCAGGTCCACCAGTGCCCCCGAGCCGAATTTGGCGTTGGGCCTCCCCTGCTTCGTCTTCTCCCGCAGCTGTCGCTCGCGCAGGTCCCGGAACTCTACGATATCGAAGCCCTTCGCCGCATAGACGAGTTCGTCGCGCAATCGCTCGACCCGCTCGCCTAAGGTCTTGTCCCCGCCGACCGCCCGGAGCCGGACTAGGGCCAGCCTTTCGTAGGAGTGGGCCCGTCCTCCCGGGGCGTAGTAGGTGCAGAAGCTCTCGAGGCTGCAAGCGAGGGGGCCCGAGGCGCCGTGGGGTCGCAGGCGAACGTCTATCTGGAAAATCCCCTCCCGCTTCGCGCGGACGTAGGATTGGACTGCGCGGACCAGAGAGCCGAAGAACTCGGCGTTCTCGACGACTTTCGGGCCGGCGGTCAGGCCGGAATCGTCGTAGACGAAGAGGAGCTCGATGTCGGAAGCGTAGCCCAAGGCCGCGCCCCCCATCTTGCCGAGTCCCATGATGGCGTATTTCGCGGGGAAACCTGCCGCGGTAAGAGGCTCGCCGTGCCTCGTGGCGAGAATGCCGTACGCGAAAGAGGCGGCCGCGTCGACGACGAGCTCCGCAAGGGCGGTCAGCCTTCGGCTCAGCATCAGGAAATCGGCTCGCGGGCCCAGGATATGGTCCAGATCGTAGAGAAGTATCTCGCGATCCTTGAAGGCGTTCAGGGAGGCCACAAAGGTTTCTTCCGAGCTCGCGCCCTCCAGCGCCGATCCCAGGCGACCCGGCAGCGATTCGAGCGGCTCAGAGAGGCCCCCTCCTTCGGGTCGCGGCCCGAGCATGGGCAGGAGGGTCTCGTACTGGACGCGAACGAAATCCTCCCAGAGGAAGGTGCTGGCTCCTAGCAGGCGCGCGAGGTCGCCCATGACACTCCCGCTCGAGAGGAGCTCGAGCAGCCGTCCCTGCTCGGGCGCGGCCAGCGCCTCGGCGACGAGGTCCTCGAAGCGTAGGATGGCCGCGCGAGGGTCTCCCGCCCCTCCGAGGAAAAACGTGAATTGCTTCGTAAGGAGCACTGAAAGTTTGATGCGGTCTATTCGCGCAGGGTCGTCGATCGCTCCGCCGGAGGCGTCCGCGAACTCGAAGACGTCCTCTATCCGCGAGCCCTGCGTCCTGATCGTGACCCGCTCGATCGAGACTCCCTGGAGTGAGAGCGCGGCGCTGAAGGCGAAGAGGAAGAAGGGCGTATCCTCGGACTCGACGCGCACGCGGACGAGATCGGGGCTCGAGTCCTCGACCTCGATGACGACGGGATAGAGGACGGACCTGTCGGGCGCGCCTATTTCCTCCAAGGCGGACGCGGCGAGCTCGGCGACGGCGCGCTTCGTCCTGGCCTGGGAGTCCGCTCCGCCCCGCTCGAGGATGAGAACGACGCGCTCGAGTCTGTCGTCGAGGGCTTCGGGCCAATCGTCGCTCCAGAGCTCCCGCCTGACCCTGCCCGCGAAGGAATCGATTATCTTCCGGCGTTCGGGCCTCCGCGAGGCCGCCGCGCCCGCGCTTCTCCGCGCCTTGCCCTCCGGGCCGAAGGTGAACACGTCCCCCTCGAGGATGTCGAAGCCCATCGACGAAAGGATGCCGGTGATATAGGAGAACTCGGAAGGATAATCGAAGGCGAGTATCGTGCAGCGAATGCCCGTCTCCGGGTCTCCGCGCACGATCGAGACGACGGGACGCTCGGGCGAGAGCTTGGCCAGGGTGCGGACGTGGTCCGCCGCCTCGCGGGCGGTGAAGCGCTCGAGGTACCTGCGGCCGAGCCCCGAAAGCTGCTCTTCGACTCGCCCCGGATCGAACTCGGGAAGGAGAGAGCATACCGCCTCGAAGGTCGCTGCCATAAGACGAGTATGGACGATGCCGGAGGCTAAGCCAAGCGGCGGGCCGCGCCGCCCGAGGGGCTCGTCCCCCCGGGCGGCCGCGGCCCGCCAGGGCGTTTAGATATCGAAGTAGAGCATGAACTCCCAGGGGTGAGGCCGCAGGTCGAGCGGAAGCACTTCGTTTTTCATCTTGTAGTCGATCCAGGTCTCGATCACGTCCTGTGTGAAGACGTCGCCCTTGAGCAGGTACTCATGGTCATCCTCGAGATGCTTTAGGACCTCGCGCAGCGAGCCGGGGGCCTTGGGAACGGCCGCGAGCTCTTCGGGGGGCAGGTCGTAAATGTCCTTGTCGAGGGGCTTCCCAGGATCGATCTTGTTGACGATTCCATCGAGCGCCGCCATCAGCATCGCGGAGAAGGTCAGGTAAGGATTGCAGCTCGGGTCGGGGCACCTGAACTCGATGCGCTTCGTCTTGGGCGAGGTGGAGTACATTGGTATGCGGACCGAGGCGCTCCGGTTCCGGCGCGAGTAGGCGAGGTTGACCGGGGCCTCGAAGCCGGGGACGAGCCGCTTGAAGCTGTTCGTCGTTGGGGTGGCGAAGCCGAGAATGGAGGGCGCGTGCTTGAGGATGCCCCCGATGGCGTAGAGCCCCATCTGGCTGAGGCCCGCGTAGCCGTCGCCCGCGAAGAGGTTCTTGGACCCGTTCCAGAGCGAGAAATGGACGTGCATGCCGCTGCCGTTGTCGCCGAACAGCGGCTTGGGCATGAAGGTGACGACCTTGCCGTACTTCTTCGCCGTGTTCTTGGCGACGTACTTGTACTTGAGGACGTTGTCGGCCATGGTCAACAGAGTATTGAAGCGCATGTCGATTTCGGCCTGCCCGCCGGTCGCCACCTCGTGGTGCTGCACCTCGATGGGCACGCCGATGGACTCGAGGGTCAGCATCATGTCGCTGCGGACATCCTGCAGGGAATCATTGGGCGGGACGGGGAAATAGCCTTCCTTCAGCCTGATCTTATAGCCCAGATTGCCCGGCGTCTCGACGCGCCCGGTGTTCCACCTCCCCTCGGCGGAATCGATGTGGTAGTAGCCCTCGTGCTCGTTCTGGTCGTAGCGTATGTCGTCGAAGATGAAGAACTCGCACTCGGGCCCGAAATAGGCGATCTCCGCCAGGCCGGTCTGCTTGAGGTAGGCCTCGGCCTTGCGCGCGATGTTGCGCGGGTCACGCGTGTAGTCCTCGCCCGTCAGGGGATCGCAGATGTTGCAGATCATCACGAGGGTCTTCGCCTTGAGGAAGGGGTCCACGAAGGCCGTATCGGGCACCGGCTTGACCAGCATGTCGCTCTCGTTGATCGCCTGCCAGCCGCGGATGCTCGACCCGTCGAAACCGAGTCCCTTCTCGAAGGCCTCCTCGTCCAGTTCGTGCGTTGTTATGGAAAAATGCTGCCACAAACCGGGGAAGTCCATGAACCTCAGATCGATGACCTCAATTTTCTCTTTCTGGATGAAAGAGATGATGTCGCCTGGTGTCTTCCCGATACCCATCCGAACCTCCTTTGAGTTATGAAGCAATCCTAACAGGACTCCAATTCACTAAGCATGTTCCGTGCCTTATTGAGGGTCCACTGTTTGAAAACATCATGGCGCCGCAATCGACCACGGACGTATTTCGCGGAAATAATTCATTACAACGGCTATATTTGGAGAGTCGCGCCGCCCCTGGGGAATTGGGAAGTTTTGGTGGGGACAAGAGGAATGGGTTCAATTGGATGCAGCAACCTACAATAATGTCCGTTCATGAATAAAAGCTTCGCAAATGAAGGTTCCCGCGGCCCCGCGCCATCGTCTAAAGCCTTGCGCAGAGAGCGAATAATAGTGTATAGGAGTTGCAATGTTGAGAATAGCGAAGAGGAGCGACGCCGGGGCGATCGCCGCCATCTACCGTCCCTATGTCGAGACGACGGCCATCACTTTCGAGGAGGCGCCGCCGAGCGTCGAGGACATCGAGGCGAAGATCGCAAGGATCGGCTCCAGTTTCCCGTTCATCGTATTCGATGAGGGTGGCGAAGTCCTCGGCTACGCCTATGCCACGAGATACCGCGAACGCGCCGCCTACCGCTGGTCGCTCGAGGATTCGGTTTACGTCCGCGGGGATTCGCATGGCCGCGGAATAGGCAAGGCCCTGTTGAGTGCCCTGGTCGGGATCCTCAGAGAACTCGGTTACGTAAAGGTCTACGCGGTGATCACGCCTCCGAATCCCTCGAGCTTCAGGCTCCACGAAAGGCTCGGCTTCGAATCCCTCGGCCGCTTCCCGGACACCGCGTTCAAGCTCGGCGAGTGGCAGGCTATCGATTGGATGGAACTCACGCTGAGGCAGCCGCCCGCCTCTCCCGGCGAGCCGCTGCCTTTCCTGCAATTCGCGACCGAGAGGCCCCAGCGGCTGGGGGAGCTGCTGGCCTCGGGAGGGACGCCCGTATCGCGATAGCCGCGCTGTACGTCGTCCTCGCCCTGGCTCTCATACTGCCCTTCCTTGTGAAAAAGGTCGAGGAGAACCTTGAGCTCTTCCTCTTCGCCATAGGAGTCATCGCGGTCTCGGCTGCCTCTCGGTGGACCTGGTCCCTCGTCGAGGAGGCCCTCCTCGAGCCGATCATGATCAGCGCCGCGGTTCTGGTCGCGGGAATGCTTTTCAGGATTCTGCGCCCCGCCGCGAGGAGGGCGATCGGAGCGGCCGGTGCGGCCCTCGGTCCCCGAGCCTTCGCCTTCGTCATCGTCGTCGCGCTCGGCATAGTCACCAGCCTCGTAACCTCCATCGTAGCCGCCCTTCTCCTCGTGGAGGTCGTCGATTGCATGAGGCTGGACTGCAGGGACGAAATAAGGATCGTGGTGATTGCGTGCTATGCTATCGGCATAAGCGCCGTCCTCACGCCTCTCGGCGGGCCTCTCGCCACGATCGTCATCGCCAAGCTCAAGGGAGATCCGTACAACGCGTCCTTCTGGTTCCTCTTCGAGAGACTCTGGCCCTACGTCATACCCGCCATTCTGGGATTCGGCGCCCTAGCAGCGATCCTCGTCGCGGGAGAGCCCGAGGATGATAGGCCGAAGGAGGGTCGAAAGGAGGGCTACGGAGATGTCATCGCGAGTTCGGCGAAGACCTACCTCTTCATAATCGCTCTGGCGCTTCTCGGCGCGGGGTTCAAGCCCATCGTCGACACCTACATCGCCAAAGTGCCCGCTGCGGGCCTCTTCTGGCTCAATTCCCTCTCCGCAATACTCGACAACGCCACCCTCGCTGCCGCCGAGATCGACCCGGCGATGGGGAGGGACCAGCTTGCCTACGCTCTTTTGGGACTGGTCGTGGCTGGAGGCATGCTGATCCCCGGCAATATCTCCAACATCATCTCGGCGGGCAGGCTCGGGATAAGAAGCAGGGAATGGATGGCGGTCGGCTTGCCGATCGGAATCGGGGCGATGCTGCTCTGCTTTGCTGTCCTATCGATCCTCGGCGCCTGAGACCGGCGCCCAGCGCCCGTCTTCGATCGCGAGGCCATAGGAATCCGAGAGCTTGAGCCCCAGGGCCCGCTTGAGCCTGCGGGAGGTATCGGCGAGCTCGGACGGCACGCGACGGTCCCCCTCCGCGGCGCCGCTCGTGAGGAGGGTCTCTGCCAAGAGCTTGGCCGCGATGAAGCGGTCGTACTTGTCGACGGCGAAGGATAGGAAGCTCGGAAGTAAGCCCGACACCTCCCAGGTGACCTGCTCGGCCTGCGAGTAGCGGCCCGCGTCCTTGTCTTGGTCGCTGAAGCGCACGGGGAGGCCTCGGCCGATCTCATCGAGCCGCGGAACGAGCCAATCGAGGTCGAAGAGGCCGATCGCGCAGTTGAAGAGGATCGAAGCGCCCTGCGCTTCGATCCTCCGGACCTCCTCGAAGGATATGGCGGGTCCTATATCGGCGATCGTCCGGCCGCCCGCGGCCGTAGTGACGAGGATACCGCCTTTCACGTCGACGGCCGTCCGGAGCGAGAAGTCGAAGGACGCGGGCCGGCCCGAGAGCGCCAGGATGGCGACCTCGACCGGGTCGGGCAGGTAGCCCAGATTGTCGACGTTGCCGAGGTAGGCGAAGCGGGCGCCTGCGTCGTGTAGGGAGCGCAGGGTCGGAGCTAGGACGCGGAAGCATTGGCCGTGGCCGCCGGGCAACGCGAGGGCCGAGTCGGGAAGGCCCCGGGACCTGTCGAAAATCCGCTTCGGCCTGCCCTCCGAGGAATGCGTATAGGCGGCGATCATGGGCTGGACGCCAGTCGCCCAGCGAGCCCCGTCGAGGCCCAGCTCGCAGGCGAGCGGAGCTATGAAGGGGTGGCCGCGGTAGGCCTCGTAGGCTTGAGCGACCCGGGCGTCGTTGGACACGCTGGTCATCTGGAAGAGAGGCATGAAGGAGTCGTCCACCCTCTCGCCGCGCTCCTTGGCGCGGCGGGCGGCGATGAGGCGCGCGCGCATCTTGAGGAGGAGGAAACTCGCGCCCGGGGATCCGTTCGGCTCGAGGTAGGCCGGCGTAAGGCCCTTGGGCTCGTCCTTGCATAGGGGAGCCAGCCTTTCATACGCGGGCGCCAGGGCGTCGAACACGTCCTGCCCGAAGGCCAGATTCTTCTTCAAGTCGGCGTAGCTCGTCGCCGATCCCCCGTTCAGCACGCCAAAGGCCGTGCGGCCGAGGAGGGCGTTCCCGACCGCCCCCAGGGCAGCCGCATCGAAGAGAGTCTCGTCTCCCCGACCTTCCCGCGCGGAAGGCGGGAAGCCGAGGCCGAGGGCGCCCAGCCTTACGCGCGCCTCGCGCGAGTCGACCGCATAGAGGAGCCGGCCGCCGTCCGCGACCTCGCCGCCGGCCGGGACGGCGAGGGGTACCACCGAGAGTCCGTCGACGGCCGGGACGCCCGCCGCCTCGACCAGCCCGACGGAATCGTAGAGGCCCGAATTGTAATCCTCCAGGATGGACAGAGTAAGCTTCGCGTCGATGCCCTTCGATCCCATGTCCTGGAGCAGGGCTTCGCTCAGCCTTCCCCCCGCCGCCTCGCTCATATCGATTCCACTGCGGCGTTCGCCGCGCCATAGAGGGAAATCGAATAGTCCTTGACGATCATCACGGGAGTCCTGGCGAGGATCGCGCGGATATGCTTCGCGTAGCTCCGTTCGAACATGGCCATGAAGCGGCCCCCCTCGAGGAAGCGTTCCTCGTTTTTGGCGGGGATACCCCCTGCGAGGAAAACGCCGCCCGACGGAAGGAAAGAGGCGGCGCCGTCGGCCGCTACGCGCGCGTAGAGCTTGACGAACATGTCCATGGACTTGGCGCACAAGAGGTCCGAACCCGAAGCCTGGGCGACCAGGGCGGGGCGCTCGGCCTCGGGCGCTTCGAGGATGCCCTTTGCTGCCAAGCCGGGAAGGTTACCCGCCGCCGCCTCCCGCTCCGCGAGATAGGCGAAAATGTTGCCGATGCCCTGCCCCGAGACGCCCGTCTCCGCTCCCGGGACGAATCCGTACTTCGCCTCGAGCCAGCGCTGGAAGCCCCGGCTCTCGTCGTCGTAGACCGGAAGCGTCACGTGGCCGCCCTCGGAGGGCAGGGCCTCGACTCTGTTGCGGACCTTGACGACGTAGCCCACGCCGAGGCCGGTGCCCGCGCCGACGACGAGCCTCACGCCCGGCTGGGGGCGCGGGAGTGAGCCGTCGCCGTGGGGCAGCCGGGTTATCTGCTCTGGATTCTCGGGGTCGAGGAGGAGTACACCGTAGGAGACCGCGGTGAAGTCGTTGATGAGGGTCGTGGGGATCGAATATGCGGCCTCGATCGCCTTCGCGTCGATCGCCCATGGCGCGTTGGTGAGCGCGATCCTCCCGTCCGCGACGGGGCCCGCGCCCGATATGCAGCAGAGCTCGGGCCTCATGCCGGCGTGGTCGCGCTCGGCCTCCGCGAGAAAGCGGCCGAGGGGCTCGATGAGGGAAGGCTCGTCCTTGGTGCGATAATGCCTGTCCATGAGGAGGGTGAAGGTGCCGCCCTTCTTGCCGATCAGGGCGAGGTTGGCGTTGGTTCCGCCGATGTCCCCGGCGAGGATGACGACGTCGTAGGAAGTGCGCGATGGATTCATACCCCACTATAGACAGCGGCGCCGGGTCTTGAGAAGGCGTGCCGCGGGAAAGGCTAGATCTGCACCCGCGCGGTCAGCGAGGCGCCTAGGGCCTTGACGGCCGGGACGTAGATCGCCTGCGCGTCGAAGTCGACGATGATGATGCGGAAGGAGAGGCCGCCGTAGACTCGGAACACGGGATCGCTGGATGATGCGATATACGAAAAGCCGGTCGAAGTCAGGGAGCCTCCATTGGCGCTGAGGTAGGAAGCGATCGCGGCAGCCGAGCCGGTGGTGCTGATGTTCGAATCGAGACCTCCCGTCACGGACGAGGTACCGATGGTGTATCCCGCGCCCAGGTAGGGGACGAGAAAGAGAAGCTGCTTGCTCACCTGGGCTGTGAAATCGAAGGTGTTGGATGTCCAGCTGAGCGCCAGGTTCGGACTTGACATGGTGATCGAATCCCCGGCGCCATCGCTCAGGGATTGGCTGCCTATACCGGTCGGTGCCGTTATGCTTCCCTTTTGGTAATCGTAGGCCGCGCCGATGCTGAGGTTCGGCAGGAGCAGGTTTTGTTTGATAATGGCGTATCGGACCTGTATGCCCATGTTTGCGTAGTTCGCCGATACGCCGTAAAGGCCTTGAAGGGCGGCTCCCGCCGAGGCCGGGATGTAGCCTCCCTTGATCCCGATATCGATTGGAAGGAAGGGAATGCCGATCTTCGCGGTGGCTATGACGGCGGGAATGGGAATGCCCAGGCTCTTGAAGGCCCCGGGTAGAGAGCCGGGAGCGAGGGCGTTGAAGAGCGTCGACGCGCCGTCGGAGCTCACGAAGGCCGCGCCGGCTGTCACCCCGACCCCGAAATTGGGGAATCCGCCGATATAGGCATCCGACCAGTCGGAGCCTATGGTCGAATCGAGGGCCAGGCTCCCCGCCATATCGCCCGCGAAGCTCGAGAACGCGGTCTCGAAACCTGCGAGGGTGCTTTGCGGGTGCACGGTCGCGGCCGCCGACAGGGCGATCGCCAAAGCGACGACTGACCTTTTCATGGTGTCTCCTCGTCGGGGTAAGCCGACATACTCAAGCATACGCCGCCCGGAGGAGCTTTCCAAGAAATCATCTCTTCAGCAGCTCGAGTATCTCATAGGAAGAAAAGGGTGCATCCCGCGCCGCGTCGAACACTTCCAGATGGACATGCCCGCCGTGTCCCTGCTTCCTCGCGTTCACGCCGGAATTGCCTCCTCGGCCGAGGGAATCGCCCGCGCGGACTACGGAACCCGGCCTTTGGACGACGGAACTCATGTGAAAGTACGAGCAATAGACTCGGCTCGAGGGGTCGTAGATCACGAGGCCGTTTCCCGCAGCGGGGCTCAAGCCACCGCCCTTCCATGCGGAAGGGCCCGGCCCCCCCGACCAATCGGAGGCCGTCGCGACGACTATCCCGGGGTACAAGGCTCTGATGATCGGCCCCCTCTCGGCCTCGCCCTCTCTATCCACGGTCCGAAAGAAGACGTCCAAGGCGTAGGGATGCGCGAATCGCAGCTCGCTTTCCTGCGGCATCCAAACATCCTCGGGGGCGGCGATAAAGGGCCGTCCCGGTCTATCCGGGACGCTCGAACTCCGGCCAGCCGCCGCTCCCTGCGCGCGTCCGGGGCCCTGCATGACCGCGCAGGCGGCTGCGAAGACGGCCTCGTATCGCGCTCGGAAAGGACGCATCACGCGCGATATGCGCGCCTGGTCGCGGTAGTAATCGCCGAGTGCGTCCCTGCGACTCGCATAGTCGAGGAAATCCTCGATGTCGCGGTCGAGGGCAAGCATGCCGAGTATCGAGCGCGGTTCCGGGAAGGCGGCTTCGAGAGCCTCGCGCGCGTCGACGCCGGCGAGCCGCGAGGCGCGTACCAGAGCTCGGGCGGCGGCGGCCGCTTGGTCCGCGCCCTCTGCGGCGACGGATTCCGGGCGGAGGCGGCGACTCAGGATCGCGAGCTCGATGCCCGCTCCGCGCGCGAAAGCCGCTCTTCCCGCGGGCGCGATCGAGGCCCACCCGCCGCCCAAGAGGAGTATCGGCATGGCGACGATGGCGCAGGCCCTGCGCGCGCGCGAGTAGACCCGGCCGCTTCCGGGGCCGGGACCCTTAGGCGCGCTCAGCTTCGATACCCGATCTCGACTCCAGCCTCCGCACGGCCTCCTCGACATCCTCGCGGTGGCCGAAGGCGCTGAAGCGCAGGAAGCTTTCTCCGGCCGGGCCGAAGCCCGAGCCCGGCGTGGTGACCACGGCGCAATCCGCGAGTATGTCCTCGAAGGCCTCCCAGGAGCTCCTCCCGGGAAATTTCGCCCAGATGTAGGGGGCGTCGGTGCCTCCGTAATTCTCGATGCGGAGGCGGTCGAGGCATCCCTTAATCAGGGCCGCATTGCCCATGTAATAGGCGACAGAGGCGCGCATCTCCTCGAGGCCCTCGTCGCCGAGGGCTGCGAGCCCTCCCTGCTGGGCTACGTTCGAGGCACCGTTGAAGAGGGTAGTCATCACCCGGTTCCAGTCCTTGGCAACCTGGCTGCCGTCGGAGAAGCGGAGCTCGTCGGGAATTACGGTCCAGCCGAGCCGGACCCCCGTGAAGCCGACCGGCTTCGAGAAGGAATTGACTTCGAGGGCCACGCTCCGCGCTCCCTCGATCTCGAAGATGGATTTCGGCAGCGCGGGGTCGGAAATGTATTCGGCATAGGCGGCATCATAGACGATGATCGTCCCACGCTCCCTCGCGAAGGCCACGAGTTCCTCGAGTTGCCGCCGCGTCGCGCAGGCGCCGGTCGGGTTGTTGGGCGAGCAGAAGTACAGGATGTCGGCGGCCGGGGAGGAGGCCAGATCGGGGAAGAAGCCGTTGGAAGGGATGCAGGGCAGATAGGCGATGCCCGAGTAGCCCGTGCCGCCCGGCACCGCAGGGCCGGCCGCTCCGGCGATTACGCTGCCGTCGACATACACCGGATAGGCGGGATCCTGCACGGCGATCGACACTTCCGAGCCGAACATCAGCTGCAGCCTGCCGATATCGCACTTGGCGCCGTCGGCTACGAAGACCTCGTGCCGCTCGATCCTGCAGCGATAGAGCCTCTCCGCGATCCTCGCGCGGAGCTCGGTGGAGCCCTGCTCGTCCCCGTAGCCCGAGTAGCCCTCGCGCGTGGCGAGCTTCAGGGCGCCCAGGCGGAGACCCTCGGCCACCCGCGGGCTCAGGGGCTCCGTCGTATTGCCTACGCCCAGGCTGATCACCTTGGTACCAGGATTCTTCTCCTGGAAGGCCTTCCTCCTGCGGGCGACCTCGGGGAAGAGATAGCCCGCCGTCAGGTTGGCGAAGTTCTTGTTTCGCCTCACGCGCGTCACGAATTCCTTCTCGCCCATGCCTCTCTCCCTCATTTCCCGGAATGCGCGGGACCAACCGCCTCGAAGGACTCGAGGCGCCCGAAGTCCAAGCCGCGGAAATAGTCGTCCATGGTCTCCGCCCGGCGGATCTCGATGACCCTCCCGTCCTCGCGGAGGAGGAGCTCGGCGGATCTGAGCTTGCCGTTGTAGTTGAAGCCCATCGCGTGGCCGTGGGCTCCGGTATCGTGGATGGCCACGAGGTCGCCGACCTCTACCGGAGGCAGGGCGCGGCCGATCGCGAACTTGTCGTTGTTCTCGCAGAGGGAGCCCGTGACATCGTAGGTCTCGGTTGGCCTGGCATCTTCCTTTCCCAGCACCGTTATATGATGGTAGGCGCCGTACATCCCGGGCCTCATGAGGTTGGCCATGGACGCGTCGAGGCCCACGTACTTCCGGTAGGTGCTCTTCAGGTGGATGACGCGGGAGAAGAGCCAGCCGTAGGGGCCCGTGACGACGCGGCCGCACTCCATATATACCTTGAGCGGCGCGAGGCCCGCGGGAATCACGATCTCGTCGTAGGCGGATTTGATGCCCTCGGCGACTTGCCCCAGCGGAACGGCGCTCTGCTCGGGCCGATACGGAATGCCGATGCCGCCGCCTATGTTGACGAACTCGAAGCGGATGCCGACGGCCTTCGAGATGTCCGCGACTAGCTCGAAGAGCAGCCTGCCAGTCTCCACGAAGTAGTCGGGCTCGAGCTCGTTCGAGGCGACCATCGTATGTAGCCCGAAGCGCTTCGCTCCCCTCGCCTTCAGCTCTCGGTATCCCTCGAAGAGCTGCTCGCGCGTGAAGCCGTACTTGGCTTCTTCGGGCTTGCCGATGATGGCGTTCCCTTCCTTGAGCGGGCCGGGGTTGTACCTGCAGCACACGAGCTCCGGCACGCCCGCCGCCTTCGCGAGGGACTCTATGTGGGAGAGGTCGTCGAGGTTGACGATGGCCCCGGCCTTTCGCGCAGCCGCGAACTCGGGGGACGGGGTATCGTTCGAGGAGAACATGATGTCCTCGCCGACTATCCCCGCCTTCTGGGCGAGGACCAACTCGGGGAGGGAGCTCGCGTCGGCGCCGAATCCCTCCGAGGCGAGGATCTTGAGGACGAAGGGATTGGGCAGGGCCTTGACCGCGAAGAACTCCTTGAACCCATCCCCGAAAATCGAGAATGAGTCCAGGAGCCTCCTCGCATTACCGCGTATGGCCGCCTCGTCGTAGAGGTGGAAGGGCGTGGGATGCTCGAAACAGATTTCCTCAAGGCGCTCTTTCGAGAGGGGGACGCGCTTTTCCGTCATGCTTTTCCTTTCGGCCGGGCCTATCGGGGCTCGCGGTCACTATATAGCACGGGCATCTGACTTCAGTCCACGGATAAGGCCCGGCCTTCGGCCGTCTCCTCCTTAGGCCGAAGGGGAGCCTTCCAGCCAATGCTCGGCGGCGGCGGGATGGCTGAGGAAGTCAGTCATCGCCTCGGTGCGGCCGTAGGCCCCTGCCTGTCCGAACATAATCAGGTCGTCGGCCTCGAGGTGAGGCAGGAGGGAGACGCCGAGACGGTCGAGGGAAGTGCAGAGCGGTCCCGCGAGGGTAGTTGCGACGAGAGCGATAGGCGCAGTCGCGCTCGACTTCCGGATGGCGACGGCGGGGAAGCTCTGGCCGGTGAGGAGGGGACGCAAAAGGTGGTTGAGGCCGCCTTCGAGGATCGCGAAGCGCTCTCCCCTGCTCGTCTTCGTACGGACGACGCGCGCGAGATAGACACCGCAGGGCCCGGCGAGCCAGCGGCCCGGCTCGACGACGACTCTGCCAGAGAACCACGGGTTGGCGACGATCAGGGCGCCGAGGCCCTCGCCGAATGCAGCGATATCGAGCTCGGGCTCTCCGTCCGCGTAGGGAATCCCCAGGCCTCCGCCCAGATCGAGAAGATCAAGGGGCGAACCGGTCTCTTTCTGGAATCTCTCGCCTATGGCGAAGGCGGCGCGATGGTTCTCTAGGAGCCGCTCGGCCCTCCGCTCGTTGCTCGCCGCGAAAATCTGCAGTCCCGCGATCCTGATGCGGGGGAAGCGCGAGGCCTCCTTCAGGAAGGCGTGGAGGTCCTCCTCGTCGACGCCGAAGGCCGATGGGCTCGAGCCGCCGATTATCGGCGAGGTTTCCTCGATGCCCGAACCGGGCTGCACCCGGAGGTTGACCGAAAGGGAGGACGCGAGGCCGCTCCTCGGCCCGCACTCCGCCGCGAGCAAGGCATCGAGACGCTCGAAGTCCTCGATCCCGTCGGCCTGGATCCTGGCTCCCATCGCGAGGGCCGCTCGGAGCTCATCCCTAGACTTGCCCGGCCCGGCCAGGAGAACGCGGGCGCCGGAGGCTAGGGCGTCACGCACGAGGTCCAGCTCGCCTATCGAGGCGCAGTCGAAGGCTGCCCCTTTAGCGGCGAAGGCCGAGATGAGCTTGGATCCGGGATTAGCCTTGACCGCATAGGCGAGGATAGCCCGTTCCGGCAGGACGTCGCGGAGCGCGGCGTAGCGCCCGCGCGCGATGTCCAGGCGATAGGCGAAACAGGGCGTGCCGCGGCTCTCGGCTAAGGCACGGGCCTCGGCCTCGGAAAGGGCGAAAAGACCCGCCTTCAACGCAGGGCCTCCTCGAGTACGGTGGCTGCCTCGGTCCTGCCGTCGCGGTATTTCACGATGCACGGCGCGTAGAGCGCGATGCCGCGCGACGCGGCGTACTCGCCGCGCGCGGGGCGCGAGCCCGGTACGACGACCGCGCCTTCGGGGACCTCGCCGAGGAGCTCCCGGCCGTTTACGAGATCGTAGAGTGTCGTTGAGGCGGTGATGAGGGTTCCGGCCGCGAGGACGGCGCGGGAGCGGACGACGACACCCTCGAAGAGGCCGCAGAGCGCGCCGATGAAGCACTCGTCCTCCACGACGACTGGACGCGCCCCTGCCGGCTCGAGGACGCCGCCCACTTGGGCCGCGGCCGAGAGGTGCACGCGCCCCCCGACCTGGGCGCAGGAGCCGACGAGGGCATGGCTGTCGACCATCGAGCCCGAGCCGACCCAGGCGCCCACGTTGACGTAGGCTGGCGGCATGATCACCACGCCCGGCTCCACGTGGGCCCCCCTGCGGATCGAGCTGCCCCCGGGAACCACGCGGACGCCGTCCGCCGCGCCGAAGCGCCTGGGCGGATAGGCCGCCTTCTCGACCGCCCCTCCCGGCCAACCCGGAAGCTCGACCGTGCCCGTGGACCTGAAGCCGGCCAGGATAGCGGACTTGACCCAGGCGTTGGCGGACCAGGTCCCGCCGGGCGAGCGAGATGCCGAGCGTATCTCTCCGGACTCGAGGGCGTCGAGGAGCTCCTCCCGCGCCGCGGGCAGGCCTGGATCGGCGAGGATGGCCTCCATCGGCCTCGAGTAGAATTCTTCGAGCGAAGATGCCGTGCCGCTCATTCTCGGCTTTTCGAGCCTAGACCGAATGCGGGTAGGAGCTCGGCGAGCCTCGCTCGTGTAGCCTCCGAGGCAGGGGCCAGGGGAAGCCGCACCGCGTCCGAGCAGTATCCCGCGATGGAGAGCGCGGCCTTGAGCGGAGCGGGATTGCTCTCGAGGAAGAGCGCGTCGATGATCGGCAGCAGTCGGGCGTGGAGCATCCGCGCCTCGTCCCGTCTGCCCGCGAGGGCGGCGTCCACGAGGGCCTTGGTCTCGGCGGGCAGGATGTTGCCGAGGACCGAGATGAGCCCCTCGCCGCCCATCGCGATGGTGGGTAGGGCTAGGGGGTCGTCGCCCGAGAAGAGTAGCTTGCCCGCGGGAATCGTCCGGAGTATCTCCCCGATCTGCGCGAGGTTCCCCGAGGATTCCTTGACCGCTACGACCTGTGGAATCGCCCAGAGGCGCGCGAGGTCCTTGGGGAGCAGGTTGAGTCCCGTGCGGCCGGGCACGTTGTAGACGATTATCGGCAGCCCGGGCGCCGCCGCGGCCACGGCGCGGAAATGCGCCTCGAGGCCCGCGGGCTGCGGCTTGTTGTAGTAGGGAGTCACGACGAGGAGGCCGTCGGCGCCGAGACTGGCCGCTCGGGCCGAGAGCTCGGCGGCCTTGGCGGTCGAGTTGTGCCCGGTCCCGAGGATGACCGGGACGCCCTTAGACTCCTCGAGCGTCGCCTTCAATATCAAATCCCGTTCCGCATCCGTAACGGTCGCGGCCTCGCCCGTGGAACCGAGGGCCACGAGGAAGTCCGCCCCTGCCCCCGCGATACGGGAGACGAGAGCCCTGTAGGCGGGCATGTCGACGCCGCCGGAGCCGAAGGCTTCGGGAAGGGAGCCCGCGGATCCCCGAGTCTCGGCGGGTTTGAACGGAGTTGCTAGGGCGACTCCCAGGCCGTGCAGTCTTTCCATGTCCATCGCTTTCTCCTCAGGTCTCGAATAGCGGGTCGATCATGTCCGCGGCCAGATCGTCGAAGGTGAAGAGGCCTTCGTGGCCCCGGATCCATCGGAGGGCGACCAGGGCGCCCTTCGCGAAGATCTCGCGGGAGCCGGCCTCGTGCGAAAGCACTATCGACTCCGCCGCCGTTTCCAGCCTGATCTCGTGGTAGCCGACTTCCGAGCCGGCGCGGAGGCTCGCGATATTTATCTTTCCCACCTCGGCTCTGCCCTGGTTCCAGCCCGAGTAGCGCGGGCAGCCCGCGACGAGGGCCTCGGCGAGGAGCTTCGCGGTCCCGCTGGGAGCGTCGGCCTTGGCCGAGTGGTGCCTCTCGACGATGGCGAGCGAGCTGTCCGCCTCGAGGGCCGCGAAGCGGCCGAGCGCAAGCGCGGCCCTTCGCAGAAAGGCCACCGACAGCGAGAAATTGGGGGAGAATAGGACGCCCCTGCGGGCCTTCTTTATCCGGAGCGGATCGAGGATCGCGCGATCCCAGCCCGTCGCGCCGATGACGAGGTCGGTGCCCGACTCCAGGGCCCAGTCGACATGCTCTCCGACCGCCTCGGCGGCGCTGGCATCCAGGGCAACGTCGGCCGGGCCCGCCGGCTCCTCCCCCTTATCGATGAACCAGGCGATCTCGAGGTCCTTTTCCCGCGAAGCGAGGGACTGGACCGCGCTGCCGAGCCTGCCTCTGCCGAAGATGCCGATCTTCATGATACCTCCTATTCTCTTTCGAAGAAGGCCGCGTGGAGGCGCCGCTGAGCCTCGGCGGCCTGCCCGAGCTCGACCACGAGGCTAAGGTTGATCTCGTTCGCCCCCAGGCTAATCATCTCGACGTTGATGTCGTTGAGGGCCGCCAATGCCCTTCCCGGCACGCCCGGGGTCTTGAGCAAGCGCTCGCCTACGAGGGCCACCACCGCGCGGTCTCGCATAATCCTGACCTCACCCAGCTCGGCGAGGTCCCTGGCCAGCTCCTCGACGCCAGCTTTGCCGTCGACCGTCGCCGAGACGCTCACCTCGGAGGTCGATACTAGGTCCACGCTGACTCCCCGCCGGCCGAAGGCCTCGAAGATGCTCGCGAGGAAGCCCGCGCCGCCGAGCATGCGCGGCGTGCGCACCGTGATCACCGTGACCGGGCCGCGGGAGGCTAGGGCCGTGACCGGCTGCCCCGAGGCCGATTCCCGCGAGATCGTCGTGAAGCGCCCGTCGGGGACCATGCTGTTGCGGACGGTCACGGGTATGCCCAGCTCGACCGCGGGCAGGATGGTCGCCGGATGGAGGACCTTGGCGCCGAAGGCCGCGAGCTCGGCGGCCTCGTCGTAGCCGAGGAGCTCGACGGGCCGCGCGGCCGGCACGACACGGGGGTCGCAGGTGAGGATGCCCTCGACGTCGGTCCAAATCTGGATCTCGGAAGCGCCGATCGCCGCTCCGAATAGGCTGGCGCTGTAGTCCGATCCGCCGCGGCCGAGCGTGGTCGGCGCTCCAGCGGCGTCGGCGCCTATATAACCCTGGGTCACGGCGATCCTGCCCGCACCCAGGAGGGGCAGCACCCGCTCGGCGGCAAGCCTGCCGATCTCCTCCGCCAGCGGCTTGGCCGAGCCGAAGCGGGAGTCCGTGCGGATCACGGTCCTGGCGTCTATCCACGGAGCGCCGATGAAGGCGGCGAGGATGGTGGTGGATAGAAGCTCGCCTCGGCCGGCGAGGATGTCCAGGCTCCGCTCGGGCAGGGCGCGGAGGAGGGTCGCGCCGATGAGCACGGCGCCGAGGTCGGATTCGGCGGCGGCCAGGACCGCCTCGACCTCATTCGGCAGCGCGCTTTCAGCGAGGCCGAGAAGCTCCGAGGCGACTTGCCGATGCCTTTCGATCATGTCGCCGAGGAGGGCGAGGGCCTCGGCCTCGCGTCCCGCCGTCGCGGCCCGGCCGGCTTCAAAGAGGGAATCGGTCACGCCGGAGAAGGCCGAGAGGACGACGAGGACTCCAGATGCGGCCCGCTCGGCCGCGAGGGCGGCGACGCGGCGGAGGCGACCGGCGTCGGCGACCGAGGTGCCGCCGAACTTCATGACAATCGGTCCCGTCACAGGAACCCCTTCGCGAGGGCCAGCTCGGCGTTGAGTACGGAGGCTCCGGCCGCGCCGCGCTCGGTATTGTGGCCCAGCGCGATCATCTTTACCCCGAACAGGGGACAGGCCCGGACGCGTCCGACCATGACGCGCATGCCGCCGTCCTCCTCCGCGTCGCGTCGCGGCTGGGGACGGTCCGCCTCCGTCCTTACCTGGAGGAAGCGCCTGGGGGCGGTGCGCAGGTCGAGGCCCTCTGTGTCGGGCACGAAGCCTTCGAGAGCCTCGATCACGGCTGCGGGATCGGGCGAGCCGCGGAGCCGGAGGTTTAGGGCTATCGTATGCCCGTCGACGACCTCGACGCGATTGCACTGCGCCGAGATTACGATAGGCGCGCGCACTATCCTCTGGCCGTCGAAGGTCCCGAGGATCTTGCAGGACTCGGACTCGACCTTCTCCTCCTCGCCCTTGATGAGGGGAACGACGTTGGCCACGGCGTCGAGGGAGGGGACGCCGGGATAGCCGGCGCCGCTCAGGGCCTGCATGCTCACGACCATGGCTGCCTCGGCGCCGAAGGCGCGGTGCAGCGGGCCGAGGGTCGCGGCCAAGGGGACCGTCGTGCAATTGGGGTTCGTGACGATGCCGCCCTTCCATCCGCGCTTCCTGCGCTGGACCTCGAGGAGACCGAGGTGGGCCGCGTTGAGCTCTGGAACGAGTAGAGGCACGTCCTCCTCCATCCTGAAGGCCGAGGCGTTGCTGAAGACCATCGAGCCGCGGGCAGCGTAGAGGGGCTCGATCTCCCGGGCGGGACCGGTGTCGAGGGCGGAGAACACGAGGGGAGCGGGCGATTCCGAGGGATCGCAGGCGACGACCTTGAGCCCGCCGAAGCCCGCGTAGGGCTCGCCGGGAAGGCGCCAGTCGCAGGCCTCGGCGTAGGTCTTGCCGACGCTTCGCTCGCTGGCCGCGACGTAACGCAGCTCGAACGCAGGATGGGCGGCGAGGTGGCGCACGAAGCGCTGTCCGACGACGCCGGTGGCTCCGAGCACGGTCACGGGTATGCGATTCATATCTCTCTCCTTGGCGATGAAGTACAGGAGCCTATCACGATCCGCTCCTCGAGTAGTACAGACCGAGGTCCCTGAACAGGACTATGCCCGCGGACAGTTCCTCGCGGGTCAGCTCCTCGATTCCCGTGTGCGCGAGGGAGGCCCTTCCCGGCCCGGCGAGGATAGCGGCCGCCTTCGGCGCCATCTTTCGCATCGCGGGCAGGTCGGAGCCGAAGGCCACGGGAGCGGCCGCGAATCCGGGAGGGGTGTCGAAGTAGTCCCAGGAATCGTCGACCAGGATATTGACGGACCCCTTGGCGGGCCTTGCTGCCTCGAGGGCGGCGCGCAGGGTCCCGCCCGGCACGGTGCGCAGGGAGATCTCGGCCTCGGCGAGGTCGGGCACGACGTTCGCGGCGCGGCCGCCGGAGAGGAGCCCTAGGTTCCAGGTCTCCGCGCCGAGCTGGGGGTCGGAGGCTCCCTCCGCGGCGCGTATCGCGGCGATCCAGTCCATGAGGGCCAGGAGGGCGTTCTCGCCGAGCTCGGGCGTGCCGCCGTGGGCGGTCTTTCCCTTGCAGGTCAGGCGGGCCCTGACGAAGCCTTTCTGGCCGGTAGCCAGGTTGCAGGCCGTGGGCTCTCCGACGATTATCGCGCAGCAGGCCGAGAAGGCGGGGGCCAGCTGGATGCACTGGGTCGCGCCGAGGGAGTCGCTCTCCTCGCCGGCGACGCCGAGCCAGGCTAGGTCGCGGTGCCCCGCGTCGAGGAGGATCTCGATCGCCGCGAGCTGGGCGGCGATCTGACCCTTCGCGTCGCAGGAGCCTCGGCCCTCGACGCCTCGCTCCGTGACTCGGACGGGGATATCCGGCGGGACGACGTCGAGATGGGCGCTGAAGAGGACGCGGGGCTCGCCCCAGGTCGCGAGGACGTTCGCGCGGCCCTCGCCCAAGGGGAAGGCGCTCACCTTGGCGCCGAGGCGCCGCAGCTGGGCCTCGAGGAGGGGGAGGGCCGCCGCCTCGCGGCCGGCGGGCGTATACGTGGCGCAGAGCTCCGCTACGAGGCGTAGGGCGCTGCGTTCCACGGATTGAAGGCTGGGCATCCGGGACCTCCAATCCGATGGAGATCCCATGAAATTCGTCCCGAGGGCCGTCGACCGTCAAGTCCGTCCGGCAGGGCGCGAATTCCGATGGCGCTCCGCGGTCCCAAGAGGAGACCGCGACAGCCGTAGGGTATTAGCCTCTACGTCCAGAGAGCGCGCCACGGCCGCGCGGGCTCCCTTCGGCGATCCTCCCCTTTCTTCCGGCGTCGACAGGCGGCCTGCCCTCCTCCGGAATACTGATGGGGATCGCTCCTCCGATCGGTAGGAGGCAAGACTAGCATGGACGAATCCGAGGATGCAAGTGGTCTTCGCGATGCGCCCGTCGGATCGGGCGTATCGTCCCTCAGGCCAGGCGCGCCGCGCATGCCTGGAAGAGGAGCATGCAGGTCCTGGCGTCGTCCAAGGCGCGGTGCTCGGAGCCGGCGTCGATGCCCAGGGCCGAGGCGATGGCGCCGAGACGGTAGCTTGCGCGACCGGGGAAGGCCCGACGCGCCAGGGCGACGGTGTCCTGCGTCGCGGCCTCGGGGCGCGAAAGGCCGAGGCGGGAGAGCTCCGCGTCGAGGAAGGACAGGTCGAATCGGACGTTATGCGCCACTATCACCGCGCCATCGGCGAGGGCGAGGAGGACGGGCGCGACCTCCCCGAAGCTGGGCGACCCCGAGACGTCCTCGTCCGATATCCCGTGGATGGCTATCGCCTGGCGGGGTATCGGCATGCCCGGATCGACGAGGCAGGCCAGCGAGGCCTCCTCGACGCAGCCCCCGGGACCCCCGGCGAAGCGGATGGCGCCGATCTCGACCACGCGGCCGATCGCGCTGTCGAGCCCGGTGGTCTCGAAATCCAGGGCGAGGAAGGTCACGCGCCGATCGCCTTCCTGATGTCCGCGGCGATCGCCTCCGCCTTGTCGGCCGAGGACGCGCGCGCCGCCGGAAGGCCCGAAGTCCCGCCCTTCGACTCCGTGCGGAGGAGCACGTAGAACTTGATCTTCGGCTCGGTCCCCGAGGGCCTGACGGTCACTTTTGTCCCGTCCTCGAGTATCCATTGGATCACGTCGCTCGACGGGAGGTCTATCTTCGTCGCCGCGCCCGGCCGACCAGCGGGCCATTCGAGGCCGGTTCCGACATCCCTGACGCGGGACACCGCGATGCCGCCGAGGGCCGCGGGCTGGCTCTTCCTGTACCCGCCCATGATACCTTTCATCACGTCCATGCCCGTCGGCCCCTCGAAATACTTGTTGACACTCTTTTCCTCGTAGTAGCCGTGCTCGATGTAGAGCTCGTCGAGTCGCTGGAGGAGGCTCTTCCCCTTGGATCGCCAGTAGAGGGTCATCTCGGCCGTTAGGGCCGCGGCCGAGATGCCGTCCTTGTCGCGCACCTCGTTTTCTACTAGGTGTCCGTAGCTCTCCTCGGTGCCGTAGACGTACTCGAAGCCCCCGCTCGCGGGTCCCTCGCGGTCGAACTCGAAGCGGCGCATCAGGTCGGCTATCCATTTGAAGCCCGTGAGGCACTCGAAGCAGGTCGCGCCGTACTTCTCGGCGATGCGGGCCTGGAGATCGGTCGTCACAATGGTCTTCACGGAGGCCGGCTTCTTCGGCATAAGACCGAGCTCCCGGCGGGTCAGGAGGACGTAGTCGAGATGGAGGGAGCCCAGCTGGTTCCCCGAGATGAGGGCGAAGCGACCCTGGGGATCGGGGACCGCTATGCCGAGCCTGTCGGCGTCGGGGTCGTTCGCCATCACGACGTCGGCCTTGACCTTCGCGCCGAGCTCGAGGGCGAGCTTGAGCGCGGCCGCTTCCTCGGGATTGGGAAAGGCGACGGTCGGGAAGCGACCGTCGGGCTCGCGCTGCTCGGGCACGCTGACCACCGACAGGCCGAGATCCTTCATTACGCGCTCGAAGTGGAGGGCCCCCGTGCCATGCAGCGGCGTATAGACGATCTTGGCCTCGCCGGCCATCTTCTTGATGAGCTCGGGACGGAGGAGCTTGGACTTGACCATGGCGACGTAGGGTTCGTCCACTTCCTTATCTATCAGGACGATCGATCCCTTCGCGAGGGCTTCGTCCTTGGATATCGTCCTGACCTCGGTCACCGCCTCGACCATCCGGATTATCCCCTCGTCGTGCGGCGGTATCACCTGTGCCCCGTCGCCCCAGTAGGCCTTGTAGCCGTTGTACTTGGGCGGGTTGTGGCTGGCGGTCACCACGATGCCGGTGTCGGCTTTCAGTCTACGGATCGCGAAGGACAGCTCGGGGGTGGGCCGAAGGGAGCTGAAGAGGTAGGCCTTCACGCCGTTGGCCGCGAAGACCCGGGCCGCCACCCACGAAAAGGAGTCGGAACAGCGCCGGGAATCGTATGCAATGCAGGCCGAGAGGCTCTTGCCCGGCAAGGCCTTCCGCAGGTAGTCGCACAGACCCTGAGTGGCGCGGCTGACCACGAAGGTGTTCATCCGGTTGTAGCCGCCGCCGATCACGCCGCGCAGGCCGCCGGTGCCGAACTCGAGATCGCGGTAAAAACGGTCCTCGAGCTCCTTCCAATCTTCGGCCTCGAGGAGGGCCTCGACCTCGGATCGGAATTCCGCATCGCCCTCGCGGCGCGCGTAATCCTCCGCCCTCGCCTTGATTTCCTCGCGATCCATGATTCCTCCTTAGCGCCGAAGCTCCATCTATAGATAGTGTAGCAGATCGACGGGGGAGGAGAGGAGGGCGTCGGCGCCCGTCTCGCTGAGCTCGGCCTCGGTCCTGAAGCCCCACAGCGCGCCGAGGGCGGTCATCCCGGCGGCCTTGGCCGTCCTCATGTCGACCCCGCTGTCTCCGAGATAGAGCGTTTCCGAAGGCCTGGCTCCGAGCCGCGCGCAGGCATCGAGGGCCGATGCGGGATCGGGCTTCCTCGGGAAGTCTGCCGTTTCGCCGCGCACGAGGGCGAAGGCGAAATCGGGGAAAAGCCCCGCCGTCACCTTCTTCGCGAGATCGTCGGGCTTGTTGGAGAGGACTGCGGCGGGGACTGCCCTCGCGCCGAGGGCCGCGAGCAGCTCCCTCACGCCGGGATAGGCCTTGGTGCGCTCGAGGCAGCGGACCGCGTAGTCCGCGGCCGCTTCCGCCCTCGCGCGCTCGACGTAGTCGTCGTTCCGCAGCTCCTCGGGGAGGGCCCTGAGGATCAGCCTGCCGAAGCCGTCGCCAACCATGAGCTTTATAAGGTCCAGGTCATGCTCGGGCAGCTTCCTGCGCGACAAGGCGCGGTTGACCGCTCCCGCAAGGTCCTCGATAGTGTCCGCCAGGGTGCCGTCCAGGTCGAATATAACCGCTTTCTTCATCGCCGCGAGTATCCCAAACGGGAGGGCTAAGGTCAATTGAGGAGGGACCGCCTTTCGGCTAGAATGAATCGGTGAGCAGTAAGGAGAAGGCGCGAGGGGCGGAGGCCTTCCGCGATCGCTACAGCCGCCTCTTCGGCGATCGCTGGCCCGCCCTCGAGGCCGCCCTCGCCTCCGAGCCCGATTCCGTCCCCTTCGTCGCGGGCGAGGGGCTCGAGCCCTACTATATGGACTCGGCGTCGATATTCGCGGCTTCCTGTCTCGTCCTTCCCCCCGAGGGCAGGATACTCGACGCCTGTGCCGCGCCCGGGGGCAAGAGCCTCGTGCTCGCCTCGCGAATGGGGGCGAAGGCGAGACTGGTGGCGAACGAGCTTTCGGCCGATCGGCGGCGCCGTCTCCGCGAAGCGCTGGATAGACACCTCCCGGCGGCGGCTCGCGCGCGGGTCGAGACGACGAGCCGCGACGCCGCATCCATGTGCCGCTCCTTCGAGGAGGCCTTCGACGCGATACTCCTGGACGCTCCCTGCTCGAGTGAGCGCCACGTCCTCGCGGATGTGGTCGCCCTGGCTGCCTGGAGACCAGCGAGGGTGCGCGGCCTAGCCCTGCGCCAGTGGGCCCTGCTATCCTCGGCCCTGATCATGCTCAAAGAGGGCGGCTGCCTCGTCTACTCGACCTGCGCGCTGTCTCCTGAGGAAAACGACGGTGTCGTCGCGAGGGCGGCGGCCCGGCTCGGAAAGGCCCTCGTCATCGACAGACCGTCCCACGAAGGCTACGCCGACGCCGAAGAGACCGAATACGGTCTGTCCCTACTCCCGGACCGCACAGGGGGCGCGGGACCGATCTACCTGTGCAGGATGAGGAAGGAGCCCCGAACCGCCTGAGCGGCCCGAGGATCGGATTAGCGCTCGTTCTCGTCGTCGAAGTCGTTTCTCTTCCCGCCGAGCTTGAGGAAGGCCGCCTCTTTTGCCGCTATTACGGAAGCTAATTCGGAGATGCGTCCGACCAGGCCCGCCAGAGCCGGCGAGTCCACCGAGAGGCTAGTCTCCTTGCGCTCGGAAAAGGCCGCATAAACCGCGGCTCCAAGTTGGGCCGTGAGCCGCTCGGCCTGGGCCCGAAGCTGGACGATCTCGACCTTGAGGACCCCCATCTCGCCCCAAGTCTGGGCTTGGGCGCCCGCTTTGGACACGGCTGCTCTCGACGCGGCCATGCCTTTGTCCACCATGCCGAGCAATTTTCCGGGGAAGGCCATAACGGAAAAGTACTTCGCAAACATGCGCGCAACAATATTTTTCAAAATAATAATTCAAAACAGTCCTTGACAGCGCCCGGCCGCGCTACTATATCCTGTAGCTGGTTCTTTAGGGGCCGCTAGCTGTAGTAGAGCGCAATAAGCAAATTTTATACCATAAGGTGTGCGATGCGTTGTCCCCACTGCGGAAGTCTCGACGACAAAGTTATCGACAGTAGGACTCTGGCCAATGGAGAGAGTATACGCCGACGTCGGGAGTGCAGCTCCTGCGGGCTCCGATTCACGAGCTACGAACGCATCGAGGAAAAGCCCCTCATGGTGGTAAAACGTGACGGGCGGCGCCAGCCTTTCGAGAGGGCCAAGCTGGAGCGCGGGGTCATCCGCGCCCTGGAGAAACGGCCGGTTTCCCAGCTCAGCATAGAGAACCTGGTCAACGAGATCGAGGACGAGGCCGCGCAGAAAGGCAAGACAGCCAACGAGATACCAAGCGTGGAGCTCGGGGAGATGGTGTTGCGCAGGATGTACGCCTTGGACAAGGTAGCCTATGTGCGCTTCGCATCGGTGTATAGGAAGTTCGAGACGATGGCCGAATTCCTTCGCGAGATCGAGAATGTAGAGGAACGGGGCGAGGCGAAGGGAGGGCGATGATGGCCGGACAGCAGATTTTCCCCGAATGGAAGACCATCCTGGGAACTTCCATCGGAGACTCCCGGCCGACGCGCAATGTAGTCAAGCGCTCGGGCGAGGTGCATCGCTACGATAGGGCCAAGATCGAGGCTGCGGTCGCAAAGGCCTTCGAGGCGGTCGGTCTCGTCGGCGCGACGGGCGAGAGCGCCCGGCCGGAGCCGCTGAGGCGGGTCGTCGATCTCGTCGAGGTCAAACTCCGCGAGCTCATGTCGTCGAGGCATCCCCACTCGATACCGGCCATAGAGGAGATCCAGGACCTCGTCGAGACAGCCCTCGTCGAGACCGGAGAAGCCAGGGCGGCCAAGGCCTACATCCTCTATCGCGCCAGGCACGAGGCGATGCGAGACGCGGCCAGGCTCATGCTCGACATCAATACGACGATGGACGGCTACCTCTCCCAGGCCGACTGGAGGGTCAAGGAGAACGCCAACGTCAATTATTCCCTCGGCGGCCTGATCCTACACAACTCCGGAACCATCACGGCCAACTACTGGCTCAAGAATATCTACCCCGAAGAGATCGCCGCAGCCCACCGGGACGCCGATATCCACATCCACGATCTCTCCATGTTCTCGGGCTACTGCGCGGGCTGGTCCCTGCGCCAGCTGATCGCCGAGGGTCTCGGAGGCATTCCCGACAAGATAAGCTCCAAGCCGGCCTCCCACCTCTCGACCCTCGTGCAGCAGATGGTCAATTTCCTCGGCGTGCTCCAGAACGAATGGGCGGGGGCACAGGCCCTCTCCTCCTTCGACAGCTATATCGCGCCCTTCGTCAGGAAGGACGCCATGGGCGAGGAGGAGGTCCGCCAATGCATGCAGAGCTTCCTCTTCGGGGTCAACACGCCGAGCCGCTGGGGGAGCCAAGCTCCCTTCACGAACGTCACGCTCGACTGGACCTGCCCCGCCGATCTCCGCGACAAAGAGGCGATAGTCGGCGGCCGGGGGGCGGGCTTCGCCTACGGCGATTGCCAGACCGAGATGGACGTCGTCAACAAGGTATTCATAGAGCTCATGCTCGAGGGCGACGCTATGGGCCGGGGCTTCCAGTATCCGATCCCCACCTACAACGTCACGAAGGACTTCGACTGGGACAGCCCCAACGCCCGCCTCCTCTTCGAGATGACGGCCAAGTACGGCACGCCCTACTTCCAGAATTTCATCAGCTCGGACCTCGACCCGGGCGACGTCCGGTCGATGTGCTGCCGTCTTCAGCTCGACAAGCGCGAGCTGCGGAAGCGGGGCGGCGGCCTGTTCGGCTCCGACGAGCTCACGGGCTCGGTCGGCGTCGTCACCATCAACCTGCCGCGAATCGGCTACCTCGCCAAGGGGCGCTCCGAGCTCTACTCGCGACTCGACGCCCTCATGGACCTCGCCGCGCGATCGCTGGAGATCAAGCGCAAGGTAGTCTCGCGACTACTCGAGGGCGGGCTCTTCCCCTATACGCGGCGCTATCTCGGAAGCTTCGACAACCATTTCAACACGATAGGCCTGGTGGGGATGCACGAGTGCTGCCTCAACTTCCTCGGCGCGGGCATCGAGACCCGGGAGGGCCGGGCCTTCTCGCTCGAAGTCCTGGCCCACATGCGCGGGAGGCTCCAGGAGTACCAGGTAAAGACGGGACAGCTCTTCAACCTCGAGGCCACGCCCGCCGAGTCGACAAGCTACCGCCTCGCGAAACACGACAAGGAGAAATGGCCCGAGATAATCGCCTCGGGGGCGGCGGAGCCCTATTACACCAACTCGAGTCAGCTGCCCGCGGGCTTCACCGCCGACCTCTTCGACGCCCTCGACCATCAGGAGGAGCTCCAGGCCTCCTATACGGGGGGGACCGTATTCCACGTCTTCCTCGGCGAGGCGCCCGACGACTGGCGCGCGGTCCGCGACCTCGTGAGGGCGATCGCCTCCAACTATCGCGTGCCCTACTACACGATCTCGCCTACTTTCTCGATCTGCCCCGTCCACGGCTACCTCGCCGGCGAGCACTTCTCGTGCCCGCGCTGCAAGGCCGAGGCGGAGGAGAGGATACGCGGCGAGATTCGAGTCCTCGAGGCCGAGCTGGCCGCCGCGACATGAGGGCCTAATGATCTTGATCAGCGCCATGGTAGGCAGTTTCGCGCAACGCGCGAGACTGAGGAGTCGGGGCCGGCGGAGCCGGACTTGACCGGGGAGGGGAGAGGATGACGGATCGAAAGGGCGTCGAGGCCCGTATAGCGGAGCTTAGGGACGAGCTCGCCCGCGCGGAAGGGGCGCCTACCGAGGTGTATAGCCGAATAGTCGGCTACTACCGGTCGGTGCGCAACTGGAACGCCGGCAAGCGCGAGGAATACGGGGAGCGGCTCGTCTACGCCATGCCTTCCGAGCCGGAGAGGGGCAAGCCGGCAGCGCCACCGGCTTACGGCCCAGGCGCCGCCTGGGGGGAAGCCGAGACGGCGGAGCCCGTCGGCCTCGCTTCGGCCGGCGACCCGAGCCTGCGCGACGGCGTGCTCGTCTTCACCCGCGAGGCATGCCCCAATTGCCCGCCCGTGGCCGATTTCGTGATCTCCTCGGGCGTGAAGGCGGTCTTCGTAGACGTCGACCGCGATGAGGGCCTCGCCCTCGCCCGCGACCTCGGGGTCATGGCGACGCCGACCGTACTCGGGCTTGACGGCAACGGCAGGGAGTCCTTCAGGGCCTTCGACGTGAAGGGCCTGAGAAGCAGCCTCGGGCTCGAGACGGGACCGCGCGCGCTCGCTTGAGAGGCCTTGCCTTCATCAAGACCAGCCTCATCGATTTCCCGGGGAGGCTAGCCTCCGTGCTCTTCCTCCCTGGCTGCAATTTCCGCTGTCCGTATTGTCAGAACGCCGACCTCGTCGACCCGGCACGCAGGGCGGACAGGTTCTCATCGACCTTGGAGGAATTCTTCGAGCTCCTGATTCGTCGCAGGTCCCTCGTCTCGGGGGTCGTCGTCTCGGGGGGCGAGCCCCTCGTCCATGAAGAGACGGCAATGATCGCCCGATCAATCCGCGAGCTGGGCCTGGCCGTCAAGCTCGACACGAACGGGTCCTTCCCATCCCGCATCGCGGAGATCGAGGCCGACTACGTGGCCCTCGACATCAAGACTTCCTCCACCGCCTACGGGCGGGTGGCGCCGGACCTGCCTGGAGCGGGAGCGAGAGTCCTGGAATCCTTGGCCTATCTTCGATCCTCGGGCACTCCATTCGAGATACGCATCACCTGCGCCCCGGGTATCGTCGGGGCAGCCGAGATCGATGCCCTCGCCCTGGAGCTCGAGGCGGAGGACGAAGTCCTGCTCCAGGCCTTCAGGCCGGGAGGATGCCTCGATCCCGCATGGGACGAGGCGGTTCCCTACCAGCGCGGCGCCATGGACGGCTTCCTCGCGACGCTCAGGCGCCGCGCTCCCCGCGCGCGGATACGCGGTGCGTGAGCATGGCGCGGGCAGACGCGGCCGACGATCCTCTCGCCTCTTTCCATCCCTTGGTGCGCGAATGGTTCCTCTCGCGGTACGGCGATCCGACGCCCGTGCAGTCCGCCGCCTGGCCCGCCATAGCCGGGGGCGGCCATGTCCTGGCCCTGGCGCCGACGGGCTCGGGCAAGACGCTCGCAGCCTTCCTCGGCGCCATGTCGAGGATCGCGTCGGGCGAGCTGCCCGCCGACAGGCTCTCGGTCCTCTATATCTCGCCCCTGAAGGCTCTGGGAGAGGATATAAGGCGAAACCTGGAGGGCCCTATGGTCGAGCTCGGGGAACTGTTCCGCTCGCGGGGAGCGCAGTGGCCGGGCCTGCGCGCCGCGACCCGATCGGGCGACACGAGCCAGACCGAGCGGAGGCGCATGCTCCGCAAACCGCCTTCCATCCTCGCGACCACCCCCGAGAGCCTGGCCATCATGCTGGATTCGCCCTCGTCGCGGGCGATGCTGGCGGATGTCAGACTCCTCGTCCTCGACGAGATACACGTTCTCGCCGGGGACAAGCGGGGAGCCATGCTCGCCTGCTCGGTGGGCCGACTCGCCCTCCTCGCCGGGGAATTCCAGCGAGTCGCTCTCTCCGCCACCGCTCGTCCTGTTGAGGCGATCGCCGAGTTCGTCGGCGGGCGCGAGCTCCTCCACCGTCCCGACGGCTCGGCCGAGTACCGCAGGCGCGCCGTTTCGGTCATCGCGCCGCCTTCGGAGAAGCGCATAGAGCTGGCGGTCGAATGGCCGAAGGCGCCCGAAGCCTCGTCGACGACGAGCTCCGGCGCCGGAACGGCCCCTCGCTACGAAGCGATAATCCCCGAGATAGCGCGGAAAGTCGCAGGCCGGGAGGCGCCCGCGCGCGGCGTCATCGTGTTCACCGATTCGCGCCGGCGCGCGGAGCGCATGGCCTTCCTGATCAACGAGGAACTCGGCGAAGGCTCGGCTTGGGCCCATCACGGCTCGCTTTCAAGGGAAGCTCGACGGCTGGTCGAGGAGCGCTTCAAGGCGAAGAAGCTCGGCTGCATCGTCGCGACCGCGTCCCTGGAGCTCGGCATCGACGTCGGGAGCGTGGACGAGGTAGTCCTAGCCGGCAGCCCTCCGACTGTGGCTTCCGCCCTGCAGAGGATCGGGCGCTCGGGTCACGGCGTGGGGGAGCTGTCCAAGGGCACGCTCTATCCCTTCCATGGCATGGACTTGATCCTGGCTGCGGCCGCCTCGCGGGGAGTCGGCGAGAGGGCCGTCGAGGAGACGCGTCCGCTCTCCTGCCCCCTCGATGTCCTCGCGCAGGTCCTTCTCGAGCTGGTGCTCGAGCCCGAGCTGGTGCTCGAGCCCGAGCTGGTGCTCGAGCCCGAGCTGGTGCTCGAGCCCGAGCTGGTGCTCGAGCCCGAGCTGGTGCTCGAGCCCGAGCTGGTGCTCGAGCCCGAGCTGGCACGCGAGGAGGAATCTGCCGCCGGGGGGCCGAGGAAAGTCGACGCGTTGTACGACATTATCCTGTCTTTCCCTCCCTTCGAGCGTCTGACGCGCCCGCTTTTCGACTCGACGCTGCAAATGCTCGCGGGCAAGTATTCCGGCTCGCGGCTCCGAGAGCTCGAGCCGAGGATAGCGCTGGACGCCGCGACGGGGAGCGCGTCGGCGGGAAAAGGCGTCCGAGGGCTGCTGTATTCCTCTGGAGGGACGATACCTGACCGCGGCCTCTTCAGCATGCGCGTCGCCGGCTCCAAGGCGAGGATAGGGGAGCTCGACGAGGAGTTCGTCTGGGAGAGGAAAGTCGGCGAAATCTTCACTCTCGGGGCCCAGGCGTGGAGGATAACCGAGATCGGCAGCGAGGCGGTCATCGTGGTGCCGGCGGCTCCCGATCCCGACATCGTGCCCTTCTGGAAAGGCGAGGCTCGCTTCAGGAGCCCCGAGATGAGCTCTCGTGCCCTCGCCCTGCTCGACGAGCTCGAAGGGTGGGACGAGGAAGGAGGCGCGGCCCTCCTGGCCGCCGAATACGGCTTCTCGGCCCGCGCTGCGGCGGAGTGCGCGCATTTCGTCGCCGCCCAGAAGGTAGCCGGTCTCGGCAGGCCCTCGCTGCCCCTCTCGAGCCGCCTCGTCCTCGAGGAGCACGTCGAGGCGGGGGCGAGGGGCGACGCGACGAGGCTCGTCCTCCACAGCCTTCGCGGCCTGGCGATCAACGAGCCGCTGGCCCTGGCCCTCGCGGCCGCGATGGAGGAGGCCTGCGGGCTGCCCGTCCAGAGAATCGCCGACGACGATCTCGTGCTCCTCGCCGTCCCGAGGGTCGAGGGCCTGGATCCGTCGGCCGCTTTCCTGCGCGCCTTCGCTTCCCTCGCCGAAGGGGGGAGACTGGACAGGCTCGTGCGCTCCTCCCTGGAGGGCTCGGGCACATTCGGCGCCCAGTTCAGGGAGAACGCCGGCCGGGCCCTCCTCCTGCCTAGGGGCATGCCGGGCCGGCGCGTCCCGCTGTGGACGACTCGTCTGCGCGCGCGGAGGCTCTTCGAGGCGGTCCGCGAGTTTCCCGACTTCCCCGTCATCGTTGAAACCTGGCGCTCCTGCCTGGCGGACCTCTTCGACCTCGAGGGAGCCAGGGCTCTCGCGGCCGACGTGGCCCAGGGGCGCGCGACGATTTCCGCATTCTCGAGCAGGGCGCCCTCGCCCTTCGCGCGCGAGGCTCTGTGGAAGGAGGCGGGGGAGAACATGTACCGGGGCGACCAGCTCCAGGGGAAGGCCTCGTCCTCCGTCTCCGACTCGGTCGTCGCGGAGGCCCTCCGTTCCGCGCGGCTCCGACCCCGCCTCGATCCGGGCCTCGTGGCGGACTTCGAGGCGCGACTCAAGCGCCTCGTGCCGGGCTGGGGTCCCGACGATCCCATGGCGCTCGCCGAATGGGCGAGGGAGCGCGTCCTAATACCGGTCGCCGAGCTGCCCGCCATCCTGGCCGCGGCCGGTCCCGCCTTGGCCGGGAAACTGGAGGGCGATCCGGATTGCGGCGGCAGGCTGCGCAGACTGGTCCTGCCGGGCGCGGCTGAGGAGGTCCTGGTCCATGCGGAGCGCGAGGTTGCCCTCCTTGCCGATCCGGTCTCCCATGTCGGCGAATGGCTTCGACGCGAAGCCGCGGTGAAGCCTTCGCGCATAAGCGCCCTCTTCGGCATCGGCCCGGCGGATCTCGACGATGCCCTGGCCGAGCTCGTGGAGGATGGCGCCATCGTCTCCGACCTCCTGGTCGGAGACGCTACGGGAGACCAGGTCATCGACGCTCAGAACCTCGAGATACTTCTGAGGCGGGCGAGGGCGGCAGCGAGGCCCGAGCTAGCCGCAAGGCCGCCCGAGGACCTCGCGAGGCTCGTCTTCACCGTCCAGGGTCTGGGCGGGCACCGGGGCCTGGAGCGAGCTCTCGAGTCGCTCTCGGGCGCCGCGGCCCCAGCCGCGCTCTGGGAGGCAGAGATCCTTCCAGCGCGCGTTCCGGGCTACCGGAGCTCCGACCTCGACGCTGTCCTCGCGGTCTCGCCCTGGCAGTGGTTCGGCGCCGGGAAGGGGCGCATCTCGCTCGCCCGCGCCGATGAGCTCGAGCTCTTCCTGCCCCGGAGGAAGACGTCGCGGGACTCGGGATCGAAGCTCATTCCCGAAAGCGGGAGCGGCCTGGACTTCTGGTCGATTCGCGAACGCGCGGGCCTCTCCCCGGCCGGGACGGCGCGAGCCCTATGGGCGGAGAGCTGGAAGGGCTTCGTTGCTTCCGATTCTTTCCGCGACGTACGAGAGGGAATCGCCAACGCATTCGGCGTGTCCCTGCCCGAGCCCTCCGGCCTCGTCCCCGATTCGACGGGGAGACTCCCCTTCGGCGCGCCGAGGAGGATCCCTCGCGCGCTGCGCGAGAGATGGAGGGGCGGCGCTCCGGCGGGAGGTCGGTGGTTCAGACTCGATCTTTACGACGACCCCGAGACGGAGGAACCCGACGCCCTGGACGAGGCCGGCCTCGATGCCGCCCGGGTCCGGGCCCTCGCTTCGCGCTACGGGCTGCTGTGCCGGGCCATGCTCGACAGGGAGGAGGAGGGCCTGCGCTGGGGCGAGCTGTTCCCGGCGATGCGACGACTCGAGCTCGCCGGAGAGCTCCTCTCCGGCCGGTTCTTCGATGGTGTCGAAGGGCCGCAGTTCCTCGAACCCTCGGTTCTCCCCATCTTCGCCGCTCTGGGCCAAGACGCGCGCGCCGCCGCGGCACCAGTCGGGCCGATATGGGTGAACGCCCTTGATCCGGCGGCTGCGGCCCTTTACGCCCCGGCGGCGCGCCCATCCCTTCTGCCCCAGCGGATCGCCGTCAACAGGATTTGCGTCGATTCGGGGATCGTAGTCGCGGTCTCGACGCGGTCCTTCAGGGACCTTTCGCTCGCCGTTCCGGCCGATGACCCTCGTCTGCCGTCGATCCTGGGCTTCTTCCGTGCTGCGCGCGAGCGCGAGGCGGGAACGGAGCGGCGCGTCGTCGTCCACCAGGTGAACGGCGAGGCCGCCGCCGCCTCTCCTTATGCGGATCCGATGCTGAAAGCGGGTTTCGAGGCCGATCGCGGGCGCATGGCGCTCTGGTGAGCCGGATCGGCGACCTTGCAGCTTCGGGTTCAAGGGGCTAGACTCGGCTCCGAAGGAGGCGTCCGTGCGTATCCCGCATGTCGGGCTTCCCCGCGTCGACGTGAAGCCGGGCGAGCGCTATGCCACCGCCTCCGCGTCCGATATCAGGACCCTGCTCGGCTCCTGCGTCGCCTCCTGCCTCTTCGATCCCGTGGCTCGGGTCGCTGGCCTGAACCACTTCTTACTCGCCGCGCCCAGGTACTCGCGAAGCCTGCCCTTCACGGCCACCGAGGCGGGTCGGTACGGCATCCATGCCATGGAGCTTCTCATCAACGACATGATGGATCTCGGAGCGTCGCGCTCGAGGCTCCGGGCCAAAGTCTTCGGCGGGGCCTCGGTGCTCGGTTTCAGCTGCGAGGATAATTTCCTCTGCGTGAACGAAGTCAATCAGCGATTCATACGCGACTACCTATCCACCGAACGCATCCCCGTGCTGTCCGAGGACCTGGGCGGCATCCACGGGCGCGTCATCCATTTTCATTCCGACACCTTCCGCGTCTTCAGGCGCTTCATCAAGGACGAGAGGACGGAAATCGTCGAGAAAGGCGAGCGCGCGTATTGGCAGTCGGCGGTCGCGGCCACGGACCCCGCCGAGGGCGAGGCCATTCTCTTCTGAGGGCGGGCCCGGGGCCGGGCCCGAGGAGCTATTCCTCCTCTTCCTCGTGAACCTTGAAGGCGGCCGCCGCCTTGATTACGTCCTCGGCTATCTTGCCGGTGATCGGGGCGTAGTGGTCGAAATCGACCTCGAACGAACCCGTGCCGCTGGTCATCGAGCGAAGATCGATGGCATAGCGCAGGAGCTCGGCCTGCGGAGCCTGAGCGTCGATCTCGACGATACCTCCTCCCAAGGGGTTCTGCCCCGATATCCGGCCCCGCCTTCCGGACAAGTCGGACATCACGTCGCCCAGGTTCTTCTCCTCGGCGTAGACGCGGAGCTTCATGATCGGCTCGAGGAGGACCGGATTGGCGTTGCGGGTCGCCTCGCGGAAGGCCCCGCGGGACGCGAGCTTGAAGGCCATCTCCGAGGAATCGACGGGATGCTCCTTGCCGTCGATGATGGCCGTCTTGACGTCGACGACGGGATATCCCGCCACTACTCCCATCTCCATCGCCTGGTGAATGCCTTTCTCGATGCCGGGGATGAAGCCCTTCGAGACGGACTGTCCGAACAGCTTGTTCTCGAACTGGTAGCCCAGGCCGCGCTCGATGGGCTCGACATCGAAGACCACGCGCGCGTATTGGCCGTGGCCGCCGGTCTGCTTCTTGTGGGTGTATTCGGCGTTCGCCTTCTTGGTGATCGTCTCGCGGTAGGCTACGCGGGGCATCCTCGTCTCGGCCTGGATCTTGGTCGCGTTCTTGATCTTGTCGAGGATCATATTGATCTGGAGCTCTCCCATCCCCGAGATCACCGTCTCCTTCGTCTCGGAGTTGAAATGGACCTGGAAGGTGAGGTCCTCCTCAGTTGCCTTAATGAGGTTCTCGTTGAGCTTGTCCTCTTCCTTCTTGTTCGCCGCGGAGATGGCGAGGGTATGCACGGGGGTCGGGAGGCGCAGCTTGGCGAAGGCGAAGGGTTTGTCGTAGGCCGAGATGGTATCGTTGGTCTTGAGGTCGACGGCCTTCGCGATAATGCCGATGTCGCCCGCGACGAGCTCGCGGACCTCCTCGAGCCTCTTGCCCTGGAGAATGTACAGCTTGCCGAGCTTTTCCCTCCGGCCGTCGCGGACATTGACGATCTCCAGGTCGGGCGCCAGCTTGCCGGTGAACACCTTGACGTACGAGAGCCTGCCGGAGAACTGGTCGATCTGCGTCTTCACGACAAAGGCGGCAGCTGGCTTGGACGCGTCGACTGCCATCGCTACGTCGTTGCCGTCGGGATCCTTAATCGTCTCGGGAGCGAGCTGCATCGGGCTCGGCGCGAGGGACGCGATGAAGTCGAGGAGGGCCGCGGTGCCTGCGTTGCGCGACCCCGCCCCCGCGAAGGCGGGGATTATCCTGCCTCCCGCGAAGGCCTCCCTGAGACCGCGGAGCGTCTCTTCCTGGGAGAGCTCGCCCGCGCCGAGGTACTTCTCCATAAGCTCGTCGTCGCCTTCGGCCGCTGCCTCGAAGAGTTTGGCACGATACTCCGCGACCCGGGCGGCCATGTCCGCCGGCACCGGCCCTGCGGCTTCCTTCTGGTCGTGGGAGGAAGGCGCGGCGTAGGCTACGCCGTTGAGGACGTCCACGACGCCCTTGAACTCGCCGCCTTCGCCGAGGGGGATCGTGACGGCCACGGGCGCTACCTTGAACTTGTCCTTGATGTCGTCGAGGGCGCCCTGGAAGGAGGCCCTTTCCTCGTCCAGCTTCGACGCGAACACCATCCTGGGCTTCCCGCTCCCATCCAAGTGCCGCCAGAGCTTGATCGTCTCTATCTGGACGCCGGACTTCGCGTCGATGGTCACTATCGCGGACTCGCAGGAGCGGAAGGCCAGGATGACGTCCCCGACGAAATCCGAAGAGCCCGGCGTATCCAGGAAATTTATCTTGACGTCCCTGTAGGAAGCGTGCGTGAGCGAGGCATGGATCGAAATCTTCCGCGCTATCTCGTCCTCGCCGTAGTCGCTGGCGGTCTTGCCCGATTCGATCGTCTCCGGCTTGGCTATGGCTCCGCTCTGGTACAGTAGATGCTCGAGCAGGGTGGTCTTGCCAGTACCGCCGTGGCCGGCTATAGCCACGTTCCGGATGAGGTCCGTCGAATACGCCATAATCGCTCCTTAGTAGTAGTGCAATGCGCGTGTACCTATGAGGTAAGGTAAGCCGAGGTATTATAAACTGCCGACCCGAGGTGTCAACAAAAAATTAGGGCGACCTTGACAAGGCCGCCGGCCGCGGACTACCGTCAACCGGATAATCGGGACGTAGCCTAGAGGCTAAGGCGTCAGCTTTGGGAGCTGAAGATCGTCGGTTCAAATCCGACCGTCCCGAAGCGAAACCGAGGATCGGCAAGGAACCCGGACCGTCTTGCGGCGGTTTACCGCGCACTAGAGCCGGGCGCTTCCTGCCCCGCGGATCCCGGCGTTCATCTCCGGGAAGGCCCGAGAGGAAGCGTCCTCGACCTCCTTGCTCGCGTCTTCGAGATCTCCGCTCGCCCTCGCGATGAGCGCGATCGGAATGCCTAGGTCCTCGCCCGCATTCTGTAGAGCGAAGGCGTCGTGCCTGTCCATTTCTTGAAGGCGGAGTTGAATACGGATTTCGAGTTGAAGCCCGCCTCGGAAGCCATTTGAAGAATGTTCGGTTTATCCCCGGCGGCCGCCTCGAGACGATGCCTAACGTCCTCGACCCTGAGCATGTTGACGAAATCGTTAAAATTCATCTTGCCGCCGCCGTTGATGATCCTGGAAAACTCGTTCCTCGAATATCCCAAGGTTTCCGCGAGCTCGGAAAGCGTCAACTCCGAGGATCGGAACAGCCCGTCTCGGCGCGTGGCCTCTACGATGAGGGCGAAATGCGCTTCGCACTCTTCCTCGCTTATCTTCGGGGACGAGGACGCGCCAGTCTCCTTTTCGGGCGGCGGAGAGATGTGCTCCAGCCGAAGCATGCCCCGCCAGCCTAGGAAAACTATGCTGGCCGTCATGAGGACCGAGATGAAGGGGTTGAATGCGACCAGGGGAATCCCTTCGAGCATGAGGATATCCACGACGAGGAACGAGACGAGCATGAGCTGGATGCAGATGAGGAAGCCGAGGAGCCAATTCCATGCGTAGCGGGAAAGATTCGAGACCGCGTCCTTGATCCTTCGCCGGTACTGCCCGTACTTGCGCAGCGAAAGGATCGAATAAACCCACAGGCTGGCCTGAACGTACAACCAGATGGTCCACTCCTCGGCGCTCGAAGGCTCGATGGGCGAAACCATCGTCCGGGCGAAGGCGATCTTTGCTTCCGCGGTTTCCGCGAAGAAGGGCGCAAGATAGATCAGCGACAGGGCGAAAGGAAGGAAATGGAGGATCGTCCTCTTCGTGAAGCGGAAGCCCGGCTCCGTGAGGGCGGAGACGTAGAGGAAGAGCAGGGGGCCGATGAGGAACTGGGTGGGGATGTAGATTTTCGCTAAATGCGGCAGGATTCGATAGAGTCCCGTCGGGAACAGGACTTGATAGAATACGGCCAGGCCCGAGGAAAGCACGAGACCCGCCAAATACCGATTCGCCCCGCCTCGGCAGGGTTTGGCGATCAAGAGCGAGCAGAAGAAGACGGAGAGCAGTATGCCGAAGGCCACGACCATGCTAGCGATCTGCACCATAACCTACCTGGGGCCCCTTGCTCGGCTACGATATCAGAAAATCGAGGGGAGGAGCAATGAAATCCGCGGGCGCCCAAGAGGCGGCGGCGCAAGGATCGCGATTCCCGGGCCGGCAGGCTTCAGCCCGAGTCTTGGGCTATGGCGACGGTCGATTCGTCCCCGGACCGTCCAGCGAGGATATCGGCTAATCCTTTTGAGTCCAATCGATCTTCTCACCGATCCTAGCCGCCAGGGACTCCATGCTGGCGTCGCTATGGTGCTCGATGCCGGCGATCGCGATGTGAACGGCCGAGCCGTCCTTCACGTAGTTTCGAGCGCTGTGGTGGGCGGCGCTTATCATGAGCTCGTTGCTCCCCTTCGCGTCGATGGTCCTGACCGACCCGTTGCATGCGCAAACGTAAGTGGATTTCTCGTCGACCCAGACGCAGAAGCAGGTTCCGCGGACCGCGGCGACGGCCGTATCGCTCACGACGCGGAAGCCGTCCTGCCCGGCGACCTGGCCGAGCTTCCTGAGCACTGAGCTGAGTCCGCCTTTCTTGAGCGATACTTCCTTCACGATGCCTGAGAAATCCAGGGAGGCTATCGCGTTCTGGCTCACGCGAAGCGCGTTCTTCTCGTCGAATACGATCTCGCAGGTGGCATTGGGCCCCGTCTCGATGCGCGCCTTGGCTCCCAGCTCCTGGCCGATTTCGGCCGCCGCTCCGTCGATTTTCACCTCTCCTTCGAGGTAGACGACTTTACCGCGCGTCGGAGTGGCGGAGGCATTGGACGCCGGAGCCCCAGCGGCGACCGGCCCCTTCTTTGAGGGGCATCCTGCCATCGATACTTCGAGGGCAATGGCTGCGGCGATGACGGCGATCGCGACTCTCGTGTTCGGCTTCATGAGGATTAGCATATATTCATCGGCTTCGCTGTCAAGCCAGCGCTCTATGGAAATCGATGGCTGGGAAAGTCAAATATGTCTAAATCCTTCGACCGCGCCACTACCTATTGCGCTCAGGTTTCAGCCGATCTAGGATTGCCTTAGTGAAAACGCCGCGAGCCCTGTCGCTCACCGTCAAGATCAATCTGATAATCGTTATAGCGCTGGCCATAGGCATAGGCACGGCGCTCGGCGCCTTGGCTACGTCCTTGATATCAGCCTACAACCGAAAGACCCAGCAGGGCGTCTTCGAGAACGCCAACATTCTCTTCACCGCGATCGAGAGCGTGATGATCCCTGGCCAGGCGCCGCTCGCAGTCACTACGCTGGCGAATGTCTCGATACGTACCCCGGGGACCTTTATCTCGCTCTATCGCCGCGACGGCACGCTCGCCTTCTCGGACAACAAGACGATCGAGATAGTCAACGCGAATCTCAATATGGCGAGATTCCAGCCTCAGGATCGCCCGATCTCGGCGGCCGCGACGCCGCCCAAGCGCTTCATGGAATCGGCCCGGACGCCGCCGAACGAGCTGTTCTTCCGCGACGACGTCGGAGGGCGGGCCTTCTTCCATGCCTACCGGCCGCTCATCAATCTGCCCAAATGCACCGTCTGCCACGGAGCCGACCACACCGTCCGAGGGGTGATCGATATCCGCACCGACATCTCGGACGATGTGCGCACTACGAGCCTCGCGCTCGCCGGGACCGGGGCCGGCTTCGTTGTCGTCGTGGCGCTCCTCGCCCTGGTGATCGGCTCCTTCCTGCGCAGCGTCGTCCTGGAACCAGTCCAGTCCATCGGCAAACTCTGTCTGGATGTCACCGCCGGGCACTTCGAGGGGAGGGTGAACCTGCGCAGCAGCGACGAGATCGGCAATCTCGCCCGAACGGTCAATACGATGGTCGAGGGGCTCCACGAGCGCTTCGAGCTCACGAAGTACGTCTCGGCTGGGACGATCGGATCCCTGCGGGCGGGGCAGGCGCCCCGGAGAGTCAAGCGCATCCTCTTCTTCAGCGACGTGCGCGGCTTCACCGCCTATACGGAAAGGCACGGCGCGGATCAGGTAGTCGTGGTGCTGAACAGGATTCTGGACGAGCAATCGCGCATCATCCACGAGTGCGGGGGCGACATCGACAAATTCGTAGGCGACGAGATCTTCGCAGTATTCACGGGCGAGGACGGAGCGCGCCGCGCCTGCAAAGCGGCCCTGGCCATCGTCGGTCTGTGCGCGAGCAGGGCGGAGGAATTCGACGATCTCAACGTGGGGATCGGCATGACCGAAGGAATGGTGATCCATGGAATGGTGGGCTCGGCGAGAAGGGCGGATTTCACGATGATCGGAGATCCGGTGAACACGGCCAGCCGCCTCTGCTCCTTGGCGAAGGCCGGCCAAATCCTAGTGGGTACCGAGATGCGGAACGCCGCGGTGCCCGAGTTCGACTTCGCCGGCCCCTATAGCGCCAAGCTCAAGGGCAAGACGGACCCGCAGAAGGTCTGGTTCCTGCGGGGCGAGTCCGGGAGAAAGCCATGAAGCTCCTCGCCTCCATCGCCGCGCTGGCTCTTGTCGCTATCCTCTTCGGGGCCTGCGCGAAGAAAGAGGAAAGAATCTACGCGACCCCAGACTATCCGACCTGGAGGAAGACGACCGACATCGTCCTCGATTATCCCATACCCGGACATATGGATCGGCTCCGCATCCCACGGATGAACGCCATCGGCTTCTCGGTCGTCCCGACCCTCGTCGGAGGGAAGCTCCGTTGGGATTTTCCCGAGAACACGGTGATCGTGAAGGAAGTCTATGCCAAGCCCAAGCCCGCCCCCGGAGAGGGACCTGTCCAGCTCACGATCATGGTGAAGGCTCCCAAGGACCCCCGCTCGCAGGGGGGCTGGCTCTGGCTCACGCGGGATCTACCCGACGGAAAGGAAGAGACCTTCATGGGCAACTACTGCGTCACCTGCCACTCGAACGCCAATGAAGGCCATCCCTATTTCGACAGGAATCAAAACCAGGAGTTCAGGGACTATGTGTATTTCGTGCCCTTGGATGCGGCCGCCAGGGCCAGGTAGCGGAATATCCCCGGGACCCGCCTAGCCGAGCATGCCTTCCAGGCCTACCTTTCGGTCCGGCCAATCCTCGGAAGCGATGCTGAAGTACACGGAGTGTCGGATCCTGCCGTCGGCGGTGATGACGTGGTTCCGGAATATTCCTTCCTGGATCGCCCCGATCCTGAGAAGGGCGCGGCGGGAGCGTACGTTCAGTGAGTCGGTCTTGAACTCGACGCGAATGCAGGCAAGCTCCTCGAAGGCATGCCGCAGCATCAGATACTTCGCTTCGGTGTTGACCCTCGTGCGCAGCCATTCCCTGCCGATCCAGGTCGAGCCGATCTCCATTCGTCGATTCCCGGGCTCGATGCTCATGAACCGCGTGGTTCCGACCACTCGAGAGGAAGCCCGATCGCTCCTCGACACGATGACGAAGGGGATCGCCGCGAGGGACTCGCGGGCGGAGATCGCGGCGCGAATATAATCCGCCATCTGCTCCCGGCTCGCGATGCGAAGCGGCATGAAACGCATGATCTCGGGATCCAGCCCGATCTCGCATAGGGACTCGTAGTGTTCATCCCTCAAGGGCTCGAGCCGTATCGATCTGCCCTCCAAGACCGGCATGTACTCGTCCGGACGAGGGCGGAGGTCGCGCGACGTGAAGCTGACCGGACGGCCCTCAGGGTCGGTTCGCGGCCAAGCGCCCTCCCCCGAAGCCCCGGGAAGTTCTTCGGGGCCGGTGGTCTGAGAGCCTAGGAGCGAAGTCCCTTTCATCGTCCCGCCTTTCGAGGATATCCGGGGCACCTGCGACTGTAGCTATATAATACCCAAAGATCGATCAAAAGAACTCGGACAGAGCCGAGGACGCGGATTGCCGAAGCCCGGATTTTCAGTATTCTTCAGGTAACGTCGAAGCTTCATGCCGGGAGAGATAAAATGGAAGAGAAAATCGTCGCGGTGGCTGGAGCCACCGGCTATCTGGGCCTGAAGATCGTCCAGGCTCTCCTGACACAGGGGACGAGGGTCAAGGCCTTGGTCCGCGCCGCGAGCGATCGGACGAGGCTGGAGGCCCTCGGCGTAAGCGATTTCGCGGTCGGCGATATGATGGATCGGGCATCCCTGAAGGCGGCCCTCTCCCTGGAACCACATGCCGATGCCTTGGTCGCGAGCGCGGCGGGCTATACGAGACATAGCAAGGGGGACTCCCCGGATACGGATACCGAAGGGTATAGGAACCTCGTCGACGCCAGCAAGGATGCGGGACTTCGCCGCTTCGTCCTGATCTCGATTCTCGAATGCGACAAGGCCGTCGATGTGCCGCACTTCTACCGCAAATACCTCGTGGAAGAGTACCTGAAGGAGCGAAAGCTGCCGTTCATCGCCCTGCGGGCCGGCGCCTTTCTCGATCAGGCGAGAGATATGGCGCTTCCGCGCTTGAAGGAAGGAATCTATCCCGAGCTCTTCCGCGGGATCGCGCTGGGGATGGTCTACACCCCCGACCTGGCCCGATACGCGGCTCTGGCGGCGACCAGCCTTCCGGACTCCGCGCTGGGCCGCTCGGTGGATATCGGCTGGGAAAGCCCGGCTACCGGCGCCGACCTGGCCCAGGCCTTCTCCCGGGTCTTGGGTAAACCCGTCGACGCGAAGCCGGCCATTCCTCCTTTTGCCGCCAAAGTGGCGATGCCCCTCATGGGACTGTTCAACGAAGGTCTCCGCGACATGTCCGCGATGATGAAGTGGGTCGGGACCGGTGCCTACGTCAGCCGCGACCCGCAGATCCAGAAGGAGCTCTTCGGAGACCTGCCTACGGCGGAAGAAGCCGTCCGGAGCTACTGTCTCGACCGGGGTCTGGTCTGAGGACTGAATGCAGATCGCGGATCGGCCACCTGAGCCGGCCGCGGCGCCGTCGGGATTTCGGGCTTCCCCGCCCGGGGAGTTGTCCATGTCCGCATTCTTGACCTATGCAAGCGTTTGGATCTCGACTTTCTGCATGGCGGATCATCGTTCATCCACGGCAATAGCATTCGGAGCGAAAGCTATCTCGCAGCGGAGCCCCCCCTCATTGGTGAAGCGCAGGCTTCCCCGTATCTGCTTCACGAGCGAATCGATCAGGACCATTCCGAGAGTCGCGGAGCCCGCGGCGTCGAAGCCTTCCGGCATCCCCATGCCGTTGTCCGCGTAGACGAGGCGATATCGATCGTCGGCCCGAAGGAGGGAGATCCTTATCATCGGATCGGAGGATTCGGCGAAGGCATGCTTTAGGGAGTTCGTCACCAGTTCATTCAGGATGAGACCCAGCGGGAGCATCGCGTCGGGACCGAACTCGCTCTCGCCGACATCGACCTCGAAGCGGACCGTCTTGCCGGCCCGGTCGTAGATGAGACTTTGCGTCAGGGCTCCGACGAAATCCTCGAGCTTCGCGGACGGGAGTCCGGCCCTTTGATAGAGACGATCGTGGATAATGGCCATGCCCTCGATGCGCTCGATGGTCGTTTGAAGGACGGATTCGCATTGTCCCTCTCCTCCTTCGCGGGCCTTGAACCGCCCTAGGCTCAAAAGGGAAATGACCAATTGCAGATTGTTCTTGACTCTATGATGCGTCTCCTTGAGGTACATGTCCCGTTCGCGTACGGCCTCTCGGAGCTCGGTCTGCGTCGACCTGAGCTCCTCGAATGTCCGCTCGAGGCGGCTGCCGACCCTCTTCGAGATGCGCATCACGAGGAAGACGACCGACGAGAGGATGACAAGCGCCAGCATGGACGCGACCAGCGCCGGGTTCAAGGCAGGAGCTGGTCGGATCGGGTCGATAAGGCATGCAGCGAGGACGGACCCCACGCAGAATGGAACGAAGACGCGGAGGAGCTGTGCGCTGATGGAATCGCCGCGGAAATCGGAGAGCAAGCTCAAGGAATCGTCGTGGGCGAGTAGTAAGGATAGGCAGAGCCCGATGCATGATACCGAGGTCGGAAGCGATACGGGAACGATCTCGGACGCGTACAGAAACGGCGAGCCGAAGATATACCCGAACAGCATGACGATCGACAAGACCGCCGCCGGGATGAAGATCAGGCGGGAAAGCCACCGAATCCCGGCATGCCGCACGGAGAGATCGCAGACCAGGACGAGCATGATGATGATACCCGTAAGTGGGGAAATCTTGCCCATCGGGACGCCGCCCAAGCGAAGCCCTCCGCGAGGCAGCAATATCGCGCCGATGTCCACCGACGTGGCGAAGGCTTTCGGAGAAAGGATCAGTGCGGCTATGTAGGCGATCAAAAGGCAAGCTGCGACAGATAGCGTCGGAGATAGGATGCGCGATCGGGAATCCGCTTTGCCTCGCGCGAATACCAAGCCCGAGGCGGCGATCAGCATGAGCGCGACACTGGGAGCCATCGGTATCGAGAGACCCTCGTAGGGGTTGATGCCGCCCGCCCAGAAGCCGAGCTGGGCCAGGCAGAATGATGCATTGACGACGAGGAGGGCGGATTGAAGCCTGGCGAGGCGTCCCTGTCTCCCCTTCGCCTCGGAAGCGGCATCACCCCTCCCGTTCCCGCCGCTCGTCGGGGGCAGAATGGAGGACCCATTATCGCTTTTCATCAATATCTCGTTTTGGCCGTGCGCGACCAGGGGAAAAGGATTCGCTAACCTTACCCTGCGCCACAGCCTGTTTCCCAGCCTCGAGTCCCATTAGCGCCGATAAAGCTTTCTGCCTAAAGTCTAGGTAATTTAATTCCCTTGTCAACCATGACGAACGACTCCGGGGCGCGGCTCGGCGAAATGCCCTGCGACCCGGGATCCATCCGGATCCTTCCCGTGGTATCATTGTCCGTCGCGGGAGATGAAAAGTGCGCCAGCCGGAGAATAACGACGAGCTCATCGAGCTCGTGGAGCGTCGAGCCGATTCCTTCGTCGGAGGCGGCGTCCGGGATGGGCGGGTGCTGGCTGCCCTGCGCGCCCTCGACCGCGCGGCCTTCCTGCCCGCGGACCGGAGATGGGCCGCCTACCTGGACGAGCCCGTGGACATCGGGATGGGGCAGACCTGTTCCCAGCCCTCGATGGTCGCCTTCATGCTCGATCGATTGCGGGTCTTCGCCGGCGCCCGCGTCCTGGAAGTGGGGGCGGGTTGCGGCTACGCGGCGGCCGCCGTCGCCATGCTATCCTCCCCAGGCGGATCCGCGGTCTCGGTCGAGATCCTGCCCGAGCTCGCGTCCGCGGCCAGGGCCAACTGCCTCTTCGCTTTGGCGATGTCGTCCTCATCGGTCGAGATCCTGACGGCCGACGGCTCGGGCGGGCTGCCCGAGCGCGCGCCCTTCGACCGCATCCTCTTCTCGGCCGGGGTGCGCCTTCGCTCGTTCCGGGAGGAGCCGCTCTTGGCGCAGCTCGCCGATGGCGGGATTCTCATGTACCCCGAGACCAGGGGAAGGTTATACCGCATAACGCGACGATCCGGGAGGCTCGTCCGAGAAGGCTGGGACGGCGTAGCCTTCGTGAGCCTCAAGGGAAAGAACGCCTGATTCGCAGGCGGGTCCATACCTCGAAGCTCTGCTTCGCGTTTTTCTCGCCTTTACGCTGCAGGGTATGGACCCGAATACAATCAATTTCCTTGCGGAACGAACGATACCGCGGAGCTCTGCTCCGGGGTTCGTTCATTTCTCGGGTGATCGCGGCTATAGGGATCCGTCCGTCCGGCTCGGACCATCGCGCCCGAGTCAGCCGCCCGTCGAGAAATCTTGGACGGTGCTCTTGACGATTCCCCTCTGCGTCATCGCGCGGCGAAGGGCGTTCGCATGGAGGCTCCAATGGACTCTTTCGCTGTCGCCGCTCTGCCCCACTTGGGCCTCGAAGAATCGCAACAGGGCACGGAGCGCGGTCTCGTTCATGAAGGCGTTGATATCGACCAGATCGAGGAGGAGGTACTTCGAGCGGATGGCTCGCGAGATCTGTATCTCCTCCTTGACCGCGGAGTCGGTATACTCGTTGTCGTTGAGCCCTTTGAAGGTGTAGCTCTTGTCATGGTATTTCGAGAACCATTCGCGAGTATCCCTGTCGGCCGCCCTTCCTTTCAATATGATTTCTTCGATTTCATCCTGCGTCATATCCCCTCCATCGAGGTTCATGATAGCCGCGCCATTTCGGGAGTACAAGAGTAAGGCCGTATCGCGCACCAAGGCGCCTACTTCGCCTCCGATCTCGACGGATCGTCGAGGGCTATGAATTTCACGTCGACTCGGCGGTTCTTGGAATTGTCGTGGGGATCCAGCGGATTGTCCCAACCGGCCCCCTCGGTCACGATCCGATCCTCCGGAATTCCATATTTGCCGACGAGGAGCGACTCGACGAACTCGGCCCGTTTCTTCGAGACGGCCTTCTCCATGACGCTCGCCTCCTGATAGGCCTGGCTTCCCCGGCTTCTGTAGGTTTCCTGCATCGATGTGTCCATGTTGCCGACGAGCTCGATGGCCGTGGCGGCCAGGAACTTCGTCTGCTCGGCCACCTTGTCGAGGAGGAGCATGTTGTTCCTGAATTCCGGACGGTCTGAGGATGGATCGAATTCGGTCTGCTGAGGGTCGAAGTAGAGGACGACATTGTTGGTGAGCACGACCCTCTTGGATTCCAGGTCGACCACGTCCAGACCGGCTTTCCTGTTGAACGAACTTTTGATGGCGTTCCTCTGGTCGGCGAACATCCCTTTGTTCGCGATGGCCGCGAGTACGCTCGGGACCAGGACCTGGTCCGGCTCGTAGTCCGCCGAATTCGGCAGGGCCCCCAATTGCCTGTAATACTCCTGGGCCAAGAGGAAGACCTTGTAGGCGCCGATCGAATTGCCCTCGTCGAAGAACATTCTGTTCTCGGGGAAATTCGCCACGTGGACGTCGTCCAGCATAGTCTCGGCCGCCCGCGCCGAGGTCAGTTTGTAGAAATCGGCCATATCGTCGTAGGTCGCCTTCGGGACCGCGCCCGCGGCTTCCATCATCGCCTCCACGAAGGCCTGGACTATGGCCGGCCTATCCTGCAGGAAGTCGTTGCGGACGATGTAGCAGTCGGCGATCAGCTGATTGGCATCTTTCGAGGAGATCATGAGCCTGGCATCGGGGACATAGCTGGGCGATTTGGAATCCAGGCAATCGGTGATGTAGGGAGTCCATGAGACCCATGCGACGATCCGGCGGTCCTTTTGGAACATCTTGACGGCCTTCTCCCCGTCGGCGACCCAGACCACTTTCACGTCGCTGCCTGTGAGATTGCTTTGAGCCAAGTACCAGAGCAGGAAGAAGCCGTAGGGCGTATTGCTGGAGGTCAGGACGATCCTGCCCTTGAGGTCGGCCGCCGTCTTGATCGAGCTCCTCACTAGGATTCCGTCGCCGCCTGCCGACCAATCGAAGAGGCCGATGACCTTGGGTTGGACCCTTTTATCCGCCTTGAGGGCGTCGAAGAGCAGAGGAAGACTGTCCATGGGGGCCCAGATGAGAGGCCATTTCCCCGACGCGTAGCCCTTGAATTGCTCGGTCGCGTCCTCTTCATGGACCAATTGGACGGCGAACTTCCCTTTCTTGTAAAAAAGGGATTCCTTATTGGGCTTCGAGCCTTTATTGGCCGTGAAGAGGGCCGCGTACCCTCCCCATGTGTCCAAGGGGATGGTCAGCAGCGGAACCGGACCCTCGCCCAAGTCGACCGTGGAGAGCTGGTATCCCCCCAACGGCGGAACCACGAAAGGCTCGACCCTCGAGAAGACGAGGCCTTCTTCGCCGCCCTTTCCCGCAGGCCTCGAAGTAAGGGCCTTGTAGCCGATCCCGAGGCCTACGACGGCAGCAAGAATCACGAAACCGGTCATGATGCGCTTCAAAGTTTTCTCCTCGTCATTCGCCATCCCCGCGGTGCGAAGGCCGGCGGGCTCGGCTCAGATTATTTACGGTCCGGTCGGCTCGATCGCGATGCGCTGGTTCCTCCAGGTTGCCCGGATCGGACTATCTTCCTTAAAATAATGCATTTTGCAAAGGCTTTCCCGGCGATCCGAACGATTCGCCTTGGCGTCGGGCTTACCCCTCCTCGACCGTCTGAGGCATCAGCCGATGGACAACTGGTCCCGACAAGGTTACCCTGAAGCGGAAAGGCAAGGAGGACGCCATGAAGGGTAACGGCCAGCTGCTCGAGACGATGAATTCCCTGCTTGCGGACGAGCTCACCGCCGTGAGTCAATACATCGTCCACTCCGAAATGTGCCGGAATTGGGGCTACGGCAAGCTCCACGACAATTTCGAGCATCGCGCGATCGAGGAAATGAAGCACGCGGAGAAGCTCATCGCGCGAATACTCTTCCTCGAGGGAATGCCGATAGTCTCCGATCTCCGAGCTATGCATATCGGCAAGGACGTGACGCTGCAGCTGGCCAACGATCATGGCGCGGAGCTCGATGCCGTAAAGGCGTACAATGCCGCGATCAAGCTGGCGGGGGACGTCGGCGATTTCGCGACCAGGGAGATGCTCGAGGGAATCCTCCATGATGAGGACGCCCACCTGGACAAGATCGAGGGGCTGCAGGACCAAGTCCGTCAGATGACCGTCCCGATCTTCCTCAGCGTTCAGGTCGGATGACGGGCCGCGGGATCCGGATACTTCCGATCCGCGCCAGGCTCGTCCGCAAAGAGGCATGACATGAAACCACGAGGCCTGTTGATGACCGAGCATCGTCTCATCGAGAAGATGCTCGCGCTCGCCGAAGGAAAGTCGGCGGCCATGACGGAGGACGACTACGATCCTATATTCGTCGACACCGTCGTCGATTTCATAAAGACCTACGCGGACAGGACGCACCATGGGAAGGAAGAGAATATCCTGTTCGCCGATCTGGGCCGGAAGGACCTGAAGGGCGAGGACGCGCGCGTCATGGGCGAGCTGATCGATGAGCACCGGCAGGCGCGATCGAAAGTCGCCGCGATCGTCGAGCTCAACGAGCGCTACAAGCGCGGCGAGCGCGCGACGGCAGGCGCGATCAAAGAGATAATTTCCTGGCTCGCGTCCTTCTATCCCGTCCATATCAGGAAAGAGGATGACCGGTTCTTCCCCGATGCCGAGGCGTATTTCGACGACAGGGAACTGGCCGAGATGCTCGAGCGGTTCTGGACCTTCGACAGGGACATGATCCACGAGAAGTACAGGAAGCTGTTCGAATCGCTCGACGAGTGAAGGATCCGTCCGGGAGCTTCGGGAGCCTGAGAGCCGGGACGCCGGCGCGGACCCTCCGGGCTCACCATTGCTTACGGCGCCCTGCAGGCCATCCGGACCTCGGCCTGGAGCGGGCGGGGGCGCCGGTCGATTCCCGGACCACGAGCTCGGAGCCGAAGACGATCGAGCCCTCGTCTTCTCTTTCCCCGGCTATGAGGCGAGACATCATTTCCGCGGTCCTGCGCCCCATTTCCCTGATCGGCTGGCGCACCGTCGTGAGACCGGGCGAGAGGTAGGCGCAGATATCGATGTCGTCGAATCCCACGATCGAGAGGTCGCGCGGCACCGAGAGTCCCGCCTCGTACAGGGCGCGGATCGCCCCGATCGCGAGTTCGTCGGTCTCGGCGAACACGGCGGTAAGATCGCCCGCGCGCGCGAGTAGGCTCTTCATGCCCTCGTAGCCTTCGTCGGCGCTGTAGGAGGGAGTTCGCTCGACGACGCTTTCGTCGAAGGCAATGCCGGCATCGTCGAGCGCGGCGCGGTAGCCGACGGCGCGCTGGGCCGCGAAGGAGAAGTGCGATCCCGAGAGGAGGCCGATCCGGCGATGACCGAGGTCGGCGAGGTGGCGGGTCGCGGTCCTTGCCCCTTCCTCCTCGTCGGTATGGATCGAGTGGAAATCGAGCCCCTCCCTCTCGAAGGTGCAAAAGACTACGGGTATCGAGGCCTGCGAAAGATATTCGTAAAAGTCGGGATGGCCGACTTCGTAGATCATGATTATTCCGTCGAGCTTCTCTCCCTTGAGTCGCCTGAGGCACTTGAGTTCGTTCTCCGGCTCCCACTGGACGAAGAAGAAGGAAGTGCGGTAGCCGAAGCCTTCCAGACTATGCTCTATAGTGGCGAAGAGCTGGCGCTGGAACATGTTGAACGTGTCGGGGATGACGATGCCTACGGTGAAGGTGCGCTTGAGCACCATCGACCTCGCCGCGTTGTTCGGGACATAGCCGGTCTCTTCGACCAGCGCGAGCACGCGCTCCCGAATCTCGGGCTTTACGTAGTCGCGCCGGTTGACGACGCGGGAGACTGTCGAGGCGGACACTCCCGCCAGCCTCGCTATATCCATGATGCTTATCATAGCCATTACCGCCGATACTGTAATCCCCCAGGTCTACGCGGCACAAGACTGCGGAATGGCTAAAATACCGTTTGACATATCGCAAGATCGCCCATTGGGAAGAACGCGCCGTGGAATCGAGCTCGATCATGCTGGAGCGCGTGGCGAAGGAATTATAGGACCGGTCGGAGATCCGTCGTTCGCGGAGGATCCATGAGCATCCGTTCGAAGCTGATCTCCCTGGGCTTGGCGGCGATGGAGGAAGGATCCGACGACCTCGAGGCGATGATAGGGGCCATGATGCGGATTTCGAGCGAAGTGACGTCCAATATCTCCGTGAGGTGAACTGTTTCACGGCGGCGTGCGCCGACCCGACTGGGATTCCCGACTCCGCTTGGCGAAATATCGCGAAAAAGCATTTGACAAGGGCAAAAAGCGGGATGATAATTCGCTATATCTGAAAACGTTTGCAGAATACCAGTAGTACAACGCTGGAGGGTTGGATGGCGGGAAGGAAAGTGCGGATCGGCGTGGCTGGGCTCGGCAGACTCGGGAGACGCCATGCGCGCAATCTCGCGAACTCGGTCGGAGGCGCCGAGCTGGCGGCCGCCTGCAGCGTCATGCCCGAGGATCTGGAATGGGCGCGAAGCGAGCTCGGTATAGAATCCCTCTTCGGCGATTATCGAGCGATGCTCGAAGCGGGCGGGCTCGACGCGGTCTACCTCGTAACCTCGTCCGCCTTCCATGCATCCCAGACGATCGAGGCGATCCGGCGCGGGCTCCACGTGTTCTGCGAGAAGCCCATGGGCGTAACCGTCGGGGAGTGCCGTGAGGTCGAGAGCGCGGTAGCGGAGAGACCGGATCTCGTATTCTTCGTCGGCTTCGTCCGGCGATTCGATCCGAGCTATGCATATGCCAAAAAGCTCGTCGACGATGGTGCGATAGGCCGGCCCTTCCTCGTCCGGTCCCAGACCGTCGATTTGGACGAGTATGCCCCCTTCCAGGTAAAATTCGTGCCGACATCCGGCGGCATTTTCCTCGACATGAACATCCACGATATCGATCTGGCCCGATGGTTCCTGGGAGGAGAAGTCGAAAGCGTCTTCGCCATCGGCGGCAGCTATTCGCATCCCGAATTCGACGCGATGGGCGACGCGGACAACACGGTCGCCCTAGCTCGCTTCGCTGGCGGGCAGATGGCCGTGCTATCCGCGAGCAGGACAGCCTTCCACGGTCACGATACGCACACCGAGATCACGGGATCCAAGGGTATCGTCAAGATCGGCATCACTCCGGCGAGGAGCCGCGTCGAGATTCTCGATGCCGGAGGGGCCAGGGTCGAGTGCGTCAAGGATTTCTACGAGCGCTTCTCCGAAGGCTTCCTAGCGGAGGCCCGGGAGTTCGTCGATTGCATCGTCGAGGGAAGAAAGCCGAGCGTATCCGCGCGGGACGGAACCAAGGCCACCGAAGTCGGCTTCGCGTTGAAGGAATCATTCAGGAGCAAGGGCATCGTCTATCTTTGAATCGGGCGTCAACCGGGCCGCGTCGCGGCTCGTGGCGTGAATTCCCAAGTTCTACAGGAGGCAGGAGATGAAGAAAGTTCTTTTGATCGCTCTCATGGTGCTGATCGCGTTTTCAGCGGCCACGGCAGCTCCGGCTAAGATCAAGATCGGAGTGACCATTGCCATCTTCGATGATGTGTGGCTTACCTACGTGCGTGACGCCATCACGAAGTTCGCCGGTGAGCATCCCGACATCGCTCTTACCATGGTCGACGCGAACAACGACACCGCGAGGCAGGCCGGCCAAGTCGAGAACTTCCTCGCCCAGAAGATGGACGCGATCGTCATCCTCCCGGTCGACACGGCAGCCACCGGTCCTATGACCAAGGCGGTAGTCGCGGCGAAGAAGCCCCTCGTGTACATCAATCGCAAGCCCGACAATCTTCCCAAGGGCGTCGTGTACTGCGGATCCAATTCCATCGACGCCGGCATCTTCAACATGCAGGAACTCGGCAAGGCCATGGGCGGGAAGGGGAACGTCGTCATCCTCATGGGCGAGCTTCAGAACGAGGCGGCCATCAACAGGACTCTTGGCATCAAGAAGGTCATTAAAGAGCAGTTCCCGAACATCAAGGTCACCAAGGAGCAGACCGGCAACTGGAAGCGCGACGAGGGCCGCGCGCTCATGGAGACCTGGCTCGCGTCCGGCGATGAGATCGACGGCGTAGCCTCCAACAACGACGAGATGGCGCTCGGCGCCCTCATAGCGATCAAGGCGGCCGGCAAGCTCGGGAAGATCCCCGTCGGCGGAACGGACGGCAGCGCGGACGCCCTCGCTTCGATGGACAAAGGCGAGCTGAATAACACCGTCTACCAGGATCCCGTAGGACAAGGCGATGGAGCAATCGAGGCCGCGTACCTCATGGCCAAGAAGCTGCCCAATCCAAAGGTCAAGGACGACATCATCTGGGTCCCGTACGTGCCCATCACCAAGGCGAACTACAAGAGCTTCATGAAGTGATTCTGAGCTGAGATGTTTTTCGCCCGTCGGCTCGATGCGGGTCCGGCGGGCGCTTCTTATGAGAATACGGGGAGAAAGCCGCAAATGGGGAATGAATACCTGCTCAGTATGTCCAATATAACCAAGCAGTTCCCTGGCGTTCGCGCTTTGGACGATGTTCACCTGAATGTCCGAAAGGGGACTGTCCACGGTCTCATGGGCGAGAACGGCGCGGGGAAATCCACCCTTATGAAGTGCCTGATCGGGATCTATATCCCCGATTCCGGCACGATAAATTTCAAGGGCGAGGAACTGCATATCCTGAACACGAATTTCGCGCTTTCCAAGGGAATCTCGATGATCCATCAGGAATTGAGCCCGATTCCCCATATGACAGTCGCGGAAAACATCTTCCTGGGGCGGGAGACCAGAACGTGGTACGGTCTCGTCGACATGAAGAAAATGAACAGGAAGACCAGCGAGCTCCTCGATCATCTCGGCATCAAGCTGGATCCGACCAAGAAGATGGTCGACTTGAGCATCGCGAATACGCAGCTCGTGGAGATCGCCAAGGCCATCTCGTTCGATTCCGACCTGATCGTCATGGACGAACCCACGTCAGCCATCACGGAATCAGAGGTAGAGGGACTGTATAAGATCATCCAGTCCCTGAGGGACCAGGGCCGATCCATCATATATATAACGCATAAAATGGACGAAGTATTCAGGATCACCGACGAAGTCACCGTATTCCGGGACGGTAAGTTCATCAGCACCGATCCCACGAGCGCCCTAACGAGGAACATGCTCATCAACAAGATGGTCGGGCGAGAGCTCACCGACATGTTCCACAAGGAGAGCGTCGAAATAGGCGAAATCGTGCTGGAGGTGAGAAACCTCAGCGGCCACAAATTCAAGGACGTCAGTTTCGAGGTGAGGCGCGGGGAGATATTCGGGGTCGCGGGCCTTATGGGCGCGGGACGGACCGAACTGCTCGAGGGCGTATTCGGCGTGAAAAAGCCGCATTCCGGAGAAGTTCTCATCGAGGGTAAAAAGGTCGAGATAAAGTCGCCGGCGGACGCCATAAACAAGGGCTTGGCCCTCCTCACCGAGGACCGAAAACTAACCGGGCTTTATATCAACGCGATGGTCAGGGACAACATGTCGATCGCGAACATGAAGCAGTATATGAGGGGGCCTTTCGTCAATTTCCGGAAGATCGATGCCGATTGCGAGAGGATGCGCGATCAGCTGCGGATCAGGACACCGAGTCTGAAGCAGGTCATCAAGTACCTCTCCGGCGGTAATCAGCAAAAGGTCCTGATTTCGCGTTGGCTCCTGACCGAACCGAACATCTTGATCCTGGACGAGCCGACCCGCGGCATCGATGTCGGGGCCAAGGCGGAAATATACCGGCTCATGACCGAACTCACGCGTCAGGGCAAAACGATAATAATGATTTCTTCGGAGTTGCCCGAGATCCTTGGGATGAGCGACAGGATAATGGTGATGCACGAAGGCGACAAGATAGGCGAGCTGACGAGGGCGGAAGCGACTCAGGAAAAAATCCTGCACTTGGCGACGGGCATGAGTCTTGCGACAGCATGAATTCGCAAAGGGGATCAAAGTGAACGAGGTAAAGGTCGAATCGGCGAAGGAAGCCGCAGCGAAGAGCGGGCCGCAGAAGGCGACCCTCGACGCTTTCGTGCGAAAAAACGGCATATTCTTTATTTTCCTCGGAATGTTCATCATTGCATCGTTCCTGTCGCCGGCGTTCCTGACGAAAATAAATCTGATCAACATTGTCAGGCAGATGTGCGTAATCGGGGTTATCGCCTTGGGCGTCACCGGAGTCATAGTATCTGCGGGCATCGACCTTTCTTCGGGCTCCCTTGTCGGCATTGTCTGCGTCGTCGCGGCGAGCTTCGCGCAGATACCCGGCGGCAGTCGCGTGCTGTATCCGCAATTCGCGGGGAGCCCCCTGATCCTCTCGATCGTCACGGGCTGCTTCGTGGGAATCCTCGCAGGATTCACCAATGGCTTCCTCGTCGCCAAGATGAAGGTACCGCCCTTCATCGTTACGCTCGGCATGTTCTTGGCGGCCCGCGGCGCCGCCATGCTCTATACGCAGGGACGTCCCCTCTCCAACCTTTCGGACGCCTACAATTTTATCGGGCAAGGGGACATCTGGGGTCTACCGATCCCGATCCTGATCCTGATCGTCATGGCATTGATAACGCACATCCTGTATTCAAGGACCAAGTTCGGCAAGTATATCTACGCCATCGGCGGGAACGAGCAGGCCGCCCACGTCTCGGGCATTAATGTCACCAAATTCAAGATGCTGATATATATATACGCTGGATTCTGCTCGTCCTTGGCCGGAATCATAGTCTCCTCCCGAATCGGGTCGGGACAGCCGGGTTTGGGCGTGAGCTACGAATTCGACGCCATTACGGCCGCGGTCATCGGCGGAGCTTCGCTGACCTCAGGCGGGATCGGGACTATCCCTGGAACGATCATCGGCGCCCTCATCATAGGGGTCGTGAACAATACCCTCGACTTAACCAACGTGTCGGCCTACTGGCAGCAGATTATCAGGGGTATGATCATCGTCGGGGCGGTCATTCTCGATCAGCAGAAGAACAAAGGCAATAAGTGATCCGGTACCGGGCGATGGAGGCCTTGGATGTTCGAGCAGCTGAATTTTCGCGTTAACTACAACAGCGCCGACTACTCCGACCTGAACTTCCCGGAACACGACAAGGCCGTGCTCGGAGACCTCGGGAGGCAAGTCGCCGAAATCGCGGCCCGCCCGATCATGGCGGAGAGGAGACGACTGTGGATCCGGCACAACGGGCTCGAAAGGACGAGGCCGGTCCTGCTCTGCGATCCGGAGAACGGCTGGAACGAAATCATTCCCGAGAGCGCGATATCCTGCACGAACAGCGTCGCGCGGCATTGGGAGGACTACCTCCGGAAACTCGTTTTCTGGGGAAACGAGATGCACGACGACTTCGTCGTGGAACCAGTCTTCAACGTGCCCTACGTCTTCTGGGACACTCAGTGGGCAGTGGCCGGAAGCAAGCATGTCGCTACCGAGAAGAAGACGGCGGAACAAGGGAAGGCATACCATATCGAGACCGTGCTCGAGAGCTTCGAGCAGATCAAGGACATCACCGAGCCCGAATTGCGCATCGACCGCCCTTCTTCCGAAGCCTCGCTGGACTTGGCGCGGGAGATATTCGACGGCTCGTTGGGAGCCAGGCGCAATACCGTCTGGTTCTGGTCCTTCGGCCTCACCGACGACATCGTCTTCCTCCGCGGCATGGAAAAGCTCATGCTCGATTTCTACGACGCCCCCGAGAGCATTCACCAGGTCATGGACATCATTTTCGAAGGCACTATGAAGCGTCTCGACTACCTGGAGTCGAACGGACTGCTGTGCCTCAACAACGATGGGACCTTCGTGGGATCGGGAGGCATGGGTTTCACGGACGCTCTCCCCGCGAAGGACTTCTCGGGCAAGGTCCGTACCGAGGATATGTGGGGCCTGGCCGAAAGCCAGGTGACGGTCGGAGTCTCGCCCGAGATGTTCAAGGAGTTCGTATTCCCTTATCAACGCAGGCTCATGGATCGGTTCGGTCTCACGTGCTATGGATGCTGCGAGCCGATGGACGATCGCTTCGACATCGTGAGGGAGGCGCCGAATCTGAGGCGCGTATCGGTCTCCCCTTGGGCGAATCGGCGACTCATGTCCGAAAAGCTCGGGCGGAGCTTCATCTATTCGATGAAGCCGGCTCCGTCCTACCTGGCCGTGCCGAGCATGGACCAGGATCTGGTTCGTAAGGACCTTCGCGAGGCGCTTCGGATCACGAAAGACAACTGCGTCGAGCTAGTGATGAAGGACAACCACACGCTGGGCAATAATCCGGAGAACCTGACGACCTGGGTGAAGATCGCCCGCGAGGAAATCGAGGCGCTCTGACCGGGCGGGTTCCGTATCGAAAGGAGTGCATTATGGTAGATACAATGCGTTTGGGGCTCAACCGGATCGTCTCCCCCTCATTGGGGCTGGCCGAATTCTACGAACTCGCCTCGTCTATCGGCGTCAAGAAGGTGGAGCTTCGGAACGACATCGGGGGGAGGGATCCCATCGACGGGATGAAGCCGTCCGAGGCGGCCCGCCTCGCCGCCGATCGCGGCATCGAGGTCATCACGGTCAACGCCCTCCAGAAATTCAATCTTGCCTCGGTCCGCGCAAAGGCGACAGCCGAGCTCAAGGCCATGCTCGAGCTCGGGAAGGCCTTAGCTTGCAAAGCCATAGTGCTCTGCCCGAACAATGATGCCAAAGACGCAAGGGGCAAGCAGCAGCGATTCGACGAGACGGCGGACGCTCTCGCTTCGTTCGGTCCTATGTTTCAGGAGATGGGCTTGCTCGGCTATGTCGAGCCGCTCGGATTCGGAATATCCTCTCTCGCGTCCCTCGAAATCGCGCGGGACGCCATCAAGAAATCGGGCTTCTCCTGCTATAGGATCGTCCACGATACCTTCCACCATCATATCGGCCCGGACGACAACATAGTCGGAAAGGCCTTCGATGTCGCTTACACGGGGCTCGTGCACATTTCGGGCGTCGAGTCCGACATCGCCAAAGCGGATTTCCGCGATTCGCACCGGGTCCTGGTAGGCCCCGCCGACGTGATGAAGAGCAAAGAGCAGGTCCTCGCTATCGACAAGCTCGGGTTCAAAGGCGACTTTTCCTTCGAGCCTTTCTCCCCCGCGATCCAAAAGCTCGGGAAGTCGGATCTGGCTGCTGCTCTCAAGAAGAGCATCGAATACCTACTCTCCTAGAGGATTCACGGATAGGGGAAGGGTGAAAGGATGAGCTTCGCGCGCCGATCCGCCCTTTTCCCCTTTTCCCATGGCTGAAGATGAAGACCACTTTACAAAAAAATGATTTGAGAGCTAGCATCGTGAAAGTTCTGCAAGCGTTTGCAGACGAATTATAATGAAGTGCATATTCGTGCCGAAGGCGCGAAAGGGAGCCACTATGTCGACGTCCATCAATGTCGGAGTAATCGGATCGGGAAGGATCGGCAAGATCCATACCGAGAACATCGCCTATTTCATACCCCAGGCCAAGGTGGCCGCCATCGCGGACGTCAACATGACTCCGGCCATCGAGGCTTGGGCCAGGAACCTCGGCGTCGCCCAGATATATAAGGATCCGAGCGCCCTTCTCGCCGACAAGAGCATTCAAGCCGTCCTGATATGCTCTTCGACCGACACCCATGCTGATTTCGTCGTGAGGGCCGCTCTGGCCGGCAAGCACGTCTTCTGCGAGAAACCCGTGGACCTGACCGTCGCCAAGGTCCACGCCGCCCTGGACGCGGTCAAGAAGGCCGGGGTGTCGCTCCAGGTCGGATTCAACCGCCGCTTCGACCACAATTTCCGTCGCGTCCGCGATTTGGTGGAGTCGGGCGCCGTCGGTACGCCGCAGCTCGTTAAAATCACCTCCCGCGATCCCGCGCCCCCTCCTCCCGCCTACGTGGCCGTGTCGGGCGGAATCTTCCTGGACATGATGATCCACGACTTCGACATGGCGCGCTTCCAGGCCGGAAGCGAGGTGGTCGAGGTTTACGCGGCCGGGGCGGTACTCGTGGACCCCGCGATAGGCAAGGCTGGCGATGTCGATACCGCCATCGTCACCCTGCGCTTCGCCAATGGGGCCCTGGGCGTCATCGACAATTCGCGGAAGGCAGTCTACGGCTACGATCAGCGCGTGGAAGTCTTCGGCTCCCTGGGAGCCGCGGCCGCCGAGAACGACGCTCCGAGCACCGTCAAGCTCTCGAACGAGTCGGGAGTCGTCGGCGACAAGCCCCTCTACTTCTTCCTCGAGCGCTACAAGGAGGCTTTCATATCGGAGATGCGAGCCTTCCTCGATGCGGTCTCCTCCGGCAAGCCCACTCCCGTGACCGGGAACGACGGGCTCCAGGACCTCCTCGTGGGTCTCGCCGCCAAGAAATCCCTCGCCGAGGGTCGGCCCGTGAAGATCGCCGAGATCGCGTAAGGAAAGGATCTATGCATCTCAAGCATCCCGGTCCCTTCGCGCAAGGCTACGAGGCCATAGTCGAGCGCTCGGGCGCCGACTCGGACATGCTGATGGATTTCGGCATTCTCACCCTGGGGCCGGGGGATGCTTGGAGCTCTGGTCCGGCCGACGAGAAGGCCTTCCTCCTCATGTCGGGAGAGGTCGATTTCTCCTGGCCGGGAGGGAAGGAGCGCGCCGAGCGCTCGAGCCTGCTCGACGAGACGCCGAGCGTGCTGCACCTGCCCGACGGGGCCGAGGCCGGCCTCCGCGGCGGTCCCCGGGGCGCGCGGCTCGCGGTAGTTCGTACCGACAATGCCGCGGACTTCGCCGCGCGTTTCTATACCCCGCGGGAATGCGGAAGCGAGGAGCGCGGCAAGGGAACGATGCGCGAAACCAGCACGAGGCTGGTGCGGGCCGTCTTCGACGACTCCAACGCGCCGGTTTCCAATGTCGTGCTCGGAGAGGTGGTGGGTTCCCCGGGGAAGTGGTCCAGCTATCCTCCCCATCATCATCCCCAGCCCGAGATATACCATTATCGTTTCCTTCCCGAGAACGGCTTCGGCTTCACGACTTTGGGCGAGGACGCCTACCTGCTCAAGGACAAGGATACCGTCCTGATCCGGGATGGGCAGATCCATCCTCAGGTGACGGCTCCGGGCTACGCCCTGTGGTACCTGTGGGTGATACGGCATCTGGACGGCAGACGCTATCGCTCGCCATACCCGATTTTCGTGGACGAGCACGCCTGGGTCATGTCGCCCGACGCGAAGATATGGTCGCCCCCTTCGGAACGGGGGAATCGGTGAAGGGCCGCCGCACGCAGGGAAGGAGAGGATAATGAGTACCGTGAGACTGACCATGGCGCAGGCTCTTCTTGGATTCCTGGACAATCAATACATCGAGATCGACGGCGAGGTGACGAAGTACGTCGCGGGCGTCTTCGGCATCTTCGGCCACGGCGTGGTCTTGGGCCTCGGGGAGGCCCTGGCGTCGAAGGGCCACTCGCTGCGCTTCTACCAGGGCAAGAACGAGCAGGGAGCCGCCCACGCGGCGATGGCCTTCGCGAAGCAGCGCGACAGGCGCCAGATCATGGCGGTCACGAGCTCGATCGGGCCCGGGGCCCTCAACATGGTGACCGCGGCGGGGACCGCGAGCGTGAATCGGATCCCCGTCCTTTTCCTGCCCGGCGACTCCTATGCATGCCGGCAACCCGATCCGGTCCTCCAGCAGGTCGAGCAATTCAACGATATGAACGTGACGGCGAACGACGCTTTCAAGGCGGTCAGCCGCTATTGGGACAGGGTGTCGAGGCCCGAGCAGCTCATGACTGCGATGATCAACGCGATGCGCGTGCTGACCGACCCCGCGGAGACGGGCGCGGTCACCATAGCCCTTCCCCAGGACGTCCAGGGAGAGGCCTACGACTATCCCGAGGAGTTCCTCGAGCGGCGTGTCCACCATCTGGAGCGGAGGATCCCCACCGAAGGACAGGTCAAGAGGGCGGTGGCGGCTATCGCGGCCGCCAAGCGGCCCCTCGTCGTCTGCGGCGGAGGCGTCAGGTACTCCGGGGCCGAGGCCGAGCTCGCCGCCTTCTGCCGAAGCTTCCGCGTACCCTTCGGCGAGACCCAGGCCGGCAAGGGAATCATCCCCTGGGACGATCCCTACAACCTTTCGGGCATCGGAAGCACCGGCAGCCAGGCCGCGAACCGCCTCGCCAAGAAGGCGGACCTCGTGATCGCCGTGGGCACCAGGCTGGGCGACTTCACGACCTGCTCGAAGTGGCTCTTCCAGGACCCGGGCTGCAAGGTCCTCGGCATCAATGTCGCGCCCTTCGACGCCTACAAGATGAACGGCGAGCCTATCGTGGCCGACGCGAAGCTGGCCATGGCCGCGATCATCCGGGCTCTCGCGGCGACGGGCTACACGTCGGCCTGGGGCGGCGAGATCGAAAAGGAGAGCTCCCTCTGGAAGGCCGAAGTGGACCGCCTCTACGCGGAGGAGGATCCGGCCGGTCTGTCCCAGGTACGGTGCCTGGGCGAGCTCAACGATGTTCTCCTGCCCGAGGGCGCGATCGCGGTGTCCGGCTCCGGATCCATACCCAGCGACATGCAGCGGGTGTGGAGGACGAGGAGCAGGGGCGCCTACCACATGGAATACGGGTTCTCCTGCATGGGCTACGAGGTCGCCGCGGCCCTCGGCGTCAAGATCGCCGAGCCGGGCCGCGAGGTCGTCGCCATCGTCGGCGACGGAGCCTATACCATGCTCCATACCGAGCTCCTCACCGCGGTGCAGGAAGGCAAGAAGATCATAGTCGTCGTCCTCGACAATGCGGGCTTCCAGTGCATCGACAATCTCCAGGGGAGCCAGGGCATCGCGCATTTCGGCAACGAGTGGAGGTCGAGGGATCCCGCGACCGGCGAACTCAGCGGCGAGAGCGTGAGCGTGGACTTCGCGAAGAACGCCGAGAGCTGGGGCGCGGTCGGCCTTCGGGCGCGCAGCGTGCCCGAATTCCGCGATGCCGTCAGGAAGGCGCTCGCCGAGAAAGGGCCGGTCGTGATCGACGCCAAGGTCAGTCCCAAGTCGATGACGAAAGGCTATGATTCGTGGTGGAGGGTCGGGACCGCGGAAGTTTCGGACAACCCGGACGTGGTGAAGGCCGCGGCCGAGGTCAAGGCCAATGTCGCGATAGCCCGGAAATTCTAAGGAGACAATATGAGCGGAAGCAAGGTTCGGCTGGCCATAGCGCCGATCGGGTGGACCAACGACGACCTGCCCGAGCTCGGGGGCCAGATTCCCTTCGAGCAGTGCGTGAGCGAAATGGCCCTCGCGGGATTCGTCGGCAGCGAAGTGGGCAACAAGTACCCGAAGGATCCGGCCGTCCTCAACAAGGCCCTCGGGCTCAGGGGCCTCGCGATCTGCAATGCCTGGTTCTCTTCCTTCCTGACGACCCGGCCCTATGCCGAGGTGGAGAAGGATTTCCTCGCGCACCGCGATTTCCTCTACGCGGTAGGGGCCCGCGTCATCGGGGCCGCCGAGCAGGGCAACTCCATCCAGGGCAAAGAGCTCCCCGTCTTCGACGCCAAGCCCCGCTTCTCGGAGGAGGAGTGGAAGAAACTCGGCGAAGGCCTCAACAGGCTCGGCGAGAGGGCGAAGGAGAAGGGGATGGCCCTCACCTACCACCACCACATGGGTACGGGGGTGCAGACCGCCGAGGAGATAGATCGCCTCATGGAGTCTACCCAGGCCGGCCTCCTCGACCTCCTCTACGACACGGGTCACCTCGTCTTCGCGGGAGAGGACCACCTCGCGGTCCTCCGCAAATGGGGCAAGCGCGTACGACATGTCCACCTGAAGGACGTCCGCGCCCCGATCCTCGCGAAGGTTAAGAAGGACAAGCTGAGCTTCCTCGCCGCCGTCAAGGCCGGAGCCTTCACCGTGCCGGGGGACGGCTCCATCGACTTCGCGCCCGTGTTCAAGGAGCTCGCCTCCATCGACTACGAGGGCTGGTGGGTCGTGGAGGCCGAGCAGGACCCGGCCCTCGCGAACCCGCTCGAATACGCGATCAAGGCGAGAAAGTACATCCGCGAGAAATCAGGGATATAAGGAGAGAACGGATATGGCCAAAGTTAAAGTCGGGGTAGCCGGCTACGGCGTGATCGGGCAGCGGCTGGCCGACGGGGTCGCGCTGCAGAAGGACATGGAGCTGGTGGGGATAGCGGACGTGGCGCCGACGCTGTCG